>Ga0307478_10000022_pt1 | contig 232956 bp, 208 predicted proteins | sample atmos_gasesECM4C_2_FD_203713 | JGI IMG/M metagenome (GOLD analysis project Ga0307478, IMG submission 203713) | Hardwood forest soil microbial communities from Morgan-Monroe State Forest, Indiana, United States - atmos_gasesECM4C_05 | ecosystem: Environmental > Terrestrial > Soil > Temperate...
AACATGACGCAGCTGGCAGAAGCCGCCGGCGGCCAGGACCAAGCCGAACGCCAGCAAAAATTCGTCGAGCTGCTCGCCAGGATCGAGAAGTAAGTAGCACAGACTTCAGTCTGTGCATTTTCCGCCCAACAGCAAAGCTGAGGCGGAGCAGCAACCAACCCCAACAGGCTGAAGCCTGTTCTACTGAAATTCGCGATGCAAGAACCTGACTCCGACAAGACTCTGCGGGAAGAATTCAACCGCTGGGCCGAGGCCGGTCGCGGCGAAGGCATGGAGGAAGACCACCTTCCCATCGCGCTTCCGGTGCTCGACATGATGAATTTAGCGTCGGATGACAATGTGCTCGATGTAGGCTGCGGCGCGGGCTGGCTTGCGCGACTCATCGCAGAACGTGTCCCCGACGGCCGTGTGGTTGGAATAGACATTTCCGACGAAATGGTCCGCCACGCCCGGCGCAATTACGTCGCGGTGGACAACGCAATGTTCGCAGTCGGCGCTGCGGACGAGATTCCCTGGGACGCAAACTTCTTCTCGCACGCGATTTCAGTCGAGTCAGCCTATTACTGGCCGGACCCGGCCCGCGCCCTCCGCGAAATCCATCGAGTCCTTGTAGAAGGTGGCTCGGCATGGATTTTAATCAACTATTACTTGGGAAATCGGCATACCACCGAGTGGGCTTCGCAATTCGGCATGCCTGCTCACCTGCTGAGCGCAAGAGAATGGGAAGCGCTGTTCCACGACGCAGGCTTTGCCGCTATCCGCCATCGGCAGATTCCCGACCCGACGCCGGCTCCTGAGTCGTATACAGGACGCTGGTTCCGCGATGCGGAACAGTTGAGGGCATTCCGAGAAGTAGGTGCATTGCTCGTCCAGGGAACCAAATGACGTTGTGCTTTCCTTGTTTGACTCGCCTCGCCGCCGCTGGATATACTCGCGATTAGGGACATACAACAGGAGACACATGGGCGTCCTCGATCAGCGATTTGAGAAGAACTTCATGATTTCCTCGGTCGACTACGTGTTCAACTGGGCGCGCAAGTCCGCGATTTGGCCCCTGACCTTCGGCCTGGCGTGTTGCGCCATCGAGATGATTGCCTCTACCACTTCGCGCTTTGACATTGCACGGTTTGGCGCCGAAGTGTTTCGTCCATCTCCGCGGCAGTCGGATCTGATGATCGTGGCCGGCACTGTAACCTTAAAGATGGGTCCCGTGCTCAAGCGCGTATGGGATCAGATGCCTGACCCGAAGTGGTGCATCTCGATGGGTGCGTGCTCGAGTGTGGGCGGTCCATTCAACGCCTATTCGGTCCTCCAGGGTGTGGACAGGATCGTCCCTGTGGACGTCTACGTGATAGGGTGTCCGCCCAGGCCCGAAGGGCTTTTCTACGCGCTTCTAAAGCTGCAAGACAAGATCGACCAGATGTCGCTGGCAAAGCGGCCCACGGAAATTCGGCTGCACCCGGGGATGGCGCAAGACTTCAAGCGCAACGTGATGGTTGCGCAGACGCCGTCGCCGCGGTAAGCCGCGAAACCAACAAAGTTGGCATTTTTGATAGGGGGACGCATGGCATTCGTCCGTGCTGCGAGGAAGGACGAGATTCCGGCGGGGTCGATCCGCGAGTTCCAGGTCGACGGGCTGACTCTCGCTATCGCCAACATAGGCAATAAGTTCTACGCCGTTCACAATACTTGCCTGCACAGAGGCGGCCCCCTCGGTCAGGGACAACTTCACGGCGTCGCCGTCACCTGCCCCTGGCATGGTTGGCAGTACGATGTGACCACTGGCAAGCTCACCATGAATCAGGCTGTTGGCGTCAAAACGTACACAATCGAAGTCAGGGGCGACGACATCTGGGTCGATGCCGGCTAAACTCTGCAGCTATGGCCATTTCTACCCCTCTTAACTTATTAAAAAACAATGGCTTACGTCCAAATGCTACTGAGATTGTGCACGCGCAAACTGCTATGAGTCCGTTTAGCAGATTCTTGCGTCTAAATGCATAGGATCGATGAACCACGGGTTACCTTCCCCCGCGAGGAATAACCCAGAAACGTACGAATATTTACACAACGGGCGAGGTCCCGTGTATAGTGTCCGACCGACTTAGCGTTCAAAGAGGAAGAATACAAATCATTCGGAGGCTGCCCGGTTTGACGACGATTCGCCCGCCGGCAAAGAGGGGCCACTGGATTTTCTCCGTCAACCCGCACCAATACCACTGGGACACGTTATTTGTTAAGGGTAAGGAGATGTGGAGGGGCGCTGGTACGCGCCCGGACGCGATTCGCGCCCTCAAGCAGGTTCGCAGGGGCGACCGCGTGCTTTGCTACCACTCGGCGCCCGAACGGGCTCTGTACGCAATTGCCGAGGTTACTCGCGATCCCTACCCGGACCCCCACGACCGGGAATCGAAAATGCTGGTTGCGGACTTGCGCGCCATGGAGCGCCTGCCTCGCCAGGTAACCCTGGACGAATTGCGGGAGAATCCGTCCGTGCGCAAAGTCAAATTCCTTAAGAATGTGCGCCTGATCATTTCACCCGTCAGCGAAGAGGAGTACCAAGAGATTCTGCGAATGGCGGGTATTGTTGCGAGCCCGGGTCTGCCGCTTCCTTAAATTCCTTTCCGGATGATTTTCCGCACGGAGTCGCCAAAAGACTTGGTATGTGTGTGTTATGTTGGACAGGCACCCAGCATGCCTGAACTTCCCGAGGTCGAAACCGTTGTCCGAGGATTGCGCGCTTCCTTGCCGGGCCGCGTGATAACCGGTGTCCATTTCGGGAAGACTGATTTCGTAGAGGATCCAGGGACGATCACGGAACGCCTGCCCGGGTCTCGAATCTCGGAGGTGACGCGCCTGGGTAAGTTCATTTGTGTCGGGCTTGAGGCCGGTCCCTCCAACAGCGCCTCAGCAACTGCCTACTGCCTGATCATCCACCTTGGGATGACCGGCCAGCTCACGCTGGCTCAATCCAGCGATCCTGTCACGCCCCATACGCACTGCTTTTTTCATCTCGATGATGGCCGAGAGTTGCGCTATACGGACATCCGCCGTTTCGGACGCATGCTTTTCGTGCCGGAATCGGCCCTGGAGACCTTCACGGGCCGGCTGGGAAAAGAACCCCTCGAAATCAGCGAGGAGGAATTTTGCAATAACCTTGGATCGAGACGGGCACGTGTCAAGGCTTTGCTCCTTGACCAAACGGTCCTGCGCGGCATCGGCAACATCTACGCGGACGAAAGTTTGTTTCGCGCGCGCGTGCACCCAGCACGGATTGCCGAAGGCTTGCCGAAGAAGCAGCTTCTTGCGCTGTATCATGCCGTGCGCGAAGTTCTTTCGGAGGCGATTCAGTTTCGCGGCTCTTCCGTTTCAAACTACTTAGACGCTGAGGGCAGACGCGGGGAATTTCAATTCCAGCACCGTGTTTATCAGCGGGAGGGAAAGCTCTGCCTTCTTTGCAAGGCGAAAATACGCCGCGTCATCGTAGCCGGGAGGAGCAGCCACTTCTGTCCGCGCTGCCAGCCGTCGCCGCGAGCAAAGAAGGCACAGCACGGCGAAAAGAAGAGTCGCGCGAGGAGCAGAAAACTCAACCCGCGCCAGCGGCGTTCGCGGGTCTAACCAAGGGCTTCGCCGCGGCAAAGATCATTTCACCCCACACGCGGCGGTCCCGCCCGTCCAGCCACAGCACCCGCTCGTGAAGCGCGGAAAAAGGCGGCCCTGACATCATTTCGCCGATCAATTCGTGAATGCGTTCCTGAAACTCCAGGTTTTCGGAGTGGAATCCGTCCGGCGGAATGCGGTCCAACATGGGAGGGACGGAAACCAGCAGGGAATAGCTCTCGAGCCACCACCGGAGCCACTGCTCCAATTGCGCCTGCCGGCCAAACTTGCTGACCAAATAGCAATAATTGTCAAGGACAGAGCGATCGCAGATTAGATGCTCGGCCCGCGACGACGCATCGAGTTCCCTTGCTATCTGCGTGTGCAGGATCCAAAGCTGATCTTCGACGGTAGAGCCTTCATTTGCGGGAAACGGTGTGCGCCGAACCACTTCGGTCACAAGCTCGACGTTGTGGTCGGCCTTCTTCAGGAGCGAGCAAATTTCGTAAGCAAGCGTCGTCTTTCCGACGCCGTGTGTGCCAATCAATGCAAGTTTCAAGAGATGAGCTACCTCGGGAGGCACTCTTCTAGCACAAGTTTTTGCCGCGTGTAAATCCTGAACTCGCATAGCCAAATTGAGCCTGTGGATTTCCTCCATCCAGGTTAGAATCTCGCGGGTCGGAGGCCGATCGTGCGCGCCGTCATCCAGCGTGTTGCCCGAGCGTCTGTCCGTGTGGACGGGCGAGTAACCGGCGAGATCCAGGCTGGCATGCTGGTTTTGCTCGGAGTCGGCCGCACCGACAATCCCGAATCCGCCTCTTATCTCGCCGAGAAGATTGCAAATCTGCGTGTGTTTGCCGATCAAGCAGGAAAGATGAACCTTTCGCTCCTGGAAGTTCGCGGCGCGGCTTTGGTGGTCTCACAATTTACGCTCTATGGCGACACGCGAGGGGGGCGCAGGCCATCTTACATTCAGGCCGCTCCTCCGGCGGAGGCGAACCGGCTCTATGAGGACTTCGTCCAGTCCTTTCGTTCGCTCGGCATCCCTGTGGAGACGGGTGTATTCCAAGCGAATATGCAGGTCGAACTGGTGAACGATGGGCCGGTCACGATCCTGCTCGACTCTGAGAAAACAATATGAGCGAATCGGCCTGGCAAAGCGAGGTAATGAATTAGAATGCGCGCGGCAAGTCAGACTGGCATTTATATCGGAGGGCGATATAATATGAAAGTGTCCACCGGCACAATGACTGCTGCGGAATTCCGCGCCCTCGCCGAATTCCGGTACCGGATCCGGATCTATTTGAATGGCAGCGAAGAAGCGGCGCGCAACGCAGGTCTCGAGCCGCAGCAGTACATGCTCATGCTGGCGCTTCGCGGGCTGCCGGTTGGCCGCAACCCCAGCATCCGGGATTTGGCGGAACGCTTGCAATTGCGCCATCACAGCGTAGTCGAGTTGGTGGATCGGCTCGAGGAAAGGCAGTTTCTGCGGCGCGAACGGTCCCGCTCCGACCGGAGGCAGGTGTTTGTGCACCTGACGCCGCGCGGCGAAAAGATTCTCACCCGGCTCGCTAAGCAGCGAATCTTGGAACTTCGCACTGCGGCGCCGGCCTTGGTTCGGTCGCTGACGGCGGTGATTCGCTCCACACAGTCTCCCCGCGCTGGGCGGGCACAGACCTGAAGTTGTACGCATCCGGCTGAATCCGGAGCAGATTTTATTTCTCAGCGCGAATGGCCGTTCCCCCGCGCCAGACAGGCAGGTACGTTTTTGAGTTCAAATCCCGCAATCAGCGCGATCGTAGCGCGCGGCCAGTCGCCGGCGCGTTTCCGTCTTGGCTACATTTCCGTACTGGCGGGCCTCGTGGGCGTCATCGCGGGGATCATCGCCTTTCTCCTCTACAATCTGATCGGATTCTTCACGAATCTCGCTTTCTACCATGTGTGGTCGTTCCACTTTCGCAGCCCTGCGGAAAATCAACTCGGTGCGTGGGAAATCGTCATTCCGGTTATTGGCGGGATCATCGTCGGATTCATGGCCGAGTACGGCTCGCCAAAAATCAAAGGCCACGGCATTCCGGAAGCGATGGAAGCGGTGCTCACCACGCGCAGCCGGATCGAAGCGAAAGTCGCCATCCTGAAACCCATCTCCGCGGCGATCGCGATTGGCACCGGCGGCCCTTTCGGCGCCGAAGGGCCGATCATTCAGACTGGCGGCGCGTTTGGTTCGCTGGTCGGCCAGATTGTTTCAACGACGGCTGCGGAGCGGAAGGTGTTGCTGGCATGCGGCGCTGCCGCCGGCATGGCCGCAACCTTCAACACTCCGATCGCAGGAGTCATCATCGCGATCGAGCTCCTTCTGTTTGAGTTTCGCGGGCGGTCGTTCATTCCGCTGGTGATAGCGACGACTCTTGCGACGAGCGTCAGGCAGATGTTGCTCGGGGCCGGCGCGATGTTCCATGTACTCCCAATGGACTTCGGGATCCCTCGTTCACTTCCGTATTATTTGGTCCTCGGCATTGTGTGTGGCGCGGCCGCGATTGCCTTCACCAAGGCGTTGTACTTTGTCGAGGATTGGTTCGACCGTCTTCCCATTCGCGAACTCTGGCATCCGGCTATCGGCGCGGTCGCGCTGGGCATCATCGGATATTTCGTGCCCAGGATTCTTGGCGTGGGGTACGACACGTTGGGCGACATTCTTAACGACAGGCTCGCCCTGAAGCTGCTGATTCTTGTGGCGCTCTGCAAGGCCGTCGCGCTCGTGCTCTCTCTGGGTTCGGGCACGTCCGGAGGGTTGCTGGCTCCGATGTTTATGTCCTCCGCGGCCCTGGGTGGAGTGTTCGCGCTGGCCGTGAACGCGGTTATTCCTGGCGCGCACTTGTCCGCGAGCGCATGTGCGCTGGTTGCGATGGCAGCGGTCTTCGGTTCGGCGTCGCGCGCGGCATTCGCGTTCATTGTGTTTGCGTTCGAGATTGTGCGCGACTACAACGCAATTCTGCCGTTGATGCTCGTCTCCGTGATTGCTTACGCAATCGCGTTACGCTACCTGCCGAACTCCATCATGACGGAAAAACTGGCTCGCCGGGGCCTCAACGTGAACCAGGACTACGAAATCAACGCACTCAAACAGCTCGCGGTTGGAGAAGTCATGGCCCGCGACATCGCTACGGTGCCGCCGGAGGAAACCGTTCGGACCGCCGCGGACCGGTTCGCGAGCGGCGACCCAAAGTTCTCCCGCCACCACGCCCTCCCCATCGTTGATTCCGAGGGGCGCCTGCAAGGCTTGGCCACGCAAGGCGATTTGCTGCGCGCCTTGGAAGAGGATCCCGAGGGCAAGATGACCGTGCTCGATGCGGGTACGCGCTCCCTTGTGGTTGCGCATCCCGATGAGCGCGTCTACGACGCCATGGTGAAGATGCTCGAAAACAACATCGGCCGGCTTCCGGTGGTCGATCGCAAGGAGCCGCAGCGTATGGTCGGCTATCTCAATCGTGCCAGCGTGATGGGCTCGTGGCGCAGCCATATGCGCGAGGAATCGTTCCGCGAACACGGCTGGCTAGGGAGATTCATGTCCCTGGGCGGAGACAGCGAAAAATTCGGCCTCGCGACAGGCCGAGTCGTTTCCGTCTCCGACGAGGAAATTCGGCTCTCGCTGAATTCGCACTCGGCGGAAGCGGGCGAAGGGTTCGCGTTGCGCGCCCCCGTGCGAGGTGTGTCTCCGGGGGATGAGGTTCGGGTTCGCTACGAAAATGAAAACGGAAGAAAGATTGTACTGCTAGTCGAAGAGCTTTTCACGCACCAGTAATTTTGCCGAGACGGCGTCAGAATCCGCCGCCACCACCACCACCGAAACCGCCTCCCGAAGATCCACCGCCACCAAATCCCGATCCGCCGCTACTCCGCGGTGCGGAAGCGAGCACGGTATTTGCGCGCGCAGTCATCATGTCCAGGCTGTTGACAAACATCAGTGGATGAAATCCTCCATTGTAGTAGCCGCCTTGGTACCAAGCCGGCGGCTGCGAATAGATGTTCTGGAATGCGCCCACCCACTTCTTTTCCACGCCTAGCGCCATGGCGAACGGCAGAAACTTCTCGAACGTTTCCGGCGTTTGATTCGTTCGGTCCAGGCGACCGGCTTCGACGTGTGTCAGGAAATCCTCGAAGCCCAGCACGCCGGAAAGCGCCTTCACACCGGTCAGCGTGCGCGCTGACATGAACCAGCCAAATCCGACGATGATTCCGCCGGAAAGCAATGCTGCGATGAGAAACGGCGCGGGCGCCATTCCCATTCTTTGCGCCAGGGAGTTGCCGATCAGAAAGAACAGCACGCCCAAGGCGATTCCGCCTCCCACAAAAGCGCCGCGCACGTAGTCTGGCCGGTGCTGAAAATAGCCGCGCTCCATCAGCTCGTCAAAAATGCTGTTCTTGATGTTGGATAGATTCTTGTAAAACTGATTCTCGAGGCTCGAGAGGGTCACCTCCGAAATCAATCCGTTCGCGAACAGCGCCGCCAGCAGCACAAGCTCGTGCGACCTGAGGCCTGCCCATTCCTTGGGGCCCTTTTTCAGATGGAAGATGTAATCCTTGTTGTGGAGCAGGCCCAGCATCTGCGATTTATCTTTTTCTTCGATGACGATGTATCCCCGCACAGCCAGGTCCACGATCGTGGCCGTGATGTCGCGCATTGCCGCGTCGTCATCCACCAGCGTTCCCGCTTCCGCCGGCGTCATTCCGTCGGGCGGCGCATACTGAACGGCGATGGGGCCGACCCGCGGATCGCGCCCGCGCGTGTACCAGAGCCAGAACATGAAGACGAACACGAGCACGGGGAAGGAAAGGGGCCAGTTGCTCGCGATGAACTCGTTAACCAACTCGCCCGTTCCCGGCTCTTTCACAGCTCCCTTGTCCCACCCGACGACCGCCGTCAGCCCTTCGTGAAACGCGAGCGGCCGGAGCATCGACACTTCCACAACGTTTTCTACCGTCTTGACGTCCGCGTTCTGTGCGCGGGACCCATACGACCCGGTGAATTCGGATGCCCGGATACCGGTCACGCCAGATGGCAAGAGAATTTGCGCGCTCGCGTTTTCGATGGGAACGTCCCAATCGTCGCCGGTCACGTTCCAGTAGAGCTCGTCATGGTCTTCAAAAAATCTCAACCCGTTTTTCACGCTGTAATGAAGCGTAATGGTTCGTACGGCGTCTGTTGCGTCATCGATGTAGATTTTCCACTTCAGGTAGCGGCGCTCGCGTGAGGATTCCACCTTGAGCGACTGCCCCGCAGCGTCAGTCACGCTCTCGAGCTTCACAAAGAGAGAATAGTTGAGTCCCTGCGGCGTCACGTATTCGATGGGAATCGTACGGTAGAGACCGTGCCAGGCGCCGATGAAATTTGCCTCGATCGTTTCCGTCACGTTCAGCGAGGAATCCGTTTCGACAAAAATTTTTGCCGAGAACTGTTGAATCTTTAACTCCCGCGCCGACGCTGACGCGGCAAGCGTGAGGAGGATTGCCAGCGCGCACGCGCCCCGCCGCAGCACCTTACGCATCGTGTTTTGGGGGACGGAACTTTTGGCCATTGCAGCTATACGCGGGTCGTATCGAAACTAACCTTGGGCGCTTCGCGTTCGGTGGCAGCGGTGATCTCGAAGAACTCGCGTTCTTTGAAATGGCCCACGCCGGCAACGACGTTGGAAGGGAACTGCTCGATCATGGTGTTGAAGTCACGAACGACGGCGTTGTAGTACCGCCGCGCATTCTGCACCGTATCTTCGATCTGATTCAGCGTGGACTGCAACTGCGTGAAACTCTCGACCGCGCGCAATTGCGGGTACGCTTCGGCCAGCGCGAACACCTGTCGCAACGCGCCGGCGAGCATGCCCTCGGCCTCTCCCTTGGCGGCGGGTCCCTGTGCTGTCATGGCTTGGTTCCTCGCGGCCACAACGGCTTCGAGCGTGCCCTTCTCGTGCGCGGCGTACCCTTTCACCGTCTCCACGATATTAGGGATCAGGTCGTATCGCCGCTTGAGTTGCACGTCGATATCGGACCACGCGTTATCGCATTGCACCTTCAGGCGAACCAAGCCGTTGTAGGCGTACATCAGATACAGCACCACCAGGACGACGATGCCGATGAGGAATAGTGGCATGAAAAATCCTTTCGCGATCGAAGGAAGCGTTCCGACCCTCAGCCTCTTTCGACTATAAGATGACCGCCGCGCCACTGTAAAGCGCAGACCGTGCGTTCCGTGCGAAATAAGCTATCGGGCCGAGCCACCGGGAAATCGCCGCCCTCGAGATTCCACCAGGTCAGGCAACTTCTCATCCTTCGCTCTTACACTGGCATGAATATACCATTTGGGTTACTCTTGCCCCCGCCAAAGGTTGTCACGTAAGTTGACACATGCACTTCAAGAACTTTAGCGCCGCTGTGTTTGGCATCGACGCCTACCTCATGGAAGTCGAGGTCGACGTTGGCTCGGGCAGGCCCGGAGATTTCAATATTGTTGGCCTGCCCGATGTGGCCGTGAAAGAAAGCCGCGAACGCATCAAGGCCGCTCTGAAAAACTGCGGCCACGATTTCCCTTTCCAGAGCGTCACGGTCAACCTCGCGCCAGCGGACATCCGCAAAGAAGGCTCCGCATTCGATTTGCCGATGGCGCTTTCCATTCTCGGCTGCGAGGGCGCGTTCTTCGGTAAACAGCTCGATCAATATATTTTTCTCGGCGAGCTTTCACTCGATGGCCAGGTGCGCTCCGTGCGCGGAGCGCTTTCGGCGGCGCTTGCCGCGAGGGAGCACAAGATCAAATCGGTGGTTGTTCCGGAAGCGAACGCGCGCGAGGCCGCTGTTGTCGAAGGCATTGATGTGTTTGCCGTCCGCACGCTGCCGCAGGCTCTCGACCTCGTGAACGCGCCCGAATCGTTCGCACCCGTGCATGTCGACGCACGGACGATGCTGTCGGATGCCGCGCAGTATCCCGTCGACATGCGTGACGTTCGGGGGCAACAGGCCGCTAAGCGCGCCCTCGAAGTCGCTTGCGCCGGCGGACACAACATTATTTTCATCGGCCCGCCCGGCGCCGGCAAGACGATGCTCGCGAAACGCATCCCAACGATCCTCCCGCCCATGGCGCTCGAGGAAGCCATTGAAACCACTCGCGTCCACAGCGTCGCAGGCCTGCTTGATGATTCCCGGGGGCTCGTTGGCACGCGCCCGTTCCGCTCGCCGCACCATACGATCAGTGACGCCGGCCTGATCGGAGGAGGCGCTGTGCCGCGCCCCGGCGAGGTTTCCTTGGGCCACCACGGCGTGCTTTTTCTCGATGAATTGCCGGAATTCGAGCGCAACGTCCTCGAGGTAATGCGTCAACCTCTTGAGGACGGCTCCGTCACGATTTCACGCGCAGCAACTTCAGTGACTTTTCCCGCGCGATTCATGCTCGCCGCCGCGATGAATCCCTGCCCTTGCGGATTTTTCGGCGACCCGACGCGCCAATGCCACTGCTCGCCGCCGCAGATCCAGCGCTACGTATCCAAAATTTCGGGGCCGCTGATCGACCGCATCGACATTCACATCGAAGTGCCAGCCGTAAAGTACAAAGAGCTACGCTCGAACGGCTCCGTAGAAGACTCCGCGACGATTCGCGAACGCGTGATGCGCGCGCGGGAGCGCCAGGGCAGCCGCTTCACCGGTGAACGCAAGGTGTTCTCGAACGCGCAGATGCCGCCGAAACTGATTCGCAAATACTGCGCGATCAGCGACGAAGGCGAAAAAATGCTGGAGAACGCCATCGCTCGCATGGGCCTCTCGGCCCGCGCTCACGACCGCATCCTGAAAGTCGCGCGCACCATAGCGGACCTCGACGCATCCGAGAATCTCGAGACCCGCCACCTCGGCGAGGCAATCCAATATCGTTCGCTCGACCGAGCCTATTGGACTTAGGAGCCGAGGTCCGTGTGCTATGTTGCTCTTCAGGAAATCAGCGTTGACATATCGTGGGACGATATAAAATAATGGAGGTGGGTCGGGCGACCTCCGACGCGTCTGACTCGAGGTGCAACGGACAAGCAGGGAGGCGGCGGTGCGAGGCTGCCTCCCTCTCCCTCCAGAATCTGCCTCCCGCTGCCGGTCGAGCGGCACAATATGCAATTGCCATTCCACCGGAACCGAGGTTGGCAGAAAGCAAATCTTGCTGCCGCACGCCTGGTATTCAAGCTTTCCCTGAATCGTGACATTTTTTCCTTCCGTCCCAAGGCCCCGCTGAATTGAACCGTGGTCCCTCCGAATGCTTCTTCAGTGTGCCTAGTGTCGGAGCTTAGAGGTTCTATTTTGGATTCAGGATACTCTTACGCCACTCCAGGCAGCAAGCAGGTGTCCCCAATCCACGCTATACTTGTTCGGATATGCTTTCGCTAAATAACGTGTCTATGCGCTACGGCGCCAGGATTCTATTCGAGGACGTCACCTGCTCGTTCCTCGAGGGCCGCCGCTACGCGATTTCCGGTCCGAACGGCGCCGGTAAGACCACTTTAATGAAGATTTTGGAAGGCGAAATCGATCCGGTGAAAGGCGACGTTTCGCGGCCCAAGAAGCTGGGAATTTTGCGGCAGGACCAGTTTGCCTTCGACGAATTTCGCGTGATCGACACCGTCATCATGGGCAACACCACCCTGTGGAAGGCCCTTCAGGAAAGAGACGCGCTGTACGCCAAGCCCCACGACAAGCTGACCGACAAGGACGGCATGCGCCTGGGCGAACTCGAAGGAATCGTAGGCGATGAAGGCGGATACACGGCCGAGGCAGATGCGGCGGTCCTCCTAGATGGGCTGGACGTGGATTCTTCGCTGCACGAGCGCAAGATGAGCGAGTTGCCGGGCGGCCAGAAGGTGCGTGTGCTGCTCGCGCAGGCGCTCTTCGGCAATCCGGCAGCGCTTCTTCTCGACGAGCCTACCAATCACCTGGACCTCGACTCGGTTCACTGGCTCGAGGATTACCTCCGCGAGTACCAGGGCGTCCTGATCGTGATTTCGCACGACCGCCATTTCCTGAATAGCGTCTGCACCCATACCGCGGACATCGACTACCAGACGGTGATCATGTATACGGGCGGCTACGACGAAATGGTCCTGGCTAAAACACAGATTCGCGCGCGCATCGAGTCTGAGAACGCTGTGCGCGAGAAGAAAATCGCTCAGCTCAACGAATTCATCGCCCGTTTTTCAGCCGGGACGCGATCTTCGCAGGTGATGTCGCGCAAAAAGGAAGTCGAGCGCATCCAAACGTCGGAACTGGCCAAGTCGAATATCGCCCGGCCCTACATACGCTTTGACATGAAAAATCCCTCGGGCCGCCATCCTTTGGAATTCAAGAGCCTCACCAAATCCTACGGCACTCACAAGGTGATTGAAAAATTTTCGGCCAGCGTCGAGCGTGGCGAAAAAATCGCGGTGATCGGCCGCAACGGCGCAGGCAAAACTACGCTGCTGAAGTCGCTGCTCCGCAACGCGACCGGATACATCGACGAAGGGGACCGTAAATTTCAGATGGACGGCGGCAATGTCAAATGGGGTCACGAAGTGGCCGTCGGCTATTTCGCGCAGGACCAGACCGACACGATCACGAAAGGCACGACACTCATCGAATGGCTGCATCAGTTTGATCCGAAGGCGGGTCAACAGGACTTACGCGGAGTGCTGGGCCAGATGCTCTTCAGCGGCGAAGATGCCACCAAGAACACGAGCGCGCTTTCGGGAGGCGAATCGGCGCGCATGATCTTCTGCAAGCTGATGTTGCAGAAGCCAAATGTCCTTGTCCTGGACGAGCCCACGAACCACCTCGACCTCGAATCCATCAACGCCCTCAACATCGCCCTGCAAAAGTATCCAGGCACCGTGCTGTTTGTGACGCACGACCACGACGTGATCGACGAAGTCGCAACGCGCATCTGGCACTGCAAGGGTGGTCACGTCGAGGATTTCAAGGGGCCATACGAGGATTTCCTGGTGCATTACGAACGGGCGCGGATCCAATCCCAAGGTCGCCCGCAGCCCAGTACAGTTTCAGGAAGAACGCGATAGTCCCGGCTGGTGACGGCAACGGGCGCCGCACCGAGGTGAAAGGGTCACCTCAAGTGTACGGCGCCCGTAATGTCCGGAACGCGACGCTTGGTTCGGAGAACTAGTCCCCTGCAGCGTGAGCAGCTTTCCCGCGCGCCATTTTCTGCGCCATGAAGAGGAGTAACTTGCGGTCGCTGTCGCTCGCGCGGCTTAGCAGTTGGCGAAACTTTTCGAGAGTCCGCGCATCCTTGCCCGAACTGCCCCAGGCGATGTCCGCAGCCGACTTGCGCTTCAGAATGTTGGGAAGAGCAGGCGGTTCGTCGCCGTCGTAGAAGAGTTGGTAGAGAGGCACTTCGAGGGCACGCGCGAACTTCTCCAGGGTTTCAACAGCCGGGACCGTGTGTCCGTTCTCGACGCGCGAAATATAGCATCGCAGCAATCCCGTCCGCTTCTCAATTTCCCCCTGCGAGAGCTTCTTTTCTTCGCGAATCGACCGGATGTGGTCACCAATGATCATGTTTTGTCCTTTCGATGATGCCGAATTTTTGAGATTCGGTTTAATTATGCACTGAATTAAATCAGAATTGTCGCTATCAATCAACTGTCTAATAGCAAGTACTGTCTTGCAGTTCGTCACCGGCCGTGACGGAACCAAACAAAAATCGCACGGCCTTCACATTAACCAGCGACGCTTGACATGCGTTAATGCGTTCGCCGGAAGGGCGTCAGCTTTCCGGACGGGTGCGACGGGCTGGGAGGGCGATACTTGGCGATGCGCGACTTTGCGAACTCGGCCCACGGGCCGTTCGGCTCATATCGCACATACAGGGAGAGGTGCCGGAGCGTTTCCTGCACTTTCCCGATTTTCTCGAATGCCAGAGCTAGATTCAGATGTGCGTCTGCAAGCCCGGGCATGAGCTCTACCGCACGCAGCAAATGTCCGATCGCTTGTTGGGTCTTGCCTTCGTGTTCGAGGACACAACCCAGGTTGAATTCCGCCAGCGCATTCTCGGGTTCAAACTCCACTGCCGCCGAGAAATGCTCGTAAGCTTCCGCCATCCGGCCCAACTGGTAGAGCGTCGTACCCAAGTTGATGTGGGCCTCCACCCAATCCGGGGCTGCTTCCACAGCTTTCCGGTAGGCCTGGGCCGCTTCCTCGAGTGACGCGGTTTTGGAGTCACACATCATCCCAAGTTCAAACCACTCTTCGGCTGACCGCGGCGCCAGGGTGTGGATTTTCTTGGCCAGTTCTGCGGTCTCAAAATTCAATACGAATTGCCCCGTGAGGGGCTCATAAGGACTTCCGGCGCCTGCCTGCGGATGCACCACAACCTGCTTCCCATTTGTCGAAATGTGCAGCATCGAAAGTGGGGTATCCGTCGATCCCAATTCTGTTTCTAGGGCCGTTACCGCCCGGCGCAAGCGTCTTGCCGGAATTTTGCGTTCCGCGAGGCGCTTGATGGCCTCGAGCGCAACGAGGTCGGAGAAGCCAAAGAAGCGCTCACCCCAACGCGCGCGCGGCAGCACCAAGCGAAGGCGAGTCCAATAGTCCAGCTCGCGCCGCGTGACGCCGATCATGCGCTCTACTTCGTTACGGGTGTAGCGATGTTCCAATCCCGCCGCTCCAGGGATCCTCGTGCGCATGATTATCACTCGAATTCGCCGCGTTGGAATAAGAAACATAAGAAGTGCGCTGTTTTTTCTGTGGAAGCCGGTGGAAAACGATTCGAACGAGTTGCAGCGTAGGAAAGCCCATCTTGCGCGGCGGCGCAATCTTGTTAGACTGATTCTCGTTCGTATCGTTTCCTCTCCGAATCCATGCAACCCCTCGCAGCTGAGCGCCGCCACCTGGAGCGCCAGATCGCTTACGCCCGGCCCATATTCATGGTCATGGCGCTTGTCGATTTGCTCGACCGCCCGCCCGTCGAACGCGGGCCACATGTGGTCTTATTCGTCGAGGTGTACCTGGCCGTTTCGCTGATCCTCGCAGTTGTGCAAAACGTGCCGTGGATCGGAGAAATCCCCCTTCCTCTTCCTCTCGATTTGGCAGCTCTGGTCATATTTCTGCCCCTGACTCGCTCCGTCGTTGCGTTCTGGTTTATCTATTTGTTCGTCGCTTTGGCCGCGGGAGTCCGCTGGGGAACGCGGCCCTCGGTGATTCTGGCTGGCGCGGTCACTCTCGCGCTTTTGATCCGGTCTGCGGTAAACGGCCCACTTGTTTGGGACGCAATGCTGTCTTGGATTGCGCTTGCCACTGGAACGTTCGCCGCCGGCGTAGGTATTTCACTGATCGGCAGCCGCCAAATGCGCCACGCAACCGAACAAGGATTCCTCGCGCATCTCACTGGCCTCCTCGAAGTTGACCGCGGGATGGCCGAGTCCCTGAAGCTGGTCCTCTCCGAACTCGTTCGCGCGTTTGCATGCGACGAGGCAATCCTGGCCTTCCGAGACACCGATCTCGAACGCATATTTGTCTGGAGATATATGGCGGGGGATGATTCGCGCCTCGCTCCCGAAAACCTTCCCGTAACGCGTAGCGATGGTTTCTTGCTCGACCAGCCCGACGCCAGCGTGTGCTGGAACCAGCTCGAGGGCGCCGGGGACGGGTTCGGCTGGAATCGAAAGGATGGGCGTCGCCTTAAGGACCTGCCGCGATTGCCGGGTCCTATGCGGCAAGAGCTGGGCTGGCAGTCGGTCCTGGGAGTCACGGTGGACCTGGGAGGGCAACCGGTAGGGCGACTTCTGCTCGGGAACGGGCATCGGCGCTTCCTCCCGGAGGATTTGCGGTGGCTCGAGCGCATCGTGCGCCACCTCGGGCAGCCGCTCCAGAATTTGTTTCTCCTTCGGCACATTCGGGCGCATGCCATTGAGGGCGAGCGCAGCCGAATCTCCCGCGAGATTCACGATGGCATTCTGCAGACCCTCCTCAGCGTCGACATCCAGCTGGACGTCTTGCGGCGCAAGGCCACGGTTGACCCGGTCTTGGCGGCCAGCGGGTTAAGTTCTTTGCAGCAAACGGTCAGGAACGAGACCGAGGAACTGCGCCGCATGGTCACGGACATGCGGCCACTCCGCGTCCAGAGCGCCGACTTGGTCGACCTGATGCGAGGGTTCGCCGAGCGCTTTCAAAACGAGGCTAGCCTGGCCCTGGACCTGCTCATCGACGCCGCCGAATTGCAGATTCCAGATCGCATCTGCCGGGACCTTTTTCAGATCTATAGAGAATCGTTACACAATGTGAAAAAACATGCGCGTGCCTCCCACGTCGTGGTAAAACTGTGGCAGAATGATAGTCAAGTTGTCCTCGTCGTGGACGACAACGGCGAGGGCTTTAGTTTTGCCGGTCGCTTTACCGGCGATGAACTGGACCGTCTAAGATTGGGGCCCATTTCAATCAAGGAGCGCACCCGCAGCGTCGGTGGTGTCCTAACGGTAGAATCCACTCCCGGACATGGCGCGCGTTTGACGGTAGAGGTTCCTCTCGGCTGATATGGCCAAAACGAGTAAACAACAGATCCGCGTATTGATGGCCGACGATCACGCCATCTTTCGCGAAGGCTTGCGCAAGCTGCTTGATAGCGATGAGGATATCGCCATCGTCGGCGAGGCCTCGAACGGCAACGACTGCATCAAGATGATCGGCAAGCTCAAGCCGGACATCCTGCTTCTCGATTTGCGCATGCCCGACAAGGACGGCTTGGCCGTTTTGGAGGAAGTGAATTTTGATCAGCTTCCCACCAGGGTTGTGGTACTGACCGCCGCCGAAGATGACCGCGACGTGGTCAGGGCCATGCGTCTGGGCGCGCGCGGTGTGGTCCTGAAGCAGTCCGCGACGGAACTTCTGGTTCGTAGCATTCACAAAGTTCACAGCGGCGAAATCTGGCTCGACAACCACATGACCGCAGAGGTCATGAAGGCGTTTTCGAAGTCCTCCGACGGCGGGCCGCGCCGCGAAAAGCCTCTGCTCAGCGACCGGGAGAAGGAAATCGTGCAGCTGGTCGCCCAGGGTTATCGCAACAAGGAAATCGGCGAAAAGCTATTCATCAGCGAACAGACCGTCAAAAATCACCTCCACAACATCTTCGATAAACTCGGCGTTTCCGACCGCTTGGAGCTGGCTCTCTACGCAATCCACCACCGCCTGATTGATCAGGCTTGATCCCCTCGGGTAATTAACAGAAATAAATATGGTTACTGGTCTGACATCCTAGTACCTGCGTACCAATTTGCCCCCAGTCAAATTGGAACCACCGCGCTATTGAGACAATCGGCTCCGCACCGTAATCTCGTGTGCGTAAACCCAAGTTGTCCCAATCGGAGGGTGATACCTTGACGGCCGAAGAGCGACGCGCGACACAGCGGTTTCAGATTCGGCTACCCATGGTCGTTCGCTGGACCAGTGGTTCGGCGATCGGAGAAGCGGCGACGGAGTCACGGGACGTGAGTTCGCGCGGGGTTTATTTCTTCCTGCCGAAGGAAGTCTCCAGCGGTTCACCGGTGGAGATTCTTTTGACCCTACCCCACGAAATCACGCTCGCCGGACCGGTGAAGGTCCGGTGCCTTGGCCGCATCAAGCGAGCCGAGTCCGATGAGCCCGGCCGCGTCGGAGTGGTAGCGCAAATTGAACGATACGAGTTTCTGCGCGGCGACGAACACGCCGCGTAGTACGGGTGCGGGCTCTAGCTTTACGTTGAGCGCCCCGGCCTAGCCGGGGCGTCCAGCCCGCCCATAACGCGTGCGGGCTCTACCTGGAGCCCGCCAGTTAAACGGTCTTGCCCGCCACCTGCGGAGGCGGACAGGTAAAACCGGGATGCTCCGGCCCCTCAGCTGAGTATCCCGGTTATTTTTTTGCGGCGCGGTTTGCGCCTCGATCTGCGGACCCGCGGTTGGTTCGATTCCTAGCCCCACTTGCGAAGTGATTCGTGAATCGTGATTCGTAATTTGTGAAAATCCGCAACTGGGATTCCCTCGACGATCAGATACTCGCCATTCACCCCTTGGTAGTTGCAAGTCACTAAACCACGAAGCACGAATCACAAATCACGAATCGCGTCACTCATACCGCAGCGCCTGAACCGGATCGAGCCTCGCCGCCCTCGAGGCGGGATAAATTCCCGAGGCGAGACTGACAGCGACTGCAAACGCGATCGCTCCCAACACCAGCCACCACGGCACCGACCAGATGTTTGGCGGATTCATGCCCTGGCGCCTGAGATAAACCGCGGTGGCGAACTGAATCGTCCGCCCGATTCCCCAGCCCAAGAGCACGCCAAACACACCCCCCGCCAGGCCCATCACGCCCGCCTCGGCAAAAAACAGTTGCCTTACGTCGCTGTCCGCGGCGCCCAGCGCCTTAAGAACGCCGATCTCGCGACGGCGTTCGAGGATGGCCATGACCAGCGTGTTGATAATACCTAGCGAAGCTACCGCGAGCGCCAGGCTGCCGAAGATTCCGAGGAACAAATCAAACACCGCAAAAAACGTGCGAAGGTTACGCGTGACGTCGATCAGTGAAAACGCCGCAAATCCCATGTGCGAAATGCCCGTTTCGATCTGCGCTACCGCAGTCGGGCTGGTGGCGCGAACGTTCAAAGCGACGTACCGCTGACCTTCGACCGAACTCGATCGCGCCACGTCCCGCAGGTCCGCCCCTTGAACGACTTGCAGTTTCTCGGCTACCGCGAGCGGCAGATACACGCCTGCGTTGTTAAAACCGATCTGGCCATTGCCCGAGTCTGAGGGAGGAGTCAGTCCAACGACGCGAAGTTTCTTCTCGCTTGGAACAATGGAAAAGCCCATCGCCTCTTCATCTGGCCCAACCGCTTGATTGGGTGCGTCGGACGCGGCTTGTTCGGACGGCGGAGGTAGCGCCTGCCGCTGCGCAAATCGCAGCGTGATTTCCTGGCCGAGCAGGGACGCAGGAGCTTGCCCGCCATCAATCAAGCGCTTGGCGAAGTCGCCCTGAAGGATGGCCTCATCAGCGTCCGGGCTCGAAAAAAATTGCCCTTGCAAGCCGTCTAAAGTCCCAGTTGACTGCGACGACGGAGCCATGCCGGATACCATCACGAGCTGGCTGTTCGGCTCGAGGCGAGCTTCGGCCGTAAATCGTATTTCCGGATTCACTTCCAAAACGTTGGGGAGCGCAGAAATTTCCTTACGGGCAGCGTCATCGAGCGCGCGAGGCGGAGTAATATCCGCACCATCTCGAGGGCTGCGCCGCCCGCCGCCGGGGCCGCCGAAGGGATTGCTCTGCCGCGGGCGCACCGAAATCGTGTCGAAAAGGCCGGTGCGCGCGACCGAACGGTCGACAAGTTGTTGCAGGCCTACTCCGAGCGACAGCAGCGCCACGAGCGACGCAACTCCGACCGCGACGCCCAGCGTCGTCAGAGAATTGCGCAAAACCGATTCGCGAAGATTTCGTGCGGCAAGTTCGGTCATGTCGCCGAGTTTCATCGCAAGCGCTCCTCGTGGGCAATCGCGCCATCGGCGAGCGTGATGATGCGGTCTGCGTATCGCTCCGCCAGCGCGCGTTCGTGCGTCACCATGACGATCGTCCTTCCCGGGCCGGAGGATGGGCGATTGATTTCCGCGATCAATTTCATGATTTCCTCGCCCGTCTTGCTGTCCAGATTCCCCGTGGGCTCATCCGCCAACAAAATCATCGGCTGGTTGACGAGCGCCCGGGCGATCGCAGCACGCTGCTGCTCGCCTCCCGAGAGTTCCGTCGGGCGGTGCCTCGTTCGTCCAGCAAGACCGACGCGATCCAGCGCCTCTTGCACGCGCGTGGGCCGCTCGCTGCGCGGCGCTTCCGCTAGACGCAGCGGCAGTTCGACATTTTCTTCGAGGGTCATTCGAGGGAGGAGCTGAAAGGATTGAAACACAATCCCAATCGTCCGGTTGCGGTGCGATGCCAGATCCTCGCTCGACAGAGTTGCCAGGTCGCGTCCGAGCGCGAGGATGGCCCCTGAAGTCGGCCGGTCCAACCCGGCTACGAGGTTGAGCAGCGTCGATTTCCCTGATCCGCTGGCCCCCAGCAACGCCAGAAACTCACCGGTCTTAACATCGAGCGAAATTTCGTCGACCGCGCGAATCAAGGCGTCGCCCATCTTGTAGTGTCGCGAGACGCGGTCCGCGCGGATCGCAAACCCGTTTGCATTTGGTTCGCCCATGCTGGTATTACGCAGGTTAACACGCAATTGTTTCTCGGTGAATTCTTAGCGCAACCGGGCGCGAAGCTTGTTTGCTCTGAGCTTCGAAGGGCAACCTACAAGATAAACGATGAGATTTGCGGTTTCGAGTGGGATACAATTGTTGAGCAGGAAATGCAAACACGAGGAAATATGAAGATCGCTCGTCTCGGTTGGATCCTCCCTATTTTCCTGTTCTTGCAACCTGTCCTCTTCGCACAGACCACGCTGCTACAGTCTCACGCGAGATCGATTTCTGAAAGTGGATCCGCATTCTCATTTGAGCCACTGGACCGCTGGAGAGCCGCCGTCCTCACAGGCGACAAAACGACACTCACGGGCCTCTACATGATTTCTCCGCCGGCCCAGACAAAAACCCCGCAGGGCGAAATCCGCGACCCGGGCGAGGAGCCAATGTTCTGGTCCTCCCTCCGGTCCGCGGGGCTCGACCGCCTCGACGTGAAAATCCTTGAGGCGAAAATGTTGCAACCGGGCCTGATGGCCCTGGTCCTGCGAGTTGAAACCGGACTGAAAGCGCGTGACGCAGAAAAAACCGGAGTCATTTCAGTCTCGCAAGTCTGGGTCCAGTGGAAGGGCAACTGGCGGATCGCATCCACGCAGCGAGGCGACCTCGTAGCCAAGCCGCCCATGCGCCTCCCCGAGCCGGCAAAGCCCAACACGCAGCTGTATCCGCCACCCGAGGAGGCGCCCTCGGAAATCGCCTCCGCGCTTTCCGAAGCCTCGAAGGATCACAAGCGCGTGCTACTCGTGTTCGGTGGGAACTGGTGCTACGACTGCCACGTCCTCGACACCACGTTTCGCTCGAAGGCGTTTGCTCCGGTCGTCAACGCCAACTATCACGTCGTACACATCAATATCGGCAACATGGACCAGAACACCGATCTCGCCAACAAGTATGGAATTCCTCTCAATAAGGGCGTTCCCAGCCTTGCAATACTCGATCCCGATGGCAAGCTTGTCGTAAGCCAGAAGCAAGGCGAATTCGAGTCCACGGTAAAGATCGGCCCTGAAGACGTCCTCCAATTCCTCAAAAAGTGGAAGCCACAGCACGCCAGCTGACTGGCGAAAAACCTCCCTCACTGGGCGAAGCACTCGGTCGAAGCTGACTCCGGACGTTTTTGCGGATTTGAAAATCTCAATCCCGTTTGAGTGAGGCACCCGCTTCAACGACTCTGAGCTGGCTCCTTCGTACCTTAGCTCAAGAGCCTGGCGAAAGATTAGTGCGCGTGCAACAGATCGGATTTGGCGTATAATGCGCGCAATTGGCGGGCCCAAGCGCAATTTTTGAGCTTCATTTTCTTGCATCGTTAGAACGGAATAGACCAACAGCACGGAATTCGCGGTCGTGCAAAAGCCCCGCTCACTCGCACTCAAGGGGGCGGCAAAGGAGATCGGGAATGACATCCAATATCTGGCGGGTTGAAAGCGCGACCCGCGCCCGCGCGGCGCGGTCAAATTTCCGGCGGGCTGCAGGTACAGCCCGCACCCGATTCACTGTCATTTTCGCGGCGGTCTTTTTGTTCCTTTGTTGCCAGTTTGCACTGGCTGCGGAGAATAACGCGACCGTCGAAGGTATGGTGCAGGACGCGTCGGGAAAGCCTGTTACCGGCGCGTTCGTCAAGCTCAAGAACAACGCGCGCCATCTCGAATTCATGGTCATCAGCCAGGCGCAAGGGCACTATGCCGCGAACAATCTGCCTGCTGGTCAGTATGTTATCCAGGGCGTTGGCGCCGGGTATCAGAGTGCCGTTTCTGCCCCGGTGGATGTGGCCGAAGGCAAGACTGCGAAGCAGGATTTGTCTCTGACCGCGAAGCAGGCTCCGATGCTCCCGCACGCGTGGCCCATGAGGATCCCCGAAGGGCTGAACGTGACGATCCCCAAAGACCTGCCTGAGGGCGATGGCAAAAAACTGGTCGGCGCCAGGTGCACGGCGTGCCACGACGCCCAGCGATTCATGGCCTTCGGTATGCCTCGCGACCGCTGGGAGTTTACCGTTCGCAGGATGCGCGGGCGTATGCGAACTCAAAAGCTTCGGGATCTCACCGAGGACGAAGCCAAGCTTGCCGTCGACTACCTCAGCGCCAGTTTTCCTCCGAAACATGCGGTGGACCTCAACGACCGCCTTCCCCACAGCCTGATGGAAGGAAAGGCCCTGCGCTACCGCGTGGTCCAGTATGACATTACAGACACGAACGTCGGGGCCGAGCCACACGACGTCGCCGTCGATCCGCACGGTAACGGATGGGTTAGCCAGCGGATCGGCAAGCTTGGCCGCCTCGACGCCAAAACGCTCGAATACACCGAGGTTTCTATTCCAGACGGCCCTGCCTCCTCGAATGGCCAAGTGCTCGGCAACCTTCAGATCGACGCCAAGGGCCAACTGTGGGTTCCGGACGGACCCAACTACCGCTGGCTGGCCTACGACACCAATGCCGGCAAATTCACGGCCTTCGACTGGCCCAAGGACAATCGCGCCGATGCCGGCGGTAATTCGATGCTGATCCACCCGAATGGCTCCATCTGGGAGACCGGTGGAAACCAGGTGCGCATGCTCAACACCGCGACGAAAGAATTCAAATTCTTCGACACTCCTTCTTATCTTGCCACGCAGCAGCCAACCGGCGCATACGGGATCACGGTTGCTGGTGACGGCGCGGTGTGGTGGGCGGAAGATATGGCCGACCGCATGGTGCGAGTCGATCCGGCGACAGGCAAGGTGGAGGAATTCAAGATTCCGTACGACGGAGTTGCGTACCCGCGCCGCATGAGCCACGACGCCCGCGGCGATGTCTGGGTCGGCCTTTGGAACGCCGGACTGCTGATGAAGGTCGATTACGAGACCAAGCAGATGACATTCTTTGCCCCGCCGACTGAGACGCCAGGCACTTATTCCGTCAGCGTGGATCACAAGAACAACCTGATCTGGGTCAGCGAACAGCTGGCGGACAAGATTGCCCGCTACAATCCCAAAACAGGCGAGTGGACTGAGTTCCCGTTACCCGATTCCGAGTCTGATCCGAGAAGGGTTGAGGTTGACCAGAACAATCCGAATCGCGTCTGGTGGAGCGGCAATCTCGCGGGACGCATGGGATTTGTCGAGGTACTTGGCGGAAACTGATTCTCGATAGCCGGCGACTCCTAGCATTTCCAGTGAACTCTGTCTCGAGTGGCGCGTGCCCGTTCAACACGCTACAGCTACCATTCACTGTTCCAAACTGACGCTTCGTTGCACCAAGTTTGACTAAGGCGACCAAATTGGTCGTAATGTAACGCGCTGGTCCGGTGGGGGTTGTGAGACCGGAAACCCTTGACACGTTGCTGAGCCGGCAGTATCATGAAAATGCGACTGGTTTGGTCGCATATCCCATGTTGAAGCTCTCAAAGAAGGCAGACTACGCCTTGATCGCCGTCCGGCACTTGGCGACACATCGCAACGAACCTTCCTTGAGCGCATCGGATATCGCTCAGGCGTATGGGATTTCAGCGCCGCTGCTCCAGAAGGTATTGCAACGCTTGGCGAAGCACGGGTTGGTCACGGCCCGTCACGGATCGAGCGGCGGCTATCAGCTGGCCCGTCATCCGAACGAGATTTCGGCTCTGGATATCATCAATGCGGTGGACGGGCCAGTAGTGATTACGTCCTGCGTCACGAGCCACGGGAATTGCGACCAGAGTTTGAAATGCACGGTGCGCGAGCCGCTGCGACGAGTGAATGAAAGCATTGCGCAGGTGTTGCGTTCCGTCACGATTTCGCAGATGAGCGAGGATTCGCCCGATGCCGAACTGGTCGGGCTGTCGGTTTAGCGGGCAACTGCATCAGGGGATTGAGGTAACTTCGAGGGGGAGATTCGAGCATGGCTATTAAACTTCCGATTTACATGGATAACCACGCCACCACTCCGGTGGACCCGCGCGTGGTCGAGACGATGGTGCCGTACTTCCAGGAGAAGTTCGGCAACGCCGCGAGCCGCAACCACTCCTTTGGCTGGACGGCCGAGGAAGCTGTGGAGAACGCGCGCGCGCAGATCGCCCGTTTGATCAACGCGACGCCGAAGGAGATCATCTTCACGAGCGGCGCGACGGAGTCGAACAACCTGGCGATCAAGGGCGCCGCGGAGATGTACCGCGAGAAGGGCAACCACATCATCACGCAGGTCACCGAGCACAAGGCCGTGCTCGATACCTGTAAGCGCCTCGAAAAGTATGGCTACGAGGTCACCTACCTGCCCGTGGCCAAAGACGGCCGCATCGACCTCGACGACCTGCGCCGCGCGATCACTTCGAAAACCATTCTGATCACCATCATGTACGCCAACAACGAGATCGGCGTGGTTCAGCCGATTCCGGAAATCGGCAAAATCGCCAAGGAAAAGGGCGTGCTGTTCCACACCGACGGCGTTCAAGCGGCCGGCAAGATTCCGGTGGACGTGCAGAAGGACAACATCGACATGGTGTCGCTCTCCGCGCACAAGATTTACGGACCCAAGGGCTGCGGCGCCCTCTACGTCCGGCGTCGCAATCCTCGTGTTCAGCTCTCCGCGCAGATCGACGGCGGCGGGCACGAGCGCGGCATGCGCTCCGGCACGCTGAACGTGCCTGGAATCGTGGGCTTCGGTAAGGCGGCCGAGCTTTGCCAGAACGAAATGGCCGAGGAAAGCGTCCGCCTGCGCGCGCTGCGCGACCGCTTGAAGGATGCCATCTTCGCGAAACTCGACGAGGTTTACATCAACGGATCGATGACGCACCGCCTGCCGCACAACATCAACATCAGCTTTGCCTTCGTCGAAGGCGAATCGCTGTTGATGGGCATCAACGATGTGGCAGTTTCAAGCGGCTCGGCCTGCACTTCGGCGACCCTCGAACCGAGCTATGTGCTCAAGGCGCTCGGAGTTGGCGAAGATCTGGCGCATACCTCGATCCGCTTCGGCCTGGGCCGCTTTAATACCCAGGAAGAAGTGGATTACGTCACCAGCCGCGTAATTGAAGTCGTCCAGCGGCTGCGCGAGCTGTCGCCGCTTTACGAAATGGCTAAGGAAGGCGTCGACCTAAGCAAGATGAATTGGAGCGCGTCAGCTGAACACTAAAAGAGTTTTCAAACATCTAAATGTATGAGACTGAAGGGGGAGTGAAATGGCTTATTCCGATAAGGTAGTCGATCACTACCAGAACCCGCGAAACGTAGGCACACTGCCGAAGGACGATCCCAATGTGGGCACGGGCCTGGTTGGCGCGCCCGAATGCGGTGACGTCATGCGCCTGCAGATGAAGATCAATCCCGAGACGCAAGTTATCGAAGAGGCGAAGTTCAAGACCTTCGGCTGCGGCTCGGCGATCGCTAGCTCGTCGCTTGCGACCGAGTGGGTCAAGGGCAAGACTGTCGATGAGGCGCTGGCCATCTCAAACACGGATATCGTGCGTGAGCTTAGCCTGCCGCCGGTGAAGATCCACTGTTCGGTCCTTGCAGAAGACGCCATCAAGGCGGCCATCTCGGATTGGAAGAAAAAGAAGGAAGCTTCCACTCCGGCGACGAGCGCAGCGCCTGCCGACTAGCGACTCGGGCGCTCCGGTGCCGCCCGAAGGGGATTTGCGCCGCAGGAGAGCTACGCGTACGGGTGGAGTGCTGGCTTACGGTGGATGTTTCAAGTTAGGCGTGAACCGTGCCGGAAACTGGCGCGGGCTCTACTTGGAGCCTGGAAGAAATTTGAGATTAGCTAAATGGAACCAAAGATGATTCATGTAACGGAAAAGGCGGCCACGAAAATTCAGGAGCTGCTCGCCAAGGAAGGCGTAGCGGCGGATACTGGTGGGCTGCGTGTGGGAGTGCAAGGTGGCGGTTGCTCCGGGCTGACGTACGCGATGCGTCTGGAGACGCAGGCGCGCGACCGCGACAAAGTCATCGAAGAAAATGGCGCGCGAATCTTCGTCGACCCGAAGAGCTTCTTGTACTTGAACGAGACCACGCTCGACTATCAGGAAGATCTGATGCGGCGTGGCTTTGTGTTTCAGAATCCGCAGGCGACTCGCAGTTGCGGCTGCGGCAGTTCGTTCACGGCGTAGCGCCTGTAGCATAAAGAGGCTCTCTCGGGGGATTTAAGGGCCGTTTTCTCTCGGAAATAGAGTGAAACGCGTGGTTGGCCGGGAAGAGCAGGGAACCCGCCAACCATTTTTTTTCTCCCAATTAGTCGTGATTCGTGAGTCGTAATTTTGTGATTCGTGAGAATCTCCATATCACAGCGCGGGTTTCACGAATTACGAGTCACGAATCATGATTTACGGGATTAAGTCTTCGACTCATGAGCGCACCATCCACAACTGTAGCGTCAACAGCAACCTGCTGGAGTTGCGCGGCCTCAACAGGCGCCGCACACTTCTGCCCCGCTTGCGGAAAAATTCAGCCGCTGCCGCGCGGGACGGACTATTTTGCATTTTTTGGCCTGCCGAGGAAGCTGACGATCGACGCGGCCGATCTCGAGCGCCGCTTTCATTCGCTCTCGTGGAAGCTGCATCCTGACAATTTCGTGCGCACCTCCGAAGAGGAGCGCCAGCTTTCGCTCGACCGCTCGTCGCAGCTGAACGACGCCTATCGCACCCTCAACGATGCGATCGCGCGCGTTGAATACTTGCTCAGCCTTGCCGGCATGCGCAAGGAAGGACAGAAGAAGCAGCAAGCGCCTCCTGAATTGCTCGAGGAGGTCTTCGAGCTGAATGAATCGCTCGACGAGCTGCGCGACGCGCGGGCATCCGGTGGAGACGCCGCGCAAATGTCAGGCTTGCGCGCGAAGCTCGAAGCGGCCCAGCACAAATTCGAGTCATCACTGACGGATGTGGACCAGGAACTCGCGCGCGTCTCTGCAGAGTGGGACCGCGCGCTGGACGCGACCGCGGACGACGCAGCGCAGAAAAAGCTCATGGAGCGCATGAACGAAGTATTGAATCGCCGCTCGTATATCAGGAATCTGGTGAACGGTGTGCGTCAGGAATTGGTGACTGGTAATTAGTGACTGGCGACTGGTGAATCGTAATTCGTGACTCGTGATTCGTAAAACCAACGCGCCTGTGAGCTGGGTCTTCCACGAATCACAAATCACGATTCACGAATCACGACGGTCGGTTCACCAGTCACTAAGCACCAGGCACGCCATCGAGGCTGGAACGCGAAATGTCAAAAACAGTTGGCATCGATCTCGGCACGACCTACAGCCTGATCGCTTATCAGGACAAGCGAGAGGGCCGGCCTAAGTGTATTCCGGGACCGTACGGCACGCCACTGTGCCCCTCGGTGGTCAGTGTTGATGCCGATGGCTCGATTCTTGTTGGTCAGGCGGCGCAGCGGCGCTTGCTGACGCAGCCCGAGCGCACAATTTATTCCGTGAAGCGCTTGATGGGCCGCGGCCCGGCGGACGTCCAGGGCGAGCTGAAAATTTTCCCCTTTCGTATCGACCCGGCGAGCAAAAACGTCATTCGCGTGCGACTTGGCGAGCGGGTCTTCACGCCGCCCGAAATTTCCGCGTTCATTCTGCGCGAGCTGAAGAGCTGGGCTGAGAATTATTTTCAGGATTCGGTCGAGCGCGCGGTGATTACCGTCCCGGCCTACTTCAACGACGCGCAGCGCCAGGCGACGCGCGATGCTGGACGCCTCACGGGGCTCGAAGTCCTGCGCCTCGTGAATGAGCCGACCGCCGCGGCTCTTGCCTACGGCTTGCACGAACAGAAGCGCGGCCGCGTCGCGGTCTACGATTTCGGTGGGGGCACATTCGACATTTCGATCCTGAAGCTAATATCGACCGACGAGGGCGACATTTATCAAGTGCTTTCGACCAACGGCGACACGCACCTCGGCGGCGACGACATCGATAACGCTTTGCTCGCGGTAGCGCGCGAAGAAATTCGCGCCCAGGGCGTGGAGCTTGCCGCGCATCCTGAGACGGTACAGGAATTGCGCAAGGCGCTGATCGCTGCCAAGCACGAGCTTTCAGCGGCAGACAGAGTGACCGTAAAATTTCCTCTCCCGGACGGGAGCGTTTATTTCCGCGAAGTCGCGCGAGCTGAATACGAGCGTTGGATCCGCCCAATCGTGGATCGCACGATGGCGCCGGTGCGCCAGGCGCTTGCGGATGCGAAGCTCACGCCTGCGGAAATCGAGGAAGTGGTGCTGGTCGGCGGCTCAACGCGCATACCTCTCGTGCGCCGGACGGTCGAAGAATTTTTCGGACGTCGCCCGCACACCGAGCTGAACCCTGACGAAGTCGTCGCCCTCGGGGCCGCGGTCCAGGCGGACATTCTCGAAGGTGGCGTGAAGGACATGCTGCTGCTCGATGTCACGCCACTGTCGCTTGGGATCGAGACAATGGGCGGCGTCGTGGCGAAAATTATTCCGCGGAATTCGACGGTGCCCGCGAGCGCGCAGGAGCTTTTTACCACCGGGGTCGATAACCAGACCGGGATCGACCTGCACGTGCTGCAGGGCGAGCGCGAACTAGCCAAGGATTGCCGGTCGCTCGCGCGATTCCAGCTAAAGGTCCCGCTCGGTCCGGCGGGCCTCGCGCGCATCGAAGTCAAGTTCCTGATCGATGCCAGCGGTATCCTGCAAGTCGGAGCGCGCGATCTGCGCACGGGAGCAGAGCACTCGATCGAAGTTCAGCCGAGCTACGGCCTCGATGACGCCGAAGTCGAGCGCATCCTCGAAGAATCAATCGAATTCGCCGAGCAGGATTTTTCAGAGCGCCAGCTAATCGAAGCGCGGAACGAAGCCGAAACCGTGTTGAACGCCACCGAAAAGGCCTTGGCGCGAGAGCAGGTTGAAGCGCCTGGGGAACTCCCGGAGGAAGAACGACGCGCGGCACAGGACGCCGTGGCTGCGCTGCGCGAAGCTCTGGCTGGGAGCGACTACAAGCGGATCCGCGCGTTTATAGATGTGCTGAACCAGGCGTCCACGCCGCTCGCCGAGCGCATGATGAATCGCGCCCTTGCGACGGCTCTCGAAGGCAAAAAGCTCGGCGAGGTGTAGTAGCACAGACTTTAGTCTGTGGGTTTCTGCCACATTCCTTCAGGCCACGTGGTTCGGCCAGGAACTGAAGAGCACAGACTGAAGTCTGTGCCACCCGGAACTAGGCGGATAAGAAGGAGACGACGATGGGCGGCAGCAATCCGTACATTGAACAAGTCAAATACACGCCCGCGACGAAAAAATTCAAGGTGACGTTTGTCCGCGAAGGCAAAACGGTCGAGGTGGACCCAGAGAAAGTTCCGTACGCCCGGGAGGGTCTCCCCGGAAGCATCCTCGATATCGCCACGGGTTTTCATATGGGCCTTGACCATGCATGCGGCGGCGTCTGCGCGTGCTCGACGTGCCACGTCATCGTCCGCGAAGGCCTCGAATCGTGCAATGAGCCGACTGACGCCGAGCTCGATCAGCTCGACGATGCACCCGGGCTGGAAGTAAAGTCGCGACTTGGTTGCCAGTGCGTGCCAGACGGCACACGCGACTTGGTCGTGGAAATCCCTGAGTGGAACAAGAACTTCGCCAAGGAAGCGGAGCACTAGATGTTCCTGCACAGCCACTCTTGGCTGTGCGGGTTTTGCAATCGTAGTTGCGTCGAGCGGCGGGTGTCAGTTCCACAAAACCGCACAGCCAAGAGTGGCCGTGCTACATGAGGCAAGGAGAGACGATGCCCGCGACTTTTGATTGGGACGACGCCGAAGAAATCGGAATCCAGCTCGCGGAAAAATATCCCGACACCGATCCGCTCTCGGTGCGTTACACAGACCTGCACAAATGGGTGACGGGTCTCGATGGATTTGCGGGGGACCCGAAACAGTCCAACGAGGGCAAGCTCGAGGCCATTCAGATGGCCTGGCTGGAGGAGCACAAAGAGCGGAATTCGTGACTGGTGATTCGTGAATCGTGATTTGTGATTCGTGCAGAGCCTTAGCCAACCGTGTTGCTTTTTACCTTCGAATTTGACTCTTTTCCCCGAAGCACAACTCCCGACTCTTAACTCTTAGCTCTTAACGTCCAACCTGCAAGGTGACTGCCCCCTCCAAGGCTAGGCGGCCCGGCGACTATGCTAGAATTCAAGGTTCGCAGCGCTCGTTCCGTACAATTCCGTGTGGCCCGGTAGAGTAACTGGTTAACTCGTCACCCTTTCAAGGTGAAGATTACGGGTTCGATTCCCGTCCGGGCTACCAACCCTTTCAAGGTAAAGTAGCCGATGGCAGAAAAGGCATCGCCAGTCCTGATGCGCGACGAGAACGGGGAATCCCCGGCGAATGCGTCAACAGCTCGCGACGAGCGCCCAAACAGCAGCCGGAACCTTCTGATTGGTGTCATCGCGCTCGTGATAGTTGTGGCTGGCATTTTCGTGTGGCGCTACCTGGGCGGCTACGAATCGACGGACGACGCCCAAGTCGATGTGCATCTCTATCCGGTCAGCAGCCGGGTAGCAGGCTACGTGACCAAAGTGAACGTGGATGACAACCAGTACGTGCAGAAAGGCGCAGTACTCGTCGAGATTGATCCGAAAGACTTTGAACTCGCGGTTGAGCAGGCGAATGCCAGTCTCGCGAGCGCCGAAGCCATCGCTCAATCAATGAACATCACGGTTCCCATCATGTCTGTAGATGCATCGAGCCGCTTGAAGCTCACTACGTCTGGAGTAGAAGATGCTGGAGCGGGCATCATCGCCGCCGAAAAGCAGCTTGCCGCGGCCCACGCCCAATTGGAGCAAGCCGAAGCGAACGACGCGAAAGCGCAGGACGATGCGCGGCGGTACAAAATGCTCGTCGACAAGCAGGAAGTGTCGGCGCAAGTGTACGACCAGGCAACCGCTGCCGCGAGAGCCAGCGCCGCCGCGGTAGCGGCAGCGCGTGAGAATGAAGCCGCCGCGCAACAGGCGGTGCTGCAGGCGCGCAGCCGCCTCGGGGAGTCCGAGGCCAATCGCCAATCGGCGGAAACCGGCCCACAGCAAGTGTCCTCAACTCGCGCCCGCGCTCGCGCCGCTATCGCCGACGTGCAGCAAAAACGCGCCGCCTTCGAGCAAGCGGAACTAAACTTGCGTTACACCCAAATCCTGGCTCCAGTCAGCGGGGCAGTGCACAAGACCGCTGTGGTTGGGATGAACGTCACGCCGGGACAGGAATTGCTTACCGTCGTGCCCCTCGACGAAGTCTGGATCACCGCCAATTTCAAGGAAACTCAACTGAGGAACATGAAAGTCGGCCAGAAAGCGGAGATTCACGCCGATGCAAGCGGGCGAACGTTTCACGGCCACGTAGACAGCATTGCCGGCGCCACCGGCCCGCTCTTCAGCCTGCTCCCACCCGAAAATGCGACAGGCAACTACGTCAAGATCGTGCAGCGCGTCCCGGTGAAGATCGTTCTCGAGCCGGGACAAAACGATGATCATCAGCTCCGGCCGGGTATGAATGTCGTGCCCGACGTCTACATTCGATGAGCTCCGCGGCATCCTCAACAGCGCCCCAGGAGATCTGGCGACCCAAATTCAATCCCTGGCTGATCGCGGTCGTGGTGGCTCTTGCTGCATTCATGGAGGTGCTCGATACCAGCATCGCCAACGTCGCGCTCCCATACATTGGCGGGAACCTGGCGGCGAGCAACGATCAGAGCACGTGGGTGCTCACGTCCTACCTGGTCTCGAACGCGATTGTTCTGCCGGTCAGCGGCTGGCTCGCCGGCGCGATTGGGCGAAAGCGCTTTTTTTCGATTTGTCTTGCGATCTTTACTGCCAGCTCGCTGCTGTGCGGAATTGCGCCGAGCCTCTCGCTTTTACTTTTTTTTCGTGTCCTGCAAGGCGTCGGTGGCGGCGGCCTCCAGCCGTTGGCGCAGGCCATTCTGGCAGACACTTTTCCGCCGCGGGAGCGCGGCATGGCGTTCGCGGTCTACGGCATCACGGCCGTCACCGCGCCGACAATCGGACCAACTCTAGGTGGATGGATCACGTCTAATTACTCGTGGCGATGGATTTTTTTCATCAATCTGCCGGTCGGCCTGCTCACTTTGCTCTTGGTTTTTAGATTTGTTGAGGATCCACCCTACCTCAGTCGCCTCAAGGCTGCCGGGATTAAGCTCGACTACATTGGATTTACCCTGCTAGCGCTGGGGGTTGGGGCGTTGCAGGTGCTCCTCGACAGGGGCCAGCAAGAGGATTGGTTCGGTTCGCGCTTCATCATCGAACTGGCGATCATGGCAGTAGTGTTCCTCGTTGCGCTGGTGATCTGGGAGCTGCGCCAAATAGCGCCCATCATCGACGTGCACCTGTTCAAGAGCTTCAACTTTGCGAGCGCGAACCTCATGATGTTCGTTTTGGGGATCATGATCTTCAGCAGCCTGGTTCTGATGCCGCTTTTTCTGCAGACGCAACTGGGCTATACGGCTCAACTCGCGGGGCTGGCGATTTCCGGCGGAGGGCTTGCTTTGCTGATTGAGCTGCCCATCATGGGAAAGCTGACGACGAAGATTCAGGCGCGGCACTTGATTGCCTTCGGCTGGCTTAGCCTTTCCATCGCGATGCTCTACTCCTCGAAGCATCTCAATTTGACGATCGACTTCATGACCGGCATGTGGCTGCGCGTCTACCAGGTATTCGGAATGGGATTCCTGTTCGTGCCGATTACACTCGTGGCCTACATTGGACTCCCACCCGAAAAGAACAACGCGATTTCGGGCCTCATCAATTTCATGCGCAATGTGGGCGCCGGAGTCGGTACGTCGATCGTGACCACGCTGATCGCGCGGCGCTCGCAATTTCATCAACAGGTCCTCGCTGGCCACACTCAGGCTGCGAATCCCCGTTTTCAGATCGCGGTCAACAACACGACTGACAGGCTGGCTCGCCTTGGATTGGACCGTCACAAGGCGCACTTGGCGGCTTTCTCCAGGATTTACCACGCCATTCAAACGCAGTCGACCGCGTCGGCCTACGTCGATACGTTCTTCGTGCTTGGCATTGGAGCGGCGTTCATGTTCTTCCTGGCCTTCATCTTGAAGAAGAACGACCCGCATGGCCGGGGCGAAGTCGTCGCGCATTAGGCCGGTCAAAAAGACGTCATGCGTGGTTCCTGGTCCCGGAAGATTCTCACGAGGCACAAGTCACGAGACACGGGTCGCAAAATATGCTTTTAGGCAGGTTTCTTTTTCCGCGCGCCAAGAATCACGCCCATCAGGCATAGCCCCACAAGCGGATAAAACTCGTTGATGGCGAAAAGCTCTTTCGATCGCATCTCGTACATGTACGTTGTGTAGACGATCGGCCCGACGATTCCGATCCACAACAGAACACCGACTGCAGCCCCGCGGCCTGCCGTGTTCGCATTTCGCCATGAACACAATTGCGCCAGCACAAACGCCATGAGCAGGTCGAGCGCAAAGGAAACCGTGTACGGGACAGCCATACTCATGCTCTGGGCTTGCTGCTGGGTCATTCCCTCCAGGACCATCCAGCGCTTGCCAAAGAGCACAGCGAACCAGACTGCACCAAGGAGCCAGTACGCCACGGCGGAAACTACGACTGCCGCGTAGTTCGTTTTCATCGGCGATCCTTTCCAGCGTGGCCTATGTTCCACTCGAATTCAGATGTCTGATTTGATTGTCATCCACACCAAAAACAGGAATGGCCGCGCCTATGGCCGGAGTCTGCGTTTGCGCCCCAAGGAAGTCAAGCACCTTAGCTATCCTGGTTGGTTCGCACTGCACGCAAAGCAGTTCAAGCTGAAGTCCGTGTCGAGGCCTATAGGCGATTCCTGCACCCGGTTCTAGATGCACCTCCCAACCTGCGGGACCAAAATGGACAGCATTAGGCTTGCAGTTTTTAGCGGCTTTGCCGATACCCTTGTTGGAGAATCGCTCGAATAGGTCCGTTGGAGAGGCGAGCTCATCTTTCTGAAAATAAAGAACATGAAGAAATGGGGATCGCAACCGGCTTGACGAAAGGAAGTGGTCCAAATCGAAGAGCGCGCAGGGACCGAAATACGCCAGCTTAAATTGTAAAGTTTCTACTCATGGGATTGCGGAGACACCAGCTCATCACAGCCGCTAAATCCAGTTAACCTACTTTGATTCATATAGTTGTAGGACTATTCAACGTGGTTGACCAGTTGCTCTAAATGAATGGAGGACCCGTCACTCACGGGAATCAGACTGGAAAAACTCTGAAGGGTGCGTCTCAATGATGGGTGATCAACACAGAATTGGCCTCAAGGCCCACAATCGCGGCTACACCATGATCGAGATCGTCATGGCGATGCTAATCGGCACGATTTTGGCAGCCATGGCCGTCCCCCAGGTGAGGTCGGGCGTGAACGGCTACCGGCTGAATAGCGCGGTGGCAATGGCGAAATGGGCAATTCAGTCCACACGATTCCAGGCGCTCGAGAAGGGCTATCCATACCAGGTGGTTTTCAGCTCGGCCAATCTGAACTACCAAATTCAAAACTTGCCCCCCACGTGTGGCGTAACGCCATGCGCAACGTATCAAAATGTCGGAGCTACAGTGCCGCTGTCCAGCTGGCCCATGACCTTCAATCAGGACACAACGATCAATTTTCTGCCCAACGGATACGTCAGCGCAACAGCAGGCTCCAATGTCTTTACGATCGCCTATCAAGGAACTACAGCAACGATTACGGTGTCGAACTATGGAAACGTCGCAGTCTCATGCAGTAACAACGTCATTAATCCGACCTGCTAGGAGACGAAGCTCGAACGCAGGCTTCTCTATCCTGGAGGTGCTCGTGGCGATAACCGTCCTGGCCATCGGCATATCGGCGATGGCTGCGCTGGTCGCGCAGACTCTGAACGGAACGGAGAGAGCGCGCTATATGGCTCTCGCCACCACGCTCGCGTCGGAAAAGCTCGAAGACCTGAGCCGGTATCCCGCAGCGAGCCCGGTGGTCACGCAGCTCGCGGCGGGCGGAAGCCTTAGCAGCGATTCGACCGGCTATAACGACAACGTGGATTTGTCTAACACGACAGGACAGATTGCCGAGTCCATCCCAACTAGCACCGGATACTCAAACATCATTCATCAAGCAACGGGCGAGGTTGACGTCGTCCCGAACGCCACCTCCCCACCGACCGGCGGCTCCGGCACAATGGTTTTCCACCGGCAGTGGCTCATCGAGGCGGATCCAGTTGTGAATGGCGTGACGCTGACCGGCAGCCGGCGAATTACGGTTCTTGTCACCATGCCGAACCAAAGCCTCAGCCCTCCTATCAGTTTCCAGATGAGCTCGGTGCGGCAGTGAGGGCAAACATGCGGAATCGAAACATTTTCAGAGAACACCGGGCAGGCTCAGCGGGATTCACACTCGTCGAGCTTCTGGTCGCGATGGCGATCTTCATGGTCATTGGGGGCGCGGGCATTGCGCTCCTGGCGCAGCATCAGCCGATTTTCAACCAGCAGCAAAACCTTGCCGAAGTGAACATCGCGTTGCGAAACGCGGTTGCGCAGATGCAAATCGACATCGGCAACGCCGGGGCCAATTACTATCCCACGGTCAATATCCCCAACTATCCGGTCGGCGTTGTCATTACGAACCACCCTGTAGCGACGGGCGGCGACTGCCGGACCGGGAGTGGAACCCCGAAGGTATATAGCACCAACTGTTTCGATCAAATGGCGATCATCACGGCGGACAGAAATACGCTTCCGGCCCATCCAACCACCAGCACAGGAGCCTGCCCGATGTCCACGGCTGGCGCTGGGAACGTCACAGTTTACCTAGCTAAGGATAACAACGGCGCGGCGGCATCCTATGGCAGCGGTGCGGCCGGGCTGATCGCCGCCACGACTGCGGCGGCGAACTACAACTACAACGGCGGCACGAACCCCGACCAAATCTTCTTCGTCAGCAACAACGGATCTAAATACACCACAGCGAAACTGACCGCCGCTTCGACGACGGGGCAGATTGGCGGCAACTACTACGTGGTACTCACCATCGGTGGAACCAGCACCTCGACTCCAGGGCTCAACACCGTCACGAACGATCCCTATAACATGTCGACGACAGACAACGGGATGTTGTCGGATTCCTATCAGTGCACGGATTGGGTCCTGCGGCTCACCCCGATCCTGTACAAGGTGGACACCTCCACGGATCCGAACAATCCGACCCTGTTGAGACAGGTCGCGACGCTGTCGCAGACGACAGCTCAGCAGACGCTCGCGACACAGGTCATCGGATTCAAAGTTGGAGCCGTGCTGTTCGAGGGTGGAACCAGCGATTCGCCGACGTACTGCTTTGACAGCAGCCAGTACGATACGAATTGCCTCAGTCCGGCGAGTCCGCCAAGCTATAAATATAACTACACCGTCGTCCGCTCAGTGATGGTGTCGCTCGTCGGGCGGACCAATCCCAACCCGGCTCCCACCTACGTGTTCCGAAATACATTCGATGGCGGACCCTATGAAGTTCAGGGCGTTTCCGTAGTCATTAATCCGCGCAACATGTCCTTTTAAAAATGAGGATGATTATGAACCACAATTATTGCCTGACCCAAAAACGCTCCAGCAGCCGAGGCGTTGCCTTGATCACCTCCCTGTTGCTCTTGGCCTTGTTCACCGTGATGACCCTCTCCATGGTGATCGCGACCACGTCGGACACGCTCATCGACGGCTACTACCGCAATGCCCGCGCATCCTTCTACGGCGCCGATTCCGGCGTGAACGCGGTACGGCAAGCCCTGATCAACGACGTCTTCAACAACGCTATTCCAACCGGATACGCGCCATCTTCTGGGGCGCCGGCATTGACCTTCACAAACAGCTTCCCCAGCGACATTACCAGTACTTCCACAGGGTTTGGCTCGTACAACTCGATCCTAGGTTCTTCGTCATCCGCCTCTGCGAACTCGTGGCCCGGAACATTCCAGCTCGTCACGACGGGCGCCAACGCCAGCAGTTTGAGCATGACTCCTGCTGCGGGCAATAACGCGCTATGCAATCCCGGTTCCACCGCGACTATTACGATCGACATCTTTTGCGTCTATAACTACAACTATCACCTCGTTGTGGACGGGCAATCTCGCTCTGGAGAAGTTAGCGTTGTCGAGGAGTACGGACAGATTCCTTTTTCGATCCACATGAAACCGACTGCGGGCACGACAACCAGCTTCTCTTCCTGGGCCACGCTACTCGACCAGTACGGCATTTGTAGTGGCGCCTTCGTTCCCGGCACCATGTCCGGCAAGATGTTCTCCAACGATTCCTGGAATTTTGGATCCTTCGCCACAAGATACATTTTTAACGGCAACGTAGGCGCCCACAACGCCAATGTCGGCTACATGTTTAACGACGGAACTTGCGATCAATCCAGCGCGACTTCGAACACATATAGCGGCACGACCATCAACCCCACGTTTAGCGGCGGCCTCAGCTTGGGCGAACCAAAGGTCCCGCTACCGACGGACACCTTCAGCCAAATGCAGGCAGTTCTGGATGGCAAGGGCGAAACGTGCGCCGCCGGATCTGGTACCTCGTGCACCCAGCCTTCCAATGCGACGCTCGCTGCCACCCTCACCAACGCGGCTGGCAGCGCTTGGAGCAGCGGCGCGTCCACCGGCGTATACCTGCCTTATGCTCCGGGCACCCCGAACACATTGAAGCTCGATGCGACTACGGGAGCCTTTGGAGGCGTCTACGTCCAGGGAAACGTTGACCAAATGACTTTATCGGCGGGCACAATTTCGGTCGGAGGGTCCACCCACAAGACGCAAGTGATTTCGATCAAGCAGGGCAGTACCACAACGACGGTTACCCTGGATTTGACTGGTGGAACGACCAGAATCCAGGACAGCGGAGGTCATGACTCCGGAGCTATGACCGGTCTTCCCGAAAACATGACCGGCAGCTCACCGACCGAGGGCTGCATGGTCTACGTCACAGGCCAGATCAGCAGCAATCCCTCCGCGACTGCGCCGACCGGACTCTCGGGGCCTAGCTCCGGGGCGGCTATCCAGGACAACTCTGGCGTCACTATTACTGCCGGGGGGGCCATTTCGATTACCGGTGACATTAAGTACTCGACCGAGCCGGTTTCCTTGAACGTTTCCGATACCCCTGTTAGTCCAGCCCCAACCAACGTGCTCGGAATCTACACTACGGGCGGCAACGTGCAATTGCAACCGCCGTCCAATGTTGCCTCGATGGAGATTGACGCTTCCATTGCGACGATTAACGGTACGAGCGGCAGTAACTACGGCATTACGGCAGTGTGGAATACAATCACCAACGTCAATATCGTCGGAGGCCGCGTTCAGAACAAGGCATTGAGCGGAGCCAGCGTGACCGCGAGAAATATCTACTTCGATCAGCGGTTCGCGAATGGTTTCTCTCCGCCCTGGTTCCCCACAACCACCATCACCGCGACCGCGGTAGATACCGCTATTCCGGCCAAGCCCACACCACTGCGGACATCTTGGGTTAACAGTTCGGCGCAATAAGCGAACGAATCGCTACTTTCCAGCCTGTCGCGGCAAATGCCGCCCATGGGTCTGCGGCCCTGGGCGGCATTTCTCTTTTCGAGACCAGCCGCACATGAATCTGTAAAGAACACCCCTGGATTTCTACCGCAGCCGCGCTGAAAACGGCGGGGCAGCGGCCGGTACCGTGCATGCGGACAGGGCGGGCCAGCCGGGATCGGTTGCCGCGTTGCGGCATAGCGACGTCAGGTTGTAAATGACGTTGCCAAGTGTGGCCGGGCCGTCGAGCGGCTCCGCGTAGATCTGATAGCTCTGCGAAGACCCCACCGCTAGTCTTTCGATCGAAAAGCCGCCATCGAACTGCACTGGGCCGGGATCGCTGCAGCTCCAGCCTGCCATTATGGCAGCCGTTACTGAGCCCGTGGCGTTGTCCAACGCGACGACATGTGCGGGAAAGACGCCAGTCACGCCGGCAGGCGAAATGGGCAACGCGAGCGGATTCGCCGGCAGTACGTGCCCGCTGATCGTGCCGACGTGTACGGAATCCGTCGGATCCGGATACAGCACGCGCAGCCCGGTGCGATCGTCGTCTGAGAGCGGGGAATCGGGAGACTGGGTCGTGGGTCTTGTGCCGGTGAACTGGCCCGGCGGCGGCGCAAAAGGAAACATCATCGCCCGCCACACGCCGGAATGGTTGAAGCCGAACGAGTGCCCGAGTTCATGTGTCAGGATCGATTCGAGGTCGTAGGCGTTCGGGTTCGCCGCGAGCGCTGCGGGAGTCGCGAATTCCGTGTTTATATCGCCGGGACGGAGCAAAACGTCTGCGTCCAGAATTTGGCCGATGAACGTAGAAGGAGCCGTCGTGGAGGAAATCTGCTCGCCAACCGTATCCGCCGAAACGACGCGCGTGAATGCCAGAACGCCGAAGGCGAATCCCGCGTCAGCCTGATTGAGGCAGATGGAATTCAGGCCGTCGGACGCGGAACAGGCCGGCACGACCGAAGTGCGCTGCAACGCCCCGAGCGAGGACGCCTGTAGCGAACTGCCCGGAACGCTCGTCCACACCGACAGCGACTGCTGGATCACCGCTTCAATTTCATTGACTTGGCCCGCCGGCGTTTGGTCAGCAGTCAAAATCGTAATGGGGCTGGTGCCAAGTGACGTGCTCCATTGGCGGTTGATCGTTCCAGGCGTGGCGATGTCGAAGCGCGTGAGCTGCGGGCACGACGTGCTGCCCGACTGCGACGCAGGCTGGCGCATATCTCCTACCGTTGTCCCCAAATCGTAGGCGCCGGCGGAAGCCACAGTGATTTGGGCGAGAAAGAAGAAGCTCACATTGATGCGAGTGCATTTGCGCAATACCTTGCGGGAATCGGTTTTCATCGTGGCCTCTCCTCGCTGCGCGCGATCGCAGCGACCACTCGGGCATGGAATTCCTCGATCGGCATGCGGTGCACGCCTTCCGCGCGGAACGTGCGCGTGGTTGCGTCAAACACAGCAAAGGCGCTCGAATCCTGAGTGACGATTTCCGCGTGCGTTCGCGGGTCACGGAGAATGCGAAACGTTCCTTCAACCCATCCGGCCACAGTGAATCCTCCCGCGCGCGACTTTTCCAAAAACACCACTGCCTCCGCACCAGCGGCGAACTTCGGAGTGCCGTCCACGGTCGATGTCAGGTGCCCGACGCGCCCGCCGGGGAGCCGCACCTCAATTTCCGCGGGCAAATTGCCCTTCAGAGTTTCCATCACATCAAACGTCGTCACCGTCCAGATGGATCCACCCTCCCAGCGCGAGTCCGTGGCCGTGCAGCGCACGCGCGCGACGGCATCGGACACCGCGGCCAGTTCGTCGATACTCAACCTGGCGAGCGTTGTGGCTAGCAATGAAGGCCAGAAAAGCAAAAGCACGAGCGGCTGAGCCACAATCTTCCGCAGGATTTGCATTCTCATTGGCATTTAGCGCACCTCGACGGCGCCGGTCCCGGCGGCCTGGTCCTTGTTCGGATTTTCAACGAAGAGAGTTCGCGGACCAGTCGCCGCCGTCGAAGGGACTTGCAAGGTCAAATGTACAATCCCTAGACCTAGCGGCTCGCGGGCGGTAACCGTAATGTCCGGCGTTGCGGGGCCGCTGATCGTGTAAGTGAATGACGGGTCGAGTCCACTCACCGAAAAAAGACATAGGTCTGCCGTCCCCGTCCCCGAGGCGGGGCGCACGATGGCGACGGGGCTGGCTCCGAGAGTGCACGAAGTGGTCGCCACCGAATACGCACCGACCGCTGCGATATTCAAGCTGACGTTTCCAGCGGCTCCTGATCCTCCATCCGTGCTCAACTCGACCACGACGATGTCATTCCCTGTGCTGGACGGCGCCGCGGGCGTTAGCGGGATCGCGTCGGCCCCCGAACCTGGCGCGGTCAGGACGAACGCTTCGGTGTTGGAAAGCGATCCGTCCGGATTTTGGATTTGGACCGTGAGATTTCCAGCGGATTGCAGGTCGGCTGCAGTCATCGACGTCGTGCACTGCGCGTTCGACGTGCAGGATGTGGCCCGCGAGGACGCGGCAATAAGGATTGCAGACCCGGGCCCTGGAGTTGACGGCGAGAAATTGCTCCCGGAGACGAGCAGGGTGAAGCCACCCGCCGCGCCTGCGTACGCGCTCGTGGGTGCGAGCGAGAAAATGATTGGGCCGCCGGAGATCGTTACTACCCCAGCTGCCGACTGGGTCGTGTCGTCGACGCTCGTGGCGACGAGGTCAATCGTGTCGGGGGAGGGAGCGGTCAACGGCGACGTGTATAACCCCGTGGAATCAATCGATCCGCACGCGCCTGCGACGCCGCAACCTGCGCCGGCAACGGACCAAGTGACTTGTTGATTGGATGTCCCTGTAATTGTGGCGGCGAATCGTTGCCGGCCTCCGCCCGCCATCGTAGCGCTTCCCGGCAGAACGCTGACGACGATGTGTGGCAGAATCGTGATGCTAGCCGGCGCACTCGTGCTGCTTGCCTGGCTGGTTGCGGTAAGCGTGACAGGATTTGGCGAAGGCAGTCCGGAGGGTGCAAGATAATCGACGCTCCCGCCATTGCTGCTCGGGATTTGTTGGCACGGGTTCGAGCCCGTGATGCAAATCTCGCCTGCCGCTGAATTTCCACCTGCGATGCCGTTGACCTGCCAGGCCACATTTTGATTCGGCGTGTTATTTACCTGCGCGGTGAACGTTTGCCTGTGGCCGATGGCGAGCGTTGCGCTCGGCGGCGACAGAATCACGTTGATCGCGCTCGTAAACGTGACCGTGGCGCTCGCAAAGATACTCGGACTTGCGTTGCTGTGCGCGTTTACGGTGACCGAGCCGGCCGGCAAAGCCTGCGGCGCCGTGTAAGTCGTATCGTTGGGGCTAGTCTGCGAGTTGGCGATGGTCCCCACGGTGGAGTCACCGCCAACCACTCCATTGACGTCCCAGGTAACCGTGGTGTCCTGCGCGCCCGTGACGGTCGCGTGAAACACTTGGGTTGCGCCCAGGGCTACTGTCGCCGCGGACGGCGAGACGGAAACGTTGATCACCGGAAGGATCGTCACGGAAACTGACGCTGCCTTCGTGGGATCGGCCTGAGGAGTGGCCATGATCTGAACCGTGGCCGGCGAGGGCGGCAAAGAAGGTGCGGTATACCCTCCGCTCGAAGAAATCGTCCCGCAGGCTGCTCCTGCGCAGCCTGCACCTGCGACGCTCCACGAGATCGCGAGACTAGGATTTGAGTTCGCCGCAGGCGTAAGAGTTGCCGTGAAGGTCGTTGTGCTTCCGGCGTTGACCGACGACGACCCAGTGACGGCCAAAGAAAACGTGCTGGTAATGGTAATCGCGCCGGTGCTGTTCTTCGACGGGTCGGCAACACTAATTGCGGTCAGAGTGACGTTGGGAGGCGCCGTAAGGATTTGCGGCGCGGTATACATTCCGGAGGAATTCACCGTGCCGCACGTGGCGCCTACGCACCCGCTCCCGGACACAATCCAGGTAACGGCGCGGTTAGGATTGCCGGTGGAATTCACCGTTGCTGAAAAGGGTCTTGATGCGCCAAGCTCCACGGGCATCGACACGGGCGAGACGGAAACCGAGATGTCGCTCGCGATCGTCACGCGCGCGGTCGCGCTCCTCGAGCCGTCGGCTGCGCTCGTGGCTTCGACCGTGACCACAGCGGGCTGAGGCAAATTCGCAGGGGCCGTATATTGACCGTTGCCGTCGATCGTTCCCACGGTCGAGTTGCCGGCTGGGATTCCGTCGACGCTCCACGTAACGGCCGTGTTGGACGTGCTGCTCACTGTTGCGGTGAATCCTTGGGGCGTCCCAAGCAAGACCAACGCTGAAGGTGGAGCGACCGTCACCGTGATGCCCGAAGGAGGGGGCTGTGACGGACCCGATCCTACAACCCCGCCACAGCCCAGGAAAAACGCAACGAGAATCAACGCGGAGCGCCACGGTGCTGGCGTACGAAGCAGATTGGAGCGCCCGCGAAGCTTCTTGATGTGTTCCATTGCAACGGGATTTGCACGCGGTGTGCCAGTGCGGTGCAGTGACGAAGCGGGGCCCGAATCGGCGGGTTACGACTCGTGGCTCAAACTTGAGGGAAGGGGCTTAAAGCCTAGAACAATCAAGCCATTGCTGAAGTTGTGATCGCGATTTTGCGTGGAGAAATCTGTCGCAAAGAACTATGTCATTGAAAGTGACAATACGACCTTGTTCCGACTTGGGAGACCAATCTGAACACGTGTTTCAATTCGGTGCAATTTGATTGTCGCAAGAGCTCGAATGATCGCACCCGTCTCCGGTTGAAGCGAGGTTGACACATTTCCCAGCGGCCTGAATAATCCCAGAATGCCTCGTCCTGAAGCTGTCCGCCGTGTCAAGAGCTACTCCGCTGCGACCGGATACGTCTACCAATACTATTTTTATGAGGTGGACAAATCACACCGTGGCGCGGCCGAGGGGACTCAATACGTATATATGGTGTCTGCGGACCGGAAGCACGTATTCCCGGTGCGAATCTTCGTCGACAAGGACGCGATGAAGGAATGGACCCAGCGCACGGGCCGGCAACTCACCGGAACCGAAGAGTACGCGGTGGCAAAAATGCGCCTGTTTCAAGCCTTTGACGAAGTGGAAGGTCTCGCAGAGAAGGTCCCCGACCTGTTGGTCGATAGCTCCAACCTCGCTGGCCTATTGTCCCAGTTAGATCTGTAGAGTTTTCGCGACCGTTGGGAACGGCTGGGCATAACCTCGCACGCAGTATTTTAGCACAGTCACATTTGATGTCAAAAGGAATTGTGTGAGAAATTCGAAATTACCGCACGTCGCGTATGATTTTGTCCGAATGGATCCCCATCTCTGGTGTTACGTTTTCGAATCCGTTTTCAGGTGAGCCCAAGTGCTCTTCAGTTGATCTCCTGCGTCAATCTCCGATTTATCCGTGTTGATCCGTGTTCATCCGTGGTTCCATTTACTTCCCTGGTTTCGCGGCGGCGGGTTCGCGGATGCGCTTTGCGAAGTCGTTTTCTTGCGACCAGACGCAGGGAAGCTCTTCGATTTCCGCGCCCGGTCTCAGCTTGAAGATTCTCTGCGTTCCGGGGATGGGCTTCGTGTAGGCTTTCGGGTCGGTTACCGTGATGTCGTAGAGAAGCGTGTCGTGGTCCGCGCGGCGGTAGCGCTCGGTGACGCGCATCTCGTCGCTGTGCGGATAACCGGTAACTGTCAGCCACGCCTTGTCATCGAAGCCGCTGGACTTCACGACGAACGTGTCTCCCTCCCATCGGCCAATCGCATAGCCGTACCACGTAGGGTCAGGATCCGTGGGCAGCGATCGCCCGTCCGTCCAGATAGAACGCCATTCGTGTTCGCGTTCCCAAAACTGCAGGACGCGACCCGGAGCATTCACAAACTCGAACGGCACCGGCATATACATGATGCGCGGGAAGCCATTCGGATCGCATTGCAACGAGGGATCATTCCCGTTCGGAGTGGCCCTCGATCCGTAGCCGGGCTTTGCCGCATCGAATCGCGCCTTGGCCCACGGCGTCATCGGAGGCATCGCTTCCTCCGGGGCTAAGCTCTCCGCGCTGCCGGTTCCTTGCAGTTGCCAAACTCCGGAGAGATCGTGCTTCAAGGCGGGAGATGCAGACACTTTGGGTGCCGCTTGCTGAGAGTTGGTCTGCGCGCAAGCGGCAAACGAAAAACTCAGAGCCGTCGTCAAAGCCGCAACGGAAAACGCGAGCAAAGACAACCGGTGACCTTGCACCGTTAAACTCCTTCTCTACCGAATAACTCAACTCATCGCGGAAAAGATTCGCTATTTGTCATTCCGAACTGAAGTGAGGAATCTCTCTGGACGTCACGCAATGTCGGAGAGATTCCTCGGCACGCAGCGTGCCTCGGAACGACAGCCGAGACGCTTGCCGGATGCTACGGCGTTGCTGCTATCGGACATCCATCTTCAGCACGCGGCCGTCGGCGAACACGACTTTGCCTTCTTTGTTTCCAGAAAATCCGACCGGCGCTCCATTTTTCGCCGGAGCCAGAGTGATCGTGACTTGATCCCCGGCCTTGAGAGTCGTCCGGGTCCAATTGTTCCGCCGCAGGATGCCTGGACTCTGACTTTCGATGGCCCAATTGGCGACTTTGCCTGCGCTATCTTTCACGTCCACGAAAATCTCGCAGTGCGGATTGGACCAAGCGAATTCCGTCACGGTTCCCGAGAGTGTGATCCAGTGCTCCTCGTCGTAAGCGGAATTTCCGTGATGTGCCAGCGCAGCGCTTGAAAGAAGCGTAAGGCTCGCGAGCAGCACAACAGATTTTGCCCGTTTCATGGTTTCGCACCGTCTCACAACGAACGTTATCTCCACTCCAGGCCGGCTATCCTTCGGGATTCGGCGGAAAGCAGGCGCACCCTGTTTGGGGAGGGCTCCAACTGGAGCCCAGACTATATTCCGACTGGCCGCAACTGCAGCCCACACCCGTTTCTACAGATCAGGGAACTCCCGGCCGTCGGCCGTTATGATCTTCTTAAGACGCAAAACGGGGGATCCATTCTTAGCCCGGAAGCCGACAGCCGTGATGACGTCGCCGGGCTTGAGTGTGTTCTTATTCCAGTCGCCCACGCGCACCAGCATGCTCGGGCTCCTGGCTTCGTTGGTCCACTTTTCGATCTCGCCCTTGTCGTTTTTTACATCCATTGAAATCAACACATGAGGATTGATGAATTGGAAGTTCGTCACCGTTCCCTTGACAGATACTTCTTTTTGCGTGTCGTAGTTCACTTCGCCGTGGTGCGCCAGCACTGCGCTCGACGGAATCAGCGTGGCGAGTGTGAGCGCCACAAAGAGCGCCAACTTTTTCATTTTCTCAGCCTCCCGCGAAACAAAGGGCAAAATGACTCAGGAAATCGCCGTTTTGAATTTCTGGAAAACGAGCTACACAAAATATCCCACTGCGAGCAGAGTAGTGTCAACGCCGCAGTTGGCGGCGTGACGAGTTCACGGTATGAGCAGTGCAAAGCGCGCCCGCCAGTTACTTTGCCGGAGCGGTCTCTGTCTTTTCCAGGTTTTCAAAGGACTCCTGATCCTCGCAGAACTGCTCGCCCAGGGTCCACTTCGGCTCCAGCTTGAATTGCATGCGCGCGGACCAGGGTTTCGTGTAGGCCTTCGGGTCCTCGAACGTAAGGTCATCCACCAGATGGTCGTGGTCGATCCGGCGGATGCGCTCGATCACGTGCAGTTTGTCGCTGTGCGGGTGGCCCATGCGGTCAAGCCAGGTCTTGTCGTTGAAATTCACGGTGTCCGCGACAAGAGTGTCTCCTTCCCAGTGCCCGATCGAGTCTCCCATGTACAAGGGGCCGAGAGCGGTGTCGTGCTGGCGGCCGTCGGTAAAAATCTGGTGCCGCATAGCGTCCCACTCGAAAAGCACGATCACTTCGCCCGGTATCTGTGCGATCTGAAAGGGGAAAGGATGAAGTAAAGCCCGAGGAAAGCCGGTCGGTGAGCAGCCTCGGTAAATGGGATCGTTCGTTTGCGCGAGGGGAACGGCGCGCTTTCCAAAGGAGGACTTGGCCGCCTTGTACTGCTCCTCGCCCCAGGGAGTCATGGGAGGCTCCTCCAGAGTGAACCTGTAAATCCAGTACCGCTCCATCACGGTGTTCGGCCGGGGATGGTCATCGAACCAAACGCCTGATAGGTCGCGCGTTGTGTCCGTACTCGGGGTCTTCGACGCCTTGGCGGGCAGCTTGGTCTGGGCTGATAAGGACGCTGACAAACTCAGAAAAATGGCAATTGCAAACGCAGTCCTAAGCGACAAATTTCGCACGCTGAAACTCCTGGCAAAACTCGATTTCCTTCTACGAGTTCAGTGCGAGGCGATCATACACTGAGGGCGTTCGATGGCGTCAAGACCAAATCAAATTTACCTGCCCAAGTAGAAGGCAGCTTGCTCGCGTCGCAATGACAGCTTTTAGTAGCACCCGCACTCTTGCCTGTGCGCTTTTTGCCATCACAGCCGGCTAAGCGACGTATCTGCGGCCTACAAAACCGCACAGCCAAGAGTGCCTGATGACATAACGAAGTCGGCCTCACGACGGTCCGAGTAAACTGCGTGCTGTCCGAAGTGCCAGAGTTGGGGTCGAAGGAGGCCGAGATGCAAATTATAGGATACGATTTGCACGCGCGACAACAGACCGTTTCGATGGTGGACAGCGAGACGGCGGAAGTGATCGAGAGGACTCTGTAGCACGAAGGCGAGGCGGTGCGGGAGTTTTACGCCGCGCTGCCGAAGCCGGTGCTGGTCGGGCTGGAAGCGACGGGATCGATGTTCTGGTTTCTGCGGTTGCTGGAGGAGTTGGGGATCGATCGGTCCCACGCCTGGGTGGCTCGACAGCAGCCGCGCCCCGGCGCGCTGTTCGGCCTGCTCGCGCACCGCTTGGTCCAGCTGTTGCAGGCGCTGGTCGAGTTCCTGACGCAACTCCTGCAACTGCCGTCGCCGCGTGCCCGTGTACCCCGCCAACGGCAACGACTCCAGTTCCCGTTGCCCGGCCGAACTCCACAACCGGGCGCCGCGTCGCAATCCGTGGCCCAGCGCCACCGCTTGCAGCCCGTTCTGCATCATCACCCGCATCCGCACCAATTGGTGCCGGTGGGGGCCGGCAGCGGAACGGGAGCTTGAGCAAGCAAGGGAATCCGCTGCTGCGGCTCCTGCTGTGGGTGGAAGCGGCGCGAGCGGCCGCCCGCCGGGATGACCGGGTGACTGATGAGGCGACCCGCCTCCCTGAAGAGCAGAGAGATCGAACAATTCCTCATGGTCTTGCATGATCGGAGAGATGTTTGGGTGGGCCGCACCCAATTGAAGAACGCAAACGATGGGCCTGGGCCGGGCTTGGACACCAAAACCTAGCCCACGAAGACCACTCGGTCCTACACCGGAATCGTCCCTGGAATGAGAAACTGGGGGTGTATCCACCAGGATTCATTTCCGGCACCCGATTCCCGTTGACACGGCCGACTTCGTTAGAGATGTGCTACTCACCCCTAATCCAAATCCGACGGCACGAAATAGCCGACCTTATTATTTGGTGCGGAGCCGTACCACATGCGTCCCTGCGCATCGAGGAAGAATTCTTTCATCATGTTTTCTGGATGCGCGTACGGAAATTCCGTCACTTTGCCGGTTTTGGGATTCAGCCGGCCGATCACGTCCATTTCGTCGGAGGAATACCAGATGTTGTGATCGCGGTCGATCCCGAGCGCGTAAGGAGTAGCCGCAGGCCCTGGCAGCGTATATTCCTGGAACGTTTGCGTCTTCGGATCGAACCGGTCGATCCTACCGCCTTTGAATTCCGCGAACCAAACCATGCCATCGGAGTCGATCTCGATGCGGCGCGGCCAGCCACCCTTGGTGGGCGGAGCCCATCTGGTTACTTTGCCGGTTTTCGCGTCGACCATGCCGATTTTCCCGGCATCGTAAAATTCCGCGAACCAGACGTTGCCGGCCTTGTCAATTTCGACGCCATAGGGCGAGAACGTATCCGAGAAATGGGAGAACTCATTGTTCTTCGGATCATAGACGGTCAGGTTGTTGAACACCGCCGTGCCCCACACTCGCCCGCTCGAGTCGACGCGCACCGTGTGCTTCGAGCCGCCGTCCTCGAGCCCTTCCATCCCCGGCTTGTACGTGTCCTGATATTCCGTAATGAGCTTCGTCTTCGGATCCCAGCGGCCGACCTTGTTCGCGGCCTGCTCGGAGATCCACACCGAGCCATCCGGCGCGGGCACCGCGGAATGAATCCCAGCCGCGAACGAATTTGGCGCCGTAAATTCCTGGACCGCTCCGGTCTTCGGGTCGAGCCATCCAAGGGTATTCGCTGTGCCCATGTCGGGAATCCAAAGTTTGCCATCTTTGTCCGGCGCGGCGCTGAATGGCATGCGATTCGGCCCGGGCATATCGTATTCGACGTACTTGATCTTGAGCCCTTCTTCGCTCACGGGCCGGACCGTCGCCTTGTATCCCGGCATGTCGGCGGCATTGCGCGGCAGCTTCGCGTCGGTGCCAAAAGCATCGTTCAAATAGTTGATCAGGACTTCAGCGTCCTTATCGTCGATGTGATTCCCGAGCCGCGCGTGCCGCGTCTCCAGCATGAAGTGAACCGCCTGGTTCCAGCCGTCGTGATCGCGCTTCACGCCGGCCATGCGGCTCTGGAATGAGTGGCACGCGAAGCAGTTTCCTACGAGGATATCCTTCCCCTTCCCTGGCGGCATGAGCTCCTTGCCTTGGTACATCGAGAGGTCGGCCCAGCGCACGATATCCGGCTGCAGTGCGAAATCCACCGATGACGCATCACCCGCGGCGACTTTCACGGCCCGACGTGGATCGCTCTTGTATCCGGTCGCGGTCACACGCACGTCGTAGTCGCCAGCCGGTAAATTCTGAATCCGGTAACGCCCCTGGCCGTCCGACATCACGTTCACAGTGATTTTGGATTGCAAATTCTGGGCGTGCACGAATGCGCCGCGGAACGGTGCACCAGTAGGGTCCTTCACAACACCGGACAGAGTTCCATCAATCGCCCCGTGGGCAAACCCGCTGCAAAGCAGAACCAGCCCCAACGCCTCCCAGAATCGCCTCATGAGTCGTCTCCCCTTCGCATGTTTCTTACTCAGTCCGGCTTTCGTGATTATATCAGGCGATCTCTACAGAACTTCAGCCCGGTCGCAGGCTCGAGACGGTTAATTTGGAGCTGATTGGAACATTCCAGCCGAAATAAACCGTGTCAAGATTGCGCTAAAAGTGAGTCCAATCACGAACAAGATCCATCTGGCCTTTCGCCAGATTTCGCGATACATGGACGCCTGCGCGAATACGTCGACGACGTACGCCGCACAATAAGCGACATTGGCTATGACCGCCAGAAGAAAGAGCACCAGCACGCCGTCGACGCTAACCGCTTTCTTAGAAGCGGGAAGGCCCAGCACAAAATAGGTCAAAACGATGACTGCGAGGGCCGCATTGTAAACCAAACGCAAGGGCTCCCAGAAGCGGATCGCGCTCGATACGGTGTCCCGTAAGGACCCTGCGTCCATAGCCGCCTAATTGTAACTCTTTTTCAGCCGGACGAACCGTGCTCCATGGTCAGATGTACCGGCTCGATCCACTGCAAGCACCAAACATGGTGTGGGGTTCCCAACCCGTGTTATGCTCCGCGCACCGCAAGACAGGAGGCGCTCCAATGGAACGAAGAAAAGCATCTGAATTCAGCCAGGAACTTCTCAATCTTTTTGACTTGTATGTCCACGGAGGGATCAACCGCCGCGAATTCATGGACGGCGCGGCGAAGTTTGCGGTCGGCGGCTTGACGGCCGCGGCCATCTACGAAGCGCTCGCCCCGAATTACGTGTTCGCCGAGCAAGTCCCCAAGGACGACAAGCGCCTGAAGACCGAATACATCACGTTCCAATCGCCGCAAGGCTACGGAAGCATCCGCGCCTACATGGCGCGTCCTGTCGAGGCAACGGGCAAATTGCCCGGCGTGCTCGTGGTCCACGAAAATCGCGGGCTCAATCCGTATATCGAGGACGTGGCGCGGCGCCTGGGCGTTGGCGGCTTTCTCGCGATGGCTCCGGACGAGCTGACTCCGGTCGGCGGCTATCCCGGCGACGACGACAAAGGGCGCGACCTCCAGGCCAAGCTCGATCAGAAGAAAATGATGGAGGACTGGTACGCCGCGGCAATGTTCCTGAAATCAAATCCGGCGTGCACGGGGAAAATCGGCGTCGTCGGCTTCTGCTACGGCGGAAGCGTGACGAACGCGCTGGCGGTACGTATCCCCGATCTTGCGGCAGCCGTTCCGTTCTATGGCATGCAGCCCACGGCGGAAGAGACAGCCAAGATCAAGGCGCCGCTACTCATTCACTACGGCGGCCTCGACGAGCGCGTCGATGCAGGTTGGCCGGCATGGGAGACCGCGTTGAAAGCGAATCATGTTAAGTACGAAGCGTACATCTACGAGGGCGCCAATCACGGCTTCCACAACGACACTACGCCACGCTACGACAAGGCCGCCGCTGAATTGGCCTGGTCTCGCACGATGGCATTTTTTAACAAGAATCTGAAATGACGCAGCGCAGGGCTTCAGTAGCACAGGCTTCAGTGTGTGGATTTTGAATTCCTCAGATGGAAACCCACAGACTGAAGTCTGTGCTACCAAAACCTACCTGAGCGAACCTGCTTCGGTTTCGACAAAAACTTGATGCTCCAGGCCCAGGTCGCGCGCCGAAGGCGTGAGGATCGTCTTTGGACCAATGAAGATTTTTTCGCTGCGCGTCATTGCGCGGCGCACGTCGTTTTCGCTGACAAAGCCGGGTATTTCGACAGCGGCCTTGAAGGGAGGTTCAGATTTTTTCAGCTCCTCGCGCGCGGCGACAGCGGCAGCCAAGACGTCCGGGGCTTTCGCCGCGCGACCAGCGGTAGCGGCTGAAACTTCCGCCGCCCCTGACTTCGGATTCGCGCCAGCGCCAAACATGCGACCAGCGACTTCTGCCGCGATCGAGGACGGGCTAGGCAATTCCTTTGGCGCTGCGGTGTTTTTGGGAGTGCCGCTCCCGCGAGCGACTCCTTGCGCTGACATAACTTGTTCGACAACGCGCGCAATCGCCGCGCGATCCACACCGCCTATGGACGTCGTAGCCACTGGTTCGACGATTTGCTTTACCTGCGGTTTCGCATCACCCGATCTCGCGGACGCACTCGGCGCGGAGGCAGAAACGGCGGCGACAGCGGCCTTCGACTGAACGGCTTCCGGCTCACGAGGATTCGCCGCGCCCGCCATGCGCTGGTCGCCGTGAACCGTGCGGTGCTCGATGCCGCGCGATTCCCACGCCACTCGCTTCACGTTCATCAAGTGCTGCGGGCCAATGTTGTCCGAGGTGATGTTCCCGCCGGGCGCACCGCAACCAAGCGTCATCGCCGGAAAAAGGTTGGTCGAATAACCGATCGACCCGTGCACCGACGAGCTGTTCACGACCACGCGAAACGCTGGCACGGCCTCGCCAAACTCCAAAATGGCGGCGCGATTCTGCGAGTGAATCGCGCACGTGTGGCCAAGGCCACCGAATTCGAGCAGCCGCCGGCAGAGCGCGATTCCCGCCGCAAGATTGGGCACCGAGTAAAACGCCAGGATCGGCGACAACTTTTCCGCCGACAGCGGAAACTCGCGCCCCACTTGCTCGGCGCCCAAGCGGGCGATCAGCACCCGCGTCGCGGACGGTACATGGATGCCCGCCATTTCTGCGATCACAGTCGCCGGCCGCCCGACAATCTTCGTATTCGGCGTCTGCGATCCCGGCAGGAACACGAGCCGCCCCACCATTTCCATTTCTTCCGGTGAGAGAAAATACGCGCCCTGACCGCGGCATTCGTCGAGCACCCGCTCGCGCGCCGAGTCTTCGGTGACGATAGCCTGCTCGGACGAACAGATCGTTCCGTAATCAAATGTCTTCCCGGCGATGACGTCCGCCGCAGCCTTGCGAACATCAGCAGTGCGCTCGATGAATGCAGGCACGTTTCCGGGACCTACGCCGTAAGCCGGCTTGCCCGAGCTATACGCCGCACGCACAAGCCCCGTTCCGCCCGTCGCCAAAATCACGCCGACTTCGGGCCGCCGCATCAATTCGCGTGTCCCTTCGAGGGTCGTGTGCTGCATGCACGCAATCAGCCCCTCGGGTGCGCCCGCAGCCAGCGCGGCTCGCTCCAGCACCGTGGCCGACTGGCAAATGCAACGAATGGCCGACGGATGCGGGCTGAGCACGATGGCATTTTGCGCCTTGATGGCGATGAGCGTCTTGTAAATCGCGGTCGAGGTTGGATTGGTGGAAGGAATGATCGCCGCGACGACACCGACAGGCGACGCCACTTCGACGATGCCCTTTTCGCGATCCTCGCGCAGGATACCGACAGTGCGCATGCCGCGAATCGCGCGCGGCACGTGCACCGCTGCCAGCGTATTCTTTACGATTTTGTCGGGAACATTGCCGAATCCCGTCTCTTCGACGGCGGTGCGCGCCAACAGTTCCGAGTTGTCTACGGCTGCCTTGGCGCACGCTTCGACGACGGCGTCAACTTGCGCCTGGGAAAATTTGGCAAATTTTTTCTGGGCAGCGGCGGCTCGGGCCGCCAATTCGCGGGCTTCCTGAATGGAGACGAGGTCGCGGTCGCGCAAGGTCAAAACGCTTTACCTTCTCCTACTCCCACAACTCCCCGGCTACTTTTTCGCCGACGCGGCTCCGCCGGGCAAAATTTTCTCGACGTGCTCGTGTGGGCGCGGAATCACATGCACGGATACAAGCTCGCCTACGCGGCGCGCGGCCGCCGCCCCAGCATCGGTCGCTGCTTTGACCGCTCCCACATCGCCGCGCACCATCACGGTGACGTACCCCGAGCCAATGTATTCTTTTCCGATGAGGATGACGTTGGCGGCTTTGACCATGGCGTCCGCCGCCTCGATCGAGGCCACCAAGCCCTTGGTCTCGATCATCCCCAATGCATCGTTGGACATGCGCTCCTCACCCCGCCCATGTAGGCATCGCTGTCACTCACTAGTACTGTGCTACCGGAAGCGTGAGCCTAGCATGGCGTCCCAAGTGACGCAAGAAAATGCGGGAAGAACGCAACTGAACTACTGTGGAAATCGCTTTCTTGGCGGATCAAGCCGGGGTAGGAAGCACGCCGACTCTTGCGGCAGCGACGCCGTTGCGCGTGCTGTTCTTGATCGCGTACATGGCTTCATCGGCCAGGTGCAGCAATTCGACTTTGGACTTGGCATCCGACGGATACGAAGCCACTCCAATGCTCGCGGTGAAGTGAATATCCAAACCTTCCGAGTTCAGCCAACTCGTCTCGCCGATGAGCTTGTGCAACCGCCGCGCGACGACGTACGCGTTTTCCTTGGAGGCTTGCGGCAGCACGATCACAAATTCGTCGCCGCCATATCGAAAGGCAAAATCAATTCTGCGACACGCGCTCTTCACGACGTTCCCCACTTCGGCGAGAAGTTTGGATCCGATTAGGTGCCCGTGCGTGTCATTGACGCTCTTGAAGTGATCAAGGTCGATGAAGACCACCGAAAATTCGTAGCCGTAGCGTTGCGAGCGGTAAATCTCAGTCTCCAGGATGAAATCCATGTGCCGAGCATTGTAGAGGCTCGTGCAGTCATCCGTGATGGTCAGCTCGTGGATGCGCTTCACATGCCGCGCGTTTTCGAGCGCGATCGCCGCGAAATCCGCCAGCGCCTCGAGCAGCTGCAGATCGCGGTCGTGAAAGCCTTCCTTCTCGAAGCAATTGATAAGCTCAATCACGCCCAGGCAATGGTCGCGGTAGCGGACCGGGACGGCCACGATGGACCGCGTTTCCATCTTCGTTTTTTCGTCGACCTTGGAGAAAAACCGCGTGTCCTGGCTCACGTCCGGCACGATGACCGCTTCATCGTGCTGCGCTACCCACCCGGCAATGCCTTGGCCCATCTTGATCCGGACATCCTTTAGCGCCTGGGCACCCTTGCCCACGGCCAGCTCGAAGTAAAGCTCCTGCTTCACCTCATCGAGCAGGAGCAACGACCAGGTGTCCGGCCGCAGAAATTCATCGATCTTTTCCATGATCGTGCGAAGGACCTGATCGAGCTGGAGGGAGGAGGTGAGGGCCTTGCCAAGTTCATGAAAAACAGCAATTTCCCCCGCTTCGCGCTGTTCTCCCCGACTCGGTATGTTTCGGCGCCGTTCGACGAAATTCTCAGTCGTGGCCACTCTGGAACCTTTTGTGCCTAACTCCCTCACGGGTCACCTGCTGGTACCTGGAAGGTATTGGGGCACAAGGAATTATAGTCAACTCTTCTCTCCGTGTGCAACGCTGACTTCACTCTGTGTTGCGCGAGAGTGAAGATGCGCCTTCCCCCCTGCGTTTAGTGCAAATTTTGTCGAGAATTTGCAAAGATTTGCATGAGATTGACACTCCTCCGCAGCCCGCCTATATTCGCTTTGATCATCGGACAATCAAGAACAAGAATATGAGCAAGGATTCGTTTGGCGAAACTCTAAAGCGCGAACGGGAGATGAGGGGTGTCACTCTGGACGAGATTTCGCTCGCCACCCGGATTGCCACCCGTTTCCTCAAGGCGATCGAAGAGGAACGGTGGGACGACCTTCCCGGCGGTGTCTTCAACCGCGGCTTTGTCCGAGCCATGGCCCGGTACATCGGCCTCGACGAGGAAAATACAGTTGCGGAATACGTCTTGGCGATCGGTGACCGCGCAACCGCCCCGGTCGTGATCCCTAGTCCCCCGGTTGTGACCCCCGAGCGCCCTTGGCTGGCTTGGATTTTGGTCGCCGTTGTTGTGGCTTCGATCGTGGTGGCCTGCTGGATCGGCGTTCGCCGATTCATGATGTGGCGTGCGTCGCGCCAGACGTCTCATCCTGCGATGGTGAATTCGGCAGATGTACCATCGCCGTCAGAATCGCCTCAGCTTGGGGCTGTGCCGGTAAAGTGACCTTACGCCAGACGCGCTGAAAGCATTGTCAGGAGGCAGAAATTAGCGCCGAGTTGCGCGATGAAATTCGTTCGGGCCGTGCGACCACGGAGCGCAAGCTGGCCATCTGCGGCGACGCGGCATCCTTGGTCCCGGAGGACCGAATCGAGATACTCGGAATTCTGGCGGCTGACCGCGACCCGGGCGTTCGGGAAAAAGCCGCCGGCGTGATGGCAACCCAACCCCTGCCGAACGTGCTCGCCGCGCTCGCTCGGCCGGGCGCCGCCGCTGAGATGTTTGCTTACTGCGCCGCCGAATTCACTCGCCGGCCCGGCGTCGCCGACACCCTTGCTCGGAATCTCACTTGCCCGATCGAAGTGCTCCGGCCAGTCATCCGCTATCTATCTGTTTCGGCTGTGCAAGAGCTGTTCGAGGATCTCGACCGCCTGAGTACATCCCCGGCCCTGGTCGCTGAGATGATTGTTTCCGCAGTGACGACAGCAGAGCAGAAGGCTCAGCTTCTCGAACTGCAACTGGAAAAACTGGAATCCGTGGAAACATTCGCAGAAGCGGTGCAAGAGGCGGAACCCGACGCAGGCAAGCGCGAAACGCTTCTGCAGAAACTGTCGCGCCTTCGCGTCGCCGACCGCGTCCAACTTGCGCTCAAGGGGAACCGCGAGGACCGGCTTGTGCTGGTTCGCGATCCGTGCAAGGTTGTGCAGCGCGCCGTTCTGCAGTCGCCGCAGGTCACCGAGCGAGAAGTCGAGTCCTTTGCGGCAATGGCCAGCCTCAGCGACGAAGCTCTTCGGGTAATCGCGTCAAGCCGCAAGTATCGCAAGAACTACGCAATCACTCGGGCGTTGAGTTTCAATCCCAAAACGCCACTCGAAATCGGCCTGCATTTGCTGCCGCACCTGAAGCCGCAAGACCTTAAGCTCATGACCAGCAACAAGAATGTAGCCGACACGTTGCGCACGGCCGCCTACCGCCTGCAGCGCCAGCGTGACTCCCAGCGCGGCCCGTAAGCCTTTGGAACCACGGATGAACACGGATAAACACGGGTAAAATCAAATTCAACGAAGCAAGTTGGATGGGCGGAACGCTTCACTCTTCGCCGCGGGAGGCTTTTCAGGACTTCAAACAGAAAAAAATCCCGATTCCTTCTTTATCCGTGTTGATCCGTGTTCATCCGTGGTTCCAAAGGTTTTCATTCACAGGAAGGAATCATCGAAAGGCTTCGGGAACAGGGCCGCCATGCGATGGCGCTCGACCTTGCCCTTCAGATTTGCGAGGACCACCTCTGCGTCACCGCAGAATTCCCACAGAATCTGACGGCACGCCCCACAAGGCGGGGTGAGCACATCCGTATCCGTCACCACAGCCACCGCGTCGAATCCGCGCTCGCCTTCTGAAATCGCCTTGAAAATGGCGACACGCTCGGCGCACAGCGTCAATCCGTATGTGGCGTTTTCCACGTTGCAGCCGCTGAATATTCTTCCGGATTTGGCGCGCACCGCAGCGCCAACGCGAAAATTAGAATACGGCGCGTGGGCGTGCTCTCGCGCAGTCTTAGCCGCGGCGATCAGCGAATCATGCTCACTCATTTTTCACGTCCTCGTGCATCCGCGGAATCACGGCGCGCAGCAGCGCAACAAAGTCCGCCTTCACGCGCTCGCCCGTCTCGAGCACTTCCTCCGTCGTAATGGGCTGGTCGAGAATTCCCGCGGCCATGTTCGTGACGCAAGATATCCCCAGGACGCGAATTCCCATGTGCGCAGCGGCGATCACTTCAGGTACCGTGGACATTCCCACGAGGTCCGCTCCGATCGTACGCAAATAACGAATCTCGGCAGGCGTTTCGTAACTGGGGCCTGTGAGCGCCGCGTATACGCCTTGTGACATTTCTATGCCGAGACGTTTTCCTTCTTCGAGCGCAGCCGCCTGGTAAGGCTTCCAATACACCTGCGTCATGTCGAAAAATCGTTCACCGAAGCGTTCTTCGTTCGGGCCAATCAGCGGATTCGTGCCCTGCAAATTGATGTGGTCGCGCAGAACCACTAGACACCCTTGCTTGAATTCGCGGTTGATACCGCCGGCGGCATTAGTCAGCAGGACGGCCCGAATCCCCATACGCGACATGACGCGCATCGGAAAAACCACTTCCCGCAGTGAATAACCCTCGTAGAAATGCACACGCCCCTGCATGGCGGCCACCGGGACGTCCGTGACTTTGCCGATCACCATCCGTCCGGCGTGCCCGATCGCGGTCGACCTCGGGAAGTCCGGAATTTTCTTGTAGTCGAGACGTGCGGCATCGGTAAGCTCGTTCGCGAACGCGCCCAGGCCGCTGCCCAGCACGAGACCCACGCGCGGACGCAGCTTCGTTTTCGCGAGGATGAATTTCGCGGCGCGTTCGGCGCGGACAAACTCCAGGCTAGGTCTCGCCTTCGCCGCTCCCCTCGCGCTCATTTCAAAAAAATTCCCACGATCGAGGCGGACATCAGATTCGCCATGGTCCCCGCGAGCATCGCGCGAATTCCAAGCTTCGCCAGTTGCGTCTTCTGATTGGGCGCCAGCGCGCCGATGCCGCCAATTTGAATTCCAATCGAGCTGAAGTTCGCGAAACCGCAGAGCGCAAACGTCGCGATCGTGAACGACCGCGGATCAAGCGTGCCCTTCATCGGTCCAAGAAATGAGAACGCGACCAGTTCGTTTACGACCATCCGCGTGCCCAGCAGATTCCCGATCTGCAGGCAATCGCGCCACGGCACTCCAATGATGAATGCCACCGGAGCAAAGACCCAGCCGAAGATCTGTTGCAGATTCGTTGGAAACCAGGCCATGCCATGTCCGCCCAGCCAGCCGTGAAGTCCTCCGAGGATGCCGTTGGCAAGCCCGATCAGCGCCAAAAACGCGATCAGCATTGCCCCGACATTGATCGCCATGCCCAGCCCTTCGCTTGTCCCGCGCGCAATAGCCGCCAGGAAATTCGAATCCTTCTCGACGTGCTCCAGGCTCACGACTCCCATGGTCTTCGGCGCCCCAGTCTCGGGCACAAGCATTTTTGAAACCAGCAGCGTCCCAGGCGCGGTCATGATCACCGCCGTCAACAAATGCCTGGCTTCGACCCCGAACGCGATATACGCCACCATGATTCCGCCCGAAACGTGCGCCATGCCGCTGGTCATAATCGTCATGAGCTCGGATTGCGTTACTTCCGGCAGGAACGGGCGGATGGTCAGCGGCGCTTCCGTCTGCCCCATGAAAATGCTGGCCGCGACGTTGAGCGATTCCGCCCCGCTCGCGCCCATGATGCGCTGCATCGCCCAGGCCGCGGCGCGTATCACGGCTTGCATAATCCCCAGGTAATACAGCAGCGCAAACAACGCCGCGACGAAAATGATCGCCGGCAAAACCTGAAACGCGAAGACAAATCCCAGGGAGGATTGCTGCCTTCCCAAGTCGCCGAACACAAATTCCGATCCCTGAAACGAGTAGTCGAGCAGTTTGGTCACGCCAGCACCCGCGCTGAAAAAAACCCTCTGACCGAATGTCCAGTAGATCACCAGAAACGCAAGCCCAATCTGCAAGCCCAGCCCCCAAAGAACCGTCTTCAGTTTGATAGCCCCCCGGTTGGTTGAGAACAGATAGGCCAAGCCTAGCATCGTGAGCAAACCAAGCACGCCGGTGAATCGTCCCATCCGCCATCTCCTTACACTTACACGCCAATGCGCCCCAGAAATGCCCGCCACATTAGCATGTGGGCTCTCGCCCTGACTTGTGGAAATTGTGATGGCTGGGATTTGCGCAACTGGGATCCACCAACAGAAACTTTATGGAATGGCCGCCCTATTGGATTGAAGAGCCCAGGCCTTGCACTCGGGCGGAAGAACCGTGTATCAGAGTGAGACAGGCTCCGTCCGAGAAGAAAAATTTAGAAAAAACCAGGCAACCAAATAGCCCGAACTGTGATACTAAGCTGTCAAAGACATCCGCCCAGTCTCACTCCCCTAAATATGTGTTCGCGAATCGCGTCACTGGGTGGAGGTCCATACATGCGAAAAGTTATCTTGGTTGCCCTCGTAATAGCGAGTTGCACCCTTCTGGTATCCTGCGGTGGATCAGCAATGAGCGCCTCTTCCACGAGCGGAGGTGTCCCCATGAGCTTGACGATCGGGGACACGCCGCCGAGCAACGTAGCGGTCCTCTTTTTTGAAGCCCTGATAACCGGGGCCACCCTGCAGCCATCGGATATGACCAAGCCGGCCGTTTCGGTGCTCTCAACTCCTACCGAGATTGAATTTGGGCATTTACAGACGGACACAGCGTTTCTGAGCCTAACGAACGTCGCGCCCGACACATATGCGAGTCTCACCCTCACATTTGGAAACGCCGTGCTGACAGCCGTAAATCGCTCCACGACTGCGATCGGAGGCTGCGCAGCCAGTTCGGTCTGCGAGATCATGCCGAACATTAGTCACATGACCGCGACGATTTCGAGCGCGCCTTTCCCAATTGAGATCGACAAGAACTCGGTGGTGGGGATTCGGCTGGATTTCAACGTGGATGCCTCGGTGCAGCCCGACCTCTCGATCAATCCTACCGTTACGATCAAGCGCCTGACCCAACGGCACGATCCTGACGAAGGCATGGAGATGGACGAGATCGACGAAATCGACGGGCAAGTCACCTCGGTGGGCGCCAACCAGTTCATGTTGGTGAATGAACGGAGCGGGCAGACATTCACCATCATGACGGACGGCAACACGGTGTTTGAAGATTTTCAACGCTCCGGCTGCTCCGCGAGTCCGGCAAACATCAGCTGCGTGCAAATGGGTCAGGTCCTCAACGTGGACTTGAGCGAAAGCGGCATGGGCACAATGCTGGCCAAACGCGTGGAATTTGAAGAGGACGCGAATCGCGAGGCGATCAAGGGGACGATCACCAGCGTGGACAGCACAACCGCGACCACTGTGCAGTTCCACATGGTGGTGTACAACGAAGAGCCTGCCCTGGGTGGAGTGACAGAAGGCTCGCTAATTGCCGTGACGGCCTCGAACGCGACGTTCCAGGTGGGCAGCGAAGAGATGGGCGAGGATGGCGGATTCAACATCGCCGGACTGATGTTTGCAAGTGGCTCAGATCTTATGGTCGGCCAAAACGTTCAAATCCGCCCCGGGATGGCTTCGTCCAGCAGCGGCGTGACTACAATCACGACCGACCTCGTGCGTTTGTGGCCTTCGCAGATCACTGGAGAGGTGGGAAGCTCCGGTCCGAGCAGCGGCACGTTCACGTTGACGAATCTCTCGCCGTTGTTCACAGGCGCAACGCCCCCCGTGACCATGATTAACGTTGTCACTCTCTCGAACATGAACTTCGAGGACTTTTCGGGGCTCGGCTCCCTGGCTCCAACCAGCACCGTTTCGGTGAAAGGCCTGCTGTTCAACACGCCCGGGACGCCAACCCTCGTGACGCGAACAATGCGAGAAGAACGGGACGGTGGAGGCAGCGACTAGGTACGCTCAGGGTTAGGGAATTGCGCCGGGCGCGCCGACGAGCCCGCAGGGAGTCGGCTTACGTCTCTACAGTTTCTCGCCTTTTGCAACCTGCCCGCGGAGAAGGAAGGTCTTAGGATATTTTCCTTCTCCGCAGATTTTGAACGATCCGAAGTCCTTGTACCAAGCACCCTCAGGCACCTCTGGCTCCGATTCGCGCCATAACTTCAGCTGGTACAGGTCTTCGGCTGTGATCTTTCGCTCAACCAATCTCTCGAAGAGGTGATCGCGCAAGGCAGGCGGCAAATCAGTCCACTGAATCTTCGGCATTTATTCCCCGAAGGTCATGCGGGCGAGTATTCCTTTGATCCGCTTACGCTCGCTTGGGTCGGATGTAGCGCTGAGCTGGTCGGCCAGCTCGAAGAACTTGGACCTTTCTGCCTCTTTCGACTCGATTCCCGTTTCAATCAATTCCACCAGCACGCGGTTGATGCTGGTCTTGCGATTCTTCGCAAGCGTTCGCACCCGCCGGGCGAGGCGAGCGGGAAGCGACACACTTTGCCGGACCGGCTTTTCAGTGGCTGTCATGGGACAAGTTTACACGATTTTGCACCACTGCGCACCGGTATGCACCACTGTATGGCGGCCTGGGAAGATCCCCAACTTTCATCCCGGGAGAGAGCTGTCCTCAGCGCCGATCACTCGGTAGACTAAGGGCGGCAGGGTTGCAGGTATTTTTGGCTCGATCACGTAGGCAGATTCAGCGAGGATGTGTGCTTCGGGGAGGCGGGCGTCAGAGTTGTAATGCAGTGTGCACATCGGCTCGCCAAGCTTCACTGCGTCGCCGATGCGTTTGTGGAACTCGATGCCGACGGCCGGGTCAACGTTGTCTTCTTTCTTTTCACGGCCGCCACCGAGGACCAAGCTAGCCAATCCGAGCTGTTCGCACTGGATCGAGGCAACATAGCCGGTAAACGGGCTGCGAATGTCATACGTACTGTGTGCTGGAACGAAGCGAGCTGGATCGTCGATCACGCTTACGTCGCCGCCCTGCAGTTGCACAATTTCGCGAAATTTTGCCCGTGCCCGCCCGGATGCAATCAGGTCTGCCGACAGCTTCTTTCCTTCGTCGAGAGTGTTGACGCGTTCCCCAAGGTAAAACATCCACGCGGCAAGTTCGAGGCACAGCTCGCGCAAGTCTGCAGGGCCTCCCCCGGCGAGGACTTCAATCGATTCGGTTACCTCCATCGCATTGCCTGCTTTGCGGCCGAGCGGCTGATTCATGTCGGTCAGAAGGGCGACGACTTTTTTGCCCATGCGTTTGCCCGTTTCGACCATCAACTCTGCCAGCGCCGCGGCGTCCTTTTCTTCCTTCATGAAGGCGCCCGACCCAACCTTCACGTCGAGGACCAGAGCATCGATCCCCTCTGCCAGTTTTTTGCTCATGATGGAGGCACAGATCAGCGCCAGGCTCTCGACGGTGCCTGTGACGTCGCGCAAGGCGTAGATTTTCTTGTCAGCAGGCGCGATTTCGGTGGTTTGACCAATCAGTGCGCAGCCGCACGTCTGGAGGACACTCCGAAAATCGCCGAGCGAGAGATTAACGTTAAATCCGGGAATGGACTCCAGCTTGTCGAGCGTCCCGCCGGTGTGGCCGAGGCCGCGCCCACTGATCATGGGCACTTTTAGGCCACCGGCCGCGACGATTGGAGCAATGATTAGGGAAGTCTTGTCTCCGACCCCTCCGGTCGAGTGCTTATCCACTTTTCGCCCTGCAAGGGAAGAGAAGTCAAGGACCCGACCGGAACGCAGCATGGCCTCGGTCAGAGCCGCTATTTCGGCACGGCTCATTCCGCGCAGGACGACCGCCATCAGCCATGCCGACATTTGATAGTCGGGAACTTCTCCCCGGGTGTAAGCGGAGATCAGCTGATCGATTTCCTCAGGCGTGAGTTCGCACGAGTCTCTTTTGCGGCGAATCAAATCGACGACGCGCATTTGGGGGGCGCGGGCTCTATTTGGAGCCCACCAGAAAGAGAAGTTTAGTCCGCAGCGGCCACTCGAGAAACGCCGGAGTTACCCTGCAGCAGCTCAAGGTGAGTGATTTCGGCAGGACAGCGCAATCGCCACGGCAAAACGATCGTGCCGATGCCCCGGCTGACGTAGATTTGAGTGTTCCCCATGCGGTCCCAGCCGATCTTGTAACGCAACCGTTCCGGGGATCTCCCGTACACCGTGCCGATGAGAGGCAGGTTTACCTGACCGCCGTGGGTATGTCCGGACAGAACCAAGCTTACGCGATTCCGTGAGGCAAGGTTAATCACGCGAGGATTGTGGGCTAGCAGGACCGTAGCGGCCTCGCTGGGGATGCCTCGCATCGTGTTCCGCACGTCCGCGCCGTATCCGTAGTCGTCCACGCCAGCCAGATAGATCGATTGCCCGCCAAAACTCAGCGAGACATGCCTGTTGCGCAGGACGTCGATTCGCTGCCGACTCAGGGCCGCCGTCATGGCGTCCGGGTCCACGCGGAAATCGTGATTCCCAAGGACAGCGTAGACCCCATAGCGCGCCCGAAGTTGACCAAGCAATTCGGCGACAGGCCCAATATTTCGCCGCGAATAGGTAACGAAGTCTCCCGTGAGCGCGATAATGTCCGGTTTTAGCCAATTTACCTGGCGAATTGCCTCGCAGAGCCAGTCTTTGGGAAGGAATAGTCCGTAGTGAATATCGGAAACTTGAACGACGTGCAAGCCGTGAAGAGAATTCGGGAGAGCGTCCAGCCAGATGCGCTCCTCATTCACAATGAAACGACCGCCGCGACGCCAGCGTGTGACTTCGCCCGAAGCCGCACTGGCTGTGTACTGTTCGATGCCGCCTCGGCGCCACCTGCCTAACCAACGAGACAGCTTTTCCCCGGTACCTGGGTTACCGGGAACAGGAAATGTGAGACTGTTCCCCATCATCCCTCAGTATAGATTGTGTAACGACGGTGAGCCTAACATTCGATGGAAGTGGAGTCAATGCAACGTATTACCGATGGTTGTGCAAAACAGAAATGGCGAATTCGCCGCGCGCTCGGCAAATCACTGGGTCTCGACTCTAGGAGGTTACCCCGACCCTCGAAGCATTCACTTGAATTTCGAATAGCCCGCTTAGCAAAAGCGCAAATGAAAGCTTGGCTCGTGGCCCCTTGTTAAGAAATCGAAGAACGCGACTCAGCCCGCTCGGCGATTCCTGCTGCCACTTCTTTCATTTCTGAGTGGACCCGGCCGTTCGATGCGAGCAGCTCGCGGTCGCCTAGCTTGTAGGGCTGGCCGTCGAATTGCGTGACGACTCCCCCAGCTTCGCGCACGAGCAAACCCCCCGCAGCGGTGTCCCAGGAATGCAGTCCGAACTCCCAAAAGCCGTCGAACCGGCCGCAGGCCACGGCTGCAAGGTCCAAAGCGGCCGAGCCGTCGCGCCGCACCCCGTGGGAACGGAGCGTGAAGTCCCAATAGTATTGAATATTGGGACTCTGGGCGCGCTTGGCGCTGGGAAAACCCGTCGCTAGGAGACTCGTCGCCAGCTTTTCGACGCGCGACACCTCGATCCTCTTCTGATTCAGATGCGCCCCTTCGCCCTTTACAGCCGTGAAGAGCTCGCCGGTGATCGGCTGATAGACGACGCCAACAATCAACTCCCGATTCTCCTCTAGGCCGAGTGACACCGCGAAGCACGGGTATCCGTGAGCAAAATTCGTTGTGCCGTCAAGGGGGTCCACGTGCCAGCGGAATGGCGACTCACTTTCCGAGCCGCCGCCCTCCTCGGCGACGATCGCATGTTTCGGGAAATGCGACCGCAGACGGGACACGATAGCCTGTTCCGAGCGCTTGTCCGCCTGCGTCACGATATCGACTTCACCCTTGTAACTGATCTTCACTGGGCGGTCGAACTCCGCCAGCAGGATCGCCCCTGCCTCCCGCGCCGTCTCGATGGCCACCTCAAGAAACAAATTCATGAGCCGAACGTGTACCTCCAGCACGAGATCATGCCAGATTTCAGCCAAGCTAAACAGGGATGAGTAAGGCAGGGCTGTGGTTCGGGGGCCATGGGCGAAGAGTCACGGCTCATCCTTCGGTGGCAGACCTCAGGGCAAGCGACTTGCGAGCGTCTCTCAGTCGATGCGGCCACCCGAGAAGTACGCCTTGCGACTCCGAAGCTTGCACTCACATTTAACGCGCACTTCGAGCGTCCGGTAGACGCCCGCAGGGGGCCGGGGATCTGGGTAGTAGGCGATCCTATACTGCGTGCGAAGCTCCCGGTCGATGCGATCGAACATTTGCTCAAGCTCGGTGATCTCGTTCGGGAAATAAATCGCGCCACCGGTGGTGTCGCCAATCGTCTCGAGGGCATGCTCTCCGGCCGTGTTGCGCCCGTTCTCGGACTTCACTGCCCGAATAACAATTGTATAGAGGAGGGCATCGGCGCGGAGGGCGGCCCTGCGCGCCGTCTCAAAGTCGGCCCGGCTAGTGGTCTCGCCGGCGTCGGTAACAAGCACGATGACGCGCCTCCGCCCTCCAGGATTGCGCGCCAGCGCCTGCGAGCCGAGGAAAATCGCGTCATAAAGGGCGGTACCATCGCCAGGGGTGATTCGTCGCAGCGAGGCTTGGAGCATGGGGACATTCGAGGAGAACTGTCCCAGTTGAGTTACGATGTCCGCAAATTCGAATACCCCGAGCCGATCTGAGGGGCGCACGAGCTTCTGTATGAACCGCGACGCCGCATCTCCCTCAAATTCCAACTCCTTGACCTCACTGAGGCTGGAATCAATCATGAGAGCCAAGTCGAGGGGCTGCTGAGTTTCCGGTTCGAAGACCTCAATCTTCTGTTTCGCTCCCTCCTCATAGATCTCAAATTGATCCGCCGTAAGACCAAGCACCGGGCGGCCATCCTTATCGAGCACGCTGGCAAGGAGGCTGACAAGTGTAACCTCAGACCGGATGCGCCCGCGCGTGTCCTGGGAGTTCGCCTGCCCCGCCGCGGTGGGTTTCAGTGCGACCGTTGCACACGCCAGGATGGCTGCAGAGACACCTAGAGCGACCACCGTGCGGACACGAGAAGTGCGTCGTCGTTCTTCCCAAGTTGTTACGGATTTGCAATGGACGGGGCCAGGAAGCGAAGATTTCGGCACGAGAGTTGGATTCCAGGGCTGGCGAAAAGGATTGCTCAGGAGGTTCACCGCGGGTCTTTACCGCTAACGGATGGGGTTTCTCCGTCGGCCCAGACCGCGCCATCGCGGAAGAACTCCTTTTTCCAGATGGGCACAGTGTGCTTCAGCGTGTCGATCCCGAACCGGCAGGCGTCGAATGCGGCGGCCCGGTGAGGCGAACTGACAGCCACAAGAACCGACGTCTCCCCGATTTCCAACCGGCCTAGCCGGTGCACCATGGCGTAACGCCGAATCGAGAATTTGCCGCTCATTTCTCCGCCGATTTCGCGCATTTTGGCGAGGGCCATCGCCTCGTAGGCCTCGTATTCGAGGTACAGCGTGGACCGGCCTCCGGAATGGTTCCGTACGATTCCTTCAAACGCCACCACGGCTCCGTCAGGGGGAGCCTTGAGTCGCTCGACGATGTGCGGCGTGTCAATCGGCGTTCGAACCAGAACGCACAAGTTCTCTTCAATCGCAGGTCCTGCAGGCGCTGCCCCACCGCTCACTGGCGGCAGGAACGCAACTTCGTCCCCCGAAGCAAGAGTCGCGCGCCACTCGGCAAATTCCTGATTGATGGAGGCAACCACAGAAGGGCGAAACTTCGCAAGCTCAGGAAAGCTCCGGCCGTAGCGTTCGAACAGATCCTCGACGCGCGCGCCCTCGGAAAGCTCCGCCTGCTCTTCCGCCTTGCCCACAATGTCCTTGAGCCGCCCGAAAAACAGAACACGCACACGCATGTTCTTATTTTATCCGCCGGACCCGGAAAGTTCCACTAACCGTTAGGCAGCGATCCGTAGCAGTCGGGCCGAAAATTCAACCGAGCACGGGTTGCGCCTCTTGCTGATCGATTTCATTCACAACGAAAAGGTATTTTCCCGATGGCTGGGGCTTGATGTCGTCAACGTATTCGAATTCGAACTGAATACTAGCCGGCATATTCCTTGCCAAGAAGCCGCGCAAATCGGCTTCGGTTTCGGGTGAATAGCCGCGTCGGCGGACGAGTCGGATGCGGATGCGGTCATTGCTTCGGTAAACCACCTGATATTTCTCGACGTCCTGGCTCAGCCGACCTGCTTCGAAGGCGATGCACCAGAAATTCGGTTCGATCAAATGGCCCTCTTTGGTCTTGAACACCTCGCCGATGCGCCCCAGGATCTTCTTGAGGGTGCCGAGGGACCGGCCGCATGCGCAATCGTTGGTTCCCAGTTCCGCCAAATCGCCGATTTGGTACCGCAGAAATGGCATCGGAGATTCGAACAGCGGAGTGATGAGAATCTTTCCGGGTCCGCGCCCGGCACTCTCCCGGGTAACGCCGTCAGTATCGGTCTCCACCAGGTAATTTTCCTCGTTCACGTGCATCGAGCTTTGGGGACAGATCATAGATACGTGCCCGACTTCCTTGCTGCCGTAAATGTTCGTCACCGGGCAGCCAAAGACCTCCATCAGAAGTTTTTTCTCGGGTTCGTAAAGAGGGGCAGCCCTTGAAATCACGAGATTCGGACGGCACGCGGAGGTGTCCGCTCTTGCGCTGCGCGCATATTGAGCCAGACCAGTCAGGGCAGGCGTGGGACCCCACAAAACGCGAGGCCTGAATTTCCGGATTTTCCTGAGGCACAGTTCATATTCGTGTTCAGAGAGAAAGTAGCCCGGCAGGGTCATCTGATTCCAAAGCCACTCTCTGGCAGATGAGAACTTGCCCTTGGCCGCGTATTCCATGGAAGTCACCGACATGCGGGCTTCTTTTGCGCCCGGCGCAAGCCCAAACCAGTGTTTCAGCCTCAGTTCGTGAACCCAATTGAGCGATGTGGTCGAGCCATCTTCGTAGACGACGGTCGGTGTTCCCGTGGAGCCCGAGGAACTTCTCCGGATCAGCTTGTGCCGGCGAAATCTTGCAAACGAGATCGGCGAACCGGCCGCCCGGGAAGCTTGCTCAGCAGCCGAGACGGCTTCCCTGCAGCGAAGGTCCACCATGTCGCGCCGGTGATCGACCACATCCTGCCGGACCAATGGAGGAATCCTTCGAACATCCTCCAAGGTCTTGATATCGCCGGGAGCGAGTCCGATTTCCTTGAACCGCCTGGTGTAAAACGGGCTCCATCTGTAGGCATGCCGAAGGACGGCGCTTAGCCTTTCGAATTGCAGTTCTCTGACAGCCTCCTGCGGCAAATGCTCGGTCACGAGCAGCTTCCGGCAGCGGCCCAGGATATCTCTCCGATTCAGGAGGTAGTTGACGGCGGGAAACGCGATCCTGCCGACGAAAAACTGATCCGTCCGTTCGACAAAATTCATCCGCGAACTCGCTTGTACCACCATTTTTCGTGGGAGAAGAATTTGCGGTAATGGATATCGGCAATTTCCTCGAAACCGACCGATCTTGCCAGACTGAGGGAGGCCGCATTCGAAACGAGCGTTCCTCCATACAGGCGGCGAACGCCCCGCCCCTCCAACTCGCGAAAAATCCTGAATCGCAGCTGAGCCCCGAGGCCTGCCCTGCGGTACTCCTTCCCGACGGCGATGTGTTCGGACCATGCGCAGTCCGTGCGGAGTTTTCTCGTCAGGTTCACCAAAGGAATGGTCGCGTGATCCAAACTGATCAGATTGAACCCGGCTACGCGGTCGCCATCCAGCGCCACGAGGCAGGGCTGGCCCGCTGCAATCGCTTCCCGCAACCGCCCGCGCAGCCATTCGGCAATGGTTTCAATCTGTGCGATCGCGCCGTGGTCTTCAGCAGTTAGAATCTTGAATGTGAAGTCGTGTTTGCCGCGGACCACGGCCGGTTTCGCATCTTCCAGGTGTGGTCTCTGCCCGGTCCGGGCATTACTCGCAGCCCGGTTAGAGATGGAGCCTGCCGGGATGAGGTCGATTTTGTAAATTCGGTAGACTTGCCGGAAATAAACCGATCGAACCAGGTAAGCCAGGGTCTTCGTTATAGTGATACTCCACCCGTAGTCCTGCCAATTGCGATGAATCTTGTGAAGTAGGCCGCCAGGCCCAAATGCCGCATTCCCGCCGTGAGAATCTCCCGAAGGACACTCCTTCGACACATTGGGTCTGGAAGCAGTGTCTTGCCGGAGAGGGGCGGCATTAGCCATGGCAGCAACTCCCAGTTTAGCTTTTCGAGCAAAGACATCGCCCAGGGCGAAACCGGCGGGTGCGGAAGGGTAAACGAAACCGCTGGGAGGCTTGCCATGAGCCCAATTCTGAAAATTCGAATTGTTCGAACGAAACGGCTCGGCCTAAATTTTTTCTTTCGAAATTCGATTGACCCTGCCCAGAGTTGCGCCGTAGCGTGGAAGCAGGAGCGGGGAGGCACTTCAAATGCGCATTCTGGTTTCGGGCTCCACGGGTTTCCTGGGAACAGCGATTGTCGAGACGCTCACTACCCAAGGCCATTCGGTCGCGCGGCTGCTGAGGCCCGAGACAGTGAACAAGAACTCAGCGCGGCCTGACATGCCAACCATTCGATGGGATCCAATCGCCGCGGAGTTCGACTCGGAATCGGCAGAGGGTGCGGACGCGCTCATTCACCTTGCGGGCGCATCCATTGCGGGAGGGCGCTGGAATGCTTCGCGCAAGAAACTGCTGCGGACGAGCCGGATCGAGGCCACGCGGCATCTGATGGGAACGCTGGCGAAACTGCAGAGACCACCTCGGGTGGTCGTGGCCGCCTCTGCGATCGGTTACTACGGGAATCGTGGCGACGAAATCCTGACGGAGGATAGTCCTTCGGGGAACGATTTCCTTGCCGGGCTATCGCGCGAGTGGGAAGCGGAGACCGCGCGTGGCAAGGATTTCGGCGCGCGCGTCGTCAGCTTACGGTTTGGAATTGTTTTGGCGGCGCACGGTGGAGCCTTACCGCAGATGGTCCTGCCGTTCAAGATGGGTGCTGGCGGGCGACTGGGCAGCGGCCGCCAGTGGATGTCCTGGCTGACTCTCGCGGAAGCCGTCCGCGTCGTCCAGTTTGCGCTGGAGAATTCCCAGGTCGCCGGGCCGGTGAACACGGTCACACCAAACCCAGTTCGAAATTCCGAATTTACTCACGTCCTCGCGAAAACGCTGCACCGCCCCGCCCTGTTTCCTGCGCCTGCGTTTGCGCTTCGGCTGGTGCTAGGAGAAATGGCCGACGCATTGCTGCTGATCAGCCAGAGGGTCCAGCCGTCGCGGCTCGTAGGTGCGGGCTACACCTTCCTGCAGACCGACCTTGCCGGCGCGCTCAGCGAAGTTTTTCGAAAATGATTTGGGAATCAACGCTGCAAGGAAGTGAGCGGATTGTGGCTCTTACTCTGAACTGCTGACTCTCGGCCGCATTTATTCGTGTTAATCCGTGTTCATCCCTGGTTTCAAAGAAGTGATCTGCGTCAACTTTGCGGCAAATGATTCGCTACTTCCCTTGTACCATTCTGGCGGCGTGACAGCGAGGCCGGCAAATGTCTCTGCCCACTTCGTATCGACTCGAAGGGCCATCGCATAGGGCAGGTATTTTTCGAAGAGCTGGGGAGTGCTTTGCAGCCGGTCGATACGATCCTTTTCAACACGCCCGAGGAAATTGAGATCCTCCCTCGGACGAACTGCAACTGCGCGGGTGACTGCCGGTGTTCGGACCGGTGCGCACTGAATATTCGTTGTGTCGAGGGTAGCAGCAGCGTACGATGCACGCATCAGCGGCCCCAACCTAAATTCTGAGTGGAGGTGACCTCCGTGAACAAGGCAGCGGCTGCATTCACGTTCGCAGTGAGTCTTCTCCTCGGCTCCTACTCGGCGTTCGCGCACCACGCGAGGGCATCGTTCGACGTGGACCACTCGGTTACTCTCAAGGGAACAGTGGCCAATTTCAAGTGGACCAATCCGCACGCCTTCATTTTCCTCGACGTGAAGGACGAGAAGGGAAGCGTCGACGAATGGCGCATCGAAGCGAATAGTCCCAACATGTTGTCGCGCATCGGCTGGACCAGGGAGTTGCTGAAGTCCGGGGATCAAGTCAGTGTTACCGGCTCTCCGGCCAAGGATGGCGAGAAGATTTTGCGTCTCGAAACCCTCACGCTGGCGAATGGCCAAAAATTTGATGGACAGGGAATCAACGGCGGCGTGGGGCACGCGGAGTAACGGGCGCTGCCGCGGTAGGAAGCTGATCGCCGTCATCGCCTGGGGCCAAACAAAGAGTTGGCGTGGGAGCAGGGGCAATAGTCGGAGGCCTTCACTGCAAAAATACCTCCATTCAGCGATTCTGGTGACGGCGCTCGCCTTTTCGCTCGCTCTTCAGGCACAGACCGGACAGCACACAGCGATCGCAAAAACGCCCGCCGCCTCCGTTCACCCGGACTTTTCAGGGGTTTGGTTTGAACGCGAGTATCATAGGAACATTCTCTCCGAGGGAAATCCCCCGCTGCAGCCGTGGGCCGACGAGCTCTACAAGAAACGCAAACTTGAAGTAACCACGTCCGATCCCGATCACCCGCCCGACCCGGTCGCGCGATGCATCCCTCCTGGAGTGCCGCGAATCATGTATCTTCCGTTTCCGTGGGAAATCGTTCACGCCCGTGACCGCGTGGTCATGATCTTCGAGGTCCAGATCGTGCGGCAGATTTTTACGGACGGCAGGGGACATGCCAAAGACCTCGATCCCACGTATATGGGCGACTCGGTGGGCAAGTGGGAGGGAGATACGCTTGTCATTGACACGGTCGGCCTCAACGACAAAACGTGGCTCGATGCCAATGGTCTCCCGCACACTGATGCACTGCACGTCGTCGAGCGCCTCCGCCGCGTCGATCACGACACCTTGAAAGCGGAGTTCACGATTGACGACCCGAAAACGTTCACGAAGCCGTGGAGTGTGGAGAAGCTCTTCGACCTAAAACCGGACTGGCATATCAAGGAATACGTCTGCGCGGAAGACAACGAAATCAAGTGACTCGCACCGGTCCTTTGCCGCAGAAGCCCTTTGAAGTACGAAATCGGCGGCAGACGTCCGATATTCTTGGTGTACCCATTTTGGGCACAAGTGGTATACTGTGAACGGCGTTGTATGATAGCCGCCCGTGAGAGTCATTGCTCGAAAAACTCTGAGGGGTTTCATCGACACCCTGACTGGGAGCAAGGATCAGAAAGCGGTCAAGGCTGCGCTCGAGTCCTGGTTTCATGAGGCCACAAAAGCGGAATGGAAAACGCCCGCTGATGTGGTCCGGGCATACGCGAATGCAAGCATCGTTGGCTCAGACAGAGTTGTCTTCAACATTAAGGGGAACTCTTATCGCTTGGTGGTGGCGATCGATTACACACATCAAATCGTTTACATAAAGTGGGTTGGGTCGCACGCGGAATATGACAAGATCAACGTCAAAACGGTGAAATATGGAGATCAAGCCGATTAAGGACGAAGCGGATTACGAACGGGCGCTCCGCAGGGTAGAAGAGTTGTGGGATTCGCCGAAGGGGTCGATCCAAAGTGACGAACTCGATGTTCTTGCGACCTTGATCGAGGCCTACGAGAGAGAGCACTACCCAATCGATCTTCCCGACCCGATCGATGCGATCAAGTTCAGACTCGAACAGACGGGGAAGGACCTTCGGTCTTTGATCGGCGTGATCGGCCAGCGGAGCCGAGTGTATGAAGTCATGCGAGGAGACCGCCCGCTGTCTCTGAACATGGTGCGTAGCCTCCACGAGAAGTTGGGCATTTCAGCGGAGGTTCTAATTCAGCCTGCGCGAGGAAAAGGCAGGCGCAAGGTGTGCCGCGCTTCGACTAGGCCGAGCAAGGCCAGGCGAATTGGGATGCGAAAGTCCGCCTGACTCCGCAGCAATGATCACGGGTGTAGCCGGTCAAAAACAAAAGACAACCCCCTGAATAGTGCAACGGACGCAGCCCCGGGCGTCGACCTTGACACGAAGGATACCGGTGGGTATCGTCGGCGCACCGATTGACTTCTCTTCGTTCCTCGATTCAATTCTACGGAGGGAAATACGATGACTTACCTTCGCTTCTTGCGTCTCGCGCTGCTTTCCCTGTTACCGATCGCACTTGCTTCTTGCGGGGGCGGTCAGCAGTCGCAACAGACAGCCCCTCCCGATACACGCGCGGCCGATGAATCTGCAATCCGCGCCCTTGACGAAGAATGGGCGAAGGCCGTGTTACAGAAGGATCTGGAACGAGCCACGTCCTATTACGTGGAGAGCAGTTCGTTCTTCGCGCCTGGCGCTCCGCTCGCGAGGGGGAAGGATGCGATCCAGAAGGCGTGGGTGGGAATGCTAGGAACTCCCGGATTCGCGCTGACGTTCGCGCCCACGAGAGTCGAAGTCTCCCGCGCGGGTGACCTCGCTTACGAGATCGGCGAATATCAAATGACGACAAACGATAAAAAAGGGAAGCCTCAAACGGTCAAAGCGAAGTACATAACGGTTTGGGGCAAGCAGCCGGACGGCAGTTGGAAAGCACTAGTTGACGCGCCAACAACGACGCAGTGACAACCACCGGCGGCGGGGTGGCCTGCTGACGCGATTCGACAGGCAGTCTGGGAGGACTAACATCCAACACTGCAGCACGCGGAGACACATATGCCATTCAAGGGAAAGAACGCTCTGGTCACCGGAAGTTCCCGAGGTATTGGCCGAGGTATCGCTCTGAAGCTGGCGAAAGAAGGAAGTCGTGTTGCGGTTCACTACTACCGCAACCGGGAGGCGGCGCAAGCGACTTTAGAGAAGATTCGGGAACTCGGGTCAAACGGATTTCTCGTGCAGGCGGATGTTTGTCGGCCGGACGAAGTTCGCAGGATCTTCGAGCAGGTTCGGTCCGAATTCGGTTCGCTCGATATTTTGGTTAGCAATGCGCGGCCGGAAGCCCCGGCGTTCTACGAAGGGCCGATGGGGATAACTCTGGACCAATGGGACGTCGCGATGGACTCACAGGCAAAAGCGTTCCTGGTGGCGGTGCGCGAGGCGGCGCCGTTGATGTCGCAGGGCGGACGAATTGTTGCGATCACGTTTGCGCCCGGCGGACGGTTTGGGAGCTGGCAACCCTGGGTCGCGATGGGTGCTGCCAAAGCCGCGATGGAGGCGGTTGTGCGATATTTCGCCGTTGCATTGGCCAGCCGCGGCATCACCGTGAACACAATCAGCCCGGGCTGGATCGAAGACAGCGTGCTGAACAGCCTTCCGGAAGCCTTCCAAACGAGCCTGCGCGAATGGCAGGAACGCGGGTGGACTCCAATGGGCCGGCTGGGAACACCGTCGGATATCGGCAATGCGGTTGCATTGATCTGCTCGGAAGAGGCAAGTTGGATTACCGGTCAGTTGATCGAGGTCGACGGCGGTGCGTCGCTAGTGGACGCGCATCTGCCGCTCGAGCTCCAAGGCATGATGAAGCCGACAAAGGCGCAGGGCGCATAGGAAATACGTGTAGGTCTGGAACGAACCCATCGAGGCCCGATTAACTTATCTTGAGCGAATCCACCTGCTCTGAGAGGGGCCTTAAAGCTTGGCCACTTTGCCCTGATGTGCCAACCTGCCAAGTAGAAAAACAACCCAGGAAATAGACATGCTGTCTCCTTCACGATCAATCGGAAACCTAGACCGGTCTCTTATTGCCTCGCGCCTCCGTAGACCGCGAAGTTGTAATATTTCCAGAGGACGTCTATATCTGTGAAACCGATGTCCGCCATCCATGCCAGCTGATCCATCAACTTTGCCGGGCGATCCTCGGCTTGGTATTTGCGAATCCACTTTCCCTCGATCTCGTCCTCGCTGACATTACAGCGCATGAATTCCACCCACTTCTTCATGTACCCGCCTTGTAGAAATTCATTGGAAGCCAAAACGACATCGGCGCTATAGAAAACACCGCCAGGATTCAGACTTTCGTAGATTCGACGATAGAAGCGCCGCTTGTCGTTGTCAGTTACGAGATGGTGCAGTGCAAGTGACGAGACGACCGCATCGTACGTGCCATCGAACTCCAAAGTATTTATGTCGCTGATGACGTAGCTCACGTCCGGATAATCCGCCAGCTTTGACCGGGTCATCGCAATCATGTTTTCAGCCAAATCAACGCACGTTACGCTAGCGTTCGGAAACGCATCCATGACGGCCCGCGCGAGTGTTCCCGTACCGCAGCCGAGGTCGATGGCTCTGAAGCGCGCGGTCCTCTCGAACGGAATAGCCGTGACTAGGGCTTCAACCATTCGTGGATAGTCAGGGATCAACGTCAGGATGATTCGGTCAAAATCCCGCGCTTCCGCTTCAAAATGCTGTTTGACTTCGTCCATAGGTGCGGACCTAAGCTCTAGAACCCGTACAGGCGCGCCGGATTGTCGACCAGGATTTTTTTGCGAATCGCTGGGTCGGGTGCCCAGATTGGGAGCTGGTTCAGCAAGCGGCCGTCGTCGATTTGGAACAGCGGCAGGATGTCGGTCGGTTTGCTGCCGGGATGCGGCGTCGAGTTGGGATGCGGCCAGTCGGTGCCCCACAGGACGCGATCGGGATTGGCCTCGATGAATGCTTTGGCGAAGGGGACGACGTCGGGATAGTCGGGGCCTTTTGTGGATGCGCGATAGGCGCCTGAAATTTTGATGTAGGCGCTGCCGGACTTGATCAGGTCGAGGAGATCGGCGAAGCCGGGCTGCTGCAATCCGAGCGCTGCTTGTGCGCCGCCGAAATGATCGAACACCGTCGGCACCGGCGAAGTTTTCACCAGGTCCTTGATCCCGGAAATCACTGCGAGAGGCCCGTAGATTTCGATCATCCAGTTGTGTTTCTTGAAGCGCTCCATCGCTGTCTGATAGATCGCGCGTGCCGCTGCGGGGTCCGTCGGGCCAGTGACCCCGGCGATGATTCGCGCGCCGCGGAATCCCGCGCGATATAGCGAGTCGAACTCGCCGTCGGGCGTTTTGTCGTTCACCACCGCAATGCCGCGAGCGTTCCCGTGTGCTTTCATGCCGTAGAGCGTGACGGAGTTGTCCGTGCCATATGCGGAAGGCGTCACGATCACGACGCGCTCCATGTGCAGTGCGCGGTGCAGAGACGCCATTTCCTCGGGGAGCGTGCCCTCGGGCGTATTCACGCGCTGCGGCGAAGGCGGAAATTCCTTCGGATCGCCGTAGTAATGCGTGTGGACGTCGCACGCGTGCGGCGGAATCTCGAAGTTCACCGGCGTGGACGGCTGCGACGCCTTGGCAAAGCTGTTTTGGCTGCGCAAGAGAACTCCTGTGGCGACCGCCCCTGTAACAAAATCGCGCCGAGTCAACATGGCTGCCTCTCTTCTCTGGCGGGCTCCAAATTCATGCGGGCTTCAAGCAAAGCCCTTGCCAGGTAAGCCCGCACCCGCCTCTTACTGCGTTTTTGGAAATGCTATTCCCTCGCGGTAGGTCCCAAATTGTTGTGCGATCGGTTTCAGCGTCGGGTAAAACTGCACGAAGGTATGGTCTACGGCTCCGTTGTCGTTGTGGCATTGCCAGCACTGAGCCTTGGGCAAAGCTTCCGCCGTTTTTGAGTCTCCGCCAAAGTTGAAGTAGGCCCATCGGTCCGGGAAACGTTTTTCGTCTTTCACTTCCGCCGCAAGGCCGACCAGAGCGGTTTGAAAATGGCCGGATTTGTTGATGGAGCCCTTCGATTCGGATGTTCGATCTTCCAAAGCAAAAATGGTCTTGTCCGGCCATGTCCCAGTGGAGAGAAAAGCGTGGTACGCCCACTGCGGCACAAAAACATTCGTGAACCGGTCGAGGCCGCCCACCGTCGGGTTGTAATTCATCCCAAGGCCGGAGGAGAGATAAATCCACTCCCGATAGCCCTCTGGGCGGACAAGTTTCGAACCGTCATACACCGGCTTTGCGGTTTGGGACTCCTCGGAGAGAGTCTGCCGGGCGGCCAGCATCGAAAGGAGAATGGCGCCGCAAAGGAGAAACGCAGCGGTTTTCAAGGGAACTCCTTTCTTGCGTTCGAGGGATGCAAGGCTATCACAGTGCGGGGGGCCGCAACCAAACATAGCTTCAGCGACTGAAGCCCTCCAGGGATGGCATTGTTTACCGCCAGGACGATGAATTTGCAGAGGGCCGGGCAGTAGCGGCGCTGAATCTGAGGTATTCTATGTATGGTTGGCGAATCGCGTGGCCCGTATCCTGAACCAGGAGAATTGCTTTGCGCGAAGCCCGAAGGGCCACCTTAGCGCTCGTCTTCCTGCTCATCCCCGCCGGCGCATGGTCCCAGACTTCACCCGCTGAAGACTCCAAGCCCCCTGAGGTTGTACAGCAGCCGCCACCACCCCAAACTAACCCGCCTCCCTCTGCGCTGCCTGACAAGCCCACAGCGGCAGCCCCTGGCCAGACTCCAGATGACCAGAACAAACAGGACGATTCGCAAGGCAAGCAGACCAAGCGCATGTTCTGGCTCGTTCCCAATTTTGGCGCAGTGGACGCGAATGCGCAGCTCCCGCCGCTCTCGACCCGCGAGAAATTCAAACTCGCTGCGCAAGACAGCGTTCTCGACTATTCCTCATACACGTGGGCGGCAATCTTGGCCGGACAAGGCATGGCCCTAAGGTCCGACCCGGAGTTCGGCAACGGAGCCGCCGGTTACGGCCGCTACTACTGGCACAACTTTGTCGATGGAATCTCGGGAACTTTTTTTACCGAGGCGATTGTGCCCGCGATGACGCACGAGGATCCGCGCTACTACACGATGGGCAAGGGAGGCTTCTTTCACCGATCGTGGTACGCGATTACTTGCGCCTTCATCACCAAGAAAGATTCCGGAAGCTGGACCTTTAACTGGTCCGAAGTAGGCGGCAATGCGCTGGAAGCTGGCTTGGCCAACGCCTACTATCCGGCTCAGGAGCGCACCGCGAGCCAAACCGCAAAGAACTTTGGGACGCAGATGGAATCCGCCGTCCTGAATCACTTCTTCCAGGAATTCTGGCCTGACATTCGAACAAAAATCTTTCGAAGAAAATAACTTCCCGCAAACTTCGAGCATCGCAACAAAACCACGAGATGAAAATGTTCCACGTGGAACATTGTTTCACTTGGAGCCAGGTGCGGGCTCTACTCGCAGCCCGGCCAGCAGCTGTGGAAAATGGTTCGAACTATGCAAATCTGTTCGACGTGTATGCGCGCGCTTAGCGCCTGAAATCGAGGCCCCAGGCGAAAGACTGAAAGAGGGCGGGACCTCCCCGTTCACTTTCTATCCGTCGCCTGCTTTGTGTACTTCGATTTTCCAGAAATCGGTTCGAGCGCGAAGCGCTAAAGCTCGCTTCCTATGGCCAGGGCGGAGCCAGCGAACGGCAGCGCGAACAGAAAGCCCGGAGGGGGCTGGAGAGGAGTTGTCCCGACTGTCAGCAGCCAAGTAATGCCATGGGGGACAAGGTCCTCGAAGTCCACCATCTTTCCATTGAAAGCGAATTCCTGGCTGCTCGTTAACTTGGCTGAGAAGAAGCCGTTGGCCATGGTTCCAACGTTGACCAGCAGTGGCGGCGTTCTTGTGAAAGTCGCCACGCGCTGACCGCTCGAGAAGGAATCAGGATTGTTCCAGTCTCCGTGAGGGGAACTATTAAAGTACACATCATAAGTCCCCGCGCTTTGCAGAATGACGGCAATATTTCCATTGGTGATGGTCTGGGCCGAGACCACGTCGGTCCGAAGTGTGAAGAAGGCTGTCGCCTCACTTGGCGTCCCCGAGAAAACAGACCCCGAGATGCCGTCGATAAAGGCGAGATAGCAGAGCACTTGCGCCGTGGCACCGGCAGGGGGAGCGAATAGCGCGCGGCAAACGGCATGCTCGGCGATCCGGGAGGTCGGAACTCGGTCATCGCCATTTGCCTGACTGATAAAGACTGAAACGGCCAACGTTGTAAGCAAGCAGATTCCAATGCATCTCTTCGTCATCTTCATGGTGCAATTCCTCCTTAATGATTGGCTTGTCACTCCAGGAGATGCGCTGAGACTAGCGACGGGCGTCAAACCGATCAAGAGGTGAACGATGAGGATACGATGAGATTTCGCTGAGGGAACCTCAACCCATGGACTTGCCGGAACTTCCCGCTGTGCGCGGATTCACGATGTATAATGTGCCACCCCGCGAGAGACGCCTATGAACCGCCAGAGTGCCGCCGAGAAGCAAGCTCGGTTTGCGGAATTCTATTTGGATTTCCACTCCGGCGAACTCCGCAAGAATGGCGAACTCCTCCCCCTACCGCCGCAGCCATCGAAGCTCCTGGCCTATCTGGTTTCCCACGCAGGTCGGCTGGTGACGCGCGAGGAGTTGCAACGGCAGCTTTGGAGCGAGGGCACCTTCGTTGATTTCGATCAAGGCCTGAACTTTTGTATTCGTCAGATCCGCATCATTCTTAACGACAACGCCGACTTCCCCAGATTCATCGAGACCGTGCCACGCCGCGGCTATCGTTTCATCGCTCCGGTCGATCAGGCGGTCTTGCAATCTCCGGGGGCGTCGCGTACAGACCCGGATGGTCTCGAAGCCGTCGTAAACCGTGCGTCTGCCTCTCCGGGATTGCTCAAACTTGAGATCCCGCCAAATTCATGGTCGACCGCCCGCATCGCCAAGCGTCAAAAGGTGCCTTCGCTGTGGCGTCTGGCGGGGCTCTTCCTAGTCGCCATCACTGCGGGAATCGCCATTTGGACCTTGAAGCCCACGCCGACGCAGCCTGTCACCCGCACTGTAATAGCGCTACCGCCGGGCGAACGGCTCGCGGGTCTGGATAAACCTGCGGTGTCTCTGTCGCCCGATGGGAACCATGTCGTCTATGTCGCCAACCGGGAGGGCATCCAGCAGCTTTATCTGCGGGCGATGGATACGTTAGAGGCCAAGCCGATCCCCGGCACTGAAGGCGCAGTCAACCCCTTCTTTTCGCCCGACGGCCTGTGGCTGGGGTTCTTCGCGGGCGGAAAGCTGAAGAAGGTCTCGGTAAGTGGGGGACCGGCGCTCAGCCTCGCCGATGCTGCGGTCCCTCTCGGGGCCAGTTGGAATGCCCTGGGGACGATCATCTTCGTACCCATAACATTTGGGGTTCTCGAGCAAGTGTCGGAGGCGGGAGGCGCCCCGCTCCCGCTGACTCGTCTCGAGAAAGGGGAAATCACCCACCGCTGGCCGGAGTTCTTGCCTGGCGGCAAGGCGGTGCTCTTTACTGCCGGAACGACTGGCGGTGATATGACCAACGCAAAGGTCGCTGTCCTGTCGATCGGGACGGGAGAACGACGGGACTTGATCCCTGCCGGGACACGCCCTCGCTACGCACCATCCGGACACTTGGTTTATGCGCAAGGTGGGAACCTAATGGCCGTGCCGTTCGATCTCCGACGGCTGGAGGTGACGGGTACAGCGGTCCCCGTGGTGGAGGGCGTCCTGCAATCCATATCCAGCGGAGCCGCACAATACAGCTTCTCCGCCACAGGATCGCTGGTCTATCTTCCCGCCGGCGCTCAGTCGACGCAACGCAGGCTCGTGTGGGTCAATCGCAGTGGCGCGGAGCAGGCCATCGCCGCCGTTGCGCACGCCTACCGGCAACCGCGACTTTCCCCCGACGGCCGGCGATTGGCCGTAGTCATCGAAGAACAGGACACTCAGATCTGGCTGTATGATCTCTCCCGGGAGACGTTAACTCGCCTTACGTTTGAGGGGAATTTGAACGCACTCCCAACTTGGACACCGGATGGCAAGCGGATAGCGTATCAATCGAACAAGGAGGGCCAGCGGAACCTTTTCTGGCGACTGGCAGACGGCGGTGGCGGGCTAGAACGGTTGACGACCAGTGATTACGTCGACGCCCCGATGTCCTGGTCCCCGGGTGGGAAACTGCTGGGCTTCTACGAAGCTACTCCCACCACGGGATTTGATCTGTGGGTGCTGCGGCTGAGCGACCGCAAGGCGCAACCATTCCTCCGAACACCGTCTAACGAGAGCGTGCCGGAATTTTCCCCCGACGGGCGCTGGCTGGCCTACGTCTCGAATGAATCCGGCCACAATGAGATCTACGTGCAGTCCTATCCGCGCCCGGGTGGCAAGTGGCAAATCTCGACGGAAGGCGGCAGGGAGCCAGTATGGAACCCGAACGGGCGGGAGTTGTTCTACCGCAGCGGGGACAAGATGATGGCCGTGGAGCTCAGGATGCAGCCAGGCTTTTCTGCGGACAAGCCGAAGGTGCTTTTCGAGGGACAGTACCTGCCGACGCCAGGACAGTCTCCCAACTACGATGTCTCACCCGACGGTCAGCGATTCCTGATGCTCAAGCCCAGCGAGTCGATGGAGGCGGCACCGACGCAAATCAACGTCGTGCTGAACTGGTTTGAAGACTTGAAGCAGAAAGTTCCCAAAGGAAAGAAGTGAATCCAGCGCAGTTGGCAATAGCATCTTCCTCCTAGGCCGAGTCCTGGAAGCTGGCTTGTTCAACGCCTACTATCCGGCTCAGGAGCGCACTGCGAGCCAAACCGCCAAGAACTTTGGGACGCAGATGGAATCCGCCGTCCTGAATCACTTCTTCCAGGAGTTCTGGCCTGACATTCGAACAAAAATCTCTCGAAGAAAATAAGTTCCCGTTACGATTTTGCCATGAATCTGGAATGGTGTTGCGAGGAGTTTCGTTCACACCCTGAAACGCGGCAGGAGTGCTAACGCGTTATCGCGCCCAATCGCTTGTAGATCGGCCACTGAGAGCCCAACCTGGGTCATGCCGCCCGCGGTCTCAGCTATGGGCACATAGGGGTAGTCGCCTCCGAAGAGGATGTGCGATATGGGGACGAGCTTCATCAGGGCCGCCATCGCAGGGGGATTGGCCGAACTCGCAATATCGTAATAAAGTTTCTTCAATTCGAATTCGACGCCGTACGGAATTTTGGCGACAAGGTCCTTCATTTCCGCGCTGTAATGGGCGAGGCGGCCAGCCAGCATTGGGACCGTTCCCCCAGCCTGTGAAAAAATGAAGCGAACATCCCGGAACCGCCCAAAAGAACCAGAAAAAAGCAGGCTCGTGATCGCCCGAGTTGTATCGTGGGGCAACTCAGTAAAAACGGGGGGTATGTTTGGTATGAGGTTGCGACAGCAATTCGGCGCGGCAGGATGAAAGAAGACGAGCGCTTTGCGGCGATTGAGTTCGTCGAATACCGGCACGTAGGCGGGATCGCCGGGCCACTTGTCACCGTAACTCGTCAAGAAGATGATTCCGTCTGCTTTGAGTACATCCAGAGAGTAGGCGATCTCCTTCAAGCAGCCTTCGGTATCGGGGAGTGGCGCCGATGCGAAGAAGCCAAACCTGCCAGGGTAGTCCCTAACGAGCTGTGCCGCGTATTCGTTGCATTTGCGGGCCAGAGCGCGCGCCGATTGCACGTCCCCGAACCAAATGCCCGGGGGCGAAATCGAGACGATGCTGGTGGCCACCCCGTTCTGATCCATTTCGGCGAGCGCGTTTTGCGGCGACCACTGCAATATCCTGGCGGGCAAATAGCCCTGCTGTTGCGCAAGGAGCCGATCCCGTGCTTCGGCCATGTAAAGCGGGGGCAAAACGTGGTGATGCACATCAATCAGGCGCGACTTCGTAGCGGCGCCAGATGTCTGCGCCGTCCACGCCTCGCCTGGAGCGAATGCGCGTACGCCCAATGCCGCAAGCGTGGACAGAACCTTTCGTCTGGAATAGGTGCACATGCCGGACTCACAGGGGTGTTGCTGGTCGTCGTGCGTACCAGCGCTGGAGAGGATTTCAAAGGATCCTAGACGTCTGCCAAAGAGGATGGGCATGGGCTCCTGCCAATTTGGAGTTGGCAGAGTATAGCTCTGTCGGGCAATTACACACCTGCAGATTCCCGCTCGTTTCCGCTTCTTCGTAAGTCCTCCCAGCGTGCCTGCGGCGCTCGTTGACATGGGATCAGTCATATGCCGCTACGGTTCCTCCGCGCCAAGAGAACCTGTGCTAGGATTCTTTCGAACTGCGGATCATACAGGCGCTTGGAGTTGCACAGACCGGCCGTGATGATGATCAAGGAGGACGCCAACCATGGGTTTAACTAGACGCACCGTACTGGCAGCGGGCGCCGCGGCAGCGGCAACGGCCGCCTTGCCGCGCGCCTTTGCTCAGCAGACGAGCAAAGGAGGAACTGGAAAGTTCTACGAAAAAGGCTCCGTTCGTATCTACTATGAGGAGGCCGGGTCCGGCTTCCCGTTGATGCTGCTTCCCGGCGGGGGATTGAACTCCACCATATCCTTCTTCACGGGCAACTCGCCCTTCAACGCCGTCGAGGAGTTCAAGGGACAGTATCGTTGCATCACAGCGGACCTGCGCAACGCCCCTAGCGGCCAGTCCACCGGCCCTGTCGAGGTCGACCGGCCGTGGGAGTCTTACGCCGACGACCAGCTCGGTCTGATGGATCATCTGGGCATCGACAAGTTCATGGTGATGGGCTTCTGCATTGGCGGCCCTTTCATCTGGAGTCTCTTGAAGCGCGCCCCCGATCGCGTTGCCGCGGCTGTGCTGGCGCAGCCCGTGGGGTGGCGTCCAGAGATGCGCGACCGTAAGTATCCGGGCGCATTTTGGATGACCTGGGGTCCGTTGCTAACCGCTAAGCGACCCGAGATTACGATGCAGACGGCCGACCAATTTGTGACCAGGATGTTCGAAACCAATCCCGACTTCGTCTTCACCGTGACACGCGATTTCGTTCGTAGTTGCCAAAACCCGATCCTGGTCCTGCCGGACGACGTCCCCTCGCACCCTTACGCCGTCGCCATGGAGTGCGCGATGCTCGCGCCAAAGGCCGAAGTGAGCATCTTCCCTTGGAAAGAGCCCAAAGAGCGGATTCCCCTGGCAGTGCGCCAAATCCATTCCTTCCTCAAGGCGCACCAGCCTGTTTAGACGGCGGTATCTACACGACAGGGCCGGGGCGGGTGCCAGTTTTACGTTTCCGGACGGTTGGACAACTTATTTGGCTATTGTTTATCGTAAACGAGTGTGACGTTGATCGGCTGTCCGCTTTCGGTTTTTCCTTTGTTTGCTATCGTCATGACTTTTCCGTCACTGGAAACCACGACTTTCGTTGTGTAGAGGAGCTTACCCCCCTTCTTTTCCGTCGCTTCAAGATGGTTGGCATCGACGAGTTTGACAGCGAGCGTATCGGCACCATAAGCGTCCCCTGTAAAAGGGGTGTCTTTGCCGTCATATTTGACGGTGAACGATTCTGGGTGAGTGGTGCCATTTGCATCGGTGCGTTGTCCGCTGAATTTGTAGCCATCCCCAGTCGGTTCGTAGGTTCGTGTTTCGCTCTTCAATGTCTGGCCTGGGGCAAACTTGGATTTTGCGACGTTCAATTTCCAACTTCCCATGTGCGCGTCAGTTTGAGCAAACACAAGTCCCGACCCGGCTAAAGCCAGGACGACGACGCTGACAACCGTGAAAAGGTTCTTCATCAAAGTTCCTCTCTAAATTTCACTTGAGATAATTCACTTTGAACGTGGACTACTTGGGGGCCTTGGGCCGGGTGAAGATCGGGGCATGTTAGCCTGACCTTCACTTAATGTCCATGCAAATTTGATAAGCAGCGGGGTGTGAGTGCAAGCGAGCGACCGTCCTCATTGTTTGTGTTCATTCGCAAGGGTCCTGGTGTATAAGAATACCCAGATAGCCGACCTACGGAGGGGTAGTAGCTAAGTTTAGTATGGTGCCCGCCTTCGGAAGACCGTGCAAGATCGAGTGTCCTTCCGTGACGGGTGCGGGCTCCACTTGGAGCCCGCCGAAAAAGGACCACGGAGGAGTTCTGTGAGAAACAAACTTGCGGCCATTTCCATCACAGTGGTCGGTCTGTTGGCGGTTTCCGTTCCGCTATTCGCGCATCACGGCAACGCGTCTTACGACTCGACGAAAACGGTCACAGTGAAGGGAACGGTGACGGACTATATTTGGTCCAATCCTCATGTTCTCCTGAAGGTCGACGCCAAGGACAACAGCGGCAAGACGCTGCATTGGATCATAGAAGCCCAAAATCCACTATCCCAGACCGAAGTCGGCTGGGCCAAGGATACGTTTAAGCCTGGGGATGAGGTAACCGTGGAAGTCATCCAAGCCAAGAACGGGCTGCCCGTCGGACGTTTCGGTGCCGCGGGTGCAACGGCGGGCCTGGCGACCCAGGAGAGCCTCATCGTGATCAATGGGAAACAGTTCAAGCCATGAGGAATCGCTCGGGTGAGTGTCCGTGCCGCAACGACCTGGCGGAGCGACCTAGTTTGAGGCGGGCTGTAAGTACAGCCCGCACCCGATTCCAGGCTGGTGTGAGGTTTCGAGTGCCGTAGTCGGAGACTGACGGGTGCGGGCTCCACGTAGAGCCCGCCGGAAATTCGAAAGATCGGAATCTAGCTGCCGGAGGGATTTCGAAATGTCCAAGCGCTTGGCCCTCTCGATCGCTGTTCTCACCACAGGATTGACCTTCTCAGGCATTCTGCGAGTTCAACACGCTGCGCCGCAATCAACCGGGCAAGAGGCGAGAAAATGGAACAATATCCCGCCACGCAAGTCTACGTACACCGGGAAAAATTCAGACCCCGCTCCGCGCCGTGACCTGTCTGGGATCTGGGACGCAGCAGGATTGGATGGGGGATTCCAGGTAAACGGCGCGTTCGAACACCCAGCGCTGTTTCCACAAAAGGGAGGGGCTGCCGAGGGACCGATCGAGGCAGGAGCCGGCGCCGAAGGAGGGCGACCCGACGAGACAGGTATTGTGCATCCCTTGCCTTACACGCCTTTGGGCCTGGCGGCGCTTAAAGCGAACAAGCCCTCGGGACCGGGAGTCAGACAAGTCCCCGTCGCGCTTTCCAATGATCCAGTGGACCAATGTGATCCGGTGGGGTTCCCACGCATGGACCTTTTTCAATTGAGGACCTTCGAGCTCGCGCAGACCGCCAACCAGGTGATTTACTTGAATCAATGGTACGGCAATTGGCGCATTATCTGGACAGATGGGCGAGAACTCCCCAAGGATCCGGAGCCGCGGTGGAATGGATACTCGGTTGGGAAGTGGGTGGATGATTACAGCTTCGTCGTGGAGACGGTTGGGCTGGATCCAAGAACTTGGCTCGATCATGCAGGCCGGCCGCACAGCGCCGATTTGCGAGTGGAGGAAGTGTTTCACCGGGTGGACCATGACAACATGGAGCTCACGGTTAAGATTGACGACCCCAAGATGTATAAGGAACCCTGGCTGGGCCTCAACAAGTTCCCTCTCCACTTGCTGCCATCCGATTTCGATATGCCGGAGTTGCTCTGCTCGCCATTAGATATGGCCGCGTATAACAAGCAAGTTGCCAATACAGTCCTGCCCTCGCCCAAAAAGAAGAAGTAGGGAAAACGAATTCCCATTGGGTATACGATTGTCAACTCGGCGCGCGTGTTTTTTCCGTTGAGGTCCCGGTCCGGTTTCCTTTCTAAGTAATCAGCATTCGCGAAGCACTAGCGCACCTTTTTTGGAGGCCAGGGGGGTGCAACCTTGGCGCGCGCGCTATCTCCATCCCTCACCACAGTTGTTCCCTGCCAACGCGGGGTCAGACCCACCGCGCGTCATGCGCTACTGAAGTTTCCAAGGAAGGACTGATTGAGGCTGCAAAGCTCGGGCGCATAGCTACGCACACTCTTGAAGCAGAGACTCTACGCGCCAAAACCCAACGAAAACACGCGGCTGCTTTAGCTGCGTGGCAACCCTCTAAGTTACCCGAATGGCTCAACGAGGAAGCTTACCGCACGAAGATTCAGCCCGGGCTCGCAGAGGTCACGATCCCAGCCATAGCGACAACGCTCGGAATATCCGGACCGTATGCCACGAATATTCGTGCGGGTAGGCGTCGCCCTCATCCACGGCATTGGCAGTCTCTCGCACAATTGGTTGGGGCTTCTGTCGATTTCGGGAAGCGCCTCAAATGAGGCAGAGCCGCCAGTCACCGATAGCCGCGTTTCTCGGGCGGAATCGGGACGAAGCCCCCTGTCTCCGAACTGTTCCTGAGACCAGTAGACCTGCTTTAGGCGGCTGCGTAAAGTGAGCCGAATTAGTGCGCTCCAAGTGCGAGGACACCAAAATCGCTGAAACATCTACTACCGAGTACACGAATCGCCGCACGACGAATCGGATTTGTGTCCATATCCCTTTGTTCGTCTGCAGCTTAGGTCGTGATCTGTTCTTCGAGGAGACCTATACAATCTCCATCAATGGAACCGGCGGATTGATCTTCATGGCGAGTAGTGTCCAACCGGGCCAGCGAATAGTGGTAACGAACCAAGGAAACGACCAGACGCAAGAGTGCGTCGTCGTATCCGTTGCGCCGCAGCTTGCGGGCAGTCATGTTGCGTTGAAATTTCCCACCCCGATGCCGCAGTTCTGGCGCGGGTTGGAAATTGGCAAGAGTTCTGCGCTTCGCAGCTGGAGCGAAGACTTCATTGAGGCGCTTATTCCGCTGATCCGTGGTGATCGCGTACCCGCCCTTAGAATTGACTACTCCGCGATACAACTAATGCCCACGCAACTCAAAATGCTCAGCCCTTTCGTGTCAAGCCGTGAGGATCGGCCAGTTCCTGATAAGTCGGGCGGTCTCAATGGGTCAACACAACACTAGCTCGAAGTCAACGCGTAGCAGAGGGGGAGGGGCCAGTGTCACCTAATCAGGTCGCAAACGCATCAAAACGGCGCAGCTCACGCGTTGACAAAGCCATAGTGCTGGTAGTGCAGGGCATAGATGCCGCCCGTGAACCCTATCGGGAAGAAGTTACGACAGGCTCGATTAGTTGCCACGGCTGCGCCTATCAGATGAGGCATGAGGTCCGAGCTGGTGACGTTGTGCTCCTGAATTCGGGACAGGGCGCGAAAGGCCACTCTGAGTTCCCTAGACGGGCGCGTGTGAAATCGATACAGAAGCTAAACGGCCTCAACAATCCAAGGTACAACGTCGGCGTGGAGCTCGAAATCGCCGGCAATATCTGGGGGATCGCGTCGCCGCCAGAAGATTGGTTTCCCCAGCAATCGGGCAGGCTACTAGAGCGCGCTAACAATGGTGGAGAATTCCGGCCGATAGCGCGGACCGAACCGCAACGCGCCCTGGCCCGGACAGAAGGAGCTGTCCCGGTTCCCATCTTGACGAAAAATGAGGCGGCCGCTGCACTAGCCCCTTGGTTTTCCGCCCTTATGACCGCCTTAAGCAATCAGATTCAAGTATCTGTCTCTCAAATGGCAGCATCGACCCTAGCCAACGAAAGGAAGCGTCTGTTGGACGAATTTCGTCTTCAGATTCAGAACGAGGCGACCGGAACGATTGAGCACGTGATCACGACCTCGAAGGATGAATTGGCCCGGCGCGGGTTGAAAGTACTGAACGAGGGGGCGGAGGCCATAATGACTGGCACGGTTGCGCGGCTGCAACGCAACCTCGAAGCCTCACGCACCCAAGCAACTGAGCGCTTCGTATCGCGGCTGCGAGAGCAGGTTGCGCCCGTGGTGCAAGAAGCCAAAGCGGACCTTCAGAACCTGGTCGCTTCTCAGACCGTTTTCAAGGAAGAATCGCAGGCGATTTACAAGCGAGTCACGACCCAACTGGAAGGTGACGCGAACGCAAGATTGCTTCAGACTCACGACCGGTTGGAGAAGAACTCTACTTCCATTGTGAACGAGTGTAACGAAAAGCTGCTTCAGCTTTCGCAAACTGTCGAGAAGACTGCGCGAGATAACGCACAGACCATGATCACTTCGGCTACAGACGATGCCAAAAAGAACCTGGAAGAGAGAGCTGCCGAGATTTCCAGCTATTTCACGGATCAACTGGGAGGCAATGTTCGCAATTTTCTCGAAACCATTGTGGAATCGATTGCAGAGTTCCCAAAGAAAGCTCCGGAGGAGTCTCCAAAGAAAACTCCGGAGGCAGCCCCCAAAGCCAGTTCGGATTAGTTTGGGCTGTTCAACCACCCTCCATCAAACGCAGTGCATAAGGGCGCAAGCGGCCTACGTTCCAACCTTAGTGAACGCCGCCAGCATTATAGGAGTCCCGTCCTTACATTCAACTCATGGCTGCGCGCCCTCGCCCCCCAATCGTGCGCTCCCCAAACCAGGGTGTAGCCGAATCGCGCCCATTGTGTTCTAAGCCCTCACCGCAGTTGTTCCCTGCCAACGCGTCCCCTATACTCGGCTTCTAAGTGCACTAGGGCGCGGCAAGCGATGCGGAACACGGAAGCACAGCGGTACGCGCGGTGGTCGTTGGCAGTGGCTTTCCTGCTGGCCGTTGTCGTGGCGGGAGTGTATCTGCGCAACGTGTATATCGCGCGCCAGGCGGAGAAGAAGGCGCCGCCCGCGGTTCCGCCTACAGTCGAGCAGCGTTCGAATGAATTTTCGTTTTCGAAAGTCGACGGCCAGCGAACGATCTACACGATTCGGGCGTCGCGCGCAACGGAGTTCAAGGAGGGCGGCCGCAGTCTCCTCGAGGACGTGGACATCTCCGTGTACGGGAGAAAGGGCGACCGCAACGACACCCTACGCACCCGCGCGTGTGATTTTATTTCGACCACAGGGAAGATTAGCTGCGCGGGCGACGTTCAAATCAACTTGGAGTCGGCCGGCAAGCCGCGTGCTAGCGCGAACGCGATTCAGGTCGCAACGTCTGCCGTCACATTCAACCGCGATTCTGGCGAGGCGCGGACCGACAAGCCAGTCACGTTCCGCTGGCCGGCGGGACGAGGCGGCGCCGTTGGCGTGAGCTACGATTCAAACAGCGGGACCCTGCGCCTCGAGCATGAAGTCGATTTGAATCTCTCCAATTCGTCGTCACCCCCGCCTGAAAAAACGGATCCAGCTCCGGAAAGGACGCTGCACTTGACGGGTAACGCCATGCGATTCCAGCGTGATACGCGAAGAGTGCAGATGAACGGCGACGTCCACGCGCAGCAATCCACGCGTGATCTTTCCGCCGGAGAATTGGTCCTGGAACTGGATGGCGAATTTCACGCGCACCGCGTGGTAGCAAGCGACGGTCCGCAACTGCGCGATTCCGGCACTGTGGGGGCACTTGGGCTGAGCGCTACTGAGATCGCCTCGAGCCTGCGGCCCGATGGGTCAGTTGATTCCATCGTTGCGACCGGAAGCGTGCACGCCACGCGGACGACGCCGGCAGGAGACGACGCGATCGACGCAGGCCGCGTCGAGATCGATCTCGCGACACGCCAGAATGTGCCGCGCCTTCTTACCGCGAGCAGTGGAGTTGTGCTCGTCTCCACGGGCACGGACCTCAACGGCGGAACCCGGCGACTGGAAACCGACGGGCTCGAAATCCACTTTTCGGACAATCTCCATCCCGAGGTCGCGATCGAAAGCGTGGACACCCTTGCGCCAGCGCGTGTCGAATGGAAAAGCACGACTACCGCGAACGGCAAATCCGTTCCACAAACCACCCAGATGAAGGGCAAGCAGATGACCCTGAATTTCGCGGGCGAGAATCAGCTGCAGTCCCTGGTGGGTACAAGCGGAGTTGAGGTGACGCGCAAGGTTGGAGACGCCCCGGAAGAGGCAACGGCGTCTCGCGAACTTACCGCAAAATTTGAGGGCGGCGAATGGTCGACAATCGACCAAACTGGCGACGTGCATTTCCGCGACGGTCAGCACACGGGACAAAGCCAGCGTGCGCACCTGGATCGCGCCACGGACACCGTCAGGCTGGAAGGTTCCGCAGCTTTTGCTGACGGTGCGACTCACACGACAGCGCAGTCGGCGTCTTTTGTTCATTCGGCGAACACACTGCGCGCTGATGGCCGCGTCGTGACCACGGAGGTGCGCCAAGGGGCGGGCGGCGGGTCAAATTTTGCGCAGGAACCCGCGCACGTTTCGGCGGATCACCTCGTCGCAGACACAGCGAGCGGGCATGCGGTCTATTCGGGCAAGGGAAGACTGTGGCAAGGCGACTCCGTTATAGAGGCGGAGACAATCGAACTAGACAACCCGTCGCACACGCTGGTCGCGAAAGGCCACGTTTTGGGCGTGTTTCCGCAGGCGGAGTGGAAACCCGCGTCGGCTCAAACTTCCGGTGGCCCGCCCCTCGAATCTCAGGTTACGCAGGTTCCTGACCGTCCGGCACGCGCGCAGCCAGCACTCGTCACTAAGCAACTCGGAGGCCAAACTTCGAGTCGGCCCGCACCGAAATCTTCGAGCCGACCCGGGCATTCGAACGCACAACTCGGGCGTGCTCGAGGTGATCTTCTTACGTATTGGGAGTCGGAATCCCGCGCTCGAATCGAAAAGAACGCGAGCGTTGATACAGAGCAAGGCTCGATCCAAGCCGACAAAATCGATCTCTTTTTTGCTGATGCTGGTGCCGCAAATGCTACCAAACAACTCTCCCGAGCCGTCGCCACCGGAGACGTAGACGTCCACCAGGAGGATCGCCGAGGCACGTCGGATAAGGCCGAGTACACCGCTTCGGAAGGCAAGTTTGTTCTTTCGGGAGGGAAACCTACCGTATATAGCTCAACTGGCGACACCACCACCGGGCGTCAATTGACCTTCTATTTTGCTGATGATAGGATCGTTGTCGAATCGGCGGAAGGTTCAAAAACAGTGACTCTTCACCAGGTTGAGAAGTGAAGGTGCATGCTCAAGCTCCAAGCCGTCGAGCTTAGTAAGTCGTACCGAGGGCGAAAAGTCGTAGATGACCTCGATCTGGAGATCAGCCAAGGCGAAGTAGTCGGGCTTCTGGGGCCCAACGGCGCTGGGAAGACAACGACGTTTTACATTTTGGTAGGTTTAGCCCGGCCGGATTCCGGGCGCGTCCTCCTGAACGGGGATGACATTACCGACCTCCCCATGTACCTCCGGGCCCGCAGTGGGATCAGCTATTTGCCGCAAGAACCTTCGGTTTTCCGCCAACTTACGGTTGAAGAGAACCTGATTGCGGTGCTGGAAACGCTTTCTCTGACCACGGAGCAGCAGCGCGACCGCCTCGAGGAGCTTTTGGCGCAAATGAAGCTGGAAACGGTCAGGTACAACGGGGCCTACACGCTCTCGGGCGGGGAACGGCGGCGTCTCGAAATAGCCAGATCCCTTGTGCTGGAACCCGCCTTCATCCTGCTCGACGAACCCTTTTCCGGCATTGACCCCCTCACCGTCGTGGATATCCAGAAAATTATCAGCGATTTGAGCCGCGAGGGAATCGGCGTCCTAGTGACCGACCACCAGGTGCGCGAGACCCTGAGCGTGACCGACCGCGCCTACATCGTCCAAAACGGCAAAGTGCTGGCCGCCGGGACGCCCGTGGACCTGAGCTGCAATTCCGATGTCCGCCGTGTGTACCTCGGGGAACACTTCCGTTTGAATTGACGCCTATGAGCTGGCTGCAGCCAAAACTTCACCTCCGGGTCGCGCAGAAGCAGATCCTTACCCCGGGCCTGGTTCAGATGGTGAGCGTGCTGGCGCTGAACCGTCTCGAGCTCCGGGAAATGATCAATCAGGAGATGATCGAGAATCCGGTTCTCGAGGAATTGTCCGAAGAATCGGTCACTGTCGAAGATTATAGCGACGAGACGTTTCTAAAAGCGGAGACCGAGAAGGTCCCCGAGACCGAGCCTGCCAATCCTTTTGACGAGTTCGACGTTGCCTCCTTTTTCAATCAGTATCTCGACAGCGGCGGCGGCAATCCGGAGCGCGGCGAACAAGAAGTCATCGAGCGACCGTCGTTTGACAAGTTTCTCTCCTCGGCGCAGGGTCTGACCGAGCATCTGACCTGGCAGTTGAGTGTGACGATTTGCAGCGAGATCGTGCGGGAAATCGCGGACGCAATCATCGGGAATCTCGACGAAAACGGCTATCTGACCGCTTCGCTCGAAGAGGTTTCGCAGAACGGAAAATACTCTGCAGATGATGTCGAAGAGGCGCTGGCCGTGGTGCAGGAGTTCGATCCGCTGGGTGTGGCGTCGCGCAATCTGCGCGAGTGCCTGCTGACGCAACTGCGCACGCTCGACGGCCAGAACGCGCTGGCCATGCAGATCGTGTCTGAATGCCTGCCGAAGCGGCCCTTGGCCGCCAGCGAGGCCGAGGAGCTAAACCCGGAAACGCCGCTCGCGCGGCTATTGCAGGCGAACCAGCTCAAGGAAATTGCCCGCGCATTGAATCGCCCGGTGGAGCTCGTCAAGCGCGCCGTGGACGTCATCAAGAAACTCGATCCTCGGCCGGGTCTGCGCTACAACAAGACGCAGCCGCGCCTCGTCGAGCCAGATGTTTACTTCCGCAGAGTCGACGACGGGTGGCAGGTGTTCATGAACGATGACGACGTGCCGCAGCTTCGGCTGTCTCCCGTCTACCGCCGGCTGCTCGCGCGCGACGCGGCCGACCGCGAGGTGCGCAATTACGTCAAAGAGCGCGTGACCGCCGCGATGCAGTTGATGAAGAGCATCGAACAGCGGAAGCACACCATTCTGCGCGTGTGCCAAATCATTATTCAGCGCCAGTTTGATTTTCTGGATCACGGGGCCGACCACTTGAAACCGATGATGATTAAGGAAGTGGCGGAGGAAGTCGGCGTCCACCCCTCCACAGTGAGCCGAGCCGTGTCGAACAAATATGCGCATACTCCGCAGGGAGTTCTCGAGCTACGGTCGTTCTTCTCCGAATCGGTCAATGGGCCCGAAGGCAGCAGCATGTCGCTGCAGACCCTGAAGCGGCTGGTAAAGAAAATGATCGACGAAGAAGACGCTTCGCGCCCGCTCACCGACGACGTAATTGCCAAGAAGCTTGACGAAGCGGGAATCCATGTAACGCGCCGAACCGTGGCGAAATACCGCGAAGATCTTCGTATACCAAGCACACATCAGCGCCGGGTCAAGGCGTAGGCTGGCGCCGTTGAAGCGCCGATCCGCGCGCGACGCCCGGCAACTGGTCGTTCTCACGGGCCTGAGCGGCTCGGGGAAAAGCACAGTCCTCAAAACCTTCGAAGACCTGGGCTTTTATTGCGTTGACAACCTTCCCGTCGCACTCATTCCCACATTCAGTGAATTAAATATGCAGGCCAACGGAGACATTCAGCGCGCCGCGCTGTTGGTTGATGCGCGCGAGGGCGACCAACTCGAAAAGTTGCCCGCGATCTTGCGGCAGCTGCGCGCGGAGAACACGGCAACGCTCGTGTTTATCGAGGCCAGCGAGGACGCCTTGTTGCGGCGGTTCAGCGAAACGCGGCGGCCGCATCCGCTGGGACACGACCGCCCGGTGCTGGACGGCTTGCGCCGCGAGCGCGTCCTGATGGAGCCGATCCGAAAGCTGGCCGACGTGGTTCTGGACACGACCAAGTTCAACGTTCACGAATTGCGGCAGTTCATCATGCAGCGGTTCCAAAAAAGCAACCGCCGCCCGATGATGGTGTCGGTGGTGAGTTTTGGATATCGATACGGACTGCCGGGCGACGCGGATCTGGTCTTTGACGTTCGCTTCTTGCCGAACCCGCATTTTGTACCGAAGCTACGCAAGTATTCAGGCCAGGATGCGCGAGTGGCGCGTTACATCCTCTCGTTTCCGCAAACCGGGGAATTCCTACGGCGCGTGGAGGGTTTGCTGACGTACTTGATCCCGCACTACATCCGGGAAGGAAAGAGTTACCTGACGATTGCATTTGGATGTACCGGGGGACGGCATCGATCCGTAATGTTGGCGGAGGCTGTGCGGAAGACGCTCCACAAGAAGGGATATGCCTCCAAGGTCGTGCATCGCGATATCGCAAAGTAGGGATTGCTTTTCGGGAAAGCGGCGGCTTGACAAATGCGCGGGCGATTCGTAGCGTACGAGCGCCTGCATAATTCATCGTGCTTCAGGAGTCTGCGATTTCTTTGACCAAACGACAAGAGTTCGGTCGGCTGTTGCGCTATGTCAAGCCATACAAAATATGGCTTGCAACAGGCATCGTGTGCCTTTTCCTGGTGGGGCTTGCCGAGGGACTTGTTGCGCTCCTGATCACGCCGGTTATCGACCGCGTGTTGAATCCCGGAGGTCCCGATGGACGGCTGCTATTCTTTAGAAATCCCATCACTCACGAAGCAGTTTATCTGAATTCATTTCTGCCATCGCGGATCCATAGCGTCGGCACACTAATCACTATCGCCATTTTGGTGTTGTTTCTCGGTAAGGGCGTTGCCGAATTCTTTGGAAACGCCTTGGTGCAATATTCCGGGATTGCGGGTGTCACCGACCTAAGGAACAGGCTGTATGAAAAACTGATTCGCCAGCCTATCGGTTTCTTCCAACACCATCCGACCGGCCGCCTGCTTTCCGCGGTCATGAATGATGTCGAGCGCGTGCGAAGCACCGTTTCTGAGTTCCTGGCGCTTGGCATCCGGCACACGTTCACCCTGTTTTTCCTGCTGGTGGTGCTGCTCGCGACCAGTTGGAAGATGACGCTCGGCTCGGTCCTGCTTCTTCCTCTCGTAGTCTGGCCGGTCAGAGCGATCGGCAAACGGATCCGGCGCATTACCGAGAGAATTCAAGGGGTCGTGGGGGAACTGACGCAGATTCTGGAGGAAACGATTGGCGGCAATCGCGTGGTAAAAGCCTTTGGGATGGAGGCGTTCGAAATCGCGAAATTTCGTGCCATAGCAAGGCGCCTGCTCAGAGAAAACATGCGATGGATTAAGGCAATCGTGGTTACTTCCCCATTGATGGATTTGCTTGGCGCCGTTGTCATCGTGCTTGTACTGATGTACGCCCGCGTCCAGATCAAGCTGGGCGTCATGACAACCGGCACGTTTTTCACCTTTATCTACGCGCTCTTTAAATCCTATGAGCCGGTCAAGGGCTTGGGGGCGGTCTACCAGCAATTCGAGCAAGCCTTCGGAGCAACCGCTAAGGTTTTCGAATATATGGGACTCGCGGAAGAGCCGACGGCGGAGCCAGGGATGCGCGCCCTTCCACCTTTCTCCAGCCAAGTGGAATACGATCGGGTGAGTTTCGAGTACGATCCCGGAAGCCCCATTTTGCGGCACATATCATTTTCAGCTCGGGCCGGGGAAGTGATCGCGATCGTTGGGTCCAGCGGGGCGGGAAAGACAACATTGGTAAACCTGCTGCCGAGATTTTATTCGGTCACTGCGGGCTCCGTGCGCATTGATAGAACGGATGTACGCGAGGTGACGCTGCAGAGCGTGCGCGAGCAAATGGCAATTGTGACGCAGGAAACAATCCTGTTTAACGACACCGTCTGGAACAACATCTGTTACGGCCGTCCGGGACTCCCCAAAGACCGCGTGGAAGCTGCCGCGAAAGCCGCCTTGGCCCACGACTTCATAATGGAATTGCCGCAGGGCTACCAAACCACACTGGGAGACCGCGGGCAGCGGCTCAGCGGCGGGCAACGGCAGCGCATCGCGATTGCGCGGGCGATCCTCAAGGATTCGCCCATTCTGATTCTCGACGAGGCCACGTCGGAACTTGACTCCGAATCCGAGATGCTCGTGCAGCGCGCTCTTTCCAACTTGATGATGGGCCGAACCGCATTTGTAATCGCTCACCGGCTCTCGACGATACGGCGCGCGGACAAGATCATCGTGCTCGAAGACGGCGCCATCGCGGAAACCGGCACTCATCAGGAACTTCTCGCGCGAGGTGGAATCTACGCGCGCCTCTACGACATGCAGTTCGCCGACTTGGACGACACCGCAACGCCAGCGCCGAAGGCTGACCGATGAAGGCCACGGCGGCTCCTACGGGAATCTGTTCGATGACCGGCTTCGCGCAGGCCCGCGTCGATCGTGACGGCAATTCGCTGCGGATCAATTTGCGGAGCGTGAATCACAGGTTCTTGGACCTTCACCTTCGGATGCCGGACGGTTTTGAAATATTCGAGCCGCGCATCCGGCAAACAATTCGAAACGGCTTGCGGCGCGGTCACGTGGACGTGAATATCTACTACGAGCCCGGGGTGACCGGCGCCATTGAGGTCAACCGCGCTGTGGCAGAAGCGTATCTGAAAGCAGTCGAGCGGTTGCGTCAAGACTTTGGCGTGAACTCCGAGCCTGACTTGATTGCGCTGTTTCGCCTTCCCGGTGTGGTCGCGGCTCCTGGGACGGCAGGCGAACTGCTGAGCGATGAAGCCCAGGAGAGATTGGGCACGCAACTTGATGCCTGCCTCGAGCAGGCGCTGAACAAACTTGAGGCCATGCGCCGTTCCGAAGGTCAATCCCTCGCGGAAGAGCTACAGAGAATCCTGGCGCGGATTGCAGCGCGAACGTCGGAGATCGAGAGGCTCGCTGAGGGAGTCCGCCCCGCCATTACTCGCCGCCTGATGGAACGGCTGGAAGAGCTGTTAAAGGGCGCTCAGCTTGATCCCGCGCGCCTTGCGCAGGAAGCCGCTTTCCTCGCGGAGCGCAGCGACGTGAGCGAAGAACTTGCCCGGCTGCGCAGCCACGTCGAGCAATTTCAGAAACTGCTTTTCGGTGGCGGCGAAGCAGGCAAGAAGCTCGATTTTCTTTTACAGGAAATGCAGCGTGAAGCGAACACTCTGCTGTCCAAGACTCCCGGGGTCGAATCCGAGGGCCTTGCGATTACGGGCCTCGCACTTGAAGTGAAATCCGACATCGAAAAGCTGCGGGAGCAGGCGCAAAACGTCGAATGACGATTGCACAGGCACAGCAACCGCTGGTCTTTATCGTTTCCGGCCCGTCGGGGTCGGGAAAATCAACTCTCGTACAAAAAATGCTCGAAGTTTCCGGGACGATGTCTTCCGTTTCTTGCACAACCCGGCCGCCCCGGGACACCGAGAGCGCCGGAAAATGGTATGATTTCGTCACCGAAGAGGAATTCAATCGAAGGGTTAAGGCCGGCGAGTTTTTGGAATACGCGTGCGTTTTCGGGAAGCACAAGTACGGGACGCCACGGCGGTATCTCGACGAAGCACGAAGCAAAGAGCTTGACTTGGTGCTTGAAATCGACGTGCAGGGCGCCGAGCAAGTAAAACGAAAACTACCTTCTTCGGTGGCCATTTTTATTCTTCCACCCGCGAAGGAAGAGCTTGAACGGCGGCTGCGCGCCCGCGGACAGGATCCGGAAGAGGCGATCCAACGCAGACTCGAGAGGGCGCGGCAAGAAATCCAGCGTTATACGGAGTATGATTTCATTGTTGTCAATGACGATATCGAGCGCGCCGGACGTGAAGTTCAGGCGATCACGGTGGCCGCCCGATGTCTCCGTAGCTGCCTCAGCGAACGTGCACGCAAGATTTTGGAGTCCTTTGGAGGATAACGATCTCATGACGGCTGAGAGTCAGGCACCGGATAGCAAGTTTGCGTTCGTTGTGGTGGCGGCGCGGCGCGCGAGGCAGCTGATGGCAGGCGCGTCCCCGCTGGTGCTGAATCCGCGTTCGCATAAGGCCACACGTGTGGCGATCGAGGAACTGGGCGCGGGCGTGCTCGAGTATCAGCTGCCTGAATTGCCGGGCGATTCGGGCGACAAGGAAGGGAAGCGGCGCAAGGAATAGCGCCGCGGGACGCGTATGCGCGTGGCACTCGGTGTTTGCGGCGGAGTCGCGGCCTACAAGGCGGCGGAGCTGGTGCGCAGACTCCAGAAGGAAGACATCGATGTGCAGGTCGTGATGACCGAAAGCGCGCGTGAATTTGTTACCCCGCTCACCTTCGCTGCGCTCACCGGGCAGAAAGTCATCACCGAAATGTTCGGGACGGAATCGGCCGGCGCGAATGTAGAAAGCGCGATCGAGCACATTGCCGTCGCCCAGCGTATTGACCTGCTCGTCGTGGCTCCAGCTACCGCGAACGTGATTGCGAAAATGGCGCGTGGAGTCGCCGACGATTTTCTCACCACGCTGTACCTGGCGACCACGGCGCCCGTCGTTGTCGCTCCCGCGATGAACGTCAACATGTGGGAGCACCCTGCAACCCAGGAAAATATCAAGGCACTTCAGGCGCGCGGCGCTCATGTCGTGCCGCCGGAGGAAGGCTATCTTGCCTGCGGCATGACTGGCGCTGGGCGCCTTGCCGGAGTTGAAGCGATCGCCGCAGCAGTGTGCGCGCGTCTTGGGATCGCTCATGACCTGGAGGACGAAACTATCATCGTGACCGCCGGGCCAACGTGCGAAGATCTCGATCCCGTGCGGTATCTCACCAATCGGTCGTCGGGAAAGATGGGTTATGCGCTAGCTCAAGCGGCGGCTCGGCGGGGCGCGAGCGTGGTTCTGATCAGTGGCCCGACAAAGCTTGATCTGCCGCAGGGTGTTTCATTCATTTCTGTGAGGAGTTCGGATGAAATGCATCGCGCCGTGAACGAGCATTTTTCTCGCGCAACGGCTCTGATCATGGCGGCGGCGGTGGCCGATTATCGCGCCGTGGCGCCTCAGACCAAAAAGATGAAGCGGGCGGGCGAGCGCATCACTCTCGAACTTGAGGCGACACGCGACATTCTTGCGGATGTCGCACGCGCCAAAGGAGATCGCCTGATCGTTGGTTTTGCCGCGGAAACCGAAAAAGTAGCTGAGCACGCGCGGGCAAAGCTCCAAACGAAACAACTCGACCTGATCGTCGCCAATGACGTGACCGCCGAAGGCGCTGGATTCGATCACGATACGAACGTCATCACCCTGTATCGCCGCGACGGAAGCGAGCAGGCCTATCCGCGCATGTCGAAACTCGACGCAGCACACCGCATTCTCGACGAACTGCGCGCCTTGCGGCATCGTGTGCCAGAAGCAGCGACATCCCAGCGTGCGCGCTGACCTCCCGATGGACTCTTCCCGGACCCCAACTGCATACGAAAAACTGGAAGCCCGGCTCCGCTACTACAAAGATCTAAACATCGGAGAATTTTACAGAGACCGCATCATTGCGGGAAATCGTACGTTTCTTTCGCCGGCGAGGAGCGACCAGGCCCCAGCAACATCGCCACAGCCCTCCTCACCGATTGCGCCTCGGAAGACTGTGGCTGCAACGCCCGCGCTTCCCGTTCTTCCTGTCGTGAACGCGCCTTCCCTTTTTGAGGCGATCGACCGGGTCGAGAACGATACGCTCGAACGAATCCGCGAAGACCTGGGCGAATGCACGCGCTGCCGGTTGCACAAGCAACGCAACAAAATTGTTTTTGGCGTAGGGAATCCGCATGCAGGGCTCGTGTTTGTCGGCGAGGGACCCGGCCATGACGAAGATGTTCAGGGGCTGCCGTTTGTGGGCCGTGCTGGAAAGCTCCTGACGCAGATGATTGAAGCGATGGGCCTCCAGCGCGAGGACGTATACATCTGCAACGTCGTGAAATGCCGCCCTCCGGAAAACCGCACACCCGCCGACGACGAGGTCGCGACGTGTTCGCCCTATCTCTATCGCCAGTTGGATGCGATCGCTCCGAAGGCGATTGTTTGCCTCGGCGCAGTCGCTGCGCAAACGTTGCTGGGAACCAAGGACTCGATTTCGCGATATCGCGGCGTCTGGTTTGACTTCCGCAACGCAAAACTGCTCGCCACGTACCACCCCGCTTATTTGTTGCGCAACCCGAACGCGAAGGGTGAAGTCTGGAAGGACCTGCAGAAAGTTATGACGTTGTTGGGCCTTAAAGCAAGAAAAGCTCCGCGGTGACCGCATCTTTAGCCCATCAAAGGCCCCCGGATTTCTCTGTCCTCGCTGTTCAAGTTTTTTCCCCTTAGTCGATGAAGCGGAGCAGCCCGTCGCATTGCAGTAGTTCATCTCACCGAAACTCGACAGGCAGAAGGCTGTCCTACTAGACTACTTCCCGCACATGCCGGCCACTTTTTGCGAAGTAGCGCTGCCAGTCCCGCTGCGTTCACAGTTTACGTACGCGATTCCCGAACGTCTCGCCGAGTCTGCTTGCGCGGGGAGCCGGGTGCTTGTTCCGTTTCGCAATCGCGTGATGATCGGCGTCGTTGTCGAACGCTCGACGCGGCGGCCTGAGCCTGAGCGAATCAAAAACGTCCGGGAAATCGTCGAAGTGTTGGATCCGATTCCGGCGCTCCCGCCGAAGCTCGTCGAACTCGGCCGCTGGGTGAGCAATTACTACATCGCGCCGGTCGGGGAAGTGCTTCGGGCGATGCTCCCTCCGCCCATCGATCTCCGCCACGAGCGCGAAATTCTCCTGACCGAAGCAGGCCGAGCACGCCGCTCGGAACTCGACGCCGCTGGAAATCGCAGCGAAGCCGAAATAACTGAACTGGCCCTGCTTTCTTTCCTGGACATTGAAGGCCGGCCCGTACGCGCCGACCGGCTGCGCAAGCTTCCCGGCGGAGAAGCCGCAGCGGAACGCCTCTTGCGCCGACGGCAACTCGAGACGCGCGAGGTCGCTGTGCGCCGTCACGCGCGGGCCCAGAAGATCGTCGCGTGGAATGACAGGCACAATGCCCAATCACTCCATGCTGATCTGCCTAACGAGCTGCCGGAAAAAGAAGCTCGCGTGTTCCACGTCCTCGCCAAACAACGCGGCCCGTTGCCGCTTCCCCATCTCGCCAGGCTCGCAAAGGTTTCGCGAACACTAATCGAGCGGATGATTCGCCACGAAAGGCTGAAAAGCTGGGAAGAGCCGCTCGCCGTCGAGGAAGATTTCTTCGACGCGGATTACACGCCCCCCTCAAATCAGCTCAATCCGGATCAGCAACGGGAACTGAACGTCATCCGCAGTTGGATTGACGCCGGGGAGTTCCAAACGGGACTGCTCTACGGTGTGACTGGCAGCGGCAAAACAGAAGTGTATCTCGGCGCCGTCGAAGCCGCGCTTGCGCGAAACAAGACGGCGATTATTTTGGTTCCTGAGATCGCGCTGACGCTCTGGGTGGGGAGGCTCTGCCGGGCGCGGCTGGGTGCGGGTGTCGCTGTCCTGCACAGCGCGCTGCCCGAGGTCGAGCGCGCGCGCGAATGGTGGCGCGTGCGGCGCGGGGAGGCGCCCGTCGTCGTGGGGACGCGCTCCGCGGTGTTCGCCCCTGTTGAAGGCCTTGGCCTCGTCGTAGTTGATGAGGAGCAAGAAGCGAGCTACAAGCAGGAAGAGACGCCGCGTTATCACGGCCGAGACGTGGCCATTGTGCGCGCGAAGATGGAGGGGGCCGTCGCGCTCCTCGGATCTGCAACCCCGTCTCTCGAAAGTTTTCAAAATGCGCGGTCGGGGAAATATCATCTTCTGCAGCTCGATTCGCGCGTGGAAAATCGCCCACTCGCTTCGGTCGAGATTGTCGATTTGCGTGAGGATTTCAAGGCTACGCACAAGGTTGGGCCGATTTCCATGAAGCTGGGCGAAGCCATCCGCGCGCGCCTCGCCTCGAGTACGCAATCCCTGATTCTGCTCAATCGCCGTGGATATTCGTGGTTCGTTCTTTGCCGTTCGTGTGGCGCGAGCATCCAGTGCCAGAACTGCAGCATCTCGCTTGCGTATCACAAGCTGCGCTCGCGCCTCGAATGCCACTACTGCGGTTTTACTTGCCGCGTGCCCGACACATGTCCCAAATGCGGCTCCGAGCACGTCTATTTTTTCGGCGCCGGCTCCGAGCAGCTCGAAGAAAAGCTGCGCGAAAAATTTCCGGGCGCCAAGGTCGCGCGCCTGGACCGCGATTCCGTGCGCACCAAGCGGGCCTACCAGCAGGTTTTAGGCGATTTTGCCGCCGGGAAAATCGATATCCTCGTAGGCACTCAGATGGTCGCAAAGGGGCACGATTTTCAGCGCGTGACGCTCGTTGGAGTGGTTTCTGCTGACTCGCAGCTCAGTTTGCCTGACTTCCGCGCCGCGGAGCGGACGTTTCAACTGCTGACGCAAGTTGCGGGACGCGCAGGGCGGGGAAGCTTGCCGGGCGAAGTGCTTGTCGAGACGTACTACCCGGAGCACTACGCAATTCAGCTCGCCGCGCGCCAGGACTACCTTTCCTTTTTTGAGAAGGAATTGCAGTTCCGGCGCTTGCTGCACTATCCGCCGTTCACCGCGCTCGCAAGCATTCTGGTGCGCGACACAAAAATTGAAAATGCTATCCGCTGGTCCCGCCTGCTCTCGGCACATCTGGCCCCGCAGGAATCGCGCGGTGTGAAAGTGCTCGGTCCGGCAGCAGCGCCGATCGCGCGCCTCAAACGCGAGTATCGCTTCCAATTTTTGCTGAAGGCCCAGAAGCGGACTCAGTTAACTCGCGCCCTCGCCGATTTGCTGGCCTTCGCTGAACAGAGAGAAATCCCGCAGAAGGCGATTCTGGTCGATGTTGACCCGCTCAGCTTGTTCTAGATTCGCTGTAAATACGACCCCAATAGATCCACCAGTAGCACAGGCTTCAGCCTGTGGGGTTTCGTCCTTTCAAGGCCTAACCCCACACATACGGAAGCCCGTGCTACTTGGAGACCTAAGTGCCTCGGACAAGGACGGGCGTGGGCATGAAACACAGGATAAAAATGAGCACGGCGGCGCCAGCCCAGATCAGCCGCTTGCGGTCAAGCTTCTCCCATTGGTTGAGAAGCGGCGGATGACGAAAACCAATCGCCAGAAGCAAGATGGACCACAAGATCCATCCCCGCCAGAAGAGAAAACCGAGCGGCACAAGAAGCAGCGCGACCCCCAGCGTAACTCGTCGGTGATACTTGCTGGCGACGGAATACAAAATGTGTCCGCCGTCGAGCTGTCCACCGGGCAGCAGGTTCAGTGCGGTCGCGAACAATCCAACCCACGCCGCGCGGCCCACAGGATGCAAAAGCAAATCTCCCGGTATCACGCCCGGCCGCAGAATCGCGACGAGCAGGCGCATGACCAGCGGCTGCCCGAAAACAATCGAAGCATGCGCATCCGAAAACGGCACCACGCGCGAATAAAACACCGCAATAACCAGCGCTGGGACCGCGAACAGGAACCCAACAACAGGTCCCGCGAGGCCCACGTCAAATAGCGCCCGGCGGTTGAGGATGGGAGAGCGAATGCGAATGAACGCTCCCAGCGTTCCTATCAGTGTGGGTGCGGGCAGAAAGTAAGGATAGCTCGCGGAAATTCCATAATAGCGGCATGCAAAGAAGTGCCCGAGTTCGTGCGCGAGCAGAATGCCGATGAGCGTGAAGGCAAACGGCACTCCGGCCAGCAACAGCCGGGGCTCAGCGAAGAGGGCCGCAAACGTCGAAAGCAGCTCTTCAAAATCCGGCGATTGCCCCGACGCATACGAATACGCGTATTGCGCTCCCACCGCCAGCGTCGAGATGAGCGTCAGCACGAAGAGGGAAACCGCGATCACCAGGGATTTTCGCCGCCTTCGTGTTTCCTGGATTTCCCAATCCGGATTGGCAGGCAATTCCCAGGTGCGCACGACTGGGCTGATAGCTCCCGAGGGAGCGGGTTCGAAATTATTAGTATCTGCCATCATTCATTGGATGCATTCGGCGAGCGAGAGTAAGCCCGGTGGACTCCCGCGTGAAACCGTCGACCGACCCAGCCCGGAACTGCGCATTCACTCAGGGTACACACCCGCCGAGCGTTTGCCCGGAAAGCTAAGGATTGGTGAAGGTGCGGAATCAGAGGGCTTGCAATTCCTTGCCGGGCTTGAAGCGCACCGCTTTTCCAGGAGGGATGCTCACTTCCTGGCCGGTGCGCGGGTTGCGGCCGATGCCGGTCTTGCGGGGGCGCACGTTGAACACGCCGAAGCGGCGCAACTCGATGCGTTCGCCTTTGCCAAGCGCACTCTTCATGGCCTCGAAGACAGTTTCGACAGCCTGTTCCGCCTTGGTTCGGCTGACGCCGGTCTTGTTTACTACGGCGTTTACAATATCAAGCTTAATCACCCCAGCCTCCTGCGGTTTAACGGGAAGCTATGCTAGACACGCAGTTGCGGGTTGTCAAGCTAGACGCGCTCATTTAAGCTGCGCACGCTGGTGTCAGCCCTTCGTGCACACAAAAGCTTCCTCAGTCGAGTGGGCGAAAAATTTCTGACATTCGATTTATGCTTCTGCGGGCAGCACCGGTTCTGTTTCCGCTTTGGGAGGGATCAGCGGGAATCCGCGGCTACGCCAGCCCTCGTAACCCCCGGCAAGCGGCCGAATCTGTGTAATTCCCTTGCTTCGCAACTGGAGAGCGAGCCGAGCAGCCGTCACCTCGTTCGGGCAGGCGCAAAACAAGACAATCTCCCTGTCGCGGGGAATGATGCCGGACGCTTCCTCAAGATCCGCCGCGTCCATGTGCAATGCGCCGGGAATCGTCTCGGGATGCGCATCGAAGTCGAGTGAATGGCGCAGGTCCACGATAATGATGTCCTCGCCAGCGTCGATTTTTCCCTTCAACTCCTCCGGAGTGATCCGTGCGATCCTCAGCCTCCGCAAGAATCTCTCGCGCTTATAGAATTTCCAAGCGATGTAGGATGCGAACGCGCCAAGGAGCAAGACAAGCAGCCATCCTCCGAGGTAAGCCGCTTTCGCAGCAACGAGTTCCAGGTCGCGACTGAACATGTAACCGGCCGCCGTGAAAGTGGCCGCCCAAAACAACGACCCAGCTAGATCGAAGAGCAGAAACCGCCGCCATCCCATCTTTATGACGCCGCACAACGGAGCGGCCATCGCGTTCAGGCCAGGAACGAATTTTGCGATCAGGAGGACGCGCGCTCCGTTGCGTCCAAAGCTCACTTGTGTGCGTCGAACACAGGAGTCGGGTTCGAGCGAAATCCGGCACAGCAACCGCAGGACGCGAACACCATTCCAGCGGCCGAGGGAGTACCACATCGAATCGCTCGCCACGCACGCCACCGTCGCAAATAGTACGGCGAGCCCGAGATTCATTTGATGGCTCCCCGAGAGAGCGCCGGCGGCAAGGAGCAACGGCGAGGAGGGAATCGGCAGCCCTGCCTGCTCAACGAAAACCCAGGCCAGCACCACCATATATCCGTGGCGGACTACGAATTGAAGCAATTCGGCCATCATTTTAGCTCGCGGCCTCTGTTCGGCACAGGCTATCACCGGCGCAAGATGCCCAGGGTTCCTGCAAAAACGAATCCTCCGAGAGGCTTGCGTTGGCGCGCCCCCATTCGCCCGAACCGCTGTCAATTCTACCAGCACACTGAGCAGGCTTGAAATTCTTGTGGTCCTCATTTAGTAGCCGTCAGGAACGTCAACGGCTGCTTATTGTTGGATGATTGGGCCCAGTGCGCAGCTTTAAATAAATTTGGCCGGACGGAGAAGCCCGTCCGGCCAGTTGGTACCGGTCTTATTCGCACTTGTTCATCCCAACTCCGCCGGCATATCGAAGGCGGTTGAATCTCAAATTTGAAATTGCACCGTTTGGTCGCTTAACCTTAAGCTGCTTGGGTTGCGGGGTTCTTCTGAATAAACTCCGCTTCAATCGTCAACTTAACTTCGTCCCCAACCATCACGCCCCCTCCCTCGACCAAGGCGTTCCAAACGAGCCCAAAGTCCTTGCGATTGATCTTCGCGGACCCGGTGATCCCGATTCGGACATTGCCCCACGGATCTTTTATGGCGGGCGTCGGACCCTCGACGTCTAACGCGACATCCTTGGTCACGCCGTGAATCGTAAGGTCGCCAGTCACGTTGAAATGTTCTGCGCCAAGCTTTTCGATTCGCCGGGAGCGGAATGTGATCTCAGGGAATTTCGCAACATCCAAAAAGTCTGCGCTGCGGAGGTGCTCATCACGTTGGGGCTCGCGTGTATTCACGGTGGCAGCCTCAATGGTCACCTCAACGGCTGATTTCAGATGGGCTGGGTCAATCACTGCATTCCCGCTGAGCTTTGTGAATTCTCCACGGACGTTGGAAATCATCATGTGACGCACGCTGAAATGCGCTGCCGAATGGGCAGGATCGATCTGCCACTCGGTTGGTTTGGTGCTCTGCAGTGGTGCTGTGACTCCTGTGCTCATTTTCATATCTCCTTTGCGTTTGTCTGTTTCATAGATGGATCACGAATTAGGCCTCAATAAATTCAGTTGGGAGATTGCTCCGCTTCCACCAGCTTGCGGGCCCGTTCCAGCAAATTCGAAAGCTGCTGGATCTGTCTCGCGGAAAGGTGGCGTAACTGGCGCCGATGCAACTCCTGCACCGGTCCGTCCAGCTCCTTCAATAGTCGAAGGCCCGCTTCGGTGATCCGCGTCTTGACGACGCGGCGGTCCTGCGATTCCCGCGCTCGGGCGATCAGTCCGCGTGACTCCATGCGGTCGAGCAGCCGGGTGATATCCGGGTCCCGCGAAATGAGCCGCTCGCCGACCTCACTGCAGGCCAAGCCGTCGTCTCCCGCCCCGCGGAGGATGCGAAGGACGTTGTACTGAGTGACCGACAACCCATAAGGCTTGAGCAAGACCTCCCCGGCGCGGGACAGCGCGTCGGCGGTACGGAGAAGGCTCACAAAGACGCGCTCCTCAGGGCCGGACTGGAAGGTCCCTTTTCGGTTCGTGGTGCCGTGTCGCTCTTTCATGCCCGCAATAATAGTCGTTATAACGACTATTGTCAAGAGGAATTTCGATAGAGCGATTGTGCGGCGTTTTCCGAGCCCGAGCAAGACGGCCCCGGGGCCTTACTGGAAGCCCCCGGAAAGAATGTTCCACGTGGAACAATTTGGATCTTTCGAACGATGCAAATCTGTTCGAACTCGATCCCGTACCGCCCGAACGATCAGGGGATCTGGCCCGCCCGAGCTCCTTTACCAGTATCGCCGCGCCCGGTGGCTGAAAGTCTGGAAGGAGTGATATTCTTGCCTCAGGCCTCCTTTGGTTTGGAGTTCGGCATCAAAATGTCAGCAGTTGCCCCCAACGGTTCAGGATCCAAACCGTGGCCAGTAGCTTCGATGCGGAAGCCGAAGGGAATCGCGCTTGCGCCGTACGCCGGGATTCCCTATAATCCGATGGTTTTAAATCAGAAGTCATTCCTGCGCATCGGATGCGGGCGCCACTTGCATATCCCGATCTTCGAAAGGGAGCCCGCCCGAATTTGGCACGCATAATCGGACGACTTGAAATTTGCTGAGGGAGGCTGGAAGCCGATGATACGAAAGTGGATGGTGACGGGCACCGGTCTGTTGTGGCTTGCGCTCGGACTGACGTCTGGTGCGGGGAAACTGTGGGCCGCTCCGCAGGCGGCCCAGGATCAGTCGAAGCCCGCCTACACTCTGGCGGAGTACAACGCCTACCAGGCCGCCGATAAGGAACAGAACGCTCAGCAAAAGATCAAGCTGCTCGACGATTTTGTGAAGACGTATCCGACTTCAACGCTGCTGCCGTACGTCTATCGCGCCTACTACACGACGTACATGAACCTGAAGAATTTCGAGCAGGCCATCGAGTACGCCGATCGAATGATCGCGCTGGGAGACAAAATCGACACGAACGGGAAGCTGGAAGCGTATTACACGCGGGCACAGGCGTTTTACCTGGGAGTGTCGCAGGCCAAGCCACTCCAAACTCCCGAAGCGCTGGGCAAGGCCCGCGACGCCGCTCTCGCCGGGCTCAAGGTTCTGGACGACCTCAAAAAACCGGACAATGTGGACCAGGCACAATTTGACCAGCAAAAGAAGGGCGTCAACGTTTTGTTCAACGCCGTCGCCGCCCTCGCTTCCACGAACCTGAAGGACTACGCCGCCGCGGTGAATTACTACAAAACGCTTCTGACCATCGACCCAACTGACGCCGCGTCTCATTACCGTCTTGGCATTGTCTATTTGCAAATGACTCCGCCCCAGGGAACCGACGGATTCTGGGAACTCGCCCGCGCCATTGCCTTGAAGATTCCCAACGATGCGCAAGTCCGCGCTTACCTCAAAAACCAGATTATTCGCTACCAGCAGCCCGCCTGCGACAAGCTGGTGGATGACCAGGTGAATGAACTCCTCACGCTCGCCAGTAGCGCCACGGAACGGCCCGCCACGTTGAACGTCCCGAATGCCGCCGATTTGCAGAAGGCCCGCGACGACACCGCCAATTTCATTCCGGCACTAAAGGCCGGAGGCGACGCGGGCAAGGTTATGTGGCTTGCGAGCTGCGGATTGGAGTACCCGGATGTTGGCGTCCGCATTATGGAACCCCCAATGGTGGATGGCGATACAGTAACGCTTAAGGTCTTTCGTGGGGCAACTCCGGAAGAGATTGAAGCGGCCACCGAAGCAAACATGACAGTCAAGATCGAAGGCCAGCCGGAGGCCAAGAAACTCGAGAAGGACGCCGTCGTTCGATTTACTGGCACGCTGACTGGATACTCGCAGAATCCTTTCATGTTGACTTGGGAAAAAGCCAAGATCAACATGGAAGACTTGCCGGAGGAGAAGGCTGCGCCTACCAAGAAGGGGCCGGCGAAGAAAGGTCCAGCCAAGAAAGCTCCAGCTGGAGACTAGAGTTTCAAACAAGACTTGGCCACCGATTGGCCCCGGGAATCTTGCCGGGGCCAATTTTTTGCATTGGTCACGATCCGGACTTCGTTCTTAGAGGAAGTAATTGATAATTAATGCTGGGTTCAAATCTTGAAGATAATGTCTCCTGACGCGATACTGATTCCATGCCGCAATCTTCAGCCAACGCCGCGCTTCGCGTTCGCAACCTGTGTAAGTCCTACAAAGACGTCAAGGCCGTCAATGGACTTGACCTCGAAGTGCGCGCCGGTGAGTGTTTCGGCCTCCTCGGCCCTAACGGTGCGGGCAAAACAACCACCGTCGAGATCTGCGAAGGCCTGACGGCGCCGGATTCCGGAGATGTTGAAGTGCTCGGCATGCGCTGGAACACCGACGCGGAGCAACTTCGCCAGCATCTCGGGATTCAGCTGCAGGACACGCAACTCTCCGAAAAGCTGACCGTACTCGAAACTGTTCGCTTGTTCCGCAGCTTTTTTCATCAGGGTCCCCCAGCCGGTGAAGTCATTGCCCTCGTGCAGCTCGAAGAGAAACAAAAATCTCGGGTCGGCGATCTCTCCGGCGGCCAGAAGCAGCGCCTCGCCCTCGCCTGTGCGCTGGTCGGCGATCCGGAATTTCTCTTTCTTGACGAGCCCACCACGGGTCTCGATCCGCAGGCCCGGCGGCAGCTTTGGGATTTGATCGAAGGATTCAAGAGCTCCGGCAAGACAATCTTGCTGACGACGCATTACATGGACGAAGCCGAGCGCCTATGTGAGCGGATCGCGATCATGGATCACGGAAAAGAGATCGCCCAGGGCACGCCGCGCGAATTGATCGCTTCTATCGGCGCGGAACACATGGTCGAGTTTTCGTCCGGAACCCTTTCGAATGGTTTGGATCTAGCCGGCCTTCAGCGTCTCGCGGGCGTGCGCGCCGTTCGAACGATGAACGGCGCGGTCCAATTGCAAGTCTCCGAATTGCATACGGCTGTGCCAGCTCTTCTCGACGAATTGAGCCGGCAAGGCGTTGCCCTCACGGAGTTGCGGACGCATTCCGCCACTCTCGAGGATGTCTTTGTCACTCTGACCGGGAGACACTTGCGCGATGAGTGAAACCACCGCAGTCCCCGGCGTTCGAACGCGCGAGGCTGCCAATAAGTCGCTGCGCGGGAGCTCGATCGCGGATCATCCTCTGGTTCAATTGACGCTCGTGCGCTTCCGCGAATTCATACGCGAGCCCGAAGCACTGTTTTGGGTATTTGTTTTCCCGATTTTGCTGGCAGCGGGGCTGGGAATTGCGTTTCGCAACCGTCCGGCGGACGTGCTGAAGATCGCGACCGTCTCCCCGGAACTAGCAAGTTCGCTGCGCCAGGAAAAGTTACTCGACGTGGTACAGCTCGATTCGAGCGCCGCTGCGGAAGCGCTTCGAACCGGGAAAGTGGCGCTGCTCGCGGTTCCCGGCCTAGGCGGCGTCGTGGAGTATCACTATGACGACACGAACCCCGACGGCCGCGCGGCGAGAATGCTCGCGGATCGCGCCGTCCAGCGCGCCGCTGGCCGCGTTGATCCAGTCGCCACGAGCGAACAGCTCGTGCGCGAGCCGGGTTCTCGCTACATCGATTTTTTGATCCCTGGCCTGCTCGGAATGAACTTGATGGGCAGCGGAATCTGGTCCATGGGCTTTGCGATTGTGGACGCTCGGCGGAAGAAACTGTTGAAGCGGCTCGTGGCCAGTCCCATGCCCCGCCCGTACTATCTGCTGTCATTTCTGCTCTCCCGCATCTTAATGCTGATCGTTGAGGTAGGTGCGCTTCTGGGATTTGCTGCGCTCATTTTCAAGGTGCCGATTCGCGGATCATTTCTTGACTTGTCCGTGCTGTGCATCCTCGGGGCGCTGTCTTTCAGCGCGCTAGGCTTGCTGATAGCCTCGCGCGCCCGGACGATCGAAGCTGCTTCCGGGTTGATGAATCTGGTGATGATGCCCATGTGGATCGCGTCCGGCGTGTTTTTTTCCTCACAAAAATTTCCCGATGCCGTGCAACCGCTCGTCAAGGCCCTTCCTCTCACGGCCGTGATCGACGCGTTGCGTGCCAACATGCTGCAAGGCACACATCTGCCCCAGCTCGCGCCGCAGCTCGCCGTCATGTCCTTCTACCTACTTGTTTGTTTTATTTTGGCGCTGAAGCTTTTTCGCTGGCGTTAGGTGCATCGCCGGCAGGAGTGGTTTGAAATCAGCGCAGCTTAGCTACGTGGGGGAACGCCAGTCACTGGTCACCAATCACTTACGACCGCCGCCGCTGCCAGTGATCGAGCTTGTAAAGATCAATCTTCCGGCTAAGCGTGTTCCGGTGAATTCCGAGAAGGCGAGCGGCCCGCGACTGATTGCCGCGGGACCGGTCGAGCACGCGCTTGATGAATTTTTTTTCGAATTCGTTGACGGCTTCATCGAAGTGGATTCCGCGCTCCACCATTTGGCCGACTAAGGCTTCGAGTTGGTCCTTCACTGCTGCACACTCCGCACGACTGTTGTTGGCGGCCGGTGATTTCTGCCGGCGCGTTTAGCTGAGTTCGTGGCCTGCTAACTGCCGATACGCCTCCCGGTATTTCAAACGGGTAGCTGCGACAACCTCGGAGGGGAGTTCCGGACCGGGGGGCTGTTTGTTCCATCCGATCCGTTCGAGGTAATCGCGCACGTATTGCTTATCAAACGAGGGCTGGGCGCGCCCTGGCTCATAGCCGTCCGCAGGCCAGAAGCGAGAGGAATCAGGGGTTAAGGCCTCGTCAATCCATATCAATTCTTTTGTCTTCTTGCTGCCGGGCTCCAAGTGGAGCCCGGACCCGTCACCGGCGAGGCCAAACTCGAATTTCGTATCCGCCAAAATGATGCCGCGAGGCTCCGCGTATGCCGCGGAGCGGCGATAAATTTCCAGGCTGATTGCGCGCACCCGTTCCGCCAACTCTCCGCCGATGCGCGCAACCGCGTCATCGAACGAGATGTTCTCATCGTGCCCGGCGGTTGCCTTGGTCGAAGGAGTAAAAATCGCGTGCGGCAGCCGCTCGGATTCGCGAAGCCCAGGCGGTAAGGAAATCCCGCAAATCTTGCCGGTGGCGCGATAATCCTTCCATCCCGAGCCGGACAAGTAGCCGCGCACGACGCACTCGATCGGGAGTGGATTCGTCCGGCGGCAAAGCATGGCGCGTCCTTCGAGTTGCGCGCGGTAGGAGGTGAGTTCCGCCGGAAAATCGGTCGCGGAGATGACATGATTCGGAAGAATGTCTCGAAGCAGGTTGAACCAGAAGAGCGAGAGCTGGGTCAGCACGCGGCCCTTGTCTGGAATTGGCGTGGGCAGCACGACGTCAAATGCCGAGAGCCGGTCCGTGGCGACCAGGAGCAGTTGGCCGCCCACCTCATACAAGTCGCGCACTTTTCCGCGGTTGAGAAAGTGAACGCCGGCAAATTGAGTTTCCCAAACGACGCTGTCCAGTTTTGGAGAAGCCACAGGAAGTCGGTCCCTTCCGAGAGGGGCACATTCTAGCCTACGCGATGCCGAAGTCAACGGCGAAAAAAAAAGAAAAAGTGGAAAAGCTGTGAAGAAAAGCTGTGAAGAAAAACTGCGGAGGCACAAAGTCACAGAGAAAAATCCGAAAGAAATTATTCCCTTTCTTGCCCTGGGCTCCGTGCCCGTGGCTAAGCGTGGCTAAGCTACGCAGCGTTTGTTGCGGCGGCTTGCGCGGCGGCGGCTTCGTCCCATCGAACCGACACGAGTTTCGAGATGCCCGGCTCCTGCATCGTCACGCCATACAGGACCGTTGCCATTTCCATGGTCTTCCGGTTGTGAGTCACGACGATGAACTGCGTGCCGGCGCTCATCTCGGAAACCAGCTTCGTGAAACGCCCGACGTTCGCTTCATCAAGCGGCGCATCGACTTCGTCCAGGATGCAGAAAGGACTCGGTTGGTAGCGGAAGATCGCGATCAAAAGTGCCAGCGCCGTCATCGCCTTTTCGCCGCCGGAGAGAAGCAAGACGTTCTGCAAGCGCTTTCCTGGCGGCTGCGCGACCACATCGATGCCAGGCTCGCCGGAACTATCCGGCTCGGAAAGCCGCATCTCACCAGTTCCGCCACCAAACAGTGTGTGGAAGGCGGTTGCGAAGTTCTGATTGATCGCCGTGAACGCTTCCTCGAATTTCTGCTTGCACACGGCGTCCAGCTCTGTGATCGCCTGCTGTGTATCCGCGATCGATTGCAGCAGATCGGCGCGCTCGCGGTTGAGGAACTCGAAGCGTCGCTCGCATTCGTTGTATTCCTCGAGCGCCATCATATTGATGGGGCCCATGGACTCGATGCGCGCTTTCAATTCGTGGTACTGCGTGTCGGAGGCGTGAAGCTCTTCGCCAGAAAGCAGCGTTGGAAATTCAGCAATCAAGTCTTCTGGCTGAGAATTGAGCTCCTCGATGCATGATTGGCGCAGGTGTTCGCGCTCGGAGTCATTGCGGGCGCGCTCGATTTCGAGTTTGCTGCGCTCCTCGCGAAAATCGCCCAGCTTTTGCCGCGCCATGCGAAGGGTATCGTCGGCCTGGGCCGAGCGCGTGCGCGTGTCGCTAAGCTCTTGTTCCATCTGGTCGCCGCGCGCTTCGAGCCGCTGCTTCTCGGCCCGCAACGATTCGACTTGCCTCTGATGTTCGACGGTCTGCGCGGCAAGCTGCCCCTGCTCCCGCTCGAGCGCTTCTTGCTGAAGCACCAAGGCCGCGCGCCGCGTTGCGAGTTCCTGGAGCTCGTGCGCGATTCGAGTCGCAATCGTCTCCGCACTGGCCAGCCGCTCCGCGAGCGTAGCGGCCTCGGCGCGCCGCGCCGCCAGATCCTCCTGTTTCGCCTGAGCCGATTGTCGCAGCGCCGCCTGCCGCTCGACGGCCTCGGTGATTTCTTGCTCGGCCGCAGTGCGGGCACTCAACGCTTGCACGCGCTGTTGCTGCGCAGCTTCAGCGCGGCGCTGTGCGGTTGTTGCATCCTGCCTCAAGCGCGCGAGTTCGCTCTGGCAGTCGCTCAAGTCAATGCCGAGGCGCACCATGTCGCCTTGCGCCTGGTCGCGCTGCAAGGTCGCGGCGACCGCCAGTTTCTCGGACTCGATATGCTGGGCCGCAGCCTGCTCATGCGCCAATTCGCTTGCATGCAATTCTTCTTCGATGTGACTGTGCGTGGCTTGCGCCTCCGACGATTCGCGTTCGAGCCGCAGCAGCTCTGCGTCCAGCGCGCGCAATTCGCGCTTCATGCCTAGAGGGCCTGCCTCTGACGGACGCCCTCCGCTCACGACGCGGCCCTGGTACGTGGTGCCATCAGGAGTCACGAAGGAATAGGCCGGATAGTCGCGCGCGAGCCGTTCGGCCACCGCGGATTGTTCCACGAGGAACGCCGACTGCAATCGCGGCAGGAACTGCTTTGCCGCCGGGCCGAGCGGATCGCGAAATTCCACGAGCCGGTCGAGGCGCGAAACGGCTTCGCGTTCGATCGCGGCCGGGACAGCCCGCTCGCTCGGCTGCGCGTTCAGCTTGCGAAGCGAATCCACAAAGAAAGTGGCGCGGCCGCCGACTTCGTCGCGCAGCAGAGCAATTCCCGCGCGAGCTAGATCGAAGGTTTCAACTACAACATACTCAAGTTCGTCGCGCAGAAATTGCTCGATGGCGCTTTCGTATTGCTGCTCGACTTCGGCGTAATCGGCAAGCACGCCGACAGCCCGGAAGCCCGCCGAGGAGTCGCCGCCCTGACTAGAAGCAAAAAGCTTTTGAACGGCGTCGTCCGTGTACGACCGTTCATCCAGAATCTGCGCGACGGAAGCGCGCCGTGCGCGTCCGCCGGCGAGGGCATCACGCGCCGTTTCAGCCCGGACAGTGGCTTCGCGCTGCTGCTCTCGCAGGCCGGCGATGCGCGTTTGCGCGTTCTGTACAGATTCTTCGAGCCTGCGTGTGCGCTCCTGCACGGATTGCCAGTGTAAGTCAGCCGCTTGCGCGCGGTCGCGATGGTGCAGGGATTCTTCCAGTAGCTGCTGCTCGCGCTGTTCGGAGCGCGTTACGCCCTGAACGAAGTGCGCAAGGGATTGTTGCGCTTGCGCCTGCTCCCCTTGCAGTCGCGCGAGCTCGTCAGCCAGTTCAGCGCTCGAGCGGCGCAACACCGAGATGCGCTGCTCAGCGGAGTCGTGAGCGCCAGAAATTTCCGCGCTTGCCGCCGAGATGTCCGCCAGGACGGCATCGACCCGCGCAACGTCACCCTTGATAGCGGCGACCGAATCGCCGTGTGCGGCGGCGCGGGTCTCAACCACAGCCGTTTGCGCAGCTATCTGCTCAATTTCAGAGGACATCTGCCCGAGCCGCCCTTTGAGTTCCGCGGTGCGCTGCTTATTGAATAGAATGCGATTTTCGCTGCGGTCCAGCTCGAGCGTCGTTTGGCCGATGATGTTCTGGTGCTGGCGCAATTCCGCTTCAAGCTCATAAGTACGTGAGGAGAGGCGCTCCTGTTCGGCCTCCCAGCGATTCACCGATTGCGCTTCCAGTGTTTCCTGCTGCGAAACGCCGCCGAGCAGGCCGGCGAGGCGCTCGGCCTCGAGATCGAGTTCCTTGGCTTTGCTCGCCAGCACCTGGCGCAGCAGGCCGCGCATTTGCTCGCGGATTTCCGTGTACCGGCGCGCCTTCGAGGCCTGCCGCTTGAGGGAACCAAGCTGTTTCTCCACCTCGACAAAAATGTCATTCACGCGGGAGAGATTGACCTTCGAGGACTCCAGCTTGGCTTCCGAGAGCCGCCGCTTCGTCTTGAATTTCGTGATCCCGGCTGCTTCCTCGATGATGGCGCGCCGGTCGGTCGGCTTCGAGCTGAGAATCTGGCCGATGCGGCCCTGCTCGATAATGGCGTAGGAATCCGGCCCGAGCCCGATCCCCATGAAGAGTTCCTGGATGTCGCGCAGGCGCGCGACGCGGCCGTTGATCAGATATTCGCTTTGCCCCGAGCGATACAGTCGCCGTCCCACAACGACTTCGCCAGGCCGAAGGTGCATCGCCGGTTTCTCCGCAGCGCGCTTTTTCTTTAGGAAGGCAGGCTCCTTGATGTTCTCTGCCTCCTGGCGCGCGTCGTGCTCGCCCTGGACGCCCGCCAACTCCCCGACCACAGCAGTGTTCTCTGCGCCCCCTGTGTCCTCTGTATTCTCTCTGTTGAAGTCCTTCGCATCCTGCCCCACGGCGCTGTCTGGGACACCAACCGGCCCGGGTGCTGGTTCGGCTTGCGGATTCCCCAACACGAACGCCGCAGCCTCCGCCACTTCTGGGTCCACCAGCGTCAGGGTGACTTCGGCAAGCCCCATCGGAGGCCGCTTGACCGTACCGTTAAAGATGCAATCGGCCATGCGCTCGGCGCGGAGCGACTTGTGGCTCTGCTCGCCCAAAACCCAAGTGATCGCATCGACGATGTTGGACTTGCCGCAGCCGTTGGGGCCAATGATGCAGGTCAACCCGCTGCCGCTAAACGTTATATGCGTCTTTTCGCAGAACGACTTGAAGCCAATCAGTTCGACTTTGCGCAGTTTAAGCAAGAGTTCCCCTTAGTGATCTCCGCCAGCCGGGCGCCGTGTTATAGGGCGCCCCAAGACGCCCTACGGCAAGTCCTTTAAAAAGAGATCGGCAGAGACGTATTCCACTTTTCCTGGAGGAGACAATCTGCGACAAAATCGCTGAAGGGTCGTTTAGCAGGGCCCAGCCGCCTGGCGCTACGATGGCGGTTACGGGAGACCAAATTAGCACGCGCCGCATTCGAAGTAAAGGCGCTAAAGGCGCTAGCACCTATCCGTTAACTCTGGGGGCGACTTGTGCTGCGCTTACTTTGTCCTGATTTAGGCCTGGAGGAAGGTCCCCACGCAACGAGCGAAATCGGGCACGGCGTGGAGTTGTCTCGCTGCCCGATTTCGCCCCATAGAATCGCCGCGGAGCCTGCTTTCACTCGTGCTGCGGTTGTTGAGCTTGCTGTCCCGCTTGCTGTTCGGTGACTGTCAAGGCGACCATCTGGCCGTTTGCATCCGGTTGATAATCGACAGTCGCCGTGGACCCCGCACCAACGTGGCCTTGCACGGTTGTGTTTTTGTCCACGACAAACCTCATCGTTTTCTTGTCGCTGCCTTGGCTTACATCCATCGAGAATGCCTTCCCGCCGGTTTCGACCTGCGTGACCTTGCCAGTGATCGAATGAACTTTCGGCGCCTCCTGTCCCGATTGAGATTGTTGCAGTGGGACGCGCGCGTGTGTGGAGACGGCAAGCAGGAATCCGGCTACAGAAGCAACTAAAAGGAACTTCCGAATCATGGGTATACCTCCTGGAATATGGGAGGGCCAAAGTGATCGTGCACATGCAAGCCCATTCGGAAACGAAGCGCACCATCGCACCGAAAGCCTAGCGCAGCGTATGAGTTGCGCACACCCAGTGAAAGGTCGCCGAATCACGCTATCCGATTCGTGAGCAGTTTTTTCCTCGGCCCCACCGATAATTTCTACAGGACAAAGCGTAGCTCGTTCCGCGGTCTGCTAGATTTCCTGGAGCCGCGCGGTGCGGGTCAGGTGGCGCACGCTTTCAGTCTGCGGATTTTCCTTCGACTGAATTCCCGACTTACATTGGGAATCAAGACACATTTCATCAGCGCACGGTGACGGTAATCGCGACTGGAGCCGAGATGCTCCCAGTGTAGCTGGGCCCGGTCACTTCTTCTGGCGTCGTTGACTTGCACAAACACGCCACCTAATATGTCGGCCAAATGGCGGACCCCCAGTCGTTGGTCGGGCAGAGCGTCTCTCACTACCGCATCTTAGAAAAACTCGGTGGGGGCGGCATGGGTGTCGTCTATAAGGCAGAAGACGCTCGGCTTGGCCGCTTTATAGCCCTGAAATTCCTGCCCGTTGATGTCGCACACGATCCTCAGATGCTGGAGCGTTTCAAGCGTGAAGCGCGGGCAGCTTCAGCTCTAAACCATCCCAACATTTGCACCATTCATGACATCGGGGAGGACAGCGGCCGAGCCTTTATCGCCATGGAGTATTTGGATGGGACGACGCTCAAAAACATCATCTCTGGGCACCCGCTCGAACTGGAGCGGCTTCTCGACATCTCCATTGAGATTGCCGATGCGCTGGACGCCGCGCACGCCCAAGGCATCGTCCACAGGGACATCAAACCGGCGAACATTCTTGTCACCAGTCGCGGCCACGCCAAGATTTTGGACTTTGGGCTCGCCAAAGTACCAACCGCAAAGCTGTCTACCAGCAACGCTGACACCCTCGAAACATTGGCGAATGAACCAGAGCACCTGACTAGCCCCGGGATGACCCTCGGAACTGTGGCCTACATGTCGCCCGAACAGGTCCGCGCCAAAGAGCTTGATGCCCGCACAGACCTTTTTTCCTTCGGTGTAGTCCTCTACGAAATGGCCACGGGACAGTTGCCCTTCCGTGGAGAAAGCTCGGGCGTCATCTTCAGCTCCATTCTGGAACGGGCGCCCGTTAGCCCGGTGCGCCTGAACCCCGACATGCCAGCAAAGCTGGAAGACATCATCAATCGCGCCCTTGAAAAAGATCGTGAACTGCGCTTCCAGAGCGCCGCAGAAATGCGCGCTGAACTCAAGCGGCTCAAGCGTGATACAGAGACGGGACGCAGGGCGGCGATCACTGAAGTTGAGGGCGAAGTTCAAGCGGTGACCGTTTCCTCTGGGGCAACGAGGCCCTCAAGCGGCAAACATAAGGGCGTCTCCGCCGAAGCGCAACCCATTGTCGGAGAGCGCCCTCGGCTCTGGGCGTTGAAAATATTGGCGCAAGCTGCTGTTGTGCTCGTTGTCTTAGTTGCAGGCGGATTCTATTGGCGCATGCGGCCGTCTGCGAAACTCACCGAGAAGGACACAGTAGTTCTTGCGGATTTTGCTAACACGACTGGCGAGAATGTCTTCGATGACACGCTCAAGCAGGCGCTATCTGTCGAATTGGCGCAGTCTCCCTTCTTGAACGTGCTGCCAGATCAGCGCACGCAAGAGACGCTGCGGTTGATGAGCCGGCCCGCGAACGAACGAGTAACGCAAAATGTCGCGCGAGAAATCTGCCAGCGCACGCAAAGCCGTGCGCTGCTCGCCGGGTCGATCGCCCCGCTGGGAAGCCACTATGTCATTGGACTGAACGCGCAGAACTGCGTGACTGGAGATTCGCTGGCGCAGGAAGAAGCCGAGGCTTCGCGGAAGGAAGATGTTCTCAAGGCGTTGGACCAGGCAACGACAAAATTACGGGAGAAGCTTGGCGAAGCTCTACCTTCGGTGCAGAAATTCGATGTACCGGCCGAGCAGGCGACCACGTCCTCCCTCGACGCCCTGAAGGCCTATTCCATGGCAACGAAACTTCGAGCCGAGAAGGGAGACGTTGAGGCCATTCCGATGTTCAAGCGGGCCATCGAGCTGGATCCAAGTTTCGCGTTGGCCTACGGTGCGATGGGGCGCGCCTACGCGAACCTGGGTGAAGGCGGGGTTGCCGCCACGAACATCCAGAAAGCCTTTGAGTTGAGCGACCGAGTTAGCGCACGCGAAAAGCTGAGGATTTCATCCTACTATTATTCCATCGTCAGAGAGAACCTGGCGAAGTCAGTCGAGGCTCACGCGCTTTGGGCGCAGGAGTACCCCCGGGACGAACTGGCACGCCGTGGGCTAGGAGCTACTTACTCCGCATTGGGGCAAAGCGAAAAGGCAGCAGCGGAGTACCGCGAGGAGCTTCGCCTTAATCCCATTGACAATATCGGCTACGGGAATTTGATTGCCGAGTACATTTCACTGAATCGTCTGGATGAGGCCAAGTCAGAATATCAACAAGCTTTGGCGCACCATGTGGAACATCCTTTATTGCACAGCGACCGTTACGTGGTTGCATTTTTAGAGAACGACACGACGGAGATGGCGCGACAGGTAGCTTGGGGTGAAGGCAAACCTGGAGTGGAAGATACATTCCTATCCTTGATGGCGAGCACAGAAGAGTATTACGGCCGCTTGGCTAAAGGGCGCGAATTGGCTCAACGAGCGGTGGAATCCGCAAAGCGAAGTGAGGAGAACGAAACGGCAGCCAGCCACGAAATCGCAGCGGCCCAGGCCGAGGCAGATTATGGAAATTCCGAGCGGGCGCGCCAAGGTGTGGCGGCCGCGCTCTTGTTGTCCTCAAGTCCCGATGTTTTGCCAGGGGCGGCCCTGGTGCTGGCAATGGCAGGGGACTCCGCGCGCGCGCAGGCGATAGCCGAGGATTTGATGAAGCGCATGCCGGAGTCCACGCTCGACCGGGAGTATTGGGTGCCTGCGATTCGAGCCGCTATTGAATTGCACCGCAATAACCCCAGCAAAGCTCTTGAGTTTCTGCAAGCAACCTCGCCTTACGAATTCAGCGACTCGTGCTCCCTGTACGCCGTCTATCTGCGCGGCCAGGCAAGATTGTCCCTGACCGAAGGCAAGGAGGCAGTGGCGGATTTCCAGGAAATTTTGGACCACAAGGGCCTGGTCGGGAATGGCGACCAGGGCGCCCTGGCGCGCCTGGGCCTTGCTCGCGCGTATGCAGTAGCGAAAGACCCGGCCAAGGCCCGCAGTGCATATCAAGACTTCTTTAGTTTGTGGAAAGACGCCGACCCCGACATTCCCATCCTGAAGCAAGCCAAAGTGGAATACTCGAAACTACAGTAGGTCTTTCCGGAGCTTTGAAACCCTCTCAGGGCCGATTTGTGCGTGAGGAACTTCGCCTCCTTATTGCTCCGTGACAGTGATTTCCACCGGGGCGGAAGTGCTTCCAACGTAATTTTCATCGCCGATGTATTTCGCGCTGACGTTGTCCTGTCCCACGGGCAAGCCCGTTGTCGTGAGCGCGGCTGTCGCCACGGCAGTGCCCGCGACTGGATCGAAGGCGCCGGTTACCGACACGGGAGAACCGAGCAGCTTCGCGCCGGAGAAGAAGGCGATTTTCCCTGCGGGCGGATTGCCGTAGCTGCTGGTGCTGACGGTTGCCGTCAGTGTGACACCTGCTCCTTCGAGCGTTGTCGTGCTGCTGGCTAACAGGGCGGTCTGGGTCGGGGCCTTCGTGATCGTGAACACAACAGGCTGCGAGGAACTCGGATGGAAGCTCGAATCCCCGCTATAGGAGGCGCGAATATGGTGTGCTCCAGGTTCAAAAGTCGCTAGTCCATTTGGGGTGATAGCAGCGGCGGTTGCAGGCTGGTAGTAGCTAAGCGAACCGCCCGTATTTAAACCATACGGGTCGCCTGGGATGAGCCGTTCGCCGTCGGTGAATTGCACCAAGCCAGTCGCATTCCCAAACCCGGATTTACCGGCCACGTCAGCGCGGAGAAAGATGTAGGTTCCGTAGGGCGCACTTGAGAATGGCGTCCCGGCCGCTGTTCCAACTGGAGTTGTGGCAGCACAGATGAACAATGATGTACTGCACAAGAAGGCGGACGCCACAGTCGTGCTCGGTTCCGGAGACACTGCGACGGAAACCGGCTCGGAATCACTCTGCCCAAAGACGCCGTCTCCGCCGTAATGCGCCTTGACGGTGTAGAAGCCGCCAGGCAAAAGCTGGGTGGTCGAGGAGACAGTGCCGTTGTTTGCCAAGGTGAAAACGCCGTCGGACTGGTTGTTCAGAGTGAAGGGGCCGTTGCTAGCGATCAGGCTGACCTGGCCTGTGGGCGTTCCGAACTTCGATGTCACGCCAATCTCGACGTTTACTGGCTGGCCGTGGACGATGAACCTGGGACTCAATTCAAGCTCGGTGCTCGTTGGTTCAAAAGCGACCGACTTCCAGCCTTGCACCAGGTTGTGTGCGTTCACAGAGCCGAGGCCGGTCGCCATATCATAGCCGACGCCAGCGTTGAAGCCGGCGAGCACTCCGATGGGGAGAGATCCTTCGGTAACGCAGTCGGGCGAGCCCGGAGCGCAAGGCATTGCATTGGTTCCGGAAGTGACGTCGTTAAAGATGCAGGTGCTGGCAGGGCCGGTGCTTGAATTACAATTCGCCGCCGGCTGTTCGGCGGCGAGTTTGTAGTAGACGTAGTTAGCGTTACCTTGACGGGCTTGTGTTTTCTGACTTACAAGAGCCTGGATTCCCGCGAAAGAGGGCCCAGCCAAAGAGGTGCCACCAATGCCTATAATATCCAGAAATGGCGCATTCAAATCGCAGGCACCACTAGAGCTGATGTCGGCTTCGCACATGATATAAAACGATCCGAATCCGGCCATAGTCAGCGAGACGTCGGGGAGATCACGCTTCCCGTCTTCTGGTACGCCCAGCCCACTTTGCCACGCTGGCTTGGGATAACCGCCCTGGCAGCTCGAAGGATTCAGTCCGTCAGAAATCGTACAGTTGCTTGGCCCACCGCTCCCTGCGAACAGGCTCACAAAACGTGCGAGATTCGGGTTGTTGCAATTGGCGATCGGATCAGTACTAAACCCGAGTGCAGCGAAGATGGGGCTTACGCAAGAGGTGTTCGACGCTGTCTCTGGAATATAAGACAGCGCGGAGGCCTGCGTCGTAGGATCATTGGTCAGGCTCCAATATTGGGTGGGATTGAAATAGTCGTTGAAGTCGGTGCCGCCGACGGCAACATCGTAAGGCGTAGACGCGAGCCCGTTCACACCAAAGCCCGACACAGCGACCGCCGTTGGAAGAAACTTCAACCCCTCATCGCACTCGGGTGAGCCAACGTCGCCCGTGACCACGAATGCTGTGATTCCCTGAGCTGCCGCCTGCTGCCATTGGTTGTGGTAAAACTGGTTCCCGACTGTGCCCAAGACCAGTTCGCATCCCGCATAGCTCTCGCTCATGACCGGGGCTAGGTTGTTGTCAATAATGTACTCCGAAGAAAGATCGACGCCGTCGGTCGTGTTCGTGAGAGCGGACGCCACCATCTTGATCGTCGCGTTCTTAGCCACGGCACCCGACCAGCTCACATCAGCGATGGCTTCAATCTCGTCAAAGCTCGCGGAAGTGGGTCCGAGAATGCCTGGATCGGGACCGTTGACAATAATCTGTGGATCGTTTGGCGGCAGGCCAAACAGTTTGCGAAAATCGCGAATATCCTGAACATTGATGTTTGTTCGCGCGACGATAGCGATCGTTTGGCCTCGGCCGTCGATTCCGCTGTCCCACAGCGGTTTCACGTTGTAGATCGTGGCAAAGTCATACGGCCCGACCCCGAAGCATGAGGAAGCAGAAGGGTTAAAAGCGGGACAACCCGTAAATGGAAAACTAAACGCCGGACTTGTTCCCAGCGACGTGATCCTGCCGGTATCCTTCGATCTTCGGAATACGCCAGCAGTATGGATCTGCGGCTTCTTTGGAAAATTGTGAAGAGAGACTACGCCGGCGACCACTGGAGCCAGCGCCGACGGAATTTTTGGATCGCTGGCGTTGGCCCAGTGCTCTTCACCATTCACGGCATACTTATGAATTTCCGAGTGAAAAGCCTCTTGTACCTGTGCCGTGGTGCCCGAAAATTCAATAATGTGGCGGCCCTTGGCGACGCGCGCCACTTGAAAGCCGCGTGATTGGAGCCAGCCCGTGACCGCTTGAATTTCATCATCAGTAGGACCGAACTGCTCGCCGTATTGCTCCGGCGTCAGCCACTTATGGAAGTTCGGCGAGGACTCGTGCTGCTGCTCGTCCAAGAGACGGTTAACGGCTGCCTCCTGTTCCGGAGTATGTTGGAGAAGCAGCAGCATGCGGTTCATGGGCAGGTCGGCGGGCGCCGGGCCTTGGTCGAACTCCTTGCGCGCCAGCGGATGGGTATTCCCTTTGAGTTCGGTCAGATTCTTCTCGTCCACCGCCTGCGTAATTCGAGAAGGTCTTCCGTTGGTTTGCGCGCCGGTTACAATCGCCAAAGTCAAAGAGCCGATCAGCAAAGCCAGTCCTTGCCGGAGCCGCTTCGAAAGCATCTGCATTTCTCCTGTCTGCAAGTTCTTGCCGCTCAAGGAAATTCAAAGGTTTGGAGCGAGTGCTCGGTACTTCCAGGACACAACTACCTGTTTTGTTGCAGCTCACTTCGAATGCAGGGAACGAACGCGCAAGCTAACAATCACGCGAGTACTTGTCAAGATTCAGTACTGGTAGTACTTAGGAAATGGGGGAGAGGCGCTTGGCCGCGCCCGATTGCCTCGGTGGTCAGCTAGGAGCGCTCAATGCGTCAATGCATCCCAACAAAGGGATTCTCGATAAGCACGCCAGCGATGCGCTGTCCAGCGCTCAAATCTTCCGAAAGAATGCGAGTCGCACCACTCTTTGCCGCGGACGAAACGATCAAGGCGTCCCAGAAACCGATTCGCGATTCGTCTTCGATTCCGAAAGCGGCCGAAATTTCAGCTGGAGTGGTCTCCATACACCAGATCGAGTAGGTGTTCACCACGCTGCGCGCCGAATCCTTGGACAACGGTGACGGGATCTTCCGCGTGACGTTGACATAGAATTCCTGGAGCACTTGCATGCTGAGAATGCCCGTTCGCTCCCTCCAAAGGTCTCGCAGAACCGCCTTGGCGATTTCGTGCTTGGCTTTTGCGTCGATGTCGTGCGCGTAGATCAGGACGTTCGTATCGATGAAGGTCTTATCGCTCATGCAGTTCATCCCTGCTGACGCGAATTACGCCGCCCAGGTGGAAGCCTTTTTCGAGCAACGAAATCGCCTGCCGTTCCGCGCGTTCGTAGGCTTCTTCCTCACCGATGAGGATCTCGATTTGACGAGCGAGCAGTCCGCTGATGGACGTTGAACGCCGTGCAGCGACGATCTTGGCCTTTCGAATCGTTTGCCGATCGAGACTGATTGTCAGATTCTGTTTTCCATTGTCTTTTGCGCGCGCCACGATGCCTCCTCCGCGTCTGTCACGTATGTCACGTGTAACACATATTTTACGTGTAGGCAACTTGAAATGATTTAGCGAATCTCTTCCGTATATCGTAAAGCCAATATCTCTTAACACTTACACCGGACCAGCGGGCGATGAGGGGCGCTTAGGCAATTCAAGTATTGGGGTTCAAATCTGTTCAGACGCGGCCGCTTGTTCGAGCGAGTAAACGCTTGGGTTGGCCCAGCGTGCAAACTCGATCACCGGGATGCTGCATAGTCCTTCGCGGGTTCGTGTTGTAGGCTATATTCACAGCGCGCACATCGGAGGTTCTCGATGCTGTTCGACTTTCAGAAAATTTCGGGCAAGGAGCGTTACAAGCTGTTGGTCTCAACTGTGACGCCGCGGCCGATCGCGTGGGTTGTCAGTCAAGACGCCAAGGGGATCGTGAATGCCGCGCCATTTTCGTTTTTCAATGCTTTCTCGGGCGACCCTCCGGTTGTGGGCATCGGAATTGGCAGCCGCAAGCCAGGCCGAGCCAAAGACAGTCGTGCCAACATTCGCGAAACCGGGCAGTTTGTCGTGAATTTGGTGTCGGAGGAAACCGCAGAAGCGATGAACGTCACGGGAATCGAATTTGATCCGGGCATTAATGAACTCCAGCAGGCGGGACTGACGGCTTTGCCTTCATCGCGTGTGAAGCCGCCGCGCATAGCGGAAAGCCCCGTGGCCATGGAATGCGAACTCCTGCAAATCGTTGAATTGGGCGAGAGCGGTCTCGTGCTTGGCCGGGTGCTGGCAATGCATGTTCGCGACGAGGCCGTGATTGACGCTTCGAAATATTCCATCGACACACCGAAGCTGAACCTCATCGGGCGCATGCATGGCTCGGGTTGGTACGTTCGCACGTCGGATTTGTTCGAATTGCCGCGCCTCCAGGTCGGCACATGGAAGAAGTAGACCGTGTTTCGTGGCTCGGGCTTCAGCACGTGGCTTTTGGACCTTGCTAGGTTCAACCCTGCGGGCTGAGAGCCTGCGTCACTAGATCCCGCTACAGGATTTATGTCGTTGACAGCGCCATACTTCCGGAGGTATACCCAACGAAAACCAAATTGGGGGAACTCCGATGCCTGACAAGACTCCCTGTGGGCTGCCCTGCGAAGCTCAGAACGAAACGCAGCCCGCACACAATGAAGTTGTGAACTCCACCGCGTCAAAGATTTCGAGGCGCGATGTCATCAAAAGTGTCATCGCGACGGGCGTAGTCTCGTCGACCAGCTACCTGTTCCGCGTCTCGAAGGTTTGGGCCCAGGCGTCGGCGCCCGGTGCGGTCGACCGGCTGATCACCCTCAACGTGAACGGCCAGGACCGTCGAGTCGACGTCATGAAGCAGGAAACACTGGTCATGACGCTCCGGTACAAGCTCGGCCTCACAGGCACGAAGATCGGGTGCGACCAGGCGGAATGCGGGGCTTGCACGGTTCTGATTGACGATGTGCCGTACTACTCGTGCTCGGTGTTCACGCACACGGTGCGCGACAAGAAGATCGTCACGATCGAAGGGCTTGCCAAGCCGGATGGCACGCTGCATCCCGTGCAGCAGGGCGTGATCGACGAGCAAGGGTTTCAGTGCGCCTATTGCATGCCCGGCTTTGTAATGGCGACAGTGGGATTTCTCAAGACGAATCCCAACCCGACGCGCGCCGAGCTTGCGCGCGGCGTTTCCGGCAACCTCTGCCGGTGCCAGGATTACGACAAGATTCTCACCGCGATGATGCGCGGGGTCGAGAATCTGAGAAAGGCGAGCCATGCCTAACAAAGTGACCCCTTCAAATTTCAGGCTCATCGGCAAGGACTACCCGACGTCGGATCTCTACGCGAAAGTCACGGGCAAGGCGAAGTACGCCGAAGACTTTCGCGCGGATGGCATGCTGTTTTGCAAGCTGGCGCTCAGCCCGATGCCTCACGCAAGAGTGCGGGGCATCGACGCTCGCGCGGCTCTGGCGATGCCGGGAGTCAAGGCGATTCTCACCGCGGACGAGCTTCCGCCGCCAGCCGACAGCATCAACGACAACGGCAACGTGATCCTTGCCAATCCACTGGGGTATCAGGCGCTCACGAACGAGCCACTGTTTCAAGGTCAGCCAATTCTTGCTGTCGCAGCTGTGGACGAACTCACAGCAGCGGATGCCATCGAAAAAATCAAGATTGACCTGGAGCCGCTGTCGTTTGCCGTCGATCCGCTGGACAGCTTGCGTCCCGGCGGAGCGAACGCGAGGACAAATGGAAACGTGTGGGTCCGAGTCCCGCCTCCGCCTCCGAAGGCGGGGGAGCGGCCGAAGGTAACGCCCCCCGAGCTGCACACGCTCAAGTGGACAAATGCGGATTTCGAAGAAGCGAAGGAAGGCCGCTTGCCGATGGGCAAGGAAAGCGAAGAATGGCATGTGGGAGACATTGACGCGGCCTTCAAGAATTCTGCGCTTGTCCTCGATGAGACTTTTGTCACTCCGAACACGAGCCACCAGTGCCTTGAGACTCGCTCCGCCATGGCCTACTGGCAGAACGGCAAGGTCTACGTCCACACCGGCACGCAGAGCACGGCGCAGACGGTACCCGCGATCGCTCGGTGGCTCGGCATCGACGCCAGCAACGTTGTCTTCATCAGCGAATATACCGGCGGCGGATTCGGCAGCAAGATTACCGGCGATATCTCGCTCGTGATTCCAGCGCTGCTGTCCAAGAAGACCGGCGCGCCGGTCATGATGCGAATCAGCCGCGAGGAGGAAAACTATATTGGCAGAGGCCGCCCCAGCTTGCTCGGCCGGATGAAGGTGGGGTTCTCCAAGGAAGGGCGGATCACAGCCCTCGATATGTACGTGATTTGCGACAACGGCCCGTATGACATGGTGGGCGATGCATTTTCTTCGGGCCGAATCGTGTCCGTCCTTTACCAACCGCAGACGATGCGCTGGCGTTCGGTTACGGTCTTGACGAACACTCCACCGCGCAGTGCGCAGAGTTCGCCCGGCGGAATGCAAGGCATCGCGATCATGGAGCCTATCCTCGCGAAGGCCGCGAGGAAGCTCGGCGTGGATCAAGTGGTGCTCCGTCGGGTCAACTGCCCGGAGGGGAAAGCCCCGTTTGGGCCGCTAGTAAACGGTAAGCAGCAATATGCGACAAGCGCGTTCATCAAGGAAGCGCTCGACCGCGGCGCCGAGGAGTTCAAATGGAATGAAAGAAAAACGCAGACGGGCAAGCGAGTCGGTTCGAAAGTGCGCGGCCTCGGCGTTTCGATCAGCTGCTACTCCGGTGGCACCACCGGTTTCGACGGGCTCTTCGTCATCAAGCCTGACGGGCGGGTCTACATCCAGTCCGGCGTCGGCAATCTAGGCACTGAGTCCTGGACCGACGTTCACCGCGTTGTCGCGGAGCTAGTGGGCGTACCGTGGGAAAAATGCCAAATCACGTGGGGGAATACATCGAAGAACCTTCCGTGGACGTGCCCATCCGGCGGCAGCCAAACAACCCACGCCATGACGCGCGCGGCACACGCTGTTTCCTCGGACGCAATCAAGAAGCTTCAGGAGATTGCGGCCAAGGATCTCGGCGGCAAGCCCGAGGATTACTTAGTCGCGAACGAGCGCGTGGCCCGAAAGGGCGGTGGCGCAGGAATGACGCTGGCCCAGGCGGCTCAGCGTGCAATCCAACTGGGAGGGAAGTACGATGGCCACGAGCTTCCTTCCGAGATCAACAAGTTTACCGTGATTTCAGCCACGGCTTTGACTGGTCAAGGCTTGCTTGCAGTCGCGAAGGATATGTACCCGCACGACGGCAACACATTTTCTTACGTCGCCACGTTTGCTGAAGTGGAAGCCGATGTGGAAACCGGGCAGTACCACATTCTGGATTTCCTGGCTTATGCCGATGTGGGAGTCGTCATTCATCCGAAGGCTCTCGGCGGGCAGATTCTTGGCCGCTCGACGCTCGGAATAGGTCACGCCATCGGGCAGAAGTGGGTTTACGACACGGAGTACGGCGTTCCTGTGTCGCGGCGATTCCACCACACCAAGCCGCCGACAATTCTGGATATCCCGGACAAGATGGCATGGGGAGCAGTCGGACTTCCCGATCCGGAGACGCCGGTAGGCGCCCGCGGCATCGGCGAGCCTCCGGTCGGAGGTGGATGCGCGGCAATCTTGAATGCACTGTCGGATGCGCTGGGAGACGAAGTTTTCCGGCGTGCGCCCGTCACGGCGGACGTAATCCTAACTTCTCTCGAAGCGGGCAAGCCGATGCAGCATCCGCTGAGGGTGAATATTTAACCCGGCGTAGGACAGGCTTCAGCCTGTCGCTTTTGATTTGTCCCGGCGCAGGCTCAAACCGAGAGGCCGAAGCCTGTCCTACCGGGTGAGGAGAATGAAAAATGGCTGTCATTCATGACGTGATACCAGCGTTCGAACTTTTTCAGCCAACCTCGGTTGATGACGCCCTCGCTTTGCAGAGCCGGTACGGCGCGAAGGGATGGGTGCTGGCCGGCGGACTCGACAGCTTTGATTGGTTCAAGGATCGGATCAAGCGGCCTGAAGTCGTGATCGATCTGAGCCAGGTCAAAGAGCTGCGAGGCATTCGCCAGAATGGCGATGGGATCGAAATTGGCGCCATGACCACCCTGACGGAAGTGGTGCGTCATCCGCTGGTGCGGGAAAAATTCGCCATTTTGCCCAACGCGGCCGAAGCAGCAGCCTCTCCCCAGATTCGCAACCAGGGGACGATTGGCGGCAACGTTTCCCAGGATGCGCGTTGCTGGTATTACCGAGGCGGCTGGCCGTGCTATCGAGCCGGCGGCAACATTTGCTACGCGGACACGCCGACTGGTCTGAACCGCGAGCACGCCATCCTCGACGCCGACCGCTGCGTCGCAGTCAATCCGTCCGACACCGCGCCCGCGCTGATCGCTCTTGACGCGAAATTCGTGATTCGCGGCCCCAAGGGCGAGCGAGTCGTGAATGCCGAGGACTATTTCATCGGCCCCTCGTTGGACATCACCAAGATGACCATTCTGCGGCCGGGCGATTTGCTGACTGCCATTCGAATCCCCTCTACCTGGGCCGGTGCGCAATTCTATTTCGAAAAGGTTCGGGATCGCAGCGTGTGGGATTTTGCGCTGGTCAACGTGGCAGCGGCAATCGGAACCTCCGGGAATACGATCAATCGCATCCGGCTGGCCGTGAACGGCGTGGCCGCCCATCCTGTTCGGCTGACTGAGGTCGAAGCCGCCGTCATTGGGAAGCCGCGCAACGAGGAAACAGCCACGATGGCTGGGCAACTCGCCATCCAGGGCGCACAGCCGCTGCAATATAACGGCTACAAGGTTCCGTTGATGAGAAATTTGGTGAAGCGCGCGATACGCGGTACGGCTGCCTAGGAGGGAACGTGCACTTCATAGAGTGGGCGACAAACCCGTGGGGACAGGATGTCCCGATCCACATTTCGTGGAGCCTCTTGTGGGTTTCCGCGATCGGGGGCCTGTTGTTCCTGGTCGTGCATGCGATTTACGTAAAATATTTCGCGAAATCGGCTGCCCACGCGGGAGGAACGTCCGCCGTGAGCGCCGCCCAGATTCCTGAGCGTGTCGCAAGGCACTCTTCCGGAGCTCGAGCCTTTCACGCGATCATGGCCCTCTCCATGTTGGCGCTGCTCTTCACCGCGTTTCTGCCCAAGATCGGCGTGCAGTTTGCCTGGGTCACTTATCATTGGATCGCCGGGATTGTGCTCACCGTCTCGGTCATCTATCACATCTTCCACGCGACCTTCTGGCTGGACTTCTGGTCCATCTGGCCTGACAAAGTGGACCTGGAAGATGCGCAGCGAAGAATGAAGCGCGCAATGGGCCAGCCGGCGCCCCCGCCGAGGAAATTCGCTAAGTATCCGCTGGAGAACAAGCTTTATCACCTCGCGGTCATGCTCGGGGGACTTGCGGTTATCTGCACCGGCTTGTTCATGATGAAGCGCGTGCGGACGCCTCTGTTTACCCGCAATCCATACCTGTTCAGCGACACGACTTGGGGTTGGATGTATGTGCTGCATGGGCTCGCAGGCATAGGTTTTGTGGCGCTGGTCACGATGCATATTTACTTCGCGATCCGGCCGGAAAAATTCTTCATCACAAGGTCGATGATTTTCGGCTGGATGGACCGCGAGCACTACCTCGAACACCACGATCCCCAGCGCTGGCCGCCCACGGAGCAGTCCGAAAGTGGGTCCACTCCTGAGCCAAAGAAGGCTACGGCCTAGTTGATGGCGCCCGACAACGTAAGTGATCGTTGCGACGCCATCGAAGCGTGCTACGAGTTTCTGCTCGCCTACGCCGGCCAGGGACTTTCCGGCAAAGAAAACAGCAAATCCAGCGGGGAAGTGCGCGAATACTTGAGTCGTGCAGTCAATGCACTGTCAGGCCTCGCGGCGGCATATGCGACGGCAGTGAAGGATCAGAATCTTCAGCCAGCCGAGCGCTACAACTCATTCCTATCGGTGCTGGATCGCGACGCCAAGGACTCCGTTGCTTCCATCCAGCTCGTTCTCGCCCAATCCACGATTAGCTCCCAGCTGATAGATAACCTGAATGCCTCGATTCATCTCCGCGCCCTGCTCACCGATCTTTTCCTGATTGACGAAATCCTGAAGCCGCAGGAATCCGCGGCCAGACCAGCGATCCCCGGCTAGGCGAGGGCTCTCCTGGGGCGGGTAGCACAGACTGAAGTCTGTGCTACCCGAATGAAACAATCCGAGGTTCGCAACGATAAATGCCAGCGGAATGGACGTGGGGTGCGAGAAATACGGACACGACGTCCGTCTCACGTTGTTAGCTGGAAGCGACCCGGAAGCGCGCGGTGAAGTGGCGCAGGAAGGGCGCCTGGTAGGTGATTTCCAGGCCCTGAATCGCCGAGCGACGGCGCCAAACCTCAAGGATGACTTCGACGACGTAGTCGATGTGACTCTGAGTGTAGACGCGGCGCGGAATCGCCAATCGGACCAAATCCATCGAGGACTGCTCGCCAAACATAAGCGTTCCGATCTCCACCGACCGGACTCCGCCCTCAACATACAGCGCCGCGGCCAAAGCGACGCCCGGAAACCGTGCCGGCGGGATGTGCGGCAGGAAGGCCCGCGCGTCGATATACACCGCGTGGCCTCCCGGCGGCTGCACGATCGGCACTCCTTCGCGAGAAATGTGTTCGGCGAGGTAGGCGGTCGAAGCGATTCGGTAGCTCAGATAATCTTCGTCGAGCGCCTCATTCAAGCCGACCGCAATCGCTTCAAGATCGCGCCCAGCGAGACCGCCGTAGGTGGGGAAGCCTTCCGTAAGGATCAGGAGATCTTTTTCCTGTTGCGCTATCGAATCATCGTTTGTGCCGAGAAATCCTCCGATGTTGGCGAGGCCATCCTTCTTTGCAGACATCGTGCATCCGTCTGCGTAGGAAAACATTTCCCTGGCGATCTCGCGGGGAGTCTTGGCAGCGTAGCCCGGCTCACGCAGCTTGATGAAATAAGCGTTCTCAGCAAATCGGCAGGCGTCGATGTAGAGAGGAATCGAATGGCGCGCGCAGATCGCTTTCACGGCTCCGATGTTGGCCATGGAGACGGGCTGGCCGCCGCCAGAGTTATTCGTGATAGTCAGCATCACCAGCGGAACGCGCTCCCGTCCCTCGCGTGCGATCAATGCTTCGAGACGTTCGGTGTCCATATTGCCCTTGAACGGATGGACGAGCGAAGGCTCGTGCGCTTCCGGAATCGGCAGGTCGAGGGCTTCAGCGCCGTGGAATTCGCAATTTGCGCGGGTCGTGTCGAAATGCGTGTTGTTTGGGACAATGCTGCCTTTGCGGCACATCACGGTGAACAGGATGCGCTCGGCGGCACGCCCCTGATGCGTGGGAATCACATGGCGGAAACCGAAAATGGCCTGAACTGCCGCGCGAAATCGCTCAAAGCTCGGTGAGCCGGCGTAAGATTCGTCGCCGCGCATCATCGCAGCCCATTGTTCCGTGGACATCGCGGCCGTGCCCGAGTCGGTGAGCAGGTCAATCAGAATCGAATCTGACGAAATCGCGAACAAGTTGTAGCCGGCCTGCTCGAGCAATCGCCGGCGCTCTTCGGGGGACGTGCGGCGGATCGGCTCCACGCTCTTGATTCGAAAGGGCTCGATGATGGTCTTGTACATCTGAGCCTCGGTTCAGTGCAGCGGCTCGATCTCGAAACTCAAATCCATGGCCGGCGCCGAGTGCGTCAGCGCGCCGATGGAGATCCAGTCCACACCCGCTTCGGCGAATTCTCGGACGTTGCCCAGCGTGATCCCTCCGGAGGCTTCGGTTCGAATCATGTTCGTAGACTGGTGGCTGTGCACTTGCTCAACGGCTTGTCGAACCAGACGAGGGTTCATGTTGTCGAGCAAAATGACGTCGGGATTGTGCGGGAGCGCCTCGTGGAGTTCATCTAGATTCGTGACCTCGATTTCGATCCATGCGGCATTTCGCCGGCCAATTTTTGCAGCCCTGAGTGCTTCGGACACGCTTCCTGCGAGTCGAATGTGATTTTCCTTGATCAGGATAGCTTCGCCGAGGTCTTTTCGGTGATTTCTTCCGCCGCCTACACGAACTGCGTATTTTTCGAGCGCGCGTAAGGCGGGCGTGGTTTTTCGCGTATCCAAGATTTCCGCGCCTGTTCCTTCCACTGCCCGCACAAATCGCCGCGTGAGCGTCGCGACTCCGCTGAGGCGTTGCAAGAGGTTCAGAGCTACGCGCTCGCCGGTCAAGAGTGCGCGCGCGGAGGCGCTTACCACTGCGGGAATGTGTCCGGGAGAGAGTTCGTCGCCGTCGCGCGAGACGAGGTCGGAGGTCGCTGTGCGATCCAGAAGGGAGAACACTTCGGCGAACAACTCGATCCCGGCGAGCACCAGGGGCGCTTTGGCAACCACCTCACCGCGAGCCCGTAACGTGGCGGGCACAGTCGCTTCGGTCGTAACGTCGCCCGCGCCAATATCCTCGGATAGAAACGAACGCAGCAAGTCACGCCACTGCGACGGGTCAAGTTTGGAGGGCATGGAAATGATACGGGAAGACTAACTCATCTCCAGCATCCGCCGGATTGGCTTCAGAGCGCGTTGCCGCAGATTCTCATCGAGGGTAATTTCCGGCGTCCGGTCGCGCATGCACAGATAGAGTTTTTCCATCGTGTTCAGCTTCATGTGCGGGCATTCGCTGCACGAGCAGCCGCCTTCTCCAGGAGCTGAAATGAAGAGTTTCTCCGGGCAGGCCAGCTCCATCTGGTGCAGAATGCCTTTTTCAGTCGCTACGATAAATTCGGTCGCCAGGCTTTGCTTCGCGTAGTTCAGCAGATCGGAAGTCGATCCCACGAAATCCGCGTGCCGCAGGATCGAGTCAGGGCACTCCGGATGCGCAAGAACCACTGCCAGGGGATGCCGCTCCATCAGTTGGACCAGGCTCTTCTCCGAAAACATTTCGTGAACGATGCAGCTTCCCGGCCAAAGCGTCATTTGGCGGCCGGTTTTCTTCATCACGTACCGGCCGAGGTGCTGGTCCGGCGCGAATAAGATCGGCTGGTCCTTTGGAATCTGGCGGATGATCTTCTCGGCGTTGCTGGACGTGCAGATGATGTCGCTCAGTGCTTTGACTTCCGCGCTGCAATTGATGTAGCTGATCGCCAGATGATCGGAGTAACGCTCGCGAAACGATTTGAAGAGACTTGCCGGGCAGCCGTCGGCCAGGGAGCAGCCGGCTTTCAGGTCCGGGATCAGGACGAGCTTCTTCGGATTGAGAATCTTGGCCGTTTCGGCCATAAACAGCACGCCAGCGAATACGATGACGTCTGCTTCCGTCGAGGCGGCTTGCTGCGAGAGCTGCAAGCTATCGCCCACGAAATCGGCGAGGTCCTGGATTTCGGAATCCTGATAATAGTGCGCCAGGATCACTGCATTCATCTCGCGCTTCAGGCGTGCGATCTCGTCCTCGAGATCCAGGTGCCCGAGGGACACCGAGTACTCATTTTGTACTGGAGCAATCATATCTATCTAGGTAATATGCCTCGAACTCAACTCTTCCAACGACGCTACCGGCACAGAGGGCCCAAGTTCCCCCCTTCTGCCGTCATTGGTTAGATGCCCATTACCAGCCTCAGGGTTCACCAGGAGGGCGAATCATAGCGCATAGGGCAAGGCGCCGCAATGCTGTCGCCTCCGACGCAGACTTCAACCAAGTGCGGCAGAACCGCACGATAGTACCTAGGTGCGCCATCCTAATAGACCTTTTGCTACATCCTCGCCCGTCGGCTAAAATGGCCACTTTGCGATGAGCACGCAGTCTACACTGAACAGCGGAGACCGAACCACGAAGGCGGAGGTTCGGTTCCACAACACGTTAAGCGGGCGCACGGAACCGTTTGTTCCGCTCGTGGCCGGCGAAGTGCGCTCGTACACTTGCGGACCCACCGTTTACGATTTTGCTCACATCGGAAATTTCCGCACGTTCGTGTTTCAAGATCTCCTGCGGCGATACTTGAAGTCGAGAGGCTTCCGCGTCATTCAAGTGATGAACCTGACCGATGTGGACGATCGCATCATCCAAAAGGCGGCCGCCGCCGGCGTCAGCATTCGCGAATACACCGACAAATATATTCAGGCGTACCTCGATGATCGCAGCGCATTGAACCTTGAGCCGCCGGAATACATTGCCCGCGCCACCGAACACATCGATGACATGGTGGAGTTGATCCAGCGCCTGACGGACAAGGGGTTCACGTATAGCAGCGACGGCTCGATCTACTTCCGCATTGCGAAATTCCCGAACTACGGGAAATTGTCGAAAATTCATGTCGAGGGCATGCAGACCGGCGCACGCGTCGACATGGATCGCTATGACAAGGACAACGCCCGCGACTTCGCGCTCTGGAAAGCTCCAAAACCGGGCGAGCACTTTTGGGAGACGCCGATCGGTCCGGGGCGTCCAGGGTGGCATATTGAGTGCTCGGCGATGGCCATGAAGTACCTCGGCGATACGCTCGACATTCACAGCGGCGGCGTCGACCTCACGTTTCCGCATCACGAGAATGAAATTGCGGAGTCCGAAGCCGCGACGGGGAAACCTTTTTCGCGCTACTGGCTGCACGCCGAACACCTGCTCGTAGATCACGAAAAAATGTCGAAGTCGCTGGGCAACTTCGCGACGCTTCGTGAATTGTTTTCGCATGGCCACAAGCCGTCTTCCGTACGTTTTCTTCTTGCTTCCGTCCCGTATCGCCGCCAGTTGAACTTCACGGAAGAGGGCTTGCAGGGTGCAGCAACCTCGGTCGAGCGGCTGCGAAATCTTGTTGTGCGTCTCCGCGAGGCGAAGTTCCCCGAAGGCGTATCTCCCGCGATGGCCGAGCGCGCCGCGAAAGCCGGGGAAGACTTTGACGCTGGCCTTGCCGACGATCTCAACACCGCGGTCGCGCTCGCGGCGATCTTCGATCTTGTGCGCGACGTCAACACCGCAATGGACCGCGGCGAATTCCGCAAGGGCGACGTCGCCCCGGTGCTCTCCGTGATGGATTCCTTCGAGACAGTCTTTGCCGTGCTTCGCGATGACGACGCCGAGAGGCTTCGTGCGCTCGGAATTTCAGCGAATGCTCCCAGGCTGACCGATGCTGAAGTGGAAACCCGCATTGCCGAGCGCCAAGCCGCGCGCAAGCGCCGGGATTTTGCGGCCTCCGACCGGATCCGCGACGAGCTTGCCGCAGAAGGGATCATCCTCGAAGACTCCCGCGAGGGCGGCGTCCGCTGGAAGCGAAAATAGGTACTGCTGATTCTGAGCTGTGAACAATCCCTCTATTTCTTTTTCTCACTGGCTTCAATTCGGCGTAGATTATTGTTAGGCCCCTCTCTTGCGATTGTTGCGTCCGTCATTTCTGGAAAGAGGGAAGTGTGCGTTGTACGGGTCGAGGATTGAAACCAGACCGTAGGAGGCTGCGTGGAGAAAATCGAGGGCACCATCGTGACTGACACCAAGCTGCCCGTCTTAATGACGCCGCTTCCGGGCCCACGAGCGAAGGCTGTGATCGCGCGCGACTCGCAGTGGATTTCGCCGTCCTACACTCGCGGCTATCCTATGGTGGCGAAGTCGGGCCATGGCGCGATGGTCGAGGACGTGGACGGCAACGTGTTCCTGGATTTCGCGGCTGGCATCGCTGTCGTGTCCACGGGACACTGCCATCCGCGCGTAGTCGAAGCTATCCAAAAGCAGGCCGCCGAGCTGATTCATATCTCCGGAACAGATTTTTATTATCCGAACATGGTGGAATTCGCCGAGCGCCTCGCAGCCGTTGCTCCGGGCAAAGAGGCAAAGAAGGTGTACTTCGGCAATTCTGGTACAGAGGCGATCGAAGCGGCCATCAAGCTTGCGCGATACCATACGCGGCGCGACAAGATCATCGCGTTCCACGGCTGCTTTCACGGCCGTACGCTCGGCTCGCTTTCGCTCACCGCGTCGAAGGCTGTGCAACGGAAGGGATTTGGTGCGTTGCTCGCCGGCGTCTTTCACATTCCCTATCCGAATGCCTACCGCTGCCCCTACGGGAATCCTGCGCCTTGTAACTGCGTGGAGGCAGCAACGGTTCTTGAGAGGGAAACGTTCAAGCGCCTTGTCGATCCAGAAGAAGTCGCGGCGGTTTTCATTGAACCGATTCAGGGCGAAGGCGGATACGTTCCCGCGCCAAAAGAATTCCTCCTCGAGCTGCAGCGCATCTGCCGGAAGTACGGAATCTTGCTCGTGTCCGACGAAGTTCAGAGCGGGATGGGACGCACCGGCAAGTGGTGGGCCGGCGATCACGCGGGCATCGAACCGGATATTTTGTGCGTGGCAAAGGGAATTGCCTCGGGCATGCCGCTTTCCGCAATGATCGCTCGCGCGAGCCTGATGGATTGGAAGCCGGGCGCGCACGCTTCCACGTTTGGGGGAAATCCGGTATGCGTTGCTGCGGCGTTAGCAACGATGGATTTACTCGAGACGCAGTACATCGCCAATGCTCGGCGAATTGGCGAATTTCTTATGCAACGCATGGCGGATTGGCCCACGCGACACAAAATCGTGGGCGATGTGCGCGGCAAGGGCCTGATGATCGGCGTCGAAATTGTGCGCGACCGGAAAACCAAGGAGCGCGCCGGCGATCTTCGCGAAGCCATCGTGAACCGCGCCTTTGAGAAGGGCTTACTGTTGCTCGGCGCCGGCGAAAACACGATTCGCATCGCCCCGCCTCTGCTGGTCGACGAAGAGCAGTCCGATTCCGCGGCGCGAACGCTCGACGCCTGCATCAGCGAAACAGAGAAATCCGCGTAGGGCGCGTCCCGCTCACGTTCTAGTGTTCGCCGTGTCGTCTTTGGTCTCCGTGCCTCTATGTTAAAGGTTTCTCGTTGACGCAGCAAAGCTCTAACACAGAGATCACAAAGGGCCAGGGGTCACAGAGAATTCGGTGAAGAAGGCTTTCGCCGACCTCATAGGCAAAGAAAGTTAGCTAGGAGCCATGCCGATCCTCGCACGCGCCGTGTTTGGCTTGGTGAACTGGGCCGCCCGGAGAGGGTTGGCCGAATCTCCCGCGGTGCCGCTGCGCGCAGCCGACAAGCACCGCGCACGGCGCACCGGAGTGCGCGGCGAGACCTACGCCTATTGGTATCTGCGCCGCAACGGATACGTCATGGTCGCTCGCAACTACATCGTGCGCGGCGTCAAGGGCGAGATTGACCTGGTCGGATACGATGGCGAAACCCTGGTGTTCGTCGAAGTAAAAACGCGAACTTCGCCGCGGGATGAGTTCGGTTCTCCGGAGGACGCAGTTACCACTGAGAAGCAGCGCCATCTCTCTCGTATGGCCCGGCAATTCCTCCGCGAGTACCATAGAGTCGGCGCTCCCTTCCGGTTCGACGTTCTCGCGATTGAAGCCCCGCCCGGCAGGCGCCCTATCGTGCGTCTCCATAAGGGCGCTTTTGCTGCATAATATATCGTAGGTATTTCGCGGGACTTCGCGGACAGACGGGGCCTGTCAAAGCGCTCGCGATCTTCACCAGCGTGGTCTTCGAGACCAGGAGGAGTCGTTGCCCGAGCTAAGGAAGGACCCCATCACGGGACGATGGGTGATTATTTCGACGGACCGCGCCAAACGGCCAACGGATTTTCTCCGCGAAAGCGTCGAGATCAAGGGAATCGGAATTTGTCCGTTTTGCTATGGCAACGAATCGAAGACGCCTCCCGAAATTCTCCAGTATGGACGCAACGGAAGCGGCCCGAACACACCCGGCTGGCAGGTGCGCGTCGTTCCCAACAAATTCCCGGCGTTGGGCATCGAGGGAGATCTCGACCGCGAAGGCGAAGGGCTTTTCGACCGGATGAACGGCGTCGGCGCGCACGAAGTCATCATCGAGACTCCCGATCACCGCAGCACGCTCGCAACCATGTCCGAGAGGCAGATTGAAGACGTGCTCTGGGCGTTTCGCGACCGTGTGCTGGACCTCAAGAACGACAAGCGCTTCCGCTATATCCTGATTTTCAAGAATCACGGGGAAGCGGCGGGCGCCTCGCTCGAGCACCCCCATTCGCAACTGATCGCCCTGCCCATCGCGCCGAAGCAAGTACGCGAGGAAGTGGACAGTTCGCGCCACTATTACTTCGACAAGGAGCGCTGCATTTTCTGCGACATGGTCCGGCAGGAACTCGAATCCGGAGTGCGTGTGATCAGTGACACGGACACATTTGTGACACTCGCGCCGTACGCCCCGCGCTTTCCATTTGAAATGTGGATTCTGCCGAAGCAGCACGCCTCAGCGTTTGAAAGTCACCAGAGCCCGGTATATGCCGCGCTCGCCCGAGTTCTCAAGGACAACTTAATGCGCCTCGATGTGGTGCTGGACCGGCCAGCCTACAACTTCATGATCCACACGTCGCCCATCGGCGAAGAAATCAACGAGCACTACCACTGGCATATTGAAATCATCCCCAAGCTCACCAAAGTGGCGGGCTTCGAGTGGGGCACAGGATTCTATATTTGCCCCACTCCGCCCGAGGAATCCGCGCGCTTCATCCGCGACGCGCAAATCACACCCGTCGCTTCCCGCTAGGGAGCGTCGGCTAGTGGCCCAGGCTCTTGCACTGAGGCACGAAGTGTCAGCCTGCGGGCTTAAGTTCTGTTCTTTTCCGGCATTACCGGCTCGCGCCACCTGGCCTGACATTTGCACGCCGGTTTCGTTATACTTTTTGGCTCTGGGCGCGGTACCCAAGAGGCCCAAGGGAGAGGTCTGCAAAACCTCCATTCGTGGGTTCAAATCCCACCCGCGCCTCCAGAAAACCTGCCGTCTGCCAAAGACTCACTTCTCCGAACGCCACTAGGGACAGGACACCTGCGGCGGTGAGTTACCCTGTGCCGGAAGGCCCGGAGTTGCCTTGCAGTCGACATGGTAAGAATAAATGCTATTTTCCGGAGCGTTCTGCGCGACCTTAAGTCTAAGCGGCTCGTTGTTCTTAATAGTGAATGGACCCGGACCTTTTGTTGTCAAGTCAAAGAATTTGGCCGAACTGGCCGCATCGAACGTAAACGTAACGTCGTCCCCGGTTTCATTTAGCCACACAACCTCCGTGAGGCGCTGTTGCCCACTCCCAAGTCTGATGAGACCAGGTTCGACTCGGACCGTTGGCCGGTTGTCATACCTAGCATCCGGGGTTGGGTTGCTGAGCAGTACGGGCATAGGCGAATGCTCAAAGACAGGTGCCATTTTTGTTCCAGGGGTCTCTGCCATTGTCGTTTCTCCTTTTTTGAGTTTGAAACTCGATGAGGTTAGGGGCCCAATACACTCTGAAACTTCGAATCAAGGCGTAACTGCGCGAGGTCTGGTGACTTCTCGACCAGGTCTCGCGAATAGCCGCCCTTGATCGCTTTTCCTATCCATTCTAGGGCGCGCTTTCGATCCCCGAGTTGCTCGTAGATCACTCCTGCCTGGAAGATGTCGTCAACGGATTCAGGAGCTAACGTGAGAGCTCGCCGCAGCTCTTCCCGGGCGCGCCGCGGCTGTTCGAGCATCGAATGCGCATCAGCCAAACGGATCAGAACATCGGAGTCTCGGGGGTTGACCCGCAACTGCTCGACCGCCAGCTTTGCCGTCCGATCATATGCAACCCGCGCCTTCTCCCTCTCACTGCCCGCCTTATAAGCGGACGCCAGGTTGTGCCAATGCATCGAGTCGCGGTCATTCATCTCAACGGCCTTTTGAAAGTTGACAGCCGCATCAGAATAGCGACCCTGGGAGTAATAAAGCGCCCCCAGATTCGTGTAGGTCTTATCGCTTGGCTTGATTGCCGCCGACTTCTCATACATCTTTGCGGCGTCCTCATACCGCTTCTGCGAATACGCGATGACACCCAGGTTGCTGTAGCCACGCGCATTGTCAGGAGTAAGTTCTACGACGGTTCGGAACTCTTTTTCCGCTTCGTCGTAACGGCCCTGGCGATAGTAGAACCCGCCAAGTTCGTTGTGGGCGCCCCAATAATTTGGCCGCGCCGCGATGGCGTTGCGATACGTGGATTCGGCGTCTTGCAACCTGCCGCGTTTCTCGTACGCCTTCGCCAGTTCCCGGTAAGCGTCGCCGTTGTAGGGATCAAGCGCGAGTGCTTTTTGAAGATTCCCGATCGCCTGATCGTAGTCGCCCGTCCCTGTATGGATCATCCCCAGGGTCACGTAGACCTGAGGCAGCTTATTGTTCAGGGCAATCGCCGCCGCGGACGTCTTCTTGGCTTCCTCCGCCCACTGGGAATCTTTGGTGTGCTCGTACTTTTGCCAGTAGGCCTCACCGAGTCCAGCCTCGGCCAGCGCGTACCGGCTGTCCCGCTCCAGGGCTAGCTTGAAGAGCGAGATCGCGTTGTCCACATTCTGAGGCACGTCGTAGCGCTGCAGGTAGCCTGTTCCCTGCGCGTACAAATCGTAAGCGTCTGGAACGGTGGTCCCTCCACTCGCCAGAACCTGCTTGGCCTCACTCGTCAACTTGACATCCAGCAGGTCAGCAGCCTCCAGCACGACCCCATCTTGGAGCGCTGAAATATCGTGAACCTCAGTGTCAATCGTTTTTGATTTGAGCTGTCGCAGCGTCTGAGGATCGACCAAGTTGATGGTCATCCTCACGCGATTGTCGGCTCGCTGGATGCTTCCCGTGATGGCCAGCGTAACCCCAAAAGTCTGCCGCGCCTCTTTGACGCTGACGATCCCTTCGCGCAGGGCATCTGTGGCGGGTACTACCCGGAGTGCTTTTTGAAATTGTTCGAGTTGGCTGAGCTTGCTGCTCAGAATCTCCACCAAGCCATCGCAAAATGCCTGGCTGCTGGGGTCGTTTCCAACATTCGTGAAGGGGAGCACAACAAGCTCTTTCTCGGTTAACGGGGCCATCGAGTGCGACCAGCCACGAATCGTTCCTGCGAACCTTGGCGCTCCGATACCAATCGCAGCGACCACGATCGCCGTCGCCAACAACGCCTGAACACCCAGCGGAAGACCTCGAAGCAGCATTCCGTTTCTGGCAAAGCGCGACTTGGTCTCTCGAGAAGCGCCAGACTCCTGGAGTTCCTTGAGCTCGCGCCTAAGATCTTCTGTCGACGCATAGCGTTTTTCCGGCTCTTTCGCCAGACATCGCCGAATGACCGTCCCCAGAGCGACGGGAATCTTTGGGTTGAGCGACGTGACCGGCGTCGGTTCGTCCTGAATGATCGCCGCGAGAGTCTCACCACCCGTACGCCGGTGAAAAGGCCGCTGCCCCGTTGCCATTTCATAAATCAGGGAGCCAAACGAAAACTGGTCGGAGCGAAAATCCGCAGGCAGGCCGCTCGCCTGCTCAGGAGACATATAGTCAATTGTGCCAAGAATAATTCCGGGTATAGTGACTTCCGGCATTCGGTCGGAATCCGGCAGAGAAAGAGCCGTCAGCTTGCTCAACCCAAAATCCAGAATCTTCACCAACCGATCCTTTCGGATCATTACGTTCTGAGGTTTCAAATCGCGGTGCACGATCCGCGAATTGTGAGCCACGGCCAGGCCTGCCCCAATCTGCGCAGCGACGTCGAGCACGTCCCCAAGCGGCATTGAGCCTGCCGCCAACACTTCGTCCAAGGGTTTCCCGTCCACGAGTTCCATCGCAATGTAAACGGTGCGGCCATCCTGACCGATGTCGTAGATAGTGACGATGTTCGGGTGATTCAAAGATGCCAGCACGTGACCTTCGCGCCGAAAGCGGGCCAGCAATGTGGGATCGTCGGCGAAATCGGGAGGCAGTACTTTGAGGGCGACTTCCCGCTCGAGTTTGGCGTCGTGAGCCCGGTAGACTTCGCCCATACCACCGGAACGCAGGCGCGAAAGGATCTCGTAGGAGCCCAGCACGACGCCGCATTCTAGAACTTGATGTTCGAACTCAGAATGCTCCAAAAATCGGCTGTCGCCGCGCTCGGCGGTGGAAATCAGCGACTCGACTTCCTTGCGCAGTGATGGATCCGGGCAGTTTTGATCCAGATATGCCGGCCGCTCGGGGGGTTGCCGTTCGAGCGCTTCGGCAAGCACTTCCTTAATTCGCTGCCAGTCTTCGCGCGTCACCTGCCCACATCCTTTGATTTCATCTCGCGCTGAAGCCACGCTCGCGCAGTTGTCCATTCGCGCTTGACCGTTGCCGGCGAAATGTTGAGCACGACGGCGGTCTCTTCAATCGAGAGTCCGCCAAAAAAACGCACTTCGATCAGTTTGCTTTGCTGTGGATCCAGCTCAGAGAGGCGATTCAGCGCATCATCCAGCGCCAGAAGATCCAAGTTGCGGCTCTGAGGAGGGGACATCTGCTCGTCGAGCGCAAGCCGGGGAACTCCGGCGCCGCGTTTGGCGGCGTTGCGGCTTCGGGCATGATCCACAAGGATGTGCCGCATCAGCTGCGCCGCAACGGCGAAGAAGTGTGCCCGGCTTTCCCACTGTGGCGTTTTCCGCCCCAGCAGGCGTAAATAGACTTCGTGAACTAACGCTCCGCTTTGAAGGGTATGATCGGGACGCTCCTGGCGAAGATACCGGCGGGCGACGCGGCGCAACTCACCGTAGACTAGCGGAATCAGCTGTTCCCGCGCATCTTGATCACCTTGCCGCCAGTTGAGGAGCAGCTCGGTGACCCGAGGGGCCGTCGCGGGGCACATATCTTTGCTCCCAACGGGGGTCCAACATTCTCAAGTTTGATGGAGTCTAACACCAGTAAATAGCCAATGCAAACTCCGTTTTGCTCTTAATATTGCGTCAAGACCAACGCCACCCTGCCTGATCTCGAAGGCTTATCCAAAGTCTCCCACCGGGTGCGGGCTCATCGCCTGTCGGCGAGTAGGTACTTGGAGTCTCGCCAGGAACGGACGTGGGCTCTACTGGGAGCCCGGCAGAAAATTGTTGAGCCAAACTTCCTCCCCTTTCCGCTTTCCCAGACAAAGGCCCGATGCAGGATGCGGCCCGAAACAGAAAAGCATCGGCCTAGGAGGAAGGGAGAAATACCATGAAATTTGAGACGATCCGAAGTGTCATCAAGGTCAAATTGCTTGGGGCCGCCATGCTCGCGGCCGGTTTGTTTGCCTCGGCGGGGTATGCCCAGACCGAGTTCTCCGGCAAGTTCACTATGCCGTACGAAGTCCAGTGGGGCAAGAATGTTCTCCCTGCGGGGCATTACTCCATCAGCATGCACGCGGTCGGCGCCACGGCTATCGTCCAGTCGGAAGACGGGAAGATCGCATTCCACACGCCCATAGCTATTCGGAACCGCAACGAGAAAGGCACGACCGCCCTCAAAGTTTTGGCCCGCGGAAATGACCGCATCGTTCTTTCCTTGAACTTACCCGAGCGCGGCCTCTCACTCGTCTACCGTCCGGCCACGGCTGCTGAACGCGAACTGCTCGCAAAAGCAGACCGCGAATCTACTGTGCCGCTGACTGCTGCCAGGAAGTAGCGACTCACGGGCCATACAAACGTGGTCCAAACAGAGGGGATGAACCGGATGATTCATCCCCTTTTGCCTTGTGGTATGGACGGTGAAGCCTGATGATCCAGAATAGCCAGGTCGAGCCCGCCGCAAGGCATCGAGTGGGCGCCCAGCACGTTCGAACAGATCTGCAAAGTTCGAAACCTTCTTCACATTTGTTCGACGTGAACCATTTTGATCGTCGATGGTCTGGGGTGGCGGGCGAAACGAGCGCTCCAGCGGCGCCCACCCCAACAAATCACGGATAGCGAAGCTTTAAAATCAGAATCGCCAGCGAGAAAATTAGGGTGACCACGTTCGCGTACAAGATGGGACGATTATTGAGCAGGACGCCGTAGACTGCCCATAGTGCAACCCCCAACGTAAAAACGCTCTGAGTGATCACCGAAATCCCCTCGGTCCTCTTTTCGCGGATGATCTTGATTGCCTGCGGTAGCCAGCAAAGAGTTGTGCAAGTGGCTGCCAGACCTCCCAAACCCTCGAACGATATGGACATCACCTCACCCCAGTATCAATGCTTTTAAAGGATGCCTCCCGTCGAATGGCGGCGTGCTCACGTGCATCCCGCCAGAGCCCGCACCCATTGCCGAATGCTTCACTCCTGCGAGAAGTGAAAGTGAAGCGCGAATCCCCTCCCATTTGAAGTTCCAATGAGGCAGTGAAATACTAACGCGAACAAGGTTGCGCCCAACGTTAAAGCATTCTCCCATCCCTCTGACTCGCAGCTCAATTTGGATCAATCCGGAGTGTCAAGACCCGATTCGGAACCGTTGACTCGCCGTAACGTTTCATTAGTTCTCTCTCATCTTCCAAATCGTTGAACCAGGTCTACTTAGTTCTTGAATTCTACTGAGATTTGGCCAGTGCAATGCAAATGCGCTAGGGAGACAACTTTGGAAACCCAGCGCTTGGTTGAAAGATTTCAACGAATACCCTTGCCTCGGGGGCGAGGTTCGCAAGGTGTCCTTAAACCGAAACGCGACCTTTTGCGAAGTCTTTTCAAAAATGCAGCCGTTGTTTCGGCCAGAGCGTGTGCGGCGCGGCTCCCGCGTCGCTGAGTAAGGTGCGACGGGCGTGGCTAGGCGCTATCAAGATTTGGTGGCCACACTGCATTTGGCACAGGTCCAATTCCTTTGCAGAAGGAAACAAGAGGCTAGCTGTTCTGGTGCAACGAAACAATCTGAAAGGTCGCTTGAAAATGAACGCCCGACAGCGCCTGTTCATTGGCGTCCTACTGCTAGGGCTTCAAGGGCCGCTTGTGGGCAGCGCCGTGTTGGCCGCTCAATTTCCAACGGAATATCAGCTTCAGGCCAACTCCCTGTTCAATTTATTGAAGTTTGTGGAATGGCCGGAAAATGCATCCGCGGGCGCCCATGCAAAGTGGGTCATCGGAGTTGTCGGAAGCACTCCCGTCACATACGAATTGGTTCGGATGGTCGCAGGGAAAACGATCCTGGGACGCGAACTGAAAATAGAAGCGGTTCAGTCCGTGGATCGCATGCGCGCCTGCCAAGTTCTGTTCATCAGCGCCTCCGAAAGGAAACGCCTGCCGTCCATCCTGGCTGGCGTGCGCGGGTACAGCGTGCTCACAGTTTCGGATATGGATAATTTTGTGGAGTCGGGCGGGATGGTGCAGTTTGTGATGGCAGACGAGCGCGTGCGCATGATGATAGACGTTGGCGCTGCGACCGGCGCGCGCTTGAAAATCAGCGCCAAGCTGTTGGCCCTTGCGAGCGCCGTAACCGCCCGCAACTCCGAGTGAACGATTGATGAAATGGTCCCGCAAGCTTTCGCTGCGCCGAAAGATCACCTTCGTCATCATGATCAATACGTTCGCCGCTTTGTGCACGGCAGGAGTCGCATTCGCCAAATACGGTGTGAACCGTTTTCAACAAGTGGAAATGCGGGATCTGGAGACTCTCGCTCAAATCCTCGGGAGTAGCAGCACCGCCGCCCTCAGTTTTAAAGATCCCAATTCCGCTAACGATATACTGCAAGCCCTGGCTGTCAAACCGCACATCATCGTAGCCGTTATTTACGACCGCGATGACAAACCGTTCGCCGCGTATCAGAGGTCCGGCTCACATGTTCCAGACATTCCGCAACTCGTGACGGGAGAAACCAGCCGCTTCACCGCTGACCGCATTCGGATCCTCCAGACGATCAAGTTCGATGGAGAGAAAATTGGCACAGTCTTTCTCGAGGGAGACAAGGGCGAAGACAAGCAACTCCTGAACAGTTATTTGGCCTTTTTCGCTTTGATCGTCGCCGCCGTTTCTCTTGGAGCCTATGTGATGGCCGCCCGGTTACAGCGCCTCGTATCTAACCCGATCTCACAGCTTGCCTGGACCACAAAAATGGTCACTACTTCCCGGGACTTCACTATTCGAGCGGCGAAGCAATCCGAAGACGAAGTAGGCGTCCTGATCGACGGCTTCAATGGAATGTTGGAGCAGATTCAGAAGCGCGACACCGAGTTGCGCCATGCGAGCGAGGACTTAGAGCGGCGGGTAGACGAGCGAACGACCGAACTCGCGGAGGAAGTGTTTGACCGCCAGCGAGCCCAGGAAGCTCTTCACGAGAGCAAGGAACGAATCCGGCTGCTCCTCGATTCGACCGCCGAAGCGATTTTCGGCATAGACCGCGATGGGAAGTGCACGTTCTGCAATCCTGCAACGCTCCAACTGCTCGGCTACGAAAGTGTAGACGCGCTTCTGGGCAAGTTCATGTTCGAGGTGACGCGCCATTCCCGCGGAGACGGCTCACGGTATCCCCTTGAGGTATGCCCGATTGTGCAGGCGCGCCTTTCAGGCAAGGAGATTCATTCGGACTCAGATACGTTTTGGCGATCGGACAACACGAACTTTCCGGTTGAATATTGGGCGTATCCCATCCGCAAAGACGGCGAAGTCGTCGGCGGGGTCGTGACCTTTGTAGACATTACGGAGCGCAAACGAGCTCAGGCTGCGCTTCTCGAAGCCAAAGAGGTAGCCGAAGCGGCCAGCCGCGCGAAGAGCGAGTTCCTGGCCAACATGAGCCACGAAATCCGCACGCCGATGAACGGCATCATCGGCATGACCGATCTGGCTCTCGATACCACTCTGACGGCCGAGCAGCGAGATTACCTCAGCCTGGTCAAATCCTCGGCTGACAGTCTCTTGCGGGTGATTGATGACATTCTGGACTTCTCCAAGATCGAGGCAGGGAAGCTGCAACTCGAGCAGACCGAATTCAAGATTCGCGACATGCTGAAGGACACCCTGAAAACCATGGCGGTCAGGGCGGACACGAAGGGCACGGAGCTCTCTGTGCGCGTGTCGCCGGACGTACCAGTTACCGTCGTGGGAGACCCCACGCGCCTGCGCCAGGTCATCGTGAACCTTGTGGGGAATTCGATCAAGTTCACCGACAAAGGAACCGTTGTCGTAGATGCGGAGCTCGAATCTAGCACCGGGGAAGATGTACATCTGCACATGTCGGTTTCCGACAGCGGCATCGGCATTCCGCTCGAAAAGCAAGAGTTGATATTCGAGCCCTTCGCGCAGGCAGACGGGTCGACCACCCGCCGTTTTGGCGGTACTGGGTTAGGCCTGGCGATTTCCCGCCAGCTTGTTGAGCTCATGGGTGGCCGGATGTGGCTGGAAAGCGAAGTCGGAAAGGGCAGCAGGTTTCATTTGACCTGCGCATTCAAGAGAGGGGCCGAAGCCGCTTCCGACCAGGAACCGGCGGCTGGACGAATCCCGCCCGGCCTAGAGATGCTGATCGTAGACAATAACCCCGCAAACTGCCGAATTTTTGCGGAAATGCTCACGAACTGGGACATAAAACCAACGGCGATGGAAAACGGTGGAGCTGGCTTGGCCGCACTGGAGAACGCACGAACCGCCGGCCACCCCTTTCCAATTGCATTGCTGGACGCGCGAATGCCGGGCATCGACGGGTTCCAAATTATGGAGAAAGTCCGAGCGAATCCCTCACTGGCGGGCGCGGTGATCATGATGCTCCCTACCGACCGCCATATGACCGACGCAGGGCGGTGCCGCGAACTTGGGGTGAAGCAGATACTCACCAAGCCAGTCGGCCAGTCGGAACTCTTCGACGCCATCGTTTTGGCCCTCGGCGCGGGTTCTGCGCGCCAAGCGTCCGTTGAGCCGTCGACTCCGATTCGAGAAGAACCGATGGGGCGGTCGCTGCGCATTTTGCTTTGCGAAGACAATTCCGTGAACCAAAAGCTCGCGATGCGTCTGCTGGAAAAAGCTGGCCATCGACTCACATTGGCAAGCACAGGCCGGCAAGGCCTGGCGGCCTGGGAAAATGCGAGTACGCCCGGATTCGACGTGGTGCTCATGGATATCCAGATGCCAGAGATGGACGGCTTGGAGGCTACGACTGAGATTCGGAAGCGCGAATGGAAGTCCGGTAAGCACATTCCCATTATCGCCATGACGGCTCACGCAATGCGCGGAGACAAGGAACGATATCTTGCGGGTGGAATGGACGGTTACATATCGAAGCCGATTCGCCGGAAAGGCCTCTTCGCGGAGATCGAGCGGTGCCTGGCGGCAACCGAAAGGAGCGTCACAATGTCAGAAAATGGCACGCGACCCGGCGAGTTGATTGACCGGGCGTCGCTGTTGGAACGCGTAGAGGGCGATCACGAACTACTTGCGGAGATGATCAATCTCTTCGTCGACGATGCGCCCAATCTCCTCGCCTCCATGCGCGAAGCATTGCAAAAGGGCGACCTGCTGTTATTGGAGCGGTCCGCGCACTCCCTGAAAGGAGCGGCCAGCAATCTTTCCGCCCAGCCGGCCGCCGCCGCCGCACAGCAACTGGAAAGAGATGCGAAACGAGCGAACGCAGAATCCGCCAAAGCAAGCCTGTTGGCAGTCGAGAAAGAAGTGGATAGCCTGCTCCCGGCCCTTGCTGATATTTGTCAGGGAGTTTCGAAATGAAGATTCTCATCGCCGACGACGAGCCAGTCTCGCGCCGCATGCTCCACTCTCTCCTTGAGAAGTGGGGCTTCGAGGTTCTTTCGGCCGAAGACGGCAACGCAGCCTGGGAAACGCTGAGACCCGCGGACGCTCCGCGGATGGCGTTGCTGGATTGGATGATGCCCGGGCAGAACGGCGTCGATGTGTGCCGGGTCTTGAGGAAGCAACGTCCGGAGCCGTACACCTATATTCTCTTGCTGACCGCGAAAGACGCCAAAGAAAGCGTCGTCGAGGGTCTCGAATCCGGAGCCGACGACTATTTGACGAAGCCCTTCAATCCTCAAGAACTCAAGGCGCGCATTCGCGTCGGGCTGCGTGTCCTCGAACTGGAAGACAATCTGGTGCAAGCGCGCGAAGCCATGCGATTCAAGGCCACGCATGACACGCTCACCGGAGTCTGGAATCGCGGCGCCATATTGGAAACTTTGGATCGGGAAATCAATCGCTCCCACAGAGAGCGCCTTCCACTCGGCGTGCTGATCGCGGATTTGGACCATTTCAAGTCGATCAATGATACCTACGGACACCTCGCGGGCGATACTGCGCTTCGTGAAGTCACAAGAAGAATGCAGGCCCAAGTGCGGCCATATGACGCGGTGGGCCGCTACGGCGGCGAGGAGTTCTTGATTCTCCTGCCCGGGTGCGACGGGTCAGAAACACGGGAGAAGGCTGAGAGGTTGCGGGAAGCGATCGCACAAGTGCCCGTCGAGACCCCCGCCGGCTCCCTGAGGATCACGGTGAGCATTGGAGCCGCCGCAGCCGGCGACTGGCCGCACGAAACGGCGAATCGTATTCTGCAAATGGCCGACCTGGCCCTGTATCGCGCCAAAGAGGACGGGCGGAACCGCACCGTAATGGCGGGCGCAGCCGAACAGGAAGAAGCAAATACCAATTCATTGGAGCTCTCTCGCCAAGGTACGCGCGAAGACTGAGCGAACCCGCGCGAAATTCGGTGTGAAATCTCAATCAGCGAATCAGCTCAGGAATTCGTTCGCGCGGACAAGCTTTCAAGCGCGCCGCTCCCGGCAATCTCGACGCGCTGCACGCCGCCCCACCTCACGTGCTCCTGTTCGAACCGGTTCTGAATTCGCCGCCGCAATTCTCGCGCGGCGTCGTCCTGCCGGCCGGGAACCGTGCGAAGCTGCAGCCGCAGCGTTGCGCCGGCCGGGCCGAACGTTTCCACGCCCAGGACCCGCGGCCCGTCCACCAAAACAGAAGACCAGGAGCTATCCGCCCGAAGCTCGGCGCACACGCGCTCCAGCGAGGCGAACGCCGTGTCAGAAGATCCTTCCGGCGGAATCGCAAGGTCCACGAACACCTGGCCCCAGTCGCGGCTGAGGTTCGAAACCTGAGTGATCTCGCTATTCGGAATCGTGACCACCGCGCCTTGAATGTCCCGAATCACCGTGCGGCGCAGCGTCAGGTGCTCCACGCGTCCCACGACGGCCCCGACCCGCACGCTCTCCCCGACCACAAACTGGTCCTCGATAATGATGAAGAAACCGTTGATCAGATCCCGAACCAGATGTTGCGCTCCAAAGCCGAACGCCAGGCTCGCGAGTCCCGCCACCGCCGCGACCGGCGTCACGTTGAAGCCGAAAAGCGGCAGCGCCGTAAGGATTGCGCCGACGACGATGACCGCAGTTCCGGCGCTGTACAGCAGGCTGGACAGAGTCTTCACGTGCTGCTCGCGCATGCGCGCAATTCGGCCCAGGGACTCGGCTCCGACCGCCGGAATCAGCCGTCGAGTGAGCACGCGCAGCATCCGGTTCAAGACCAGGGCAACCGCCAATATCGTGACGAGTCGCAACCCGTCGCTGAGCGCAAAATCCGTCCACTTGGAGAGGTTTGGAGTCATAATAAACGCACGTGATTATAGCACTCGCGATTCGCCGCCAGGCGGAGATAGCGGCCGAACGGGCAGCTGCGGGAGATTCCCATGATAGCTGAGAGACGATTTTTCCTTTCGGGCCTCGTAGGGGTCCTCGCGGGAGCAAAAATCTCCCTCTCAGCGGGGCAGCGTCAAGGGCCTGCGCCTCGATTTCCGCAGGTTCCCGATGCCAGCACCTCAAACGGCCAGCCAGGCGATGTTCCACTCCCTCCGCGCGCCAACCCCAAGGTGCAGCTCAAGGAAGATCAAAAGACCTTGAGACACGACGTCGATCATCTTGTGCAGTTGGCCAAGGAGCTGAAGGAAGAAGCGGACAAAACTCCGGAAACCGATATCCTCTCGCTTTCACTGGTGAAGAAAGCCGAGGAAATCGAGAAGCTGGCTCACCAAATCAGGGACCTCGCCCGCGCCGCTTGAGCGCCAAAACGCGTGGCGCGGCTGGGGAGACTCGAACTCCCGACCTCGTGCTTCGGAGGCACGCGCTCTATCCAACTGAGCTACAGCCGCGTATTCCCTTTATATCACGCAGGGTGTCAGGAGCGTATTGCTGCTGGTAGAAGAATTAAGGTGTGGCGCCGCGGTACAAACCAAGCCGGCGGGCGCTGCACTGACGCTACTGTTCGATTCGGTCAGCAAAGACGGAGCTGCCGATCACTTTTACATCAATGCCAATCGGCGGACGCAACGCACTTCCGTGGACGATTTCTCCTCTGGCCCAGGTGTCGCCTCCGAGCGGGCCGACCTTCAAGGGATCGAAAACAGTACGCTCGCACGGGCTTACGACCATCGGATGGTTGGCGCGATACCCAAATTCCGTCGCGAGCCTGTTGAGGTCGGTAACGAACTCTAATTCGCACCGTCCATAAGGGCTCTGAGCGGCGAATGCCCAGAGCTCCCCTCCTGGAAGTCGAATGACCACCGCATCCACGTTCTCGTGGGTGTAGGGCCTCACGAATGTGAATTTCTTCGCTGCCCAATCCTTGTCGAGCTCATCGATCTTTCCAACCTCGGTCGGCCCTTCTTGGACCGTCGCGTTGCTAACGGGAAGCGGTAACGTCGGCACAGCCGGCTCGGTGGCGTCCATTCCCGCCGCGGGAGTGTCGGCAACCGCGTGCGGCTTGACGCTGACCCACCAGAAGATAGAAACGATAATTACAAGAACCCCCACTGAAATTCCCCCGACCAGTGCGACCAGGTTAGGGTCAAGGTCGGCGAAGGGTGAGCGCGGGCGCTTGGCATCTGCCGCGACGCCAGGGATATCGGGCATATCGGGCCGAAGCGGGTCAAATTTGTTCTCTGCTGGATTGTCGAGAACCGGTGCGGGAGGCTTGCTTGGTGTATTTACAGGCATAACCGTTCAATACTTGCGCATATGGATTTCACTGCCATTGCGTTCGTGCTTCACTTCGTCCATCAGCTGGTTAATCAAGTAGATCCCGCGGCCGTGGTCGGAAACCAAGCTGGATTCGTCGGTTGGCGTGGGTATCGATCGGGGATCAAATCCCTGGCCCGGGTCGCGAACGACGATCAGAATGCCCCGGTCGCGGTCGGCCGTCACCGAACACTCGACTTTTTTGGCGGGATCCGATTTGCAGCCATGAAGGATTGCGTTTGCCAGAGCTTCACGCAAGGCCATCTCGATTTCGAATTCCTTGCCTGCCGCGTAGTCGAGTTCGCCAACGAGACGCATCACCCAGCTGACAACGGGTGAAATCGCTGCCACGTCGGCATGCAGAGATACGTCAAAACGCGTGGGAGAGCCTAGTTCGTTGCCCGTTACAGGATGTTGGTCTCTCGCCATACACGATTCCGGGTACATGGCTGCCTGGGCAAAAGTCCGCCAGGATAGGTCAACCTGTGGTCAGCGGATATGCTACCTCACCTATCCCTATTTTGGGACCGAATTTCTGCTTGGACAAGCAAGTAGGAGGGATCGGTTCCGTATAGATACACGGGTCAGCGAGTTCGGAAGATCGCCGATTCCTGCCGCCGTACCTCTTCATTTAAGTTCGCGATTGCCAACAGTAGTTGCAGCAACTTGGATTGCAGGTCCTCGCTCAATTGCCGTTTCTCGTCACCAAGAGTGTCGACCACGAACTCCACTTGAGACAGCAGCCAGTTTCGCGCCTCCCAGTCGACCTCCTCTTCCAGACGGACTCGGTTCGAAATGATCGTGATCCGCTGATTTGCCTCTGCGATGTATTCGTCGAGATTGACTTCCGTTCCGTGCGGCGCGGGCCGGAGTTCGGTTGTGCAATCCTGAGTATCGTGGCTAGGCGGCGTCATATGTCAGACCTCAAATCGCGATTTCCGCTTGATCTATATCTTGTGAGCACGCCTGCTACCAGCGCGCCAATCCGTTCATCCGTTTTATTTCCAGTCTTGTAGAATCGGTCGCCTAGAAAATGGTCTTGTGCTGGGCGTTACTCCGGGTAGAAACTATCCTGGCTGTGGAGTCGAAGTCGCGTTTCAAAATGGGAACAGAAGCTCGGCTAGGGCAGAACCAAGGCGTTTCCTCGCAGGCTTCCGCCAATGTTGACTCGACGGAAAACCCTTTCCACGATTTAAATGGACACGGCTATGCAGCGAAGGGAATATGAGTTGGCCAGCGTGGTCGCACCTTGGGATGCTGAGGAGGGTCATCCATATGCGCAAGTTCGTCTTCGTGTTTGCGGCGCTGTTTTGTCTATCGATGTCAGCCGCCGCGCAGGATTCCACTGCAGAGTCGAGTGCAACTCTCGAAGCTGCCAGTCCGGCGGCTGAGCCCGCCGAACCCGCCGCTCCCGCGTCTCTAAGCCCGGCGGATCGCGAAGCCTGGCAAATTGGAGCTGGATTTCAATATCTGCACTACAAAGCCCTGGGCGTCACGTTCAATAACTATGGATACCAAGCGGCCTTCACCCGGTTTTTTACGAACAAGCTTGGCGCCGAAGCGACGCTGCTCTCCGGGTTCGGCCACACCACGACCAGCCCAAACTTCACTGCTAAGTCGATATTCGTGGGCGCTGGGCCGCATTATGCCTTTATTACCGCCGGGCGATTCGAGCCCTGGCTTCACGCGATCCCCGGCTGGCAGCATTTTCGGTTCACTCAGGGCGCCATACTCGGCAACAACAATGGGTTCGGTATTTTGGGCGGCGGCGGAGTGGACTATAAATTTGGAGGGCGCGCTTACTGGCGATTTCAGGCGGACTATGTCGGAACGCGCTTCGGCGGCCAGTTTAATTCCAGCTACGCATTCGGCACAGGTATCCTTTTCAATTTCTAAGTGTTAAGAAGCGTGCCGGCTGCGGGCGCCGCGGCGACCACTTTCCACACTGAAACTAAGCTAATTAAGCCGCCGCACCGTGGCATTTCTTGTACTTCTTTCCGCTCCCGCAGGGACAAGGATCATTCCGCCCCACTTTTGCGCCGGTGCGAACGGGTTTGGGCTGCTCGGCTTGCGCGGCTCCCGCTTGAAATTGCAATTCCTGTTGTTGACGGCGCTGCCGTCGTTCGATCTCGCGCGCTTCATCCTCGGGGCGAGCCGGTTGCACCAGAAATAGATAGCGAACCGTCTCCGTGTCGATGCGTCCCATCATGTCTTCGAACAGCGTGAAGGCTTCTTTTTTGAACTCCACGAGCGGATCTTTTTGCCCATACCCGCGCAGTCCGATGCCTTCCTTCAGATGGTCGAGCGTCAGCAGGTGGTCCTTCCATTGTGTATCCACGATATCCAGGATGATTCGCCGCTCGAGCCAGCGCATCATCTGCTCACCGAACATTTTTTCTTTCTCGGCATAACGCGCTTTGACGCGCTCGATAAGGGTTTCCTCCAGCTCTGCATAATTCATTTTGGCGGGGTCGATTCCCACAGCCTTGATGTCGATGCCGTATTGATTCAGTACTTCGGCGGCGAATTGCGTGACGTTCCATTTTTCGGGGTGCTCGTTTTTGGGGCAGTAAGTCTCCACCAGCTCGATGGCGATGTCTGCGGCGATGCCTAGGGCGTAATCTTTCTGTTCCTTTCCTTCGAGCGCGGAGCGGCGGATCGAGTAAATCGTCTCGCGCTGCTTGTTCATCACGTCGTCGTATTCGAGCAAATGCTTGCGCGCCTCGAAGTTTTGCGCCTCGACCGACTGCTGCGCATTCTCGATGCGCCGCGAGATAAGCTTCGACTCGATGGGAATGCCCTCGGTCATGCCCAGGCGGTACATGAGCGCCTTGACGCGCTCGCCGCCAAAAACGCGGAGCAGATCGTCCTCGAGCGAGAGGAAAAACCGCGAAGAGCCGGGGTCGCCTTGCCGGCCGGCGCGCCCGCGGAGCTGATTGTCGATGCGCCGAGCCTCGTGGCGCTCGGTGCCGAGTATGTGCAATCCGCCGAGGGCGATCACCTCGTCGTGTTCGGCGCGGCATTGCTCTACGTAATGCTCGTAGATGGGTTTCCACTGATCTAGCGGAACTTGAAATATTTTTCCTTCCTGCTGGAACAAGACCATGTTGGGAGCCGCATTGCCGTTGCTGCTTCCTTCGCCGATCACGGCAGGTGCCGCGGTGTAGGGAATCGCGAGCCGTTCGCGCATACAATGTTCGCGAGCCATGGCTTCGGGGTTCCCGCCGAGGAGGATGTCGGTGCCCCGGCCGGCCATATTGGTCGACACGGTAACCGCTCCCTTGCGTCCCGCCTGCGAAACGATCTTTGCTTCCCGTTCGTGCTGCTTGGCGTTCAAAACTTGGTGCGGAACGCCCGCCTTTTTCAGCAGATTCGACAGATGCTCGGATTTTTCGATCGAAATCGTGCCGACAAGGACCGGTTGGCCGGATTCGTGGATTTGGCGGATGCCATGCGCGAGCGAGTTGTCTTCCTGCAGAATGCCGTTAACGACGGCTTCGTATTTTTCCCCAGCCGTGCGATAGACGACGTCGCGAAACTCCTCGCGGCGGAGTTCTCGGTTCGTCGGAATCACGGAAACATCGAGTTTGTAGATCTTGTTGAACTCGTTCGCTTCGGTTTCCGCGGTTCCGGTCATGCCGGAAAGCTTTTTGTACATGCGGAAATAATTTTGAAATGTGATCGTGGCGAGCGTCTGGTTTTCACGCTCGATCTTAACGCCTTCCTTCGCTTCCACCGCCTGATGCAAGCCGTCCGACCAGCGCCGGCCAGGCATCTCGCGCCCCGTAAATTCGTCGACGATCACAACTTCGCCGTTTTTCACAACGTACTCGATGTCACGCCGGTATAGCGTGTGGGCCCGAAGCGCCTGGTAGACGTGATGGATCGTTTCCATGTGCTGCGGGTCGTACAGGTTTCCAAGCCCCAGCAGCCTTTCCGCTTTGCTGACGCCTTCTTCGGTGAGCGTTGCGGTTTTGTGTTTCTCATCGATCGTGTAGTCGATGTCCTGGATCAACTTTGGGATCATCTTGTCGATGCGATAGTACTTATCGGTGGATTCCTCTGCGGGACCGGAAATGATCAACGGCGTGCGCGCCTCGTCAATGAGGATCGAGTCGACTTCGTCCACGATGCCGAAATGGTGCCCGCGCTGGACGCAGTCGGCGAGATCGTACTTCATGTTGTCGCGCAGGTAGTCGAACCCAAATTCGTTGTTCGTGCCGTAGGTAATGTCCGCGCCATAGGCCGCCCGCCGCTCGACGTCGCTCAAGTCGTGAACGATTACTCCGACGGTCAGTCCAAGAGCCCGATAGATCGGGCTCATCCACTCCGCGTCGCGCCGCGCCAGGTAGTCGTTGACTGTTACAATATGGACGCCGCGCCCGGTAAGTGCGTTCAGGACGGCGGGAAGGGTGGCGACGAGAGTCTTGCCCTCGCCCGTCTTCATTTCCGCAATCTTGCCTTCGTCGAGAACGATCCCGCCGATCAGCTGCACATCGAAGTGGCGCATCCCGAGCTTGCGCCGCCCCGCCTCCCGCACGAGGGCAAACGTCGGGACCACCGCAGACTCGAGCGCCTCTTTGCAACGCTCCTTGTACTGGGTATCGTCGAGCGAAATGTCGCCCAGCCGTTGCCTGACCTGCTCACGAAGCTGAGCCGTTTTCTCGAGCATCTGAGCGTCCGTGAGCTGCTCGAATTCGGGTGCAAGCGCGTTGATGGCGTTTACCTTCGGCTGGATCACCTTCAGGTCGCGCTCGTGCTTGGTGCCAATGAACCGGGCCACGACCCGGTCGATCATGGTATCGACTCGTATCACTGTCGTTCAGTGTCCTTCGGAATGAATTTCCTATTCCAGTGGCGAACTCACGTAATCGCGTGTGAGTTGCGGCGGCGTGATGCACGGGTGCGGGCTCTACAGGGTCCGGGTTGTACTTGCAGCCCAGCCAAAGTTGAAGCCCGCTCGTAAATGAACATCTCGCACCCTCGCTCAAAATTTCATTGTACCCTGTCCCGCAATCGCCACGCAAAGCGCCCTTGAGCAGCGGACAAGTTTTAAGTTCGTGAAGTACGGCCGAGTTTTGCGACGAATTGCGCGCCACAGAAGTAAAGTGTTTAACCTATTCACTTTTCCAGCTAAATGAGGCAAAAAAAGAGCGATATGGAAAAAATACACGGTGATAGTGGACATCACTCGCAAACGCTATGAGTACTAGTCAAAACATAAGTGGCTGCGTTTGCTGCAACTTGTCGGGGAGGGACGGTTGATGGCGGATTTGGCCGCGTCGGTGCGGGTTTACTGATTCCCAGGCGATGTCGACGGGGGAACAGCCATGCGATCTAGGTCTGCACTCTCAGTAACGACACTATTTGTCGTCCTCTTTATCGCAGGTGCGTGGTCGCTGAAACTCACTTCCCAATTCCCTTCGACCCTGTGGAGTCGCGCCCCTGAGAATCAGTCCGTCACGGGAACCATATCAGTAATTCGCGATGCAGAGTTTAGCGTTAAGGTAGGCAAAGACAAAGAGGCAAAGACGGTGCGGTTCCTGATCGACGAGAATACCAAAATCGAAGGAAAGCTCGTCGAAGGCGCGCAAGTTTCAGTGGAATACGCCACGGAAAAGGGCGAGAATTTCGCTGTGCACGTGGTTGTTGCTCCGCCCTCGAGGATGAATCCGTCCTAAGAGCGGGAACCGGACCAAGGTAAACCCTCAAGTTGTTTTGGTGATCCCGGCCGCGCCTCCCCAGCCCGGCGCGGCTGATTTTTAACACCAGACGCAACGGATGCGGACTCCGCTTTTGCGCTCGACGGTTTCAGTCGCGAGTGGAGCCCGCCGCTAACGCTACCAGCAGGAGTCTTGATGCGCACGACCCTGAAAATGGTCTTGCCGATGATCGTGAGTGTCGCAGTGGTGTCTGCGTTGTTCGCGTGGTATCAGGTGCGCACCCAGAAGCGCCTCCTCCGAAGCGATCTAACTCGGAGGGCGGAAATTCTGGGAGAGAGCTTGCAGGAAAGCGTCGAGCCTCTGCTCGAACGTGCACCCGATAGAAACTTGCAAAGGCTCGTGGACCGATTCGGCGAGCGCGAGCATTTGAAAGGCGTCGCCATATACAACGCCGAGGGCAGGCCGCTGGCCATTACAGCGGGGATCGGGCCCATCTTCAAAGATTGGCCCAACGCAGCGAGGCGTGCGGTACAACTGGATCAGCTCCAGGACGAGTTTACGCGGCAGGCGCCCGCTGGCAACACTGCTAACGACCAAGTTATGGCGCTGCACATTCACGCCGTGCCGCTTCACCACAATGGAACAGTTGCGGGCGCTCTCGTCGTGCTTCACGATACGGCCTACATCGACACGCAAGTGCAGAATGCTCTCCGAGACGCGCTCGTAAATGGATTTATACAGACGATTTTCATCACCGCGTTCGCGCTGATTTTGGTGCGCTGGGCGTTCACGGAACCGCTGAAGCGCACAGCTCACTGGCTGCGCACTTTGAGGACGGGCGTGCACGATGTCAAGGGGCCTCCGGGGTTGCCGCAAGGGGAGATTTTCGACCAGTTGCACAAGGAGGTCACTCACCTGGCGCGCGATTTGACAACAGCGCGAGCCACCGCTGAGGAAGAGGCACGACTGCGAGAAACTGGCGCCTCGATATGGACAGCAGAGCGGCTGCGCGTGAGTCTGCAAGACAAGCTGCATGAAAAACCGCTGTTTGTCGTGTCCAATCGCGAGCCGTACGTGCACGTCCTCAATGAGCGCGACAAAACGATTTCTGTCATGGTTCCGGCAAGCGGCTTAGTGACGGCCCTCGAGCCCGTGTTGCTTGCGTGCAACGGGACCTGGGTGGCGAACGGCAACGGCAGCGCCGATCGCGAAACGGTCGACGAACACGACCGGCTGCGCGTGCCGCCCGATCATCCAAGCTACACCCTGCGCCGCGTATGGCTGACGGACGAAGAGGACAAAGGGTACTACGAGGGATTTTCGAACGAAGGGCTTTGGCCGCTCTGCCACATCGCGCATACGCGCCCCGTGTTCCGTCCCGAAGATTGGATTTACTACCAGCGAATCAATCGCCGATTCGCGGACGTGGTCCTGCAGGAGATGGAGGGAACGGAAACTCCGATTCTGCTTGCGCAGGACTATCACTTCGCCCTGCTTCCGCGAATGGTGAAGGAAGCGCGGCCGGATGCAAGGGTCGCCATTTTTTGGCATATTCCATGGCCGAATTCCGAAGTGTTTGGGATTTGCCCCTGGCAACGGGAGTTGGTCGACGGCCTGCTGGGCGCGGATTTGATCGGCTTCCACATTCAGACCCATTGCAACAATTTTCTGGAAACAGTAGATCGCGCTGTGGAGGCGCTGACGGAATGGGACCGCTTTGCCGTCAACCGCCAGGGTCACGTAACTCGCGTGCGCCCGTATCCCATCAGTGTGGAATTTCCCGAGAACGGGACCGCCGTGGAGGAGACGCGCAGCGCCGGCAGCGAGCGCGCCGCGATCTGCGAAGAATTGGGCATCGAAGCCTCGCTTCTCGGTGTCGGCGTGGATCGCGTTGACTACACGAAGGGGATTCTCGAAAGATTCAGAGCCGTTGAGCGGTTTCTGGAACTGAATCCGGGATATCAGAGAAGATTCTCGCTCGTCCAGATCGGCGCTCCGAGCCGCACCGACATCGACCGCTACCGGCATTTTCTGGACGAAGTGACCGCGGAGGCGGACCGAATTAACGCCGCATATCAGACCGGGCGGTGGAAGCCGATCGTGCTTCTAAAAAGACACCACTCGCACGAAGAGGTCGCGCGCTACTACCGCGCGGCGTCGGTCTGCATGGTGACGTCTCTGCACGACGGAATGAACCTCGTCGCAAAGGAATTCGTGGCCTCGCGTTCAGACGAGCGCGGCGCGTTGATCCTTAGCACGTTTGCAGGCGCGGCTCACGAACTCTCTGACGCGCTGCTGGTCAATCCATATGACATCTCGCAGCTAAGCGAGGCGATCCACCGCGCCCTGGAAATGTCCGAAGAAGAACAAATCAAGCGAATGCAATGGATGCGGCGCACCGTAAGGGAGCGCAACATTTTCCAGTGGGCGGCGCACCTCATCAGCGACCTGACGGAATTGCGAATCAAGCCTTCGGAGCGCGCGGAAGCGCGGCAAGCGCCATGAGCCGCGCCAGCGGCTCGACTCCACACTTGTTTGACGAGTGGGACCCGATCGCCAAACGAATTCGCGACAGCAGACAGCAGGTGATTTTTCTCGATTTTGATGGCACACTGGTTTCTATCGCGCGCGTTCCGGGCCGGGTGCGGCTTACGGCCAGGACGCGGCGAGTCCTGCAAGAGCTGGCCGCTCGCCCAGAGGTCACGATTGCGGTAATTAGCGGGAGGCGGCGTGCCGAGCTTCAACACTTCATCGGTATTTCCAAAATCAAGTACATGGGGCTGTATGGCTGGGAGCGCAATGGAAAGGCTGCGCTGCCCGGTCCCGCTTTGGCGGCCTTAGCCCGCGCCCGCAAGATTCTTTCAGCGAAGCTTCCGGCCTATCCAGGCGTTTGGATTGAGCCGAAGGGCATGACTTTTTCGATCCACTTGCTGGACGCAAGCTCCGAGTCGCAGCGGCGGATCCAGCGGATGCTTAAAACGAGCCTTCGCCCTTTGCAAGGAACGTTACGCGTGCTGTCAAATCTTCGCGACATCGAGGTCATGCCGGCGTCCATGGGCGACAAAGGAAAAGCAGTGCGAAGAATCCTTGCCGAGCCGCGGCTCGCCGGGGCGCTGCCCCTTTACTTTGGCGATGACATGTCTGACGAGCCGGCGTTTATGGCAGCGCGAAACGGGATTACTATTTTAGTGGGCAATCGGCGCGCCACGCGGGCCCATTTCTTCCTGAACGGGCCCGGCGAAGTTGCGACTGCGCTATCGAGAATGGAGGCTATGGTTTGACGACCTTTGCTGAAACACCATTCCAGTTCTGCGCTGTTTCGCAGCTGACGCGAATCGGCAACCAGTCTGCGTCAACGATCGAAGAATTGGGGAAGGCTTTATCCGAGTGCAGCGATGCATCGATCTTCCACCACACGTTCCAGACCCTCAGCGCGCACCACTTTTTGACTGAAAATTTTTCCAACGATTTTGCGCAATGGGCGATGGCAGATGCGAATCGCAACGATCTTGGGGAGCTGTTGGCGTCTCTCGACGTCCGCGACTATGTGTCGATTCCGGTCTTGCGCTCCGATTTGTGCCGGATCGTCAACGAGTATTGCGGCGCATTTCCGGAGTTCGCAAAGCAAGCGGCGCTGGAACGATTTTATTTTTGCGAAGGCGTGGAAGTTACCATTCCCCTGGGGCTTCAGGCGTGGACGCTCGAAGAGTTTCGCCAGGGAATTGAAAAACTGAGTCACGACGGCTTCTACTTCCACTTTATTTCCTCTCGCCTGCGCCTGCAGTTGCTGACCAACGATTTTTCTCAGTGGCTGGCGAACGGATTGGGACTCAAGACGCTCGCGGACACCATCAATAAGATCGACATCTATACGAATACGCTCGACAGCACGAGGGCCAAGATCCTCCGGCTGATCGACCGCGAGCGGAGGAAAACATGACGGCGACCGCGACGTCCGTCCGGATTCCACTCAGTGAATACGCGCGAATATTGGGCCAGGGCGAGATTGAGGAGCTCCGGGCGCTGGCGCGACCCCTGCAGGGGCGCAGCATCGAGATGATCAATTCCACGTCCGTCGGCGGCGGAGTGGCGGAGATTCTCATCCGACTCCTTCCTCTTGCCGAGGAGTTGGGGCTAAAGATGCAATGGGATGTGATGTCGGGAGGAGAGGAATTCTTCGAGGTCACAAAGGCATTTCACAATGCTCTCCACGGCGCGCCATACCATGCGACGCCGCGGGATTTCGAAATTTATACCGCCTTCAGCGAGCTGAACCGGAAGCAGCTGCCTCTCGATGCGGAATTCGTCGTGATCCACGACCCGCAGCCCGCGGCGATGATTGAGGCTAGAAGAAGGAATGGAAACCATTGGGTCTGGCGTTGCCACATTGATTTGTCGCATCCGAATCAAACTGTGTGGGATTTCCTGGAGTCGTATGTCGCCCAGTACGACGGTTCGATTTTTTCTTCCCCAGCCTTCGCACGCAGACTGCCGATCCCGCAGTATTTGTTCTACCCGGCGATCGACCCGCTGTCGGAGAAGAACTGCGAGCTCGAGCCACGATTCATCGCCGGCGTCCTTGAGAGATACAAAATCGATCCCAACCGCTGCATTTTGACGCAGATTTCCCGGTTCGACCGCTTGAAGGACCCCGTTGGCGTGATAAAGGCCTACCGCATCGTAAAGCGATACTTCGATTGCCAGCTTGTGCTCGCGGGCGGCAGCGCGTCTGACGATCCGGAAGGCGCGGTCGTTCTGAAAGAAGTCCTGCGGGAAGCGGACAACGATCCAGAAATCAAGGTGCTGGAATTGCCGGCTTGGGCGCCTCTCGAAGTCAACGCGCTGCAGCGCGCCTCAACCATCGTCATCCAGAAAAGTCTCCGCGAGGGATTCGGACTGACGGTTTCAGAAGCTTTGTGGAAGAAAAAACCCGTGGTTGCCTCGGCGGTGGGTGGCATTCCCACCCAGGTAATTCACAAGCAGACGGGCTTGCTCGCGCATTCCGTGGAGGGCACAGCGTACCAAATCCGATTCCTACTCTCACATCCCGAAATCGCCGCAAAGCTGGGCGAAAGCGGCCACTTGCACGTGAAGGAAAATTTCCTCATCTCCCAAAAGCTGAAGCGCTATTTGACCCTCTTCTTGAAGCTGTCGAACGGCCACTAGTGGCGCAGGCTTTTTATCCTGAGCACGACGAACGGCAGCCTGTGGGTTTTCGTTGCGCCCAGGCTGCCCGTTTTGTTCATCCCGAGCCCGCCGTCGGCGGGCGGGGGATCTGCTTTTCCGACTTCAACCTGGCAGCAGAGTCCTCGCGCCAAATTCGTCCCTCGAAATGGCATATTTCCTTTGGCGTCTCCTCACTTCGTCGCTGCACTGCGCGGTGATTGGTCAATCGCGAATTCGGCAAACTTAATCACCGCGGCTTTCGTTCGAAAGCGGAATCGTCCCGCGACGGCGAGCTTCGCAATCCCGTGCACCAGCGACCATGAATAGAGTGCCCGCTCCAGAGTCTCCCCGGAAGGCAACTGCCCCCGTTCTTGACAATTCCTGATATACGCCACCAGAGTATTGAAGGCTTCCTCGGAGGCCTCTTTGTATTCAGGATCGTTGCTGCCCCGGACGGGCGCGTCGAACATAACGGTGAAATGCTCAGGCCTGCGGAGCGCAAACTCGACATAAGCCAAACCGGACCGTTTGAGCTGGGCCAACGGCTCCGTCTCCCGTTCCGCGGCGCTCCGCATCGCTTGCGTGAGTTCCCGAAAACCCTGTGCAGCGACGGCAGAGAGGAGCGCGTCTTTGTCACGGAAGTGCCGGTAGGGAGCGTTATGCGAAACCCCGGCTCGCCGTGCGACCTCGCGAAGGGTGAAGGCTGCAGGCCCGACTTCGGCGATCACGCGGACGGCGCCGCGAAGAAGAGTTTCCCGAAGGTTGCCGTGATGGTAGGGCCGCCGCATGATTGAAAGGCAGTTTACTCTGGAATGTTGACAAACGCAACATCGAACCACTACAATGTTGTCAGTGTCCACATTGCATCACGTAGGAGGCCTCCGATGACAGTCCAGAGCCGCCCAGACAGTTCCAATCCCCACAACGATTCCTTCGACGCCATCGTCATTGGCTCAGGCATGGGCGCTCTCGCCTTCGCCAGCTTGATCGCCAGGCTCCGCAAGTGGCGCGTCCTCGTGCTCGAGCGCCATTTCAAAATCGGCGGATTCACGCATACGTTCAGCCGCCCCGGTGGCTGGACCTGGGACGTTGGCGTTCACTACGTCGGCGAAATGGGCGAGGGCATGACGGGACGCCGCCTCTTCGACTTCATCACCGGCGGCGGAGTCGACTGGTCGCCCCTTCCGGATGTCTACGATGTCTTCATGTATCCGGACCTCACCTTTAAAGTGCCGAAGGGCCGCGCGAATTACCAGCGCGCGCTGGAAGAGGCTTTTCCCGTGGAAAAGCTAGCCATCGGTCAATACTTCCGCGACATCAAACGGGCGTCGGATTGGTTTAGCCGCCACATCATGTCGATGGTCGTGCCGTGGCCGATCAGCGCGGCGGTGCGGAGCATGAACCGCTCATCGGAGGCATGGGCGCTGCAAACAACGCAGCAGTACTTGGAAAATCGAGTTCGCGATCCGCGCCTCCGAGCCGTCCTCGCCTCTCAATGGGCGGACTACGGACTGCCTCCGGGCCGCAGCGCGTTCGTCACGCACGCTGTCATCGCAACTCACTATTTGGAAGGGGCGTGGTATCCGGTTGGCGGCGCCGGAGAAATCGCCAGGGCCGCGGGAGCAGTCATCCGCGCGGCTGGCGGAGAACTTCTGATCGGCCACGAAGTGACAAAAATTCTCGTAGAAAACGGCCGCGCTGTCGGCGTAGAGGCGCAGCTAAAGAAGGGCCACGAGCAAACCCCAGTGGAGTTCCGGGCGCCCGTCGTTGTTTCGGACGCCGGCGCGTGGAACACATTCACGCGCCTCTTGCTTCGCGACGGGTTCGAATTCCGCCACGAATTGGAGACCCTCCCGGAGGGTATGGAAGCCGTAGAACTATTTCTCGGATTGAAACAGGATCCTCGCACGCTGGGATTTCGCGGAGAAAACTACTGGATTTTCTCATCTTTCGAACACGATCAAATCTGCGCCAACAGAAATGATTTGCTGAATGGCCGGGCGCATATGGCTTACATGTCGTTTCCGTCCCTAAAAGATCCGCGCGCCAAGCAGCACACGGCTGAAATCATCGCTCCATTTTCTTACCGCTCTCTGGAAGCTTTTCGCGATGAGCCGTGGCGGCGCCGCGGACCGGACTACGAAACAGCCAAAATGTGCGCGACACAAGCGCTCTTGGCGCTTGTCGAGCAGCATCACCCGGGCTTTGGAGACATCGTCTCCTACGCTGAACTCGCAACGCCTCTCACCTTCGAACACTTCACTGCTGCGCCGTCCGGCACGATTTATGGATACCCGGGAACGCCGGACCGGTATCGCAAGTCCTGGCTCGCACCGAGGACGCCAATTCGAAATTTGTACCTCACTGGCGCCGACGCAGGTTTGCTCGGAGTGATGGGTGCCTTGATGGGCGGCGTTGCAACCGCGAGCACGCTTCTAGGCCCATTGGGTTTTCTCAAGATTATGCGCGCGGCGATGTCCGCTAAGCCGAAGCCGCGGGAGCAAGCGGCAAGCTAGGCGACAATTCCCACAACGACAGCCTCGGAAAGAGCCGACAGCCCGTAGCCCAGCACGTCAGTGCTGGGAATTCGGCAACCATGAAGGAATGCCCCATAGGGGCGACACAGGTTACTGCCGTCGGGAGAAATTCGGGCTAGCCGGTTGCCTCCAGAACTGGGTCCTGTTCCTTGGAGACCGTGGAAGGCTTGTTTTCCATCAGAAGTTTGCGGAGGCGTGCGCGTTCGTCGAGATCCATTTCAGCAAATTCGAATCCGAGTCCCTGGGCTCGCGCATCGCGCATCAACACCTGCGCGCGAATCGCCCGTAGCGCCGAACCAAGCCTCAGCGAGACAAGAGCGCCCGGCGGCAGGTGCTTTTCACCGGTGGCTATGCCGCCACTCAAGCTCAACCCGCGAACTTCGAGCCGGTAGGAATCCTGCCCGATCGTGGCGATGGCGGTCAGCGGCTGCGCAAGCCGTACGCGGGGGTAGCGCCGCCGGCGGAAATATTTTGCGCTGGGCAGTGGGTCAAGAGGCGCGAGGGACAGTTCGTTGGCGCCGAACCCGCTGCGGGACACGAGGTCGTGGCCGACTTGTGAATCAACTTTGCTGAGTGACTGAACGGCGGCCAGGCGCAATTCCGCGTGGTGATCCCAGTGAAACATGTGCCGTCCTTCCGCTATCCCGCGCAATAACTCCAGCGACTCTTTGGCCTTCAATCTTCCTAGCGCCTCAACCGCTTTCAGTCGTACAAATGGCCGGGACGAACTTCCCGCGTGCCCCTCCGCCATGCCCAACAAAACGGTAATGCATGTTACGTCTTCGGTGAAGCCGATCTCATCAATCGCAAGCGGTAACAATACGGGATCGAGCATATGAAGCAAGTTGACGAGCAGGCTCCCCCGCTGGGCCGCTCCTCCCATCGCCAGCAGTCGCACGACGCGGTCCTGCGCCTGGCGCGGCCAATCGGCGAGGCGTTCGGGTAGCCATTTCCCGAGGCTCGTAATGTCGAGACGGCTCAGCAGAGCGGTCGTTTCCGCCGCCTCGCTAGCGGAGCCGGAGCGAAGCGAGTCCCGCAGCGCTGCCATCAACTCCGCCCCCACGGTGGTCGACAGATCCACCAAGCGCTGCATCTCCGTGCGGTTGGACGTCCGATTGAACCGGAGGATAAGGTTTTCCGCCGCGCTCCGGGGCACGCGTTGTAACAGCAGCTCAAGGCCCTCGGGCGCCTTTTCCCCGCGCACGACGTCCTCCAGGTACTCCGGCACCCGCTTGTCCAAGCCGATTCGAGGGCGCAAGCTCTGTGCGAAGACTGGCCTCTGGTGTTCCACGCTATCGAGCGAGTCGAGCGCCTGCAGCATCGCAGGAAAAATGCGCTTCAGGCCTGCTTCTTGCACGAGACGCACAAACGCGGCGCTGATCAGTCCTTGCAAGCTGTCGTCGCGCTCGATGCTTAGCTGCGCTCCAGCCATCTGGATCGCGGGAGGAAGTGCGCGTCCGCCGATTGAGGAATACAAGTCGGCGAGATCGGCGAGCCCGATCGCGGTTCGGCGCCGTGCCTCGTATTCGTGGCTTTGCACGCAGGAGGCGTAGTTTTGCAGGATCGCGATCGCCATTTTCTCGCGGCCGTGCTGCAAGAGCTCCTCGATGTAATGCCTGATGTTGCGTGGGGGAATGCACCACGCCTCCTGCGAGGTAAGCACTGCGCGCTTGCCTCGTTCCGGCACCGCAGCCCAGAATTGCCGGTCGAGCAGGTCCGCTGTCGATTCGACGATCAGGCCCGCTTCGGCCAATTTCTGCTCGCGCACGCCCAAAACTCTTCGCAGGCCCTCGATCTCCTGAGACATCTTGTCAATCATTTGGCGAACGGCGTTGACCTTCACCTCGCCGCGCTCATACCGTTCCAGGGCGAACCGGATCGCAAGATGCTCCGCGAGCCGCAGGAGCATCGGGTCTTTCGAATTCGTAGGGGGCGTTTGTGCCGCAACCGCGGCGAGCGCCTGCTTTAGCATCTCCTGCGACTGCGCCGGCAACTTCGTTAGCGACTCCTGCAAGGGGCCAGGTCCGCCGTTTCCCCCTTCACCCGTAACGGATTGGCCCAAGTGCGTCAGGAGTTTCAGGATCCCCAGGATGTCCTCGTCTTTTGCGGTCCACCCCGAGCTACCGCTTCCCGTGCCCCCAACTCCCCCCGAGCCTCCCGACCCGCCGCGGACCGCGCCACCCGAACCGATTGCTCCGCCAGAACTCGCGCCACCAAGGCCTCCGGGGCGCGGGCCGCCGGAAGGTGTACCACCCGGAACAGCGCCAACGGCCCCTCCTCCGCCGGGACCAGCACCACGAGGTCCGGTTCCGCCGGGACCGGCTGCGCTTGCCACCACCGCGCCTGCATAGAGCGCCACTTGTCCAAGGAATTCGCCACCCGGGCCTTCGCCGGAATACGTGTTCTGGCCGCTTGGAGCTGCGCCCGCTCCTCCGGGTTCTGTGCCTCCAGCGCCCCCTCCCGTTCCAACAGTTGCTCCACTGGTCGTCCCGCTCCCCGTGTTACCAGCTGAGCCGGCTTCGCTTTCGTTCGCACCACCCTGTGCAGCGGAGCCTTCTCCTGGGCCGCGGCCTGCGCCTCCAGGACCCTCGGCCGGCTGTCCGCGCGAACCTTCCGCTGCGGCAATCAGCTGCAACAATTTCTGCGGGTCGCGGAGCCAGTCCTTCATCGTGGACGTGTCCGCGCCCAGAGACTGAGCGGTAAGAAGGCTGGCGGCCAGCGATTCGCCTTTGGATTCATCCTCAGGGACAAAACGAATTTCATTAATTCGAATGGCCTGAGTGTGAGCCAGCGCCGTCTTCAGCTGCTCCGCCAAGACCGATGGCTTCGTATTTTGCGTAGGAAAAGCGCGTACCAGGCGCTCGAGGTCTTCTTTCGAAACGCGTGACGTGAATTGAATGCTGGAAAGGCTCGCCGCCGAGAGCAGTTGCGCGAAGCTGCGCTCTGCCGGAGTGGCTTCGACCGGAACCCCGTCGAGCAGCAGTTGGGAGTTGCTTGCGCCCAGGAGCAGGCCGGCTTCATTCGTAACCGGAATTGCCGCGTGCAACTCGGTCCAGGCTGTTTCGAACTGCGAGGCGGTCCGGGCATGATCAAAGCTGTAGAGCCGCGCATACTTCAGCAGGATGTTCAGGCTCCGGACAAAGGCCCGCGCAGAGTTCAGCTTTGGATCAGCGGAATTCATGAGGGAAACGGTACGGAAGGGGACCCGCGCCCCTCCTTCCTTACCCTAACGCGGCCTCAAGAAGGGAACAATGGTACCCGCGCAATTTGTAGCCAAAGTGAAACTGCGGACGAAAAGTCAAAAGCCCCAGCCTTCAAACATCGAAGGCTGGGGCACCCAAACTTGAAGATCGTCACGATGAAGGCTTGTCCACCTGCCCTGAACAAAATGTTCCACGTGGAACATTCGTTTCACGTGAAACAATTTGTAAACAGTTCGAACTGTGGAAATCCGTTCGAATGTTTGTGCGCCTGCTTGAAGGCGGCAGATCGTAACTACCCGACCTCCGAAAAGTCGCGAAGGACCTGCCACCCGGAGAAATTCAAACCAAAGGCTTTGCCACCCGTCCAAAGCCGCCGTCACGTTTGAGGACAGTGTCAGTGGTGCTGCGGATTTCGTAAAAGAAAGACATAAGTCTCGCGTAACATTTAAGTTATACATCCAAATTCACGCGGGTCGGGCCAACTCCAAGGACCCAATACGTTACCAATCCAACTCCAATGATCTCGACAGCACAGACAATCTCGAAAATTGGGAAAGGCAAGCCATTGCCAAACCAAAAAAAGTGACCTACGCCAACAATATGGATCGCTGCAAAGGCTAAATAGATGGCCCAGAACCTCGGATTCGTTCTAACCTTCCAGTATGCTCTCATCAAGAATCCCAAAAGGATTAGCGTTAAGAGCGCAAACCTCTCCCATTTCGATGCCAGCCCATGAACGACTCTTTCAGAACCATATAGTCCGATAACAACAGGAATGGCGATCAGCAACAATATAGCCAACCCGAATCGTTGCCGATCGCTAAGATGCGTCATCAATGACAACTCCCATTTGACATGGCCTTCATCTCGGAGATGAAACCATTCGCCGCCTAGTTGTAATAATCTGCCGCAGCAAGGACTGCGGCTCCATGTTCAGCGCCCCCAAGGATCCCGGCGGGTGGCCACCCCTCCGGATCTCCTCGCCTACCAAGCGCCACTGTCGGATGATACCATTGCGGTAGTTTAACGCGTAGGAACTGGTTTAGCTTTTACGGGTGCCCGACCCTTCACGCCTTTCGAAGGGTCGGGGTTTTGGGCTCCAACTCCATGGCAGGGTGAGGTTTCGGTCTGAAGTCGATGGTTAAGCATTTAGCTCGGCGGTACGGCCTAGGACACCTCCACTTCATTACCTTTAGTTGCTATCGACGCTTGCCGCTACTGCGGTCGGTCCGAGCGCGAAATCTCTTTGTGCAGATTTTGGGAGAAGTGCGCGACCGTTACGGATTTTCATTGGTCGGATTTGTCGTCATGCCGGAGCACGTCCATCTGCTCATCAGCGAACCGCTCAAAGGCACACCCTCCACGGTCGTGCAGGTCCTGAAGCAACGACTCTCTCGCCGCTTGCGCGGCAAGAGACGGCGGCCGGCCGAGCAACTGAAATTTAGTTTTCAAGGCGGCGAAGGTGGACTTCCGCGTTTCTGGCAGCGGCGGTTTTACGACTTCAACGTGTGGAGCCTCAAAAAGAGGGTTGAAAACTACAGTACATGCACATGAATCCCATGAATCGCGGTTTGGCGAGTCACCCGAAGGACTGGCCTTGGAGTAGTTTCCTTTTTTACTCGAAACCAGGGAATGGATTAATCCGGATCGACCCGGTCCGCTAGCAAGAATTTCGAGGAGGCAAAACCCCTACCCCTCGAAACCCACGAGGGGTAGGGCACCCGCAAATTCAAACCCAAAAGCTGCACCACCCTGGCCTTGGAGTAGTTTCCTCTTTTACTCGAAACCAGGGAACGGATTAATCCGGATCGACCCAGTCTACTAGCAGGGATTTCAAGGAGGCAAAACCGCTACCCCTCGAAACCCGCGAGGGGTAGGGCACCCGCAATTTCAAACTCAAAAACTCAGACCCACCTGCAGCGGCTGCAGGGAAAACGAGGTCAATAGCAAGACCTGTCTTATCCATCGCAAACTCCGCTCGATCGCGGGCTCTTTCCATGATCGAGCCCGGAACGCTTTCATGTGATTTTAAGGCTGGCGTCGTACGTTTTTCGTGCGATGGCGCGCCTCCGCATCCACGCGTCATCCGCAGCGCCGTGCCGGCCAGTCGGAGAAACCGGCACGGCGCGCTTTGAGCAGACCCGTCAGGCGGCCGTGCCCGACTCCTTGCGCCCCCTGGCGCGGGGTAAGGCTCCCCTCAAATGCAAACCCCGTAGCTGCACCCGGCCCTGAAAATCTGACATTGCGGAGCGAGGTCACAACTCCTCCCAATTCGTCCCAAAATGCGGCTATTGCATTCGACAACAAGTGGATTTACACCCAGACTCACTAGTACCAGCGTGTTAAATTATTTGCGGGTGTGGTCGAGGCCTTCTGGGTGTGGGGAGCCCTCCTTCCAGGCTAGACCTCGTTGCGGGGTGTGGTGTGAGCAAGGTACGTCTACGAACCAAGTTTCTCCTTTCGCTCCTGGCGATTTCCACAGGCTTGACCGCTGCAACTTTGTTAATCGTTAGCTATAGCGTGCAGAAGCGGGTGCGAGAGAACATCCGAAGCGACCTGCGCAGCTCCGTTAACACCTACCAGAGTTTTGAGTCCCAGCGCGAAGAAGCGTTGACCCGGTCTGCAGCCCTGCTCGCTAACCTGCCGAACGTACGTGCGCTAATGACGACGCAAGACGCGGCAACGATCGAAGATGCCTCTACGGACGTATTTCGTCTGAGTGGAAGCGATTTGTTGGTGCTGGCCAATCGCGCCGGGAACGTCGCCTCTGTGCGCACACGCGGGTCCGTTCTGGAGCGCAATACGGCCCAGGAACTCTTGCGGCGCTCGCTCGATCGGCGCCAATCGAAAAACTGGTGGTTCGGCGGCGGGCATTTGTACGAAGTATGGATCCAGCCGATTTACTTTGGCGCTCCTTCCCAAAACCTGATGATTGGCTTGCTCGCGTTGGGGCACGAGGTAAATGAGCGCGAGGCGAAAGACTTCGCCAGCGTCGCGTCAAGCGAGGCAGCATTCAACTTTGAAGACACTCCCGTTGCCAGCACGCTCGGCAGCGCGGAGCAAACGGAGCTGGCCGGCCAGGTTCGCGCGCAGATGCAAAATTCCTCCAACGACACGCAGGAAATTCAGCTCGGCTCGGAGCGTTATCTTGCCAGGACCGTAAACCTCTCCCCGGATGGCGGTCCGCTGGTGTCCCTAACGGTCTTAAAGTCCTTCGACAAAGCCACGCTGTTTCTCAGTGAGTTGAATCACGTCCTAGTCGGCCTCGGTTTGCTCAGCATCCTGGCCGGCAGCGCGCTCGTCTTTTGGATATCGCACACCTATACGAAGCCTCTCGCCGGGCTCGTAGCGGGCGCACGCGCTTTGGGTCAAGGTGATTTCAGCTACCCTCTCGAGAGAGGGAGTGGGGACGAGGTATCAGAAGTAACCGATGCCTTCATTCGGATGCGCGAACAGATCGAAACGACGCAACAGGAACAAAAGCAACTCGAAGATCGCCTGCGCCAGGCACACAAGATGGAAGCCGTGGGCCGCCTGGCGGGAGGCGTGGCGCACGACTTCAATAATTTGCTCACGATCATCCGTGGCAATGGCGATCTGCTCATCGATCACAAAGGTACCGACGATTTTGGAAGAAAGTGCGCGGAGCAGATACAAAAAGCCTCCGGCCGCGCGGTTTCCATGACTCGCCAACTGCTCGCCTTCAGCCGCATGCAAGTGCTGCAGCCAAGGGTGATCGACCTGAACGACGCCGTTGCCGAGATTGGCAAGATGATTCCTCGCCTGATCGGCGCGCACATCGAGTATTCATTTACTCCCATTACGAATTTACCGTCCGTCAAGGCGGATCCTGGACAAATCGAGCAAGTGATTCTGAATCTTGCCGCGAACGCGCGTGACGCCATGCCGAGGGGCGGTAAACTCGCTATCCAGACAACCGCGGTTTCGATGACGGAGGCGGAGGCGCTCAAGAGGCCTCCCATGGTTCCGGGCCGCTACGTATTGCTCTCGGTAAAAGACACGGGACACGGGATGGACCAGGCGACAATCACCCATATTTTCGAGCCATTTTTTACGACCAAGGAAATCGGAAAGGGAACGGGATTGGGGCTGGCGACGGTCTACGGCGTCGTAAAGCAAAGCGGTGGTTTCATCTGGGTGGACAGCTCGCCCGGCAAGGGCACGACGTTCGAGATTTACCTGCCACAGGCCGCGGGAGTCGCGAGCAGCGCCGAGGCGGAGGGAAAACCCGCGCTGCTTCCCGAAGGGAGCGAAACAGTCCTCGTCGTCGAGGACGAAGCCGGCGTGCGAGAGCTAGCCTGTCAATTCCTCCGCGTCAAAGGCTACACTGTCCTCGGCGCCGAGGGAGGATCGGAGGCTCTCGAGGTCGCGCGCACGCACCCGGGTGTAATTCATCTTTTGTTGAGTGACATGGTCATGCCGCGGATGAACGGGGGTGAACTCGCCGCCCAGCTGAAAGCGACCCGCCCGGAAATCCGCGTCGCATTCATGTCCGGCTACTCCGAATTTTCCAGAGGCGATTTAGGCCGGGGATTTCCGGAAGCTCCCGTTCTTCAAAAACCCTTTTCACCGGCATCCCTGGTTCAGATCGTTCGCGAGGCGCTCGCGCGGCCCGTACCGGTGCCGGCGCGTGAACCGAGCGAGTGCCGGGTACCCTAGACCCCGCATCCTCGCTCGAGCTTTGCGCCGCGCGACACCGAATTCGAGACGTTATTATCGCGGGCTCTGCGTGCAGGCCGAACTCGCCAGGGAGGCAGACATGGAGCGCAAGGGCTACCCGAAAATATTTCCCAGGATCTGTGCAACCGCCGGTTGCCTGCTCCTGAGTTCGGCCGTGCTTTACGGACAAGAAGGCCGATTAGCATCGGCGTCCAGCTCATCCTCTGCGGACTCCCCGGCTGAGGTACGCGCACTCTCGGAATTGATCCGCGATCTTCAAGGCGAGGTACAGTCGCTCAACGCTCGGCTGGGCGATTTGCGCGCGGAACAGGCGCGCGCCGGCGAGGAGACGCGCCAGCTTCGACGCGAACTGGATCTGATGAAAGCCACGGCGACGCCTGCCCCGAGCGGATTGCAAAACCAATACGGAATGCCCACGCCGGCGGCTGCCCCAGATCAACCTTCGTCGCCGGCGACCCTATCGGCGTCGCAAGGTCAGCCGTCCCCGGATCGCGTCGGGAAACTGGAAGAAGACGACCAGGTCCTCGAAGGCAAAGTCAATGATGTGTACCAGACAAAAGTCGAAAGCGGATCGAAGTACCGGTTGCGGCTTTCGGGCATCATCCTGCTGAATTTGTATGGGAACCGCGGTAGCGTCGACAACGAAGATTTCCCGTTGTTAGCCGAGGTGCCCGATCCGGGCTCTCTCTTTCCCTCGCCGAGGACGATTGGGGGGTCGCTTCGCCAGTCTCAAATCCGGCTTCAGACTTTCGGCCCCGATATTGGCGGCGCGCGCACGAGCGCCGATTTGAACTTCGATTTCGCTGGCGGATTCGCGCAAAACCCCAATGGCGCGACGATGGGTCTCGTTCGACTGAGGACGGGAGTCCTGCGGCTGGACTGGTCCAATACTTCCATCGTCGCCGGCCAAGACCGGTTGTTTTTTGTTCCGCTCGCTCCTACTTCTCTCGCAACGCTCGCAACTCCGGCGCTCGCTTATGCGGGCGACTTGTGGGCGTGGACGCCACAATTGCGCGTCGAGCACCGCGTACCTTTTTCTGATTCCTCCAATCTCGCCATTCAGGCAGGAATCCTTGACTCTGTCACTGGGGACACACCTGCCGACCAGTACGGGCGCAATCCAAGTTGGGGTGAACAATCAGGACAACCTGCCTACGCCACTCGAATCGCCTGGAGCCATCGAATCCTTGGCCAGAATTTCACAATTGGGGCAGGCGGGTACTACGGCCGCCAGAACTGGGGATTTAGCCGGAACGTGGATGGCTGGGCCGGAACCGCGGACCTGACTCTCCCACTCGGCAAGCGGCTCGAGCTCACGAGCGCGTTCTATCGGGGCCGTGCGGTCGCAGGCCTTGGCGGAGGGATTGGGCAAAACGTATTGCTCAACGGCTCCTTCATCTCGCGAGCCACGACGTTTCGCGGATTGGATTCGATCGGCGGTTGGGCACAACTAAAGTTCAAGGTCAGGCCGAACATTGAGGTCAACGGCGCTCTGGGCATCGACAATCCCTTTGCCAGCGAACTGAGAAAGTACATTTCCAATTCGATTTATTCCGATGTCTACACCCGGAATCTCAGTCCGACGGTGAATGTCATCTATCAGATGCGCTCCGATATCCTGTTTTCAGCTGAATTCCGCCATTTTGATACTACGAAGCTCGACAGCAACGCGTACGGGGCCAATCATGTCGATTTGAGTGTGGGGTACATTTTCTAGTGCGGATGCTCGAACCAACGCGGCGAATCACGTTCTTCGCTCTTGTGCTGTTCGGAGCTTGTGTCTTGCTCGCCCAGACTGGAGTTCCGCCCGTCACCGTCAAAGTGGAGATTGTGAACCCCGAGGCAACGAATAAGCCCGTTGCTAAGCCTGCTGCGACAAAAGGTTCTGCTGATGCTTCGAATATCGTCATTTGGCTCAAGTCTCTCAACCCGACCACGCCGCCGGTTGCCTGGCCGGCAGGGGGGCGGCCTATGCCGCAGGTCGCGCAGTCGAACAAGAGTTTTGTTCCGCACGTTCTAGTGATTGAAGCGGGAACGCCGGTCCAATTTCCCAACAAGGATCCGTTCTTGCACAACGTCTTTTCTCTTTTTGAGGGCAAGCGATTTGACTTGGGCTTCTACGAGGCGGGCTCGAGCAAAACAGTTCATTTCGATCGCCCCGGTGTCAGTTTTCTCTTCTGCAATATCCATCCGGAGATGAGCGGCGCGGTGATCGTCGTCGACACGCCTTATTTCGGCACGTCGGATCGAACCGGCCGGGTAGGCATCGCGAATGTCCCGGATGGCCGCTATGAATTGAATGTCTGGTATGAGCGCAGCCTTCCAGAGGACTTGAAGGCGGCAAGCCGTACCGTCACGATTTCAGACTCAACAAGGACGCTCGATGCTGTTCGCATCGTTGAAAATCCGAACTTCACCCTCGAACACAAAAATAAGTACGGGCAAGACTATATTCCGCCCGCAAATACCACTCCCGCCTACAATCATCCCTAAATGGCACGGGCTTCAACCTGCGCCACTAAACCTGCTGCGCTGACCGAATGGAACTTGATAGTACTGAGGAATGCGAGTTATTTGCGTTTTGTCTTGGAATGCCTCGAGGAATTTTTCTTGTGAGAGTTCCTCGCTGGTTTCTCCATATCGTCGATGTGGAAGAGCCGGACGTGCGCAAGCCGAGCGTTCTCTTTCACTCGCAATTGCGCAACTCCCACGACCAGCATCAATTCCACAGGATCCACGTGCCCGCGAAGAAAGAACGGGATGTGCCATCCTCCAGCGCGCAGGAGGCGATCCTCGGGCTCGACGAGCGCGATCTGGTCGGGCGCGAGGTGCAGCGTTTCATTGCAGACGACAAAATAACTTTGGCGGTCCAAATTCCACCACTGATACTTATCCTCAGGACGCAGCGAGTGAGGCGCAAGTTCGACGCGCCCTGCTGGGGCGTATTCGCTGCCGCCGAAATCGAGTTGCCCGGCCTGATCGATGGAATAGATCTTCCGCACCGTCAGATGCACGGAAAATCCGTGAACTTGATATTTCGCGTGGAGAATCCCAGTTACGTGAGTTGCCGCATCCTTCCCTGAGAGGAGTTCCATAGAGCGACTATAACCATCCGGGTAAAAATCGTCCACCGTCAGAAGGCGCCCATGGCGCGAAAAAAGCAGCCCGGAGAAACCTGTGTAACAATCCGTTTATGCAGAGCGTTTGTGGCGCCCGCCTTCAGACGGGCACCGGCGTGACTTAGCACGCGACGCGCAGGGCGCTAACGCCCAGGCAGGCGGGCTGCTACACGAGCTTCCGAAGGTGGTCTCTGCCAGCGAGAGGATGCCCGCCTAAAGGCGGGCGCTACACCGAAGTCATGGAACACCGATAGACCATTCAGACGGTTTTGTCTTTTGAGTAGCAGAGGGATTCGAGGTTGCATTCGGCGCATTTTGGCTTGCGAGCCTGGCAAATTCTGCGGCCGTGCCAGATGAGCTGGTGCGAAAACAAAATCCATTTATCCTGCGGGACGACCCGCATGAGGTCCTGCTCAATTTTCTTCGCGTCGGAATTGCGCGACAGGTCGAGCCGGTTCGAGAGCCGCGTCACGTGCGTGTCTACCACCACGCCGGATGCGATCCCGTAAGCCGTTCCGAGCACGACATTCGCCGTTTTGCGGGCGACTCCCGGCAGCGTCAGCAACTCGTCCATCGTGCGCGGCACTTCGCTGTGAAACTCTTCCACGATTTTCTTGCTCGCGCCCAGGATCGATTTCGTCTTGTTGCGGAAAAAACCTGTCGGCCGGATGTCCTGTTCCATCTCGGTGGGATTCGCGTAGGCAAAATCCTTGGGAGTGCGATATTTCACAAACAGAGTTTTGGTCACCTGATTAACGCGCTCATCGGTGCACTGCGCCGAAAGAATCGTCGAAATCAGCAGCTGGAACGGAGTCTCGTGCGTGAGCGCGCACGTGACATCCCGATAGGCCTGGTCCAGGCCCTGAAGGATTGCCCTCACTCGCTCCGGTGAGGCGCCACGAGCTTTCCCGTTCGTGGAAGCTGAGCGCACGCCCTTCGAGCTTCGAGTCGGCGCGCGCAGTTTCGATTTTCCAGCCGCGCGGCGGGCGTGCTTCTTTGCTGGCACTTTCCGTTTTTTGCTCGGCATTCCAATCGATCCAAGTCGCTTCTACGAGATCGGGAAAAGAATATAGCACAACGTATCTAATGTCTAAGCGGCTGCGAAAAACGTCTGGTCGAGGCAGGGTTTCGTAGCACAGCCACTCTTGGCTGTGTGGTTTTTACAATCGTATCGGCATCTATGGCGTACGAGCGGTCTACAAAAACACCCAGCCAAGAGTGGCTGTGCTACTCAGCCAGCAGAAAATCGAGCGCCTTGCGAAATGCTTTCCCGCGGTGGCTGTGCTGGTTCTTCTCCTCGCGCGACAATTCCGCGAACGTTTTTCCTAACGCCGGAAACAAAAAAATCGGATCATAACCAAATCCGCCTTGCCCGCGAGGTTCCTCTAGAAGAATTCCCTCTGCGGATGCGGAGAACAAGCCGAGCGCGCTTTTCGATTCGGCCACGGTTGTCACGCACACGAAACGCGCCTTCCGGTCTTCTACTCGCTTGCCGCGCATTTCGCTGAGTAATTTCTGGATGCGGTCCGCGTCAGTCGCCTTTGGCCCTGCGTAGCGCGCGGAATGAACACCCGGCGCGCCGCCGAGCGCCGGTACAACGATCCCGGAATCATCGGCGATCACGATCCCCGGCGCGAATTGCGCATAATGCAGCGCCTTGCCCGCCGCATTTTCCGCAAACGTTGGCCAGACCTCCTCAAAAACCGGCAGGGAATCGAAGTTAGGAAGAAACGCCAGCTCGACGTCAGCGCCCGCGGCCTCGGCCAGAGTGCGATACTCGCGCAACTTTCCTTGGTTGGACGAAGCGACGAACAAGCGGAGAGGACTACCGGGCGCGGGCACGGAAGTCGATTTGAACGAGCTTGGATTGGTACTCTGTCATGCGCCGGATTCCTGCCGCCGCGAGCGCCAGCAAATCCTGCAACTCGGAGCCGCCGAAGGGTTGCTGTTCCGCCGTTGCCTGCACTTCGACGAATTTGCCGGTCCCGGTCATCACCACGTTCATGTCGACTTCCGCGCGCGAATCTTCTTCATACGCGAGGTCCAGAAGCGCCACGCCGTCCACCCTGCCCACGCTGATCGCTGCCACGGAATCATGCAGCGGAACCGTTTTCAGAATTCCCGCCGCGACGAGGCGCTGCATCGCCAGCGCCAGCGCGACATACGCGCCGGTAATCGAAGCAGTGCGCGTGCCGCCGTCCGCCTGGATCACGTCGCAATCGAGCCACACCGTTCGTTCGCCCAATTTTTCCTGGTCGGTGACCGCGCGCAACGACCTTCCGATCAGCCGCTGAATTTCCAGTGTGCGTCCCGACGGCCTTCCGCGCATCGATTCCCGCGCCGTGCGCTGCTCGGTCGCGCGAGGCAGCATTCCGTATTCGCCGGTCACCCACCCCTTGCCCTGTCCCTTCAGGAACGAAGGGACTCCGTCCTCGACGGTCGCGGTGCAAATGACGCGCGTGCTACCCACTTCGATCAGCACGCTGCCTTCGGCGCTCGTGATAAAGTCAGGCGTCAGCCTTACAGGCCGCATCTGGTCGTGCGCGCGTCCGTCGCCTCGCAATTCTCCTCCGTCGGTGCGGGCTGCACTTGGTTACTCTGAGAGTCGAAGGGGAACCCGCCGGAATCTCGACGGGCACGAGTTTGCCCGCCATGCGCACCAGTGTCAACTGTGGGAGTCGTGTCAAGCGGTGCTACCACGCAAATGAGCAGACGCAAAAACGACTTTGCGCTGACTGTTGTAGTAGCAGTTTCCGCGAGACCAGGCGCAACTCTATCGTACGCTCTCACTGAACTACAGCGTTTCACCGCCCGCGCTCGGCAGCTTGCTCGTCTGGTGGGTTGTTTCTCCCCATGAGATATCGGTCAAACCAAGCGATGGTGCGCCGAATGGAATCAATTCTGTTCTCACGCTTCCAGAACCCGTGACCTTCATTCGGGTAATAGTGCACGTCTATCGCTCGACCTTCTTCCTTGAGTACATCGACGACTTGTTGCGCCTCCTCCTTCGGCACTCGTGGATCATTATCTCCCTGCAGTACAAGTAAAGGTGCGCGCTCCTTCCGAAGGTAAGTAATCGGCGAGTCCGCCTTATATATCTCGCGATTCTTGTCAGGGTCGCCGAGGAGCGCCTTTAGATACTCGTTCAGCGACGGGTCTGAGCTCTTCAGCATGGTAGACCAGTTGATGATCCCGAACTCCTCTACTGCAGCGGCCCAGATATCTGGCGTCTTGCCGATGGCCATCAGTGTCATGAAGCCGCCGTAGGAGCCGCCTGTGATCCCGATTTTCTTCGAATCGACGTAACCTGTGGCTTTGAGGAATTCTACGCCGGCGATCTCGTCCTTCAGGTCACCGCCGCCTAAGTCTTGAAAGTTAGCTTTTTGGAAGTCCGCCCCATAGCCGGTGGACCCGCGCGGATTGGGAGCGATACAGATGTATCCGCGCGAGCTCAAAGCCGCCACATCAGGGTTCCAATAATCGACCATCTGCCCAGTAGGCCCGCCGTGAGGCAATACAAGAGCGGGATTGCTTCCGTCCCGCTTAAGGTTGAACGGCATCCACAGCAACGCGCTAATGATTTTTCCGTCGAAGCTCTTGTAATGGACGATTTCAGACGGTGGAAGGTGTGCTGCGTGCAAGCTGCCAATCGCGGAAAAAGTCAGTTGATCGGCGTGGCCGCTGTTGAGGCTGTAGACCCAAAGGTCTCCCGGCTCATTGGAGGCCTGATGAGAAATGATCACGCGGTCGCTTTGCGGTGCAAATTCGTTGGGATTACCGGAGAAGTAATTGAGACCGTGAGGCAGTTTGAGTTTTTCCGCTCGGTTGGTCTTGCGCTCCACAAGGTAGGCATCGTTCAGCCCGTCTTCGTTGACTATGTAGGTGTAGCTTTTGCCGTCCGGCGAAAATCTCCCCGCGGAGACCTCCCATTGCGAGTCAGTGACCCAAGTGATCTTCTTCGTTGCCACCTCCAACAGCCCAACGTTCATGTAGCCGCCCTTGGCATCCGAGCTCAGCAGAACTGTCCCGCCGTCCGGCGAAAGCGATGATGCGAGATAGCGAATCGTGCGCTGGTGGGACGTGAGATTCTCGATCTTTCCGGTCGCGACCTCGATGCGGTAAATGTCCGCATCGGTGAAAAGTGGATTCACGCGGTTGGCATAGATTGTCTTGTCGTCGCTGCTCCATGCCACGACGGTCCAGGAGTAACCTGCTCGCTGCTCATTCGTCAGCTTTTGAACTTTCCGAGTGCTCCAGTCGAGCAGAGCAATGTCATACTGCGTGCCGTCTTTCGGCTTATAGGCAAAAGCGATGGTTTTGCCATCGTGGGACCAGCGCGGACCCTGCTCTCGAATCGTCGGCGTCTTGGTCAGGTTAGCCGGCTCCCCACCGTCACTCGGTATTGCATAAAGGTCCCAGAGCTCATCCCCCGCGTGGTCCTGTTGGTACACGATCCATTTGCCGTCGGGCGACCACACGGCGCTGACCTGGCGATCGTCGGACTGGGTAAGTTGGATCGGCCATCCCCCGGAGGCACGCACCTTCCACAGATTCGGACGGCCGGAAATGTCAGTTGTAAACACAATCTGCTGCCCATCGGGCGACCACGAAGGACCAAATACGATGCGTGCGTAATAGAGATCATCGACAGGCGCTGGCAGAGCAGCCGCGTTTGACTCTGAGACGACCGACCTCGGATCAGTCAGGACGCGGTCGTCGGGTCCCGTGGATCCTGATGAAGCCGCAAGCAGGCAGCACAAAACAGTCAGCAATCCCAATAATCGCAGGATTCGCATACTCGCCTCCTTCTACAAGCTGTGCGTTGAGCGTGTTGACAACGGGAGCGTACTACCTCGAACATAGTGCCTTTCAGGACCTAATTGATACCACGATTTTTCCGACCTGATAAGCGGTTCGCTTTGGTGCTACTTGTGATCAGCGATGACATCGCTTCTGAAAATTGATATTGTTCAGGTTAGTTCGGGACTCATCCCGGAAAAATCTTTTCATGACGCAGAAGGGATGCGAATGCCATGGAAAAACATGATTCGTCTCGCCGGGAATTTCTAGTTCGCGCGGCAGTGAGCGCGGGAGCCGCTGCGGGAGCGGCCGCTGGCGCAGGGCTCGTGCCCAATGTGTCGGGCCAGTCTCAGATGGAGCACATGGAGGGAGGCGCTTCAGCCTCTGGCCAGCAGCATCCGAACGGCAGCGAGCACGGCGCTTTCTTCAATCACGCGGACGCGGCGACAATCGCGGCAATCACCGAGCGGATCATGCCCAGCGCCCCGGACAAGCCTGGAGCCCACGACGCGGACGTTCTCAATTACATCGATCTCGCACTGTCCGGCGCTTACGCCGATCTTCAGGATTTCTACCGCCGCGGCCTAGCTGCGCTCGACGCATACTGCCGCAGCGCCCACAAAGAGCCGTTCGTGCGCCTCACCGAAGCGCAGCAGGACGAAGTACTCCAGGGGCTCGAAGACGGCAAGGCGACCGGCTTCACCTGGCCTACCTCAAAGGAATTTTTCAACACGCTGCGGACGCACACGATGGAAGGCATGTTCGCCGATCCGGTCTATGGCGGCAACCGCGATTTTGCCGGCTGGCGCCTCGTCGGCTTCCCCGGCGCGCAAGCCATCTTCACGCCAACGGATTTGCAAAATACGCAAGCGTTCACGCGCGCGCCCATTGTGGGCATGCAACAAATAGCAAAAGGTTCTGTGAGGGGGTGAGCGATGGCCACCGAGAGAACTGACGTCGTCATCGTAGGCATGGGAGCGGTCGGCGGCATCGTCGCCGCCGAGCTAGGCAAAGCGGGAATGAAAGTGATCGGCCTCGAACGCGGTCCGCGCCTGACCACCGCCGATTTCACTCCGCACGACGAACTGCGCTACTTCCAGCGCCAGGATTTGCGCCCAAACTGGAAGCGCCAGCCCGTCACTTGGCGCCCAAATGCGAGCGCAACGGCTCATCCGCTAACGATCCTAAACTACGGCAACCAGGCAGGCGGCGGCACGGTTCACTACGGCACGCTGTCCTGGCGCATGCATGAGGACGATTTTCGCGCGCGCTCGCAAACAATTGAACGCTACGGAGCCTCTGCGATTCCGCAAGATTCTTCGCTCGCCGACTGGCCCGTGACGTATGCCGACCTCGAACCTTTCTACGATCGCGCCGAATACGAGTTGGGCGTGTCAGGCAAGGCGGGCAATTTGCAGGGGAAGAAGATCGCGGGCGGCAACGTCTTCGAGGCTCCGCGAAAGCGCGAGTATCCTCTTCCGCCGCTCCTCGCCGATCAATCAGGCGTCTTGTTCGCAGAGGGCGCCACGAAGCTCGGCTACCACCCGTTCTCTTCGCCGCGCGCGATTATCTCGCAGCCGTATCATGACCGCGCCAGCTGCACCTATTGCGGCTTTTGCCAGTCCTTTGGCTGCCACGTCGGCGCAAAGTCGAGCATCCTCGTCACGAAACTCCCGGAAGCCGACGCGACCGGCAACTTCAAGCTCATCACCGGCGCCACCTGCTACCACGTGGACACGGACAACAGCGGCCGCGCAACTGGTGTGTCCTACTACGGTCCCGATGGCTCGGAGAACGCGATCGAAGCGGAGCTAGTCATTCTTGCTCCATTCATTTACGACAACACGCGCCTCCTGCTGCTCTCTAAAACCGCGAAGTTTCCCGACGGCCTGGCCAATTCGAGCGGCCTGCTGGGCAAGCACGTCATGGCGCACATCATGGCGAAGATATTTGTCGCGTTCGACGACCGCTACGTCAACATCTACATGGGCCCGAGCGCGCAGAAGCACACCTTCGACGACTTTAACGCCGACAATTTCGACCACAGCGGCATGAACTTCATTCGCGGCGCGCAAATCTCGATCGGCCCGGCCGACCTGGAAGCCGGTCCCATCGGCACCGCCATGAGCATGGACCCGCCGCCGGGCGTCCCTCGCTGGGGCGCGGCGTATCGCGACTTCTTCGCCAAATATTTTTCGCGCTACGGCGCGATGAACGCGCAGACCGAAAACCTCGCGTACCCCGACCAGACCATCGATCTCGATCCAAATGTCCGCGATGTGTGGGGCATGCCCGCGCCTCGCATCACGTACGATTGGCGCCGCCCGAACGAGACGGCGCGCGTCGAGTTCCTCATGCAGAAGATGGAAGGAGTCGGCCGCGCGATGGGCGCCTCGAAGGTGTGGCGCGGAGCCCTGAGCCCCGGCGTCCCTGGCGCGCACCACGAGGGCGGCACGCGCATGGGCAACGACCCAAAAACTTCCGTCGTCAACCGCTACGGCCAGACTTGGGACATTCCGAATCTTTTCCTGATCGGCAGCTCCACATTCCCGTCGATGAGCGGTTTCAATCCCACGCTCACCATCCAGGCGCTCGCCTATATGAGCGCCGAGGCCATCGCGACCAGGTACAAGTCCAAGCCCGGCCCACTCGCTTAATCGGCCCAGCACCGTTCTTTGCAACTTGTGAGCGAGTACCTGCGATTGTCATTCCGAAGCGACGAAGAATCCCGTAGTTGTTGAGCTTTGGCCGACTGCCGCCCCACATCCGATCAATTTTCCCGTTTTTTGCCAAGATTCTGTTTCATTCGAAACTTCACGATCCGGCTCACCAGCGCAAGCGGAAGCGGCTTGTCCACAGGAAATTGGACAGATCCTTTGGCGCTCCGGTAGGCCGATAACTCCTTCTTAAGCGCCGAGATCGCGGCGGAACCGGGATAAAAACCAATGTGCCGTTTGTACCCCGCAAACCAGACCAGATTTCTTCCTAATTTAAAACTAGGAATGCCATAGCTAATTGTTTCCTCTGCTTTGGGGGCAGCCTTCCTAATCGTCCGGCGCATTTGCCTTAGCAGCACTTGCACGTGTTTTGGAAAGCGCTCCACATACTCGTCAATATTCTTGGGAGTCTTCTTGTTCGCCGCCATGCCGCCATGATGCCTACTGCGGCGGCTGTTTTCCAGGCGCCGGAGTGGGCGGAGCGGGGCCCGCTCTCTTAGACTTTCTGACGCCCGTACTAGGCGAAGTCTTTGCCGATGGCGCTGCGTTAGGCCCTGGCGATGATGGAACAGTGACGGTAGTTCCGGGCGCCGCGGGAGCAGCGGGCGAGTTCACTGGAAATACCCCGTACAGGTCCAGGTGCCCAGCGAGAGTCTCCGCTTCCTGTCCATGAATTAAAATTTTCAGCTGCCGGATGCCGGTCATATTCGCGCCGAGCGTTTGTGCGATGGAGCTGACCGCCAGCTGCTCGCTTAAGATTCCCGACGCCATCCCCGATGTAACATCGTCCGAGAAATCCGCGATCGCCGTCCCATCCGGCTGAATGTAGAGAGCCAGCAACGTTGCCTCCGGCGGCAGCGTGCGCCGCTCCGGAGCGGGTGCGCGCGTGATCAGCGCGTTGAGCAGCTGTTTCGAACGCTCAACTGGGTCCGCCGACAGGGGAAGCTCAATCGTGGAAGCCTCCAGCGAAGCCGATGGGGCCGCCGCCAGCCAGTACATCTGAGCCTCCGCATTGACGTCTGTTGGCGTCGAGATAGGCCGCTGCATCACTTCGCGCCGCGCCTGCTCCTCGGTCCTGGGCACGCGCTCAAGCCCTTGCAGCGCCCGGCGCAGACCCGGCAACGTGATGAGGCCGAGCACGACCATCACCGCGAGGACAGCGATCGTCGTTTTGAGTCCCTTGGACAAGGCGCTAGTTTCCCCCCGATTGGTACACCGTTCGAAACGCAGCGACCGCCCGCGCAACGCCGTCGGCTATGCCAGGGCCCATTTGATCGAGTAGCGAGCGATTCGGCAGGCTGACGCTCGAAATTTCAATCGCCACCGCTGGAGCGCTGATCGTGCGCAGTTGCCTCACCGGCGCCTCGATCGGCGTCTCCGGAGAGCCATGGAAGCGCTGCGCCATCTGGATCTGGATTAATTCCGCGAGCCGACGGCTTTGCCCTAGAAAGCTGCCCTGAGCGCGGTCCCAGGACACGAGTCCTGTGCGCCTCAAAGCCGTTGCTGGTGCGTCTGTCGGCTGCAGGGAATAGACACGTACTGTGCCCGGCGCGCCCGTCGAGGACACGTGCAGCGAGAGAAGTACCGCGCCGCGCTGGGCATTCACTTGTTTCGAACGATCGTCGAAGGAAGGATCTTCATTCGCTTGGCGCGTCAAGAGAACACGAAATCCTTGCGCTTCGAGGGAGATTCGCATGAGCCTCGCATAGCTGAGGACCACGTCGCTCTCTGAGATGCCAGTCGAGCCGCGTGCGCCCTGGTCGGTGCCACCGTGCGCCGGGTCGAGCACAACGACGGCCAGCGTCTTCGGTGGTGGGGGCGGCGGCTGCGGCGTCACGGGGGGCGCAGGAGGTGCGGGCAATTGCATCGGCGGCTGCGCTGGTGTTGGAGGTGGATTCTGTGGCGCGGTCTGGCTGGTAGGCGCAGCCGGAGTCTGAGTCGGTTGCTCCTGCGGCAAACGCGCGCGGGTTGCACTTGTTGACGACGGCGCGAGCGCAACGCCGAGCACTAGGATCAAGCGAATCGCTCTGCTGGGCACGGCCATGAGGATACCAGAATAGTAACGGACTTTAACGATCGTATAACCGACTACAGCCCATTTAGTCAAAAACTACAGTCTTATTGCCGTACAAGAGAACTCGATGTTCGAGGTGCCATCCAACGGCCCTGGAAAGAACGATTTTTTCCAGGTCGCGTCCTTTTTGGACCAAGTCGCGGAGCGAATCGCGGTGAGAGATTCGGATGACGTCTTGTTCGATGATTGGTCCGTCGTCGAGCATGGCAGTCACGTAGTGCGCCGTTGCGCCCAGCAGCTTGACGCCGCGGTCGAAGGCCTGATGATGCGGCTTTGCCCCGACAAATGCAGGCAGGAACGAATGATGGATGTTGATGATGCGCTGCGGATAACGGGCAATGAATTCGGGAGAGAGAATCTGCATATAACGCGCCAGGATAACCAAATCGGTGTGATGCTCCGCAAGTAATTCGCGCTGGCGTCGCTCAGCTTCCAGCTTGTTCTCTTTCGTCACCTGGATTTCGTGAAAGGGAATACCGTAAAAGTCCGCCTGCCGTTTTGCATCGGGATGATTGCTGACGATCAGTGGAATCTCGCACGCGAGTTCACCGGTGTGCCAGCGGTAAAGCAGGTCCACCAGGCAGTGATCGTACTTGGATACGAACACCGCGACGCGCAGCCGTTCGCTCGACAGCGCGATCTGCCAGGTCATGGCGATGCGGTCCGCGATCGGCGAGAAGTGTCGCGCGAAGTCCTTCATATCAATTTGAAAGCCGGTGAGGTCCCACTCGATTCGCGCAAGATACAGCCCCATCTCGGCGACCTGGTGCTGCTCGAAATGGAGAATGTTGCCGTTCGCGTTGTAGATAAACTCCGCGAGCGCGGCGTCGATGCCTTTGCGATCCGGACACTGCACGCGCAGGATGGCGCTTCCACTCACGATCACCCCCGGAAACCAATCCGAAATTGGTAAACGGCCAAATCTCTGCTTGACGCGCTTATCGGTTCACTCCATCTTTACTCGATTAAAGTTTGCGGGTAAAAACCCCGAGAAGAGACGTTGCCGAATCAGCAACCACCGACGAAGCAGTTGTTCGATCTCACTGGACGCGTCGCGATCATAACGGGCGGCGCCGTGGGACTTGGCCGCCAAATGGCGGAAGGTCTCGCTGAGATGGGTGCGAACGTTGTTCTCTGCGGGCGACAAAAAGAGCGCTGCGAGAAGCCTGCCGAGGAGTTGCGAACGCTGGGAATCGGCGCTCTCGGCATGGGCTGCGACGTAACCAATCCCGCCAGCATTCAGGACGTGGTCGATGCCACGATCTCGCGGTTCAAAGGAATCGATATCCTCGTCAACAATGCCGGCGCGTCCTGGGGGGCGCCGGCGGAGGAGATGCGCCTCGAACACTGGCATAAAGTCATCGAAACGAATCTAACGGGCACTTTTCTGTTTTCTCAAGCGGCCGGAAAAGTGATGATCGCACAGGGCCACGGAAAAATTATCAATATCGCCTCGATTGCGGGAATGGCAAGCTCACCCGACGAGCTACAAGCGATCGGATACGCCGCCAGTAAGGGAGGAATCATCACAATGACGCGAGAATTGGCGCGCAAGTGGGCGCGTTACGGCATCTATGTAAACGCCATCGCGCCGGGCTGGTTCCCCACGCATATGTCCGCCGGCGTCCTCGAACGCCACGGAAAAAAACTTTTGAACGATATTCCGCTGGGGCGTTTTGGAGGCGAAAACGATCTGAAAGGCGCCGCCGTTTTTCTCGCTTCGGCCGCATCGGACTATGTCACTGGCCACGTGCTGGTTGTAGATGGTGGCCAACTAGCGTAGCGCTACGTTCTCGCGATCTGCGAATGCGATTCAGGCGAATCGCTGGGCGCCAAATCTCCCTGAGCTTGGTTTTCTTTGTGACCTCTGTGTTAAAAGTCTTTCTCGACGAACCCGCTGCCGTCCGACCCGGGGAGGAGCTTCCGCTGGGGCTGCTAGAATCCTTTCTGCTGCAAAAGTTCCCGGGCAATACCGGCCCGCTCACCGTGGGGCAATTCCCCAGCGGCCATTCCAATCTTACGTACCGCATCCGTCTCGGCAGCCGAGAAATGGTGCTTCGCCGTCCGCCCTTTGGCAGCAAAGTGAAGTCCGCTCACGATATGGCCCGTGAGTACCGCGTGCTCTCAAAGTTGTATTCGGCTTTCCCCACGGCGCCACGCGTGCTGCTCTACAGTGAAGACACGTCGATCCTGGGCGCCCCGTTCTATCTGATGGAACCGATTCACGGAATCATTCTGCGCAAAGATCCGCCGCCAGGAATGAACTTCACTCCAGAAACTGCGCGCGGCCTGAGCGAAGCGTTCGTTGACAACCTCGCCAGGCTGCATGCTCTCGACTACGAGGCGATCGGGCTAGGCGATCTAGGCAAACCGCTAGGCTACCTCGAGCGCCAAGTGCGAGGCTGGACCGACCGCTACTACGCGTCGAAGACCCATGACCATGTCGAGGCCGATCAAATTGCGAAATGGCTGCGAGAACGCATTCCCACTTCCGCAGGAGCGGCGCTCGTTCACAACGACTACAAGTACGACAACCTCGTTCTCGACCCTGCGGCAATCACTCACGTCATTGGCGTCTTGGATTGGGAGATGTGCACGATCGGCGATCCGCTGTCGGACTTGGGGACGTCTTTGGCGTATTGGGTGGACGCGGCAGATCCCGACGAATTGCAGGCCATACGCTGGAGTCCTTCAACCTATCCAGGGAGTTTCACCCGCGCGCAGATTGTCGAACGCTACGCGCGGAGGACAGGTCGCGACGTTTCGCCGATGCCATTTTACTTGGCCCTCGGACGATTCAAGGTCGCGGTCATCTTGCAGCAAATTTACTACCGCTACGCGCAGGGCCTGACCGCGGACCCACGATTCGCGGGGCTACCAGAACAAATTGCCGCAATCCTTCGAGCTTCTTTGCAGGCGGCAGAAACAGCTGCAATCTGATTCGGGTCGGACGGGCTGGCAGCCGCACACTCCAGGCGGAAAAAGACTTCGCGGAATACGCAGAGAACACGGAGGCCGCAAAGAAAACCGGACGAACTGTTTCCTGTCGTTTGCTCTCAGGACCTGGAGTTCTTTGTGCCCTCGCTTTTCTCTGCAACCTTGGTGTTAAGGTTTGCTGCAGCAGAAGCGTGAGCGAGAACTGAAGTCACTGCCGATAGTAGCGGAGAATCCACTCCGCGACGCAGCACGGCTTCTCCACTCCCGCCGCTTCTACAGTGATTTCAAATGTTGCCTCGACGCTGTCGGACAGCTCTCGACACGATTTCACGCAAATGCGCGCTCGAATATTTTCACCCGCGCGGACAGGAGCAGGGAAGCGGACACGATTGAGTCCGTAATTGATGGTCCGTTGCACCTCGCTCGGCAATTGAATCGCCTGGCGCACGAAATGGCTCAGCAGCGAAAGAGTGAGAAAACCGTGCGCGACAGTCGCGCCATACGGCGACTCGCGCCGCGCGCGCTCCGAATCGACGTGAATCCACTGGCGATCTTCGGTCGCCTCAGCGAACTGCTGTATGCGCTCTTGCGTCACAGTGAGCCAGTCCGTCACCGCGATTTCTCGCCCCGCGAATTCTTCCAGCGATTTCAGGGATTCGAGAATCAGCGGTGGCATGGCTTTCAGCGCGAGGCAGGAGGCTTCGAGTATTTCGCCAATTCGAATTTCGCGATGCTTTCGGTATGGACTTCGTCCGGCCCATCGGCCAGACGCAGCGCGCGCGCGAGTGCCCAAGCTTCGGCCAGGAACGTATCCGAAGAAACCCCTGCGCCGCCGTGCGCCTGAATGGCCCGGTCCAGCACCCGCAGCGCGACATTCGGCGCAACCACCTTGATCATAGCGATTTCGGCGCGTGCCGCTTTGTTCCCTGAGGTATCCATCTTGTGGGCCGCCGCCAGCGTGAGCAATCGCGCCTGGTCAATCTCCATCCGCGAATTGGCGATGCCGGCGCGCAACGTTCCTTGCTCCGCGAGGGTTTTTCCGAATGCCACGCGCGATTGCGCCCGCTTGCACATAATTTCCAAAGCGCGCTCGGCGGCTCCGATGCACCGCATACAATGGTGGATCCGGCCCGGCCCGAGGCGCGCCTGCGCGATTTCGAATCCGCGCCCCTCGCCGAGCAGCAAGTTCGAAACCGGCACGCGAACATTTTCGAATCTGACCTCGGCGTGGCCATGCGGTGCGTCGTCGTAGCCGAATACCGTAAGCAGGCGGACGATTCGAACGCCCGGCGCATCCATCGGCACTAGAATCATCGACTGTTGTTTGTATGGCGGGGCATTCGGGTCGGTCTTGCCCATGAAAATGGCGATTTTACAGCGGGGATGGCCGGCGCCCGAAGTCCACCACTTTCGCCCATTGATCACGTATTCGCCGCCGTCTCGGACGATGCTGGCGCGAATATTCGTTGCGTCCGACGAAGCCACATCCGGCTCGGTCATTGCGAAGCACGACCGAATTTCTCCAGCGAGAAGAGGCTTTAGCCATCGCTCTTTGTGTTCTGCAGTACCGAAGCGCTCGAGTACCTCCATGTTGCCGGTATCTGGCGCCGAACAATTAAAGATTTCCGGCGCGATTGAGCTACGGCCCATGATTTCGCACAGCGGCGCATATTCAAAATTTGTGAGCCCCGCCCCGCGCTCGCTGGCCGGCAGAAAGAGATTCCAGAGTCCTGCGGCGCGCGCTTTAGCCTTGAGTTCCTCGACGATGCGAGAGGCATCCCATCGATTTTTTTCCAGCTCCTCGCGGACGCGCTCCTCGTTGGGATAGACGTGCTCCTCCATGAAGGATTCGAGCCGCCGCTGTAGCTGTTTTGTTTTTTCGCCGGGTTCAAAAACCATGTCGATGGCAAGTATTTTCGGGATTCTGCGATGGAAGGTTCGGTGCTGAGTGGCGCAGGCTTCACCCTGTGGAGGTTAGCTGCGCCAGGGCCGCTTTGCCCGCCACCAAACCCCCACAGGCTGAAACCTGCGCCACTTGAAGCTCATCACCAGCCAATCTGGATGCAACAAATGCCTACTTGTTTTGCTTCAATTCCGCGTACAACTGTCCCACGAACCGGTCCCCATTCTTTTCGCCATTCGGAGCAGCCGGCGGCACCTTCGAGTCAAAATCGGACGTCGGATGCGCGGCTACGACCTCTTCGGACGTCTTCCCCTCCTGCACGAGCTTCGCCACGCGGTCGCGCACTCCGATGATGACGTCGCGATGCGCGATCACTGCCGCTTTGTCCACAGTGGGGCCATGGCCGGGAACGATCTTCGTGTTCGGCCCCGCCAGCGCAATGATGGCGGAGAGGCCCTCGATCATCCCGTTGAGCGACCCGCCATTCACGCGATCGATGTTCGGGTATCCGATCGACCGATAAAAGTCGCCCGACATGATCACATTCGCGTTGTGAAAGTAAACCATCGTGTCGCCATCGGTGTGGGCCTTGACGATAGGTATGGCATCGACGGTCTCGCCGTCCAGATGAAACGTAATCGGGCTCTCATAGGTCACCACCGGGAGCGCCATTGCGGGGGCGGGCGTACCCGGCTGCCCGTTCGCACCTGGCGCCGGCTTGATCAAGCGATCCCGCAACTCCGCCCGAGCGAAAATGGTCGCGCCTAGCTTACCCATATTTTCGTTGCCGCCCGTGTGATCGCCATGCACGTGCGTATCGATCACGAAACGAATCGGCGAAGGCGAAAGTTGCTTCACCGCCGCCACGATTTTTTCACTCAGGGGAGCGAATTGCGTGTCGACCAGCAGCACCCCGTCGGGGCCGTAGAGCACGCCGATCGTGCCGCCCTGGCCCTCGAGCGTAGCGAAATTGTCAGCCATTTTGGTCGTCTTGATCTCAACCTTGCTGAAGTCGGGCGCCTGCGCGCGCACCGAGACCACGGCAAAAAGGGACAAGACCAACAAGCCCGGCAGTACAGCAAAACCGCGCCGAATCGATGATGGTTTCATAGCATCTGCTCCTCACGAATCCGCATTTTTCGGGATTGGGTTACCGGTCGAGAGTATATACCAAACATCCCTTGCGCAAGAGCTTGGGGTTTGAGTAGCGCAGCCACTCTGAGCCTGTGCTATTCCACAAAAAAAAGCGCCCCGGGACCGCATATCCCGGGGCGCTTCGATTTTCGACTGCAGTTATTTGCCGACTTCAAGGATCACAAACGAACCTGCAATCTGAATGGGACGCGGCCGTGGGTTATCGGGTGATGGTGGCGGCGCGGGCTTGAAGTCCGCTGTCACCGTGTAAACTCGATGTGTGGTTGGGTCCAGCGCCATGGTGCGGGTCCCGGCTTGCGTAGTGATGTTCCCGACCACGCTATACTTGTCTGCCGAATCCTGGTGGATAACGGAGACAAAGCCATCGCGGCACGACGCGAACGCAAGTCCCGTCTCCGGATCGTAGCCGTTGCCGTCAGGATCGCCGCCGATCGGCGGTGAAGCCACGACCTTTCCATTGTCGGCATTCACCACGACCATCACTTTGTCGCAGGCCACGAAAATACGCCGGTTCTTGCTGTCGAAGGCCATCGCGGACGGGCCTTCGCATGGCGCCAGCGGCCAGCTGCCCTTGATCGCGTAGGTCTTGGTGTCAAATTCCGTGATCGCGCTCTTGTCTTCGATGTTGACCCACATGTTGCTTCCGTCGACGACTGCCTCTTCCGGCTTGCCGCTCAGCTTGACGGTTCCGATGACTTTCCCGGTCGTCGCATCCAGCACCGTCGAGTCCGAGCTCTTGCCGTTAAACGTGAAGATCTTCTTGGTCGCGGGGTCGTAGCGAATCGAGTCGGGATCCTTTCCGGGAATGTCGATCACCGATGTGGCCTTGAGCGTCTTCAGGTCGACCACGGAGACGGTGTTCGCGTCGCCGTTACTGGTAAACCCTTTGCCGAGGTCTTTCGCGATCGCCAAGCCGTGCGAGTTCTTCGTATTTGCGATTTCAACATCGCTGATCACCTTCCCGGAGGTTACGTCCACGACTTGAAAATGCGACCCGCGGGCGACAAACAGGTGATGGGTTTCTGGGTCGATCGTAAGGTAGTCCCAACCGCCCTCGCCACCCACTGGCATGCGCTTGAGGATGTGATAGCCCGATGCCTGCGGAGCGGCGTAGACGATCGCGCCGGCAATCAATGCCAGACAAACCAGGGGGCTTGTCCGGCGGAACCATCCTGCCAATTGATTTCGTAACATGCGTTGCGTCTCCTTATAGTGTCTTTCGTTCCAGCGTCCAGCCTCTAACCTCCAGCTTCCAGAACCCTGGTCCTGTTTCAGCAATACGTCCCCTTGGCGAAAGATATTTCATAAAAGGTCTGGAGTTCGCGGGTTTGGGTTTTTCGTTCCAGCTTCCAGCCTCTAACCTCCAGCCTCCAGAACAGCCTAATCTCCAGACCGCACCGCCACCGGAGTCCCCGGCGCGCCAGCCCTCACCACCGCTTCCTTCTCTCGCGTCAGATAGAACTGCACCGCCGGCGTAATGATCAGCGACAACACCATTGAGATCAAGATTCCCCCGATAACCGCGATGGCCAAGGGCTGCAGCATCTGTGAACCTGCACCAATGGCGAGCGACAACGGTAGCATACCCGCCACCGCTGCCATAGCCGTCATGACGATAGGCCGGAGACGCCGCCGGCCTGCTTGAATCATCGCTTCCTCGGCCGAGAAACCCACCGACCGGAATTTCTGGTTGGCGTCGAGCAGCAGGATTCCGTTCTTGGCCACAATTCCGACCACCATGATTAATCCCATGAAAGACGAGACGTTGAAATCCGTGCGTGTGATCAACAAGGCAAAGAACACGCCGGACGTCGATAGCACCGCCGACGACAGGATCGCGACCGGCGCCGAGAACGACCGGAACTCAAACAGCAGCACCAGGAAGATCAACACCAGGGCGAGCAAAAGGACGGTCACCAAGTCGCTGAACGATTTTTGCTGCTCCTTGAAAGTGCCGCCGTATGCAACTCGAATCGACGCGGGCAAGTGCAAATCGTTCACCGCTTTCTGCACAGCGGCGATGCCGCGGCCCAGGTCGATGCCCTCCAGACGCGCCGTCACTTCTTTCTCTTGTTGTAGGTTGTCCCGGAGAATTTCCGTTTGCCCGGGCAGTTCGCTGATGGTCGCCACCGAGCCGAGCGTAGCGCTTCCTCCGTTCGCATTCACAATCATTGTATTGTTCATCGCGTCCAGCGAAGACCGGCTCGTCACCGGGTAACGCACACGCAAGACGTACGGCTTATCGTTAATGATCACTGGTGCAGTCGACGGCTCGCCGTCCACGATCGCGGAAGCGACGGTCGTGAGTTGGTCGGTCGTGAAGCCGGCCTTCGCCGCCGCCGCCGGGTTGATGTTAAAAACTACAGCCGGGCCGCTCGTCGTGTTGTCAATTCCGTCCTCAACGTCCACGACCGGTTTCTTGTAGTTGATTTGGATCCGGCCCAGCGCGTCGGCCACGCGGGGAGCCCACGTGACGATCGCATCGGGATCTGGCGAAAACAGTTGCACGACCACCGGCTGCGGGGCGCCCGTGAGATCGGAAATCATGTCCTGAAGGACCTGTGTGATATCGATGTCGAGGGCCGGTTCCGCGGTCTTCACCTTGGCGCGGACCTCGCTGGTGATCTCTTCGATATTGCGTCTTTTTCCGTCCTTTAGCTTGACCGCGATGTCTCCCGTATTGGGCTCAGTTACAGCGGCGAGTCCGAGCTGCAACCCGGTTCGCCGGGACGTGTTTTGTACCTCGGGGATGGACTTGATGATGTTCTCGACGTGTGTGACGACGCGATTGGTTTCCTGCAGGGAGCTGCCTGGAGGCATCACATAGTCAAGAATGAAGCCGCCCTCGTCCATCTTCGGAAGCAAGTCCGTTCCCAGCTGGATGTAACACACGTAGGAGACAGCGATCAGGATCAAGCAAAACGTCCCGAGCCAAATCGGATGTTCGAGGGCGCGCCGCAGCCATCTCTCGTAGAACACGATGATATGCTCGAACCAGCCGCCCTTGAGGGACGCTTCCTCCGCAGCCATCATGCGTTTCATCCGCTCGGATTGAGCGTCCTCGGTGTCCTCCTCCGCCGCAGGCTCGTCCGCCGTCTCGTTAGCTTCGTCTCCATGCCCGCGCCGGATCAGGTGAACTCCCAGATTCGTCGACCACGTAAGCGCGAGCGCCAGGGAAGTGAGCAGCGAGACGCTCATGGCGACGGCTAACGCCCGGAAGAATGTCCCAGTTACGCCCGTGATCGAAATCAGCGGCAAGAAGACCACGATAGGCGTCAGAGTCGAACCAATCAAAGGAACGGTCAGTTCCTTGATGGCGCTGGCGACCGCCGCCATCCGGCCCTCGCCTCCATCGCGGTGCAACACGATGTTTTCAACGACCACGATCGCGTCGTCGATGACCAACCCGCCCGCCGCCGCCAGGCCGCCAAGCGTCATCATGTTGAAGCTCTGCCCCAGAATCTTGAGCGCGATGAAGGTCACGAAGATGGCGACGGGAATGACGAGGCCCGTCATCAGCGCCGTGCCAAAGTCGCGCAAGAACAGCCAGATGATGAATCCGGCGAGCAGCAAACCGATGATGATCGCGTCGCGCACGCTGCCGATCGACTCGCGCACGATGTTGGACTGGTCATAGAAGACGTTCAGCTCGACGCCCGCGGGCAGTTTCGGCCGGATCGCCTCAATTTCCTGGTGCACCAAGTTCGCCACATCGACGGTGTTGCTGTCCGGCTGCCGGCTGATGCTGACCAGGACCGCCGGCTTGCCATTCGCCGTGACCACGGTGTAATTCGGCGCCGAAGACGCTGCCACGGTGCCAATGTCACGCACTCGGACCGGCGCGTCTCCAACGTTTTTGATGACCATGTTGCCGATGTCTTCCGCGCTGTGAACCTGGGAATCGATCAGTCCCAGAAACAGCTGATGATTGCGGGTCATCAGGCCCGGCGAATCGACGATGTTCGTCTTATTGGCGGCGTCCAGAATGTCCTGCACTGTGACGTGGGCACGCAACATCTTGGAAGTGTCCGGCGTCACTTGAAATTCCGGCTGCTGTCCGCCTTGAACCAGGACGGACGCGACGCCGTTGAGCCGGTTCAAGCGCGGTTTCATGTCATAGGTTGCGACTTCCCACAACTGTGTCTGCGGAACTTTGTCGGATGTGAGGCTGTAGCCCAAAATCGGGAAGCTTGCGAAATCCAGCCGGTGCGTTTCAAGCTGCGCGGTGGACGGGAGCGAGCTTTGGACGCGCGCGATCGCGGAGTCCACAAGCTGGAGCGTGGTCACCATGTCCACGTTCCAATTGAACGACAAATCGATTTCCGCGGAGCCTCGGCTCGTCGTCGAGCGGACATCCTCGAGACCCGGCACGCTGTTGACCGCGTTTTCCAGCGGGCGCGTGATGGTCACTTCCATCTGCTCGATCGGCATCACTCCGTTGTCCACTCCGACGATGATGCGCGGGAAGTTCGTGGCCGGAAAGACCGCGATGGGAAGCGAGAGCGCCTCGTAAATTCCGACCACCGCCAGCGTCAGAATCAAAAAGATGATGGACTTCGAGTGCCGGGCAAACCAATACTTCGTTTCTGGGTGCGCATTGGGCGCAGCACCGTTTGGTGTTTTATCTGCCATGGCCTTTTACCTGTAGCAAAGTCGAGCTGCTCATCAGTTCTCGTCCTCATCGGGCAGCTTCGGTGTTTGGACCTGAATCTTGGTCTTCGCCAGGATGGGATCGTCCTCATTGTAGAGTTCGAACGCTCCCACGGTGACCACGCGCTCCCCACCCTGCAGCCCCTCAGTGACTTGGACGTTCTGGCCGTCCCGGATACCAGTCTTGACCGATTTCTTCTGAGGCGCGTTCTGGCTGTCCAACATGATGACGGAAGTGGCGCCGTCCGGCGCAGTCAACAAGGCCGCGGCCGGGATCACAACCGTGTTTGGCACCGTCTCCCCGACCATCGCCACTTGCACACTGCTTCCGGGCCGCAGCTTGTCGCCCGGATTGGGCGCTTCCACCCAAACTTCGACAGTCGTGCTGTTCGCGTCCACTGCGGGGCTGACCAAAGCGATCCTGCCCTTCACCTGGCCGGGTTGCCCAGGCACGGTAATCGTCGCTGGGTTTCCGACCTTCAGTTGGGCCGCCTCGGTCTGCGCAATGTGAGAGCGGGCAATGATTTGAGACATGTCCATGACCGTGACCACTGGCGTGCCTGTCGGCGGAGTCTCGCCGGGATAGAACGGTCTGTCCGTGACGACGCCGCTGATGGGGCTTTTAATCTGGGTGTAGCTCAATTGTGCCTCGGCGTTTATGGTGTCGCCCTTCGCAGACTTGTACGCTCCCTCCGCAGCCTTCAAATCAAACTGTTTTTGTGTCAGATCGTACGTATTTTTCGCCTGGGCCAGCGCGATGGTGGCGTCGTCCAGATCCTTTGCCGAAACGGCCCCCTCTTTGAAAAGTTGCACCCGGCTGTCGTAAAGCTTCTGCGCCGAATCCAGGGACTGCTTTGCGAACTTCAAATCCTGGGCACTCTTCTGCATCTGCATGTCATAGGTGACTTGAGCCGCTTCAGACCCACCCCTGCTTTTCTCAAGAGCCCCGGTCAAGTCCTGATTCTCGAGTTCCACCAACAACTGATCCGCTTTCACGTGTTCGCCTTTCTGCACGTGCCACTTCTTCACCGGCGACACGATCTTGGGAACTATCGCGGCCTGATCGCGCGGGTACACAACCGCGTCCGTGACGACGCGGCGCGAGATTGGCCCCTTCTCGGCAGCGTCCACCTGCACCGTGACCGTTGGCGCGACTTCTTCGTCACCCTTCGTGCTGCCGCCACAGCCGGCAAGCAGGACACCGGCAGCCATCAAAACCATGAAAGGCACGGCCAGACCGCCAACTCCAGTTTTATTGCCGGTTCCAGTGATGTTCATTGAGGAAACGTCCATTGGTTTGCTCCCGTTCCTTGTTCTTCGTTCTTCGGTACGCGCCACTAAGTCTGCCAGTTCAGATTTCAGAAAGGTCCCGTCTGCGTTTGCAGCGTCGCGAGCACCGTCCGGTAGCGCACTTGCGCGTCGGCATAGGCGTTCCGCGCGGTTACCAGAGTTGTCGCGGCATCCACGACTTCTGTCGCGGGCGAGGCCCCTCCCTGATACCGCAAATTAACTAGACGCAGGCTCTCGGCTGCAAGTTCCGCCGTTCGACGCGATTCATCGAGCGCCGACCGCGCCACAATTGCCTCATCGTAATTGGCATAAAGCTCGCTGATCGCCGTACGCTGCGCCAGGCTCAATTGTGCCTTAGCCGTCTCCTGCTTGTATTGCGCTTGGTGAAGCTTACTACGCAGCGTGCCCCAATCCCAGACCGGGATATCCATGGCGATCGTCATGAAATAGCCAAAATTGGGAACCACCCCGATTTCTGGAAATGCGGCACGAGCGCAGCGGAGAGCAAAACAATTCGCTTCAATGCCCAAGTCGGTTTCGACGGTCAGCGTCGGCAAGAACGCAGTCTTAGCGGTTTTGAGATCAAAATCCGACTCCCTAACTGTTTCCAGGGCGACCCGCATGTCTGGGTTTTCTTTCTCCGCCATAGCCTGGATTTCCGAAAACGCCGGCAGGGCTGGCGCGGAGTCGAGATCGTCCACCACGGTAAAGTTCTCGTTAAAGTCGGGGAAGATCGTCACTGCCAGCGTCAAGCGCGTGTCTTCCATGGCAAACTTGGCTTCGTCGAACGCCTGCTTCTGGATGCGATACTGAATGTCGGCCTTCACCTGGTCGCTGTGCGGCCCCTGGCCTTGCTTCTCCAAATCGGTTGTAATATCCAGAAAATGTTTGGCTTGATCCAACGCGGCCTGGGCAGTCGCATATTTTCGCTGCGCCACCACGAGACCGTAATAGTTCTTCGTCACCGTCACCACTAGCCCGCGCCGCGCAATCTCCGACTTCGCACTAGCCAGGGCCTCCGCGGCCTTGGCGCGCTTGTAGCCTGTCCCGATCAGAAGCGCCGGCGACAAATCTTCCTTATAAACGCCCCAAGCGCGATAAACATGGACGCCATCCTGGGTCACGAACCTTCCGTCAGAGATTTTTCCGCCGTTGCCCATCGTGTTGAGGTACTGGGGAGATGCCGTGATGGTGGGCAGCATCGCGTTTCGCGCTTGCACGCGGTCTTCTTTGGCGCTTCGTGCGTCCGATACGGCGCCGACATACGTAACATCAAGCTTTCTCGCTCGCTCGAGCGCGTCCTGTAGCGTTACGGTCGCAGGCGGCCCTGCCTGGGCTGGTTGTAGAAGTTGGACTTCGGACGGTTCTCCGGAGGACGGGGGAGTCGTCTGTTGCGCTTGGGCGCTAGCCGGCGGAAGCATCAGCGCAGTGGCCACGGCTAGGGCTAACACTGCGAATCGCCGGATCGGTCTGCTATCGCCCGCGGAGCGCTGCCTCCCTAGTCGCCGGTCGGCCAGCACCCACCCATCAAGCCCACATAAATCAATCATGAAGTCCGTCTCCTCCCGCTTCGCGCCACGGCTGGCCGGTTGCCGCGCCGAAACGAATTCCCAACTTGTTCCCGTCAGCGAGTTCTATCCAGCAGGGTGCGCTGAGCATAACAGCAACACATGAAAATTATCTGAATCACTATGTGGGCTGCAAGTGCCAGCCTCACGCGCAGGCGGCCAGCCCGTACTCGATTCCATCAAAGCATTGCCTCTGACGTATGCTCATCCACGTCGCCAGCCGCTCGGCTTGAGCGAACCGCTCCATGTGAGCCGTCTTTGGGGGGAAGAGCCTATTTCCCGAAACCTTAAGCCAACCTTAAGACTCCGAGAGCCCCGCGCAGCGGAGCCGACACATATCGGGAAGGGCGGGCTTTTGACTTACCGTCGCCGTTGAAATCGGCGCAATTGAACATCAAGGACGGAGCCCCGACACCGCAAATCCTAACTCAGCGTGGGGCATACGGGAGTAGTATTCTCCCGTCATAGACGGAGCGCTTTGCGGACCGGAAGGCCGGGCCATCCGTCCCAGGCGAGCTATATGCTGGAGGGATTCGTGAGCACCAAAATCGCAAAGAAAATCGCATGGCCAGTCCTAGCCTTGATGGTCGTGGTCGCTGCACCGCGGCGGGCAGCCACTGAGGATCGCAAATCTCCGTATCCGAGCATGGCCCCGATCGATGAGTACCTGATGTCAGATCGGGCTGCGGAGATTGCCCTGGCACGAAGTGCCGCGCCCGCGGCCATTTCTCGCAGTGCCAAGATTCTGGTGCTCGGACGACACGGCTACGAAACTGCCGTAGAAGGCAAGAACGGTTTTGTCTGCGTCGTGGAGCGAGCCTGGATGTCTCCATTCGACCATCCGGAGTTTTGGAATCCCGCCATGCGCGGCCCACTCTGTTTCAATCCGGCGGCCGCCCGATCCATCCTTCCGATTACGTTGAAGAGGACGAGTATGGCTTTGTCGGGGCTGTCCAGGTCTCAGATCATGGAAGGTATCAAGGGCGCTTACGCCAAGAAGGAGCTGCCGGCCTTGGAGCCTGGCGCGATGTGCTACATGATGTCGAGGGACGGGAATCTTGGCGACTCGGTAGGGCATTGGGTTCCTCACCTGATGTTTTACGTTTCGCAAACGGACGGCGAGGCTTGGGGCGCAGACGTACCCGACTCTCCTGTCATGCTGAATCCGCAATTTCAGGGCGCTCCGGAGCCTGTGACCGTGTTCATGGTTCCGGTCGGCAAGTGGTCCGACGGAACGGCTGCACCGTTAATGTAGGCGGGAGGCACCCAACGTGAACATGGATTTGGTGTTAACACAAATTATGGATGTGCTCGGGCACGACCATATAGCGCACCAGGGAGAAACCATAGCTGTCACGCACGTCATTCAGAATGCTGACGAAAACGCTTCTGGCGCGAACCGAGCGCAGCAGCAGCAATCGCCGGTAACAACTGAACGCGATGAAATGCAGATAGCCGCGCCAGTGGCGAGTGAGCTTGTTGGCCATGGAACGCGCAGAACACAAGCCCTACATCATGAAGCGGCGGGAATCCCGCGTTCATAAGCTAGCGGTCAGATCGAGGCTGGAGAGGGAAGCGTGAGGCTGCCGCCCAGTGCTGCCTATCCGAGGGTAGACCGGTCGAAATCACGAAAGGATGCAGGCCGACCAAGAAGACCTTTGATCGGACCGAAGTAAGCTTTGTAGGGCTGCGACGGCACATTGCCAGGCGGATCGAACAGGGTTTTATTGAACATCACCTCATACCCAAGAAGCACCCGGATCGTCTCAGTCAGTTCGAAGTGCGAGGCGCGATTGTTCCAGGATGGGTTTAGCTTTTCCCGAATAGCGGTCAGATCCTTGGTAAGAAACACTATGAGCGGAACGCGCCACTCCGACAGTGTGCTCTCCGAAGCTCCATTACAGTGGGACGATTTCGACAAGAAATTCTGGCCGTGGTCGGAGGTATAGAACACGATCGTGGAATCAGGAAGGCCCGCATCAATTTCGTGGAGGAAATCTATGGTAGAGAATGACACGGACGTTGCGTAAGGGTCAGTCGTGCCAGCCAAGTTGGGCGGCAAGTTCGAAGCGTATGGAAAGTGACTTCCGGACTTGTTGACGATGGCAAACACCTTATCTTCCTTGGACAGGAGATTGGAAAAGCGCTCAGCGAAGTGGATGTCGCGCTCGAATTTTTTTTCTCCAAACTGGGCGGGGCCGTAGACTTGGTCGACCGCCGCGAGTTCTTTCTTCGAAAAATAGTCATGGACAGCGGTATCCGACAATACGCCCTGCAGATCGAAAAAGACGGTCTTGAAGCTTGCCAGCTTTGCGAGCTCGAACAGCGTCGGCGTAGCGAGTATCGTCTTAGATAACGCCAAGCGGTCTGGTCCGGCCCTGAGAATAAGATTGGATGACGCACTGCAGTTTGCGCCACTTAGCGCGAATCCAAAGTCGACGGCATTTGCAAACGACTGCTTGTTCAGCTCCCGGAACTTCTCCGCCTCCACCGATTCATCAATAATCAGAATGACGTGTTTGGGCGGCTCGACTAGGGGGACGTCTCTCTTTGTGGCCACAAGGGGCTTCGGTGTTTCGAGGCGCCGGATCACGCTATCCAAGGAAAGGACGGGGCCTCCAAACGGGAGAGTACTGCTGCTCGGCAAGGCCACAAGCGAGGGTTCTCCCTTAAACACCGCTATGGTGAGATAAAAAGAAAACGAAAGGCCGATCAGCATCAGCACAACCTGACTTGCATAACGCCTCTGTCGAACAAGCCGCCGCAAAAGCAGCAGGGAGAGCAGAAGAACGGAGGCAGTGGCCAACGCTCTGATCAAGTCATCGCGAAATTGTGAAACCACGTCCAGCGTATTGCCAAGCGAGGCAAACAGCACGTATAGATCGCTCAGAGTAATCGGATAGTGCTTCACAAGGAAGAAAGAGTTGTCCAGGAAGACCGAAAGGAAAGAGGCAATGGCGACGGCATAGAAGATCTTTTTTGAGGAGAAAGCAGCGCCTAAGATGCAGAGCATCGCCAGGACGTGAACAATGACAAAGACAGCCTTATTGGGGAGAGAGTCTATGTTGACGACGCGCTGGAAGAGAAATGGATTCGAAAGATAGTACGCAAGGAGGAACAAGCTGATAAGAGCAGTTCCAGCGAAAGTGCGCTTACCGATTTCGCTGAACATCATCTTTCTAATGAAGCGTGAACCTAAGACTTTCGCAATTGGGTCTTTCCGGCATTCGAATCCGGGAAAAGACCCGACCAATGGCACCCACGCTTCGGTGCCAAGCTCAGATCGTCCTGACTGTGGTTCGCTGACTGCCGAAGCACGTTGCAACGTCTCGGCCCTGGCAAAGATCAAACTGAATTGTCCGGCGGGCCTCCGTTTTTTGCGGCGCAGGCGCCGCGAGACGCGCTGCTTCAAAACCTGAATCACCGCAGAAGGCGCTCCCTTCGCAGGCTCGCTGATGGCAGATGAATGGGCTCCGGCATGACGACGTAGCCCACCCGGGAAAAGCCGTAGCGGTCGCGCGCCTTACCAAGCATCTGGAAAAAACATTTCTGGCGCGAACCGAGCGGAGCAGGCGTCGGTGACAGGTGAAGGTAACGAAATGCAGATGGCCGTGACCGTAGTGGCGAATGAGTTTGTGGACCATGGAACCGAAGAAAACCAAGACCCCGGCCCTTTAAAACCGAAAGGGTCGGCCACCCGGAAACGCTAAGCCAGTCACTCAGCATTGAAATACTGGAGTGGCATCATCCAATCGCGATGGCGGGTCAAGCCGAAAACGAGAAAGGGTGGGCCACCCACCTTCAGTTCTCTAAGAAAGATAAGCCGCAGAAGAAAGCGTTGAAGCGAACAGGGATTCTGAAACCTTTCAACCGTTTGTGCTTCCCATTAAACTTTCCAGTGCTTTCGCCAAAACCGTTAGACCTTCTGCCTTGGGAACAACCAAATCGACGCCAACAGCCGAACTGAGTTTAGAACCTAAGGCGTCAGCGAACATCGTGAACGCAATGATACGAACATCGGGCAACATTTTCTTGAGGACGGACGCGGCTTCTATACCGTTCATATATGGCATTGAGAAATCCAACAAAATCAAATCGGGCTTTAGTTCGCTCGCCTTTTGGATCGCTTCAACACCGTCCCCGGCCTCGCCTCCGACTTTCCAATCTGCTTGTGTTTCGAAAAAATCCCGCATAACTTCTCGCACCACTTGGCTATCGTCTACGATCAAGACGGACTTCGACATGGCGGAACCAGTCCAGCGGGACGGTCTAACACAGCCCTGGCAAAAGCAGCACAAACGCTATGTGACGTGAGTCTACAATCCCGCTACTTGGCCGCACAATACCGCGACGTTTGTAGGGTCCGATGATGTCGCCTGAAACACGCTGGTTGCCGGATAAGTCCGATATTTGGCGTGGGCCAATGCTCGACACCGAACACAGGTTCCAGTTGTTGGCGGATCAATTTGCAGCGCTGGAGAAGAGGCCGTTGCCTCTTTGGAACTACAGGAACCCGTGTATGGTCCTTATAACACGCACGCTATAAATCAGTTGTTTATGCTCAAGGGCCAGCGGTTTGAGAAATTGGCTGACCAATTCAAAACGCTGGCACTCGATCTGAGCGTCTGCGAGGACGCCGGACAACGCAAGGAATTACTGGGGAAAATGAAGGCCATCGTCGATAGCATGGACGAACTCAATCTCGGCCAGCACGACGGCTCCACCAAGCAAAGTGTCAAAACGCGCTGAAGTTTTTTCCGGGTGGCGGACCCTCTGTTGTTTTTCGGAGGGTCGGAGGGTTGGTTTGTTCGTCTTTCTGTTGATCCTCGCCGTCGCGGCCCATAGGCTATAAGGCACTCAGGCGGCCTGTTCCGCAAGCGGTTCCCGCCGGACGAGTGTGACTTCCATTCCTACGGGTGTTCCCGCAATTGCAAAGAACCTGAAATTTGACGCGTTAGCGAGCGATTCCATATCCTTTTCCGCGTAGGCGCGTTTGAGAAGCATGTGCTTGAATACCATTCTGGTCCACCAGGCATCCAGGCGGCCGACCTTCAGCCCGTTTACGTACGCTTCGATTTCTTGCCAGGAAGCGTCCTTCCGAAGGTCAATAATGATCGCCCGTCCGCCTGGCTTCAGCACGCGGTGCATTTCATTGAGGGCCTTCAGCGGCTCCGAGAAATTTTTGAACGCCGCCCTGCAAACGACGAGGTCGAAGAGGCCTTCCTCGAGCGGAATATCCGAGGCGCTGCCATGAATAAAATGGACCACGACGCCTTCCCGCTTCGCATACTCCGACGCCATTTGCACAAAAGTTTGGCTGATATCGAGGCCAGTGATCTTGAAGGGACCGAGCTTCGCCAGAGCTACGGAGAGGTACCCCGGCCCCGGCGCGACTTCGAGCACGCGGGCGTTGGGCGGCAGTTGCTTCGCCAGTTCTTGCGCAAGGCGCTCGAATTCGCTGAAGTCTTTCCGCGTCGTCTTCGCGTACCAAGTGGCGATCCTGCCTTCCATGCCCATTCCGATGTACGGTTTTTTTGCGGATGATTGCATTGCCAAATCTCCTCTCAGAATTGCGAGTGCTGTAGCCCCGCTCTCTCGAGGCGGGGATTTTCCAACGCTTTCGCCGAAATTTTTCTGGGCTGGCCAGAAGCCGTCGCGCGGATTTAGGTAGCGCAGGCCCTCTTTACCCCGAGGAATGCGAGGGGTTGCCTGTGTGGTTTTTGCAATTGTAGTTGATGTCGATAGCCTATAATGCTGTCGACAAAACCCCACAGCCAGGAGTGGCTGTGCTACCTCATCATTTTGGGGTCCATCTCCGGGCGATGCGTTTCATATGTTTTTTAGACCATGCTTGTTCCTCCTTTATGAGCCCTTCGGAAGCTGAGCCCGACGCGTCTTTGTTTTTCTGAGCGCCAGCCTTCGAAGCCAGATGTTCCTTCCCGACTTTCTCTTGGCGGGCTGCAAGCGCAGCCCGCACCCGGCTCCAGCCGCTCCGCAGCCCGCCGGTGTCGCGCTTGAGATCGGAGAGCAAATCCTTCGTGAACTCGTATTCCGCGAGTGTCAGCGCCTTGTAATATTCGCTCTCCAGAGAAAAGAGGCGCGGCAGCTTCATTTCCTGGCAGGCCCGCTCCTCGTTACCAATCTCTTTAATCGTTTTTTCGAGCAGCCCGATGCGAATCTCGAGAAGATTGATCACTTCCTCCGGCGGAAGAGCAGGCAACAAAGAAAGCGCCGCCTCGAACATCGGATATTCCTTCGCCGGGGAACTGACCAGCTCACGCATCCACTCTGTCATTTCCGCTTCGCCCGCCGCGGTCAACTCGTAGACCGTTTTCTCGGGACGCTTGCCCTCTTTCGTCGTTTCGCGAACGCCGATCCATTTTTCCTTCAGCAGCCGCTCGATGACGTTGTAGAGGGCGCCATAGTTGATCCTGATGCTCGCTTCTTTGTGCCGCTCCTTGAGCGTGGAGGCCATCTCGTAGGGGTGCATCGGCCGTTCGAAGAGAAGGACGAGCACCGCAAGAGCCAGCGGGTTCGAAAATGAGCGCCTACTATCCTGCATGGAATATCCCGTCCAGAGTACTTTGTACAGAGTATTCTGTCCAGAATACTCTGCGCAGAGTATATGAGGGCGCCAGACCGATGTCAAGACAGGCGTGGAGCCAAATTCGAAAGGCTGGGTGTGGCCTTAGCGGGTGTGACCTCAGAGTTTAGCGGGTAAAAGGATTTGCCGTGCGCTGGGGCGCTGGTTTTCTTGGGGTTCTTTCCTCGAGGAACTGAGAACTGAAAGCCGCCCTTGAAAAGATCAAGAGTAGCGCGTAGAGGGCTGATTCGGAGCCAAGGGAATCCGGAAACAGCTTAGGATTTGGGATCGAACTTTACGATTACCGTTGTCTCCGTCTCGGTGCTGGCCGGTTCAAAGCGCCAGTGGCGCACTGACTCAGTCGCCGCATCCGCCAATGCCGCGCTTCCACCGATCACTGCGATGTTCTTTACTCCCCCGTCTGGTTTCACCGTTACTCGCAGCTGCACCGTTCCGCCGATGCCCTGGCTCTTCAAAACGGAAGGGTAGACCACGTCCTCTTTCTTTGTTATTTTTCGTTTGCTTTCCTGGGCGTGGCCCGCCGGAGCGCAAAAAGAGGCGAGCATGAAACCGTACAGTAATCCTGGGAATCGCTTTCGTTGTTTTCTCACGGTAGCACCCCTTCTGGGAAACCAGACTTGCGTTTCACAGCGACGATGGCCCTGCTGGGTAACTGCAGCCCAACTGCCGCAGCCGGAACTCCTTTCAATTCGGTTCCGGACCAACAACCCAGAAATCCGCAGAACGTAAGCTTATGTGTGAGCGGTACTTAACACGTGTTTGCGATGCGAACCCGAAGGAGGCGTCAGTCTAAGTGGATGCTTGCTCCTGAACAGGAAGTCTCAGCGGCACCTTGGAGTTGAGACGAGCCGCGCACGGCTGTCTCTTTTTGAGAATCCACACTAGAGAGGCAATGATTGGTCGGCCGGCGTCCTCGGGTCTACGGATGGGTTTAGAGCCTTGCGCTTGTAGTTGTCGTAGTCATTCCAAAGTATGCGCAATTCCGGTGAGTCTGTAATTCTGGCGCTCTGCTTTGTTGTGGAACAGCGTGTCCTGGGTGTTTGACGCCACGTCTCAAGACTGCCTAGCTGCGCAAGGCAACGACACGTGGAACGAAAACGTTTTGACAGTTCCGGATTTATGCTCTATAGGTATTGAGAATCCCCGGCGTTGGTGTGTGGCTCTGTCTAGCTGTCAAGCCATTGATGCGAATAGAGGTAACCATGAAAAGCTCAAACCGCACCAGGATCACATTTCTAGTCACCGTAGCGATCGGAGTCGCGCTAGTGGCTGCGGGGATGACTAACCGGACGCAGGCGTCTCCTAAGCAGCCGGATTCCGCGTCGCCAAAGGCGTCGCCGATGGTTTCGCACACGGACGAGTATCAGCGCTCGTGGAGGCACGATCACTACAAGGTGATCGCGGATAGTGGGGCGGGGCGCGGCGAGAACATTTATTTCTACAAGTGTTGGATGTGCCACAACCAATACGCGAAGACAGGGCCTTACCTGAAGGAGCTTTTCAAGCATGAGTCGCTGATGTCGGGCGATCCGGTGACGGAGGAAAACGTTGCCTTGAAAATTAAGGAAGGCGGGCCGGGGATGCCGGCGTTCAAGACTACCCTGAAGGATGCCGACATCGCGGACCTGATCACCTATATCAAGGAAGGAAAGTGCTGCGTTGAGGGAGAAAATCCCGCGGCGAATCCGTGGTATCGCGCCGAAACCAAGAAGTGGCCGGTGCAGGGCGGACTGTCGGGCGGAGCTACAGGAACGGTAAAAGTTACGAGCGGCGATTCACCGGAGGGCATTGGGGTGCAGTTGATCGCGCCGAATGGCGTTCGAACGACGGTTTATACAGATGAAACGGGACACTTCGAATTTCCAAAGATGCAGACGGGGGATTACACGCTGCGAATTCCGAGCCCTGTGTTGTTCAAGCCCTACGTCATCGACTCGATGCACATCGACGGCGCATCGAAGCTGGATGATATCGTTCTCGAAAGGGTTTCTGATAGCGATGCGCTGCCTGCCACTCCGGAGCTCGAATCGCAGCTGAGCGGCGCCGAAATTTTGTGGAATTTGCCGGGCACGGCGCAGGAGAAGGCAACGCTGCAGAAGAATTGCTCGGCTTGCCATTCCTGGCAGCAGATTTTCCGCAATCGCTATGACGAGCACAGCTGGGGCCTGATCGTCGACCGGATGACGCAATATTCCGGCACCTCCCTTGTGATTCGCATCAAGGGAACAACTTCGACGGGCGGCGGGAACAACTCCGTGACGCGCCGTGATGGGACTTCTCCGGAAGAAGTGAAGACGCTGGTCAACTTCCTGACGCGTGTCCGCGGCCCGAACGCTCAGGACGAACCCATGCGCGCCTTCCCTCGCCCTACGGGCGCGAACACGAAAGTGGTCGTCACCGAATACGAATTGCCGCAATCGCTGCTGGCCCTTCACGACGCGCAAGGCGACTCGAAAGGGAATATCTGGATCACGAGCCATAAGACGGACATCGTCGGCAAGCTCGATCCCAAAACGGGCGTTGTGACGGAATTCACCATTCCGCTCACGCCGAAAGCCATGCCCGGCACGCACGCTGTAAGGATCGACAAGAACGACATCCCGTGGTTCTCCGAAAACTGGGGACACAACCTCGACCGGCTCGATCCAGCAACCGGAAAAGTCACGCAAGTGCACATCGAGGACGCAGTTCCCGTGAACGCGCCTGGCTTCGGCAACTTTTCCATGACTGCCGATGGCTATGTCTGGGATAGCCGCGACAATAATGTCCGAAAGATTGATCCGGAAACGGGAAAAGTGATCCAGCGCTATCCGCTGCAGGTGGGCTTCAGCTACGACAACCTGATCTCCGCCGACGGAAAGTATTATGGCGGCGGCGGGCTGCCGGCGTGGGGAAACACGATCGAACGGATGGACCTGACCACGGGGCAGTGGATCAACGGGAACACCGGCGAGCACATGGCGACCGCCAAGCGCGGCGGATTCGATCCCTACGACAATCCGTGGTTTGGTGGAGGCGATGGATCCCTGATCGAGCTCAACGCCAAGACGGGCCTGGTCCAAGAATTCGCGCCTCCCATCGCGCCGAGTCCCTACACCGATTTCTACGAAGCGCAGCCGGACAAGAACGGCGAAGTCTGGGCCGGCGTGCTGCACGGAAACCAGATGGTCCGCTACAATCAAAAGACCGGCGGGTGGGCTGTGTATCGAATGCCGGAACCGTACTCGTACGACCGGCGGACGTACATTGACAGCTCGACGAAGCCCGTCACCGTGTGGTACGTGGACTACAACGGGTACCTGGTTCGGGTTCAGCCGCGGGAGTAGAGCTACAACCGTTCTTGGCGGTGCGGTTTTGTAAACCGAGCGTACGCTCGCGATGCGGTTGCGATTGCAAAAACCGCACAGCCAAGAGTGGCTGTGCTACTCAAACCCTCCTCCAAAATAGAGTCGGCAATCGCAGAGGATTATTTTGAAAGCGGATTGGCGATCTGCTTCTTGTATTCTTCCGCCTCGGTCGGGGCGCAGATCATCTCTGGGTACTCGGTGTCGAGCGGCTGTAACTTGAGGCGAATCTTGTCGCGGGCGAGCCAAGGCTCCGTGTACGTTTTCGGATCGTCGATCTTCACTGTCAGCTCGAGCGTGTCGCGGTCAACGCGGTGGTAGCGCTCCTCGACACGCATGTCGGCGCTGTGCGGGTCGCCTGCATTGTCGAGCCAGGTTCGCTCGTCCGTCCCGATCGTTTCAATAACAAACGTATAATCGTCGGCCCATTTTCCAACTGAATGTCCGTACCACTGTGGCTCGGGATCTTTAGGAAGTTCGCGACCGTCTGTCCAGATGACGCGCCATACGCGCTGGTATTGGTACACCATCAAGACCTGCTTGGCGGTCTGGACGACCTGAAAGGGGCGCAGCTCAAACAGGAGGTTGCGCGGGAAACCGGCCGGATCGCAGCTGTCGAGCGGATCGTTCACGAGGCCAATTGGAACTCTTCTTGGCCCGTCGCCGGGCTTGTAGACGTTCGTGGCTATGTCCTCGCCCCAAGGTGTGAAGGGAGCGTGTGACTTGACGCCTCTTGGGGCGATTCCCTCCATCCTGTCTTCTACTTCCCAAATTCCGGACAGATCGCGGCGCGGGGCAGGAGTTGGTTTTTCGTTCTTCGCTGCTGGAGGTTGAGTGGGCGCGGCAGTCTGCGCGCGTGCGCCACACGAAATGGCCAGCGTCGCGGCGATTCCAAGAACCAACGTCACTTGCGGCTTCAGCATTTTGAAGGCGTCACGCATTTCCCCGGTCCATCGGTTTCATGCTCCCACAGGTATTGCTCCAACCGGCGTCGGCTTTTTGCGTCAACGCACTGAGGGGCTCCAGCCGGTCAACGTCTGACCGCTGGGGAGGACGATCTTCAGGAGTTGCGCGACCGACGCTCCATTTTTGGCCGGTCGAATGGTGACGGTTACTTCATCTCCGGCTTTTAAGGAACTTTTGGACCAGCCGCGCTTGGTCATGTCGATGGGATTGCTGACTTCGGCGGCCCAGTGGATGACGTCGCCCTTTTCGTCGGTTGCGTCGAACTTGAGGAAGCAATGGGGGTTGGCCCAGAGCCACTGCGTCACGGTGGCCTTCATGGTGAGTTCTTTTTCCATGTCGTAGCCCGCTGAGCCGTGATGGGCCGACAGCGGCAGGGAAAGGGCCGTAAAGAAAGCAGCCATGACACTCAACCTGAAAACTATCTTTTTCACTGTAGAGCCCCCGATTCCGTTTGCGCCGAGGACTTCGCATTGGTGAGGCTCGGCTTCGAAATTCAGTCTAAACAAGTAAAGCACGCAGCCGATCTGGGCAGCATCCTACACCTCCGTGGTGGCGCCTGAAATTGAATTTCTTTGCCGGTGCCGCTTGAACATTGTGTTACACGTTCGCAACACAATTTTCACATTTGCTTCAACGGTTGTTCACCTTCCGGTTACACGCCATTCACATTGCACCGTCAGATTACGCGCAATTCAAACTCTGGCGGGCTCCAAGTATAGCCCGCACCCGGCCAGCAGGACTCGAGCGCTCCTCACTGGGCGGCTCGGAGGCGGAAGCGGTCGCAATTGCTTGGGGGTAAGCGGCTCCAATTTGCACACGACGACGGATCTCTTACCGATGTCGTGTAATCGGAGGAAGTGAAAATGCGCAAGTCTTTCTATGCGGTGTTCTTCGTGGTGTTCTTGGCTGGTGTGATTGGGGTTGTTCCTGCTACAGCGCAAGGGCAAAAGGGCGCGATTTCCGGAACTGTGGCGGACCAAGGTGGAGCCGTCCTAGTGGGGGCGCAAGTCACTCTCGAGTCGCCCGTTTTCAATACGGTCTCCGACGAGCAAGGGCGGTTTTACATCAACGATGTCGCTCCGGGGAGCTACACGCTGACGATCAGCTACGTCGGCTTCACAACGTTCAAGCAAGCAGTGAACGTTTCCGCTGGGCAGACAGCCAATGTGGACGCGAAGCTCCCGATCAAGGAACAAAACGAGTCGATATTGGTCACCGCCCCTCGCGTTACGGGTGAAGCGGAGGCCGTGAACATTGAGCGCTCGTCTGACAATCTGGTGCAGGTGCTGCCGGCAGAAGTGATCCGCAGCTTGCCGAACGCCAACTTGGCGGACGCAGTCGGTCGACTGCCGAGCGTCACCCTGGAGCGCGACGAAGGCGAAGGGAAATACATCCAGGTCCGGGGACTTGAGCCGAGGCTGACCAACGCCATGATTGACGGCGTAAACGTTCCCTCTCCGGAGCCGGGCGTTCGACAAGTCAAGTTCGACGCGATTCCAGCCGACGTGGTGGAATCGGTTCAAATCTCCAAAACACTGCAGCCGAATATGGAAGGCGACGGGATCGGCGGTTCGGTGAACCTTATCACGAAGGTGGCCACAAATCAGCCGACCATTTCGATCAGCAGCCTGGGCGGATATACCCCAATTATTCATGGGCGCGGGGAAACAGAAGAAACAGGCACGATCGGCTATCGTTTTGGCCCAGATAAGAAGTTCGGCGCCCTGATCGGAGGTTCCTACGACTGGAACGGGCGGGGAATCGACGACATCGAACCGGTTCCCGATGTCGCCACCTTTTCAGGCGGACAGCAAGTAAGCTGGAAAGACGGAATGGACATTCGCGAATATCAATATTTCCGGACGCGATGGGGCCTGGCCGGCAGCACGGACTACAAGATTTCGGAAGCCTCGAATATCTATCTTCGCGGGTTCTATTCCGACTTTCACAACTACGGCGACCGGTTTAGATATTCGCTAACGGACAATACATCTGGGATTTCGGTACTCAACCCTGGAAACGTCGGCTGCGCGACTAATAGCAACAGCAATTCGCCGTCGTGCGGGCAACCGCCCACTTACACCGCGGAGCTCAGAAATCCCGATATCGGAGTAAGCAACCTCATTCTCGGAGGCGTGCACAATTTGACGACGACTTGGTTTGCATGGGATGTCGCCGTTTCGCGCGGTTGGTACAGCAACGCGCCGTATTCCGACGCGAACTTCGAGCCAGTTCCGACGTTCACCACTAGCACTTGCCAATACGATCCGGCAAGCACTTCCAACGAGTTCCTGCCCCGGTGGAACGGGGCGTGTTTCAATGAGATTTCCAACCCCGCGAACTACCAATTGCAAAACATCACCAGGCAATTGGGTCCGTCGGCGCAACTCAATATTGAAGCGTCGGGCTCGGGCGCCAAGCGATATCACATCGGCTCTAAGTTGGCGACCATCGAAATTGGCGGAAGATTCCGGAACGCGCACAAGTTCAACGAATATTACCAGCTGACATTTAGTCCCACAGCAAACTCCGCGGGCCTCACACCACCCATGACGAACTTCGCAAACCGCCTGAGCAGCAACAATTACTACAATGGCGGCCAATACAATTTGGGTTACAACCCGAGTTTCGAGGACGTGTTCGCATTCTATAACGCGAATTCAACCCTTTTTACAACTACGCAAAACACGCAGGGAGGTGACGGCCACGATTTCGACCTGATCGAGAAGGTGAGCGCCGGCTACTTGATGAACACCATTGACCTTTCGAGTCGCTGGCGATTGATTGGCGGATTGCGGATTGAGGGCACTACCGAAAATGGGACTAACTTTATTGTCAACCAGGTTTCCAATACTCTGTCGCCGAATAAATTCACGGGTTCCTACATCACCTATTTGCCCAGCGCCGCGCTCAAGTACGCCGCGACTGCCAACGACAATCTGCGCTTCATTTACGCGCGGGGACTTTCCCGGCCGGATCCGGAGCAGTTTGCCCAAGCCATAGACATCACACCAGGTGGTGGCAACGGCACGTTCAAGTATTCCGCAGTGCTCGATAATCCCAGCCTCCTAGCGGAAACCGGGGACGACTTTGACGTCCTGTACGACCACTACTTCAGCACCTTCGGGGTTTTTTCCGCCGGATATTTTTATAAGTACCTCCACAACCCAATTGTCAATCAGGTGTCCTTCAATTCGAACTTTACACCTCCGGGAGGGCCCACGGGGAGCTATGAGATAACCCAGCCGCTCAACGCCGGGCACGGATGGGTCACAGGAGTTGAGGTGGCATACCTCCAGCATTTTTCATCGCTTCCAGGCGCTTGGGCAGGCTTAGGGCTGTCCGCCAACTACGGCTACACCCACTCTCGGGCAGTCGGCATCCCTGGGCGTTCGGACCAGCCGTCGCTACCGCGAACCTCTCCCAACGCGTTCAACCTCAGCCCGACTTACGACCGGGGCCGTGTCTCATTACGCCTAGGGGTCTCGTACAACCAGGCGAGCATATACTCCTATGTATTTACAGACGGATTGGCCGGCGGAGTGAATGGACCTCTAAGCGACATCTACTTCTATACTCATGCCCAGGTGGACGCGCAGGCCAGCTTCCGAATGAACCATGGGCTAACGCTGGTCGTGTACGGGCTAAATCTGAACAACGAGGTTTTCGGGTTCTATCAAGGAGCCTCGGAATACATGATTCAGCGGGAATACTACCAGCCGACTGTGTCCATAGGGTTGCGCTGGAATCCTCTGCGCGAAAAATAAGGGCGCCCGTCTGGCGGCTGGTTTTTGTAAACTTTGCGCGCCGCTGTGCGCGGGCAGCGGCGCATCTCATCTCCTGTCTCCCACTGCAGGAACTCCCAACCATGTGTGGTATTCTACGCGGCGTTCCCCTTGAGAGAGGAGGGAACCATGTCGCTACGAATCAATGATGAAGCGCCGAATTTTACGGCCGAGACCTCACAGGGCCAGGTCAATTTTCATGAGTGGATTGGCAACGGTTGGGCCATTCTGTTTTCGCATCCAAAGGATTTCACGCCCGTCTGCACGACAGAGCTGGGTTACATGGCTGGACTGGAGCCGGAGTTCGCCAAACGAAATTGCAAGATTCTCGGACTGAGCGTCGACCCGGTCAGCAGCCACGCGAAGTGGGCCGCGGACATCGAGGAGACGCAGGGCCACAAAGTCAGATACCCGATGATTGGCGACCCGCAGCTGCAGGTGGCGAAGCTCTACGACATGCTGCCGGCGGACGCGGGCAATACGTCCGAGGGGCGCACCGCGGCGACTAACGCCACGGTGCGAACCGTGTTCGTCGTCGGTCCGGACAAGAAGATCAAGCTGATGCTCAGCTATCCGATGAGCACGGGTCGCAATTTCGACGAGGTTTTGCGCGTCCTCGATTCGTTGCAGCTTACCGCGAAGCACCAGGTTTCAACGCCAGTAAATTGGAAACCCGGCGAGGACGTCATCATCAGCGGCAGCGTTTCAGACGACGAGGCGAAGAAGAAATATCCCGGAGGCTGGAAAGCGCCGAAGCCGTACATCCGCGTCGTCAGCCAGCCGAAGTAAGGAGCCTGCGGACGGCAGGAGATTCGGCGCGAAAACTCGAAAGTAGCGCAGGCACTCTTGCCGGTGCGGTTTTGCAGGCTGGTTGCGTTTCGCCGATTCAAACGCATCAGTATGGGCAATTCGAATACAGAATCTTGCAATTTCGGTACGAGGACCACTCGTTCACTTTGCCGGCTTGGAGGCGCTGCATGCTCCAGTCCGTGCTGGACCTGACGCCGAAAGCCTCATCGTCCGATACTTCGGGATGATAGATTTTTGAAATTTGCCAGAGCCCACGGCTCGCCTCTCCGTCACCCTTCGCGCGCGGATTGAACGAAGACTCGTGCTTGACGATCCAGAGGGCCAGCACCGGGTCGACCCCATGTTCCACGGCTTGCGTTCGAACGTAAGCTTTCACCTCCCGCACCTCCTGTGTTGTGAGGCGACCGCTCTGTGAGGCCAGGGGCGTGACTGACACGCGGGCCGGGTTCGCCACCTGGCCGCGATTGCTCTTGAAGATGGCTACCTTCAGGGGCGGCGAATCAATTCGCGGGCTTGGGGCAGAGGCAGCAACCCGCGGTTCCTTGGGCATCGCTAGAAACATGATAAGGGGCAGAAAGTAGAAGGCGAGCCGAAGTAGCTTCTTCACCATGGCGGTCCTCACGAGCGGGCGATTATACACGAAAGCGAACATAAAGCGAACATAAAATCTGTCACCCCGATTCTTCCCGGGCCGCGGTTCGGCGGATCCCGCCGGCGCTCCTCTCGCCAGTAAGCCGAGCAAACGGAGGACCAGCCTCCACGTGCGAGCAGATTGGTCTGATCCCCTTGATGCGATGAGCCGTCACTTGTTGAGTCCGTCTTAACTTCGTCGTTTTGAGTGTGGGCAGCGGAACACACTGTGACCTGCAAGTGTGGCTGGGGCACTGTGACACGATTCTCCACCTGGGCTGCTAACTTGACAGGGTTCTATTAGCCATACAGCAACTGGCGCATGCGGGATTGCTACGCAACCCTCGGAACGCGAAGTTCTGACTGATAGCAGGGGCATGATTGCGCCGGATCAACAAACCCTGAAAATCATAATTATTTTGCTTGCAGGTCTTCGCCGGAATGGTTTTATAATCGGCGCATTGGCATCTCTGCCATATCGGCATTTTTTGCCGAGAAGGAGGTGATCCAGTGAGGTACGGCTTATCTTGAGTAGTTTGAGAGGCGCTCGTGGGTTTGCCGAGCGCCTCTCGTTTTTCCTGCCCCCCGGCGTGGAGCGACGAATTCCCCCGCAACACGCGACATCTACTCGCTCAGGTAGAAGCGCCACACAGGGGTCATCCGACGGGCCGTGAAGGGAGATCGAACGCCTGCGCTAAGAGCTCGTAGGAACGCAGTCGAGCCTGATGGTCATGGAGGACGGCTATGACCATCGCCTCTTCGACGTGTAACTCTCTCGTCATGCGTTCGAGTTGATCTCTCACCTGCTCGGGCGCGCCGACGATATACCGTGGCCATTTCCCGGCTCCCAGCGCTACTTCATCCTTTCCGAAGGCGAAGCTTCCCAACTCTTGGATCGCCTGATCGGGGGTCGGAACCGGCAGACGCCGCCCGTGCAGGCGAATCCGGCGAATATGGAGCCGAGTGCTGGTGAAGAGCCGATTCGCTTCGTTCTCCGCGTCAGCGCAAATTATCCCGAGACACACGATCGCTCGCGGTTCGCTTAGGTATTTCGACGGCTGGAAGTTTGATCGATAACATTCCACCGCTGCCTGGGTCGCTTCCGGCGTGATGAAATGCGCGAACGCGTAGGGAAGACCAAGCTGGCCGGCTACGTTCGCACTCCACGTACTTGAACCGAGCAACCACACATCAGGTGCACCGGGCATGTCAGGCGAAACGTCGATGCGGCTAAACGGATGATCGGCGGGAAAATCATGATGAAGAAACGCGAGGAGCTCGACCAACTGGTCCGCAAAATCGTCGGCTTGGGGATGTTCGCCACGCTCACGCCGTAGGGCGAACGCCTCTAGGCCTCCTGTTCCTGGTGCGCGGCCGATGCCGAGATCAATGCGGCCAGGATACAGAGCGTGGAGCATCCGAAACGCTTCCACCACCTTGAGTGGGCTGTAGTGGGGCAACAGAACACCGCCAGACCCGATGCGAATGCGCGTAGTCTCAGCGCCCACTCTTGCGAGAAGGATCTCGGGCGCCGGGCTGGCAAGGGTCACGATGGCGTGATGTTCGGCAATCCAATACCGCTCGTAACCGATTCTGTCGGCCAGGCGGGCCAACTCGATCGTGTTACGAAGAGCATCAGCCGGCGTGCAGCCCACCGATACCGGCGATTGGTCAAGCACCGAGAGCTTTGTCATCACCTGACTTCTTGTGCGCCGAGAACGCCGTTCGCGTGGTCATTCTAGCGGGTTGCTGACCTGAGCCACTGCTCCATCTGGTTATGGTCTACCACGCCCGCCTGCTGCGTGACGACCCGCCCGTCCTTGAGAACAACAAAATTGGGTATACCGCGAACATCGAAGCGTCCAGCCAGTTGAGGATATTTTTCGGTATCAACCTTCAGAACGATTGCCTTGCCCGCCATCTCCGCGGCCGTACGTGAGACCTCCGGAGCAGCGATACGACATGGGCCGCACCAGTCCGCCCAAAAGTCTACGAGTACGGGAACCGGGGCATTTTGAACGATCTCGTCGAACAAAGCCTCGTCGACAGCGAGCGGCTCTGCAGTGGGCGGTAGGGGCGTTTTACATCTTCCGCAACGGCCTGTGCTGGCGAGATGTTTCGCTGGAATGCGGTTCTTTTGCCCACAATGGCTGCACGCACGAACAAGCGGCATATAGGGCCTCAAAATACGTGGGAATCAGATACATAGAAATGGTGGAGGCGGGGGGAGTTGAACCAATGTCCGAAATCTTAAGTCCCGTTGAATGTGCTGCCCTTACTCCCCGCGCCACTGCGAAAACAGCTTTGTGAGACCGGGTTTTGCGGCCAAGTTGCGGCCACAGCGCCACGCCTGACCGTCGAGCAGCTCCCGCTGGTGTTGGGAGATACTACTTGAATATCTAAGAACTCTTATGGGACCTGTACCTGGAGGATTTCAGGGTACAATCCGCTGCGTGTTCATCGAGCCACGAGGACTGCGGAATTGATAATTGCGCGCGCTACGGCGCTTCTTGCCTTCGGCGTTGCGGCGCTGGCAGGCCCAGCCGCCGCGCAAACCTCTCCGGCAATTCTCCCCAGTGCGCCGGGGATGTACGTAGCTACGCCCAATGGTCTCGTGAAGATTCTTGGCCAGATCGTATCCTTCGAGCGTACAGGCAGCCTTCTTGCGTCTGAGCTAACAGGAGGTCTCGTATCGCGCAAAGGGAACGTCCAATTGCTGGGTCAGCACGCGCAGACCGCGACGGGGCCAACACCTGTGTTCTACTTCATCCCCGCAAAGCAGGAAGCAGATGCCGGGGGCAGTGGTGGAGATTTAGTTCTCATTCGTGCCGAGCCTAATCCGGGATCGCTGACAAAGCCCCGGCGACAATTTGAAATTAGTGCGCAAGGGTACGCGCGTGCGAGCGCGGGCATCTCAATCACACACCAGATTCAACTCATCAGGTCTGAGGAAAGCCCAGGCGTCTATAAGCTGACTCCCGCTGCTGCGCTTGCTGGCGGCGAGTATGTCTTCTACCTGTCGCGAGGCGAAGGCATGGCCGCTTACGTATACGATTTTTCTGTAACAGGTCCGGGCAATATTCCGAATATCGTCCTGTCTGAAAAATCAACGATCCCTGCGGCGGACATCCTGAAAAAGACCAAGAACTGTCCAGCCGTGTCGCTCATCACCCAGAGCAGCAAACCAGAATCCGATTACACGCTTGAAGCCACAGAACTAAGCGGCCAGCAATATCGTTTCGATCTCGTATTGTTTAATGCTCACGGAGACAGCGTCTACGATAACTCGGGGAACAGCCTGGACGCGGTCATTGAAAGCATGTGTCACGCGATAACCGAAGGCAAGATCTCCGGCGGCGTCACGGCGCAGATACCCGCCGCATCAAACGACAAGGCGCAGGACTCAACCCCAGCGCCAGCAAACGGGCCGGCATTCTCTCCTGCAAGCGCCTCAGCAGTTGCGACGATCTCAATTGCATCCAGCCCAGATGGAGCCGACATCTACGCGGACGGCGCGTTTGTAGGCAATGCCCCGGCCACTCTGAAACTCAGTGCCGGAAAGCACACGATTAAACTCACGCTGGCAGGCTACGAGGACTGGTCCCGCGATATCACAGCCCTGACTGGCTCGGAATCTCATTTGATAGCGAACTTCCAGAAGCATTGAGGACGATTCCTAACCGCCAACAGTCAGGAGAACGAGAAGCACCCCCACAGACAAGGAATGATTCGCGCAGGCCAGCGCACTGCGAAACGCCGCTACACATCCGCACTCACCGGTTGATTTTTCAGATTCCGGCCCCCCCTGATTTTCGACACTGGGGGGTGTCCGCAGAAAGACCCCCGGTACCTTGTAATCCCGAGGACCGATAGCTCGCTTCAACTAAGAGCGAAAGCCCCGGCTCGAACGCGGGAGTCACTCCGACCCCTATCCCCGGCTCTTTTGGGTGAGACGGTGCGCCTCGCGCGTGCGAGAGCAAGCGAGTCGCCAGCGCCGCAGATTTATTTTCGCCACACGTGACGAATGACAGTGACATACGTTGACATACTTGCTAAAGTGCGAGTCATGAAGAAGCGCCGCACAACGGTTTGGCTGCCGCTGGACTTGCTGGAGAAGCTGCACAAGCTCTCCGCCAAGACCGGCGCACCGATGGCCGAGTTGTTCCGGCGCGCAGTTGAGGCGTACTTGAAGCGGCAGTAAAAGCAAAGCGGCCCGCACCGTCGCTGCAAACGGCGATGCGAGCCTAACCAAGACTCGAAAGGAGTTCGAGCAATGGCTATCGACAATATAACCCGCGTTGCGATCTACGCGCGGGTCAGCACCGACAAGCAAGACACTGAGAATCAGGCGGTCCAGCTTCGGGAATTCGCAAGGAGGCAAGGCTGGCAGGTCGTTCGCGAGTATGTGGACTATGAATCAGGCGCTAAGGCCGACCGCGCCGAGTTCCGCCAGATGTTCGAGGATGCCTCGCGGCGCAAGTTTGACCTGCTGTTGTTCTGGGCGCTCGATAGGCTAAGCCGAGAGGGCGGGTCTGGCGCGCGTCAGAGCGGCTGGCAAGGCTCTCGGGCGCCCGGCGAGGCTCAACGGCCAGCACACTGCCCAGGTAGCCCGCCTGCGCGCTCAGGGTCATTCGCTGCGAGCTATCGGGCGCGAGCTAGGCATCTCTGACCGCTCAGTGCGCCGACTCGCTGCGGCATAAACGTCCATCGAAACGCCCCGCTAAGCCTTGTGGATTTAGCGGGGTTTTTCTTTGCCCGGAGTGCGGCGGATACGAACCTTTTTGACGCAGACAGCAGGGGCAATCTCGCATTCAACGCCGTCCGGCAGCGCGCTAGTTCGAAAACAGTTGCTCGATTGTCTTCATTGGCAGGAAAAGACGGTTCGGAACACCGAGCAGTTCGAGGAAGCCGTACTTCTGATAGAAGCTCTTTGCCCGGTCATCTTTTGCGTCCACAACGACTGCGACCGATGCGATCTCCTTGCTGTGGACCAAGCAGCGTTGCAACGCGTCCAACAGCAATTTTTCTCCCAGTCCTTGGCCACGGTGCTCGTCGCTCATCGCAAGTCGGCCAATCAATGTAGCCGGAACGTCCGGGTATTTCGGCAATCTTCGGGCTGTATCGGGCGGGATATCTTCGAGAGTCACGGAGAATTGCGACAAGGTGTAGTAACCTGCGATCGCCCGGCCATCAGGAGTGAGGACGAATACAGCCGCAACCCCCTTTTGGGCGTCCTGCCTCGCTTGATCGTGGAGATAGTTTTCGAGAGCCTCTATGTCGCAACGAAACCCCGCACGGTTGTGCGGTGGTCCGAGCTGCTCGATCCGAAAATCAGGAGCGGACACTTAGGTGCCGCTTTGCTGCGGCACGAAGGGCTGCGTTGGGAGCAGGAGGATTGAGCAGCGCATCCACGAACACTTTGCTGGCTTCGCCGCGTAGTGTCAGCGTTTCAGATTCTTTGATCGTCTCGATTGCTGCTTGCTGGGTTGCCATCAAAACGAAATTCGTCGTGCTTGTGCCGCGAAGATTGGCGGCGCGTTCAATGAGTTGCTTTTGTTGCGGAGTAGTCCTCACTTCCAGGCGCTCCATTTTCTTTGCTTGTGTCGCGGGCATAAGCCCTCCCAATCGCACGGCCAAGTGTACGGCAATTTTCCGTACACGTCAAGTGGGAAAATTAACCGCCTTCGCCTCGCGTTCGCCACTCACAATCGCCAATGCTGTGACTCTGAAGAATTTTCCAACGCCGGCATTCTTGGAAAATAATGACAACTAAGGGCTTAGGGGTTGACGAAAGTTCCCGTTTATGTTAAGCTGCATCTCGTAGATCGCAGTCTGGTTCCTATCCACAGGACCCAGGCAGGCGGCCCCCCGCCCAAGGGATAACCGCCAGCAGCATAGTGCCCGGAGAGCGTTTCCGGCTCCGCTAGAGACGGCCAAGCCGCAGCAGCGAGTGCGGCAACCAAGCAGCAAAAATTCAATCAGCGAAGCGTGGGATGTGTTTTTACTCTGCGCCGGGAGGATCGTTTATGCGGGACAAGTTCTTGTCTCCAATGGACGCGGCCAGGCTCACAGGGATGCAGCCTGCATACCTGTACCTTTTGCTGCGTACCGGACGGATTAAGGCCGAGAAGATCGACGGCAACTGGAGGATTGACGCCGGAGCGTTCGAGCGGCAGTTCGTGTCTAGGATCGCGGAGCGTAAGGCTGAGGCAGCTCAGGTATTTGCATGAAAAATTGAAGGCCCACCGTTTGCGCGATGGGCCTGAAAGTGAGATTCAAAATGTTCGGAACCAGCACCGCAACTGTAGCGCAATTCCCCGTCGAGTTCAATTCATCATTTGCCTTGGCGCTCGACAACGCGCCCGCCGTAGAGTTCAGCATCCCGCTCGATGAACATATCGAGGAGCCGGATGCACCTGCACCTGCTGGCCGTGATTACCGCGCTCACGTCAAGGCTCTATTTGACGCCGTGTCTCGCAAATGTCCCGGCTTTTGGACTGGCGCGGAGCTTGCGTCCGTTACAGTTCCGTATCCACGATATGGCGACTACTGGGGTGACTGGCACTTTGACGCGGAGCGCCTGACCCTCGATTACAAGCCAAACGGCACCTGGCGCTATGAGGTGGACCTCGAACGTATCAACGATTCAGCCAGCCTGCTCGACTGGATTTTCCAGGTCAATGGGCACCATTTCTATGAACAGTGGCCCAGCGATGTGATGCAGGACCTTCTCGACGCCTTGGACGCGATTTTTCGACCGCAGGCCAACCTGTGCTCATGGGGCCAGTCCAAGCGCATCAAGCCTTCACAGTTCTTGGGCGACAAGCTCAGGAAGGGAACGAGGCCATGAGCGCCCTCAAGCCCGAGGCCATCCCCGCGATGCTCGCGGATCTTGAACGCACGCGCTTTTGGGGCAGCATCCAAATCGACTATCAGGACGGTCAGCCTCTCCTCATTCGCAAAACCGAAACGCAAAAAATTGTGTCCGAATCCTCCAGCAAAGGGAACACCCATGCTCACATCGACAAATCATAGTTCCAGTTACATCGAGCCACCGCCCCGCGCAAAGAAGTCGAAAGGCAAGCTCAAACTTTTCAACATGACTGATGCGGGAAACGGAGAGCTGTTCGCTCACCTGTTCAGTGATCGCGTGCTTTTCGACCACAAACAAGGACGGTGGTTGTTTTGGGACGCGAAACGCCAACGTTGGCAGTCTGACGCCACAAAGAAAGTGCGTCTCCTGGCGAAGAATGTCGCAAGAGAATGGTTCAAGATCGGGCGGGATGTGGCGCGCAGCGGCGAGGAAGATGCGAAGGGTTATTACACATGGGCCTACAAAAGCGAGAGCGCCGGGGGAATCGACGCTACGTTGCGGCAGGCTCAGACGGAACCGCCCATCAGCGACGAAGGCGACGGCTGGGACGCAGACCCTTGGCTGTTCGGAGTGGCGAACGGCGTTGTGGACCTGCGAACTGGAAAGTTTCGCGCCGGAACGCAGTCAGACCGCATTACCAAGTTTTCGCCGGTCGTGTTCGACCCCGGTGCGAAGTGTCCGCGCTTCTTCAAATTCATGGATGAGATTTTCGCCAGTGATGCGGAGCTGATTCGCTATGTCCAGAAAGCTATCGGATACTCGCTGACCGGCGAGACACGCGAACAGTGCTTGTTTGCCTGCTGGGGCAGCGGCAGTAATGGAAAAACGACGCTCCTCGAACTGCTGTTTTATATCTACGGAGACTACGGAAAGGATTTGCCCTTCACATCACTGGAGGCGAAACAGCATCGTATCGGGGATGGAGTCAATCTGCTCGGCTCGCGCTTCGTCAAAGCGGTCGAAGTCCGAGAAGGCGTGGTTCTCGATGAAGGACGAGTGAAGGCATGGACAGGAAGCGACACAATCACGGTGCGCCCGCTTTACCACAATGAGCTTTCGTTTCGTCCGCAGTTCAAGCTGTGGATGGGCTTCAACCACAAGCCGAAAATTGTTGATGATTCTGTGGCGATGTGGCGCCGCATCCAGCTCATCCCGTTCACGCAAACCTTCGACGTACGGAACGCAGACAGAGAACTCGCTCACAAGCTGCGGGTCGAAGCGCCGGGGATCCTCAATTGGATGATCGCGGGCTGCATGGCGTGGCAAGCCGAAGGTCTGCCAACGCCCGAGGCCGTCGAACGCGCAACCATCGAATACGCAGACGAGAGCGACCATCTAAAAGCGTTCCTTGAAGAACGCTGCGACCTGGGCGCCACTTTCAGCGTGCCCAAGAACGATCTGCGCTTGGCCTACGATAACTGGTGCTCTGCTCGCAAGGAGCGGCCAAAGAACAAAAACGACTTCCCGCAGGCCCTCAAGTGTCGGGGCTTTGGCGAAGGCAAGAACGCGAGTTTCCGGTACTGGACGGGCCTCCAGCTTAGGGTTCCTGACGCGACTCCTGACGCAACTGACGCAACTTCTGGCATTTCAACTTCTTTTTCTGGGAGCGATATAAGGAAAGAAGTTCAAAACGACCAAAGTTGTGTCAGTTCCGTCAGCGACGTTGAAAACAAAGGGGATGCAAACGACCGAGTTGTGTCAGCCGAAAGGGGACAATAAAAAATGCGCTGTCTAACTTGGACACAATCGCTCTCGTCACGCTCAGAACTACCCTTCAGTCACCTTGGCGCGGCGCCAATCAAAGGAGCCTCGTGAACGATGAGCCGCCAACCCAAGCTGACCAAGTGGAGCATCGAGAACGCCTTGCGCCGCTGGCGCACCGTCTCTGAAGCCGCTCGTCAACTAGGTCTAGACCGCCGTACTTTCCAACGAAGTATGAAGCGCCTGGGGGTCGATAGAGACGCGGTTACGAGCCGTAAAGCCACAGATCAACCAAACGTCGCACCAGCGCACACCGAGCAGGAGACCGCGCGGCTCGTAGATCCGAAGCGCGATCCTGAGCCTGCTCCAGCCCCCGCCCGGCCCGACGCGAGACGCTTGACGGCCACGGATTTCTCCGGTGCTTGTCTCGGTGAGTCCACCAGGTCAGATAGCCGGGCCGGGGAGCGCAGACGAGCTGCTGGATAGCTACCGCCAGCTGAGGGACAAGTAATGGGCGCTCATTCCAGGTCAAAGGGCCGTCGAGTTGAGCAAGAGTTTGTGAGCCTAGCCCGCGCCGTGGGCCTCGACGCGCGCCGGTCTTGGAAACTCGCGCAACATCCCGCAGCGAGTGAGCGCGTCAAGGATGTGCAAATCGCTGGCGAGTTCTATCAGGTGCAGATCGCGAGGACGGATTCGAGCGCATCTACCGCGAGCTGACCGGCGTGCGCGGATATTTCTTCCGCAGCGACCGGCGCGAGTGGCTGGTAGCGATGCGCGCCAGTGACTACCTCGAACTGCTCAAGCGAGCGGCGCCGCGTGCCAACACCAACCGCCAGCGGGGTCGCTGATGCTTGGTCACAAGCGAGCGACTAACATGAACCGGGACCCCACTTTTGCCCTGATGGAAGAAAACCCGGTCGTGGCTGCAACTTTGGCGTCAGAGCGGCGCCGACGAGGACTCGGGGGCTGCGACAGACGCGCGAACAGCGGCTTGAATGCTAGTAAAACTTGAGGGCAAGAAATCATGACCCAGCAGACCATCAAGGCACCGCAGAAAATCGTCCCTCGGCCTTACGTACGCGAAGTCTCCGGCCCGCATCGGCCCGAGATGAACTTCTCGCCGATCGCGGCTGTGCTCTATACGCTCGGACTTCAGCAGCTTGACGCCGATGCTAAACTCGCGGGCCGAGGGCAACACAACAACGGGCGAAAGGACAAACCTTTGGCCCGAACACGGTATCAGCAAGGCACCATCATGTTGAGAGGAAAACAGCGTAGGGTGTGGGTGCTCCGATGGCGCGAGGATGTCGAGCAGGCTGACGGCGTTCGTCGTGTCGAGCGTAAGACAATTCTCGGAACCCGGAGGGAATTGCCCACGCGGAAACTAGCACGGAGAAGGGCCGAGCAGATTCTTGCAAAGGTCAATTCACCGGACTATCGCGCCGTTAAGACAATCATGCTCGGGGAGTTTGTTGAGTTATGGCGGGCGCGTGTGCTGAGTCAGCGCAAACAGTACACACAGAAATCAGCAAACTATCATCTCCGGGCGTTCCTGATTCCGAAGCTAGGAAACCTGAGGCTCGATCAAATCGGGCTGGCTGAAGTTCAGGGACTGGTTAGTGAGATGCGGGTGAGGCAGCACAGCATAACGAACGTTGTAGGCACGCTTCGCGCGATTCTTTCGACAGCTAAGAAGTGGGGATACTTGGCGGCGGACTTTTCACCGTCCGATCTCGTCATCCCACAGCAAGCACCTCGTCCCGTTCGCTTCTTCACACCGGATCAGGCCCGCAGAATTATTGAGTCAACAGAGATGCCGTGGAAGGCTCTCTATGCAATCGCGGCAATTTGCGGACTCAGACCCGGAGAAGTTTTGGGCCTCAAGTGGGACGACATCGGAGATAAGGAGATTCACATTCGCCGGTCGAGCAGTTTCGGAAAACTCATCGCAACAAAAACAGCGGGGAGTGCATCTACTGTTCCGTTACCCGAGCCGCTCCGAATTATTCTCGACGATTACCGGCGCGTGTGGAAACCGAACGCGGAGCACCTGCTGTTTGCTACGCGGAACGGACGGCCTCAAACCACGAACAAGATTGCGGAACTGAGGCTGTATCCGTTGCTCCACAAGCTATGCATCCCTCAGTGCGGGTTGAATGGCTTCCGGCACATGCACGCCTCGTTGCTTCTGTCATCGGGTGTAAGTCCCATGACAGCGCAGCGGCAACTCAGACACGCCGATCCGCTCACGACGCTGAGAAATTACGCCCACATCATCGGCCCGGAACAGCGTCAGGCAAGCGAGCGCATAGCAGTTATTTTGCGGCCAAATTCGGCCCCAGAAATTGCGCAGGCCGAGTTAATTCAGTAGCTTACAAAGTGGAGGCGGGGGGAGTTGAACCCCCGTCCGAAAAGCGCTACGGCTCGAAGCCTACATGCTTAGCTCAATTCCATTTGTTTCGCCAGCCGCGCTCAGAATGAGCAAGAAACGCAGCCGGCTAGTCCGATTGGTTCTCGCCGCCTTGCCCCGGACCGAGACTTGACGGCCAGCCTACTGTGTGACGCCTCTTGCCGGGCCCGTAGGCGAAGCCCGGGGAGACGTAGCTACGCTAGGTTAGACTAGGCAGCCAAAGCCAACTGTGAGTTGGCAGTTCTAGTTTTCCACCCGATTGCGGGCAGGTGGCGCCCGGCATGCCTTCGAGTCGCGACAGCTTCCGTCGAAACCGTTTCGCCCCCTGGTTCGTATTCTAACATTGTTGCGAATGGGTTGCGGGACGGGCTAGGCCGGGTACAACCGCTGCATACTGAGATGTATTCGAAATCAAAAGGTGATACACATCGGCTATAGCATTTGGCGCGATGCAGAAATCTATCGGCATGCGGCTTTGCCCGACGGAAACTGGAACAAGTGAGACGGAAAACTCCCCGTAAGGTCACTTTTGTAGGCCTTACGATGCGATACCAGTGGGGCTGTTGACCAACACAGGAAAGACTGAGAGTGTTACCATCGCCTGCGTGTGCATCTGCGTGGAGGAGATTTCAAGTGAGAATCAGAACTCATTCCCTCGCGTTGCTGATCAGGTTGGGCGCTATCACCGTCCTTGCCGCCGGCTTGACGGGCACCAGAGTAATGGGCCAAAGCGTGGCGACCGACCCGCCGGCGAAATCGGACGCTCCCGCGGCGCGACCGGCTCCCAAGACCCCGTGGGGCGCCCCGGACCTGCAAGGCACATGGAGTAACACGACCGTGGTCCCGTTCGAGCGGCCCAAGGAATTCGGCAATCGGGAATTCATGATAGATGCCGAATACAAGAAAGCTCAAGACGATCTCGTTCGACGCGATGCGCTGCCCGGCCGGGACAGTCGAGAAATCAACGGGAAGGATATCCGCGGAACGGAAAAAGACGTCGCTCGCGCATACAACGAGCATTGGTTCGGTGACAAGCCCACTGAAGTAGGCCGCCGCACGTCCATGATCATTGACCCGCCCGACGGGAGGATGCCGGCCCTCACCCCGGAAGCACAGGCGAGAATCAACAAGAAACGCGAGTACCTCGCGGCGCTCCTGCAGGGCACGTCCGGCGGCAGACCCGGGCCGATCTCCTCGTTGCGGAGCGAGCCTCCGCCCGACTACAACCTGGATCGCATGAACCGCGCGGACGGGCCTGAGGACCGCAGCAGCGTCGAACGTTGTCTATTGAATAGCCTTCCTGTGATTCTCCCAGCGGGACTGTTGACGCCGGACGGAAGACCGTTCGGCAATTTCGGCGGCGTGATGCGCATCATCGAGAGCGCCGATTCCATTGGTATCTACTACGACATCGGTCAGGGCACCGGATTCAACCGCGTAATTCCGATCACCAATCGGCCGCATCTGCCAAAGAATATTCAGCAATACTGGGGTGATTCCATCGCGCGTTGGGAAGGCGACACGCTGGTGGTGGACGTCACCAACCTCAGCAAAGAGACAAATTTTCGCGGCTCGCGCGAGAATCTCCATCTAATCGAGCGCTACAAGCGTATCGATCCCGCAACCCTGCAGATCGCGATTACTGCGGAGGACCCGACGACATGGGTCAAGCCCTTCACCTTTGTGCAGGAATTACGCAAGAATGCCGATAAGCCGAACATGGTCTACGAAGGCGGGTGTCACGAAGGCAATTACGGAATGCTCGGCATGCTCGTGAATACACGCGCCGCCGAAAAGGCGTTCGCAGAGGGAAAGGGTCCCGATCCGGCACTCGAAGATAACGCCACAGGAGGCGGCGACCAATGATCCTTTTCCGGTTCCCTAGCTAATTGGAGGTCATTTGCTGCGCGGGCGGCACTCGTCAGCGCTCATAGACCTTGTCGCCGGCGGGCACCTTGCGGGTGACGTCGATCACGATCGTTTCGCCCTCCCAGTGCTTCACGAGTTGTTTTTTGCGCAGCTGGCCCAGGAAGGTTTCCTCCACTAGTTCGACACACTTGTACTCCATCAGCTGTGCATTGGCTTCGAGTTGACGATATAGGACCATGCTCATCTTCCAGGGGCGTGTGAAAACGCTTGGATCCTCGATCGTCACCTCGTATCGCAGCGCCTCAGGCCGCAACGAAGAATCGACAGGCGTAAAGCGCTCGACCACGTGCAGCGCATCGCTGTGGAAATCGCCGGAACGCGAGAACCAGGTCCGGTCATTGAAATGGCTCACGTCCACGACCAGCGTATTGCCTTCCCAGTGGCCCACCGAGTGGCCCATCCAGGTGTCGGCGGGCGGCGGGTCCACGGGGTCGAGGTGAATGGTGCGGCTCGCACCGGCGAATTCGAAGGACATCTCGATCTTGTTCGTGCCCTGCGTGATCTGAAACGGATAGGGCATGTACATCGCCCGCGGAATTCCCGGCATATAGCAGCGGACTTCCGGGTCGCGATCGAGCCAGTGTTCCGCATTCTCTTTCTTTTTCGCGGCAGCTTCGGGTTTGTACGGAATCACGTTGCCCTCCACGACACCGGGACCGGGGGGCACACCGCCGACCGAACCCAAAGCGAGCACGGGCGCCGCGAGCACTGGGACATCGGGGTATACGCCGGGCTGTGCTACTGCCGGACGCATCGAATGCGCCAGCAGGTCCCAATTCGCGGTCGTCGTTGCCTGCCAGATGCCATTCAAGTTGGGGTGTCGATCCAAAGCGCGCGCGGACCGGGTCGCTTGCTTCGTGGCATCTGCCTGACCGGTCATTCGGATGGCGGCCAAACAAAAGACAACGCCCGTCGCAACGCTCGCCATCAAGGCAGTCGAAAGGTTGAATCGGCTTCGCATGTTCGGAGTCTCCCTGTGTGCTGTCCGTCGCGTAAGTTAGCGAGATCCCATCGCCGCGTCAACTGAGCCCGCCTTTATCTAATTTTCGACAATGGGTGGCGGATCCGCCTCGTGCGGCTCGAAATGCAAGCCTCTGGACACTGGCATGGTAGTTTGACGATAATGGCGCCATTTGGCGGTTGCGAAACCGCGCTGGCTCGCTCGAAGTTACCTCGGTTATCTCGGCGGCAACGGAGGTTTCTCATGTGCACTCGACACCTCACATCCATCGGGGTGGCGGCCATCATCGTATCGACGCTTGTTCTTTTGAGACCGACGCAGGTGACCGTCGCGCAGCAGACTTCGAAGGCGGCTCTGAAAACACCATGGGGCGAACCCGATCTGCAAGGTATTTGGACCGGCGAGTCGGATACGCCGTTGCAGCGGTCCCCCAAATACGCGAACCAGGAATTTTTCACCGAGGCGCAGCGAGCCGAGTTGGATAAAGAACGAGCCGCACTCCTCGGCCGTGACAGGCGTGTGGAGCGCGGAACTGAACTCGACGTTGCCGGCGCTTATAACTCCGTATTCATGATGCTGAAGCACACGGGCGCCCGCACTTCGCTGATTGTGGATCCGCCGGATGGCCGGATTCCGCCCCTGACACTAGAAGCTCAGCAGAGGGCGGCCGCAGAGAAAGAATTTCGTTTGGCTTTGTTGCGAGCGACGGAGACATGCAAGAACGAGTCCGTGGCCTGTAGCGGCGGCAAGTACGATCCAAAGCCGTCGCCACGATTTGTGGAGGCTCCTCCGCGCTACAACACGGCCCGCATGAATCGCCACAACGGTCCGGAAGATGGAGCTTTGGGAGACCGGTGCCTCACCGGCGGCCTGCCCGAGTTTGGAACAGCATATGGCGGCAGTTTCCGGCGAATCGTGCAGACGGCCGGCGGCATCTCGATGTTCTACGACGTGGGCCAGGGACAGGGCTGGCAGCGCAATATTGTTATGAACGGAAGCCCGCACCTGCCCGCCAATATTCGA
>Ga0307478_10000023_pt1 | contig 226444 bp, 177 predicted proteins | sample atmos_gasesECM4C_2_FD_203713 | JGI IMG/M metagenome (GOLD analysis project Ga0307478, IMG submission 203713) | Hardwood forest soil microbial communities from Morgan-Monroe State Forest, Indiana, United States - atmos_gasesECM4C_05 | ecosystem: Environmental > Terrestrial > Soil > Temperate...
ATAGACGATGACATAGCGCCCCCACTGTTTTAACGCGTCTTGCACGTTGACGATCGCCGCACGATCTTCGGGCAACAGATTGGGATTGAACTCGTCGCCATCGAAGGCAGCCACGTACACATACGTTGCATTAGTCAGGGTCTTGGGAAACGTCAGAACCCTCGATTGAGATACATTCGGTGCTGCCACCGCACTTGCCACACATAACAGTAACGAACCAAGAACAGTCAAATTTCTCTTCATAATCACCTCTCCTGACTCTTTCCCTTACTTAGTTAGTTCGATGTCAAGCCGACTCACTTGGTTGCAGTGTGGGTGAGGCTATGAATTTGCAGGCTTTACACAGGCATGTTGATGCTTACATTACGGGCGGAGCAGTGATTCCCATTACTGCAAGCGAGCGCAGCAGTTCGCGGCGAACCACGGCGACTGTTGCCAGCAGGAACATTTGTCTACTTTCGTCGGTCTCACTGAGAATGGGATGGCGATGGTAAAAAGTGTTGAAAAGCTGCGCCAACTGGAACACGTGCTTGGCCAGATGTGCAGGTTCGGTGGTGGCGATGCACTGGTCGATGATGTAGGACGTTTTCGACGACGCCAGCCAGAGTTCCCAGAAGTCGTGGTTAGCCTCGCCGAGAAGGAATCTGGAAAGATTGGCGGTAGAGACGTAGCTAGCTACGTCTCTACCGAAATTGTCGGGATCGAATCCACCTTTGCGGAAAATGTTTGTCGCGCGGACCACGGCATACTGCGCGTAAGGACCAGTCTCGCCTTCAAAGCTCAGCGCCTCTTTGAAATCGAAGGCTATGACGGATGACTTGGTGAACTTGAGCATGAAGTAGCGCAGAGCGCCGATGGCGATCTGGGTCGCGATGGCGGCGCGTTCGGCGTCTGTGAGTTGGGGATGGCGAGCGTCGACTTCCTTTCTGGCAGATGCAATCAGAGTGTCGATGAGATCGTCGGCCTTCACCCCAAAGCCCTTGCGGCCGGAGACTTCGATGTACGGACGGGCTTTGTCTTCCTCAGAAAGCTGGTAACCCAACTCGGCCGCGCAACGTGGTGTGAGCGCAACCATCTCATACGAAAAATGGGTGTAGTGGTCCGCCTGTTCGTTGTGGCCGAGGGCACGCAGGGCTTCAATGACCGAGTTCTGCGCCTCGGACTGGCGGGCATCTATGACATTATAGATTTCGGCCACATCACCGAAATGGGGATGGTCAAGTGCGCCGACGGTAGTCGAGATCCAGCAATCGTGGCCGTTGGGATAGCGATAAAACTTGCGATATCCAAAGTCGCGGCCGAGCAAGCCGAACTTCCACATGTGGTAGGCAATGTCTTTGCCTACGTAGCCGACCGTGCCGTTGGAACGGACGATGACCTTCTGATTTTCTTCGGAGGGCTTTTCCTCCGCCGAACCTGGCCTGACATCAACACCCGGCGTCAACGGAATAACTGTGAGGAGGTCCTCTGCTTCAGTCTGTTGTGAGCCAATAGTATTTTCGGGAGCCTCTTTCGAAGCTTTTCCCCTGCGCATCACCCAGCAACCTTTGTTCTTGCCTTCATTCTCGAAGGTAAGCACGCCGGCGTCTTTCAGCTTGGTGAACGCGGCATCCCAAAAATGCAGATGAAGGATTTCACTCTCGCGGGGCAGAAAGTCGTATTCGATGTCGAGGCGGTCCATAGTTTCCAAATGGCGGCGCAGGACCGCAATCGAGATCAAATCGGCGATGGCGGCCGTCTCGTTGCCGCCTTGTTCGATGTCATGCAGCACCTGGCGTCGAACTTCGAGATTCTGTTTGTCCTCGGCGTACCACTGCGAAGCGCGGGCGTAGACATCCCAGCAGTAGTAGTCGAAACGTGGCTGACTGGTGAGAGCTTCGATCTCGGCGCGCGATTTTTTCTCCAGATGCAAGAATCCGACGACGACATCGGCGACCTGCACTCCGGTGTTGTCGATGTAGTTCTGAATGTCCACTTCCCTTCCCGCAAAGCGCAGCAGGCGGACAAAAGTGTCGCCGAGGATGGCGTTACGCAAATGGCCGACGTGGGCAGCTTTGTTGGGATTGATGCTGGAATGCTCGACCAGAATCTTACCCGCTGGAACTGCGGCATGTGGGGCTTCGCCAGCGGCAAGAGCCGCGGCAAATTGGTCGCGTTGAATGTAGGCGTTGATGTAACCGGCGCCCGCGAGTTCCAGCTTTTCAAAACCCTCGATCGGGCCGATTCCGGAAACGATTTCCTCGGCAATCTTGCGTGGAGGTTTCCGCAGTTTCTTCGCGAGATCGAATGCCAGAGGCAGTGCGTACTCGCCCAGCTCGACGCGCGGGGGCTGCTCGATGACGATCCGGGGCAGGTCGAGCGCATAGGTGCGACGGAGAAAGTCGCGTATGTGATCGGCTAGGCGGCGCTCTAGATGGCGGTACAAGAGTCTCCTGTAAATTGTTGAAGGAAATGGTGATTTTAGCAGACTAGCTGCGCGGCAGGGCGTTTGACGGAGGGTGAGGCCTTCCCTATGATGAAAATCAGCCGTTGCAAAGTTGCCAAAAGTTCCCCGCAATCCAAATGAACAAGAAGTTTTACATTACGACGCCGATCTACTACGTGAATGCGCGTCCGCACATTGGCCACGCGTACACCACGATTGCGTGTGACGCGATCGCGCGGCGGCAGCGCCTGCTGGGAGCGGACACTTTCTTTCTCACCGGCACCGACGAGCACGGACAGAAAATCGAACGGGCAGCACAGGCGGCTGGTAAGACTCCGCAACAGTTGACGGACGAGGTCTCGGCGCAGTTTCGGGGATTATGGGACCGGATGGGGATCAGTTATGACGACTACATTCGGACGACATCGGAGCGGCATAAACGCGGAGTGCAGGCGCTGTGGCGGAAAATCCGTGACAACGGCTACATCTATAAGGACCAATATTCTGGCCAGTATTGCGTGTTTGACGAACTCTACGTGGATGCCGCCGGACCGGGTTCGCCCTGCCCGGAGTGCGGACGCCCGACGGAAACAGTCAAAGAAGAAAATTACTTCTTCAAGCTGTCGGCTTTCCAGGACAAGCTGCTGAAGTTGTACGAACGGCCGGATTTCATTCGTCCGGAGACGCGGCGGAACGAAGTCGTTTCGTTTGTGCGCTCGGGGCTGCGCGATCTCTCCATCAGCCGCAGCACGTTTTCGTGGGGCATTCCGGTGCCGGATGATCCCAAGCACGTGATCTATGTGTGGCTGGATGCATTGTCGAATTACATCACGGCTCTGGGATATGGGTCGGACGATGCGAGGCTGTACGAGAGGTTCTGGCCGGCCGATTTGCAAATGATCGGCAAGGAGATCGTGCGGTTTCACTGCGTCTACTGGCCGGCGTTTCTGATGGCCGCAGGACTGCCAGAACCGAAGGCCATTATGGCGCATGGCTGGCTCTTATTCGAAGAGAACAAGATGTCGAAGTCGCGCGGGAATATTGTGCGCGCCGAAACGATTCTTGAAGTAATGGGCCAGGACGCGTTGCGCTATTTTCTACTGCGCGAGGTGGTGTTTGGGCAAGACGGATCTTTCTCATTCGATGCCTTGGTCCAGCGGTACAACGCGGATCTGGCGAACGGGTTGGGGAATCTGGCCAGCCGCACGCTAGCGATGATCACACGGTATTTCAGGGGCGAGGTGCCTTATCCCTCGGCGGGAGCAGCACGCCGTCCGGCGGATGGTGCGATTGCGGAGACCGCCGGCAAAGTCATTGCAGAGTGTAACGTCCTGTTCGATCAATATCAGTTTTCGCGGGCGCTTGAAGTTGCATGGAGTCTGGTGGCGGCGGTCGACAAGTACATTGTTGAGAACGAACCTTGGTTGCTGGGTGAAAAACAGGATGAAGAGAGCCGTGCACGGCTGGCAACGGTGCTGTACACCAGCGCAGAGGCGTTGCGAATTGTGACTGCGATGGCGCATCCCGTCATACCAGAAGCGACGGCTAAGATATGGAGCCAGCTTGGCCTTGGCGACATCAAGAAATTCCGGCTAGCGGATTTGAAGTGGGGACAACTCGAGTTAGGGACAAAACTCGGCACGGTTGCTCCGGTTTTCCCGCGAGCAGACAAGAGCGCAATTGAAAGGATGCAAAAGATGGAAGAACAGGGACGAGTACCTGGGACCGCACAACTGGTAAGCGAAGCTCAACCGCCCATTAAATCCGCGGCAGCAGCCACTGCCGCAAACCCAGTCGCAACTAAGGCCGCGCCTGCAATCCCCGAGGGAAAGATCGGCATCGACGACTTCATGAAAGTCGAAATGCGGGTAGGACAAGTGAAAGTTGCGGAGAAAGTACAAGGAGCGGACAAACTGCTGCGGCTCGAAGTTGATCTCGGCAACGAAGTCAGGCAGGTGGTGGCAGGTATCGCCGAGGCTTACGCGCCGGAACTCCTGGTCGGGCGCAAAGTGGCGATCGTGACCAATCTTGCTCCGCGGAAGTTGCGAGGGTTGGAATCGAATGGGATGATTCTGGCCGCATCGGTTGAGGGTGGCAAGCCGGTGCTTGCGAGTTTTCTGGAAGATGTGCCGGTGGGAGCCAAACTGAAGTAACTGAACCTTCACCACAGAGGACACAGAGGAAATCTCCGAAGGACCGATGGCCAACCCCCAACGACCTGTTTTTGTCGATTCCCACGCGCATCTCGATGGCGAGCAATTCCAGGCTGACCGCGAGCAGGTGATTGCGCGAGCCCGCGAATCGGGCGTGGAGGCCATCGTAGCAATTGGGAACGGCGACGGGCCGGGCACTCTGGACTGCGGTATCAAACTGGCCGAGCAGTACGAGTTCATCTATGCCACGGTTGGCATTCACCCCCATGAAGCGAAGCTAGCCACGGATGCGGCCTTCGCTGAGCTTGAGCAATTGGCGAAGCGACCCAAGGTCATAGCATGGGGCGAAATTGGACTCGACTATTTCTACGACCATTCCCCGCGGGATCTACAACAGCAAGTGTTCGTCAAGCAGATGGAATTGGCGCGCTGGGCCAAGTTGCCGATCGTGATTCACTGCCGGCCATCTGAGGGGGCTGATGACGCGTGGCAGGAGTGTTTGGGACTGATTTCGCAGCACTGGGCGAGCAGCGGGTTAGGCGGCGTTCTGCACTGTTTCACGGGAACGTGGGCACACGCGAAACGGGCGCTGGACCTGGGGTTCATGATTTCGTTTGCCGGAAATGTTACGTTTCCCAAAGCGCAGCAGATTCGGGATGCGGCCAAGGAGGTTCCGCTGGACCGTATCTTGATCGAGACGGACTGTCCTTTCCTTGCACCGGTGCCGCATCGTGGCAAGCGTAACGAGCCGGCGTTTGTGAAGGAAACTGCGCGGCAACTGGGCGAATTGCGCGACCTTTCAACAGAAGAGATTGGCGTACAGACGGCGAAGAACTTCTACCGCTTCTTTTCACTTCACGAAACGTCCAACTCCATTTAGTTTGGTAGCAAGCATCTTTCCGGGAGTCAGGGTAATCTGTCTAAATAACCATGCCAGAGAACACATTTGACATTGTCAGCAAGATTGATCTGCAGGAAGTTTCCAATGCCATGCAGCAGGCGCTGAAGGAAGTGCATACTCGCTTCGACTTGAAGGATGCAAAGGCATCGATAGAACTAGACGGCAAAGATGCCATCGTTCTGCACGCCATCGACGAGTACAAGCTGAAGGCAGTAAACGACGTTTTCCAACAAAAGCTGGTGAAACGCGGAGTGTCACTGAAAGGGCTGACCTACGGTGCGGTCGAGTCCGCTTTGGGCAGCACGGCCAAACAGCGCATTACCATGCAACAAGGCATCGCCATCGAGAAAGCACGCGAAATCGTGAAGCTCATCAAGGACAGCAAGAAGAAGGTGGGCGTGTCGATCCAGGGTGATGTGGTGCGGGTGAGCGGCAAGGACCGTGATACGCTCCAGGACATCATTGCACTGCTGAGGCAGCGGGACTTTGGGATTGATATGCAGTTCACGAATTACCGAAGCAACTGATATAGGAAAAATTGAGTACATCGCCTGCCATCAACGGGAAAGAGATCTTCGATCTGTTGCGTGAGGACCTGTCCGCAATCGAGCGCGAGTTCGGACGCGACACGGTTTCCGGAGTCGAGGCCATCACCGAGATTGGCGAATACTTGCGGGCGGGCGGGGGAAAACGCATCCGTCCCATGCTGCTCTTGCTTTCTTCGAAGCTTTTTGGTTATTCGGGACGCGGCGCCATCAAACTAGGGGCGGTGGTAGAGATCATTCACACTGCGACCCTGGTGCATGACGACATTATTGATGAAGCCCAGACGCGGCGCGGACGTCCAGCCGCAAACACCCAATGGGGGAATTCGAAATGCGTGCTGGCCGGCGACTGGCTGTACATGCAGGCCTTCAAAATCGCGGTGCATGAACGCAATTTCCGCACACTGGACACGCTGATCGAACTGACGCAGCAGATGGTAGAGGGCGAACTGCTGCAGATGGAAAAGGTCGGCAAGCTGATTTCTCTGGATGAACACTTTGATCTGATTTATCGCAAGACCGCGTGTCTGTTCTCGGTCTGTATGCGAATCGGAGCTATCCTCGGCGGCGCGACAGCGGAGCAGGAAGAAAATCTGGCGCAATACGGACGGGACCTGGGAATCGCGTTCCAGATAGTGGATGATGTGCTCGATCTAACGGCATCGGAAAGTGTTCTTGGCAAGCCGGTGGCCAGCGATCTGCGCGAAGGTAAAGTCACGATGGCGGTGATTCATGCCCTGGAACGCTGCGATCCGCAGGAACGCGAGATGATCGGCACGGTCGTTCGCGAGCAGGCCTTTGACGGGGTAAGTCATGCGGAAATCCTGGAAATCCTAAACCGTTACGGCTCGATCGATGCTGCTCACCAACGCGCGCTGCAGTATGCGGAGTTGGCGCGCAATGCGATTTGCAGTTTTCCCGACAGCGAAACCAAAAGGGCGCTGCTTTGGGCTCCGGAATATGTAGTAGAGAGAGAAAAGTAGGGTAAATCCGTTTTACCCTGCGCTTCGTAATACAATTGGGACACAAACCCGCCACTTCAATTCAACTCGCTAAGGAGAATGGAAATATGAAGAAGCTGATGGTTTTAGCACTGGCACTCTCTGTCATGATGATTACCGTTTCCGCCATAGCGCAAGACACCATGGGACAGGATTCAGGTAAAACCGCTGCCGCCGCGCCCTTAAAGAACATCAAGGGCACCATAAAGTTCGACGGCGACAAGGCGACTTTCGTCGCGGACAAGGACCAGAAGTCCTGGGATGTCATGAATCCTGATGCGCTCAAAGGTCATGATGGTCATCACGTGCAACTCAGCGCGCACGTTTATGCTGATAAGGGCACCATCCACGTCATGAGCGTGAAAATGCTGCAGTAGGCTAAGAGACAGCGTTGAATTAGAGGGCGGCGAAAGTGCCGCCCTTTTTTGTTTATACTGACAACGAACCTTGGCTGCTCCTGATCCAGTGAACCATATCTTCTTACTCATTGCGCGCCATCGATACCTGCTCACATTCCTTGTGGTCCTATCGGAGGCCATCGGCCTGCCGGTACCAGCAGCACTGGCGCTGGTAGCGGCCGGAGCAGGTGTCGCCTCGAAGGCCCTAAATGCGCCCGCGACCCTAGGTCTGGCGTTCACTGCCATGCTGATAGGCGACACCTTGCTGTTTGTACTGGGCCGCTATATGGGCTGGGCGCTGTTGGGAGTTCTGTGCAAATTGTCGGTGAATCCAGAAAGCTGCGTTTTGCGTTCGGCGGAATCGTTTTACAAGCGGGGAAAGCTAACTCTCCTGTTCGCTAAATTTATCCCCGGAGTCAACACCATGGCTCCTCCGCTGGCGGGCAGCATGAAGATGCGCCCCCTGCAATTCCTTCGATTCGATTTGACCGGCGCGACACTGTATATCCTGGCCTATGGCGGTTTGGGCTTCCTGTTTCACGATTTTCTGGAGGTGGTAACTCGCGGGCTGCAAACCGCCGGCCATGTGTTTGGGGAAGTGTTGCTCACGGCGGCGGCGGTTTACACCGGTTATCGAGTATGGATCTACCGCAAAAACCTGGTGTACAAGGTGGTGCCGCGGGTGCAGGTAGAAGAGTTGGCAAGGAAGCTGGCCTCCGATGAGGCGGACAAGGTACTGCTGGTGGATGTTCGTAGTCATGGCTACTACGATCCCGAAACCTCACGCATCAAGGGATCCATCCGGATTGAGCCAAACAACTTGCACGAAGAGTTGAAGGTCCTTCCAAAGGACAAGGACATCTATCTCTACTGCACTTGAGCGCGCGAAGCGACCAGCGCCCGGGTGGCGCTGCAACTGGACGAACTGGGGTTCAATGCGTTTGTGATTGTAGGTGGCTTGGCAGCCTGGCGGAAAGCAGGACAGCCGCTGGAGCCGGTGCCGCATGATGATCTGGTGAAGCTGCCAACGTTCTCGTAAATTTCAGTTTCCGATTAGCTGTTTTCACGGTCCTATAGTTTCATGACTCCCCATCAAGAAATCGAAATCAAGTTTCGCGTGGAAAACCTGCGCGCGCTCAACCAGCGGCTGCGGCAGGCGGGATTCCGTGTGATGACACCACGTACGCACGAAATGAACACACTCTACGATCTGCCAGGACAGCCGTTACGCAAGCGTGGCGAATTGCTTCGCCTGCGCAAATACGGACAGAAGTGGACGCTCACGCACAAAACCAAAGGTAAGGCAGGACGTCACAAGACCAGGGTAGAAAACGAGACTCAGCTGGCGGACGGCCGAAGAATGGAGATTATTTTGCTGGCGCTGGGATTTGCTCCGACCTTCCGTTATGAGAAGTTCCGTGCGGAATGGAGTGATGGCAAGGGCCACGTGGTGGTGGACCAAACTCCCATCGGTAACTTCGGCGAGATCGAAGGCTCCGCCCGCTGGATCGATCAAACCGCGCGCCACTTAAGGGTTCCGCAGACTAACTACATCACGGACACTTACGCGGTATTGTTTCTTCGCTGGAAGAAACTGACTAGAAGTTCCGCTCGCGAAATGACTTTCTCCTCAGTCGCAGCGAGTACCAACCGGTAGCTCTCTCTCTAACCCTGAAAATGCTGCACCAAACTAGCAAACAAGAGTGGCTGACGCATGCATGGTACCCTCGAATTGCTCTGGTTTTGCGCTCTGGCCAGCGCTGTGACAGTGCAAAAAGACAACTTTCGCAGACTATTGAGGACGGTGGAAGCGCTTTCCGATCTTGGCCCCGCAATGACGGCCGAGCGGGGCTTCGCGCAGATATCGACTCTCATGCTGGCAGCCTTACAACAGGCGGCCGGCGCCCGTGAAGGTGTGCTTTTCACTTATAGCGACAAACCCTCTCTGCTAACTTCAGTTGCATCCAACGGCTTTGCGCTGATGCCGGAACCCGCCATCATCCCTTTGCTGCCCAAGCATGCGCATGCGCTGACCACAGCGCGGGCCCCGGTGGTCGTGGAGGCGGGAGCCTACGATGCATACTTGAGTTCCAACGGAAATGTGGCGCCGGAGTTGTTCCGTTGCATCGCTCCTCTAAAAGTTGGCGGAAAGCTGGTGGGTGTGGTCGCCCTCGGACACCGCGAAGGCAACGCGAACTACGATGCGGGCGAACTGGAAGCACTCGATCTACTCTGCCACTACGTGGCTCTGGCCATCCACAATCAGGCATTGAGTCAGACTCTGGCACAGCGAGTCTCGGAAAACCTGCGGCTCATGGCTTCACTGCACGGCTTCTACGACAACGCATTGGAAGCCTTTGCCACCGCGATCGACGTAAAGCACGTGAACATTCACGGACACTCGCTGCGGGTGGGACGGTATGCAGCAGCCATTGGCGAAGCCATGAATCTGGAGACCTCCGAAGTAGCGGCGTTGCGCTCTGCCGGCTACCTGCACGATATTGGCAAGGTCGCCGTGGACAAGCGTCTGTTCGGCAAAACCACATCGTTGGACGCGGATGAATTTCGCGAGATGGCTGACCACACCGTGGTCGGACATCGCATTGTCAGCGGCGTGCAGTTCCCTTGGCCCCGGATTCCAGAGATCGTGCGCTGGCATCACGAACGTGCGGATGGGTCGGGATATCCGGACAAGCTGGCGATGGAAGAAGTGCCGTTGGGAGTGCGCATAGTCGGACTGGCGGACACTTTCGACGCCATGGTCAGCGAGCGGCCCTATCGCGATCCGATGTCGCTGGGTTCCACGTTGAGTGAAATCGTGCGTCTGACACCGCTGAAGTTCGATCCCAACGTGGTGCAGGCTCTGCTTCTGCAAGTGCGTCGCGACGCCGTGGGCAGCAACCGCATCCCGTTCCTCGAGACTCGGATAGCGGACAACATCGCCCCCCCGGATATCGATCATCTCGCCGCCAGTCTGCAACACAAGGTGACTCGGGGAAGACTGTTCCTGACCTGAAGATTGACGCCAAGTTACTATCTTGTGACTTGCGAGCGCTAGCATTCAAACCTCCAAGCGTTGTGGAAAAGCGCTAGCGTCGAGAAGGCGCACTTTCTTTGGTTATTTCGACATTTTTACGCACTCCGGCTGGCACCACTAAAGCCCTTCCTCAATTCGCCGATAGTGGTTGCGACCAATTAAATTCTCCTGACCGTCCCGACCTCAACTCAGTGGCAGTGGTTTGTGACTAACCACCGCCCCCAACCATAGTGGGCGAAAGGGGCAAAGAATGCGCGATATGCTGGAATGCGAAACCTTGGCACCGCAAGCGAACGTATTGCAAACCATCTTCGAGAGCCTGCCGATCTCGGCGTTGCTTTCGTGTGTGGTAGCGCAGACCGGAGACAGCGTGGTCGTCACCGACAATGAAGGAACAATCTGCTATGTGAACCCCGCGTTCGAAGCCACCAGCGGATATAGTCAGGCCGAGGCCCTGGGCAAGACCCCACGAATTCTAAAATCTGGCCTGCATGACGCTGAATACTATCTCCAGTTATGGTCCCGGCTCAAGCAAGGGCAGCCGAGTCGAGGGATGGTGATCAATCGGCGCAAGAGCGGGGAACTCTACTGGTCGCAACAGACAATCACGCCCGTGCGAGATGAGACCGGCTGCTTATCGCATTTCGTATCGGTCTCGCGGGACATCACCATGCTGAAGAAAAAAGAAGAACAGGAGTTTCAGCTACAGTTGGCACAAAATGTGCAACGTCGATTCTATGCGCCACCGCCCCTGGTGCCAGGGTTTGACATAGGGGCGGCGTCTCATCCGGTGTACGAAACCGGCGGCGACTATTTCGATTTCATCAATCTGCAGGATGGCTCGCTTGTAATTGCGATGGGAGACGTAAACGGTCACGGCTACGGTTCAGCGCTCCTGATGGCTCTGACGCGGGCGTATTTGCGGTCGTTTGCGACGATGCATCTCGAGGTACATGAAATCCTGGCTGGGATCAATGACATGTTGGTAAAGGACCTTGAGGAACACCAATTCGTCACTCTTTGCCTCGTCCGCTTGCAGCCGGAAAAGTCCAAATTGTCATATGCGAATGCCGGACATGTGCCCGGCTTCGTGTTCTTTCCCTCTGGAGAAATAAAACACTCACTTGACAGTAGCGGTCCGCCGCTCGGTTTATTTGCCGACAGTGAGTTCCATTTGCCCGAAGCGATTGAGATGCGTTCTGGAGAAATGGTCCTACTGGTCACGGATGGCATTCCAGAAGCTACTTCGCGCAACGGAGATCAGTTTGGTTCTGAGCGCGTTCTGAAGTACGTTCGCGATCACCGCGGTGAACCCGCTTCGCGAATCGCCAGCGGTGCGTTTCAGGCAGCGCGCAACTATGTGGACCACGACCCGCAAGATGATGACATCACGGCACTGGTGATCAAAGTGGAGTAGGCGCGGCGGAAGGACATGACCTAAGGAACGCAAAAGCCTGATAACGGAAGTACTTCGCAGCAACTTTTGTGCCGTTTTGGGTTAATAATTTAAAGGGGCTTTTCCGCCTGTATGAAGCTGGGATCTCGACAAATCGTGACGGCGGTTTTGTTGCTCGGATTCGCTGGCTCTGCGTTGTTGACAGCAGCCACGAAAAAGGACAAACAACCGGCCACCGCGCAAATGGATCAGGAGAGGCGTGCCGTGCATGCGCTGAACCGTCTCACGTTCGGACCGCGGCCAGGCGACGTTGAACGTGTGCAGGCCATGGGCGTTGACCACTGGATTGACCAGCAACTTCATCCGGAAAGAATTGACGACGACGCGATCGGTACCCGTCTCACTGGCTTCCGCACCTTGGGGATGAACCCACATGAACTGATGGAGAACTTTCCCTCTGGCGAGATGATCAAGGCGGTGGCCGATGGCAAGCGTGCGCTTCCATCGGACCCGCTCAAGCGTGCCGTGTATCAGGCACAGCTTGACCGCTACGAGGAGAAACAGGAGCGCAAGGCGGAAAACGGAACCAATACTTCCCCGCCGATTGATGCCGCGGCAAAACCCAACCGAGTGAGCGATGAAGGCCCCACTTACTCGGACCAGAAAGCGCAACAGCTATTGGAGATGCCGCCTGATCAGCGGTTCAAGGCGGTTCTCCAGATGTCCGCGGACGAGCGGAAAGCTCTGACAGCTTCCCTGCGTGGCAAGCGCGAAGAATTCCTGGAGGGCATGAAACCCCGCGACCGTGAAACGCTGCTGGCGCTCAATGATCCGCGCCAGGTGGTGGATGGCGAGCTTGTCCAGGCGAAGCTGCTGCGCGCCATCTACGGCGAGCGCCAGTTGCAGGAAGTGATGGACGATTTCTGGTTCAACCACTTCAATGTATTCATCGGCAAGGGTGTGGATCGGTATCTGCTGACCAGCTATGAACGCGATGTGATTCGTCCTCACAGCATGGGCAAGTTTGAGGACTTGCTGGTGGCCACGGCACAAAGCCCCGCCATGCTTTTCTACCTCGACAACTGGTTGAGTGTGGGTCCGAATTCGGATGTGGCCAACGGCATCCCCAAGAGCAACAATGACAATTGGAAGAAACGCGCGAGGATCGGCGGACCGGTCAACCAAGCCAAGGGCAAACGCAGCGGACTCAACGAGAATTATGGCCGCGAACTGATGGAACTGCACACGCTGGGAGTGAATGGCGGCTACACCCAGAAAGACGTGACCGAAGTGGCTCGAGTATTCACCGGATGGACGCTCAACCAGCCGCGACAGGGAGGCGGTTTCACGTTCGAAGAGCGCATGCACGAACCCGGAGACAAGGTGGTGCTGGGGCATCGCATCAAAGCAAAGGGCGAAAAAGAGGGATTCGAAGTGCTGCACATTCTGGCGCATCATCCTGCGACCGCCAAGTTCGTGTGCACCAAGCTGGCGGTGCGCTTTGTCTCCGATGATCCGCCGCCGTCGCTGGTGGACCGCATGGCGCAGACCTTCCTGAAAAAAGACGGAGACATTCGCCAGGTCCTAAAGACGATGTTCGATTCCCCGGAATTCTGGGCCGCTGACACCTACCGGGCAAAAGTGAAGACGCCACTCGAGTTTACGGTTTCGGCAGTGAGGGCCAGTGGCGCCGAAGTCAGCGATGCAGTGCTCCTTTCCCGCCAACTGCAGAACATGGGAATGCCAGCCTATGGGGCGCAACCTCCGACCGGTTATTCCATGAAAGCCAGTACCTGGGTAAACTCGTCGGCACTCCTGGAACGCATGAATTTTGCCCTGGCTTTGACTGCGGGAAAGTTGAGGGGTGTGCAAGTGAACTCCGCGACTATGACTTCTCAGAGTCAAGCCGGTGAAAGTGGAACAGCGGTAGATCCATCGGCAACGCTGGCAGATTTGGAGAATGATTTGCTTCACGGTGATGTTTCCACGCAGACCCACGATACGATCGCAGCCCGGCTGCAAGATCCGCAGATCAGCCAGCGCAGGCTCGACGATCCTTCGCGGGCACCGAACGTCGCCGCGATTGCGGGTCTGCTGCTGGGATCACCGGAGTTTCAGAAGAAGTAGAAGTTAGGAGCTGTTTTTATGTCCATCACTCGCCGCGTATTTCTTCGCAACAGTGGGCTGGCCGTGGTCGGCACGGCAGCCATTCCGTCGTTCCTGACTCGCGCCGCCTTTGGCGCGGCGGAATCCGGAACCTCTAACAAACGCCTGGTAGTCATCTTTCAGCGCGGAGCGGCGGACGGTCTGAACATCGTAGTGCCGCACGCCGAGCCGGCGTACTACGCCATGCGGCCGTCCATCAATATTCCACGCAATGCAGTCATCGATCTCGACGGCTTCTTCGGGCTACACCCATCGCTCGCACCGTTCCAGCCATTGTGGAACCAGCGCCACCTGGCGATTGTCCATGCGACAGGATCCCCGGATCCTTCGCGGTCACACTTCGATGCCCAGGATTTTATGGAGTCAGGCACTCCGGGGGTGAAAGCAACTGACGACGGCTGGCTTAACCGCTGCCTGCATGACCTGCCAGCTCCAGCCGATAAGTCGGCATTCCGCGCGATCGCTTTGGGGCCTTCCCTGCCACGGATTCTTTCCGGCAAGGAACCAGCCCTGGCGGTGAATAACGTCAACGATTTTGGTGTAGGCGGCCGCAACGGCAATACCTCTGCGAGCACATTCGAAGCCATGTATGCGCAATCGGTAGATTCAGTGCTGCATGGTACAGGCCGGGAGACGTTCGACGCGGTAAAGATGCTGAAGTCGGCCAATCCTTCACAATACAAGCCCGCGGCGGGAGCGGATTATCCCAAGGGCCGCTTTGGCGATAGCTTGAAACAGCTGGCTCAGCTCATCAAAGCCAACCTCGGAGTGCAGGTAGCGTTCGCCGATATCGGCGGGTGGGATCATCATGTGAACGAAGGCAGCACGCAGGGTCAGATTGCGAATGTTTTAGGTGAGTTTTCACAATCGTTGGCGGCATTTTGGACTGACCTGGGCGATCTCCGAGAAGATACCGTGGTTGTGACTATGTCAGAGTTCGGGCGAACGGCGCGGGAAAATGGCAATCGCGGCACCGACCACGGCCACGCCAATGTGATGTTCGTGATGGGCGGGCCGGTGAAGGGCGGCAAAGTGTACGGACGCTGGCCAGGTCTCGATCAGTCGCAGCTTTACGAAGGCCGCGACTTAGCACTGACCACCGATTTCCGGCAGGTGCTGGGCGAGGCAGTATATTCGCATCTGGGAAATCGAGCGCTGGATGAGGTGTTTCCGGGATTCGAGAGCCAGCCTGGGAAGTTCTTGAAAGTCCTGGGGTAGGATTGTGTAAGTCCCCGCTCGGGGAGTCACTCACTTTGCAGAGAAGCGCGTTCTTAGCGCTGCGACAAACGCAGAATCAGCCTTCGCGGAAATCATCTCAAGGGGAGAAAATCCTCGTCGCCAAGCTAGCCAGAAGGTAATCGTTAGCAATGCCACGGTGAGCAACATGTTCGGCCACGCATTCAGAGCCCATTGCCCATTCCAAGTAAAATCCAACCCCGAAGAGAAAGGTTTGAGATACGGAATTGGCCACTGGTAGCCGTCGGGGCCACGCGAACCGAGCAGGTCTTCAAAGAGATGTAGATGGAAAGAAAAGAAGGCTAAAATCGCAGTTTTCCATTTCTGCCTGGCCGCAAGAAATGCGATTATTGCCATCACGCAGGCGAATGCCAACGTATGGAGAGAGTGGTGATAATCGGAGAACCACAACAGCGGATGAGTTGAGCTACGAGTAAGTAGCTCGGGAACGATGCCGAGGCCGTCAATATCCGGCGCGACGGATGCCAAGGTGACCAGGGCGCGATCCCTCCGCTCCAACTTGAAGCAGTTTGCGAAGACCCATCCCGTCAAAAAGTGAGTGACCGGACTCATGCAGGCTGTAATGGTACGAGATTAGACTTCGATCATCACATTGCCGTCGTCGATCTTAATCGGATAAACCACAACTTTCGCGGCAGGGTTGTGCGCGGCTTCGCCGGTCTTTGGATCCCACTGCCAGCCGTGCCAGGGGCAAACGACTTTATTGCCCTCGATAATTCCCTGCCCCAGCGGGCCGCCACGGTGCAGGCAGACGTTGTCCATGGCAGAGATCGTTCCGTTCACGTTGGCGACACAGATGACTTTGTCGCCACAAGGAAATTCCTTGGCTTCGCCTTCGGCCGGGAGTTCGGATTGGGGGAAAACCAGCATTTGGCAGGGATCCTTCGCTTCGCTCAGGATGACCGCAGCGGGCTCCCGCTTCGCTCACGCCCGCTAAAGCACGGTCACTTCGGCTGTAGCGTCTGTGCAATCATGACCTGCCGCTTGAAATTCTCCACCATGTGGGGATCGAGCCGGGTTTCGGTGGGCCGTTTGGCCAGGGTCATCTGATCGATTTTGTCCTGCAGCTTGAGCAGCGCGTAAAACAGATTCTCTGGGCGCGGCGGGCAGCCAATCACGTACACATCCGTGGGGACAATCTTGTCCACTCCCTGCAATACTGCGTAGGTGTTGAACGGGCCACCGACCGAAGAGCACGCACCCATCGAGATCACCCATTTGGGGTCGGGCATCTGGTCGTAGATGCGCTTCACTACCGGCGCCATTTTCAGCGTGACCGTGCCGGCCACGATCATCAGGTCGCTCTGACGCGGGCTGGGACGAAAGACTTCCGAACCGAAGCGAGCAATATCGAAGCGGGCCGTTGACGAGGCGATCATTTCGATAGCGCAGCAAGCCAGGCCAAAAGTCATAGGCCATACGGCGGACTTGCGCGCCCAGTTAAAGACGTAGTCCACTGTGGTAATCATGAAATTCTTTTCGAATTTGTTTTGCAGCCAGCCCATGAGTTGTCCTTGATCCGCATCCAGTCTAGGGTGGGGCGAAGCGAGTGTCAATGTGGCGAATGGGCGAGGAAACATAGCACCTAGCTGAGCCCTAGAGCGCGGATGAAATCCCTAATGTCGCGCGGTCCCTGTGTACGCAGGGTTGGGGTCAGTGCCGTTCCGCCAAAAAGCGGTCGCGGCATTGCTTGGCTTCGGCGAGCAGGGTGGGATACTCGGGCGACCTGCGGAACTCTGCCAGGAGGGGATCGGTTTGCAGGTTGTCATAGGCGCAATATCCACCGGCGATTGCAGATTTCAATAATCGCGCAGCAAAGTCGTTTCCCAGACACACATTGAAAATAACCGCCTGGCTGTATTTGGGTTCCGGGTCGTGAAAAGTGAAGATGTCTTTTTCGGCCTGTGCCAGAAGTTGTTCCGATCCGGCCGGGCGAGGAGTCGAATAACATGCCATCAACGCGCGAGTGTGAAAGAACGAACTGTCGGGAAGCTGGCGCAGGTGGTCGAGGGCTTCACTGGTCTTGCCCTCGCGCAGCAGAATACTTATTTCTACATTGTTCGACCATTCCGACCCTGCGTCGAGCTTCAGAAAATCCCTTGCCCGGTCGAACTCCTGGCTCATGAAGAAGACACTTGCACAGGAACGAAACTGGTAATTGCCGGGATCTAGCCTCACTGCCGAGTTGCACTCGTCGGCAGCCTCCTTGGTCAAACTCGCATAGCGGAGGACATACGACAGAGTAAAGTGAGCGAAGCCGCTCCGCGGGCGCTTGTCCACCATCGCCTTCGCTTCCTGGTAGGCCTGGGCCAACTTGCCCGAATCCGTGTCTAAGCTGACAATCTGCTGCGCGGCATCCTCCAAACTCGGATCCAAAGCGAGGGCGCGCCGCAAGGCCGGCTCGGTACGCGACATGGTTCCGGTTGCCCCGACGCCATATTCCTCTTCGTAGTAATAGCGTTTCCCCAACGCAGACCAAGCAGGAGCAAACGTAGGATCCAGGCCGACCGACCGCTCCAGCATCCTCACTGCCTCCTTATTCTGCTCGCCATCGTGGGCCAGGGCGACGCTACGCAAATACAAGTCGTAAGCTTCTTCGTTGGATGGCCGAGTTCCGTTCTCATTGGCCTGGGTAGTGGCTCCCAGAGCCGGGATCAGTCCCTGCCGGACTTTCGCTGTTACCTGTTCGCGCATGGCGACCAAGTCCTCGGCGGAAAGGTTCATGGTTTCCTGCCAGAGCACGCGATCGTCGCCCACATCGACTGCTTCCATGGTCAGCTGAAGGCCGTCGCGAAGCTTTTGGTAGTGCCCAGTCACAATCCGGCCGACGTGCATGTCTTTCCCTGCCTGCTGGAGATCCACGTCTCCAGCGGCATATTTCCCGGTGGTGGTGAATGGGCGAATCGATAAGGTCCGCACCGAGCTCAAGATAGTGGTGACTTCATCGGGTAGTGCCATGCGCAAGAAATCTTCTTCCTTCTCGGCGCCCAGATTCTGAAAAGGCAAGACGGCAATGGTGACTGGAGCGGCCACCGTTTTCTTTGCTTCCGGTGCCGGCATTTCATGGAGTCGCCACATCACCAACCCCAACACGATCAGCACCGTTAATGCACCCAAAACCCAAAGCCATTTCTTGCGTAGCATGGGCACGGGAGTAACCGCCGCCATGGTTCTCGACGATGCGGATCCTGTGTCCCGCCGCGCCCGCGACAAATCAGCCCTCATCTCAGAGGCGTGCTGATAGCGGACTTCGCGGTCTTTTTCAAGCGCTTTGAGAATCACTCTCTCGAGGTCGGGCGGAAGTTGAGAGTTCAATCGACCTGGCGCTACTGGAACGCCGTGTAACACCGCATCAAAAATCGCCCCGGAAGTTTCGCCTTTGAAGGGGAGGGTTCCGGTCGCCATTTCGTAGAGCACAATGCCGAAGGAAAACAGATCGGTCCGCGGATCTAACTGTTTGCCCAGCACCTGCTCGGGAGACATGTAGGAAACGGTGCCTAGAGTTGATCCGGGGCTGGTGAGGTGGTCGTTCTGCGAAATTGTGTTGTCGCTTGCGATCTGGCTGGCCGAGGATGCCCGTTCCTCCACCTTGGCCAAGCCGAAATCAAGAATCTTCGAGTGTCCCCGCTTGGTAACGAAAATATTTGCCGGCTTGATATCGCGGTGGACGATGCCGGCAGTGTGCGCAGCGTCCAGCGCGTCCGCGATTTCAATCGCAAGGGAGAGCAACGTCTCGGTCTCCATGGGGCGGCCCATGACCGCGTGTTTCAGCGTCATTCCCTCCAGGTACTCCATGGAAATAAAGCGAGCGCCATCGCTCTCGCCGATTTCGTAAATGGTGCAGATGTTGGGATGGTTGAGCGCCGAAGCTGCCCGTGCCTCCCGTCGAAAGCGTTCCAGGGCGGCGGCATCCTGAGCCACGGAGTCGGGAAGGAATTTGAGGGCGACGAACCTGCCGAGCGAGAGGTCTTCAGCCTTATAGACGACACCCATTCCGCCACCGCCGAGTTTCTCGACGATGCGATAGTGAGATATGGTTTGGCCGATCACTGGCGCGAATCTTACGTGGGCGAAACCGGCAAGTCAACGAGGGACGGCTTTCGTGAACGTCGAATCCGGCAACATGAGGCCGATGCCGGCAACCCCATGCCATCGTCATGCAGCACGCGCCGTCCATTACGCCGGTAACTTGGAGATGCCGGAGTTCCTAAAGAATAATGCCGAGAGCGATAGTTACTTCCTGGAGGGACTTGTGGCTTGGCCATTCAAAAGAAAATATGAGCGTGTCAACCTGGCGCTGCAGGCGGAAATACGGAGCGCGTCGAAAAACTATCCCTGTCGCGGCCGGACGGTCACGGTTGGAGAGGGTGGTTGTTATATTGAGGTTGTGGAGACCCTCGAACCTGCCACACCGGTCGAAGTGGTGCTATGGTTGAATGGCGAGAAAGTGCTGGCGAAGGCCGAGGTAGCGAGCAGTGATCGCCACATCGGCAACGGGATCAAGTTCGTGCAGATGAAGCGGGAAGATTCGGAAAAACTGAAAGTATTCTTGAAAGCTGCCTCGCAACAGGCGACTCCAGCAGCGCATGCGGATAGCGTCGAAGGAGTCCCAGTGTTTGAGATAACCAGGTTTACTCCAGCCTCGGCCTAGCTGTCGTTCTTAGGCGGACTTGGTCTTCAAGCAAGCCTCGATCTTCTCCAGCAGTCCGGCGGTGGCTTCACCCGCATCGAGGGTGGAGAACTCGGCGCCGAGTTCGATCACCGGGAGGCGGGCGCAGGCAGCCTGAAAGGCTTGCTGCGTCCCGGAAGACGTGGTCATGCCGGGGCCTACCAGCAGCAGATCAAATTGGGTGACGCGCATCAGCATCAGGGCATCGCTGCGGCGGCTGGTGGTGTGAACGTGGTGTCCGGCGCGAAGTAGCATTTCGCGCAGATAGGCTAGCACGTCGGCATTGCCATCGAGGCACAGAATGCTGAGACCGGTAGGTACCGTTTCTTCAGTGCGGGATCCGGGGCGGTAAAAGGCCGCGACCGCATTCTCCTCGGATTCGTGGGTCTCGAACAACTTGGTCAGCTGCGAAAGTTCCAGAACTTTGAGCACGCGTTCTGGCACATTACAAAGCTTCAAGTCTCCGTGCACCTGACGGGTGCTGGTAAGACTGCGAACGATGGTGCCGAGGCCGCTGCTGTCGATGAATTCAACTTCTCCCAGATGCAGAACAATGGCGCGGCGGTCGCGCAATAACCAGGCAACGTGCGCCAGCAGAGATTCGCTCTCGCTTCCGGCAATAATGCGCCCATTGCAACACACGATGGTGACGCGTCCGACTTCGCGAGTGTCTAGCGAAAGGCGCACCGGGCCTCCAGATATGGCGGGAAACGAGCCTGCCAAACTCGCCCACATTATACTCACATATCTGTGAAACAGCGTGGACAGTATTGTGAGACCGCGACTGAATCTTAGAACAGGTTCTTGAACCCCCAGAACAGGAAGCCCGCCAGCACCATCGACGCGGGCAGGGTGAGGACCCATGCCATCGCCAGATTGCGCACCGTTGACCATTGCAAACCGGAATGGTTCGCGGCCATGGTGCCTGCAATGCCGGAAGACAGCACGTGCGTGGTACTGACCGGCATTCCGAACCAATCCGCTGCACCGATGGTGATCATGGCCGTGATTTCCGCGGCGGCTCCCTGACCGTAGGTTAGGTGTTCCTTGCCAATCTTCTCTCCGACGGTGACCACGATGCGCTTCCATCCGACCATCGTCCCCAAACCAAGTGCCATGGCAACCGCGACCTTGACCCATCCTGGAATGAAGCGTGTCGCCCCGTCCACATGCTTTTTGTAATTGTCGAGGGCCGCCCAGTCTGCGGCGGCAATGTCCGGTTGTTTAGTCTTCTTCATCAGACGCAAGGCTTCGCTGACCAGATACATGTCATTGCGGAAGTTCCGTACACGGTCATTGGGAACCTTGGCTAACTCACCGAACAGAACCGTCTCATTGCCGATGTCGGTAACCAGTTGACGCAGGGCGAGCATGGTGTTGGGAGTGAATTCACGGGTGCGAACGTAGTCGGTCACCTCTTCACGATCGTCGGCGATCACCGCGTTGGGGCTGACATATTTCGACAACGTGTTGCTGGCCTGTTGGGAAACCGCGATAAAGTCGTCCGACTGTTGGTGGGTGATCGCATGGTTCAAGGCATAGGCGGTCGGCACCGTGCCCACGAGGATTAACATGATCAGGCCCATGCCTTTTTGTCCGTCGTTCGACCCGTGCGCGAAGCTCACACCGGTACAGGTCAGGACCAGGAGGCAGCGAATCCAGAACGGCGGCGGTTCGGCTCCTTCGGGAGCTTCGTAGAGTTTTTTGTTTTTGATGACCAGCTTCATCACAGTCAAAAGCAGAAAAGCGCAGCCAAAGCCGACGATGGGGGAGAGCAGGAGGGTCTTGCCAATGTTGGTGGCTTGCGCCCAATCCACGCCACTGGTGCCGGATTTCGTGGCCGTTAACTGGTTGGCGATACCGACGCCGATGATGGAGCCGATCAGAGTATGCGAACTGGATGCCGGTAAGCCGAAATACCATGTACCGAGATTCCAGATGATAGCTGCAACTAGTAAGGCGAAGACCATGGCGAACCCGGCTTTGCTCCCGACTTGCAGGATCAGTTCGACCGGCAACAGCGAGATGATTCCGAAAGCGACCAAACCGCTCGAAGTCAATACGCCCAGAAAGTTCCAGAACCCGGACCAGACTACGGCGATGTGCGGCTCCATGGAATGGGTATAGATCACGGTGGCTACTGCGTTCGCGGTGTCGTGAAATCCGTTGACGAATTCGAAGCCCAGCGCGACCAGTAGCGCGACACCCAGGAGAATGTACGGAGTGATGGATCCGCTGTGAACGGTGGAGAGATCCGACAGAAGCTGGAACGCAGCGTAGACGATCCCTACCAAAAGCACCACTGCAAAGCCGACCATTCCGATCTTTCCCGGACTTTTATTAAGCTTTGCTTCCAGTGTGGGTGAGGCGGTCGCCATATAAGAGTTCTCCTGTGCTTTCGCGATACATTCAAGATTTGCGCGCGCTACGACGTATGCTCAACGTTGCGGAATTGTACGGCAGGAATGTTACGGGAGTGTGAATACAGGGACAAGGTAGTGTCTGAAAGTGCGTTGGTCGCTAAGACCCCAAGTGGTCGGGTAGGCAACATTCATCGAACAAAGCACGCGAATCGCACAATGGCAGTTATGAACAGGAATATCCACGCTAGGCCGAACAGGACGGGTATCCGTGGCAGCAAGTGTCGATATTCATCCTCGCCCTTCCTTTCGAGTTGTCGCGCAAAATCTAATGGCGCAAGCCCCTCTTCGATGGCTAACACACTTTTCCACCAATGACGGACATACGCCTGTGTTTTGATCGTGCTCCGATACCAAATCCGCGTCAGGAAGAACCCGCCGACTGAAAAGACGATACCAGCCCCGACAGTTAATCCCGAAGACCCACTCACTAGAATCCAGCAACCGCCAACGGCAGCGATCTCAAAGGCCGCAAAATAATTACTGCGTTGCCACGATGAGTCCACTTGTGAGAGCCACGTATGGAAGATCGTTTTATATATCTCTATTCGTTGATCGTCTCGGTTCGGCAGTCCGTTCGCTGGTGTGACCATTTTAGCTTCCACAGCTTCGGCAAATACACGGTACGAATTGAAATAGTATCCCGGTAAGAAGCGCCGCCATCCCAACAGCGAAAGACCCAATCTGCCAACAGAACAGGTTCCATGTTCTCTTGCCTAGCTTCTTGGTTTCTGCTCGCCTTTCTTTCAATCTCTCATTGATCTCCGTCACTGGCACATTCGCACGTATCCATTCTTCTCGGTCACGCGCAATCCTTGCTGTTTTCCGAAAATCAAACAGCCGATTGACCGTGCTCGCCACAGCGACCGCTATTGAAACTGCCAGCGTGACAACGGATAGGACTACGAAAGTGAAAGCCACGCATTGTTTCGGGTTGAGCAGATGTTCGAGACGCACGACCGCGAATCCGAGCGAGGCCGTCGTTAGACTAAGTATCAGGCCGATGGTGTAGCCGAGTTGGGTTTGAGTATTACTCTGCCATCTAACAAAACTACCGTTATCTCTCATGCAAGAGCACCATAGGAGAAGGGGTGAATTATCGCACAGGCGGCGTATAATGGCGGGAAAATCGGCCCATACCACTAGAGATCACAGGGGGTTGCCAGCCTAGTTCGCTGTTATCGCACCAAACACGCCTGTGGTGTAGTTGCCCCCACCATTGTAGTAAAGCGTGTTGGTCGGACCGGATTTCGCGTTGCCGTCGCCGAACGAGATTCCCCATAGTCCGGGGATGGTAAGCGGGCTGCCACTTGAATCGTTCAGGAAGCCTTCGAAAGCCCCGGTCTTGGGGTTGTAGGCGGCGATCCAGCCGCTGGTGGTGTTGCCCACCAACAACATATTGCTGAAAGCACCGAAATTAGCGGGCGCCAGAGCAACGCCCCAGGGCTGGCTGAACGAACCCGTGGCCGCGCGCCCTTTTAGATTGCCATTCGTATCGAAGGCGTCGACGTAGCCTCCCGAAATTCCATTGAAGAACGTGACCACAATGAGCGAACCAAGAGCCTGCACGCCATAGGGCTTGTAGCCGCTGGGAATCCTAGGATCAGAAAATTTCCCGGACAGCGTCACCGGCATGAAGGATGCTGCGTCATACGCTTCTACCGTCCCTTGGTTATTGGCGGCGTAATAAGCGAGGGTGTGAGTTGTGGGATTGGTGGCTATAGTCAAGCCTGTATAAACCGCGCCTGAACTCGAGTGGTTCACCATGATGGTCGTGTTGTTGACGTGGCACTCATAGCATCCGGTGCCGCCGGGAGCTGGTTTCTGGTGAGCGTTCCAGTTAGAGATGGTTCCGTCGAGAGTGGTAAACGTAAAATTCTCTGTTCCCGGCCCTGGCCCTATGCCGGCGTTGTAGGCCGTCCCGGTGGGGGAACCGATGCCAGTGCCGCTGGCGGAAGGGATGGCAATCACCAACGGCGCCAGCGACTGGGTGCCACTCTTATCGGCATAGTACAACGTTGTGTACCCGCTAGCGTTGTCCGAAACCCACCACTCGTTTTCCGGCAAACCCGAACTTGAAGGACGCGACATCCCCCATGGGTTAATCAAATACGGGTCTTGCGTATTGTTCACGATGCGGGTCGCGGTGTAGCTGTTGGCTTGAGCGCCGGCCGCGAGGCACAGCAGCAACACGACGCCTGCTAAACATGCGACTTTCATGGTGCCCTCCAGAATGCTTCGTTGCATATTTGCCGATTTATGATCAGAAGCATAGCGCACAACACGAGAAGCGGTGACACTGGAATGTAAAAACTTTGTCAACGTTTTGCTGCGGGTCCGGTCTATTTAGGTTCGGATCCCAAACGCAGTACATTGCCATCAGGATCTTCGAGGTGCATTTCCAGTGCCCACGGGTAGTTGGTGGGAGGGAGACGAATCTTTAGACCGAGGGTTTGGTATTCCTGATGGAGCTTTTCAACGTCGTTCACACCAATCCATATCCACGCGCGACCCTGGCCTTGATCGCCTCGGCAAAGGTATATGCCGGTTCCATCGCGCGTAATCGAGGTGAAATCTTCGGTGCCCCAACTCGCGTTCTGGAAGCCCAACGCGTCCACATAGAAACGGAGGCTGTCCTGCATGTTCTCCACCCGCAGGATCGGGTTAATGCATTCAAAGCGAATGCGTGGCCGGTTGGTGTCGGTCATCTGGGTCTCCGCAGAGGGACGATGATAACAGGGGCGAAGGAACCAGAAAAGTTAGTAGGCCTTTCGAGACCAGCCCAGTTGCACTCTGTCTTTTCCTCACGCGATTCTCCATACTCCAGGAAGTTGCCGGGAATCGTGTAGGTTGACTGATGCTCCGTCCATACCTGACCTGCGAGTGCGGAAAACGCATGTGGCTGCCCTCGCCCACGACGGACTTTCTTAAAGAAGCATGGACGCCGAAGGAATTTTTGTCGCGGGAGGTAGCTTGCCCAGAGTGTGGCCGGGCATCTGCTTACACTGCTCGAGACGTTCGTTGGGGCATGGATGACGATGTCAGCGTTGGGCGCGAATTGTTCACTTGCTGGTGCGTCGAGACCGTCTGTAATGAACAGCGATGCGAATTGCCTATCGGGTTCCACTGGCTGACGGGTGGACAGAGCGGGCCGGAGGAGGTTCGATTCCGAACCTTGCGCTTGATTGAGCGGGGATTCTTCAAGAACCTGCGGTGTGGACGTGGTCACGCGCCCGGGACCCGAATCCCTGTGGTACGTCGGGTGGGATAGAAGAACCGTGCCTGTCCTTGCGGGAGCAGAACCTTCTACTCGGCGTCGATGCTTACGACGTGGATGGAGTCGCCTTTTGTGTCCAGGGTGCCACGCAGTTTGACCTTCTGGCCGACGAAGCGGCGGGGCAAATCCTGATTGTCCAAATGATAGACATGGCCTTTGGAGGTCAGCACGAATTTCCCTCCGAGTTGAGTAATGCAGTAAATAGAACAAGTGGCCGCAGTGTGCCCGGCAGCGCCGGACTTGGACTTCAACATCTCCTCGTGCGATTTGGTAAGCGAGTGAACGTTAAAAGCGCACTGGCTGTCGGAAACCTCGCCCTTAAACGTGGCGGGTTCCTGGTCCACAGCATAGGCAGCGAATGCCGATAAGGTGGCAACAATTGCGACCCAAACTTTGCATGTTTTCATAATTTCGACTCCCCCGGACTGCAAGAAAGTGTATCGAACATCTGCCGCACGCCGAGCGCGATCAAGGTTCCACTACAAATTTCATGAACATGCCCTCGTGATCCTCACTGCAAATGACAGTGCAGACTACTACATATTCACCAGGTTCTTGCGGCGCAGTCATGGCAAACTCCTGTGTGCCCGGCTTCAGCAAAAGATCCCAGTCCGGGACCTTGGAACGATCCTTGGCGCGCAACAGCGAGAATCCGTGAATCGAGCCATCGCGGTTGTGCGATTTTGCTTTGCGGGCGGTGATCCGAAGCAAGACCTGTTCGCCCGCTTTCACCGTAATCTCCGGCGTCTTCTCGCCAGCGATTTTGTAACGACTATCCTTGTCGGCCAGAATCTCAATGACCCGAATTTGACCTGACACCGGGACTTGGGCCCAACCGACGGCACAAAGTACTATGGCCATCCCCAGCAGAATGCTTGCACGCATGCGTGACAATTGTCCTCGCCCAACGCTTACTGTGTCATGTAATAGAGGACCAGACGCATATCCTCGTCGGTAATGGTGGCTCGAACTCGCATGTGTCGCAAGATAGTCGCCATCATGCGTGGTGGAAACTTCTGCGGCGCGGCGTGACAACGGCCGCAATTAGCACGGAACCGTTTTTCTCCCTCCAGCCGCATGGCGTCGGCGCCTTGAACCTTGCTCACCGTGGGCGGAGCAGCGGGGGAATTGCTGTTTCGCGGTGGGACGGCGGCGGCAGCGATAGAAATTACGGCCGCAATCCACAACGTCGCGATGATTGTCAGTCTCTTTGTCATTGCAACCCCGGTCGGCCCAGGGGCAACGCGAAACGGTAAGCGATGCCCACGTTCCATAGGTTGAAGTTACCGTCAGAGCTGAATTGACGACCGTAACTGGCGGTCGCCTTGAGCCCGTCGTGCAGATAATAGTTCAGGCCGAAGTCTGCCTCTTGGGTGTTGACGTCAGGCAAGCCGTACTCTTCGGCGTCGTCTTCATCGACGTGGCCGGCGAACAACTGCTGGACTCGGCCCACAACTTCGGCGCGACGCATGAACTTGTTCCAGCCGCGTATCTGGCTGAGGCGATAAGCTGCTTCAATCCAGTAACCGCTGCCCAGGTCAGATCGCGCGTATTCAGAGCGCAAGTTTAGCGGCAGCGGCGTGGGCTGCCAGGCAAAGTGGAATCCGAAACCGTTGCTACGGCTTTCCTGCAAGAGTTTTTGGAAGGAACCGCCGACTTCGATGCGCGGGCCGGGAAAGAACAGGCCCGCGCGGCCGCCGGCGGTGCGGTCGGAATCCAGAGTGTCGTTGGTGCTCGCCACGGAGAAGTAGGTCGCGTAATTGAGATTGACTTTAGCATTCAGCGGGAGCCCGCCGCGGAACATCACGCCATTGCTGGAGCCGGTGCCGATGGGGAAGATCAGGGGCGTCGATTGCAGGTCACGGATCCAGATGGGGTACAAACGCTCGTTGTAGATGCCGAAGGGCGTCAGGAAACGGCCGACGGTTACAGTCACGTAGGGGTTAGCGATATAGTCGGCCTGAAGGTAATCGAGTTCCTTTCCAACCTGGCCACCGTAAGGACCATCGCCCCAGTCCTTGCGCTGGAAATCGCCTTCGAATTCACCACGGGCCTCGATCAGCCAATGGTCTCCGAGAGGCACAAGGACTACGGGATTGATTTCCGACACGATTTCAGTCTTGCCAGCAACAACGTTGGTAAAGAAACCGGCGTTGCCGGTGAGGATCGGGACAGGGTTATCAGCGGCGTAGGTTTGCGCGAAGAGTAGCGCGGGAAACAGGAGGACAGCGAGAAATAGAGCACACCTCCAGCGCAAGACCGGAGCCGGGGCCAGCCGGTGGCCTGATAACTTCGGAAGATACTGCACCGCACTTCCTCACTTCCTGCTGCTGGTTGAACCTAGTATGCAGGATTGCGAATGCATGAAGAAGATAACGGAAGTAACTGATCTGCATCGAGTTATGAGCTGCGCTAGTTGTGGAAATTGATTTCACTCACAAACTCCATGTTGGCGCGTCTAAGCTGTGTCTGACCGGAGGAACTATGAACCGCCAACGCCGACTTGCCGCCTGGATGGGAGCGATTCTGGGCTTGCTCTGTGCCCTGCTCTACGCAACCGCAGCCAATGCCAAGGATTATGGAAAGCTGACCGAGGAATTCCACCACACCTACCCACTGGGCGCCGGAGGCCGCGTGGAACTCGAGAACATCAATGGCGCCGTCCACATTACGGCGTGGGACCAAAACGAGGTCAAGGTGGATGCGGTCAAGTATGCGAATACCAAAGAGCGCATGGACGAAGCCGAAATCGAAGTGGAAAACGGCAGCAGCTATGTGTCGATCCGGACCAAATATCGCGACCGCAATCACACCTGGGACAGCGATGGCTGGAACAATCCGGCGAGTGTCGAATACACGCTCACCGTTCCCAGGAATGCGCGGCTGGATGAGATCAAGCTGATCAACGGGCCACTGGACATTCACGGAGTGGCAGGCGAGGTGCGCGCATCGTGCATTAACGGGCACATGTCCGCGCAGGGATTGCAGGGCCGGGTCAAACTAGAATCGGTGAACAGCCGCATGGACGTGCAGTTCGACAAGCTGAGTAACTCACCTGTTGAACTTTCTTCGGTGAATGGTGGGATTGAACTGACTTTGCCTTCGGATGCCAAGGCAGAAGTCGAAGCGTCAACGGTCTCGGGTAGCATCGAAGATGAGTTCGGGCTGCACGTCAACAATCATCGCTATGTTGGACATGACTTGCGCGGAGAGTTGGGAAGCGGCGGCCCGCGAATTGAGCTGTCCAATGTGAATGGACGAATCGAGATCCGGCACGCCAATGACGGGCGGACCTTGAGCACGGTGAAGGATCTTGGCCATCGCGATCGGGATGATGATAGAGACGATGATGGTGATGAGATTTAGCAGGTTCGCACTCTCGCCGTCGGTGAGGTTATCGTGAAATCATGGGTCTTTGCTGCTGCTTTGTTCGCATATTTCCTGTTTTCAGGACATGCACATGCGGAAGTCTGTACTACCCTGCGGAAGGAGGATGCACGTTGGCAACAACTCGATAGCCAGTATGCCCGCATAGAACGAGCCACGGTAGCGAATAATGCGAAGCAACTATTTGCGGTCTATGCTCCTGACTTCGAGGCCCACCAGTTCAACGGCGATGTCTGGTCATTCAAGCAATCAGCGTCATATTCCACCGCCGGATTCGATCAGGTGAAAGAGAACATTTCCATTAGCAACACCATCTTGGACCTGCGAGGCTGCGGTCCGGTGACGTTGAAAGCAACCGTACTGCAACAGTGGAGCAGACGCCAAATGAGTTCAGGCAAGCTGCGCCTCTATCAAACGACTACCGTTCAGGACGAGACCTGGATCCTTATGGAAGGCGAATGGAAACGGAAACTTGTGGAGAATGAGCGGCCGGGAGCGTGGCTCATTGACCTTAAAAGGATCGATCCGACCAAGCCGTATGACCCCGACGCGCCACCGTTTGATCCGCATGGTCTGCTGCGAAGTAGCGATCACTCCAATTAGCAATTCGACGACGGCCACGGTCCCAGCTACACCGCCGCGGGCTGGGCCACTTCCTGAAGCGCTGCCGTAAACGCGCTGATGGCCTTGTCTACTTGCTGCCGAGTGATGATCAGTGGCGGCTGGAAGCGGATCACGTTGCCGTAAACGCCGCCGACACCTACCAACACTCCACTCTTCAGCAGGGCATCGCGGATGGCCTCAGCCTCAGCGGTCGCCGGAGTCAGCTTTTCATCTTTCACCAGCTCGACGCCGATCATCAGACCCAAGCCACGGATGTCTCCGATGATCGGGTTCTGCCTTTGCAGATCTCTCAGCTTTGACATCGCGTAGTGGCCGGTTTCGGCGGCTCGCGCGGGAAGATTTTCTTTCTGCATGAACTCGATGTTGGCGAGGGCAGCGGCACAGGAAACCGGATTGCCCCCAAAGGTCGAAAGATGATCGCCGGGCTTGAAGGCAGCGGCGATTTCAGGCCGCGTGGTGAATGCGCTTAGTGGGAAGCCGTCAGCGATGCCCTTGGCAGTGACCAGAATGTCGGGATCGACGCCAAAGTGCTCGTAGGCAAACATCTTGCCAGTGCGGCCGAAGCCAGATTGGACTTCGTCGGCGATGAACAGAATGCCGTGCTGGTCGAGAATCTTCTTTACCTCTTTGAAGTAGTTCGGCGGCGGCACGATGATGCCGCCTTCGCCCATCACCGGCTCGGCAATGAAAGCCGCTACATCGGCGGAAGTGGCGAAACGGATGACATCGTCGATGGAACGGGCACACTGGCGTCCACATTCTTCGGGATCGTTGCGCCACTGCGAACGGTAGGCGTACGGAGCGGGCGCGAAAGCTACACCCGAGGCGTATGGGCCGCCGCGTTTCTTGCGGCCCTGGTTGCCGGTGATGCTGAGAGTCCCCCAACTGCGTCCGTGAAAGCTGGCGTGGAGGGCGATGAACTCGTGTTTGCCGGTGTAGAGCCGCGCCAACTTCATGGCGCCTTCAATAGCTTCAGCGCCGCCGTTGCCGAAGAAAGTCTTGGTGAGTCCGCGGGGAGCGATGTGCGCGATCTTCTCGGCCAGGTCGGCAACGGGCTGCACGTGATAGATATAGGATGAGCAGTGGACGAGCTTGTCCATCTGCGCTTTGGCGGCGGCAATGACCTGAGGATTGTTGTGGCCGGCGTTGACCACGGATATTCCCGCGAAGCAATCGAGATACTCGCGGCCGTTGACATCCGTGACCGTAACGCCGCTGGCGTGGTCAATCACGATGGGCGCAACCGACTTCATGAAGCCGGTCATTACGTAGTCTTTGTATTTTTGGATTGTGTCAGACATGAATACCTCTGGATTTCCTCTGTGAGCCTCTGTGTCCTCTGTGGTGAGAAAACCTAAACCACAGAGGACACAGAGGCTCACAGAGGAAATCGAATTAGAATTTTCGCGAATGCTCTTTCGCCCAGCGTTCGACGACGACTTTCTTTTCCGTATAGAACTCAACTGCGTCGCGGCCTTGGCCATGCATGATTCCGAAGAAGCTGTCTTTCCAGCCGCTAAAGGGGAAATAGGCCATGGGTGCGGCTACTCCGATGTTGATACCGATATTTCCCGCCGGAGCTTCGTAGCGGAAACGCCGCGCTGCCGCCCCACTCGAAGTAAATAGAGACGCTTGGTTGCCGTACGGGCTGCGCTCGAGAAATGCCATGGCGTCGTCCATGTCATTGGCATGGACCAAGCTAAGGACCGGGCCGAAGATTTCGGTATCGGCAAGTTCGCTGGTGGCGGGAAGATCGTCGAGGATGGTCGGGTTCACGAAGTTCCCCGCTTCGCACTTGGGGATCTTGGCATTGCGTCCGTCCAGCAAAACTCTCGCACCCTGCTTCGCGCCGGTTGCGATCAGCGATTCGACTCGCGACTTGCTTTGAGGTGTAATCACCGGCCCCATCTGCACGCCTTCGTCAAGGCCGTTGCCGACGCGCAGGTTTGCAGCAGCTTCGGAGATGGCATCACGAAATGTCTTCTGAGCTTCGCCCACGGTCACCGCGACTGACACTGCAAGGCAGCGCTGGCCGGCACAGCCGAAAGCGCTGTCGCTAATGATCTGCGTCGCCATGGCCATGTCGGCATCGGGAAGAACGATGACATGATTCTTGGCGCCGCCCTGGCATTGGGCGCGTTTTCCGTTTGCTCCGGCTCGAGCATAGACGTGCCGGGCGACTGGGGTTGAGCCTACAAAGCTAATCGCCCGGACTTTGGGATGATCGAGCAACGCGTTTACCACGTCCTTGCCGCCATTCACCAGGTTGACCACGCCCTTGGGCAGGCCGGTCTGCTCCAGCAACTCGAAAGCACGGCGCATGGTAAGAGGCACGCGCTCAGAAGGCTTCAGGATAAAAGTGTTGCCGCAGGCAATGGCGTAAGGCAGAAACCAGAACGGAATCATGCCGGGGAAATTGAAAGGAGTGATGGCGGCCACGACGCCGAGCGGTTGGCGAATCATGAATTCGTCGATGCCGCGGGCAACATCTTCGAGATTGTAGCCCTGCATCATCATCGGAATGCCGCATGCGACTTCGACGTTCTCGATGGCACGGCGCAGCTCGGCTTTACCCTCGGCGAAAGTCTTGCCATTTTCCTGGGTGATGATGCGGCCCAGTTCGTCGATGTGATCTTCGAGGAGTTGCTTTAGCTTGAAGAGAGGCTGGATGCGGTCTTCGGGCGGTGTGCGGCGCCATTCGGGATATGCAGCAGCTGCGGCGTCGACAGCTGATGCGACTTCAGCGGCGCTCGAAAGTGGAGTTCGTGCTATGGTCTCGCCGGTTGCGGGGTTAGTCACGTCGAGCCATTCCGAAGCTCGGGACTCGACCCAGTGGCCGCAAATGAAGTTCGGGACCTTGGTTATTGGAGGTGCTGCAACCGGCATGTGCGAATGATCTCCGTTTATGTAACTTGTGCCACTGCGCCGTGGCGGTCGCTAACTGTTTGGAGCGCGGATTCTAGCACGTCAAGCGCTTCGCCCATCTGCTCGTTGGTGACGACGAGCGGCACCAGCACGCGAATCACGTTGGAATATGAGCCGGCAGTGATAGTAATTAAGCCGTGTTCGTAGCAGTATTGCGTGATCTGCTTGGTCTCTTCGGCTGCGGGATCACGGGTCTCGGCAGATTTGACCAGTTCGATGGCCTGCATGCCCCCTAGGCCGCGGACATCTCCGACTAGCGGCCAGCGCCTCTGCCATTCCTTAGCACGCTTCTGAAAGTGATTTCCTATTTCGTTGGCACGGTTCAGGAGATTGTCGCGATCGAACATTTCGAGCACGGCCAGTGCAGCGGCACAAGAAACAGGATTGCCGGCAAAGGTGCCGCCCAGACCGCCGGGGCCGGGAGCGTCCATGATTTCGGCGCGGCCGGTGATGGCCGCCAGGGGCAATCCGCCGCCCAGTGACTTCGCCGAAACCAGAATATCCGGCTCGATGCCGTAGTGCTCACTGGCGAACAATTTTCCGGTGCGGCCGAAACCGCTTTGGACTTCGTCGGCAATGAAGAGCACACCGTGTTTACGGCAAATATCGATCAGCACGCGGAAATAATCGGGCGGGGGAACGACAAATCCGCCTTCGCCCAATACCGGTTCGGCGATCACGGCAGCGACATCCTCCGATGCGACCACGCGCTTAAAAGTATCTTCCAAATGGCGCGCGCAGAACAAATCGCAGGAGGGATATTTCAGCGAATAGGAACAGCGATAGCAATACGCGTAAGGGATGCGGTACACGTCGCCGGGGAGCGGGCCGAAACCAGCCTTATAAGGATGAGTCTTGCTGGTGAGCGCGAGAGTCATCATAGTACGGCCGTGGAAGGCATCTTCAAAAGCGATGATCCCAGAGCGACCGGTATGAGCACGGGCGATCTTCACGGCATTCTCAACCGCCTCGGCGCCGGAATTCACGAACAGCGTCTTCTTGGGAAACTTGCCAGGCGTAACTTCATTCATGCGCTCGGCGAGGCGAATGTAATTCTCGTAGGGCGTGACTTGCACGCATACGTGCAGAAACTCATCGAGTTGCTTCTGAATGGCGGAGAGCACCGGCTGTTGCCGATGGCCAGTATTGATGCAGCCGATGCCGCCGGCGAAGTCGATGTAACGGTTGCCGTCCACGTCTTCCAGCCAGGCGTCTTGGGCTTTGGCCACATATATCGGAGTACCGTGCGACAGCCCGCGAGGAACTGCGTTGGTGCGGCGTTCTTCCAAAGCTTTGGACTTCGGGCCGGGGATCGTGGTTCGCAAATGTATGGTCGGCATTGGAGCTTCCACGTACTAATGTTAACAACCAGTTCTCGGTTATCAGTTGCCAGTTCTCAGTGCTTCCTCAGTACCAGCCGATTGGCGCCTCGTTCAGGTTGATGTACACCTGTTTGGTCTCGAGATATTCTTCGATGCCCCAGGGGCCGAGCTCGCGGCCGAAGCCGGATTGTTTGTAGCCTCCCCAGGGGGCTTCGACATAGGTCGGTTGCATGTGGTTCACCCAGACAATGCCGGCGCGAATCGCTTTCACCGCACGGAAGGCCTTAAAGATGTCACGAGTCCAAACGGCGGCGGCGAGACCATAGGGCGAATCGTTGGCAATCTTGACCGCGTCTTTTTCATCTTCGAAAGGAATGACGGTGGCTACGGGTCCAAAAATCTCTTCGCGGGCGATACGGGCGCTGTTGGTCACATCATAAAAGATGGTGGGCTGAACGTAGTAACCCTTGGCGAACTGCTCGGCACGGCCTCCACCGAAAGCGAGCTTCGCTTCTTTCTTTCCGACTTCTTGATAAGAACGCACGCGCTCGTACTGGTCTTTACTAACTAGCGGGCCCATCTTTGTATCCCGGTCGAGGGGCGCTCCCAGCTTGATTTTCTTTGCCTTCTCGGTCATGGCGTCGACGAACTTCTTGTAAATCGGCTTCTGGACGAGGATGCGGCTGCCGGCGGAACAGACTTCTCCCTGATTGATAAAGACTCCAAAGAGCGCGCCGTCGATGGCAGCTTCGAAATCGGCGTCGGCGAAAAAGATGTTGGGCGACTTGCCGCCGAGTTCGAGGGTCACGCGCTTCACCGTGTCGGCAGCTTGTTTGACAATGATCTTGCCAACGGCGGCGCTGCCAGTGAAAGCAATCTTATTTACGTCGGGATGCTGCACCAGAGGAGCGCCACAGGTCTCGCCAAATCCAGTAATGATGTTGACGACGCCGGGAGGCAGACCCACATCGGCCAGCCAGTTTGCCATTTCGAGCGCTGTGATCGGTGTTTGTTCGGCAGGCTTCAGTACGCAGGTGCAGCCGGCGGCGAGAGCGGGAGCGAGTTTCCAGGCAGCCATCAGTAAAGGATAGTTCCACGGAATGATTTGTCCGGCTACACCGATGGGTTCTTTGAGCGTGAGGGAAACGGCGTTGTCAGGCACCGGATTCACGAAACCGAGAATCTTGGTGGCAAGACCGCCGTAGTACTCAAAACAGGTAGCGACGTCGGCGATGTCGAACTCCGCCTCGACAATGGGTTTCCCGGTATTGCGGGATTCGAGTTCGGCAAGAGCGGCGGTGTTTTGGCGAATCTTCTCGGCTAAACGGAATAGCACGCGGCCGCGCTCCTGAGCGGTCGTGGATCCCCAGGGACCGTCTTCGAAAGCGGCTTTGGCGGCTGCGACTGCGCGATTGACGTCGTCAGCGTTGGCGTCAGGGACCTGAGCAATGACTTCTTCGGTGGCAGGATCATAGACAGGGAAAGTCTTGTTCGACTTGCTGTCGACCCACTCGCCGTTCACATACATCTGATAAGTGCGGACATCGGCTTTGACGCCACCTGGCATAAGAGTCTCCTAAACTAATCGCGAGCGTCGCTCATACGGATGGGCGGACTCGTCCCACAAGAACCTGTTGCGCCACTTTGCGGCGACCGTAAATAAAGAAAAAGAATGCTGCCAGCGCGATGAAGAACAAGGTCAGGCCGAACATGGTCACTTCATAACGCCAAACCGACGTAATTTGCTTTGCTGGGGAGAAAGCCACAACAATCCCAAGAATGGTGGTCAACAAACCACTCCCCCCAGCGAACACCAGAACGCCTTTGCTATAGCGTCCATTTCGAGATGCTTCGGCGAAAGCGAACTTCAGCAGCGCCGCGAATACATAAATAAACGGCACGAGCTGCAAGACGACGGCTAGCGACAACATGGTTTGGAACGCTTCCTGTACACCGCCCGAAGTAGCAAAATTGATGATGCAAAGCCCAAGCGACACCACAAACTGCACGATCAGCGCAGCATAGGGCGTGGCGTATCTGGGGTGGACTTTGCCCAACCATGATGGCATATAGGAGTCGAGTCCGGCGACGAAAGGAATTCGGGCCGAGCCACCCATCCATGCCGAACCGATTCCCGCGATGGATAAACTTAACATCAGGGCGAATGGCACCACGATCCATGCAACCCCGACCCTGCTTGCCATCTGACTTACGGCCTGCACAATTCCCTGAAGCACGCTAATGTCGTTCTTGCCGACCGCAATTAATAAAGTCAGCGTAGCGCCGATGTAGAGAAGTCCTGAAACGACGCCCCCCCACGCAACCGCACCAGGCAAAGTACGCGCCGGATCGCGAATCTCGTCGCCCATGACCGAAGCCAATTCCAATCCGACCAGTCCAAAACAAATCACGCCAAAGGAATTCAGCACAAAGCGGGGATCAGATGGAATCTTAAAATCGGCAATCGTGATCGACGTACCGAAGCGCGAAAACACAATGACGCCGAGACCAATCAGCGTGGCAGCGGCAATGCCGGTACCGATTCCGCCCAGATTGTTCAGCCATTTGCCAACGCTGAGTCCGACGATGTTCAGGATCGTTAGCAAGGCCAGCAACGCTATGGAGGCAGTCAGGGCAAAGGCTTTGCTGTCGGCCAAGGCCGCATGGCCCGGGCCAAGCGCAAAAACCGAAACGCCAACGAAGTAAAGCATGACTGTGGGAACGTACAGCATGTTGTTGGTCCAATAACACCATCCGGACAAAAAGCCATGAAAGTCGCCGAAAACTTCCTTGGCCCACAAGTAGACGCCGCCTTCGCCGGGAAAGCGATGTGCCAACTCGAGGACCGCAATACCCTGCGGCCAAAAGAAAAGCAGTAGCGCGATGAGCCACAACCAGACGGTGACTCCGCCGTTGGCCGCGATCGACGGAACCACATTCAGGTTGAAGACCGCAACGACGAACAGCAGGACCAAATCCCAACGGCCAAGGACGCGCTTCAGATGCGGCGGGCTGGGATCGTTCGTTTTCGCCGTCAATCGCTCTCCTCGCGGTAGAGATGTAGCGAGCTACGTCTCTACGATCAAGTCGAACCTGCGGAGATTCTAGTGGGCTACAACTTCCGCGGTGCGCTCCTGCTGGGCTTTAGCCAAAGCTGGCGCTACATCCTCGAAAGCCTCCAGATGCTTGTCGATATCGGCTTCGGTGTGCTGCACCGAGATGGTCCATTGCTCATCCCACCAGTAGGGTTGTGCCATGACGCCGCGGTTGACCATGCCGAACCAGTAATGCCGCCACAGATCGGTATCGACCGTGGTCCAATCGCGGTAGTTGCGAATCTCCTTCGGGAACAACATCAGCGCGCCGTTGGCGCCGGCGACGGAGATATAGCCCTGCAATCCGGTTTTGGCCAGCGTTTTGCGATAGCCATCCACCAGTTTCTTGCTTAGCTTTTCGACATGGGCATAATTCTCGCGGGTGAGCACTTCGCGGAATGTGGCCAGGCCCGCAGCCATAGAAACGGGATTGGTGTTGTACGTGCCCCCGTGGAAAACCTTGTGCTGCGAGATGAGGTCCATCACCGACTTGTGGGCGCCGAATGCCGCCAGCGGGAAACCGCCTCCGATCGATTTCGCAAGGCAAATCATGTCGGGCTTGACGTTGAAGTATTCGGACGCTCCGCCCCAGCCAAGCTTGGCGCCGGTTTTCACTTCATCAAAGATCAGCAGCGCGCCATTTTTGGTACAGATGTCGCGGAGGCCCTGCAGAAATCCAGGCTGGGGCATGCAGAGGCCTACGTTCATCATGATCGGCTCGAGAATAATCGCGGCAATCTCGCTGGGACTTTGCTTGAAGCGAAGTTCGACACTGGCCAGATCATTGAAGGTGGCGACAGGCACGTTAGCGATGGATGCCTTAGGAACGCCTAGGCCGCCAGGAACTGACGTGGGCGCGTTGATGTCGCCGAATTCGGGGGCGTGAGGCTTCACACTGACCAGAGCCGCATCATGGAGACCGTGATAACCACCCTCAAACTTCAGAATCTTGTCTCGACCAGTAGCTGCACGCGCCAAACGGCAGGCGTGCATGGTGGCTTCAGTCCCACTGGAGCCAAAGCGAACCATCTCGACCGGGAAGCGCTGGACGATTTCCTCGGCGAGCTGCCATTCCATGTCGTGCGGCATACCGAACATGGTGCCGGTGCTGAGCCGGGCCTGGACTGCCTTCATGACGGCAGGATGGCAATGCCCCGCCATAAGCGCCCCGAAGCAAAGGTTGTGATCGATATAGTCGTTGCCGTCGAGATCGCGGAAGTGGGAGCCGCTGCCTTCTTTTACGAAGATGGGATAAGGATCGTAGGCGCGATAGTTGCTAGCTACGCCGAGCGGAATGCGCTTCAGGTTGCGCTTGTGGGATTCAGCGGATTTGGGCGTGCGACGCTCAAAAGTGGAAATCTCCTGCTGCAATTCGGGGTACATCTGGGTCTCCGGGAAATCTCAAGCCGCCTGCGGCGGCCATTAGAATACCTGGGCAGCCGAGGCCGTCCGGGCTTTGAGGCTAGAAGATATATTTTAGAGCAAACTGCACCAACCGGGGGTCGCGCGCCTCGGTGACCTGGCCGAACTGCGAACCATCTGTGCTGTCCCCGTCGGGGTTGTCGAACTGGGTATGGTTAAAGATGTTGAACAGTTCGGCGCGAAATTCCATGTGCGTTCCCTCCGTGACCGGGATGTTCTTCAGGATGGCAAAATCGGTTTCGCTGATGTGCGGCCCGCAACAGATGGTGCGAGGAGCGTTGCCAATGCGGCCAAACAAACTGGGATCAATCGTTGTGTCTTCTGTAAAAATGTTGGGATTGAAGAAGTAATTGCCGTGACTCTGCGCATGCTGCGTGTGGAAAGGCGCGAGCTGATCGGGTTCGCCGGGCAGCTCGAAATCGAAGCTGTCCATGAGCTCGTTATCTGCCTCGGACGTAATGCGGATGGGGAAACCGGTCTGGAAAGTCGTGATGCCCGAGATCGCCCAGCCATTTAAAGCGATGGCCTTGAATCCACTGTACTTGGGCACGGGTAATTCCCAGTAGTAACTGGCAACGATGCGATGCGTTGCGTCAAAAAGTGACAGCGAACGGTTGTTGGCGCCCGGCAGTGGATTCAGGATGCCTTCAAAGCTGGAGGCTTCGTCGATGGACTTGCTGAAGGTGTAGGCCAGAGAAAACTGCAGTCCGTGGGCAAATCGCTTGTCGAGCGATGCTTGCAGCGAGTTGTAGGCGGAGTTGGCTATGGTGTCCTGGGCAAAGATGCTGGAGAATACGGGAACGCCGGACAAGGGACAACCGGAACCAGCCGTCATCCCAGCGAGCGGGTTGCACTGCGGCGAAGAATAGGGTCGCAAGCCCACGAGGTAGATGCCATTAGGGCCGACCGTGGTGCCCTTCGGAAGTACGGAATCGTTTTGCGCGTAGGGTAAATTAAGCGCCACCGGCAGCACCGTGCCTCCAGGAATGAAGAATGAACTATCGGCGAAGAACTGCCCGCAAGTTCCGGCCCCCAAGATAGAGTTCAATTCAATGCAAGTCTGCGCATTTCCAAAGTTGATATCGTGGGTCGCAAGCAAGCGATGCCCTTGCGATCCTACGTAGCTGATCTGGAACTTCATGTCTCTGCTTAGTTCCCGCTGGATGGATAGGTTATATTGGTCCGAATACTGGGACCGCAGATGAGGCTGAAAATCGCCGAACAATTCAATCGGCTCGAATTTCGCCCAGTCCTGCGGAGTCCCACGCGTCGGCGTGATAATACCGTTGAACGGATTGAGAAATGTGGTCTGGCCATCCTGGCTGAGAAACGGAGTATTGAAGAGCGTTTCCGAGAGAACCACGCTGCCGCCGAATGGAGGCTCAGCACCGAACTGCTCCAATACCAACTGTTCAACCGGGTTGTAGAACATTCCCCAGCCGGCGCGAATGCTGGTCTTGCCGGAATTGCCGGGACTCCACGCGATCCCAATACGCGGGGCAAATGATTTGTAATATGTCTGAGTTAAGCCCGGAGGTATGCCAGAATCCCCAGGCACAACCAGCCCAACCGGAGTTTGACTAGCGCAGTCGGTGTTGGCCGTGTTCTCGCATGGGAAGACCGTGCTGGTCTGACCAGGCCGGTAAGTTTGCACGTGGTGGCTAATGTCGGCGATGGGCGTGTTCAGTTCCCAGCGCAGGCCGTAGTTGAGCGTGAGGTTCGGCTTCAGCTTCCAACTGTCCTGGGCAAAAAGATAGAGGCCGGTGTTGCGCACGTGCTCCACTTGCGCCGAACCTTGCCCATACTGGTCAGTCAAGCCAAGCAGGTAATTCGGATACAAATTGCTTGAACCATCTGCATTGGTGGCTTCCACGTCATTGAGGCCTTCGCCAAAAAATTCCTCTTCACCGTTAACGTTGAAGAAGAGAGTTTGATCGAAGCGTTGCCGGCGAACGTCCACACCGAATTTCATGGTGTGATTCCCGTAGACCTTGGTGAGGTTATCGGACCACTGGAAGGCATTACCCACCTGCGGAAGTTCTCCCTCGGCGTTGTTACCCAGGTTGAAGCCGCCCGCCACGTTGACGAACGGCAAACCTTCACGCGTGGGCCCCAGACCAGGGTGAATGCCTAGAGCATTCGCGGCGGTGCCGTCCGAAAAACACTGCACTGGCCCGGTTACATTGGTAAGCCACGATGGCGCCGCTGGACACGAGTTCTGCACCAGTTCTGTGTTGGCTGGATGCTGGAAGGTGAGTTGCCCTTCGCGGTTGTAATTGAAGCGAAATTCATTCACTGTATTGTTGCTAATGGTCCAGGTGTGAGAAATATTCCACTGCTGGAAACGCTCGGCAATGATGCTGCCAAAACCTGGGACGTTGGCGCCCGCCTGCTCAAAGAATGAAAAGGGCTGGTTGGTGGTGTCGTCGTTGAAATAGTAGTAAACGCTAAGGTTCTGTTTGCTGTTGATGGTGTGATCGAATCGCACCGTGAACTGGTCTCCCCGAACGGCCTCGGTAGGAACGGTTTCAATGGTGTTGCCACCATTGGTGGGAACAGGGACAAACTGCAGCAGATCCACCGCGGTTGAGTCCATGCAAGCAAGGGGAATTTGATTGTTGGGGAAAATACTAGCGTAGGTCACACCGTCAGCTATAGGCCCCCCATGCTCCGCAGCCACCGCCGTGGCACACCCCGGGCGATTGGTCAGAATCGAAGAGTTGGCGAGCGTTCCGGCAAAAGGAGTGCCCGCGAAATTGGCGAAATTCTGGGTGGCGCTAGGGCGCTGGATCGCGGTAGGAACCGTGACCACAGGCGAGGGCACACCCTGGCGGATGCGGCGTCCCTCATAAGACGCAAAGAAAAAGGTTTTATCTTTCTTGATCGGGCCGCCGAATGTTCCGCCAAACTGATTCTGATTGAACTGCGGCTTGGTCGTATCGAAATAGCCCTTCGCGTTCAAGACTTTGTTACGAAAAAACTCATAAACATCGCCATGCCACTGGTTAGTACCTGACTTGGTCACCACGTTTACCACCGAACCGGAATTGCGTCCGTACTCGGCATCGAAGGTATTAGTTAGGACGCGAAACTCCTGAATACTGTCCGGCGAGGGCTGCACGGTGGGGAGGTTCACGAATTGGTCATTGGCGTCGCCGCCGTTGACGCTGAAGTTGTTGGAACGTCCGCGGCCACCGTTAACCGAAACTGCACCGGCTTCGTTACTCCCATAAATGATGCTGTTGCTCGATCCGGCCGTGGACATGACTCCGGGTTGCATTTGCAGGAGTTGATAAGTGTCGCGAGAATTCAGTGGAAGCGCGACCACGGTGCGGTCATCGACGACCGCGCCGAGTTGGGTGCTGGTGGTGTCGACCAACGGAGCTTCTGAGGTTACATCCACCACTTCCTCAGTCGCGCCCAACTGCATGATCATGTTCAGGGTTACGATCTGATTGACGTTTACGGTAACGCCCTTCCGGACATTCTTTTTGAATCCAGTCTGTTCAAACTCAAGATGGTATTCCGCCGGAGGCACCTCGATGAAGCTGTAATCGCCGCTTTCATTGCTCTGCGAATTGCGACTCGCCCCGGTTGCCTCATTCACCAGCGTGATTTTCACGCCCGCCAGGACCGCGCCAGTGGGATCCGCGACCCGGCCGACAATTCTGCCGCCGGTACTCTGTGCGACAACCGGGAACGAAAGAAGTGCGATCAAACTGAGCAGGGCCGAGGAGAAGGCCAGGGTGCGACGGTTCAGAGACGGATGCATGCAGCACCTCCCGATCCGGGGTGGAGAATTTGCCAGCAACCAGGTTGCGTGAAAAGCAAACCTTGCTATAATCGCGCAAGGTTAGTGAAACCTCGTATTGACTGTCAAGCAAAAAATGGGTTTTTAGGGACGCCCTGAAAATACTCGGAGAGCGCGGCTTTGTAAAATGAAATCCGCCGAGCCAAAACCTTACTTAAAGATCGGAGATGTTGCCCGCCTGGCGGGCATTTCTCCGTCGGTGATCCGCTCGTGGGAACGCCTGGGTCTGACCCGCCCCCATCGTACTGCCAGTCGATACCGTGTTTACAGCCCCGAGGACGTGAAACTGCTGAAGCGGGCGCGATTTCTGCGCAAAGTGCGAGGCCTCAACGCTGCGGCCATCGTGCAGATGTTGCGGCGGGAGGGGCGAGTGCACGCTGGGTCAAATGGTACCCGCGGGGCCATCGGAGCCCATCTCCGCCAACTCCGGCAGCGGCGCGGGCTTTCCCTGGCCCAGGTAGCAAAAAAGGTCGGCATCTCAGTGGGATTTCTGAGCGCTCTGGAGCGTTCGCAGATGAGCGCATCGGTCAGCACGCTGCGCAAGCTGGCTCTGTTTTACAAGACCAACATTCTGGATTTCTTCGATGCTGCGGAATCACGCGGACGGCTGGTGTCGCCGGGAAAACGCAAGATATTGGAGGCCGGCCCAGGAGTTCGCATGGAGTTGCTGGCGTGGGGAAACACGGTTATGGAGCCACATCTGTTCCGCATCGCTCCCAAGGCAGGCAGCGGCGAATCGTATGCCCACGAGGGCGAGGAATTTCTGTATGTGCTGCGGGGAGCACTTCGGATCTCAGTCGAAGAAGAGGAATATCGCTTGCGAACAGGAGATAGCTTTTATTTCGAGAGCGCGACGCCGCATCGCTGGCTGAACCCGGGACGGAGCGAAACCTGGGTATTGTGGGTGAACACGCCACCGACGTTCTAGCGCGAGAAGAGAGTTGGCTATGGTGTACGGCAAAGTGATATACAAATCCCCGCACGGGAACGCAACGAGCACAGACTCGGAGGGTTCACAGTGATGATCCGGCGCGTTGGAATTTTTATGTTGATTGCGTGCTCGCTGCTTCTGGCCGGGTCATGCACGAGAAAAACACCCACCTTGAACCTGCTGGTATGGGAGGGCTACGCCGACCCTTCATTTGTGCATGACTTCGAGGAAAAATACCACTGCAAGATTACTGCCTCGTATATGGGATCGAGCGATGAACTGGTGGCTAAGTTGCGCGGTGGAAGCTCTGGCACCTACGACGTCATCTCACCCTCGAGCGATGTGGCCACTGCCATCGCTTCAGCGGGGCTAGCAGCGCCGCTGGATCTTTCCAAACTACCGACCTATACCCAGCTTTCGCCACAACTCACTTCGTTGCCATTAGTACGGCTTAAGAATCAGGTTTTCGGAGCACCTTTCATGTGGGGGCCGGATCCGCTTCTTTATGACACAACTGCCTTTTCGCAGCCGCCGGATAGTTGGACCGTACTCTGGGACCCGAAATATCGTGGCAAAGTTTCCGTATGGGACGACCTCTCTACGGTGTACATGGCCGCGCAGATTCTAGGGTTCGACAAGCCGGATCCCAGTCAGCTTTACAACCTTACCGACGAGCAATTGGAGGCCGTCAAGAAGAAGTTACTGGAGTTGAAACCCAACATCCGGAAGATGTGGTCGACCGGTGGCGAGTTGACGAACCTGTTCCAGAATCACGAGATCGTTCTGTCCATGGGCTGGCCGCTGATGACTAATCAGCTGCGCAAAGTCGGATTTCCCGTCGGTGAGACGATTCCTAAAGAGAATACGACGGGCTGGATTGATCATTTGATGATCACGGCGGGCAGCGAGAACAAGGATCTGGCCTACGAGTTTCTGGAATACATGATTCAAGCGCAAACCCAGAAGAAGGTCGCCGACGTGACCGGCTATACTCCAGCGAATCCGCAGGCGGCGCAATATATGGCCGCGGACCAAGTGAAAAGCCTGCATCTGGATGGCGTGGACGGTTACCAGAAGCGGCTGTACTTCTGGCAGGATGTTCCGCGGCGTGCCAAGTACAACGAGATTTGGAATGAAGTGAAGGCAGCGCAGTAGTTTCGTCGAGTAGCGCGGACCTCGCCGCCACGACCGTGCTGCCAAGACAAATGGCCACTATCATCGAACCTACGCTCGCACGTTCCCCCAGTTCTGGGGCGCAACCCCTGCTCTCCATTCGTAATGTCGCTAAATCGTTTGGGAAGAATCCGGTGTTGCGCGATATCTCCCTGCAAATCGCGGAAGGCGAATTTCTGACCATCCTCGGAGAGAGTGGTTCAGGCAAGACAACGCTCCTTCGCATCATTGCCGGCTTCGAGAGCGCGACGTCGGGAGAGATCTGGATGGAAGACGAGCGGCTTGACATTTTGCCTCCCTACCGACGGCGGGTGAATACAGTCTTTCAACACTACGCGTTGTTCCCTCATTTAACGGTCGAAGAAAACGTAGGCTACGGACTGCGCGTGGCCAAGCTGCCAAGAGAAGAAGTAACGAGCCGGGTAGAGCAAGCTTTGGCGATGGTGAAGATGACCACGTATGCCAAGTCCAAGCCTGCGAAGATCAGCGGCGGGCAGCAGCAACGCATCGCTCTGGCACGGGCATTGGTGAATCGGCCGCGACTGCTGCTATTGGATGAACCGCTTTCCGCATTGGACGCCAATTTGCGGCGGCAGATGCAAGTGGAGCTGAAATCGCTACAACGCGAGGTTGGCATTTCGTTTGTGTTTGTGACCCATGACCAGGAAGAAGCCATGGTCATGTCAGATCGCATTGCGCTGTTGCGACGGGGCGAACTAGAACAGATTGCCTCGCCCCGCGAAATCTACGGGAAACCTGCCACCGCTTATACGGCGCAGTTCATTGGACATACCAACCTGCTTCAGGGAGAAGTAAAGGGCGGAGTGGTGCGATGTCACTCGCTGGACTGGCCGGTCGGATTGCCGGATGGGCCGGTATTGTTCTCGTTGCGGCCAGAGAATCTACGCGTGGTTAATTTGGCGGTTGGGAGCGCTGGCGTGAACGTGATTCGATTTCGCGGTCGCGTTTGCCACCAGGCGTTTCACGGCTCAACAGACCTATTGCAAGTGGAATGTGAAGATGGATTAAAGCTATCCATACGCACCGCCACGCGAGAAAACTGGCACGGAGAACTGGAGTTGGAATTCTCACCCGAAGATGCGGTCGCGGTCCGCAAGTCTGAGGAGAGGGTTTGATGTTTTCTCGTGCCTACCGGGCCGCGATTAGCGTGCCGCCGCTAGTCTGGGTTGCAGTGTTTCTGTTGGTACCGTATGCGCTGCTCTTCTGTTATAGCTTTTGGTCGGTCTCGCCTAACCAAACTATCGTTCACTCGTGGACACTTGACAACTATCGCGATCTGTTTCAGGTGAACGTTTACCTGCAGACCCTGTTTCGCTCGATGTGGATTGCGGCGCGGGTGATGGTGTTTTCGCTGTTGCTGGGTTATCCGCTGGCTTATTACTTGTCATTCCACGCAGGAGCAAGAAAGGAGCTTTTCTATCAGCTGGTGATTATCCCGTTGTGGGTGAGCTATCTGGTTCGGGCCTACGCGTGGAAAACGATTCTGGGCAGCGACGGCGTACTCAACACTCTCTTGCAGTACGTGCAACTGACGCAACATCCGCTGGATTTCCTGCTCTATAGTCCGTTTGCGGTGGTGTTGACGCTGACGCATATCTACACACCGTTTGCATTCTTGCCGATCTACGCGTCGCTCGAGCACATTCCACGGAACCTGGTGGAAGCCTCGCATGATCTGGGCGCGTCACCCTTTCAGACTTTCTGGCGAGTGATCTTCCCGCTCTCGATTCCCGGGGTATTGGCCGGAGCAACCTTTGCGTTCGTACTCAGCTTGGGAGATTTTCTGGCGCCGCTACTGCTCGGGGGCCCAAGCGGGATCATGATTTCTAACATCGTGGTCAGCCTGTTCGGCGCAGCCTACAACTGGCCGCTGGGCGCGGCAATCTCGCTGTGCATGCTGCTGTTGGTTCTGGCCCTGATTTATCTGTCGGAAAGCCTGGAAAAGAAATGGAGCTTCCGATGAGTGGCGGCGCGCAAGTGAAGTCGCGCTGGTTGCCGTGGCACGCAGTGGCAGTATTCGGCTTTTTGTATCTGCCGATCATTACCCTTATTGTGTACTCGTTTAACGGAGCCGGCGTAGGAGGATTTCCCCCGCACAACTTGACGCTGGACTGGTATCGCATACTGTTCGCCGACGATGCCATCTGGACGTCGGTATTGAACAGCGTTCTGGTGGCGGCGGCGGCGATGGCAATTTCGCTGACCTTTGGCATTCCTGCGGCGTTGGCTCTTGATCGCGCCACCTTCCCCGGGAAAGCGCTGTTCCGTCGGCTGGTTCTGCTGCCTCTGATTCTGCCGGGAATTATCACCGGACTTTCGCTGCTGATGCTGTTCCGCGCGGCGGAGGTGAAGTCGAGTTTGCTGACAATTGTGCTGGGCCACGGTACCGCGCTGATCTCCGTTGCTACGACCGAAGTATTTGCAGGTCTGCAGAAGCTCGACCGTGCCCAGGAAGAGGCTTCGCTTGATCTGGGCGCGAATTATTGGCAGACATTTTGGCGGATAACGATACCCAATCTGCGGTTGTCGATCATTGGGGCAGCGCTGCTGATCTTTACGCTGTCGATGGATGAGATAGCGGTGAGCTTTTTCTTGATCGGGCGAGACAACACCTTGCCGCTCGAAATCTGGGGACGGTTGCGGCGAGGGATCACGCCGGAGATCAATGCAATTTCAAGCATCATTTTTGTGTTTTCGCTGATCGCAATCGTGACCTGGTACCGGCTGCGAGCCGGTGCCGAGGGAAAATTAGAGATTGCGACTGAGTTGGAAACGACGGTGCAAGGGTGAACGGGAGATGAGCACAAATCGTCGAGACTTTATTAAGTACGTGGTGGCGGGATCGATTGCGGCGGGATGTCCAGTCGATCTTTCGTTACTGGCGGCGGAAACGGCTCCCCGCCCTGAAGTTGAAGGTGAAGACAACCGCATCTGTCATCAGGTTCGCGACGGAAAAGTCTTCACTCTGCCCCCCGCTACGGCGCACCACGATGTAGTGATTGTAGGCGGAGGTGTCAGCGGGCTGACCGCGGCCTACTTGTTGCGGGGGCACGATTGGCTTTTATTAGAGAAGGAACCTCACTGGGGCGGGAATGCGTATCTCATGGAACATGACGGCAGTCCTTTTGCGACGGGGTCGGCGTTCCTCACCAAGAGCGAACCTGCCGCCTTCAACCTCGCGAAAGAGATCGGGCTTGAGCCGTTGCCGGTGCACGATCGCGATGCCACAATTATCCATGGCGAATGGATTCCCGATACCTGGACGGACGGCCTCGATAAGCTGCCATATTCCGTGACGGTCCGCGAAGGCTTCAAGAAGTTTAAAAAAGAAATGCTGGCGCTTGATCTGGCCAAGCGCAGCAAGGAACTGGACAACGTTCCGTTTTCTAATTTCCTCAAGGGTTACCCGGCCGAAGTCAAGCAGTGGTGGGACAACTACGGCCCCTCCAATTGGGGCGCGACGTCCGAGAACACCGCTGCGAGACTTGCGATCGACGAACTTCAAGATATTGGCTCTGATACGATTCCCGACTTCTATACCTGGCCTGGAGGTCTTGGCGCTCTCACCAAAAGATTGACGGAACTTCTGCAGCCAAACTTTGCCGACCGTATGCAAGCCGGCGCCACCACCATTGCCGTGGTTCCGGGAAAGAAGGAAGTACAAGTCACTTACATGCTAGGCGCAGAACTCAAGACGGTGGCTGCAAAGGCAGTGATCATGGCCACTCCGAAGTTTATTACTCGGCGCATTGTCCAGGGCCTGCCTGAGAAACAGAGCGATGCCATGCACCAGATCCGCTACATTCCTTACCCGGTGGTAAACCTTATCTTCGACAAGCCGGTATTCAACAAGTCCTACGACACGTGGTGTCCAGGAAACACATTCACCGATTTTATTGTCGCCGACTGGGTAGTCCGCAACCAGCCCGGCTACCAGCAGAAATACAACATTCTGACTTGCTACACACCGATGAAGGAAGAAGACCGCGGTTACTTGCTCACCGAGTCGAGCACGCGAAAGATCGCGGAAAACGTGCTCCGGGATTTCCAGAAGCTGTTTCCGGGATCGAATGTCGATCCTATCGAGGTTCATATTTACCGACGCGGACATCCTCTCTACATGTCGACGCCCGGCCTCTACACGACTGTCCAGCCTTTGGTGCGGGAACCGATGGACCGTGTGTTCTTCGCCAATACTGACTCGGAAGGACCTGAATCGACTACCAACAAGGGAATCCTGGCGGCGCGCCGCGCGGTGAAGGAAGCGGAACATCGCCTGGCTGGCAAACTGATGCCGAAACATGCGGGAGTGGCAGGTTAGCCAGTTCCCGATCCCAGTTAGTCCCCAAATGCTCCCAGCATAGTAAAGTAGTAGTGAGGCAAAGCCTCGTTCCTTGAAAGGATTCTCTTGAGTTCCGGTATTCGTAATATCGCAATCATTGCGCACGTCGACCACGGCAAGACCACGCTGGTGGACGCCATGCTGAAACAGAGCGGCACATTTCGCTCCAACGAGCACATTATCGAACGGGTCATGGACTCGAATGATCTGGAGCGGGAACGCGGCATCACCATCCTGGCCAAGAACACTGCGATCTTCTATCACGACGTGAAAATTAATATTGTGGACACGCCCGGCCACAGCGACTTCGGTGGCGAGGTGGAACGCGCGCTGAAGATGGTGGATGGGGTCATGTTGCTGGTGGATGCCAGCGAAGGGCCGCTGCCACAGACGCGATATGTTCTGACCAAGGCGCTCGAGGCGCATCTTCCTCCTATTCTGGTGATCAATAAGATCGACCGCGCTGACGCTCGTCCGCAGGAGGTCTTGAATGAAGTCTATGACTTGTTCATCGATCTCGATGCCAAGGAAGAGCAACTCGACTTTCCTGTGCTCTATACCAACGCCAAGGCGGGCACGGCGTCGTCGGACATTAAAGGCGGAGGCGAGAATCTGCTGCCGCTGTTTGAGGCCATTGTCAAAACCATTCCTGCGCCGACCGGCGATCCGCATGGGTCTCTGCAAATTTTGGTGGCGAATCTCGACTACAGCGACTACCTGGGGAGACTGGCCATAGCACGCGTGTTCAACGGAAGCATGCACACCGGTGAGGACGTAGCTATCGCGAAGTTAGATGGATCGCTGCACAAGACCAAAATCACCAAACTGTTTTCGTTCTCAGGCCTGAAGCGGACCGACATCACGGAGACTACGCTGGGAGACATTATCGCGGTCGCAGGCGTCGAAGGCATCACCATTGGTGAGACCATCACCGACGCAATCAATCCAGCGCCTCTTCCGCATATCACGATTGATGAGCCCACTATCGCCATGCAGTTCACGGTGAATACTTCGCCGTTCGCAGGGCGTGACGGCACTTATGTGACTTCTCGCAATCTGCGGGAACGTCTGCAGAAAGAACTATTGACCAATGTTTCCCTGCGGATTGAGGACACCGAGACCACGGATACCATGGTGGTCATGGGACGCGGCGAGTTGCAGCTTTCCATTCTCATCGAGATGATGCGGCGTGAGGGCTACGAACTCATGGTTGGGAAGCCTGAGATTGTGACCAAACGTGTCGACGGCAAGCTGATGGAACCGGTGGAACACCTGACCGTCGATGTTCCTGAGGAATTTGTCGGTGTAGTCATGGAACAGTTAGGAGCAAGAAAAAGCGAAGTCAAGAACATGCACAATCACGGCTATGGACGGGTGCGAATCGAGTTTCGCGTCCCCAGCCGCGGGCTGATCGGCCTGCGCAGCCAGTTGTTGACCGACACGCGCGGCACCATCGTGATGAACGCATTATTCGACGGCTACACTGAGTGGCAGGGAGAGATCCCGCACCGGCTCACTGGCGCGTTGGTTGCGGATCGCGCGGGCGCGTCCACGGCTTATGCGCTGTGGGGACTGCAAGAGCGCGGCGAATTGTTCGTGGGCCCTGGCATCGAACTTTATGAAGGAATGATCGTCGGCGAAAACGCCAAGGACAACGATCTCGACGTGAATGCGGTACGCGAGAAAAAGCTGACCAACATGCGGGCTTCGACCGCGGATGAAGCCATCCGACTTGTGCCGTTTCGCAACTTGAATCTGGAACAAGCCATCGAATTCATTGCCGACGATGAGTTTGTGGAAATCACGCCCAAATCGCTGCGGCTGCGGAAGAAGGTCTTGCAGTCGAATCAGCGGAAGAAGAAATCAATGGCCATGGCAGAGGAGAGTTGAGATTGCGCGGCAGTGGAGCAAAGGCGGGGCCGAGTCGTCATCTGCGGATGTATCTGGTACCTTGCAGTTGTGGCACAACCTTTGCAGTCACCGAAGATCACGACTCCAAAGGTAGCAGCTGGAACCAATATCTGAAGTGTCCGAAGTGCGGCAAGCGACACGATCCTAAAAACCGGTTGCTGCTACTGAATTATCAGAAGGATGGATATTGGAAAGTTGAGCAATGTTAGTAAGAGCTACTAAGAGTGGGCAAAGCCGTCCTGCGCGCGGTTTTCGCGAAATAGCTTCCAGCCCGCATTATTCCTGCTATACTTCCTGCGCATTTGACTGTGGGTCAACTCCGCTGCTCTGGCCAGCAGGTCTTACCTGGTGGAAACTCACAATCGAATAGTTCGTAGCAAGAGGATCGTCGCTTGAAAAATATCTTCGTAGGCAACCTCGACTTCAACACTTCTGAAGATGAGTTACGCAAGCTTTTTGAGCCGCACGGACAGGTAGACCGCATCACCATCCTGACCGACCGCGACACCGGCCGCTCCCGCGGATTCGGATTTGTAGAGATGACCAACGCGGAAGAAGGTGACAAAGCGATTGCCGCCTTGAATGGCTCCCAGATAGGCGGACGCACGCTGAACGTGAACGAAGCCCGCCCCAAGACGGAACGCAGCGGCGGGGGCGGTAAAGATAGGGGCGGTGATCGCGGCGGACGTGGCGGTGGTGGTGGTGGCGGCAGAAACCGCTGGTAGTGCCGCCGATGCTAAGGCCCTCGCGATTGATGAGGCCAAGCTCTGCATGTACACTGGAACCGGAGCGCGCCCGTAGCTCAGATGGATAGAGCGATTGCCTCCGGAGCAATAGGTCGGGAGTTCGAATCTCTCCGGGCGCACCATGTCCTTCCACGATTCTCGGGATTCCGACTGCGGCTACTGCGGTCGCCGAGAGCGCCAGCCCCAAGCAAAAAGAAAAGGCGGGAGTCCAAGCTAGGAACCGCGCCCTAGAAGTGGGATGACAGATTGGCCCTATCGGCCGAAATACTTGGCGTTGCGTTCGGTGAATGACTTCCACTTTTCCGGCAGATCGTCGAGCGCAAAGATGGCCGAGACGGGGCAGACCGGGACACAAGCGCCGCAGTCAATACACTCCACGGGATCGATGTAGAGCATTTCCTCTTCCGCGTGCGCCGGCGCATCCTTCTTGGGATGAATGCAATCCACCGGGCAAGCATCCACGCAGGCTGTGTCCTTGGTGCCGATGCATGGTTCCGCAATTACGTATGTCATAAATTCGGTGTCTCCCTGATATATACAGAGCTTAACAGAACTGCATATTCTAGCAAGAATGCGGCTGGCGGTATAGCCGCATCAATCTCATACGTGCGCAAGTTCTCTTTCCTGGCTGGGCTCGTACTCGACGATATATCCGGCAACGGCGCTGGCGGCGACGGTCAGCGGGCTGGCCAGATACATTTGTCCGGGACCACTGCGCCCAGGGAAATTGCGGTTCTGTGCACTGATGACCACCTGCTCCGGACTCGTACTTACGCCCGGGCCCGCGTTGATGCAGGCCCCACAACTGGGCTCGATCACGTGCGCTCCAGCTTTCTGGAAGACCTCGAGATATCCTTTGCGCAGACAGTAGTCACGCGTTTCCTGCGATCCGAACTGAATGTAAAACTTCACCGAATCAGCCACGCGTTTGCCATGTTTAAGCGCATCGGCGAGAACGGCGGCATACATGTCCATGTCTTCGTTCTTGCCAGCGGTGCAAGTGCCGCCGTATGCAATTTCAACCGGTACCGGCGTATTCAGCTCACGAATGTATTTGCCATTGCCGGGGTCGCCGGGGGTGGCGACCATGGGAGTGATTTCGGCAGCGTCGAGTTCGATGACGTGAGCGTATTGCGCTCCGGGATCGCTATAAAGCCCATCGATCATGGCTTCGGCCTGTTGGCGCTTCATGCCACGGCGCTCGACCAGAAAGTCCACGGCTTTGCGGTCGGGCGCGACGATTCCGGTGAAACCGCCGATTTCCGCTGCCATGTTGGTCATGGTGGCGCGCTCGTCAACACTGAGAGCTTCGATGGCATCGCCGGCGTATTCCATGACTTTGGCTAGGGCCTTGCCGCTGCGAACGTAGTCAAGACTGAGAATCTTCAGGATGAAATCCTTGGCGGTGACGTTGGGGTGCTTCTTGCCGCGGATGATAATCCTAACTGACTCGGGAACCTTGACGCGGACGTCTTTGGTGATCCAACTATTGAAGACGTCGGTGGTGCCGATGCCGAAAGCGACACAGCCGATGGCGCCAACATGGGGAGTGTGCGAGTCGGAACCGATGTTCAACTGGCCCGGAAGCGCGTAGCTCTCCAGCACGATGGAGTGACAGATACCTTCTGAGCCTTTGCGGTCTTTCAGTTCTCCGTGCAGCTTGATGCCTTGTTTCGCGGCGAAGTCCTGCTGCTTGAGTTTGAGTTGAGTGGCGAGGTCGAGCAAGCCGAGCTTCTTCTTTTCTTCGGAAATAACTTCGTCAAGAAAGGTGAGGTGATCGCGGAAGAAGATAATGCTGGAAGCGTCGTTGACCTTGGCATCTTTGCCGACGTAGCGCTCAAAGAAGATGGCAGCCATGGGAGTAACGTACTCGTGACTGAAGCGCAGGTCGGCGCGGGCGAATCCAGTGTCGCCAGGCTGGACATACTTGTCGTCGGTCATGTGACGGGCGAAGATTTTCTCGGCCAGCGTCATCGGGCGCTGTTCAGTTTTGATGGCGGGAAGAAAAACCTTCTTCTGCATTCTGGCGACGTTGAAGGGGAATAAGCCGCCATACTCGATGACCTGCCGCGTGATCTCGTCCTCGCCAGCGGTGAATTCGGCGAGGGGGATTTCGGTGCCCGCGCGAATCTGATCGATCAGCGAGAAGTTCGTCGAGGTCAGCAGGCCGAGGTTCTGGCAGTTCTGCTTGTAAATGCGTTCGATATTTTCTGCTATGACGACGCGAATGCCGGCGCACATCTCGGCATAGGGCGACTGCTCACGGCTGGAACCTTTGCCACGGCGCTTGCCGCTGACTGCGGCAACGAATCCGCCCTTCTTCACGTCGGAACGGCCGATGGGAAGCACATTGCCGCACTTGAGGCCCAGGTAGGGGATCTCGCCGAGAGTTTCGTCGAAATAGAAACAGTAGTGAGCAGGAGTGATTTCGTCGGTAGAGATGTCGTCGCGCAGCTTGGGATTGTTGGCGGGATTCTTGGTGTCCCAGGGCAAGTCCTCACCCGCAAGCTGGCGTTTGATGAGTTCGGGATCTTCGGTGAGGAAAAGGATGCGGCCGGAGAAACGGACTTTGTCCGGGCGTTTGTCGATTTTTCGGGTTAGGAGTGAGTCCATCACGATAGGTCTATTGTAAAACGTTTTCAGCCGCAGATCGCGCAGAATACGCTGAGAAAAGCCTTATCACGAGTACACAAAGAAAAAACCTTCCACCACAGAGGGCAGCGAGGTGCACCGGGAAAGGCTTCAGTGGTGGCCGTGGACGTGGTCGTACTTCTCTCCCACCGGAATCGCTACCGTTAGCCGGTTTTCCTTCGGGGCTAGCGGGCAGGTCGCATAGGGTGTGACGGCGCAGGGTGGATTATAGGCGCGGTTGAAATCGAGGACTACGGTGCCGTTCACCACGGGATCGGTATCCAAGAAGCGCCCGCCGGGGTAGGTGTCGGTCTTGGCGGTTAAATCGTTGAAGACGAAAAACAGCCCCTTTTCGGGGTTACCGCCGAGGTCAGTAAGCTGAAATTCCTGCCCGTTGAGCTTGAACACAGCCGTTCCGGCAACCGGAGTAGGACTGACGTCACCGAGAACCGTAGGCACGTCAATGGTTTTCTTGCCCTCGGAGGGAATCCACTTCGCGGTCACTCTGTAGTTGAGATCGAGCGGGAAGAAAATCAGATCATGAAAGTTGCGAGCGGCTTCGCTATCGAGATCTTTTAGGCGAATACCCAACCGGACGCCGCGCTTGATCACATAGAAGCGCAGGCTCCCCATCTCCACGATGGTGCGTTTGCCGGACGAGTCTGGCAAGAGGGTCGAGGTAGTAGCGGGCTTACCGTCGATAATGGCGTGGTCGTCGGGAGAAAACTTCGCAACTACATCTTCGCCCTGGAGGGTGAAGACGCCGGCGTGGGCGGGGCCTTTGGGGAAAACGATGGCGCTGGCGGCATCGCTGCCGAAAGTGTTGTCGCCGGGTTTGAGCCAGAACAAGCCAGCCAGCACGAGCCAGTTCTTCTTGAGATCGTCAACCTGCTCGGCTTTCCATTTGTCGAAAGATTGCTGGTAGGCGGGATCGACAGCAGGAGTGCTGGCCGCGGCAATGAGGGCGATCAGAACATAGAGGCCGACGAGTTTGGATTTCATAATGCCACCAATCAGCGAGAACTAGCTCTCAGTTCCGGTAAAGGTTCGAGATCTCGATCCGAAAATATTTTGTCGAACTCGTTCAATAAAGCTTCGTGGACCAATCCGTTGGAAGCCAGAGTTTCGCGGCTGTTTAACTCAAAAGGGCCGCCGTGAAAGTCGGTGATCTTGCCACCAGCTTCTTCAACGATCAACACACCGGCGGCGGTATCCCAGGGATTGAGGTTGAACTCCCAAAAACCGTCGAAACGGCCGCTGGCCACGCAACATAGGTCAAGAGCAGCCGATCCGGCACGACGCACGCCGTGGGTGCGCAAAGTAATCTGATGATAGAAAAAAATGTTGGGATTCTTATGGCGCTTATGGCTGGGGAAACCGGTGGCGACCAGGCACTCCCCCAAGTTCGCCGTTTGCGAAACCCGGATGCGCTGATCATTGAGAAACGCGCCGCCTCCCTGCTCCGCCGCGAACAGTTCGTCACGAGTGGGATCGTAGATCACTCCCGCGATGCGCCTGCCCTTATACTCGAGCGCCATGGACACGCAAAACACCGGGAAGCCGTGGGCAAAATTGGTGGTGCCATCGAGCGGGTCGACGTACCAGCGGTAGTCGCTGCCGGTATCCTGCAAGCCACCTTCTTCGCCGAGAATGTCATGTGAAGGCCAGTGCTCACGCAAGCGCTGGCGGATGAGCGCCTCAGATTTGCGGTCAGCAATGGTAACCAGATCGGCCTCGCCCTTGTATTCGATCTTTACATGCTGGCGGAAATGTTCCATGAGCAGAGCACCGGCTTCGCGGGCGATCTGGGCCGCAGGCGAAATGACATCGGTATTGGTGATGGAAGTCATCCGCTACTTGCGCTTGCCACTATCTTCGGCGATGTACATGATTTCGTGCTTGAAGATGAAGAGATTGGGTTTCTCTTCGCGAGTAAGCCGGACCATGTTTTTGTCGTAGTACTCGATCCAGCCGTTTACAATCTCTCCGTCCGATAACTTGATGCTCACCGGCTTTTGCTTTTCCGTGAGCGACTTCAAGTAGGCGGCCTCTTCCGAGGTTTCCTCAGGTGGCGAGCTTTTCGGCTTGCGTGAGAGGCTTTGCGAGCCCGATCCTTGAAATGCCATGCAAGTATTTTACAGTGCCTGGCGCCGGAAGAGGGCCACGGATTTCGCGGTATATGCAAAGAGATTACTAATCGCAGAGATCGCTTGGAAACTCCAGAGAGCGCAGAGCCTAACCTCCACCACCTCAGACTAGAACGTCACTTTCACGGAAAATTCAATGGCGCGCGGGGCCCCGAGTGCAAACACACCGGAGCCGAGACCCAGGCGATTGCCGTTGGGTTGTTGCCCGGAGGTCCCGTTGACCGATCCGGGAGTCCCGCTGAGGACGCCACTGAGCGGATTGGAGGGGCCATCGAAGTTGGCAAAATTCAGCACGTTGAAGAAGGAGATGCCGGGATGAATCTCCACCATCTCTTTTACTTTGTAGATCCAGCTCAGGCTGAGATCGGTGGCGCGGAGCCAGTCCATATTGGCTTCGTTGGCGGGCGCGAGGGGGACGAGTTGCTGCACTCCGCCGAGCGCCTGCAACTGTCCTAGCGTGAACAATCCGTTACTGATCAGCATCTGGCCTGCGGGAGTGGGCTGGCCGGCGGAGTTCTGATTGTAAGCCGTGATGAAGCTGTTCAGGTTGCTGGCTTTGACGCCTCGGCCGAAAGAGCCGATGTTGGTTCCGGGCAGCACGTCGCCGATGCCGCCATTGGAAGCGAAACTGCCGTCGCCGGTGCCGTCACCAGTGAGGTCAGTCACGAAAATGCCTCCCGGATTCCCGGTTGGCGCCAGCGTGAGGGTGGCGGGAAGCGGGCTGTAAAAGTGGCTGATCAGGCCGATCCGGAACGAGTAGGGCAAATCCATGGTGCCGCCAATGGAGAATTGATGGCGGCGGTCAAGTCCGTTGGGCCCGATGTAGTGCAGCGGATCATTGAAGTCAGTGGCAATATTTACGAAGTCGTTGTCCACCGCCGGGGCCACATACTTCGAATACGAGTACGAAACCTGCATATCCAGATTGGAAATTCTCTTGAAGGGGTGTTGCAGATTCTGCTTCAGAGACATCTGTAACGCGTTGTAAACGGCGCGGCCACTGGGAAACAACATCTGGTTTGCACCGAGGTTTGGATTAACTCCAGGGAAGGCAGCAGTTGGACAGGGTGCGCCGCTACAGAGTGAATAGCCGGAGTCGAGGCCATTGGTGGCGAAGTCTGCGATGGTTGCGCCGCGTGGAGTGTACGTCTGACCCGGCTGTAAGGTGACGGGGCTATTCGGGCAATTGGCAATCGCCAGGTTGATGGCGTTTGGCCCGCTGACACCGCAATTGGCCAAGGTGGTGCTGATGGCCGCCTGCGCGTTGGTCATGTTGAAGAAGCGGGCGTCGCCGACGTGGTTGGTGTCGATCGCCAGGAGGGTATGAGTCTCAATGTTGCGAAGGTAGTCGGCGGAGAACACTACGCCCCGGTGCAGTTCGTGCTGGATACCGAAATTCATCTGCACCGACCGCGGACTCACGTACTTCGGCGCAAACAGATCCGTCCCAGTAGCGTCAAGTCCGTCGGAAAGTGCGTTGCCGATGAACGCAGAATTGGTGGCCGGTCCCGCAGCGAGTGTGGCTGCCTGGTATTGCGCTTGCAGGGCGGCGATCTGGTTGGCGACCTGCCCGATGGGTTGACCGCAGACTGCGGCCCAATTCTGAACTACTCCATTGGGCAAAGTAAAAGGGCTGCCGTGGCCGTTCGAGCAAACGGTCTGGTCGGTCAGGAATAGTCCGGATGGCAGGCGGGCAGGACGATCAAACAGGACGTTATTCCACACCGCGTTCTCGTAGAACAATCCGAGCCCGCCGCGCAGCACCGTCTTGCCGGCGCGCCACGGATCCCAGGCAACACCAACCTGGGGGGCGAAGTTGAGATTGGGCTGGTTGACACGGTTTCCGAGTCCGGCACCGAACTGCTGCAAAGCTGGGATCGCCGCCAGATCGCTATCGGTGCGGCCGCTGTCGCGAACATAGCGCAGGCCGTAGGTCAGGGTCAGGTTTCGTTTTACTTTCCAGGTATCACCGAGGTAAAGCGAAATGCGATTATCAGGCCCCAAACCACCAGCGGGAAATCCAAAAGCTGGAATCTCGGAGCTGAAACCCTGGCCGTTGCTCAGAGTGACGCTGTTGGCGGGATAGTTGAGCGGATTGGCGGCACCGCCGGACAGAGCCAGGCAGGCAGCCGCGCAATCGCCGACACCGGCGCCGACTGCGGGCGCGAGCGCGAGGAAGCTGGCGAAACCACCGCCGAAGATGTGATTGTAGCCGCCGCCATAGCGCACGATGTGGGCGCCGATCGCCTTGCTGCCGTCGTACTTGATTTGCTTATTCGACTGGTAGGTCTGTTGCGGCGCCAGGAAGCTAGGGCCAGAACAAAAGAAATCAGCGCCAGCGGTCAGGCAGTCGGGATCGCTACCGATAGCCAGTTCCAGGTTGGGCGCGGGGTTGAAAATCGCAGAACCGCCAACCGCGTCGGTAATCTGATTGCGGAATTTGGTGTAGCCGAAACGAATGCTGTGAGTGAAACCGCCGGTGTTGAAGTCCAGCCCAAAGGCATGGACAGGAGTGTGATTATTGTTGGCGAAAGGCTGAAAAGAGTTAGGAATAATGGCCAGGACGCTGCGATTCTGATCGAAGGAAAAACGGTAAAAGAACTTGAAACGCTTGTTGATTTGCCAATCCAGACGGCCCACGCCTTCGGCCTCCCGGAACGGGGAATCGAAACTCCCGGTCAGGGCCTGAAATGGTCCACTCGGCAAGACGGGATCGAGCAGGTCTTGTTTCGTGCGCTCTGCGCTTAAAAAGAAGAACAGCTTGTCGTGAATGATGGGACCGCCCACACTGGCGCCGAACTGATTTCTTTGAAAATAATTGCTGCTGGCTCCGGGAAGATTGGCGTCGAGGCTCTGGTCGCGGAAATAGTAGTATCCCTCGCCATGGTAGGCGTTGGTCCCGGATTTGGTGGTGACGTTCACCGCGCCTGAGGAAGTCAGTTCGGTAGAGAGGTCGAGCGACGATTGCTCGATCTGAAATTCCTGGATGGCACCCTCAGGGATGTTCTGGGTGGTGGTGCCGACAGTTTCATCGCTGATGTCAAGGCCATCGACTTCGATGCGAGCGGTGCGGCCGAAGCGGCCGCCGAACGAAATGGAAGAGAAACCGTTCTTGGTGGGATCGAAGTTGCCGCCGTCCTGAATTTGCACTCCAGGTTCAAGTTGCGCGAGATCGAGAAAATTTCGGCCGTTGATGGGCAGGTTCTCAATCTGCTGGCTGGTCAAAACGCCCTGCACGGTGACTTGCTCGGTGTTGACCTGAATCTCTCCCGCCTGCACTTCCACCACTTGACTGGTCTCTCCAACCGGCAACCTCACACTGCCGGCGGTGGTAACACCCACCTGGACGTTGAGAGGAAGTTCGGCGGTCTTGAACCCCGGGGCTTCGACGTGCACAACGTAATCGCCGGGGGTCAATGCGCCCGAAGTATAAGCTCCAGCGGAAGTGCTGGTGACATTCACCACCTGTCCCGTGGCGATGCGGGTGATGCGAACCTTAGCGCCGCTGACGACGGCTCCGGTCTGGTCCACGACAATGCCTTGAATGCTGCCGGTGGAACTGGTGCTCTGCGAAAAGAGCAGAGTGGACAGCGCGAGCAGAACCGCAAGCGTACGGAACGCGGAGGTGGATGGACAGAACCTGCAATTCGATACCATCGGCACATTCCTTTCAAGATTTCTAGGTCAAATACTTATAGCATGCGAACTCGGAACGGAGCGCCGTAACCAACTTGCTCTGCCTGGTTAGAAGTGTGACTTGCGAGTGTAGTAGCCAGCTCGATGGCGCACCACGAACGCAGGACTGCCGGGCAGTCCCGCCACCTTCACCTGAATCCGGCGAAAATTTGTGTCAGACGAGTGTCGCGCAGGATAGTAAGCCAACAGGTATTGAGTACGCAGTTCATCGCTGATCTTCCGGAATGCTTCATCAAGTTGCGGCACCGAAGTGGCGTAGAAATATTTGCCGCCGGTATCCTCCGAAATCTGGATGAGGGCATGCTCGCCGCCGAGGTCGCGTCCGGCGCTGGCTTCGATGGGCACATCGATGATGCTGTAGACGATGACTTCGGCTTCCTGGGCGGCACGGACGGCTTCTTTGTAATCGACCCGGCTAATGGTGTCACCACCGTCGGTAATGATCACCATTACCTTCCTCCCTTGCCGGCGGTCCACCGCATGCGCGCTCAGGTAGATGGCGTCGTAAAGCGCGGTAGCGGCGCCGTAGTGGACCCGGTCGATGCCGCGGTCTATGGTTTTCAGATCCGGAGTGAAGGACACAACTTCATCCACCGTCTCGCTGAATTCGTAAAGGCAAAGGGCATCGACCGGGCGGAGGATGGCATGGGCAAAACGCTTAGCTGAGGTCAATTCCAGCGGCAGATCTTTGCGCGTGCTGAGGCTGGTGTCAATATCCATGACGATGGAAAGCGGCAGCGCTGATTGCTTGTCGAACATCGAGATGGTCTGCGGAGCGCCATCTTCGAGCAATTCGAAATTGTCTTTGATCAGTCCTCCCACAGGGGCGCCATGATCGTCGGTGACGGTGACGAAGACATTCACCAACTTGACATCAACTTTGATAGTCGCATCGGGATTCTGTGCAGCGTCAGAACTTGCGCTGACCGCGTTGGATGACATTTTAGCGGGAGCGGTGCCGCTGGACCAGGGCGGCTTGGGCACCTGCGCGGGGCAAACCGCAATGGCCGAAGCCAAAAAAAGAAAAAGATGTCGCATGCTTAAAGAATGGTTCGCAAGGCTTGTCATTTAGATGCGGGCTTCCCTGAATGGCTGCCTTCGCCACGAGGAATCTCGGGCGGGAAAGGCTCGCCATCAGCCCAGACGGCGCCATCTTCAAAGTATTCTCTCTTCCAAATGGGCACGGTGCGTTTCAAAGTATCAATGAGCCAACGGCAAGCCTCAAAAGCAGCGGCGCGGTGGGCAGAGGCGACCACGATGGCAACGCTGGTTTCTCCGATCTGCAAGCGGCCGAGACGGTGTTCGATTGCGATGTCGCGTATAGGAAATTTCGAAAGCGTCTGTTGTGCCAGAAGTTCCATCTGCTTGACCGCCATTTCTGAGTAAGCTTCGTAATCCAGATAAAGCGTGCGGCGGCCGCGACTATGGTTGCGCACCACTCCTTCAAAAACTATCGCAGCGCCATCGGCTGGCTGCTTGATTTTCGCCAGAAGGGCTTGCGTATCGATTGCCCGCTCGACAATGGCGGCATAACGGCTGTGTCCCGCAGGCTCGTCGACAGAGTTGAGTTGGCCCGAGCCGCCGCTGACTGGAGGCAGCAATGCGACCTCGTCGCCTGATTTAAGCGAGGACTCGGGCGGAGCATATTCCTGATTGATGGACATGGCCAGAGAAGTGGCAAGTTGGCCCAGCCGGGGTATCTGCTGCTGGTAATGGGCCAACAAGTCGCGCAGAGTGGCATGCTCGGGCAGTTCGAGCAAATCGCTGCTGGACCCGGTGAGGTCTTTCAATATTCCGAAGAATAGGACCCGAACCTGCATGGAGAATCAGTTATCGGTTCTCAGTGTATCGTGATTGCCGCAAGAATAACCGGCTCCCGATGGGGAGCCGGTATATTTGGATGAAGCGGTATCAGCGACCGCTTTGGGGCTTGCCCCCATGCGCCGGCGGCGACGAATGAGAAGCTTTTGGTGCAGGAGCACTCTTGTGCTGCTGCCAGGTACTGAATTTCTGCGCCTCACTCTGGTTGTGCTCCGGTCTATCCTGAACCGGAGGTGCGGACCTTACCAGGGAGCGCCCCGTGTCAGCCGACGGCCGTGGCACCGTTCCCGGACGCGGAACATTGGGTGCGACCGGACGGTTGTTTGCGCCAGGCGCCTCGGCCCTAGGCGCAGTTCCCTGCTCCTCCAGCCGCGGGTTGGCAGGCCGTCCCGGTGTTTCTGGACGAACGTTCATCGCTGGTTGTCTCTCCTGGAAACCAGCCCGCAGGGCCGGCGTCCGAGTGCCAACCACAGGCCGGTTGATCACCGAGGCCGGTGGTCTTGCGGTGGCTGGGCGTCCGACGCCCAGCACAGCCGCACGCGAGGGCTGGGCGGCGATGCTATGGACGACAGGCGCTTCCGCCAGTTGCCTGGCATCTACTTTCACTATTCCTTGCGCAACCGGGCGGGCATTCACAAAGGTGTCATGTGAAACCACGGTCACCCCGTTGGCCACGTGTTGGTTCACATAGACGCGGCTCACGTTGGCATTGTTGTAGACATTGTTTACCTGGGTAACATTGATCCTCGTATTGGTGATGTTCACATTATTTACGTAGACACGGCTGGTGCGGTACCAGGGCACAAACACTTCACGCGGCCCCAGGGGGAACCAGCCCACTGGGCCGATGCCAACGCCGACACCAAAACCACCGCCGCCCACGAAAGCAACCAAGGCGGGCGCGTAGACGGGTCGCACGAGCACTGGGCCGGGCACCCAACCCCATCCGCCGCCGATAAAGGCCCAGCGTCCATAATGGAAGGGAGCGAAGCCCCAAGGCTCATTTTCCACCCAGGTCCAGCCCCAGGGTGCGACCCAGACCCAATGGCCGAAACGATAAGGAGCCCATCCGGCGGCAACACCGACGGGCGTCCATACTGGACCGTAGTCGGCAGCGTAATTCCAGTGGCCATATTCATCGAGGTCCTCAGCCCCGGTCATTTCCGGAGAAATATAATTCGATGATTCGGCGCCGTCTTCGTGCTGGTCACGATTGAAAGCGAAATTGTCAAAGTCATCATTGCCGGGGACTTGTCCGATCTCATGATCCAGTTTATCGGTGCCGGTGAAGGTTGAGCGCTGGCCAGCGATCACCACGAAAGAATCGCCACCGCCGGTCACTTCACCGCGGCCTTTCCAAACCGTGACATCGGTTTCGTCACCAGCGGCATTTACGTCTACGCGATACTCGCCAGTGCGCTGCACCTGGAAAGCAGAATTCGGGGTATCGATTTCGAAGCGGTCTTCGTCGTCGAGATGGCGCACGCGAAAGACGATGGAACCCTGGGAAAGCCGCAGTTGCGTAGTGTGGTCATCTAGATCGAGAAAAGTGACGCTGGTTTCAGAATCCATCCGCACTGAAGTCGAGCCCATTTGGAACTCGGCGCGTGAGTCCTTGTCCGCCCACAAATTATCGCCGTTAGAGAGGGGACGATTCTGGACCACGTCTACCCAGTCTCCCTGGCCGCCGGGCTGAAACGAGACCGAACCGTTGGAATAACTCAAGCGAGCGACACGGCCTGGCGGATCCTGCGCCGGAGATGCATCTGGCGGCTGAGACGATTGGTCGGGTTGCGCCACCGTTTGATCCTGGGGCGCGGCCGCCTGATCCGATTGCGCGGGCATTTGGTCCTGCTGCGCTCCAGTTTGGTCCGGCGGCGCTGATTGATCCTGAGCCAATGCTCGCTGCATGATCGGTAACATTAGAATTCCGGCTAAAACTGCGGCAATTAGTAAGATTCGTGGCGTCTTCATTGGTTTATTCCTCAATTTGCGGTCTCCCTGCGACCGCCCATTCTTTTCAAAAACCTCTCTCAAAGGATTAAACACTTTTGCGGGCAAGAAGTTCTACGTAGACGAAACCAACATAGCAACTCTAAACCACAGATAAGAAATGCCAGCGCCCACTTTTGGACGCTGGCATCTGATTTAGCAATACTGCGATTTACGCCACTGGTTGCTCGCTGAGAACTTTTTCGCGTTCCTCAGCGTCTTGTTTCCGCTCGCGCGGCGTAGAAGGCAGCGCCAGGCGCAGGACTTCGTCGATGGTTTTGACATAGTGAATATCGATGTTTTCCAATTGTTCCGGCGTCAGATCTTCAACCACGTTCATGCGATTCTCCGCCGGCAAGATGACATCGTGGACACCCGCACGCTTGGCAGCAAGGACCTTTTCTTTCACCCCGCCGATGGGCAGAACGTTACCACTGAGGGTGATTTCTCCGGTCATGGCGGTCAGCGGACGCACCGGTCGATTGGTCAACAACGAGACCAGAGCAGTGGTCATGGTGACGCCCGCCGAGGGACCATCTTTAGGGATCGCGCCCGCAGGCACATGGATGTGGATATCGTGCTCGGCGAAGAAATCCTCTGAGATCCCCAACTGCAATGCGTTGGAGCGCACCCACGTAAGTGCTGCCTGCATCGACTCCTGCATGACCTGGCCGATTTGGCCGGTCATAGTGAAGCCGCCCTTACCCTTCATCACGTTAGCTTCAATGAACAGGATGTCGCCGCCAGACGGCGTCCAAGCCAGGCCAACCACCACTCCGGCACGTTCGGTGCGTTCGGCGATCTCGCCTTCGACGCGGATCTTTATGCCACCCAGAAACTCTTGTACGATCTCTGGAGTCACTACTAACTTCTCCGTTTTACCTTCTGCCAGACGACGGGCCTGCTTGCGGCAGATGGTGCCAATGGTGCGTTCCAAATTGCGAACCCCGGCTTCGCGAGTGTAGTGACGGATGACATAGCGGACAGCTTCTTCGGGAAACTCAATTTGCTCGGCAGCGATCCCGTTCTCTTCGATCTGGCGCGGGACCAGGTACTGGAATGCGATGTGTACTTTCTCCTCCTCTGTATAGCCCTGAAGTTCGATGATCTCCATGCGGTCCCGCAGAGGCTCGGAGATGGGATCGAGCATGTTGGCGGTGGTAATGAACAACACCTTGGAGAGATCGAAAGGAACGTCCAGGTAATTGTCCCGGAAAGTCACGTTCTGTTCGGGATCAAGGGCCTCCAGCAAGGCAGAACTGGGATCGCCACGGAAATCGCGGCCGACCTTGTCGATCTCGTCGAGCATGAAGACCGGATCTTTGGTTTCGGCGCGACGAATTCCCTGAATGATCTGGCCCGGCAGAGCACCGATGTAAGTGCGGCGGTGGCCGCGAATCTCAGCTTCGTCGTGCACGCCACCCAGAGAGATGCGGACAAACTTCCGCCCCAAAGCACGGGCAATGGACTTGCCCAGCGAAGTCTTGCCAACTCCGGGAGGACCTACGAAGCAAAGGATTGGGCCCTTCATCGTGGGCTTCAATCGGCGGACCGAAAGGTAATCCAAGATGCGGTCTTTCACGCGCTTTAGATCATAGTGGTCAGCATCAAGGACTTCCTTGGCTTTGATGATGTCGACGTCACCGCCCGAAGTCTTCGCCCAGGGAAGCACGGCAAGCCACTCGATGTAATTGCGGGTCACGCCATAATCGGCGGCCATGGGCGACATGCGAGTGAGCCTGCCCAATTCTTTGAGCGCTTCTTTTTTGACCTCATCCGGCATTCCAGCGGCCTCGATTTTCTGCCGCAGTTCCTCGGTGTCACGCTGGCCTTCGTCCTGTTCTCCAAGTTCCTTCTGGATCGCCTTCATCTGCTCGCGCAGGTAATACTCACGCTGGGTCTGCTGAACGCGGTCCTGCACTTCCGATTGAATCTTGTTGCGGAGTTGCTGAACTTCGAGCTCCTTGGCCAGATGCTGGTTGATCTTTTCCAGACGAACGCGAACGTCGGTGGTTTCAAGCGCGTCCTGCTTATCGGCGGTAGAGAGTGATGGCAGCGACGAAGCGATGAAATCCACCAGGCGGCCAGGCTCATCGATATTCATGGCTACCGTGGAAAGTTCATCGGACAGCGTTGGTGAACCGGCTACGATCTGCTGAAACAGCGTCAAAACGTTGCGCTGCAAAGCCTCGACTTCAGAGCTCTTAGGCGGAATCGCCTCAGGGACCGTCTCGATCTGGGCGAGCATGAAGGGCGCCAGTTGAGCGAACTGGCCCAACCTAACCCGTTCCAGACCTTCGGCAAAGACGAAAAGACTCTGGTTAGGCATTTTGACCACTTTATGGACGATGGCCAGAGTGCCGACGGTGTACAAATCGGCGGGCTGAGGACTATCCACTCGCGCCTCGCGTTGAGCGACCACTACGATCGTCTTGTCTTCGCCAAGTGAATTGATGAGCTGTACGGAGCTTTCCCGGCCCACGGTCAAAGGCAGGACGGCGTGGGGGAAAAGAACCGTATCTCGTACAGGCAGAATGGGAAGCGCCCGTTCTTGCTCTGCTTTTCCGGTGTCTTCTTTAGCGCTGCGCTCCGGGCGCGATGGCTGTGTCATATTTCCCCTTGAGTGTAACGTGCTCAAGTTTGGATGAGACTAGTGCCCCAAAAGATGCAATCGGCTCTTTTGGGTTGTTTCGTGAGAGCGGACTGAGTTTAAACCTTCTTACTCGGCTTTGCATCCATCCGAAGGTACCGGGTTCAACGTGCTAGAAAACAGCGCGTTCGAATTTCCTTTGCCAGGTTATGGTCCGGGTAAATTCCCAGCACTTTGACCAAGTCAGCCACTTTTGCTGCCTGAGGCGGTCGAATGCAAGTCTTTTTCCAGAACAAGTGCGTCCACTCCATTCGAGTAATAGCGCGGGATTGTCTTGACCACGCTGTATCGATGCCGCTTGTAGAAGGCGAGCGCGCCCGCATTGTCCACGGCGGTTTCAAGGACCACAGTATGACAGGGAATCTGGCGTAGGCGATCTTCGGCCTCGGCCAGCAGCTTCGAGCCGAGACCGCCGCGGCGGTGATCCGGCAGCACGTCAATGGTGATGATGTGACCCACGCCGCGGCGGCTGCCTTCGGCGACGATGAAACCGGCGACGGCCTCTTTATCGGCAGTTGGTTCGGCAACAACGGTGAACGATCCGCGGCGCTGGATATAAGCCGCCAGTTCCCTCCGCGGGTAAGCGATGCCGGGAGCAAAGCACTTCTGATCAATGCTCCACAGGACCTCGAAATCCTCAGCCCGAAACTCTCGCAGGGAAAAATCCACCCGCTGATTCTATCCGGAAGCGCCCGGCTGGTGGGCTTGATGTATGCAGGAAAAGGGGTTAGAAGCCGTAAAAAAACATCCACGAAACTGTTGCGCGAGGCGCACCCCTAGACGTACCATTCGCATCTGAGAACGTTGTGGGACGCCTGTTTCTTATCTCCGTGGGCTTGCTGGCCGGTCTGGCTGGGCTTTGGTATTTCTGCTTTGCTGGGTACAACCGCCGCCGGGGAATCGTCGCCCTGCGTAAGATCGAAGCGGCGTGCTCCCATCGTGCCCGAATTGTGGATACCCAGTGGGCTGGAGCTTCGCGGGTCCAGGCACATTTACGTTTTGCCGCTCACTGGTTTGAAAATGCCCAGGTCACCATACGCTTACTGCCGCGTCCCATGCCAGTACTTTGGTTGCTGAGCAGTTGGCATAAGCAAAGAGAGACAGTGACGTTTGAGGCTGACTTGGATAATGCGCCAGGGGTTCACCTGGATGTATTCCGTCATCATTGGCTAAGCAATGGCGATCGCCAGATGATCCGAAGTTCCCGCAACTGGACGTTGACGCGTTCGCAACCGGTGGTGCTCACCACCTCCACTCAATGGCAAAAGGAACTTCCCCCGATCGTGAATACCCTTATGACCTCTCGTGGACACAGCCTGTTGAAAGTTCGTCTGCGCCCCGATTCGCCCCACATCGCCGCCACCATGGATTTGGACACTTTATCGGGCGCTGAAGCCGCTGCCGGTTTTTTGAGTGTGTTGCGGGAATTGGCAACTGGGGCATCACGCTCACGACAGTAAGCAAGACTTCCGCCCCTGATTCCGACGCAATCAATTTAAGAACTGACGGCGGGGCTTGCCGTTGCTGAGGGAAGCTTCGGTCGCCTCCACGGTTCTCCATGCACAATCGATAAACTGCACCTTCAGGAGAGCGTCTTGGGGGCGAGCTTCGGCAACGGTGTTGGCGCTGCGGCGCAACCGAAGGACGCGAGCGACGGCGCGATCGACCACGCGTGAGAGAGCGGCGGCGTATTCATTGCCACGATTTTCACGCAAACAGCGTTTCGCCTTCTCCGGGGAAAACCAGGTGGGATCGCGATCAAACTCTTGCGGCGCTTCCCGCCGCGTCACCTCGCAAAGATGGGCAATGACGGTCTGTTTCTTCGAGGCCGCGGATTTTCCGGAAGCGCCAGGCTTACGGCGAACGTAGCTGGCAAACGAGGCTTCCTCAATGCGGCCATGAACTCCGGCTTCTTCGAAAGCCTCGAGCGCAGCAGCCTGGGCGTGGGTCAATCCAGGTTCGGAGCTGCCTTTGGGAAAAGTCCAGCGTCGATTGCCGCGCGTCCTCACCAAGAGAAATTCGATGTCAGCGCCGCGGACGCGGTAGCAGACAGCAGCTACCTGTTGCCCTCCCCGCAGGCTGCGAAGCTGCGATAACCGAACGAATTTTGTGGAAGATCGTGCGACCGCGCTCATAGCTGTAGAGTGCACGATGCGGACGGAGTGTGGGTAGAGTCAAGGTTGGTTCGGGGCTACCGGGCATGTTGCGGAATCCTCTTACATACTTGCGCAGCTTGGAAGATAGAGACACTATTTTGTTTCGACCGCCACGTCGTCAAAGGGGGATTCGTGGAAAACTTGTACTGTCTGCGCTGCAATCGGGAACTGGAGGCGGGACGCAAATCAGTGGCTATGTATATGTTTGCGCAGACGGTAGGAATCCGCCCCCGGCAGAAGTCGGCGGCGCAGCGGATTTGTTTCTGTCCGCAGTGCTCGGTCTCCCTCGCCATGGGGCCGCCACCGGAAGGCGCGTTGAATGTTGCAGCGTGGAACATGATCCGCGAGCTCGTAGGCTCGGACCCGGCGCTCAATCAGGCGGCATGGGAAAATCTCAGAGGATTGGTGGGCTTGCTGCCCGCGACGGGAACCGACGGCGCCCCGCGACGGGCGAGCGGCGAAGGATACTTTGAGTTCTGACCCGTTTTTTCTTATTCCGCGGGGTCCGGCATGAAACGATATCCCACCCCCCTCACGGTGAGCAGATGGGTGGGGGCTGCGGGGTCGTTTTCGATGTAGCGGCGCAAGCGCACAATAAAATTATCGATTGCGCGAGTGTCAGTGTCTTCGTGCAATCCCCACACCTCTTCCAGAATTGACTTGCGAGAGACCACGCGACCGCTGTTGCGCACCAGGTGACGCAAAAGTTCAGCTTCCATCAGAGTGAGTTGGATGGTGTTCCCTTTGACCCGCAACTCTAGTGTCCGAAAGTCCAGTATCCGGCCGTCGAAAGCGAAGATGTCGTCTTGCGGCACGTTTGCAGCAGACGGTGCGTTTGCTGGCTCGGAGCTCTGGCCCATGCGGGACCATTCGCGGCGACGTAGTAGTCCCTGTAGGCGGGCCAGCAGAATGGGCAGCTCAAAGGGCTTAGGAAGATAGTCGTCGGCCCCCGACGCAAAGCCTTTGAGCACATCTTCGGGACGGCCGCGAGCGGTCAGCATCAGTACCGGAATATAGTTCTTCGCGGCGCGCAGTTCGGCTGCGACGGTAAAACCATCCTTGCCGGGAAGCATTACGTCCAGAACCACGGCGTCAAAGGCACCGTGATTGCCCTTCTTTCCGTCGCCGGAGGATCCTAAGAGACGATCAAGGGCAGTCTCGCCATCGCCTGCAACTTCAACCGAATGGCCTTCCGCTTCCAGATTGAAACGCAGCCCGTTGGCGAGGTGGGCTTCGTCTTCGACGATGAGGACATGGCTCACGCCAGCTTCTCCGGAGCGGCACTCCGTGGTAATTCGAGCACCACGGTCGTACCATGGCCTTCGCCCTCACTCTGCGCAAACACCCGGCCCCCGTGTTTCTTCGCAATGGCGCGCACGATGAACAGACCCAAGCCGGTTCCTTTCACGCGTGACGACGAGCGATTCTGCACACGATAAAAGCGTTTAAAAACCCGCTTCAGCTCGGCCGGCGGGATGCCCATACCGTGATCGTGGACGCTTAAGGCGACTCGCTTGCCATCGGGCGCGTCGAGCCGAACCGAAATGTCGACTTGGTCACCGGAATATTTGATGGCATTGTCGAGCACGTTGGAGACAGCAGTGCGCAGGTCTTCGGGATCACCATTCACGGTCGCGCCGGCTCCGTTGACTGCGGGTTCGAAGCGCAAGGCTTCGGGTTTAAGATGACGCCCGTTACGGGCGATCTGCACACATTCCTGAACCAGCCCGGCGAAGTCCACCGGAACCCTCCCGCGCGAGCCGCGCTTGTGGCCCATCATTCCCGCTTTCAAGACCTGCTCGACCGTAGTCAGCAAGCGATCGGAATCGTCGAGCATAAGGCGGTAGAACTCGCGGCGCTGGGCTTCGTCCACGTCGCGGTGTTGTAGGGTCTGTAAGTAAAGACGAATGGAGGCGATGGGGGTCTTCAGTTCGTGAGTAACGGCGTTGATAAAACTGTCGTGTTGCTCGTTGCGGCGAATCTCACGCAACAGGAAAATTGTGTTGAGAACCAGACCTGCGGTAATGGCACCGAAGAAGATAAATCCCAGGAAGACTTTGATATCGAGGCGCCAGTTATCTAGGCGCCAGTTAAGGATGATCCAACCGGAGCCAACGGCGACGGCAATGGCCGCCAGGCTCACGCCCAGGACGAGGAATGTAACGGTAGCTTTGCGCCGGCTGGTGATGCGCATAGCTGGATTCTAGCGCGTTACGAGAAGATTCGCGGAGGTAACGGGCACAACCGTGCCACGTGCGACGATCTGGTGCCATCTGCCTAATCGGCTGAAGCAGCCGAAGAGGACGGAGCCGTCAAATGCAAACTGGTGATCGAAGACGCCACTGGCGGTAGAGCGGGAAGATTGGACATCTTCACCCGGTACACATGCCGCGCCAGGCCAAGCTTCTTCAGCGCCCAAATGCCGTACCAGTTCATGTCAATTTCATACCATCGCAAGCCGTGCTGGGCGGAAACCGGATGGGCGTGATGGTTGTTATGCCAGCCTTCGCCAAAGGTAAGAAGCGCCACCCACCAACTGTTGGTGGAAAGGTCCTTGGTGATGAAGCGGCGCGTGCCCCAGCTATGAGTTGCGGAGTTCACCAGCCAGGTAGAGTGCAGCCCGACCACGGTGCGTAGGAAGATGCCCCATAACAAGAACGGAAGGCCTCCAATGGCCAGCAGCACCAATCCCAGCACGGTCATGGGAACATAGTGATATTTCGTGAGCCAGACGTGGTACTTATCCTTGGCTAAATCAGGGACGTAGCGGGCCAGCGTAGTGGTGTCATGGTGCATCGACTTGCCGGTAAGAATCCAGCCCATGTGCGCCCACCACTTGCCGTCAATTGGTGAATGGGGGTCGCCTTCTTCGTCGGAAAACTGGTGATGAATGCGGTGCGTTGCAACCCAGAAAATCGGACCGCCTTCAAGCGCCAGCGTGGCGCAGGTCGTCAGGAAATATTCCACCCACTTCGGGGTCTTGTAGCCGCGGTGAGTCAACAGCCGGTGGTAGGCCATGCCGATGCCCAGACTCCCCGAAACCCACCATAGAAACATGGCGAGGAACAGGGCTTTCCAGGTGAAGAAAAATAGTGCCGCAATGGCGCCCACATGAAACAGGCCCATAAAGATCGCGGTTACCCAGTTGATTTCATCGTCGGCGGCGGCTTTGCGATTGAGGACTTCGAGTTCCATGGCGCGTTCCCCGGTTGCAGCTGGATTCTAGATTTAGGGTATCAAGAGGTGGGAATCTTCAATGTAATAGTTCTGTAATACTGGGGTTACGAGAGGTCAAGCCCGTCAGGCCGCCGTCCCCTTGACCTCGATTCCCGCCCACTTTTCGAGCAGGGTGATAGTAGCGGCATAGTCCAGGTTTTCGTGCCCGTCTTCGGTGGCCATCTCGTAAATCTCTTCCACGGTTTCCAGGGCGGGCAGTTTGACTCGGGCTTCTTTGGCGGCCTCGAGGGCCAGGCGAATATCCTTGCGCATCAGCCGCAGTGGGAAATTGGCGGAGAAATCTCGTTTCAGGACGAACGGCGCTTTGTAGTCCACGACACCAGAACGAACCATGGATGCTTCAATGAGAGGCAGCATGGTTTCGGCGGGCACGCCGAGTTTGGTGGCCAGGGTCAAGGCCTCCGCAAACCCCTCGTAGATGACCGCAATTTGCAGGTTCATGGCCAGCTTGGCGGCTTCCCCTTTGCCGGTCTCCCCCATGCGGAAAACCTTCTTGCCAGTAGCCGCGAATAAGGGTTTTAGTTTGTCGATTGTGGCCTCTTCACCACCGACAATGAAAATCAGAGTGCCGCCTTCAGCTGCGATTTTAGATCCCGTAACGGGTGCATCCACGTACTGAACACCCTTTGTGCCTACGCGCTCGGCGAACTGGCGCGTAGCTGTGGGCGAGATGGTGCTGGAATCGACAATGATTTGTCCGTCGGCCAAAGATTCGTGCACACCTTGGGGCCCGAACAGAACGCTTTCGACGGCCTTGGTGTCGGCCACGCACAGCCAGATTACTTCGGCATCGCGAGCGGCTTCGGCGGGCGAGGAGGCGGTTTTGGCGCCTTCGACATCGTTCCCTGGGGTGCGGTTCCATACTGTTACTTCGTGACCAGCCTTGGCCAGATTAGACGCCATCGGCCGTCCCATGATTCCCAAGCCTAAGAATGCAATCCGCATATACACTCCCTGAAATATGAAAACACCGGAACAAGAATTAGAACCGACAGGGATGGAACGGTCAAGCAATCTACGCAAGATTTGTTATAGGACTGGAAATAGCCATGCCCAGGAAGGGCGGATGAGGCGGCAGGCATTAAAAATCGAGTAAGAGTAAGGCAGAAAGACATCACATTGTCCTTCCAGCGACCGCTCCAGGGATGCAAGACCCGCGCTACTGCCCTGCCTCCGCCCGCTGCCCCGACACAAAGTCCTCCATCACCGCCTTGCGCATCAGATCTGGCGGAAGTAAGCCTTGCGCAAGAATGAAATCGTGGAACTTCTTTTGATTGAACTTTGCACCCATTGCCGCTTCAGTATCTTTCCGCAATGCCAGCAGTTTGGTAAAGCCGTAGTAGTAGCTGTTCGCCTGACCGGGGGCACGGTAGGTGTAGCGCTCAACCTCCTCCTCGGCAAACGCAGGTGACTGCACCACATCCTGCTCGAGCACGCGCTTGGCATCGGCGGGCTGAATCTTGCCAGCCTGCAACTCTGGATCGAGGAATGCCCGTGCCGCTCGCAACAATCGGTAGTCGAGCGAGACCAACTGCCCCTCCAGCGGCATGTACGGCCGGACTATATATTCCGAATACAATCCCCAACCCTCAACATTGGTGCTGTTGAAGGCGTAGTGAACGCGGGCGATCGAAACTCCTTTCTCGAGCATCGAGTCGAATTGGAGTTCGTGTCCGGGCCGGGCCTCGTGCGCCGTGAGCGTCCAGGCTGCCGCATCGAAGGTGAAATCGTCGTACTTCTGGGATGCGCTTTGGCCGGGCCCGGCCGGGATGTTCAATGGCAGAACGAACTCACCCTTCTGGCCGGTGTTGTGCAGAAACGGCGGCGGCACCATGTGCGGGGCAGGCTGCTGCGCGGTCTCAGCCGCGCTTGCGATACGAATGCGTGCCGGACGGTCCGGCAAGGTTACCAGCCCCTGCACGGTGATGATCGTCTCGATCTGCTTAAGCCGCTCCTGGTAAAACGGCAGAATGGCATCGCCCACCAGTTGCTGCTTCTTCAATTCGCGGATCACATCGCGATAGTCGCTGGACGGCAGCTTGCGCTCCTTCGCAATCTGCGCGGCGATCGGCTTCATCTCCTCCTGAATCTCGGTGAATCCCTGGCGGGCCAACTCCTCCATTTGAGCGGGCGGAATGTCGATACCGTACTGCTCCAGCGCCAGCGCGTATTCTTCCGGTTGCAGCCGGAAATCGGCGCGCGCTTTGGGTAGCACGGTCGCCTTCACCCATGCGTCGTAGTCGGTCAACTGGGATTTCAGCTTGGCATAGGGTTCCTCCCATCCGCTTAGCTGATATTTCTTACAGAGCGTAGCGATATCGTCGAGATAGTTGGAATCGCGCGCCAGTTCCGTGTCAATCTCCACCTTTGCCGGATACACGATTCCGGGCTTCGCCGCCTGCTCCAGCACACGTTGTTTCAGAATCTCGGTGATCGGTTTATAACCGGGATCAAGACCGGCGTACTTGCGAAGACGCGCCACCGCCGATGGCCGCCGTTCAGCGGGCGTTTGGTCATCGAGTAACGATCTAATCCCGCTATACACCAGACTGCTCGCGTTCAGGAACGGCACATTGTGGGCTCGATCGTAGTCCTGCTGGCGGAATCCAAGCTCCACGCTGCGAATGATGATCGCCAGGTCTTGGGCGACTTCTTTCTGTTTCTCCTGCCTCAGCGCGCTCTTGAGTTTGGCAACGACCTCTTCCGTTTCTTTGCGCTGCTGGTCCTCGTCGGCCAGGGTGGGCTGAGCGACCAGCGCGTCGTACTGACTCAAGCCCTGGCGCGTGCCCTGCTCAGGATGGTGTTTCATCTCGACATTCAACACTTGGTTCGTGAAGCTGTTGCTGACCTCGATCCAGTTGCGGTCGGCTGCGTAGATTAGTGGAAGTGTCATAAGAACCAGAACCGACGAGCTCAAGAGAAAAATCGCCCTGCGCATTCATCCTCCGAATAAACCAAAAAATCAGTAGAGCATGCCCATCGGTAAAACCGCAATTTGGGGGGCAAGTAAAGGCTTAGTCAGCTTAGTAAGCCAGCAGAATTCGCAGGTCTCGCAGGTTGTTCCCGGTAGGGCCGGTCACGATAGTGTCGCCGAGGGCGTCGAAAAACGGGTTGGCATTGAAATTTGAAAGATAAGTGTCCGCGTTCAAACCGCGGGCACGAGCACGGTCAAGCGTAGTACCGTCCACGATTCCACCGGCGGCGGAACTATTGCCGTCGATGCCGTCAGTACCCGCGCTGAGCACCGTAATGCTCTCACCGGCTATCTTTAGTGCGCAAGCCAGAGCAAACTGCTGGTTGCGTCCACCGATTCCGCCATCACTTACTCTGACTGTGACTTCGCCGCCAGAAATCAGGCAGACCCGTTCGCAATGCTTCCGCAATTCACGCACTCGGCTCAGTAGATAGTCGGCGGCGCGCGCGTAGTCCCAGTCGTCGCAACTGCTATCCACCTCCACCTTAAAACTTTGCTGTTCGGCTTCAGCCTTGGCCGCCTCAATTAGCGTGGCGTTCGACAACACCGTCCACCAGCGGGTGCGATGGAAGATAGCATCGTCAGATTTGGGGGTTTCGTCCAAAGCATGGCGTTGGAAGAGTTCACGGACGGATGCGGGGAATTGTGTCAGCAGCCCGTGCTTTGCGGCAATGCGAGTGCAGTCTTCAATCGAGGTTGAATCAGGCATGGTGGGCCCCGAAGCCAAAGCATCGGGAGCATTGTCAGGAACATCAGACACCAAAATCGACACTTGCTGCGCAGGATGAGCGGCAAGGGCCAGGCGGCCGCCCTTTATGGCCGACAAATGCTTGCGGATAGCGTTGATCTCCGTAATCGACGCCCCGGAATGGACCAGGGCTCGGTAAGTCGCGATCAGATCTTCCAGCGAGATTTCGTCATCAATGGGCTTTTCGGCAATGGAAGAACCACCGCCGCTGAGCAAGAAGATCACCAGCGATGACGCATCCTGGAAGTCGAGAGACTTCAGCATGGCTTCGGCGGCCCGCATCGATTCCTGGTTGGGTGTGGGATGGCCTCCAAGAAAATAGCGGAAGCCGCGAATCTGCGAAGCCGGAGCGACAGAACTAGCAACGATCCCTTCAAAGCGCTCACCGGCCTGCATCTCCAGCGCATTCACCATGGTGTGCGCAGCCTTGCCCAGAGAAACGACGAACACCTGATGGTAGGAATGAAGATCATACAGATCTTCACAAACGCGCAGGACGCCCCGCTCGCAAACCACATCCCGCGCGAAGGCGCGGTCAATGCTGGCGTAAGTCAGGGCATGTTCGAAGAGATGGCGCGCGGTGACGCGCATTTCGATGGCCTGCTTCTCAGAGTTCACGGGGAAGATTATACGGGCGAGCAGTCAGCTTTCAGCTATCGGCCTCAGCTATCCGGGAAGGACTTCCCTGATCCACGCTTCTATTGTTTCTCTTAGCTCTTTCAATCGGCCTTCGAAAAAATGGTCGGCGGATTCGATCAGCACTAGCTTCTTCGGTTCAGGAAGAGTCTGTGCCAACTGCTCCAGCCGGGCACGAGGGCCAAACTGGTCGCGGGTACCACTCACCAACAACTTTGGCTTGTTGCAGGTTCGAAGAAAATCCAAGTCGTAGCTGCGGTCGTCGGTGGGAAGTAGCGGAATCCCCAGACCGATGACCGAATCCACGCGTGGATCGGGACAAGCTGCGCGTAAACCAATGGCTGCGCCAAGCGAGAATCCGGCGAACATTATTGGCAGATGGAACTCGGCGTCCAGCCAGTCCAGAGCGGCGCGAACGTCGTCCACTTCACCGAGGCCGTTATCGTGTGTACCCTGGCTCATTCCCACGCTTCTAAAATTGAAACGCAACACCGGAAAGCCGAAACTATTCAACGCTTTCATCGTGTGAAAGACAACCTTATTGTGAAAAGCCCCACCGTACAGAGGATGGGGATGACAGACCAGCGCGACGTGAGACGCGCCCTCAACGCCCTGATTGAGCAGGGCTTCGAGACGGCCTGCGGGGCCGTTGATAAAGAAGGAACGGATTGCGGCATTGGGCGGTAAAGACACCTCACATGAAATTATCAGAAGCTTGGGCAACTCGCTCGGCTTGGATTCTTCGACTTCGCTCAGGACAAGCTTGCGAGATGCACGTCCCACCCGGCCCGAGGTAGGTTATTCTTTCGTGCATGGACGTAGTAGGGCTTACGCGCCAACTGGTCGACATCGAATCCACTACGGGAAATGAAGGCCGTGTAGCGGATTTTCTGCATCGCGAACTCAGCCGGCTTGGCTACCGCGCCAACAAGATGCCGGTCGAAGGCGAGCGCTCGAATGTGTTCGCGACTTCTCCTCAACAAGCGCGACCCGACGTAGTGTTCTCCACACACATGGACACGGTTCCACCATTCATTCCGTCGTCGGAAGATACCGCGAGAATTTACGGGCGTGGGGCGTGCGATGCCAAGGGGATTATTGCTGCCCAGATCGCGGCTGCAGAGCGGCTGCGCCAAGAAGGAATTTACGTTGGGCTGCTGTTCGTCGTGGGTGAAGAAAAAGACAGCCTGGGAGCAAAAGTTGCGAATCAGCAGTCGCCGGGTTGCAAGTTCCTGGTGAACGGCGAGCCGACAGAAAACAAGATGGCATCGGCATCAAAGGGAACCTTGCGAGTGGAAGTCAACGCCACCGGTCGCATGGCACATTCGGCGTATCCGGAACTCGGCGAATCCGCAATTGACAAGCTCCTGGAGGCCCTGAATCGCCTGAAGGCGATCAAGCTGCCTTCCGCCGAGGGGATTGGGCCATCCACCGTGAACATTGGCGTGATCGAAGGCGGGCGGGCGCCGAATGTGATCCCCGATAAAGCGCGGGCGCAACTGCTTTATCGACTAGTGGGGCCTTCGGAAAGACTGCGAGAAGAAATCGTGCGAACCGTAGCGGGATTGGCAACCGCTGAGTACGTTCTGGAGATTCCGTTCACCCGCTTGCGCACGCTGGATGGCTTGCCCACCATGGTCGCGGCCTTTACTACAGACATTCCCTGGCTCGGCAATTGGGGTGAACCGTTGCTGGTGGGGCCGGGATCGATTCACGTGGCGCATACGGAGGATGAGTACATTGAGAAGATGCAACTCATTGAAGTTATTGATATTTATTGCGACATTGCCAGACAACTGATTCGCAGTTGACAAAACAATCCTGCAGCACGAATAATAGTGCTGCACGTATAATGGTGCTGTTGTGAAATCCAACATTACACTTAAGCTTGAAACCACCTTAATTCGTGAAGCCCGAATCTTGGCCGCTGAAGAAGGCACCTCTATCAGCGCCCTACTGGCCTCTCGCTTGGAAGAAATCGTGAATGAACGTAGAACCTACAATCGCGCGCGCAAACGTGCCCTGGCCAGATTGCGTGAGGGTCTCGACTTACACTGGACGCCTCCCCGCTCGCGCGACGAACTTCACGAACGATGATGGAAAAGTACTTCGTCGATACCAACATCCTGGTATATGCACATGACCGCTCGGCCGGTTTGAAGCACGAACGCGCACGCCAACTTGTGGAGCGCCTCTGGACGACCGGACAAGGTGTATTGAGCACACAAGTTTTGCAGGAACTTTGCATAAACCTCCGCCGAAAGGTTACGCCGCCCCTTTCTGTGGATGCGATCCGTGCGCTGATCCAGGACTATCTGAGTTGGGAGATCGTGGTGAACGCCTCAGGATCTATTCTTGACGCGCTGGATATCGAGGTCCGCTACCAAACTTCCTTCTGGGACGCCCTAATTCTGCAAGCGGCGGAAGCCTCCGGCGCGGCAATTCTATACTCCGAGGATTTGGCAGATAGACAGAGATACGGCCCAGTTCAAGTGATTAACCCGTTTACGTAACCCCATTTGCCAGTACATAGTTCCCGATTCTCGGTTCAGCGGAACAGTTACACTTGAACCATGACAACCTCCACCCTCAACTCCCTTTCCAAGGCGTCTTCCGCCTACCTGCGTTCGGCCATGCATCAGCCCATCCAGTGGCGGGAGTGGGGTGAGGAAGCATTTGCCGTGGCGCAGCGCGAGAACAAACCCATCCTGCTGGATATTGGCGCGGTGTGGTGCCACTGGTGCCACGTAATGGACCGCGAGTCGTACGACAGTCCGGAGATCGCACAGATTGTGAACGAACGTTTCGTGGCGGTGAAAGTGGACCGCGACGAGCGCCCCGACATTGATAGCCGCTATCAGCTGGCAGTGAGTTCCATCAGCGGGCAGGGAGGATGGCCGCTGACCGCGTTCCTCACGCCCGAGGGCAAGCCTTTTTACGGAGGGACCTACTTCCCTCCTGACGATTCCTATGGCCGCCCCAGTTTCAAGCGCGTGCTGCTTTCCATCGCGAACGCATATCACGAAAAAAACGGGGATGTGATGGAGCAAGCGAAAATGGTGGAGAGCGCGATTTCGCAGGCCGAGTCATTCTCCGGGAAAGGTGGCGACTTTTCCCCGGCGGTGATTGATGCCATTGTGAAATCGGCGTTGGGGATGTTTGATCCGCAGAATGGTGGCTTTGGCAGCGCCCCCAAATTTCCTCATCCCGCAGCACTCGATCTGCTGATCGACCAGTACGTTCGATCCGGCGATGAAGAGTTGCGGAACGTATTTGTCAGCACTCTGGAGAAGATGGCGCGGGGCGGTGTGTATGACCAACTGGCAGGTGGCTTTCATCGGTATTCAGTCGATGAACATTGGATTGTGCCGCACTTTGAAAAGATGTGCTACGACAACTCCGAACTGCTGAAGAATTATGTTCATGCCTACCAGTCGACGGGTGCGGAGTTCTTTGCCGGTGTGGCGCGCGACATCATACGCTGGGTGAACGAATGGCTGAGTGACCGCGAACGTGGCGGCTTCTATGCCTCCCAGGATGCGGACCTTTCAATGGACGACGACGGCGATTACTTTACCTGGACTCTGGCTGAAGCGCGGGCAGTGCTTACCGAGGATGAGGCCAGTGTCGCCTGCCTCTATTACGACATCAACGAAATCGGCGAGATGCATCACGATCCGGCCAAGAATGTGCTGTACGTGCGAGCTTCAGAGGAGGAGATTGCTAAACGTCTAAATCTGCCGGTTTCGCAAGCCGAAAGCCTGCTGCAATCGGCAAAGCAGAAAATGTATGCCGCCCGGCTTAAGCGACCGACTCCTTATGTGGATAAGACTGTCTACGTGGGTTGGAACGCGCTTTGCGTGTCCGCGTATTTGGAGGCGGCGAAAGTCCTCATGCTGGAAGGAGCGCGGCATTTCGCCCTGCGCAGTCTGGATCGAATTTTAACCGAGGGATGGCATGGCGAGGGTGGCCTGCTGCACGTCCTAGCCTATTCGGACCCAGTCGCCGAAAGGCGTGACGTGCCCGCCGTGCTCGACGACTATGCGTTCACCGTGGTGGCTTGTCTGGACGCCTACGAATCAACCGCCGATTTGAGTTACTTCAACTTTGCGCGGCGGATTGCCAACGTAATGGTGGAAAACTTCTTCGATCCAGTATCGGGCGGTTTCTTTGACACTCCCAAACCAGGGGGGGATACGCAACCTTTAGGCGTGTTAGGAGCGCGCCGCAAGCCTTTTCAGGATTCGCCGACCCCGGCGGGTAACTCGGTGGCGGCCATCGCGCTGTTGCGGTTGTATGCCTATACAAACGACCAAGGATATTTCGATAAAGCCGAACAAACGATGGAAGTGCTGGCGGGCGTTGCGGGCCGGTATGGACTCTTCGCAGCCACCTACGGAATCGCCGGTGTGCATCTTACGCAGCCGCATACCCAAGTGGTAGTAGTCGGGGCGGGCGAGCTCGCGCAGCAACTCTATAGCTCCGCGGTGAAGCCTTTTTCAGTCAATAAGGCTGTGCTCCAGCTAAGGAGCGAACAAGTCGTGCCTCAGAACCTGCCGCCAGCCCTGGCGGAAACCATTCCACATTTGCCAATCATCAAGGATGGAAAAACTGGGGCCGTTATCTGCTCGGGATTTTCCTGCCAGCCGCCGATCTTTGATCCAGGAGAACTGGCTAAGAGGTTGCCAGACTTCCTCCATCGTCCGGGCTAGGAATCAAAAAAAGAGGCTGACGATTCTAAATCGTCAGCCCGCGAAGTTTCAGCGCTGCACTGATTGCAGCGCGAACACTACATTCGCCACACTACCGGCAGTGTCCACCAGAACCCGGTGGGCAATACGCCGGCGGTGCTCCGTCCAATGACGAAGTCATGGCCGGAGTGGCAAGTGCTGTGCCTGCGCACAACAAACCTACCATCAGGAATACCATCCTGAGCGCACGTTTCATGGATTGTTTCTCCTTGTGCGGGTCCCCTGGGAGCGGAAACCCTAGATGGGAGGAAATTATACGCGCTCTGTCAAGTTCTATAAGGACATTCGGTAGTGTCCTCACACTGCAATGCACTAATTGGTACGCCACCGTACATTCAATTGGTCGAGCGAGGTTCTACGGAGAAAGGGAAAGTCAACCCGGACTCCCTTCCTTCGCATTGATTCTTTAGAGTGATAGCACATCGAGGATGATTTTGCAGAGCAACTTATAACCGCGGGTCAATTTTCGATAGTGTACAAAACTGAGACGAACAGCCTTCGTATCACTTGCGCGGTGGTAAGTCAGGCGGAGGAATCGGTGGCGGAGTTTTGTGCGCGGAAGACAACTCCGAGAGCAGTTCCTTGGCGGAAAGCGGTTGGCGATCGCTTTCCGTGCGGGAGAAAGCACGGTCCACCATTCCTTCAAACATCGGGATCAGCGAATCGCCGCTGGCCGGGCGTTGTAAGTCGCCAAGACTTTGCTCCCAGCGTTGCGACATGAGAAGATTTGTAGCGGATTCCCGCAACGTGGCTTTGAATACCGCATAACCCAGCCAAGTAATAATCGCACAACAATAAGCAGCAGTGCTGAGAAAGCCTACCGTTGCGTTGTTTATCTGCCCACCAGAATAAAGGGCATTCCCCGCCAGTTCGATACTGGCGAAACCGCCGAACCCCAGGGCGATGCCAAAACTTTGCTGCCGCCAAGAGACTCCCAAGTACCTTGAGAACACCAGCAGGAAGAGAATTAAGCCGCATTGGATAACGCGCACGCAGCGTTGCACTGTGAGTACCGCCTGGCCCACAGGCGATTGCCCCGCGGGGCTTGCGGCCGCCACCACCAAGGCTACAAGAAACATGACCAACGCGGCCCATTTGAACAGCACGGTTCCCAGGTCACGAAGGGTGTGGTAGGGACGAAACACATCCAGGAAAATCTCGTGAATGACCTTGAATCCGATGGCCAGGCTGATCACCGCTCCAATCCAATAGGAGTAGAAATAAAGATCGTAGTTGCCGGACCGCTCGATGGGAAACAGAACCGCGAAGTTGACCAACTGGAAGATAATGTAAGCGAAAAAGATGGGAAACGTGCGATTTAGCTTGCGCCAAATCATCGCCGCCGCCAGCAGCAGTTCCAAGGCTGGGTGGGAAAGCCATAGCACGAGCTGGACTTTAGGGCTCAAATTGGGGTCGAGTTGTCTCCGATCAGGAGCTCAAGGAGCCTTCTGCTCACACTAAAGTTAGCAGGTCTGCCCAGATGATCAATGTACCAAAGTAACCCCAAGGTAACGGTTACTGAAGGGATTCCGTTTGCTTCCTCATCACCGTCTAGGTCTTGGGGATCAAGCGCTTACACCTCCGGAGACGCCTGAATGTAAGCCCGCATCATGCGGACCTCATGGTCTTTCTCCGTCAGGTCGTGAAGCAAAACGTCGCGCAGGGAGAGCACTGCCACTACGCCATGACCTTCGCAGATGAGCAAATGGCGAAACCCGTGCTGCCGCATAAGACCCATACAGTTTTCCGCTGTCTCGGTCGGAGACACGGTGAGGGGATCCTTGGTCATGACCTGCTCGACCTGGGTGACGCGAGGATCGAGCCCTTCCGCCACGACGCGGCTCATCAGGTCGCGTTCAGAGAAAATACCTACCAATCGCCCATCACGCAGCACCGGTACGGCACCAATGTTACGGCTCACCATGGCTTTCACGACTTCGAACACGGTCTGATGGGCTTCGGTTCTATAAGTGTCCTGGTTAATGATCAAATCGCAAATATTCACTCATCCACCTCCAGCCGTGCGCGAATCGCTAATCGGCGCGAGTATATGCCCAAATGGCCACTCCGGGAAGAGGGAAAACCATGTATTTGGCGGGCGTGGCAGATTGAGAAGTCCAATGTGGGCTTGGACTAGTGACAAAAATGGCCTTTCTGAAGACATGCCGCCGGCGCTAACTCAAGTCGTTTGGGAGCAAAGCGAGCGTCCCCTTCACGTTAATTTCTGGTTAAATTCGGCCCATCCAATTGACCGGGCCTAGGGACGGCATTAGTCTGCTCTGGTTATGAGCACAGCCAATCTTGATCAATTGCGTCTCGCATACAAACGGGCTGTCGATGAATGGGTTGACGCCATTCGCGCCGAAGAAGCATTGGCCACACCCGATCATTCGATGATCGCCATGGAGCATTGGGATACCGCCCACTTCAAGGAGCACGACGCTCACGCAAAGGTAACGGAAGCGCGTGACGCCTACAAAGACGGGCTGCGGACTGTGAACTACGGCATCTAACTGGATTGGGATCGTCCTCCCCAAGATTTCGAGCTATCTGAAAAGAGTTCTAGAGCCGGCGCCGAGAACGCACACTAACCTTTCTGTCCCATAAACACGAAATATGAACAGGCCCAGAGGGCGGTGGGAATGCTCCCGCGAGGTTGAGTCGTAAAGATGATGTTGTAGTCGTCGGAAGGCTGCAACCCATCGATCACGGACGGTGAAGAGCGCGGATTCACCGCCGCAAGATAGGCGAGGAAGTGATAGAGGTCGGGGGCTCCGTCGTAGCCAGGAGCGACAAACGACAGTTCGGTATTCTCCCCGGCGAAGTGCCAGCTCAGCGAGGCCGCCAGCGCAATTCCGTCCTCGTAGCTTTTCTCAGGGAGAACTCCGGCAGCAGGATTGTCGAAGACGATGCGGAGCTTGCGTTCATCTTCACGACTGAACTCCCGCACTTTGAGCGATCCTGACTTCGCGGTTGCTTTCCAATCCACATGGCGGGCTGAATCTTCGGGCGCATATTCGCGAATGCGGTACAGATCCGACCCCCGGCCGCGAGTGAGAGTTGCGAACTCTCCGGTGATCAGCGGCAGCACTTCGAAGAACTCGTCGGCGGGTTCAACCGCTGGGTACACGATGACTTCACGGGCCAGCGGCAATCGGCGCGTCTTGACCAGAAAAGCGAACGGGAAACGCGTTGCCAGACCAAAAGCTGACTGCTGGTAGACCCCGCGGCGAGGAAAACGCAGCGACAGGTCAGCCTTGAGTTCGCTGCCCGCCGGAACGTAGGAAAAGTAAGCTGAGCCTTCAAAGATCCCCGGCGTAGGTTTTACCTCTTCCACGCGGCGCAGCTTGCGGTCGGGCAGGTTGATCCATTGTTCTCCGGGCGGGCGTTTCGATGGGAAGGTAAAAGTTGCGGGCACCCATCGCCAGCGCTTAGGGCTCTCCTTCTTGATGGCCACTACATTCACCGAAAACGACGGTAGCCAACGCCGTGGATTGCGCAACACGATCCGCCCCAACGCGGCACGGCCCGCGAAAACATGTTCGGGGAGACGGACGTCTAGTTCAAGATCCCGCAGCACCACCGCGGAAGCGACTCCGGACACCAGAATCGCGGCGAGCATTGCGGCCACTATGATGTAGAGCAGATTGTTGCCTGTGTTCAGCGCTGCGATTCCGATCAGCAGTACAGTGACGACGTAGGCAACGCCGATGCGGGTCACATCGTAGTCGAAGGCGTCGCGCAGGCGGGCAGCAGTGACCCGTCGGGCGAGATAGGGGACAGTGGTGAGGCCTACAACCACTGCCAGCAACAGAGCGGTCGAGGCTAGGATTAGCGTTCCCCACAAGCTTCCCGCTTCGCGCGTCACGGTCGAGAAGAGTGCGGCCGCGAAGGCTAGAACCAGTCCTACAATTGCCAGCAGGAAGCGTACCCAGACTTCAGGTATCTCGACGTGCAAAGCACGAGCCAGGCTTCGGCGTTCAGCGACGGCAGGCGACTTTGCAAAGGCGGGCATCTGGAGTTACTGTATCGAGCCTAGCACTGGGTAGAGTGAGCATCAATTGTCTCCACGGTGACGAAAGATTGTCCGCATCCAGTGGTTGGCTTTGGCAGTCGCCTCATCGGCGGAGCGGCCTACTTTGGGATAGCGCAGACGCAATTTGCCGAGCAGATGATGCGCCCAAACGTACTCCGAAGAGAGCATGATCAACCCGACCAGAAGCAACAAAATGCCGGGCAAAACCGGCAGAAACAGTCCCACGACTCCGAGCGCGATAAAGGCCCACCCGATTACCAGCACTACAGCACGTTTGAGGTGGGCATTCATGACCGGAGATGTGCGGTAACCCTATCAGGGAATGTGCGGTGGAAAATGAGGGGGCATCTTCCAGGCCTATGGTTCGCCGCCGCAAAGGATTAACAATAGCTTGTGCTGCGGGCACCGGCGTTGTAGCATGGCCGCTGCTTTAGAGTGGCGCGCACTCCCCCGGTGCGCAGCGAAGTCCGTGGTTCTGGAGGTCCAAGTGTCCGAATCCCGAGTCGTCCACCTTGGCAGCATTTTCGTCTGCTGCGTTTTTATGTGCACTCTAGCATTGGCGGCGGATCAGAAGTCGCCCACCAAGCTATCGGATCTGCCGTTTGAGGCGCAGAAAGCGATCTCGGCGGCGATCAAGCGCGATGTTCCTGCGAGAACAATTCAACGCTTCACGCTAACGGCGTCGGACGGACAGGACAAGGATTATTTCGGAATGTCGGTGGCGATAGACGGTAACACGATCATAGTCGGTACGGAGGGTTTGGACCGAAAGGAAGCCTACGTGTTTGTCAAACCGAAAAGCGGCTGGCAAGACATGACGCAAACAGCGATCCTCTCGCCGTCAGATGGTCAGAATGCGGCCGGGTTTGGGAGTGCTGTAAGCATTAGCGGCAATACCATCGTAGTCGGAGCGCTGGGCGAAACGATCAATGGAAATCATGCACAAGGTGCGGCCTACGTCTTCGTCAAGCCAGCAACTGGCTGGGAGAATATGACCGAGACGGCGAAACTGACAGCATCAGACGGCGTCGCTTCGTCCGAGCTTGGCACGGGAGTCGCTATTAGTGGCAACACAATCGTGGCTGGAGCGCCTGGCGGTCTAACCGAGGGTTATGGGCCGGGGTTACTTTATGTATTCACCAAGCCGACTGGTGGCTGGACGAATATGACACAGACTGCTGAGTTGACTACCTCTAACGGGTACGAATACGACGATTTCGGAGAAAACGTGGCAGTTAGCGCCAACACCATACTTGCCGCGATTTGTGGTTGCAGTCAGTTAGGTACGGCTTACGTGTTTGTTGAACCGTCGAACGGCTGGACAGATATGACGCAGACGGCGACATTGACGGCATCGGACGGCGAGATGGCGGACGGTTTCGGCGCGTCAGTGTCACTAAGTAGTGATACTGCGGTTGTGGGTTCTCCAGGTCATAATGTCAGTGGCGCAGCCTACGTGTTCATCGAACCTGAGGGAGGATGGACGAACGCAACCCAAAATGCCGAACTCGAATCTACGTCCTCTGGGATCTCTTTCTCGGGCGATGCTGTTTCTATTGATGGTCAGGTGGTTGTGGCCGGAGCACCGAACTCCTTTCACTCGGACGGGGCTGCACCGGTCTTCATCGAACCTAAAGGAGGCTGGCAGAACACGAGTAGCCCGAATCTGACCTTAGGCGTATCTTTTACCTACGGATTCGATGAGTTCGGCAGTTCTGTCAGCGTGAGCGGCATCACTGCCGTCGTGGGAGCTCCCGACGCACCTAGCTCGCCGCCATGCAAGTCCCGTTGTCAGCCCGGCCCCGGCGAAGCGTTCGTCTTCACAGAGCAGTGAGGCGTGCCGGGTTCTATGACAAGAACAACGCGACCGCCCGATTGAACTCCTCCGGCACTTCTTCGCACGGCAAGTGTCCAACGCCTTCCAGCATAAGCAAGCGGCAATTCTGAAACTGTGCTTTCAAATGATGGGCGGAGGCGGGCTCGACCGCGGCGTCGCGATCTCCCCAGATCAGCAACGTAGGAATGTGGCCAATAGCGGGAATTGCGGATTGCAGGTTTCTCATATCCTGCTTCCAGCTGCGAATCACGCTCAGCCCGTACTCGAATGAGCCGCGAGTACGCATTCGATCAAGGTAACCTTCCAGTGTTCCCGGACGGATGCGCCGCGAGTCGCCGAAAAGCCTCCGAAAGAAAAACTCTTGCAGAACGCGAAGCCGCGGAGCGAGTTGCAGGAAAACGGGCTCGACCACAGGGCTGTTGAGGAACGGAATCAGGAAGCGGCCATGAGCAGACCATGGGTTGGCCGGAGCAACCAGGATCAAGCGCCGGACACGCTGCGGCTCTAGAGTCGCTGCCATCATCGCCAGCGCTCCACCGTGAGAGGTTCCCAACAGATCACAAGAAGCGATGCCAGCCTCGTCCATGAAACGCAGCAGACGTTTAGCGCCGGCAGCGAGGCTGTAGTCAAGGTCAGACGAATGGTCCGAGAAACCTGTGCCCGGCAGATCTAGCGCGTAAACGGTGGATTGCTGGGCGAGGACAGGAATTGCATGCCGCCAGGAAAAAGAGTAGCCCATCAACCCGTGCACCATTACAAGCGCCGGGCCCGAGCCCGCATGCTGATAGCGGCAGCTCAGCCCATCGAGCTTCATGCGCAAATCTTCGATCGGGACGGTGGGTTGAGGGGAGGCGGGATTCACGGCGATTGCCATCACAGAATTCAAGGAACCAACTAGCTCTTGCGCCGCCTCTTACCCAAGAATTTCTTCAGTACACGGATACCCTTGTCCACGTGTTTTTCTTGCAACAGAAACGGCGGCAAGAATCGCACCACAGTGTCTTGCGTGCTGTTGAACAGAACCCCTTCTCCGAGCGCTTGCTCCACAATAGGACGGGCGGGGACATCAAGTTGTAGGCCCTGAATCAAGCCCCGGCCGCGCACTTCCTGGGCGGCAGCGTAGCGTTCGGTGAGCAGCTTCAGTTCCTGCTGCAAGTAGCCGCCGACGCGCAGGACATTTTCCAGAAGCTTGTCGTCTTCCAACACGGAGAGGTACTCCAGTGCGACCCGACAGGCGAGTGGCCCTCCGCCGAAAGTGGTTCCGTGTTGTCCAACTGCAATCGCCGATGCGAATTCTTCCTTCGCCAGAAACGCGCCCAGAGGCAGGCCGGCGGCGATGGGCTTGGCAATGGCTACGATGTCAGGCGTGACACCGAAAGCTTGGAAGGCGAAGATAGTGCCGGTGCGTCCCAAGCCACATTGGATCTCGTCGAAGATCAGAGCCGCGCGATGTTGGTCGGCCAGTCTTCGGCATTCCTGCAAAAATTCCACCGAGCATTCATAGATTCCGCCTTCGCCGAAAATCGGCTCGAGCACAATGGCGCAGGTGTTGTCATCGACAGCCGCCCGCAGACCGTCAGCATCGTTGCGAGCGACGAACTTTACGTCTTCGAGCAAGGGCTCAAAACCTTTGCGGTATTTATCCTGGCCGGTCAGCGACATTGAGCCAAAGGTGCGCCCGTGGTAGGAACCTTGCAGGGCCACCAACCGGCTTTTGGCTTCGCCTCCGGCGCGATGCCCCGCCAGCCGTGCCAATTTGATGGAGCCTTCAATCGCCTCCGTACCGCTATTAGAGAAAAACGCCCGCTGCATACCTGAGAGTTGGCAGAGCTTCTCGGCAAGGAGTCCCTGGTATTCGTTGTAGTAAAGATTCGATAAGTGAATGGCCCGCGCACACTGTTCGCGGATAGTCTTTACGATTCTCGGGTGCGCATGGCCCAACGCGTTCACACCCAGCCCGGCAACGAAATCCAAGTAGCGTTTGCCGTGGAGGTCGAAGAGGAAAACGCCCTTGCCGCGGGCGATTACGAGCGGATATCGGTTGTACGTCTGTAGGAGGAACTGGTGTTCCCGTTGAACGACTTCTTCGCTTGAGCTCATATTCAGAGAAATATGATTCTACTGGATTTGGTCTGATTCACTAAAGATGTGGGAAACAAGATAGCTAAGCGACCCGTAAATCAAATAGTTACCAAATATCACACTGCGGCTTCCAAAAAACATATCCTTACTATGGAATTGGATCTATAATATTGGAACTAGATGTTTACAAGCCACTTAGTGGCTATCCTATGAATGTGGGCGTGGCAGCGAACGTGCATAAGGCAGGGCGGGAGCCATCCAGCCCACGGCTGGTGCCGTCGCCGTCCATGAATAAGGACTTTCAAGTCCGCTCCACCGTGATCCTGCTGGCGCTACTGACCACTGCAGCCATCATTTACTCCGGGTATAACTTCCAGGCAGAACGCTCGTTTCAGTTGCCCACAGACGGCGTCTGGTGGGTAGAGCAGGGCGGCAGCCTGGTAGCCGCGCGCGTGGATGAAGGTGGCCCCGGAACCCGCGCTGGAATCAAAGTTGGCGATCACCTGACTGCGATCGATGAGCATGCGGCGACTACGACCGCAGCGCTCAGTCATCAATTGTTTCGCGTCGGCGCCTGGTCTAAGACCACGTACTCGCTGGTGCGGCAGGCCGTGCCTGTAGATGTGGTGCTGATTCCGGTTCCGGCCGAGCGCTCGCAGTATGAATGGCTGAGACTGATCGGCCTGATCTACCTTGGGGTTGGACTCTACGTGTTATTGCGGCGATGGACGGCGCCGGGTTCGACGCACTTTTATATCTTCTGCTTGGTTTCGTTCATCTTTTATTGTTTCCACTACACCGGCAAACTCAATCCCTTCGATTGGACGATTTATTGGGGGAATGTTGTCGCATGGATGCTGCAGCCCGCCCTGTTCCTGCATTTCGTTCTCACTTTTCCTGAACGACGCCAATTCGTGCGCGAACATCGCTGGGTGATCCCCGCGGTTTACTTGCCAGGGGCAGTGTTGTTGGGCGTACATGTCGCGGCACTTCAACTGCTACGGGCGAGCGAGGTTTTGCGCTGGAATCTGGACCGGCTGCAAATGGCCTACCTGGCATTGTTTTTCATCGCTGCCGCGGTGGTGTTGGTCAACTCCTACCGCTGGGCGGAAACTCCGATTCTTCGCCAGCAACTGAAATGGATTACCCGTGGAACCATTCTGGCGATCACGCCGTTTACGTTGTTCTACGTGATCCCGTACCTGTTAGGCACAATGCCGGAAAACACCATGAAGGTTTCCGTGTTGTCGCTCGGACTCCTTCCGTTGACTTTCGGCTACGCCATTTTCCGCTACCGGCTGATGGACGTGGATCTCATCTTCAAACGCGGCATGGTGTACACGCTGTCAGCTGCGGCGATTATTGGTGCTTATTTCGCGGTGGTAGCAGCGGTGGCGGAAGTAGTGCACGCCCGCGTTCCAAGTTCTGGTCCCATCGGGCTGGTGCTGGCCATTGTGATCACGGCGCTGGTTTTCGATCCGGTGCGGAAATGGATCCAGGAACGCATTGACCAGTTTTTCTATCGCACGCGCTACGACTATCGTAAGACGCTGATCGAGTTTGGCCGCGAACTGAGCGCGGAAACTGATCTCGACGAGATGTTGAGTTCCGTGGTGGACCGCTTGTCGCGAACGCTGCTGGTAGACCGCATGGCAGTATTCCTCTCTGGCGGAGAAGGACCAGTACGGTTCCTGCTCTCGAAGTCGTTTGGTATGACTCAGACCAGCGGGCTGGACTTGAGCTTCCTGGCTGCACCGCGGCCGGAAATCGGCGCGGGACACATATTTTTCGACAACACCCATCAGGTGCCGCGCGAAACTCCGAGCGCACAGCAGACCATCGCGCGGCTTGACTTGAATTATTACATTCCCTGCCGCGCCCAGAAGCAGACCGTTGCGGTGCTGGGTTTGGGGAAAACCGTGGAAGGCGATTTCCTTTCCAGTGAAGATGTCGAACTGTTGGAGACTCTGGCCGGGTATCTGGGAATCGCAATTCAGAACGCTCGTCTGTATGCATCACTGGAGCAGAAGGTCGCCGAATACGAGCGCTTGAAAGACTTCAACGAGAACATTGTCGAGTCGATCAACGTGGGCGTCCTGGCCGTAGATCTGGCCGACCGCATTGAGTCCTGGAACTCACAGATGGAAGTGATGTATGCGCTACCTCGCTGGCAGGTACTTGCGCGTCCCTTGAGCGAGATATTGCCGGCAGCCTTCGTCGAAGAGTTCTACCGGGTGAGGCAAAATCAAGGTATCCACAACCTTTACAAGTTCCGGCTGAATACGCCTACGGGTGAGAGCAGGATTGTGAATGTGGCAATTGCGCCTCTGGTCACGCGGAAGTTCAACGTGATCGGTCGACTGATCATCATGGACGATATTACCGAACGGATTGAGCTGGAGGCGCAACTCTCGCAGGCGGATAAACTCTCGTCCATTGGGTTGCTCGCCGCTGGCGTGGCACACGAAGTCAACACGCCGCTGGCGGTCATTTCATCCTATGCTCAGATGCTGTCCAAACAGTTGCAAGGAGATCCGCAACGGAGCGCGCTGCTGGAAAAGATCACACGGCAAACTTTCCGCGCTTCGGAGATCGTCAATAACCTGCTGAACTTCTCGCGCACTAGCGGCACCGAGTTCACCGAGGTAGATGTGAACCGGATTATCCACGACACGCTGGCGCTGCTGGAACATCAGTTCAAAACCTCGAAGATTCAGGTGCAGGACAAAATGGCGGCGCATCTTCCACCCATCAGCGGCAATGCCGGCCGGCTGCAACAGGTATTTTTGAATTTGTTCCTGAATGCCAAGGATGCGATGTCCAATGGCGGCACCTTGCAGATTGCGACTTCTAATGGCGAAGGCGTCAGCGTGGTGGTATCGGACACCGGGTCGGGAATCGCTCAGGAACACATCCAGCGTATTTACGATCCCTTCTTTACCACCAAGGCGTCGCGGGAAGGCCAGCCGCGGGGGACGGGACTGGGATTGTCGGTCAGTTACGGAATTATTCAGGAACATGCGGGGAAGATTCGAGTCGAGAGCCGTCCTGGTGAGGGCACGCGGTTCTATCTCGATTTCCCGCTGATCAGGAAGGCAGTCAATGTCTGAAGCCGCCGTCATCTCGCGTCCGGTGAATAACAGCCGCTCGTCGATGGGTTCGGTGCTGATCATTGATGACGAGGCCGCCATCCGCGAATCGCTGGAGACGCTGCTGGAAATGGAAGGCTATGCCGTCGACTCGGTCGACAGCGGTGAAATGGGATTGGCGCGAATCGGAGAGCACAGCTTCGATCTTGTGCTGCTCGACCTGGCGCTGCCCGATCGCAACGGCATGGAACTGCTGGCGGAGATTCACGCCCAGGATCCGCAGCTTTCCATCATTATGATCACTGCGTACGGCACGGTCGAGAACGCAGTCAGGGCGATGCAAGTGGGCGCGGCGAATTTCATCCAGAAACCCTGGGACAACGAAAAGCTTCTAGCCGATGTTCACGCGGCTATCGCCCGCCATCGGGCCGAGGAAGAAAACGTTCAACTCAAGCGCGCCCTCAAGCAACGCTATAACTTTGAAAACATCGTGGGCAAAAGCGAGCCCATGCTGAAGATTTTTGATCTGGTGGGACAAGTGGCATCCAGCCGGTCAACCGTGCTCTTGCAAGGCGAAAGTGGCACGGGTAAGGAACTCATCGCGAAAGCCATCCATTTGAATTCTCCCCGCCACGACCGTTCTTTTGTGCCCGTCAATACGGGATCGGTGCCGCCGGACTTGTTGGAGTCCACCTTGTTCGGCCATGTGAAAGGGGCATTTACCAGCGCAATCGCGTCCAAGAAAGGCTTGTTTGAGGTTGCCGACCGAGGCACGCTGTTCCTCGACGAAATCGGCACCATGAACCTGGACATGCAGAGCAAGATCTTGCGCGTGCTTCAGGACCGGAAGTTTATGCATCTGGGTGGAGTTCACGAAATCCAGGTGGATGTCCGCATCATTGCCGCCACCAATGTCGATTTGCAACAGCAGGTGCGCGAGGGCAAGTTCCGGGAAGATTTATTCTACCGCCTGAACGTGATCACCATCGATCTGCCGCCGTTGCGCCAGCGCCGTGAGGACATCCCTCTACTGGCCAACTTCTTTCTCGACCGCTACTCCAAGGAGAATGAGCTTGCGCTGCGGCGCATCACCACTGAGACTCTCCGTGCGCTGATGGCCCATGCCTGGCCGGGTAACGTGCGCGAACTGGAGAATGTGATCGAACGCGCCGTGGTCCTTTCCACGGAGGAAAACATCGGCCCCGACCTTTTACCCGACTCGATCGTGGGCCGAAGCGCGTCATTTCCCGCTTTACAACACCGTCCGGACGCTTCCCTCTTCGACATTGTGGAAGATGGCGAACGGCGCATCATTATCGATATGCTGGAGAAATGCAATTGGAACCAGACTGAGGCCGCTGAGCGCTTTCACGTCCCCCTCTCCACCCTCAATCAGAAGATCAAGCGGCTTAACATTGAAATTAAGCGCAGGGCCAGAGAATAGCCCAGAGATTTTCTTAGCGCACTTGGCGATCCCTTTGCGCACTTTGCGGTTAAAGCTTTACCGCAAAGAACGCGAAGGTCTTCGCAAGGTCGCCAAGCTTCCCCCCGAAACGAGCATCCACAACTGGGCTGAAACTGGGCTGCCTTCTCTGCTATAGTTCCGTGAGCATCATGCGATCTTGAGATGACGCAATGGAACTGATCTCTCCTACAGAAATCGCCAAAGAGAAAATTGAAGCAGTTCAGGATTTTTCTGTTCTGGCTGGCCGCTCTGTAGCCAACCTGTTCCGCTATCCCCGCTACTTTGCGGACATGATGCAGCAAGCCGACCTGATTGGAGTTGGGTCTTTGCCCATCGTGGTACTGACGGGGCTGTCGATCGGCGCCGAGTTGGCGCTGAATAGCGCCAATACGCTGCAGCGGTTTGGTTCACTGTCGTTGATCGGGCAGTTGGTATCAGTCGGAATGGTGCGCGAGTTGGGACCAATCATTACTGGCTTGATGGTCGCGGGCAGAAACTCTTCCGGAATGGCCAGCGAACTAGGTTCAATGGTGGTAACCGAACAAATCGATGCCATGCGCGCGCTGGGCACCGACCCGATGAAGAAGTTGGTGACTCCGAGGGTAATTTCCACTGTATTCATGCTGTTCTTTCTGACTATCATCTCGGACCTGCTGGGATTGTTCGGTGGAGGGCTGATTTCCACTTTCTTATTCAGAGTCGATTGGCGCCAGTATTGGAACAGCGCCTACCAGATTTTGATGTTCCAGGATGTGCTCATGGGACTGCTGAAGCCTGTTCTCTTCGGATTCATTATTGCCACTGTGGGCTGTTACTACGGAGTTTCAGCGCGGGGTGGGACACAGGGCGTGGGCCGGGCGACGACACAAGCGGTGGTGGCGTCGTCAGTTTTGATCCTTATGGTGGACCTTCTGACCACTAAGTTCTTGATGGCAATCTTTTCCTATCGCTGAGTCATGGCTGCGCCTCCCATCACGTTTGACGACCGTCAGACCTCAACCGAAAGCTCACGCTCGCCGGTTATCGCGTTTGACGACGTCTCGATCGCCTTCGAGGGGAGAACCGTTCTAGACGGGATTTCCTTCCAACTCGCCAAAGGCGAGACCAAGGCGATCTTTGGCGTCGCGGGATCGGGAAAGAGCACGATTCTCAAGCTCGCCCTGGGACTCATGAAGCCGGACTCTGGACACATTCATGTACTGGGCGAAGACGTCACCCAGATGCGGGAAGAGGATTTGTTCGATCTGCGGCGGAAGATCGGTATGGTCTTTCAGGAAAGCGCTCTGTTCGATTCGCTCACGGTGCGGGAAAACGTTGCCTTCCGGTTGCTTGAGGAGGGTGACGTCACGGAAGAAGAGGTAGAAAAGCCGGTACGCGAATCACTGAGTTTCGTGGAATTGGAAAAAACGGTGGACATGTTTCCTTCCGAACTGTCGGGCGGCATGCGGCGCCGGGTGGCCATTGCTCGCGCCATCATCACCCATCCGGAGATATTGCTCTACGATTCCCCGACCGGAGGACTGGATCCCGTCACATCCACGACCATTGTTCAATTGATTGTGAAACAGCGGGACGTGTACAAGACCAGTTCGCTGCTGGTGACCCACCGCTTGCAGGACGCCTTCACCATGGCGGCAAACTATTTCGACCGCAAGACCAATCAGATGCAGCCGCTGCCGCCAGGTATGCGCGGAGAAGTCCCGATGGGTTTCCTTATCTTAAGGGATGGCAAGATTATCTTCGATGGCGACGTGCATGAGCTGGCTGCGTGCCGCGACGAGTACATCCGCGAATACATTTCCTAAGAGACAAAAGGCGGCCACGTAAGAACGCAGCCGCCAGTTGTGAATCCTGCTTACGCGGCGGCCTTAACAGCTTTGCGCAGGGCAGCCTGGGATTGCTGGGTCTGTTTCAATCGCTCCGGCCCACCCTGAGAAGTCATGATCACTTTTTCCACGTTGCCGAAGATTTTGGGGTTCTGCATCTTTTCGCGCAGTTCCTTCAAGAACGGCTCGATCTTGGCAAAGATGAAAAACATCTCCCCGGAGAAACTGCCTTCCAGAAAGAGCTCCCGATTGAGCGTCCCATGCAGGACGAAGGAAGCAGCCATCTCCCAGTATCCGCCCACCTGACGCATCCAGGCGTTTTCCTGGCTACCGAGGGCGGTGGCGATCTTCAAGATTTCATCGGCGGAATTGGGCCAAAAACCCAGCCACCAGTTTCGTGCTTTGCGAAGTTCAGCTTCGCGCCGCAGGTCGTAGAGCTTGAGAATCAGTTCGGCATCAGCGGTCGTCGGTATATTGGACATGCAATTCTCCTATCGAATGTTTTGGGGTTGAATGGAAACTTGCTTTCGGCCTGACGAGCTTATGGATGAGCGCAAGACCGCCGGGATTCAAAATAAGTGAGTCGGGCAGAGGTCAAGACCCAGCCGCGGCGGCTCCCGGGGGCGCAGACCGTTCGTAGTCGCATTCCTTATTTGGGCAGGCAATCACCGGGACTGACTTAACAAACTTCTCCACCAGGAACTCATGGCCACAGCTCGGACACTTCTCGGCGAGAGGCTTGTTGGCGGAAGTGAATTTGCACTTGGGATAATTGGAACATCCGTAGAAGGTGTTGCCCTTGCGGGCGCGCTTTTCTACCAGATCACCATCAGCGCAGAGCGGGCACTTTACACCGATGAAGTTTTGCTTCACATACTTGCACTCGGGATAACCGCTGCAAGCGGTGAATTCCCCGTAGCGACCGTGGCGGATCATCATGTTCCGCCCGCACTTGGGGCAGGGTTCGTCGAGCGGAATATCCGGAACCTTCTTTCCCTGATCGAGACGGCGCGTGGTCTTGCAATCAGGATATCCGGTGCACGCCATGAACTGCCCGAAGCGCCCGCGCTTCAGCACCATCACCCGCCCGCAGTTCTCACAATATTCCTCCTGCGTCGTCTCTTGCACGTCGGCGGAATCGAGGTCCGGCAGATTAATGGGATTCTCTTTAGTGAACGTGCAACTGTTGGGATCTTCTTTGTCGTACGAACTGCAGGCGTAGAAAGAACCGTGTTTGCCCCACTTGATTACCAGCGGCGATCCACAGCGCTCGCACTTCTCGTCCGTGGGCTTCTCCATCCGCTTGATGTTTTCCATGTGCTTGGCGGCGTACTTGAGGTCCTTCTCGAACTTCTTGTAGAAGTCCGCCAACGCATCGGTCCACTTCTCTTTGCCTTCTTCGATGCCGTCGAGTTCCTCTTCCAGGCGGGCCGTGTACTGAATGTCGAAAATGTCGGGGAAGTTCGCCACCAGGAGGTCGGTCACTACGAGGCCAATTTCGGTTGGCGTGAACTTGCCTCCCAACTTCTGCACGTACTGCCGTTCCTGAATCGTGCTCAGGATGGCGGAATAGGTCGACGGACGGCCGATGCCCCGCTCCTCGAGCTCCTTGACCAGCGACGCTTCGTTGTAGCGCGGAGGAGGCTCGGTGAAGTGCTGCTCCGGCTTCAACTCTTTGAGCGTCAGATTCTGACCGGCTTCGAGCGCCGGCAGCTTGTGTTTCAGTTCCTCGTCTTCCTCGTCCTTGCCTTCCTTGGATTCCTCGTAAACTTTCAAGAAGCCGTCGAACTTCATGACGGATCCGGTCACGCGGAACCAGAAAGCTTCGGCGCCGGATTTGGCGTCGATATCAACCGTGGTCTGGTCGAACACGGCAGGCGTGATTTGCGAAGCCACGAAACGCTGCCAGATCAGTTTGTAGACCTTGTACTCATCTTCTTTTAGGTACTGCTTAATATGGTCGGGATGACGCGACGCGGAGCTGGGGCGAATAGCTTCGTGCGCGGCCTGGGCTTCTTTCTTCTCTTTGTAAGTATTCGGCGACTGCGGGAGATACTGATCACCGTACTGAGTCTTGATGTATTCACGCACTTCGGTCAGGGCTTCATTCGATACGCGCGTGGAGTCGGTACGCATGTAGGTGATGAGGCCGACCAGTCCTTCTTCACCCAACTCCACGCCTTCATAGAGGCGCTGGGCGATCATCATGGTACGCTTCACGCTAAATCGGAGTTTGCGCGAGGAATCCTGTTGCAGCTTGCTGGTAGTGAACGGCGGAGTCGCATTGCGGCGGCGCTCCTTGCGATCGACAGAGCGGACCAGCCAATTGGCTTTCTCTAAGGCAGCACGGATATTCTCGGCTTCCTCGCCATTGTGGACTTCGACCTTTTCCTCGCCTTTGCCGACAAAGCGGGCATCGAAGGCGGGAGGCTTGGGTCCGGCTAGATGAGCGTCGATCGTCCAGTATTCCTTCTTCTCGAAGGCCTTGATTTCGCGTTCACGTTCGACGATGAGTCGCAGCGCAACTGTCTGCACGCGGCCGGCGGAAAGTCCACGGCGCACTTTGTCCCACAACAATGGCGAGACTTGATATCCGACGAGGCGGTCGAGAACGCGACGCGCCTGCTGAGCGTCAACCAGGTGCTGATCAATGTCGCGGGGGTGCTCGAAAGCGGCACGAACTGCGCGCTGCGTGATTTCGTTGAAAGTGACGCGGCGAATACGCTCGCCACCATCTTCATCGTCGCCCTTGGCTTTCTTTTTCTTCTTCTTGGCCTTGGCGCCATCACCCAATTCTTCGGCTAGGTGAGCAGCGATGGCTTCGCCTTCGCGGTCCGGGTCAGGCGCCAGATAAATCTTGTCAGCGGACAGCGCCAGCTTCTTCAGCTTGGCGAGAACTTTCTCCTTGCCGGGGATGACGATGTATTCGGTCGCAAAGTTGTCGTCGGTATCGACACCCAGAGTACTCTTGGGCAGATCTTTCACGTGACCGAGAGATGCCTCGACCGTGAAACCTGCACCCAGATACTTCTGGATGGTTTTCGCCTTAGCGGGCGATTCGACGATGACTAAACCTTTGCTCAATAGACCCTCAATGAATGATTTGCTTTCGAAGCTAGCACGAATGTCAAGCTGGCAACAAGTTTCATCAGTAAGCTTCTGGCTCCTAGCTACTAGCTTCTAGCTGGCAACTCGCGCCGCGAAAGACGCCAGCAGCTAGAAGCTTTTCACAAAATTCTTCCCCGGCAACTGCTTCACTTTACCGGCCAGCTCCAGTTCGAAGAGCGCGGCGAAGATCTCGGAGGAGGACATTCCCGGCTCCAGCCGCTCAACGATCTCATCAATGTGGGTGGTTTCGTCGGCGTTCAGCAGGGCAAAAATCTTTTTTTCGTGCGGCGGCAGTTCGTTTTCCTGGAATAGAGATGCGGTTTGCCCAGCCCGCGATTCATCGGCGCCCGACGGCTGAAGCCTAAGTCGCACATCTGTAGGGAGTTCTTCCCACACGTCCTCCCAGGTGGCCACCAGCTTGGCGCCCTGTTTGATGAGCGTATTGGGACCCCAAGAGTTCTTGTTGGTGACGTTGCCCGGGACCGCATACACGTCACGACTCTGCTCCAAAGCGCAACGCGCGGTAATGCGAGTTCCGCTGTACTCGGCAGCCTCAACTACCAGCGCCCCGAGGGAGATTCCGCTGATGATGCGATTTCGAATCGGGAAATTCTGGGGCGCGGCAAACGTTCCCATGGGGAACTCGGAGATCACGGCTCCTCCCGCGGCAAGCATTTGATCCATCAGCCGCGCGTTCTCCTTGGGATAGGTGACATCCACACCGGTGCCGAATACGGCCACGGTCTTTCCCTTGCCCGTGAGCGCGCCGCGGTGACCTGCCGTGTCTACGCCCCGGGCCATCCCGCTGAAAATTACCAGTCCTCGGGTGGCCAGATCGCAGGATAATCGCTCGGCCATTCCTAATCCGTAAGGAGTCGGATGCCTTGTGCCTACAAGGGCGATTCCCGGCTGCGAAATTACCGCGTCATTGCCGCGCACATAGAGAATGAGCGGAGGGTCATAGATCTGCTTCAGTTGGGAGGGATACGGGGAGTCATCCAAAGAGATGACTTTCACGTTCGCGGCCGCAGCGCAAGCGAGTTCGTCCTGCGCAAGTTCCAGGGATCGTCCCGTGCCCAGCGATTGCGCGGACACCGCCCGGACGCCGGTGGCCTCCAACTCAGTCAGTGACGCCTGAAAAACAGCGTTTATGCTACCAAAGAACTCGACCAAGCGGCGGCCGCGGGTGGGCCCAAGGCCCGGTGTCAGAGCGAGGGCAAGCCACTGGCGGGTGGTGGTTTCGACGGTTCTGTCAGATGCAGCGAGGGTTGCGGACACGAATGACCTCCATCAGGCTTCTTGGCGCATCTATACACGGCAGCGGAGTGGAGTCAAGGTCAGATGAACATTGGGCTTTGTTAGAATGTTAAGTTCCCGAATGAAACGCCTGCGTATCTCCGCGATTTCCTATCTGAACACTGCGCCCCTGATGTGGGACTTCGAGCATGGGAGTACAGGTGCAGCCTTTGATATTTCTTACACTCTCCCGGCGCAATGTGCGGCCAGCTTGCGAGATGGAACGGCGGATATCGGCATCATTCCAGCGGCGGCATATTGCAGCGTTCCCGACCTTGCCGTCATTCCCGGAGTTGCCATCGCGTCACGACGGCCGGTGCGGTCTATTTTGTTGGTCAGTAAAGTGCCACTGAAGGATATTCAGACGGTTGCGCTCGATACTTCTTCAATGACATCAGTCGCGCTGACCAAGGTTTTATTTGCCAGATGGTGGGGCGGACAGCGAACATTTGCAGCGATGGCGCCCGACATCGAACAAATGCTGAAGCAGCACGATGCCGGTCTGGTGATCGGCGATCCCGCATTACAGATCGATCGCTCACGGTATATCACTTACGATCTGGCGGAAGAATGGATTCGCTTTACCGGCAAGCCCTTCGTCTTTGCTTTCTGGGCGGTGCGGCAAGCTGCCTTGCGAGAGGCCGTAAGTGATACAGACCTGGCGACCTTGTTTCAGCAGTCGCGCGACCATGGGCTGGCCCCGGAGAATGTGAATCGCATCGCACGCGAGTGGGCCCCTCGGCTGGGGTTAACCGAGGCCGCAGTAGGAGACTACCTGACTCACAGCATCCATCATTCTCTGGATGCGGAATGCCTGGCGGGTCTGCGGCTGTTCTATCGGTACGCGAAGGAATGCGGCGCACTCCCGCAAGTCCCGCCGTTGCAGTTTCTGGAAGTTGCCAGAGCAGCGGCCAGTTGATGACATCAGGGTTTTCTTTGCGCCCTTAGCGAAGCCCTTCGCGTACTTCGCGGTTACAGCCTTTTTACCGCAAAGGACACAACGTTAGGCGCAAAGATCGCGAAGACAATCTGGCCGGATGGGGCTCGGTTTGGCGCTTCGCTTCTGCGTCGGCTAGAATTGTCGCAGCAATATGTCTTTGACCAAACAACAAGCTCTAGATCTCTTTCGCTCAGATGACCTGGTCGGCATCGGCATGGAGGCCAATGCGGTGCGCCGCCGGTTGCATCCCGAGGGCGTGGTCACCTACATCATTGACCGCAACATCAACTACACGAACTACTGCACCGAGTACTGCACGTTTTGCGCTTTCTACCGCCCGCTGAAGGGGCCGAAGGCGAAAGAAGGCTACATCCTCGATTTCGAGACCATCTACGACAAGATTCGCGAGACTGTGGAACTCGGCGGGACTGGCGTGCTGATGCAAGGCGGCCTGCATCCTGACCTTAAAATCGACTGGCATGAGCAAATGCTGCGCGGCATCAAGCAACGCTTCCCACAAGTTCATATGCACTGTTACTCAGCTTCAGAAATCCTCGCCATCGCGGAATACAGCAGCCTGAGCATTCGCGACACGATTGCGCGGCTCCGAGATGCCGGCCTGGACTCGATTCCCGGCGGTGGCGCCGAGATTCTCGACGACGAAGTTCGTTATAAGATTGCGCGCTTGAAGTGTCTGACCGAAGACTGGCTCAACGTACACCGCACCGCCCATCAACTCGGCATGCGAACGACTGCGACCATGATGTTTGGCGTAGGCGAGAACTACGAGAACCGCGTGAACCACTTCCAGCGGCTTTATGAGTTGCAAGAAGAAACCGGGGGGTTCACGGCATTTATTCCCTGGACCTTCCAGCCGGCGAACACGGCGCTAGGCGGACGGCACTGGGACGAAGCCACTTCCGTCGAGTACTTGAAAACTCTGGCCATCTCGCGGCTTTATCTCTCGAACTTCCTCAACGTCCAATCCAGCTGGGTGACGCAAGGACTGAAAGTCTGCCAACTGGGTTTGCAGTTCGGTGGCAATGATGTAGGGTCAGTCATGCTCGAAGAAAACGTCGTCCGGGCGGCGGGAGTGACGAACTGCACTACCGAAGAAGAACTGCGGCGAATCATCCGCGATGCGGGTTTTAGGCCAGCACAAAGGGATACGCTGTATCGGACGTATTTCCTGAACTAGCAAGAGTAGAATAGACGTTTTGGACTGACTGGCTGTGAGCCGCTGAGGGGCTCCCACTCGTTCGCATGTTCCTCTCCTTCCAACTGTTTGTGGAGGTCCTCGCTCCCAAAGGCGTGGGCCAGTACATCCGCCAGCATTTTCTGGATAAGACTTTTCAGGGTCTCTATCACGCCAACGCCTTCGACCTGGCTTTGCTGATTCCATACTTTATCGTTCTGATCCTGCTGGCTTCCTACGGCGCGCATCGTTATGTGCTGGTTTACCTCTACTACAAGCACAAGAAAAACCGGACCACAGAACCAGCCTCACATTTTTCAGAGTTGCCGCGAGTCACAGTCCAATTGCCCATCTTCAACGAGCAGTTTGTGGTGGAACGGTTATTGGAAGCGGTTTGCCGGCTGAGCTATCCGCGAGAAAAACTGGACATTCAGGTCCTAGACGATTCCACTGACGAGACCGAAGCCGTTGCGCGGGGTCTGGTAAATCACTACGTGGCGCAAGGGTTTCCGGTAACGTATCACCATCGCGAGAACCGGGAGGGATTCAAGGCCGGCGCGCTGGCCGAAGGGATGAAAACGGCGAAAGGTGAGTTCATTTCCATTTTCGACGCCGACTTCGTTCCCCCGGAAGATTTCTTGCTGCGCACTATCCATCACCTTAGCGATCCCAAGATCGGCATGGTGCAGACGCGCTGGACTCATATCAACCGCAACTATTCGTTCCTCACCGAGGTCGAGGCCATCCTGCTCGATGGCCACTTCGTGCTGGAACACTCCGGCCGGGCGCGAAGCGGCGTGTTTTTTAACTTCAACGGGACTGCAGGAGTGTGGCGTCGGTCGGCGATCGAAGAGGCCGGCGGCTGGCAGCACGACACCCTAACCGAAGACACAGATCTTTCATATCGGGCGCAACTCAAAGGCTGGAAATTCATTTACCTTCAGGACGTCGAGTGCCCCGCCGAACTGCCGGTTGAGATGACCGCTTTCAAAACCCAACAAGCCCGGTGGGCGAAAGGGTTAATCCAGACCAGCAAGAAAATATTGCCCAAGGTTCTGAGGAGCGATCAGCGTTTTCACATCAAGCTGGAAGCCTGGTATCACTTGACCGCGAATCTTAGCTATCCATTGATGGTGGTGCTGTCTGTTCTGTTAATGCCGGCCATGATCATTCGTTTCTATCAGGGCTGGTTTCAGATGATGTATATCGACCTGCCATTGTTTCTGGCCTCGACATTTTCGATTTCCAGCTTTTATCTGGTGTCGCAGCGCGAGTTGTTTCCCGGAAAATGGTTTCGGGCGCTCTTGTATCTTCCGTTTCTGATGGCGTTGGGCATCGGCCTGACCGTGACCAATACGCGAGCGGTGCTGGAGGCTCTGGTGGGAAAACAAACGGCGTTTGCGCGCACCCCGAAATATCACGTGGAGACCAGAAAAGACAAAGTGCGCGCTAACCCTTATCGCCGCCGCCTGGGGTGGGTGCCGTGGGTGGAATTGCTGATTGGCTGTTATTTTGCCTTCACGGTTTATTACGCGATCGACAACGAGAATTACATCACGGTTCCCTTTCTGATTCTGTTTGTTTTGGGATATTGGTACACGGGCTTGATGTCACTGCTGCAAGGTCGGTTCTCCGGCATGTCGCTAAGCGCGGAAACCCATACCAAGCCCTTTCCGGTTGGAGTTTGAATTTCGCAGTTTTTGAATCTTGCAATCTAAGGACACAAAACAATGCGTAGGTTCTTGCTCGTAGTTTTGCTCTTAGCCCAGGCCGTATCGGCATTGGACCGCCAGCCCAACGCAGACTACCATGCCCGGCGGGTGGCTCTCGCGGCCAAGATCCCGAATGCGGGTATCGCGATCCTGTTTTCCCCGCCCGAGAGCGAAGGACCAAACGACGTCTTCACCTACCGGCAGGAAAATAATTTTTTCTATCTCACTGGATGGCCTGAGCCGGGAGCGGCGCTATTGATCGCTCCGGCGGTCGAGGCGAAGGACAACTCTCCCGCTCGTCCCTACACCGAGATTTTATTTCTCCCCGCTCGCAATCCCGTGCAAGAGAAGTGGACGGGGCCGAAGCTGGGAGCCGAGAACCCGAGCGCGCCGCAGCTCACCGGCTTTGATCAAGTGAAAGCGCTCGAAGATATGCGCGGCGTAATCTACGGCCTTCTCTCCGAACACAGGGCCGCGATTTACACCGACGTTCCGGCTGCGGGGGAAACCTCTAACTCGGAGGAGCCGTTCAAGTGGCTGGAGCGGGCCAATGCGTTTCCACTAGGTGGCCGGTTTCAGGACGTGCGGCCATTGGTGGAGTCGTTGCGCACGGTGAAGGACACAGGTGAAATCGAGCGCATTCGCAAGGCGGTTGACGCTTCGGTGGCAGCGCATTTCGCCGCTATGCACGCAGTGAAGCCCGGTATAAACGAAGGCGGGATTTCCGCGCTGATGCAGTATGAATGGGGCAAGCGCGGTTGCAGCCGGCCGGCGTATTCGCCGATTGTCGGATCAGGATTGAACTCCACAGTGCTGCACTATTCGGACGATTCGGCCACTATGCAGGCGGGAGATGTAGTGGTGATTGACGCTGCGGGCGAGTATTCGATGTACGCGTCGGACATCACCCGCACGCTGCCGATTTCGGGGAAGTTCACTCCACGCCAGCGCGAGATTTACGACATTGTTCTGGGCGCGCAACAGGCGGCAATGGATGCCTTCCAGTCCGGAAAATCGACACTGAAGGCTGGCCCGAACACGCTGCAAAAGGTCGCCTTCGACTACATCAATACTCATGGCAAGGACTCTCACGGAGATCCCTTGGGTAAGTATTTCATTCACGGGTTGGGCCACTACGTGGGCCTGTATGTCCACGACGCAAATGATTACGATGTCCCGCTTGCTCCGGGATCGGTGTTCACTATCGAGCCGGGAATTTACATTCCCGACGAGAAGCTGGGAGTCCGCATCGAAGATATGTATTGGGTCGATGCCAACGGGAAGCTAATCAAGCTGAGCGCAGGGCTGCCATCACAAGCAAAGGATGTAGAACGCATAATGGCCGGGAAGTAATCCCGACAGTTTGGTATCCTAGGCAACGTGCGAATGATGTGGTGGTTTCTGATTTTTGCCGGTGGGGCTGGAGCAGCCCTATGGGCGGGCATCGCGGCCTATCTTCGTGTGCGACGCCACATCAGGACCTCGACGTCTCAGGAAACGCACACAGAAGAGCGGCGTTGAGGGAAAGCTGAACGAAGGTGATATTCTGCCCCACACAGTGAGGAAATCCTAATGTTTAAGTCGGCCACGTCGCTACCGAGCCCGATGCTGCACAAGCACTCTCGCGTTATTGTCGCCGCCGGACAGGTGGCAATGGTCGTGGGTGCAAGCCTTTTTGTCGCTTTGTGCGCACGCGTCAGCCTGCCTTTACCCTTTACCCCAGTACCGCTGACGCTGCAGAACTTCGGCGTTCTACTGGTTGGTTTGACGTTGGGAAGCCGGGGGGGATTTGCTGCGCTGGCGCTCTATCTTTTCGAAGGCATGGCCGGGATGCCGGTGTTCAGTCCGACTGGTCCGGGCGGCGTTGCTCAACTGGTGGGCCCCACTGGCGGTTTCCTGCTCGCCTATCCCATCGTTGCCGGCATCGCCGGCTGGATCATGGAAAACGGGCGTCGAACCTTTGCTCGCGCCGCGGTCGCCAGCGTGCTGGCTGAAATTGCCTTGTTTGCCAGTGGACTTTCCTGGCTGGCCATTCTTACTCATTCGGTTTCCCAAGCGGTGCGTTGGGGGCTTTACTGGTTTGTTTTTGCCGAGGTAATCAAGATTATGATGGCTTCCGCGCTAGCCGGAACCTGGAACCGCATCCGTGGAGTTCGGTCGTGAACCCGATCGAAATCACTTCCGAGAAATCCGCCGGGAACGAGATTGGTCAGCCTTCGCTGATCCGTACCATCACGGTCGCACACAGTCCTGACTCCGATGACGCTTTCATGTTTTACGGATTGGCGACCAACAAAGTCCGCGTGCCAGGACTGCATTTTGCCCATACTCTCTGTGATATCGAGACCTTAAACCGGAAGGCGATGGAGGGCGTGTACGATGTGACCGCGATTTCATTTCACGCCTACCCCTACATTCAGGAAAACTACGCTTTGCTCCCGAGCGGCGGCAGCGTGGGAGATGGCTATGGCCCCATGATCGTGGCCCGCCGCGCGTTTTCGGTTCAGGACATCAAAGGGAAACGCATCGCCGTTCCCGGAACCATGACTACGGCCTATCTGGTGCTCAAGCTGTTCGCTCCAGGCATTGAAACCGAAGTGGTTCCCTTCGATCAGATCATCCCGCAGTTGCTGGAAGGCAAACACGAGGCCGGGCTGATCATCCACGAGGGACAACTCACTTACGACAAGTCAGGGCTGCATCGCATTGTCGATCTTGGCAGATGGTGGCAGAAGGTGACCGGCTTGCCGCTGCCGCTGGGAGGGAATGCGATTCGCCGCAGCCTGGGACCGGAATTAATGTCGAGAGTCGCGGCTGCGCTGCGGGAGAGCATTCAATATGCCCTCGACCATCGGGAAGAAGCCCTCGCCTACGCGATGCAGTTTGCCCGCGATCTGGATCCACAAATGGCAGACAAGTTCGTAGGCATGTACGTGAACGAACGCACTCTCGATTACGGACCCGACGGGCGCGAAGCGGTACGCCGCTTGCTGGATATGGGCTACTCCGCGGGAATCATTCCACAGGCGGCGAAAGTCGAGTTCGCAGCGTAGAGCTGTTATCCGATAGCCTCCTACTTTACTTCTTCCTTGAACGAGAACACCGGATCGATATCCACAGGGACGCCTGTGGCAGTTTTCAAGGTCGCTTTCAGCTCATCTGGCATGACATCGTACTTCTTGAACCAATTCTCGGCGCGCTCGCGGTCCCCGGTCGCTTCTATGGTCAAGAGTTCCTTCGCCAGATCGCTCAAGCTTGATGGCATGCGCGCGTAGTCGATGGCGTAGCGCCCGGACGATTGCCGTTTGATGGCACTGCGTTCGACCAGATAATTTAACTCCATCATTTCCGCCTTGGAGTGGGCTTCGCCGACGCCAAAGCGCACCGTGCGAAACATGCCCCCAACGAAGGAGGCGTAACACTCCTCCATCCGGCTCTTGGTCAAATAGCCGTGTTCGACCAGCCAGTTCAGACCGAATAGGCCGACGACATCGGCTTTAGCCTCTTCTAAACCGCTAAATGCCGGACCAATGGCTTCGCGAATATCCATCTTGCCGGTTGGAGTGCGCGCGTAGGCGGGGCCCAGTCCATGGGAAATTTCGTGCATGATTACACCCAGAACATAACCTTCGCCGCTGACTTTCGCTGCCTGCTCAGGCAGCATCACATGCCGGGCAACCGGGATGATGACGTAGTTCACCCGCGCATCCATAAAGTTCTTGAAGAAAATCTTCTTGCTGCCCTTCTGCTCATGGATGCGAGGATCATTGGGTAAATTGTCAGCCACAGCCTGGTAGCCGTGGGTCAGGTCGCCGGCCCGGTAAGGTGCGTCCATGACTTCCATAGGAGTTTGGAGACCACGCTTCGACGGCCGGTCTTCGGGAGCCAGAGGGAGAGCGTCCTGAATATCCGCGACGTACTTCTGAAATATTTCGAGCTTGCTGCTTTCCGCGGCATTGCGTACCAGCACCGCGGCACCATAGGTTGCCTTCACACCAAGCAACCCATCATCATAGGTCTCGTAGGGAGCGAAAATCACGTCCACCTTCGGACGGTCCAGATCCAGCCAAGCCAAGTCGCTCTTGTAATAGTCATCGGTGAGCAAGGCCTCGGCGCGGAGTCGCAGAAACTTACTGAAGGCCGGGTCATCGCTGAGCGCGGCCGCTTCGCGCAGCCGCAGAGAAGCTGGCTCCAGGAAGGCCCGGAAAACAATGTGATAAGGCAGACCCACCAATTCGCCGTCATGCCAGCGCACCATGGTGGTGGAACTGTAGATCGCTTCTTTCTTTTCGGGATGGGCCTTCACGTACTGTTCGATCTTATCCTGCGTTAAATCGGCCGGATAAAAGCCCCGTCCGGGTGGCATAGGAGCGGTTCCAACAAAGGGCTTATTTTCATCGAGCAAATCAAATCGCGAGGCGTTAATCCGTAGATAGCGGCGGAGCTCAACGTCACGCGGATCTCGGCTTCCCGCGAGTGATTGGTACAGTGTGAGGCCGTCGGGGTCCATCTGTCGCCAATAGATTTCCTCCAGGTAGCGCGAGGCATCCACCAACTTCTCAACCAATTTCACCTCGCGAGCTGTCAGGCCACCGGTTTGGAACGGCATTTCGACGCGGGCAAACTTCGCCACCCGGTGATCGAGGTCGGGGACAACCTGTAGTCCCGCGGATAGGGCACCCTTGGCAGCCGATCCAGTCATTGGTTTAGTTTCCTTCTGAGTTCCAACTGAAGAAAGCATAGTAGAAGCAAGCAGCAGAAAAACCCAGGGACCCGGTGTCATTTCGATGCTGATTCTAGCAGAAGCAATTACGCTAGGGTTCTGCTTCGTATCGCGAACCAACAATAACACCGCTATGATGTTACAGAATGAGCACGGCGAAGAGTTCGTATGAATCGCAAACCCTGCTGATTGATGCAGACGACACCCTTTGGGAAAACAACATCTACTTTGAGCGGGCAATTGCCAACTTTATTTCATTTCTCAACCATCACGAATACTCCCCCGAGCAGGTGCGCGAGGTTTTGAACGACGTGGAGCGGGAATGCATCGTCAGCCATGGTTACGGGCTGCATAGTTTTGTGCACGCCCTGGTGCAAACTTTCGAGCGGCTCGCGGTGGAACCGCTGACACCAGCCCTGCACGAAACCATCCACGGATTTGCTCGCACCATCGCTGGGCATCCGATAGAGATTTTGCCCGGAGTTCCGGAAACCTTGCAGTATCTGTCAGCGCGGCATCACGTCATGCTGATGACCAAGGGTGCAGTGGTGGAGCAATCCGGCAAGGTTGAGCGTTCAGGACTGAAAGATTATTTTGCTGCAGTGGAAGTGGTGGCAGAGAAGGACGCGCCCACCTATCGCGCGGTGGTTTCGAAGTACCGGCTCTCGCCTGATTCGACGTGGATGGTGGGCAACAGCCCGAAGTCCGACATCAATCCGGCGTTGGCGGCGGGACTCAACGCGGTGTTCGTGCCGCACGGCAATACCTGGATACTAGAGCACGACGACGTTGCCGAGCCGCAACCACCATGCCGCTTGCTGGTGGTAGAAACCTTCTCCGAACTGGCACGACATTTCTGAGGCCGCAATGTTCCCGATGTCAACGCGCCGCCGGAACCGACTCTCCGCAAAACTTATCGAAAGCCTGCTTGAGTTCAGAAGCGATGTCGGCGGCGTCGCGATGCTCGATGTCGCTGCGCTGCAACATGTGAACCAGTTTGCCGTCGCGCAAAATGGCAATGGAGGGAGAGGACGGCGGGTATCCCGTAAAATAGCCGCGAGCGCGCTCGGTGGCGGCAATGTCTTGCCCGGCAAATACGCTGACCAGCTTCTGAGGGCGGCTGGAGTGCTGCAGCGCCATACGTACTGCGGGCCGCATTCGACCGGCAGCACATCCGCAAATTGAGTTGACTACTACCATCGTAGTCCCCGGCTGATTGGCGATGGCGCGATCGACCTCTTCCGGCGTACGCAGTTCCTGCACCCCTACACGAGTCAACTCCTCGCGCATGGGAATCACCATAACGTCTGGATACATGCTTGGGCTCCTCGGTTAATTCGTTGCTCTTACATCCTAACCCAGGATTCGGATTGCCGCGGGACTGCTCGTATATATTGGTTTGATCCCCATGCAGATCCTGGAAAACGTTCCTCTGGCGCCGTTGACCACATTTAGAGTTGGCGGCCCTGCGCGCTACTTGCTTGAGGCGGCGACCAACGCCGAGGTCGCAGAGGCGGTGCAGTTCGCGCGTACGCAGACCTTGCCGCTGTTCGTGCTCGGCGGGGGCAGCAATCTGGTGATCTCCGACGCAGGATGGCCCGGCGTGGTGCTGAAGGTTGCGATCCCCGGGATTGACGAGCGAGGGGAGGACGGGAAAACACTGTTTGAAGTGGGCGCGGGTGTGGAGTGGGACAAATTCGTGGCGCGAGCGGTGGCACGCAATTGTGCGGGAATCGAATGCCTCAGCGGCATTCCGGGAAGTGTAGGTGGGACTCCGGTGCAGAATGTGGGCGCGTATGGGCAAGAGGTGGCGGAGACCATTGGGTCGGTGTTGGCGTTGGACACGAAGGACGGCCAGATTCGTGAGTTGTGCAACGAAGCTTGCGGGTTCAGCTATCGCACCAGCATTTTCAACACCAGCCAGCGGGGCCGCTACATTCTTTTGCGGGCCACGTATGCACTCGAGCCGGGCGGCACGCCGCGCGTGCACTACGCCGATCTCAAGCGATATTTTGCGGGACGCGAAACCCCGACTCTGGCGGAAACCCGAGATGCAGTTCGCAGGATACGTGCCGGCAAGGGCATGCTGATTACGCCGGGGGACGCGGATTGCCGCAGTGCTGGGTCGTTTTTCAAGAATCCCGTGCTCTCACCAGCACAGTTTGAAGATCTGGCATCCCGGGCTGCTGCCAAGAATCTGCAGATTCCCAGCTATCCGGCGCTGGATGCGCAGAAGAAAGTTTCCGCGGCGTGGCTGGTAGAGCATTCAGGGTTCAGCCGTGGACATGAGCATGGCGCGGTGGGGATATCTCGCAAACATGCACTCGCGATCGTGAACCGGGGTGCGGCAACCGCGGCTGACATCGTGGAATTCAAAGAAGAGATTCAAGAGCGCGTGGAAGACTTGTGGGGAATCCGGCTGGAACCGGAGCCAGTGTTTGTGGGGTTCTAAGAATGATGTGGGCGGGCTCCCGCTCTGGTTTGACAACCTTCTGCGCTAAAGCACGCAACGTAGTATCCTCCTGGCGTTCTTCAAGAAAGATTTATGAACAATCGCACCCGCAATGCGGTCTTCATATTTGAGGACACGCGAGTGGTCGCTGAGGGATGGTGAGCCCAGCCATTGCGATGCCGCGAACCGACGAAGACGAACTGGAACTCGTAGTTCGGGAACATGCCCGGTTGGTTTACCGAATTGCCTACGCTGCGCTCCGGAACCACCACGACGCTGAAGACGCCACCCAGGAAACCTTCATGCGGGTGCTGCGTTATCGGCAAAAGCTAGGGGAAGTGCGGGAGTTGAAAACCTGGCTGGCCAGGATCGCGTGGCGAGTGGCGCTGGGGCGCAGGGGCAAGAGCCGAGAAGTCGCGTTGGACGATATAGGTGAAGCTATCAGTAAGGTACATTCAACCGGCGCTACCGCGGAAGAAGTGGTTCAAGGAAATCAATTGGGTGCGGTCTTGCAGGATTTGATGGGTGCGCTGCCGGCGAAATTGCGTGATCCGCTTACGCTTTCGACGCTGGAGGAGTTGACACCGGCCGAAATTGCGGAAGTGCTGGGGACGAATGAAGCGGCGGTGCGCTCGCGAATCTTTCGAGCCCGGCAGATCTTGAAACAGAAGCTAGCGGCGCGATGGGAAGGAAAACATGGAGCGTAAGCATCAAGTGAACGATGACCTGCTCGACAGGGCGCTGAAACAGTATGAGGCGGGGGAGCCACGCGATGGACTGGAGGAGCGAATCCTGGCCAACCTGCAAATAGAACGCTCTCGGATGACGGCTCGAACCTGGCGATGGTGGCCGGTGATGGTTGCGGTAGCGAGCATGCTGCTGATTGGGACGGCGGTATGGCTCAAGACGAAGGCGCGCCCTGCAAGGTCGGCGATAGTTATTACTGGCGTGGCGACGGTTCCGGCTGCGAAGGAGATCCGAAGCGCGCTGGGGAATGAGGTTCGGGTCGCGACGGCGTCACGGCCGCACCGCCGTGAGAGACGAGTTGTGGCGGCCGTGGCGCGGTTAGAGCACTTTCCTTCACCGCAGCCGTTGAGTGAACAGGAAGAACTTCTGGCTCGCTATATCGAGCAATATCCTCACGAAGCTGTGGTTGTAGCACGCGCGCAGACTGAACTCATGAAGGAAATGATCGAACGGGAACCGGCACCAGAAAGCGCAGTTTCAGCAGATTCGCAGCAGGAGAATCGATAAGGAGAACATATGAACAGAAGGATCGCTGTAGTGCTTGCCAAATTGCTGGTGTTTACACTCTGCTGGAGCGCTTCTGCCAGCGCCGCTCAAGAATCAACGCCCCCGAAAGCATCGTCCGAAGCAACCGAGAAAGCGGTGAATGGTTACCGTATTGATTTTTCTGTGAATGAAATCGAGGACGGAAAGAAGATCAACACTCGCCAGTACTCGATGAACCTGACTGCGGGCGATGGCAACACGGTGAAAATCGGAACCCGAGTACCGGTGGAAGCCAAGCAAGGTGAGTCCCAATACATCGACGTCGGAACCAGTATTTGGGCGCGGTTGAAGGAACGGGACAACAGTCTGGTAATGGAGATTCGAGCCGAGTTCAGCAATTTTGCCACGCCGGATCAGGCAAATCGAGGGACCAGCATGCCGCTGTTGCGGCAATTTCAGATCAGCGCCAGCACTGTGTTGGTGGTGCTGGGCAAGCCGATGGTGGTGGGCAGCGTGGACGATCCCAATTCGAAACGGCAATTCCAACTGGAGGTTACAGCCACCAGGCTGAAATAGTGGGAGGCAGCCGCCAGTGCCCCAGACGGCGACCCGCTTTGAAAATTCCCCATGTGTTAGGGAGGGTGAACCAGTCCGGCTCCGGCGGCGGCCGCCTCTCCTTAGGCATCGGCAAGTTTTGCAGCGTCTTTAAAGATGCGCAGAAACATGGCCCGGGTCAGTTTCCCGGTTTGAGTGTTCTGGTTCGAGGGATGGTAAGAAGCCAGTAACGTCTTTCCGTCTGCCATGTTGTAGTTGGCCCCGTGTTGGAACAGATAATCGCGTTTGCGGGTGACGAGGCCGCAGCGCTGCAAGTAGTTGATGTAGGCGTCGAAACCGATCTTGCCCAGAGCCACCACGACTTTCAGACGCTTTAGGCCTTCCAGTTCACGATCCAGATAAGGCGCACAATTCGCGAGTTCCTGCGGCAGGGGCTTGTTGTCTGGCGGAGCGCAGCGAACCGCGGCAGTGATGTAGAGGTCGTTGAGCTTGAGGCCGTCATTGCGATCGGTGGCTGTGGGCTGATTGGCAAAGCCGGTATCGTACAACACCGGATACATGAATTTGCCGGAGGCGTCGCCGGTGAAGGGACGTCCAGTGCGGTTGGAACCGTGCGCGCCGGGGGCGAGGCCGAGAATCAACACGCGCGCATTGGGATCGCCGAATCCGGGGACCGGCTTGCCCCAGTATTCGTGGTCACGGTAGGCGCGACGCTTCTCGCGGGCGATCTTTTGGCGATACTCGACGAGGCGAGGACAGAGCGTGCAGGAGATGATTTCGGCGTTGAGGATGGTGAGTGGGTTGGGCATTTGCGGTTGGTGATTAGCGATTAGCGCCGGACCGTTGGGGCTCTCTCACGAGCGCCTCAAAGCGGGGATCACCGTGAAGCGACTGAAGGTCTTCATCGATGCGCATATGGTCGATGTCTTTGTAGCCATGATCGATGGCTTCCCGCAAATGACGAACCGCTTCACCTCGATCATTTGCAGCCGCGGCCACACACGCGAAGTTATACCACGCCAGAAAAACACTGGCCCCGGGTGTCTGGGTTATCTGTTCGATAGTGTCGCTAAAAAGCTTCCTCGCTTCAGGGTAATGATGGTTGTACACTAGGGCCGTTCCGAGCATTTGCAGGGTGTTGATGGTGTCGTCGTGCTGCGGCCCGAGAACCCGAAGCTGGGTATCGAAGGTGCGGCGGGCCATCGTTTCCGCTTCCTGGTAGTGACCTTCTTTGATCAATACGCCCGCGAGGCTGGCCTGGCTTGCCATGGTGTCAGCATTCTCTGCGCCCAGGACACGAGTCTGGTCGGCGAGAGTTTCGCGAAATAGCTTTTCAGCTTCTGCGTAGCGGCCTTGCCGTGCCACCACATCCGCCAGATTGTATTTCGACAGCAAGACATCGGTATGGTCGGGCCCGAGCGTGCGCAAGCGGACGCTCAGAATCTCGCGGTGCATCTTCTCTGCTTCCGCGTAGTGTCCTTCCGTGGAAACAACGTTGGCCAAGCCCTCCCGAGTGCGAATGGTGGAGGGGTGTTCGGGGCCCAGAGTGCGGAGCTCGATCTCAAGAGCCTTCCGATAGAGGGCTTCGGCATCGGCGGTGCGGGTTTCGCCGTAATGAAGATCGTTGGCAAGAGTGGTCATGGTGTCCGCGGTATCCGGGTGCTCGGGGCCAAGTACGCGTTGTTCAATGGCCAGCGTCTGCCGATACAGTTCCTCTGCTTCCACGTAGCGGCCCTGCTCGTTGAGCCGGTTGGCGAGGTTGTGCATGGTGGCGATAGTCTGAGGATGATCCACGCCGAGGACCCGCTGCTCGAGGGCCAGCACCTTGCGGTACATTGCCTCCGCCTCCACGATGTGTCCTTCCAGGCTGACGGCGCTGGCCAAGTTCGCCATTGCTCGAATGGTCCGCGGATTCTCCGGGCCCAGGCGGCGGGTCTCGATTTCTAGCAACTCGCGCTGCAGTTTTTCTTCGTCCTGATAGTTGCCCAGTTTTTCCAGAATGGTCGCCAGGTAGTCCACGTCTTCGAGCGTGATCGGGTCTTCTGGTCCAAGGACGCGCCGTTCCGTCTCCAACGTTTGGCGGGCCAACTTGTCAGCCTCAGCGTCACGGCCTTCACGATCAAGCACCCAGGCTAGCTGGTTCTGTGACTGCAGGGTCTTGGGATTCCCGGCTCCAAGCAGCCGGCGACGGTTGTCCAAGGCACTCTCGGCCAGCGCGTGGGCGTGGGAAAACAGGCCCAGGTTCACGTAGGTGCTTGCCATGGTGTACATCAGATCTGATTGCACCTCGGGATCCTTGGATAATCCCGTATTGATGTCATGCGCGGCTTTGTCGAGAATCTCCCGCGCGGTGACACTATTCCCCCGGGTTTCATTGGGGTCCGATACCCTGAACATGCCGACCATGAAGTCGGTGATGCGGCTTGCACGGTCACGCTCGCGGCTGACGCGCCGCACCTGTAGAAACTCGGTCACACCGAAGCCCGCTAGCAACAGAGCTAAACCAGCCGCCGCCGTTACTGCCACACGATGCCGCCGCACATATTTCGTCAAGCGATAGGTAGCGCTTGCGGGCCGGGCGACTACCGGCTCGTTCTTTAAGTAATGGAGAATATCGGCCGTAAGTTCGGAGGGCGTGCCATAACGGCGGGCGCGATCCCTCTCCAAAGCCTTGAGCACGATCCAGTCGAGGTCCCCACGCAGCAGGCTTACCAGTTCTTTCGGTCCGGTTTGCCGGTTCTCGGCGGTGGCAGTCAGCGTCTTGTGATTATCAACACTCAACTTGGCGCTGGGGCTGGGCGGATCATCCTCGCGGAGTTGGCGCAAAATCTCATCGAAGGGCCGGTTACGCCATTGTTTCGGATCAAATGGCATGGCACCGGTAAGCAGTTGGTAAAGGATCACGCCCAGCGAATAGACGTCGGTACGCGTGTCTACGTCCAGAACGCTGGGATCGGTCTGCTCCGGGCTCATGTAGCCCGGAGTGCCGGGTGTGGACCCGAGGCGCGTGACGTTGGTTTCATCGGTTGATTGTTGCGTAATGGCTTTGGCAATGCCGAAATCGATGATGCGGGGCAACGGCTTGCCATCCACTTCCACCACCAAGACGTTGGAAGGCTTCAGGTCGCGGTGAATGATCGCTTTCTGATGGGCATGTTGCACTCCTTCACAAACCTTAATGAACAATGCCAGCCGTTGTCGTGTGGTCAGCCGCTTCTGGTCGCAGTAGGTGGTGATAGGGAGACCGGGAACGTACTCCATCACAAAGTAGGGCTGGCCCTCGGGAGTGGAATCGGCGTCGAGAACCTTGGCGATGGTGGGGTGGTCCATGATGGCCAGAGACTGACGCTCGAGATCGAAGCGCTGCAGGGCGGAAGTGTCGTAGCGGCCAGCCTTGATCAGCTTGAGCGCGACTCGCCGTACCACGGGGGCAGTCTGTTCGGCGAGCCAGACTTGTCCCATGCCGCCTTCCCCGAGTTGGCTTAGCAGGCGATAGCGCCCGATCGAGCCCAGGTCGGGGGACGGCAAAACGCCAGCGGTAGCAGCGTCCAGAGTCGCGTCCACGCTGACGTCCATAGTGACGTCAGCAGGTTTGGAACGATGCCGGTCAGGCGCCGGCGCGGGATCGCCGTGAGTAGTCACGTTCCGGCCTCGCTACAGGGTTAGCTAGGTCTGAAAGGTTATCACTTCGTAGCAGCTTCGGTAAGGGTAATGCCAACGCGAAAGAGAGTGCAGGAAGCGAAATCGCGTTGTGGCCTGCGAACAATCGCAATTGCGCTCTGTTGTCGTCGAGGAAGTCACCCAACACCTTCCCACTCCCGGTTACTTTAGTCCCAAAATGAACCTCAAAATCCGGCGCCGGCGTTTGACGCTGCTCTCTATATATCTTTACACTCAAGACTGTGAGCCCCACGGAAACCTCTACGAATACCAAGCGGGAAATTCAGGTGGAAGTGCCTGCCGCGGAAGTTGCGCGCGAGACTGACACCTTGATTCAGAAGTATCAGAAGCTGGCGCGCATTCCCGGCTTCCGGCGTGGGCATGTGCCCGCGTCGGTCATCAAGCAGCGCTTTTCCGAAGACATCAAGAGCGAAGTTGTGGACGCGCTGGTGCCACGCTTCTTCAGCCGTGAAGCAGAGAAACAAGGTCTGATTCCGGTATCGCAGCCGCGCGTCTCCGATCTGCACATTCATGACGGCGAACCGCTGCGTTTCAAAGCCACATTTGAGGTTATGCCCGAGATCAAAGTCGAAGGCTACAAGGAGCTGCGTGCCGACAAGCCAGCAGTCGCTGTCACCGACGAAGAAGTTGAAGAGTCGCTAAAGGGAATACAAGAGCAGCGCGCGACCTTTACTGCGATCGAAGACCGCGCTCTGGCCGATGGCGACTTCGCGCAAGTGTCTTTGGACGGCAAACCCAAAGATGGCGAAGGCAAGCCAGTGCACATGGACGACATTCTGGTGGAGATTGCCGGCAAGACGACGATGCCCGAGTTCACCGAGAATCTGCGTGGGGCTTCGGCGGGAGATGAGCGTACTTTCGACGTTCTCTATCCGCAGGATTTCTCTGATCTGCGACTGGCAGGAAAGACTCTCACCTACACCGTGAAAGTACAGGGAGTAAAGCAAAAGAGCCTGCCGGAAATGAATGACGCTTTCGCCAAAGAATTGGGAGAGTTTGCCAATCTGGATGAAGTCCGCACAAAGATCCGCGAAGGCATGGAGGCCGAGCGGAAACAAGCTGCGGAGCGGGAATCCAAAGACAAACTAGTCACGGAACTGATCAAGCGTAATGATCTTGAAATGCCCGAGGCGCTGGTGGAGCGGCAAATTGATCTGCGCCTGGAACGTGGATTACGCGCGCTGGCGGCGCAGGGCATGAAATCGGAAGACATGAAGAAGATGGACCTGAACCGGCTGCGCGCAGGTCAGCGGGAGCAGGCGGTGCAGGAACTGAAGGCGGCAATGTTGCTGGAAAAGATCGCTGACCAGGAAAAAATCGAAGTCGGAGACGAGGAGATCAATCGCGAGGTCGAAGCGCTGGCGGAGCAGTCGAAACAACCGGTGGAAAGCATCCGCGCCCGTTTGACACAAGAAGGGGTGCTGGATAGAATCCGGAACAGAATCCGCAACGAAAAAACCCTCGATTATTTGTACCATCAGTCCGCGTGAGTAGCCGCTCCGACCCCCATCGAAGCCAGGTGCATTAGGGCCGGAGTGTGAAGACGAGTTCAAAGGAGCAATTTAATGCTGGTACCGATGGTCATAGAGCAAACCGGACGCGGTGAGCGGGCTTACGACATTTATTCTCGGCTGTTGCGGGACAACATCATCTTTATCGGCACGCCGATCGACGACAACATCGCCAATCTGGTGATCGCGCAAATGCTGTTTCTGGCGCAGGAAGATCCCGAAAAAGACATTCAGCTCTACGTCAACTCTCCCGGTGGCTCGATCACCGCCGGCATGGCGATCTACGACACCATGCAATATGTCAAGAATGACGTCATGACGCTGTGCGTGGGTCAAGCAGCTTCCATGGCCGCCTTGTTACTTTCGGCTGGGGAGCCCAAGAAACGTTTGGCCCTGCCTAATTCCCGGATTTTGATCCACCAACCCTCGATGGGCGGGCTTTCCGGGCAGGCTACCGATATCGACATTCATGCCCGGGAAATCCTCCGGATGCGGGAAATCACCAACCAGTTACTTGCGAAACATAGCGGACAGAAGCTGGATAAGGTAGAAAAGGACGTAGAGCGGGACTTCATCATGAATGCCCAGCAGGCTAAGGAATATGGAATCATAGACGATATCATCTATAAGACCGCAAAAGCCGCAGCCGTATGACCAAGCATTTGCCGGTCCGAGGGTGAACACTAAGGAGCAGGCTGAGTGAAAAGCAGAAGTGGCACTGAGGAAATCCTACGTTGTTCGTTCTGCCATAAGTCGCAGGACGCGGTCGCCAAGCTGATTTCATCCCCCAGCGATTATCCCCGAGCGTACATTTGCGATGAGTGTGTGGCGGTCTGTAATTCCATTCTGGAAGACGACCGGGCCTCCACGCCTCCCGCTAGCACGCCGAACCAGCTTCCCAAACCGCAGGAAGTGAAGACCTTCCTGGACGAGTACGTGATTGGCCAGGAGCAGACCAAGAAGAAACTGGCCGTTGCGGTTTACAACCACTACAAGCGCATCTACATGAACCGGCAGAAAACCAGCGATGGCATCGAATTGGCAAAGTCCAATATCATGCTGATTGGGCCGACTGGTACTGGCAAGACGCTGATGGCGCAGACCCTGGCGCGCATGTTGGATGTGCCCTTTGCCATTGTGGATGCGACCACGCTGACGGAAGCGGGCTACGTCGGCGAAGATGTCGAGAACATCATCCTCAAGCTGTTGCAAGCGGCGGATGGCGACGTCGCCCGTGCGCAGACTGGGATCATCTACATCGATGAAGTGGACAAGATCGGCCGCAAGGATGAGAACCCATCAATTACCCGAGACGTGTCGGGCGAAGGCGTGCAGCAGGCATTGCTGAAGATTTTGGAAGGGACCATCGCCAACGTTCCTCCTCAGGGCGGACGCAAACATCCGCACCAGGAATTTACTCCGGTCGACACGACGAACATCCTATTCATCTGCGGCGGGGCTTTTGTTGGACTGGAGAAGATCATCGGCCGGCGCGTAGGAAAGAAGTCTCTAGGCTTCCGGGCAACGGAAGAAGCGGAAACCGAAGATACCTCTAGCGCTGCCCGCAAGCGGAATTTCGAACTGCTCAGCGAAGTTCAGCCCGAGGACATGATCAAATTTGGGCTGATTCCAGAATTTGTAGGCCGTTTGCCAGTGGTTGGCGTTCTGGAAGATCTGGATGAGTTCGCGTTGATCGAAATCCTGACCCGGCCGAAGAACGCTATCGTGAAGCAATATCAGAGGTTGTTCGAGTTTGAGAACGTGCGTTTGAAATTCAGCGATGAAGCCCTCAAGGCGGTGTCGCGCCAGGCCATGGCACGCAAAGTCGGCGCCCGCGGACTGCGCATGATCCTGGAAGAATTGATGCTCGAATTGATGTACCATTTACCTAGCCAGAAAAAGGTCAAGGAATTCGAAGTGACACGAGAAATGGTGGAGAAGCGCAATGTTTCTCTCGCCATGATGGAAAAAGCAGGATAAGCTGCTAGTTCTGGCTTCTGCCAGAAGCTTAAGATGAATCGGACCGGCGTCAACCAGGAGCCGGCCAGAGTTCTGTTGGGAGAGCCAGTGACCGCATCCAAAGAGAAGTTCGAAACCAAGAAGTTGCCCATGATGCCTATCCGGGATGTGGTCATCTTCCCCTACATGATGACACCGTTCGTGGTGGGCCGGGAGTCAAGCGTGCGTGCGCTGGAAGAGGCACTGGCTGCCGACAAGAAGATTTTTCTGGCAACACAGCACGACGCCGGCGTCGACGAACCCAAACCCAACGAGATCTATCAGGTCGGCACCGTTGTCAACATCGTACAGAGTCTGAAGCTGCCCGATGGCAACATCAAGGTCTTAGTGGAGGGCATCGAGCGGGGCAAAGTTCTGCAAGTCACCGAGACCGAGGGGTTCATGCAGGCTTCGGTACGGCTGGCGCGGTATACGGTCGAAACCAATCCGCAGATCGAAGCCGGTATGCAGCGCGTGACAGCGCTGTTTGAGCAATATGTAAAGCTTTGCCAGTCGCTGAATTATGAAACCATGATCGCGGCCGTGCGCATGGAAGATCCGGCCAAGCTCACCGACACCATCGCCGCCAACCTGCAGCTTTCCATCGAAGAAAAACAGGAACTGCTGGAGATATTCGATCCTGCCGAGCGGTTAAGCCGGATCGGCGACGTGCTCGACATTGAGATTGAAAAATTGAATATGGACCGTACCATCCAGTCGCGCGTAAAGCGGCAGATGGAACGGGCGCAAAAAGAGTACTACCTCAACGAGAAGATCAAGGCCATCCAGAAGGAACTGGGCCGAGGCGAGAAGAGCGAGTTCGACGAACTGAAGAAGAAGATCGAAGCTTCGGGCATGCCCAAGGAAGTACGCGACAAAGCCATCCAGGAACTTAAGAAACTGGAAGCCATGCCGCCAATGTCGGCGGAGTCGACCGTCTCCCGTAATTATCTGGACTGGCTGCTGGCCGTGCCGTGGAAGAAGCGTTCGAAAGAGATTCGCAACATTACCCGCGCTGAAAAAGTCCTAAACGAAGATCATTATGGCCTGGAAAAAATCAAGGAACGTATTCTGGAATTTCTTGCCGTCCGGCAGTTGGTAAAGAATCCTAAAGGCTCGATTCTGTGCTTTGTTGGACCTCCGGGTGTGGGCAAGACTTCGCTGGGAATGTCGATTGCCAAGGCCACCGGCCGCAAGTTTGTACGCATGTCGCTGGGTGGAGTGCGGGACGAAGCCGAAGTACGGGGCCATCGACGGACTTATATTGGAGCGTTGCCTGGCCAGATCATTCAAATGATGAAGAAAGCCGGGACCAAGAATCCGGTCTTCATGCTAGACGAAGTCGACAAAATGTCGATGGACTTCCGCGGAGATCCTTCGGCAGCATTGCTCGAAGTGCTCGATCCCGAACAGAATTTCATGTTCGTGGACCACTATCTGGACGTGGAGTACGACCTTTCGCAAGTCTTCTTCATTGCCACTGCAAACGTCATGCACACCATCCCTCCGGCTTTGCAGGACCGCATGGAAGTTTTGCGGCTGCACGGATACACCGAGCCGGAGAAGGTCGAGATCGCGAAACAGTTCCTGGTGAAAAAGCAAATGACCCAGGCCGGACTGACGGAGAAGAACGTAAAGTTTTCCGATCCGGCGATCCAGGCCCTGATTCGTTCCTACACTCGCGAAGCCGGGGTGCGCAACCTGGAGCGTGAAATCGGCAACGTGTGCCGCAAGGTAGCGCGAAAAGTTGTAAAGGAAGGCGAAGACTACAACGTCGCCATCACCGATGAGAATGTCAACGATTTCCTGGGTGTAATTAAATTCCGCGACAGCCTCGCGCATGAACGCAGCGAGGTCGGCTTGGTTACAGGCCTGGCCTGGACGGAAGTCGGCGGATCCATCCTTAGCACGGAAGCCACTGTGGTCGACGGCAAGGGCAAGCTGACACTGACCGGCAAACTTGGCGATGTGATGCAGGAATCGGCGCAGGCCGCGATGTCTTATGTGCGGTCGCGCGCGCAGCGCCTGGGACTGCCGCGCGACTTCTATCGCAGCCTCGACATTCACGTACATGTCCCGGAAGGCGCCATCCCCAAAGACGGGCCTTCAGCAGGAATCACCATCGCCACTGCCATTGCCAGCGCGTTGAGCAAGATTCCGGTACGCCGTGATCTGGCCATGACCGGGGAAATCACGCTTCGCGGCAAGGTGTTGCCTATCGGCGGATTGAAAGAAAAGTTGCTGGCCGCGCATCGCGCGGGACTATTCGAGGTCATTCTACCGCTCGAGAATGAGAAGGATGTAGCGGAAGTCCCAGAAAACCTACGCAGTGAGATGAAGCTTCACTTTGTCGATACCATGGACCAGGTGCTTGCCGTGGCACTCGAACATCCCTTGCCTGAGGTAAGCGACGAAACCGCTCAACAGATTACGCCGCTTCCTCCGCCTATCGAAGGACCGACGGCGCATCAGTAGGGCAAGGAAGATGCCCACTTCTGCTTGACACCGCCCAACCTGCGCCCGTAGATTGAAAGCACTTTCCAGCCCAGTGATACTGCAGAGTTAATGCCAGGAGTATTCTGAGACCATGTCCAGTGCCGAGTTGAAGAACAGCGATGTTGGCTTGTTTCCTGAGCCCGCCGACCAATTGCCGGAGGGCCGTAAAGCCGGTATCCTGCCCTATCAGACGATCAAGGAATTGATTGAGACCGGACGGGTGGTGGGAAGTCCGGCCATCCCCGACGAGAACATTCAGCCCGCCAGTCTCGATCTGAGGTTGGGAGACATTGCTCATCGTGTACGAGCCAGTTTTCTGCCCGGGCCGAACAGCACCGTCGAAGATAAGATCAAGGACCTGCGCATGACCCGTGTAGACCTGACGGGCGCGGCGGTCTTCGAAAAAGACTGCGTCTACATTGTCCCGTTGATCGAGGAACTTCACCTGCCCGGCCACATTTCTGGGAAAGCCAACCCCAAAAGCACGACCGGCCGGCTGGATATTTTTACTCGTCTGATCACCGACCATGGGGTCGAATTCGATCGCGTGCCACCGGGTTACAAGGGCAGACTCTACGCGGAAATTGTTTCCCGCACCTTCACAGTCGCCATTCGAGCGGGAATGCGGCTGAGCCAGCTTCGTTTCGTGCGCGGCAATCCGGACGACTCCCATGACCGCGAGATCAAGAAGCTCGATCAAAAGCAGACGTTGGTTTACATGGACGAGGATAGTCCGGTAAAAGCTCGACTCGACCGAGGCTTGAGAGTCACCGTCAACCTGGAAGCCAGCGAAAAGGGCGAAGTCATCGCCTACAAGGCTAGGCGAAATGCTCCGGTGATTGAACTGAATAAAATCAACTACTATGCTCCTGAAGAATTCTGGGAAGCCCGCCAGGAAACTCCCAGCAAATCGTTGATCCTTGAGCCGAACGACTTTTACATTCTGGCATCGAGAGAGCGGGTGCGCGTCCCGGCTGAGTTTGCCGCCGAGATGGTTCCCTTTGACCCGTCGGACGGCGAATTCCGCATTCACTATGCAGGCTTCTTCGATCCTGGCTTCGGATACGGTTCTAGCGACATCAAGGGCACACGCGCGGTGCTCGAAGTTCGCGCCCACGAGGTTCCGTTCCTCATGGAGCATGGCCAAATGGTGGGTCGCTTGAACTACATGCCGCTCCTGGCGAAGCCAGACAAGATTTACGGTCTCGGAATCGGATCGTCCTATCAGCAGCAAGCGTTGACTTTGAGCAAGCAGTTCCGCCGTTAGTATTGATTTTCTCTTGCGCTAGTTGCATTATTGCTAAGTCCTTCCAGATCAATAGCGCGTGGGCATCAAAACATCGATGGAGTTCCGGGGTTTATAGCTGTGCGTCTGCTTTTAGACGATGCGTAACGTCCTCGCAACCCGCAGCATCAAAGCGTGACCGGGAGAAGCGAAGGCCGTTCCGGCAAGGGAAAAAACTTATGCGAATTATTCGTTCTGTTCGGTGGGTGGTACTTGGGTTGATGTTAGTGGTTTCGGTCTCGGCATTTGCCGGGGTGTTTATTTCGGTCGGCTTCGGACCGCCCGCGATTCCGGTCTACGTTCAACCTCCGTGCCCGCAAGTAGGCTTTATGTGGACGCCCGGATATTGGGGCTATGGTCCCGATGGCTATTTCTGGGTCCCCGGCACATGGGTCGCAGCTCCACAGCCCGGCGTGCTTTGGACTCCGGGATATTGGGGTTGGGGAGGCGGACTTTATGCTTGGCATGCCGGTTACTGGGGGCCAACGATTGGCTTCTACGGAGGCATCAACTATGGCTTCGGCTATGGCGGCGTCGGATACGCGGGGGGCTACTGGAGAGGCGGGGCGTTCTTTTACAACCGTAGCGTGAACAATGTGACCTCGATCCATGTGACCAACGTCTACAACAAAACAGTGATCGTCAACAACAACCATGTCGCTTTCAATGGCGGAGAGGGTGGCATCCAGGCCCATGCTACACCGGCCGAAGAGGCAGCGGCGAATGAGCACCATATCGAAGCGACGCCGGAACAAACCAAGCACGAAACCGCAGCTGCCAGCAATCGGCAACTGTTGGCTTCGGTGAATCACGGGCGGCCGGCGATTGCCGCCACTGCAAAGCCCGGCGAGTTTAGCGGTCGCGGTGTGGTAGCTGCAAAAGCGGCGGGAGCACCCTATAAACCGCCTGCCGCGCACGCTGCGGAGGCGAAGACAAACAACGCCTCCCGCCCTGCAGCGGCAGAGCACAGCGCAACCCCGGCACATAACGTCCCTCGTCCGCCGAGTGCCGCAAACAAAGAGGCTGCAACACGACCAGCAACCACATCGCGACCAGCCGCAGCAGAGCACAACGCGGCGCCGGCGCACAACAACGTCCCTCGTCCACCGAGTGCCGCCAATAAGGAGCCAGCTCCGCGACCCGCAACCACGTCGCGACCAGCCGCAGCGGAGCACAGCGCGGCACCGGCGCATAACGAAGCACCGCGTCCACCACAGACGGCGAAGAAAGAGGCGGCGCCTCGACCGGCAACTCCGCCCAAACCAGCGCCGCATGCAAGCGCGCCAAAGGCGGAATCGCACCCGGCGGCTAAACCGGCACCTCGGGAGGAAGGTCATCCCAAGGGACGGTAGTAATGTGAGCAAGTGGTTAAACTCGGCGGCTGGTAGCGAGAGCTACCAGCCGTTCTTATTTTGGTTCCAGAACAGGTAGAATTGTGTCCCGGAGTTTGCTGTGGAGCCAACGTCTCATCCCGGTTTCAAAGGCTCGCTTAAAGGCCCGGCCGGTCTGGTGGTAGTGATCGGTGTGGTCGGAGTCCTGCTGATCGCGCTTCCCGTCTATCGATGGTTCTTCCTGATCAGCGTCGGGATCGGATTGGCGGTCGCGGGAATTCTTTTTCTGTGGCACAGGCTCAGACCGATCCAGGAAAAAGACCTCGGGAACAAGAGACCCTTGGGACTGGAGTGAATTTCGTCAACATCTCATCCCATTTGCAACTTTGCACTCAAACACTGCAAACTGATTCATGCGTGTTCTCGCCCGATTTATGATGGCGGTCACCGACGCCGCTCACTTCCCTGCTCCCTCGTTCCCTGAAATTGCGTTCCTCGGGCGATCGAATGTGGGGAAATCGAGTGTGATTAATTCGCTGGTAGGCGCAAAGCTGGCGAAGACAAGCTCTACACCGGGACGAACCCGCAGCATCAACTTCTACGAGCTGCGTTGGCCGGGCAAACCGCAGCCGGAAATGATCTTCACCGATCTGCCCGGCTACGGCTACGCGAAAATATCACGTGAAATCTCCAGCCAGTGGCCAGGTTTCATCGAACCATACTTGAAAGAGCGGTCCTGTCTGGCCCTGTGCCTGGTATTGATCGACGTAAATGTGCCACCCCAGGAAAGCGACCGGCAGCTACTGGAGTTTCTGAGCCAGAGCGGGCGGCCGTTCGTGGTCGTCGGCACCAAGAGTGACAAGCTCTCAGGCAATCAGCTGAACAACTCGCTGCGAACCCTGGCGGCAACATTACCGGAAGCGAAGATCGTTCCTTATTCTGCCCGCACCGGCGCAGGACAGGGCGACCTCTGGCACGAGATTCGCGAAGCGGTGCGCACCTGACAATTTGTGAAGCCGAGTTTATCCGCTATCATTAGAACCCATGTCCTTATACCTAATTACCGGAATTGCCGGCTTCATTGGATCCACATTGGCTCGCGGGGTTCTGGCGCAAGGGAACCAGGTCCGCGGAATTGACAACTTCTCCACCGGCAGGCGCGAAAACCTCACCGAGATTCTTGGCCGGATTGACTTACGTGAAATTGACCTGCTGGACCTAAAGAGTGTGCAGGAAGCCTGCCGGAGCGTGGACTACGTGTTCCACGAGGCCGCAATCCCGTCGGTTCCGCGGTCGGTGCTGGATCCCATCGAGAGCAATCGCGCAAATGTGGATGCCACTGTCAACCTGCTAGTGGCTGCCCGTGACGCTAAGGTGAAGCGGGTAGTTTATGCGGCATCATCAGCAGCCTACGGTGATACGCCGACGCTGCCTAAACGCGAAGACATGTTCCCCAACCCGATCTCACCGTATGCTGTCGCTAAATTGACCGGCGAGTATTACATGACTTCGTTTTGGCGCTGTTACGGGCTGGAAACGGTTTCTCTCCGCTATTTCAATATCTTCGGCCCACGTCAGGACCCGACTTCTCCCTATTCCGGCGTCTTGGCCAAGTTCATCACGCAAATGCTGAAGCGGGAGCCGCCTGTAATTTTTGGCGATGGCAAGCAGAGCCGCGATTTCACATATGTGGAGAACGTAGTGAATGCTAATTTGCTGGCCTGTCAGTCGCCGGCGAGCGAAGTCGCAGGCCGCGTGTTCAACATTGCTACCGCGACGCGGATCGATTTGAATGAGACCGTTCATGTGCTCAAAAAACTCACCGGATATAGCGGTGAGGTGAGGTACGAGACGGAACGCGCCGGAGATGTTAAGCATTCGCTGGCCGATCTGTCACTGGCGCAAAGACATCTAGGATACAAGCCCACAGTGAGCTTCGAAGAAGGCCTGCAGCGCACCGTTGATTGGTATCGCAGCTTGTCCTGAGCCCCGCATTACCTTGGTTATCTGTGGTCTGATAACCCTCGCAGACTAGAGTGGACGAATGACACTTTCGTCCCTGCTGGTTTCCCGCGACTGGTCTGAAGTCAGTGTTTTGGAATGCATCCTGGGTGGCCTCCATATCGGTGTGGACGTTGAACCGGAACCGGCCCGCGCCCGCGCCAAGCTGGCGCGAACCAAGGTCGACGCCTTGATCGTCGACTGCGACCTGGCCGGCACTGCCGACTTCCTGCACGAACTTAACGACGACTTGAACACTGTACCCCTGGTCATCATAAGCAGCGCCAATCGACGCGATCGATTCAATGACAGCGACGCGACCTTCGTTTTCGAGAAGCCAATTTCCGTGGAGCAGGCGGTGCACACGCTTTCCGCGGCCCGCAACATGATTCTGGATGGCCGGCTCCGCTACCATCGCCAAACTCTGGATCTTCCCGTCTATGTGAATCTCGCATCCAAGAAACGCGTGAAGGCCAGTCTGCTGAATCTGAGTCAGGGAGGGGTTGCGGTGCGGCCCTGCCGTCCTACGCCTCTAAAGGGAAATGTACGAGTTGATTTCGCATTACCAGGAACCAAGTCAGGATTCAAGATTCAGGGCGAAGTGGTATGGAACAAGCAGGGCAATACCGGAATCCGTTTCTCGGAGATGACCCGGCGTATGAGCCGGGACCTGCAGCTTTGGCTGGCGCGGCAATATCTAACGTACTGACTCTCCCTAGCGAAATCGGGTCCGATTTTCTCCCTTAGACATCCCCCTGAGCGATCCACGTCCCGCCAGCTCTGCCAAGCGTGTTCCCGGCGTGGTTCGAAACCATAAGGAAAACAAGAATCCGTAGAGCAGCGCGAAAATGCCGCTAACTCCGAACAGCAGCGCGGCGGCAATTGTCCACGAGGGAAGGACGTCGATCAGAGTCAGTGATAGCACACTGAAGAGCAGAACAGCACACAGCAGCGCCAGGCCGTCGACCAGGCGAGCGAAGCCACTTGCGGAGACCGGCAGCCACAAAAGCCGAAGCGACTTTTGAGCAGGCGCCGGTGGTCGATTCAGCCGTATCGCAGGCCGGGAGGTATCGGAGAAAAGCAACTCTGCAGCGGTGTTTCCTTGCAGTCGCTGGGCATTGGCAAGAAACTGAGTAAACAACCACTCCTTCAGCAAGCGCGCGGAGCGCGGAGAAAACTCCAGAAGCTCGATGCCGCTTTGGCCCGTGGAATCGATCCATGCCACACGGCCCTCGGCTTCGAAGTGAAGGCGGGGATCGGGCAAATCCACCCGCAGATGCACCGGCTGATCGGGACAAAGCGGAGCGACGACGCGAGTCGCCATCCCGGATTCGCAGATATCGAGAAGGATGCCTCCATTGCTGGAATCTACCTTGACATACGCCAGATTGCGGAGCTTCTGCCGGTGATGACGCCGCCGCTGCGCCTCAACTGCTTCGAGGGTTACCGCCGAGCCGGAGCCATCCCGATGAGAGCGCGACCACATCTTTAAATCTTAGCGTTGTGCAGCGACGTACCTCAGTACCCGTGATGGTTCTGGCAGAAGTCGTGAGAGGATCAAGCAGTGCGGCGTGGTTCGGGTTCGGACTGAGGCTTGGGGGATCCGGTTCGGGCGTTGTCCCAAGCGATGAGGCGAGTCAAATCGTAGCTATAGGGGCCATAAGCGCGAAAATCTTTTTCATTGAATAGGCGCTTGATACCGCAACTGAGGCAAACCTGGTAGGGACGATCATGGGCACGAACCGGCCAACTCATCTTGCCGTGCCAGCAGCCGCGGAAAACCACTACGCCGATGCCAGCCAGACTAGTGGCCAACAATCCCAAAGGCCACCACCAACCCGACTTCTTGACTGCTTCACTCACCCGCCACAACCCTGTAAGTCATTCCAACTACACAGGATATTCCCATTTCGAACGCCGCGCAATGGGTTCGGAAATGCTTGAATCCGCACCACTTACCTTACGAAAGAACAATCTGCGTGTTCCCACCTTCGTGCCCGGCGGATATATTGCGGTTGCGCTCGGCAGTCAGTAAGTTACAAATTGAGAAGGTGTCGAGATAACAGGGATGAGGGTGGGAATCTTTCGTCACCGGACCGGTGCGTTGCAGTGACAAATTTTCTTTATTCTTGATTCTTGCCTGATTAGGATTGTTTTTCCGAACGGGGATTGTGGCAATGAGTGCGAGTCCAAAGACAGCCTTGGATGCTGGAGCGAGTGTAGTCACGCTGACCTCGACCTCATTGCGTGTCGCGCCTCCAACCACCTCAAGCGGTGAGGCCTTGCAAGCTTTGCTGGCTTTTTCCGCGCTGCACCAGCAGATCCGCCATCGTCGCCTCCGGGAGAAGCAGGATGGCACACACGCAAGTCTGGATGGCTGGCAACTGGAGCATTTCGTCCTGGATGAAGTTTTGCAGTTAGTGGCGGAGCGCGCTCTGGCAATCACGGGAGCGGACGGGGTGGCCATCGCTCTTGCTGAGGGTGACGCGATCCACTGCCGGGCCACAGCAGGAAAGGTAACACCCGATGTGGGCGTGCGCCTGGATCCGAACTCTGGATTTTCCGGGGCGTGTCTGTCATCAGGGCAGGTAATCCGCTGCGATGATTCGGAAACCGACTCGCGGGTGAATGCCGAGTCCTGCCGCGCTCTGGGTACGCGCTCCATGGTGGCAGTACCACTCTCGGCAAAGCAGACGAACATTGGTCTCGTGGAAGCGTTCTCCACCGAGCCCTACGGGTTCAATGACAGCGATGTCCGTAGTCTGACTTTGCTGGCGGAGTTGATTCTCGCTGCGCTGCGGCCGGAAGAGGAAGACAGGTTGGCGGAAATCTCGCGGCGTGTGGTGGCGCGAGCGCCGGTTGCGGCGAGCTTTCTGGTTCCAGTTGAGGGGGATCACGCCGAGCAAGATCCGATCAGTCAGGGCCACACTGAAGAAGATCGACCTGAGCAGAATCCGATCGCGCAGGCCAAATCCGAGACGGCTCAACCCCTGGAAGTTCACCCCGAAATACAAGAATCGAACATTAACACTGAGATCAAAGAAGCAAAGCCTGCTCCGGCGATTGCTACAGTTTCAGAATATGGGACGGTGACGAATTCTCGGCCGGGCCTGGCGGGGGTCGTGATCTTGTTCGTTCTTGTGCTCGCCCTGGGAACTGGACTGTGGTGGAAGATTCGTCAGCATAAGGCTTCTGTTGCTTCTACGCCGCAGAATGCTGCCCCGGCACCGACGAACCTTACGCCGACGCCACAGACGCAAGCAACGATCACAGAACCAACTGCTGAACCTGCCGAGCCTGAGCACGAAGAAAACGTCCAGGAAGCTCCAGCAACAACTTCCGGCGAAAAACCTGAAGTGACCGGCATCCGGCATTGGTCATCAGCGGACTCGAGTACAGTCGTCATTGATCTGCAAGATCAGGTGCAGTACGAGGCGCACCGACTCTCGCACCCCGAACGAATCTATGTGGATCTACCCGATACCCGGCTTGTGTCCTCACTTCTTAACAAGACGATTGACGTAGGCGACGCGCTGCTGCAGCGCGTTCGCGTGGCCCAGCCAACGCACGGTGTGACCCGCGTGGTCCTGGAAACCAAAGGATCGTCGAATTTTTCGGTGAGTCTGGAGCCGAATCCGTATCGGCTGGTGATTGAATTAAGGACGATTGAATCCGGGCCCAAGCCGCGAGCGAAGGTTGAGCTATTTGGTCCGATGGATCAGGGGGTGTCGTCCTCGCCGCTCGCACAGAACACGGGCAATGCTCTAGCCAGACCCTCACTGCAGGCCGGCGAGCCGAAGCTCCGCGTCGTGCTAGACGCCGGCCATGGTGGATGGGACCTCGGAACCGTGGGGCGGAAAGGCTTGCTGGAAAAGGATCTAGTCCTCGACATCGTGGAGCGCTTGGGCAAGCTGGTGGAGAACAGATTGGGGGCATCGGTGATCTATACCCGCACCGACGACAACTACATTGCCCTGGAAAAGCGGGCTGAAATCGCCAATCTGGCAAAGGCGAATCTGTTCCTTTCGATCCACGCCAATTACAGCGACTTTCCTTCCGCGCGGGGAGTTGAGACCTACTACACCAATACTTATTCGTCGGTACGTGCCCGGAGCCGCGAGAGCGATGATGCCGGGACAACCGCCGACGTCGATTGGACGAATGTCGATATCCGGGAAAAAGTTCACCAGTCGCGGCGGCTGGCCGCCAGCATTCAGCGGGCGCTCTATGGGACATTGTCGACGACGAATCCTGGGCTTCCCAATCGCGGCGTGAAGCAAGCGCAGTATGTGGTGTTGACGGGGACCTCAATGCCCGCGGTCCTCGCCGAAGTTTCATTCGTGAGCAGCCCCACCGACGAGAATAATCTCCAGAGTTCAAGTTACCGCCAGCGCATTGCAGAAGCGCTGTATCAAGGCGTTGCCCGCTACACCGAGGAGAGCCGGGTGAAGATAGCGAGTGCGGAGCGGCCTGCAGGACAGTAAACTCCCGAAAAATCAGGAACGCCACGGATCGTAACGGATTAACACTGATGAAGCGTGATCCGTGGAAATCCGTGCCGGTTAGTTCGGTGACTGCGCTTTCGTATTCTTGATCAGCTCCAGGTCGAGGGAGATCGAGACCTCATCGGCGACGGCAACACCGCCCGATTCCATTATTTCATTCCAGATGATGTTGAATTTTTTGCGGCTGATCTGAGTACTTGCGCTGAGGCCGATTTTCTCGTTGCCACGGGGATCGCGGATGGGCGGGCTCGGGCCGTCGACATCCAACATCACCTCTTGCGTGATGGCGTTGATGGTCAGATCGCCGGTTATTCTAAGTTTGCCGTCACCGGCAGACTCCACTCGCCTCGACTTGAACTTCATCACGGGATAGTGGGCTACATCGAAGAAATCGGCGGTCTTCAACTGCGCGTCACGCTTAGCGACTCCAGTGCTGACAGTACTGCAATCGATGGTGGCATCCACACTGTCCCGCGTCGGGTCTTTCGGATCGTAAATCACTGATCCGTTGACGCCGGTGAATTCGCCACGCACCGTCGAGATCATCATGTGGCGAACGCTAAAATGCGCGCCACTGTGGTTCGGATCGATCCGCCAACTGTTCTCCTGAGCGCTCAGGGATAAGGAACAAATCAGAGAAACGCCTAGAATTATGAGAAGCCTGCGCATTTTTCGTCCCCAATGAATTACATGTAGTTGTTTACTTCAGACCAGTGAGTTAGCCACGACAAACGTTCACGGTGCCAGCGTGATGAGGCCCCAAGGCCCACGGCTGACCTTCACCTTCTGGACTACCTTCTGGCTGGCAAGATCAACTACAGAAATATCGTTCGAAGGCCCATTGGCGGTGTAGAGGGTCTTGCCGTCAGGCGAAAGAGCGATGCCCCACGGACGTTCGCCCACTTCAAACGAACTGCTGACCTGGTTGGTTGCCGTGTCAATGACGAAAATCTTGTGTCCACGACCGGTGCTCACGTAAAGCTTGGAAGCATCCGGAGAGAGCAACACTGCCATCGGCTTAATCACCCCCGGCTGTCCCAGAGAGATGGTTTGAATGGCTTCGTGCTTCACCGAATCCACCACGGTCACCGCGCCGTCATTCTCAGCGTTGACGTAAGCGCGCGACCCGTCGGGCAGAAACGCAACCGAACGTGGACGTCGTCCAACTTTAAACGTCTTGAGAACCTTTCTCGCGGCAACGTCGATGACTGAAATCGTTCCTGTATCTTCGGAGGTGACATAGACAAACTTGCCGTTCGGTGTGAACTTGACTCCCTCAGGTTCTTCTCCAACCGGGAAGGTCTTGGTGATCTTCTCTGTGGCCACGTCGATCATGGTGGCCATCGAATCGTCTTCATTGGAGACAACGATGAAGCGGCCATCTTTACTGAGGTCGAAGTTTTCCGGGTCCTTTCCGCTTTGAATAAGCCGGAGCAATTTGCCCTGCCGCACATCAAACACGCCGATGCCATCGGCACTCCGGTCGGGAGGTGGCAGCTTGCTCTCGTCCACTCCCGGGCCGCCTATGGGAGAACCGCTCAGTGCCACATAGATCGTCTTTCCGTCGGGGCTGGCATGAATTCCGCGCGGACGCTTCCCCAGTGGAATGGTAGCAACCACCGCGAGAGTGGAACCGTCAATGACGCTCAGATCGCCGGAGTTTTCGTTGGTCACATAAATACGAAACCCTGGCTGGGGTGCATTCTTGTCAAGCGAACCGGCGGCGATGGTGAGTACCAGCAGACAGATCGTGAGGACTAAGAGTCGTGTCGGGTGATTCATCTTTCTCCCTTAGAAGCTAAAAGTCTATTGTACCGTCGCAGACGGGCAACGGAGATGACCACGAACAATGCTTTGGTTGGGTGTGAATCAGTGGCCAGGGCTGACAGGAACTCCTCCATACTTCTGCAGCCACTTCAATTCTTCCCGCACCTTGATCTTGCCGTGCCAGGGGTCCTTCTCGAGGCTGTGGCCTTCGCCGGGGAAGATGAGCAACGAACTGGGCACGCCCAGGTTGTGCAAAGCGTGATCCAGCAAGTAGGCTTCCGCCACAGCCACGCGGATATCGTCGGCACCGGTCACAATGAGCGTCGGCGTGCGAACTTTGTCTATCTGGAATACCGCGGCTTCGTCCTGATATCGCTGCGGAACCTCCCAGGGTAGTCCGCCGAGATCGAAGGCATCGTCGAAGCTGGTGTCGTCGTTGCCCCAGTTGGCGACGTTCTCCACAGCGCCCGCGCCGGTTACGGCGGCTTTGAAGCGCGTGGTCTGAGTGATCAGCCAATTAGTCATGTAACCGCCGTAGCTGTAGCCGCCGACGGCGAGATGCGCCGGGTCAGCAATGCCGTCTTCAACCAGCGCGTCCACGCCTTCCAGAATATCCTTGCCGGGCCGTGAGACGATCTGCGGCACCATCTGCTCGAGGAATTTGTCACCATAGCCGCAGCTGCCACGATAATTCGGCTGGAACACCAGCCAGCCTTGGGTCGCGGCCATGCGCTCCCAGCGATACCAATCAGCCTCGAAATGATTGCCGTCAGTGTCGTCCACATCGTCCGGGCCGCCATGGATAAGCACAAACATTGGCAGATTGCGGTCTTCGAACTTTCCCGGCGGATAGATCAACATGCCTTCGACTGTGGTACCGTCATCGGCTACCCAGCGATAGGGTTTGCCCTTGGGCAGATCGCGCTCCGTAAACAGCCGGTTGAATGATGTAATGGGCCGGGCGCTGGCAATAGCAGCTACATTTTCGGCCATATACACTTCGTTGGGTTTGTCGAGCGATGAATGAATAAATGCAATGCGCGGTGAATGCGCAGCGGTCGTGATTCTCTCGTAGGTGCCGGGCCATCCCGCAAGTTTGGAGAACGGTGCAGACGGATTGGCTTGGGCGTAAAGCTGCACTTCCGTGCCTAACCGTCCGGCGGCGACGACGCCGCCATCGGGACTGTCCGCATACGCGCCCACAGCGCCCTCGAAATCGGCTGCCCAGCGCTTGATTTCACCGCTATCAGCATCGGCCCAGTAAAGGCGAGTTTGCGTATCGTGGTACTTCCCTTCCACCGAACCGTACTCCACTTGAAAAAAGATGTGCTGGCTGTCCGTTGCCCAGCGCATGCTTTGTTCGACGCCCTGGTTTCGCGTGACCTGATGAGATGGACGATTGGGAGACGCATTGACCAAGTCCACGGTATAGATCTCGAACTCTTCAACTCTTTCTTCGCGCTGAGAGATCGACTCGGTCAGCAGGGCAAGTCGTCGGCCATCAGGCGACGGGTTCAGTGTTTGAATCCGCCACGGCGAACTGGCGAGAGCGCGAGCGCCCGGGTTCACGCCGGTGACGTCGTCCGACTTACCCTTCGAAGTTCCTCGATCTGCATGACGGGCCAGAGCGCCGGCAAGGTCAACGCTGAAGATCATGTCGCCCCGTTCGGCGTCGCGGTACTGAATGACGTCCTTCCATTCTTTTTTGTAGGCATCTTTTTGTTCATGAGTCCAGGGAATGCGGGTCGCGAAGTAGAGGGAGTGCGCGTCCGCCGACCAGGCGAAAGCGTGAATGCTTTCATCCCCGGCGGTCACAGGGAAGGCTTCGCCTCCAGACGGCGAGATGAGATAAAGCTGCGCCGTGCCGTCACCGGAATCGTCGCCAGAATCATTCCCGTTTTTTCGCTCGGAGAGAAATGCGATCCAGCGGCCATCGGGGGACCACTGCGGCGCGCTGTCGTGCCCGGACTGGGTCAATTGCGTGAGGCTGCCGTTCGCATTGTCTCGATAGAGCCAAAGATCGTCGCGATAGATATTCTGGTTCCAGTCGGCCCGCTCGGTCTTAAATACCAGCGAGTGCCCGTCAGGAGAAAGTTGCAAATCGGAAATATCGACCGAATCAAAGAACTCGTCGAGCGTCAGCTTGGGTTTGTCGGCGGCAGGGGAGAAAGTTGCTATGAGGAGCAACATCGTGCGAAGACGGTTTCTGTTCAGCATGGTTGAACAGAGGTATATCGCGACCGGGCAGGGATTGCAAACCCCCGAAATCAACCCCGCAAACGACAATTGTTACGGGTGAGCTACGCCCGGTGCCAACCGGAAACAAGATCCTTAATTGAGTATGTTGACAAGGCGAGAGCGCCGCGGCTGGAAAGGGCGGTCAGTGATTTGGCCTTCGAAACGCGATGCCCAGCGGCCAGGAAGCGTGGTCGCGCACGAGGGACAACGCCCATCCGGCGTGAGGTGATAATCCTCCACAAAATAACTGTGTCGGCGGATCAATGGGTCGCCACACTTCTGGCAGCATGTGTTCTCATGTTCGCCGACCATACCGGGCAAATTGCCGGCATAAACGTAGCGTAAGCCAGCTTTCTTTCCGATCTCCGCTGCGCGCAGAAGGTCTGCCGGCCGGGTGTTGTCCGGATCCTCCATTTTGTAATCTTTGTGAAAAGCCGTCACATGCCATGGAATGTCCGGAGACACGCTAGCAAGAAATTCAGCTAACCCATGCAACTCGTCTTCGGAATCGTTGAAGCCGGGAATCAGCAGGGTGACGATTTCCAGCCAAATACCCATCTGATGCAAGCTGCGGATAGTTTCGAGAATCGGGCCGATGCGTCCGCCGAGCTGGTGATAGTGGCGGTCGTCAAAACTCTTGAGGTCCACTTTGTAGAGATCGATCCAGGGACGCAGGTATTCGAGGACTTGAGGTGTTCCGTTACCGTTCGAAACAAATCCGGTCACCAGTCCAGCGGCCTTGGCTTCCTTGAAGACAGCCACGGCCCATTCGCTGGTAATCAGCGGCTCGTTGTAAGTGCTGACCAGCACTTTCGCACCCTGGCGGAGGGCGTCTTGCACCAGCGCTTCGGGTGAAGCTTCGAGCGGTGGAGAAACGGCATCGGGATCGCGCAACGCTTGCGAGGTTACCCAGTTCTGACAGTACCCGCAGTGCAGGTCGCATCCCAACATGCCGAAGCTATACGCCAGCGCCCCAGGGTAGGCGTGAAAGAACGGCTTTTTCTCGATGGGATCGCACTGCACTCCGCCCACATAGCCCCAAGGCACATAGAGAGTTCCACCCTGGTTGTAGCGCACCTTGCATACACCCGGTTGGCCGTCTGGGATGGGACAGCAATGTCCACAGGCATAGCAGCGCACGCGATTGCGGTCTAGCTTTTCGTAAAGCTCGCCTTCGCGGACGTTCTGGTAAACGATGTCGCGTAGGGTCGGCACGGAACGCCTCTCTTGTGATTCTAAACCTCTCGCGCGGGGGCCTTTACTGCAAGGTGGACTGGGTTTTTGCCGGATGCTGCGCTGTCCAGTCACTTGCTTCCTTCCGAGCCACAGCAATCTGGCTCGGGGTTAGACGTGAAGCGAGCAGCACAATCCGCGACTTACTGGTTGCGTCTCCGCCCGCCTGCGCCAGATAGGTCCAGAAATATGCGCGGACAGGATCGGCCGGTACGCCGCGGCCCGCCCAGTAGCAGTCACCCAACATGGCCTGAGCCGCAACGTTTCCCTGCTCGGCAGCTAGGGAAAACCAGCGCACAGCCTGCCCATAGTCCTGCGGGACTTGGTCGCCCGTCCAGTAACGCTCACCGATATCAAACTGCGCGACAGGGTCGCCGCCAGCAGACAGCTTTTGCAGTGCCTCCAGCTTGGAGACTGAAGCCGCGGGTGGCGCGGCTGCTTGCGGCGGCGCTGCAGAACCACCATCGCTGCGACTGATTGTGCTCCAATACTGCATCATCCAACGCTGCTTCACCCACGGCTGCGACGCCCACAGCAACGCAAGGAGAGCGACCGCTAGGCTTACTAGGAGAACGTTGCGGGAGGGGGAGAGTTGAAGAATGGGAAGATCGGCTGGAGTCTCCACCGGGAATTCGTCGTCAACACTGGCTGTGGAGGTTACGGGAGACGCCGACTCCGGGAGGCTGGCACGCAGTACCGCCGCGGAAACCACTTCGGTCAAGTGCTGCACCGCGAGCTCGTGATCGGGTTGAAAAATATCAGGAAGGGGAGAAAAAACTTCGATGAGTCCAATGACCAGGCCCCGAGAGCGAATGGGTGCGGCGATCATGGAGCGGATGCCGAGGGCACGGCAGCTCTCGCGATCAACCCGGGAATCGGTTTCCGAATCGTCACAGCGCAGCAGCATGCCGGAGCGCACACATTCTCCCGAAAAACCTGAGCCAACTCGCAGGCGCACACCCACTGGGGGAGCATTGGGACCGGCCGTCGCCCGGCAGATCATGTCGGCTCCGTCAGTCAGACCGATGGCCGCCGCAGTCGATCGCGTGAAAGTCTGCGCCCGGCGCGAGATCAATTGCAATGCGGCATCAAGATCAGAGCCAAGCGATTCCACTTCCTTTCTTACCGCTGCCAGTGCGGTAAGAATGGAAGTATGGTCAGGTTCGATTTCTCCCCACGGATCTGGTTGTTCTACTCGGGTTTCGGCAGCTTGATCGGCGCAACCCGCCAGCGCATCGGCGAAGAGCCACTTCTTAAGGGATTGGAGCGATTCAGGAGGTAGTTCGAGAAAGTGCACACCGGCACGCCCATGGGCATCCGACCAGATCACGGTTCCGGTGGTCTGGATTGAGGTGTCAGTTTCCGGGAGATCGAGAAACAGGGTCTCTTCGTGCCCGGCTTCAAGCGGCGGTGCAGTTTGAATTGCCATACCATCTTCGCTGAGATCGACGATCTCGCAGAGATCCGGATTTGGGTGCTGGGCGGGGTTTAACCCGACGTAAGCCGGAAGGTGAAGTTTGTGGCGCACACGCCTCCGGCGCTCCGCCTGAGGATGCGTGGTTAGCTGGCCAATCTCCGCCGGATTAGGCACGAGGGACGACATACTACTGTTGAGTACATCTTACTCCAGCGGGGTGCGGGAGCCTCACGTGGTTCTTGAAACCTTTGTCGGATCTCAGTTCCCAGTTCTTAGATTGGACAGGCGGGAGATGGCAGCCACCATCATGCTCGAAAGCAGTTGCATGGTGGCAACGTCACGATGGTCGAATGCGTTAGGGGCAGCGGAGAGAACCTCAAATACGCCCAGAGTACGGCGGAAGTGGCGCAATGGAGCTGCCAGGATGGAACGCACGCCCAATCGGCGGCAGCTTGCGAGGTCAACGCAGGGATTTCGTTCCGCATCATGGCAAAGAACTACTTCGCCGGTGCGAACGCAATCGGCGGAAATTCCGGAATCGGTTTGCAGGCGAACACCTAGATCCGGAGCGGTTCGGCCAGTGCGGGCGCGGCACACAATTTCGTCACCATGGCGTAAGGCGATGGCTGCGCCGGTGGCTCCAGTCAAAGATTGGGCACGTTCGGCAATGACGCTGATTGCGGGTTCCAGATCGATTTCTCCGGGATGGATCTCATGATGGTGCGCGCGCACCATGCCCGGGAGAGAATGGGGGCCTGTGGTTCGGGCGTGACTTCGCGAAGGAGCGAGGGTGGCAAACGATACCGGCAGGCGAGTATCAGAACTGGACGCAGGAACGGTGCGGAGAAGTTCACGTACCAGACGATCAAGCTCAGCGTCGGCGATCAGGTGTGCCGTCTGCTGCCCGCGTAGCGATCCCCCGAGCACTCGAGACAAACTCATCACCGCCCGGCTGCCGCAAGCCAGACAACAAGGCGTGTTGTTCTTGCTGATCAACTCACATTCGACACAGAACACCGCAGTTTGTAGCTCGATGAAGCTGATGTCCTGACCGGTGAGTTGTTCTGCCATCGTTGAAGCTGATCCTCCAGCAGCGCAGCAAAGCAAGAAAAGTAAATGGCACCCACCGGGGCAGAAAGTGGCAGAGCTGGTTCAGGCTGTGGATAATCGGGTCGACGCGGTCGCGACCTCGCGCTCGAGGTGACAGTAGTTCTAAGCAGTTTGTCCCGCGACGGGCACCGTAGCCGCCACATGTTAAGATTCGATTGAAGGCCAATATTCTTGAAAAAATGACTGCCACCATTACAACGTCTGCCAACGTGTTTTCCGCTCTGAAGGGCAAAATTGAAGAGAAACGCGCCGCGGTTGCAATTATTGGTCTAGGTTATGTGGGCTTGCCGTTGGCCTTGCTCTATAGCGAACAGAAGTTTCCCGTCACCGGGTTCGATATCGATCCCCGCAAGGTAACCACTCTCGACCAGGGTGGGTCGTACATCGTTCGTATTTCGGCCGCCGATATTAAGGCTGCCAAAGCACAGGGCTTCAGCGCCACGGCTGATTATTCGCGGTTGCGAGAAATGGACGCAATCATCATTTGCGTGCCCACGCCGCTGAACGAATATCATGAGCCCGACTTGAGCTATATCACCGACACCGCCAAGGCTATTGCTCCGCATTTACGCGCCGGGCATCTGGTGATCCTGGAAAGTACGACTTATCCCGGCACCACGGAAGAAGTTTTGATCCCGATTTTGGAGAAGGGCAACCGGCATGGACTGAAAGCTTCGCGCGGCGGCCATTCCGATGCAGCGGAGTTCTACGTCGCCTTCTCTCCCGAACGGGAGGACCCGGGCAACACGACCGTGGCGCGACGCGACATCCCCAAAGTAGTAGGAGGACTGGATGCCCATGCATCCGATTTGTCGGCCGCGCTGTACAGTGCGATTTTCAATCGCGTGGTAAGAGTTTCCTCGCCCGCAGCGGCGGAAATGACCAAGCTGCTGGAGAACATTTACCGCTGCGTAAACATTGCGCTGGTGAATGAACTCAAGCTGTTGTCGCTGCGGATGGGGATTGATATCTGGGAAGTAATTGAAGCCGCCGCCACCAAACCGTTTGGCTTCCAGCCGTTTTATCCCGGCCCCGGACTGGGTGGTCACTGCATTCCAGTGGATCCTTTTTACCTTTCCTGGAAAGCCAAGGAGTGGGATTTCCGCACCCGGTTTATTGAACTGGCGGGCGAGATCAACACCAACATGCCATACCACGTGCTTGAGTCCGTGGTCAAAGCGCTGAACCAGCAGAAGAAGGCTTTAAACGGATCGCGGGTCTTGGTGTTGGGTGTGGCCTATAAGAAGGACATCGACGATCTGCGTGAGTCGCCCTCTCTGGTGATTATCGAATTGCTGCAAAAGGAAGGCGCTCAGGTCAGCTACAACGACCCGTACTTCGCGACTGTGGGCAAAGGCCGCAAGTACGACCTGCAAATGAAGTGTACGCCGCTCGATAATCTCGCGCAGTACGATTGCGTGTTAATCGTCACTGACCATTCCGACTACGATTTCGCACGCATCGTGCGCGAGTCCCAACTGGTGGTGGATACGCGCAATGCCACCCGCGGCATCAAGAGTCCAAAGATCGTCCACTGCTGAACCGATGAAACCGGGAACGAGGTGAAGGCAGGTATGGGAAACATCCAGCGGTAGCCATCACGCTGGCGTAGGTTGGTAAGGCGTACCGTAAACTTACTGTGAGATCGAACTGGCCACAGACGAGAACACGTTATTGGCATTTGCTCCGATCAACCGGATCGTGCCCACAACGATCACCAGGATGACGGCCAACATCACCGCGTACTCGGCGACGTCCTGACCCCGTTCGTCAAACCAGATTTGTCGCAAAAATCTTGCCACCGAACGCCTCCTCGCGAACCGATTCCGCCGCAGGCCCGGAACCACAAATCCCCCGCGACACCAATCACAGGGGAACTCAATTGTGAGTTGGTAACCTGATAGTAATTTTTGTCCGCCCCGGCGGCAATAGCCCAGACGGGTCGCGACATGGCACGAAAGTGCTATGCCTTCTAGGAGATAGGCTTCAGCGGCAAGGATTGATTCACCGCAAACAGCGCCAGCTCCAAACGCGTGGAAACCCCCAGTTTGTCGAAAATGTTGCTGAGATGGTGTTTGACAGTGTCCTCACTGATCTTGAAGTACTCAGCAATCTCCTTGTTGGAGTAACCAGCAACCACTGCCGACACAATCTCCAATTCCCGCGGGGTGAGTCCAAATTTCTTTTTTCGGGCGTCTTCGCCAGAGGACTGGACCAAGTTGCGCAGGTATTGCACCAGATTAGAGACGCTCTCGCGTCCCACCCAGTATTCTCCGGCCATCACGGTATGAATCGCTTTGAGCAGTAACTGGGTTGCGGAGTCCTTCAATACCACGCCGCGAGCACCCAACTGCAAAGCCTCCACGATCTGATTCTTTTCCGCCGCCGCAGTGAGCAGGATGACACGTACCCCGTTCGAACCGGTACCTGTGCTCATCTCGCGCAACGCTTCCAGGCCGGGATGGCGAGGCATGGCAAGATCCAGCAACAGGATGTCGGGCTTGAGCTGCCGCGCCATCTTAACGGCTTCCGCGCCATCGCAGGCTTCGCCGATCACCTTGAGGTCGGATTCGGTTTCCAAAAGGCGCCGCAAGCCATCGCGGAAAATCGGGTGGTCATCGGCAATCACAATGCGAGTGATTTTCTTGTCATCCATGAATAGCGCCTTGTTGCTGCGGAATCACAATCTCCAGCCGGGAGCCCTGGCCCGGGTTTGATTCTATCGTGAGTTCGCCTTCAATTAAACGGACACGTTCCTTAATGACCAACGGACCTTTCCCTAAATCGTCGAGTTGCTGCTGGGAATACCGTCCCGAGAAAGGAAATCCCTGGCCATCATCCTCAATGACAACCTTCCAGCCGCTGCCGCCGGCACCGAGCCGGACACCGACTTGGCGCGCCTGACTATGCTTGCGCACATTCACCAATGCCTCTTGTACGATGCGTGCCAACTCCCGGCACACGGGCTGCGGCATGTCCAGCTCTTCCAGGTCGGAAGTGAATCGGGCTACGATCCCAGTTTCGCGTTGGAACCGCTCCACCGTATCGTGGATCACGCCCAGAAGCTTTTTGGAATCCACATCCAGGGTCTTCATCTGCTGCATGAGTTCCCGCAACTTGAGAACTTCCTCTCGCAGCAAAGCCTGGATGCGCCCCAATTCCTTCGGCACCACCTCCGGCCTGGTGGCGGATTGCCGACGCAGCACGTCCACTTGCATTTCCACGGCGATGAGCGATTGTACCGCACCATCGTGCAGCTCGCGGGCAAACCGGGCGCGTTCCACGGCCCCCGCCCGCAAGCGCAAGCGGCGCAGCAAAAGCACGTTGTAGACTGCGGGTCCTACTTGCCGCACCAGTTCCTGCAGGAAGCGTAACTCCTCTTCGGTCTCCCCCGTGAGGGTAGGATCCAGCAAAAAGATCCGCCCCCGCCATTCCAGTCCGAAGACAAAGGAAACCATCATGACCCCATGGAACTCATGCTTCCGGCCGAGCGGACCCAGGAATTCGGGACTCACGTTCTCGATTCTCGTCTCTTGCTCGTCGAGCGCCAACAGGGAATAGGGTTCGCTTCCGCCCGCACCATTGCGCTCGGCAAAGCAGGCGACGACAGGAGACTCGCTCAGATAGACTTCGCGGTCGCTGTCGGAGGGGTCCAGCCAGCGAAAACTCGACGATTGTTCCGAGTTACTCAAATCGCCGATGTACACACGATAGCTGCTCATTTCCTGAGAGGCAATCATCAAGCGACGGGCCCGGTACATGGAAAGCAGTTCGCTGGAAATCTCGTGGAGAGTACCTACAACCCCGGCTTCGACTCGCGCCTTTCCCAGGGTGCGTGCGATCACGGCTTTTTCGGCGCGAAGCTGTTTCTGCTGTTCAGCGAGATAACCCAACAGAAAGCCCAGCACTAATAGATAAATCGAGCGCATAAATAAACCCTTGAGCTCGAAGGACGTCGGATCAATTCGCAAGGGAGGTAACCCATACCGGGCCGCGAGACCGGTGATCCATGACATCAGGCCCCAATGGAAACCCAGTGCCTGAAGCCAAAGCAAAGAGACTTCGGCGGCCGCGGTTCCAACCGTCTCCCATAGCCCCCAGCGATAAGCCGCAGCGGCCAAAACAAAAACGAAAAACAGAAAGAACGGGTTGTTCTGGCCACTGGCGAAAACCGAAATCAGAGCCGGCCAAACGATATCCGCGCTGTGCACCAGTAAGCGGAAGGCAGGTGTAGATTGCTGCCGCCGCCGGAGGAAAATGATGATCACTACACCTTGGGCCAGATAGAAGGCCAGCAATGCAAAGGCCCAAAGCGAATAACGAATCTCTCCCGGATCCATCCAGATGGCAACCAGCGCCGAAACCGCCAGGAAAACCCGCGCGCTGGCCAACCAACGCTCTATGCGGCGAATTTCGCCGGGCCCCATGGGGGCGCGCAGTCTCCAAAGGAACCGATCTCGAACTGCTCGAAATGGCAACGGAGTACGTCCCGTGTCAAAGAAGTAGTGCCACGAATGTTAGTTATTCTGCGACCGAAGAGCAAGCGAAACTTCGCGAAACTGTCTCAAAGACTACGCCACCGACTGCGTCAACGAATCGGGAGCGGACCAAGGTGGCGCACCTGCGGATTACCAAAGTAACTTTCACCTCCGTTTCCTGACTCTACAATGACAAACATATGTCCAGGCGTTACAAGCTGTGGATTCTCACGGCCTCGGCCCTGCTGTGCACCCAGGCAGTGGCATCGCTTGTGCTGCCTCAAAGCTTCGCCCTGGTTGCTCTGACTGACCTTATCCAACTGTTGTTACTGCTCTCCGGCACCCTGGCATTGCTTCTGGTAACCATGGCCAACCATGGCCGCGCACGGATGTTCTGGGCAATGATGACGCTGGGTTTAGCCTTCTGGTTTGCCTACCAGGGCTTGTGGTGTTACTTCGAGGTGTTGCTACGGACGGACGTGCCCACTCCCTTCGTGGGTGACGTAGTGATTTTCCTGCATCTGGTTCCGATGACCGCGGCCTTAGCCACTCAGCCTCAGGTGGAGCAAGATCATCGCACCACCCGCCTGGGATCACTTGATTTTTCCATGCTCTTGATCTGGTGGCTCTATCTGTACCTCGTCACTGCAATCCCTTGGCAGTATGTCTACTGGAACGATACCCGCTACGAGCACAATTTGAATGTTCTGTATCTCATCGAGAAGATGGTGTTCCTGGGCGGGCTAGCTGTGTTGTGGGCCCGCAGCAACCATTCGTGGAAAACGATTTACGCCAGCTGGCTTGGCTGTACCTTGACCTACAGCCTGAGTTCTTATCTGGCGAACTGGGCGATCGAGCGCAAGGTCTATTTCTCGGGCAGCGTTTACGACGTGCCACTGGCGGCGTCCATGGCATGGGTCACATGGATTGGATTGGGAGCGCTGGAATCGGCGCCCCAACAAAAACCGTCGGGCAAGTCCGACGGTCACGGAGTTTGGGTGGCGCGGGTGGGCATGCTTACGGTTTCTTCCTTGCCCTTGTTCGCAGCCTGGTCGGTGTTTGACGTGAACAGTCCGCAACCTGTGCGCATGTTCCGGCTGTTTGTGACTCTGGCCAGCATGCTGGTATTGGGCACTTTGGTCTTCTTGAAACAGCATCTGCTGGATCGCGAATTGCTCCGCCTGCTACAGGCCTCGCAAAGTTCCTTTGATGACTTACGGCGAGTGCAAGCACAACTGGTGCAATCAGAAAAACTGGCATCTCTGGGACAATTGGTGGGAGGCGCAGCCCATGAATTGAATAATCCCCTGACGGCGATGCTGGGCTACTCAGAATTACTGACCGCCACGCCACTGAACGGAGAACAACGCTCCCTCGCGCAGAAAATCGAACACCAGATTCGCCGCACCCGGACACTGGTTTCGAGCCTGCTAAGTTTTGCCAAACAGGTCCCGGCGGAGAAGACTTCGCTGAACATCAATGCCATGGTGCAGACCGCGGTCAAGCTCTATCCCCCACAATTGCGGAGCGCAAGTGTTCAGGTATACACCGATCTAGCGAAAGACCTTCCGCGAGTGATGGGGGATTCGAACCAACTTCTGCAGGTCTGTCTACATATCACGAATAACGCTCTTCATGCCATGGCGGAAACGGGTGGATCACTCACGGTGAGCACCCGAGCCAGCAATGGCACCGTGGTGATCGAGTTTGTGGACAATGGACCAGGCCTGCAGGAACCCGACCGGGTGTTTGATCCTTTTTATACGACCCGTCCGGTGGGGCAAGGGGTTGGTCTAGGGCTGAGCGTCTGCTATGGCATCATTCAGGAACATCAGGGAATAATCCATTGCCAGAACCGCCCCGAAGGCGGGGCCAAATTCCGCATTGAACTGCCGGTCGCGACACGTAGCGATGCGTCGCGGTCCCATGAGCCCTATACCGCATTAGCGGCGCAAGCGCGATCCGCCGGTATTTCCTAAGCGGCCCCGGATTCCAGGGTGCGTTTCAATTGCCCGCAGGCAGCGTAGATGTCACGCCCGCGCGGGCGGCGCACAAATGCGGGAACGCCCGCCGCCCTAAGGATCTCCTTAAATTCCGAAACGCGCGCATCCGCCGGAGTTCGAAATGCGACTCCCGGACCAGGATTGAACGCGATCAGGTTGATCTTGGCGCGCAAGCCGCGAACTAATTCCGCAACTTCGCGGGCGTTTTGCGCGCCGTCATTGATTCCCTCCAGAAGCACATACTCGAAGGTCACCTTCTCACGGTTTTTCAGCGGGAAGTCGCGAGCAGCGGCCATCAACTGTTGCAGATTCCATTTGTGATTGATCGGCATCAGGCGGGTGCGTAACTCGTCATTCGATGCGTTCAGCGAGATCGCCAGTTTCGGCCGCAGGGTTTCAGCGCCAAAATCGTAGATACGGGGCACGATCCCGGCTGTGGAGACCGTCATGCGTGATTCGGCGATGCCAACGCCTTCGACCAGGAGGCGCGCAGCCTTCATGAAATTGTCATAATTCAAGAAGGGTTCGCCCATACCCATAAACACGATATTGACGCGAGATTGTGGCGGCGAAACTCGCTGATCACTCAATACTGCACAAACCTGGCCCACGATCTCTCCCGCAGTGAGATTCCGTTTCAAGCCCAGCAACGCGGTCAGGCAAAACTGGCAGTCCACGGCGCACCCGGCCTGACTGGAAACACAAATGGTGCTGCGGTCCCGAGCGCGACTGGTCTCATCCGCCTGGTTCCCTGCCTCGCTCCCGTCGCCGGATTCGCCGTTATCACCTTCGGGCATCCAAACCGTTTCCACGGTCTGGCCGTCAGCGAATTCCATCAAGTAGCGGACCGTGCCATCGCTGGAGACAAACTTCTTTCCGATCAGCGGCAAACCCACAACGAGCCCGTCTTGCGATAGGCGGGAGCGAAAGTCTTGCGGAAGCGTGGAGATTTGCTCCGTCGCCTGGATTCTCTGGCCGTAGATTGCCTCAAATAACTGGCGGCCGCGGTAGGCGGGCTGGCCAGATTCCTCCGCCATCTGCGTAAGCTCTTGCAGCGTAAGGCCCAATAGCGTGGATTGTTTGACTTCAGTCATGCATCTAAAGGATGTTCCCCTTTGATTGTAGAGGAGTGTTGGCGTAGAAAGTCCAAGAAACATGCGAAGAACGCTGGTTATAACCCCTAACACTATGATTCAAATAGGGTAATGCGCTTCCACTGGAGAGCGTCGGGTTGTGTAACAATTGAATGGGTTTTCACCGCGCCGAATCTCCCGGCAAGTAAGAAAGCAACTAATTATGGTCGAAGAAAGCCGCAACATTCGTCGCGAGGTTTTGCCCAACGGGCTAACCGTCATCACCGAGCAGATGCAGCACATCCGCTCGGTCTCGATTGGGATTTGGATCAAGAGCGGGTCGCGCGATGAGGACCCGCAATGGAATGGCATCTCCCACTTCATCGAGCACATGGTATTCAAGGGCACGAAGCACCGGTCGGCCGAGGACATCGCCCGCCAAGTGGACTCCATCGGCGGGGGTATGGACGCCTTCACCGCCAAGGAGTGCATCTGCTTCAACGTCAAAGTACTGGATGAGCACTTGCCCATCGCGCTGGACGTGCTCAGTGACTTGGTTCTGAACCCGGTGTTTGCTCCCGAAGACATTGGCCGCGAACGCGGTGTAATTCTCGAAGAAATCAAAATGGACGAGGACAGCCCGGATTATCTTGTCCATGAGATCTTCACCCAGAATTTCTGGAAAGACCATCCTCTGGGAAAGCCGATTTTGGGCACCAAGATGACGGTGAAGAAGTTTGAGCGGGACCCGATGCTGGACTTCTATGCCCAGCGGTTTGCGCCAGGAAATGTCATCATCTCTGCCGCCGGCAACTTGAAGCACGAACAGTTTGTGGAGTTGGTTGCAAAGCATTTTCAGCACATGAAGCCGGTGAAGAACGGCTTCCATAGCGCCCAACCTGAGATTGTGCCGCGCATCATCATGCGCAATAAGAAATCGCTGGAGCAGGTACAGATCTGCGTTGGCGTGCCGTCCCATCCCATTGCCCATGAGCGACGCCACGCTTCTTATATTCTCAACACTCTGCTGGGCGGAGGGATGAGTTCGCGTCTATTCCAGAATATTCGTGAGCGTCAGGGGTTGGCGTACGCCATCTACAGCGATCTGAGTCCATATCGTGACACCGGGTGCCTCTCAGTGTATGCCGGCACCTCGCGGGAGTCCGCCGCCAAGGTAGTGCAGTGTATTGTGTCTGAATTTCGAAATCTGAAATCCGAATCCGTGCCGGCAGAGGAACTGCGCCGCTCCAAGGACCAGTTGAAAGGCAGTCTGATGCTGTCGCTCGAGTCCTCGACGGCGCGCATGTCGAACCTCGCCCGGCAGGAGATGTATTTCGACCACTTCTACAGCATGGACGAACTACTGGAGAAAATCGAAAGCGTCACCGCCGAGGAACTACAGGCCTTGGCCAACGAGTTCTTCCATACCGATTCCGTCGCCGTAACCGTCCTCGGCAATCTGAACGGATTGAAGCTCACCCGGGACCAACTAGCCTGCTAAGGTCCTCCTCGGGCATACCGCCCAACCGACAGTGGCGTTTGCAAGGGTTTCAGGGCATACTTATGGCGATTCCCCCCTGCGGGGAGAATTGCCCATGCCCATCACCCTGAAAGACGACAGCCACCTCGAAGCGCAAGGCCTTCCGCCAGCGCCAAGAACCGACGCGAAACAGCGTCGCCGCATGCTGCTCGCCATGGCGGTTCTGCTGATCGCGGTAGTGATCGTCTTCATCAAAGACCGCGAATTGTGGTTCTCATCCGGCTCCGAATCGGAGTCTGGCAATCAGAGCGTTCAGAGTGCTACGCCAAGCGCGCCCGGCCCTATTCCGTCGATCCCTGCTGCGGAAACCACCGCGCCAGCCGCTACTGCTCCTTCCACTGCCAAGAAGCGGCCGACTCCGCGAGTCTCGTCGGCAACAGACAAAGCCCCTGCCGGTCCGATGATCTCGGCTACGGATCGGGCTGTACTGCCTCCGCTGGATGTCGAGGTCGTTGCCGGGAACCAGCGTCAATCGCTGCCTGCGTCCAACAGCTCCGTCAAAGTTGAGATGCAGCCCGCCGCGGGCGCTGGGGAGACCACCACCTCTGCATCCGTTCCTGAGGGCAATGCGGACGCGCACGTAAGCCTTTCTCCGAACATCGCCGAAAGAGTTACGCGCCCGGTGCAGCCAAGTTATCCGCTGCTGGCCAAGCAAATGAAGGTTCAAGGGGCGGTGGTGTTGCAGGCGTTGATTGACAAGACGGGACACATCGAGGACCTGCACGTGGTCAGTGGACCCACCATTCTAGCCGCCGCCGCCCGGGAGGCGGTCAAGCAGTGGCACTTCAAACCGTATTACCAGGCAGGTCAGGCGGTGGAGACGGAGGCCCGCATCACGGTGAATTTCACCATCTCAACTTACTGATTGCCTCCGCTCAGGCCGGAAGTTGCCCCAACCCGCGTGCCAAGAATCGGCCACAAAAATTAACAGGCGTCCCGACTCTTTCGAGTCATTGGACGCCCGGGCAGCCCTCCCCCAGAACTGCTCACCTACGACCCTAAGTGCGATTTCGCTTTTTGGGAATAGCCCGTCCGTGCCAGTATGACCCACGGTCGTGCTATGGGTCAGGGATACAGCTTGGCTAGCTGTCATAACACCATCGACTGGGGTCGCGCAAAATTCAATGAGTGATAACACCTGTCAACAGCAGTTGCCCGGATCTCGTTCGCCGTTAGGCTCCTCTTACCAGACCCTGCATCGGTTCTGATTCACCATTGGGAGCCCCGCCTTGCAGTGAAACGCTTCCTGGAATTCCGGCATGTTGGAGACCACGCCGTTAACGCGGTATTCGACAGGAGAATGGGGGTCAACCGTCGCCCGCATCCGCTTGACTTCGTCCCGCACGTTTGCGCAGTAGTACTGCGAATACCCTATGAAGAAGCGTTGCTCGGGAGTGAGCTCATCTATGGTGTGCAAGCTCTGCCCATGGGTGCTTTCCTTCCAGGCCATATATGCGAGAATCGCACCGCCTAGGTCAGCCATGTCTTCGCCGAGCGTCAGTTTCCCGTTGATCTTGATGTCATCGACAATAATATAGCTGGAATACTGATCAGATAGGCAAGAGGCCCTTTTGACAAATGCCGTTTCGTCTTCGGGTGTCCACCAATCATGCAGATTGCCCTGTCCATCAAACTGGCGGCCTTGGTCGTCAAAGCCATGAGTAAGTTCATGGCCGAACCCAGACCCGGCATCGCCGTAGTTTGGCGCGGCATCGGAATTCACATCGAAAACCGGTGGTCGGAGAGCCCCCGCTGCGAACGTAATGGCGTTGAGCGAGGGATCGTACTCCTCTGTGGCCGTGGGTGCGGTAACTGCCCACTCCCCACGATCGGTCGGGTTACGCATCTGCGCGAGTTGCCGTCGAAACTCGAACTCGTCGGCGCGCAACGCGTTGCCCATGGCATCGCCGCGCACGATTTCCAACATGCTATAGTCGCGCCATTTGTCCGGATAGCCGATTTTATTGGTTACGGCATGTAGCTTATCCAGAGCGCGCTGCTTGGTGACCGCGCTCATCCACGGCAAGGAATTGATGTCCCGCTCCATCGCCGCTTCAATTTCTATCGCCATTCTAAGCGCTTCCTTTTTGGCCTCCGGGCTGAAATATTTCTCCACGTAGGCCTGGCCAAGGGCGTCTCCCAGCCGATTGTCCACCTGCTTGGTGCAGCGTTTCCATGGCGGTTCGAGCTGCTCAGTGCCCTGCAGCGTCTGGTCATAGAACTCGAAATTGGAGTTCACGTATGCTGACGAAAGATTCGTGGCAGCGGCGTGTAGCAGGTGCCAGCGTAAATAAGTTTTCCAGTTTTCCAGGTTCTCCTTGTCGATTTCATCGCTCAAAGATTTGAAGAAATCTGGCGTGGCCACATTCAGGCTTACCAGCGAGTGGAGTCCGACTTTGGCAAAATAGGCACTCCATCGAAAATTTGGCGCTAGGGCCTGCAGGTCAGCGATCGACATCTTGTGATAGAGCTTTTTAGGATCGCGCAAATCCACTTGCGTCATTGAACCATTGGCCAGCACGGTCTCGATCCGCATGACCGCTTGCGCTTGCGCTCGGGCGATTGCTGAGTTGACGCCCACCAACTCGAACATTTTCTGCACGTGTGCCAGGTATTGCTTACGCAGTTCCTGCGACGCGGCGTCGTCTTTGAGGTAGTAATCACGATCGGGAAGACCTAGTCCTCCCTGGAAGATTTCCCCGATCATCTGGGAAGAGTCTTTCGCGTCCTGGTCTGAGCTGAAGAAGAACAACGCGCTCGACCGGCCAGACCACCAGGGTCCCAAAGTGTAAGCCGCGCCGGCCACTGCCTCGGCCAAGTCATCTTTCCCACGTAAACCATCAATCGCGTCAAGGTAAGGCCGTAGCGGCTTGATGCCCGCCGCTTCCACTGCCTTTTCATCCATACAGGCAGCATAGTAGTCGCCAATCTTCTGGTTGATTGCGTTCCGTTTGGCGCCGCCTGAGGCTGCCTCCTCGAGAATCTCCCGCATCCGGAATGTATTCTCGTCCTGCATCTTGTCCCATGCGGCCCAGCTAGACTGGTCTGACGGTATTGGATTGTGCTGCTTCCAGCCGCCACAGGAGTAGGTGTAGAAATCCACGCAAGGATCCACATTCCGATCCATCGAGGCCAAGTTGAGCACGGGATCCACCACCGTGGGAACAGGTTGCTGAGCTTTGGCCACAGTCAGGAAAAATGCGGCCGCCATCGCAACGAAGGTAATGCGCGGGAATGTCACATTAGTCTCTGGTGATGCGTGGAATATCTTACTATTTGCAGTGATCGAAATGCGCAGAATCGTGCCCGGCGCTGGGACATCGCATTAGTAGTTATCCGTCTTCGAAGCTCCAAGGTTTAGAGAATCGTCTCAATTGGCGTAACATCGCCATATCACTCATTGACGGGGCTGTGAGTGGAATCAGGTAATTCCCCAGGCCCGTTCCTAGCCAATGTGAGCGGCCACCTGCAAAGCCGGAGCCACTCCCACCCGGTTCCGCCCTGCGGCCTTGGCGGCGTAAAGGGCGGTATCGGCTGCGCGCAACAACATCTCGGTGCTCTGAGGCTGCTCACCGTCTTCACACCGGGAAGCAATACCAACGCTCAGAGTGACTGCCACGGGACCGGCGCTGGTTTCAAATTTGGACTCCGCAATCGAGCGGCGCAGGCGCTCCGCGCTGGCGGCCAAGTCCGTCGGCCCGCAACCGGGCACAATGACGAGAAATTCTTCTCCCCCATAGCGACCCACCGAATCGTACGTGCGGACTCCCTCCGCCAAACGGCGACCCACTTCCTTCAACACTGTATCTCCCACTAGATGTCCATAGGTATCGTTGATCTTCTTGAAATGGTCGACATCGGCCATCATGACTCCCAGCGGCTGGCTTGACCGTTGCTGACGCTCGACTTCGTTCTTCAGAAATCCGATGATCGCTCCCCGGTTCCAGAGTCCGGTGAGGGCATCGTGAGCAGACTCGTATTGCAAAGTATTGTGCGCGCGGATAAGAGCCGCTTGCAGTTCCAGAATGCGCTTGCCGGCGCGAACTCGTGCCCGCAATTCGTCCACGTTAAAGGGCTTGGTCAGGTAGTCATCCGCCCCCGCATCCAGGCCTGCGACCACGTCCTCGCGGTCGTCTTTGGCGGTAAGCAACAGAACGTAGCAATAAGCACCTTGCTTGCGGCTGCGGATCTTGCGGCAGACTTCGATCCCGTCCATGCCCGGCATCATCCAGTCGAGAACCGCCATGGGCGGGGCAGTGGGTTGTTGCAACGCTTCCCATGCGTCGACCCCGTTCTTTACCGCAGTGACGCGGTAGCTCCATTTTTGAAACCAACTTTGGAGAATGCGCAGAAAAATTGGATCATCCTCGGCCACCAGAACAGAATTGAGATTCGACTCCGTCTCAACAGAATCCGGACTGGAGTCGAGAGCCTTGATGAATTCTTTCACTGGTGCACTCCGCTGGTTTGCCGTATCGCTGAAGTCAGACTCGCCATTTCTTTCAGGAGTTGATCGAGAACCGCCGGCGCTTGCGAGAGTTCGTGGTCGTGGCCCATGGTCTCCAGTTGTTTTGCCATCTGGGAAACGTGGGCGGCCCCTAGATAACCGCTTTCCCCTTTCAAGCTATGGGCTGCGCGTTGCACCGCTTCGGGATCGTCCTGCGCCAACCCCAGTTTCAAACTGGTCATCAGTTTGGGTGATTCTTCAAGGAATATCCGGCAGATATCCTGCAACAGTTCTTCGTCGCCTTCTACGCGATCCAGAGCCGCGGCTCTGTCCCATGAACCGTTGACCACGGGCAGGGCGGCAGTACGAAGGTCGGCAGTCACTCCGGTGAGGGTTTGTTGAATATCGCTGAAACGAACGGGCTTGGTCAGGTATCCATCCATTCCGGCCGCCAAACATTGTTCACGATCACCCTTCATGGCATGGGCCGTCATGGCAAAAATGGGGAGATGAGTGCCGCTGCGCTGTTCGCTTTCGCGAATCGCCGCAGTGGCCGCCAGACCATCCATTTCTGGCATTTGCACATCCATGAAGACCAGATCGAACTTGCCGTTGGCGGCCAGCGACACTGCCTCTCGCCCGTTGTGCGCCATGGTGGGTGCGTGCCCCATCTTTTCCAGAACACGAACGATCACGGCTTCATTCACCGGATTATCTTCGGCAACCAGCACCTGGAGACGTCGCGGGGCTTCACGCAAGCTGTGACGCGTCACCAACGAGTCAGATCCAGGGGTCTCGGCATGCTTGCCGAGAGCTGCTAGCAGTGCGGCCAGCAGATCGTCCTTGAGCACGGGCTTGAGCAGGTAGGCGGCGATGCCCAGGTCGCGGCAGCGCGCTCCCTCGCCCGGCTGGCCGGCTGAGGTCAGCATGAGAATGTCAGAGCCGGCGAGGGTTGAATCGCCCTGCACCGCTGTCACGAACTCGAATCCGTCCATTCCCGGCATGCGGCCATCCGTCAAAATCACACGAAACGGTTCTCCCCGAGCCTGGGCTGCTTTGAGGGCCGCCAGGGCTTCCGGACCACTGGCAGCATCGGTGGGGCGCATTCTCCATTGCAACGCCATGCCATGCAGAATGCGACGGTTGGTTTCGTTGTCATCCACGACTAGAACCGTCACATCCTTGAGCTCTTGGGGCAGGGCAGAAGGCTCCACCACTTTGGTCTCAGCCACGCCAAACTGCGCAGTGAAGTGAAAGGTGCTGCCCTTTTCCATCTCACTTTCAACCCAAATTTTTCCGCCCATCATTTCCACTAAGCGTGAGGTGATGGCCAGACCCAAACCGGTGCCGCCGTACTTGCGGGTGACGCTGTTGTCGGCTTGCGCGAACGCCTGGAAAATGACTTCCCGTTTGTCGTCAGGAATGCCAACTCCGGTATCGCTTACTTTGAAGTGCAGTTCCGCACTCGTGTCTCCCCGGGGATGGGATTCGATCGCCACCAACACCTGCCCCTTGTCGGTAAACTTGATGGCGTTGCCCACCAGGTTAGTCAATATCTGCCGTAGCCTGCCGGGATCGCCTTTGAGGTGCGATGGAACGTCGGCGCTGACGTCGTAGGCCAGTTCCAGATTTTTTTCGTGGGCACGGAGCGCCATGGTTTTCATAATCTCGTCCACACAAGCCGCCAGATTGAATTCGATAGTTTCCAGTTCGAGTTTGCCAGCCTCCACCTTGGAGAAATCCAGGATGTCATTGATCACGCTCAAGAGGGCCTCACTCGAAGATTTCACCAAGAGCAGATAGCCGCGCTGTTCCTGGTTGAGATCGGTGTCCAGGGTGAGCTCGGTCATGCCCATGATGCCGTTTATGGGAGTACGAATTTCGTGGCTCATATTGGCCAGGAATTCACTCTTAGCCCGGCTGGCGGACTCCGCGGTATCCTTGGCCGCTACCATTTGAACGTTCAAGGTCATCAAGTCGGCAGTCCGGCGTGCGACTTCTTCTTCCAGCGTGTCCCGATGGCGTTGCAGTTCCACGTCCCGGCTTTCGATTTGCGAGAGCATCTCATTGAAGCCAGTCATGAGCAGCCCAACCTCATCGCTACCGACCACCGGAAGGCGCAAAGCATAGTCTTGCTGGGCGGAAACTTCGCGGGTTGCCTCGAGCAGCTCGAGGATGGGATCCGAAATCAGTTTCTGCAACCGGGCCGCCATCAGCAAGGCCGCACCGCAAGAAAGCAGTAGCACAAAACCGATTACCAGAGGATAGGCGCGCAATCGTGCCTGCATCTCCGAAAAATCGGATTCCACATACACCGTTCCAATAATTTCTTTGCCGAGTCGAACCGGACGGAATTGCAGCAAGCGCCCGTTTTCGAAGAAGCTGCCATCTTTGCGTGGCGCAGGGGGTGAAAAGCCATGCGATTCCCCACTGCGATCGTAAGTAGCAAAGGGCTGGCCTTCGGCAGTGTAGAGGCAAGCCGTGGTCACATGCGGTTGGGTATGCAGCGACCGCAACACTTCTTTCGCGGCCTGTGCGTCATGGAAAGTCAGGGCGGCAGTGCTGTTCTCCGCCACCATGTTGGCCAGAGTAGACGCGTCACTTACCATGCCCCGCCGCAGTTCGACAATGTCGTAGACGACGATGGCAAGACAGGCCAGCAACAACGTCAGCCCGCTGATGGCCACGATGATGATCGTCAGCTTGCGTCCGATCGACATGTTCTGCACCCAAGTCATCAATTTCCTTCACGGTCGCCGCTCAGCACCACCTTGGCTACAGTCAGCAACCGGGCGCTGATCTTCAGATGCGCGAGTTCCGCAGCCTTGACGTTGATCTCGAAACGCACCCGGCCGTCGTCTAATACAAAATTAATGACTCCCCCCAGGATGGCGAACCCCGGGGCGTCTCCGACTGTGAGTACGCTGGCCCCCTTCAGTCCCGCGAGGATTGCCCGCAAGTGTGCCGTTTCCGAAGCCGCGATGAAAAGAATCTGGCAAGCCCGCGCCTGAGGTACTCCGTCGGGGTGGGCAATTTCAATGCGGTGACCGTTTACTGTCTTGTCCACAATCACCTGTTCAAAATCGCGGCCAAAGGGATCCTGCCCGAGCACGCAGATTTGCAGCGCGGAATCGGCGCTGGCAAAGGCATCGACGGGCCAGTCCACGAATTTTGCGAAGTTAAATAGGAAAGCCGCTTTGACCTGATACTCGGTGGCGGACTGGGCCTGGGCCGCCGTCGCCAGCAAACATATGAACACGCCGCTCAATGAACGTTTCCAGCGCGTCGCGAGGCGGTGCTGATGTATCACAGAAGGACTCCTCGGGAAAACAATCGAGATCGGGCGGTTCAAACTCACCTCTCTTTCAACAACCACTCATGTTTCTTGGATCAACCAGTGTTCTAAAACCTGCCGGTGATCTTGACCCGGAAACTTCTTCCGTCTTGTTGAATGGCGTCTTCGGGGTCCTCGGGACGGCCAGGATCGAAATATTTCTTGTCCATCAAATTGAAGATGCTGCCGGCCACGTCCATGTGTCTTCCGAGGGTGTGCCCCAACAGTGTGAAGTTGAAAACCTGATAACTGCTTAAAGAATCCTGCAGCAGGGTGAGGCGTCTCCCCAGGAACTGCCCCTCAACACTGGCAAACAACTGTTGGTGAGCCAGCGGAACAATCAGATTCAACTTCGCCATGTGGCGGGGAGAGTTATCCAGCGGCAAGTCCCCGACACCGTCGTTGTGCGCATCCACATAATCGAAGCTGGCCTTGCCCTGCACGCCGTTGACTGCATGCCCAATGACCTCGACATCCATTCCCGTGGCTTGCGCACTGCCGGCATTTTGATACTGAAAGTTCCCGTCGCTCCGAATGGAGACCAGAGTGATAAGGTCATCGATGCGGTTGCGGTACACGCCGCTCGAAAGCTGGAAGTATCGTCCTAATCCTTGCTCAATCCGCGCTTCGAGACTCTTAATGTGCTCGGGTTCGAGTTTCATGTTGTCGTCATAAAAACTACCGAAGTCCGGTGTGATTTCATAAACGTCGGGCGCACTGAAAGCCTTGCCATAGAGCAGCTTGAGTGTGGTTTTCTCAGCCGGGCGATAGATGAGCGCCAGGCGCGGGTTGGTAGTTCCTCCAAAGGTGGAATAGTGGTCGTAACGCAAACCTGCATTGAGCGTCAGGCGGTTGGTAATGGCAAGTTCATCCTGAGCATAGAAAGCCGCGATCAACGAACTGGCCAAATCTTGAGTGAACGCGGTGGGAGGGTTCCGCAAGTCCCCCTGATCCTGGCGCAGGTTGTCGCGAATCTCTGATCCGAAGGTCACGTGGTTGCGTTCGAACAGATCGCGGCTCACTTTCACTTCTCCCGTCCACCAATTTCCCCGGAACGAAAACGTATCCAGCACAATCGGGTCGCCGGGCATGAGTGGCGCTTCGGGCACCGGTCCCTGCAAACGCGCCTGGTCATAACTGGTATGCGCGTCTAATTGCCATTTTCCGATCAAGTGCTGATAGCCGAGATTCAGGTATTGATGGCTGTCGACGTTGAGATCGGCGGGATCGTTGAAAACGGCCCCGAAATAGGCAGTCGGAACTACCTTGTCGCGCGTGCTGAACAATCCTTGCAACGTAAACCCATGAAATGTAAGCGTGGCGAGGATGTGTTTATAGGATTCATAGTCGGTGTCGCTGGTAATGCCGTTATTCGTCGCAGGACTGTTGAACTCAGGAAAAAACAGAGTCTGGCCCTGGCTGTCGTAGAAAGTGCCGGATAGAAGAACGCCCAGGCCGTGAAATTGATGGCCATAAGTCGCTCTGCCTTCGTAAGTGCCAAAGCTTCCTCCCTGAAAGGAAAGTTCCCAATCTTTGACTTGTTGGGCACTGCGGGTGATGACGTTGATGACGGCAAAAAACGCATTCGCGCCATAGAGGGAAGAACTGGGGCCAAGAACAATCTCCACCCGTTCGATCATGTCTACGTCGACCAGGAATTCATTCCCCATCATGGCTTGGCCAAGAACGTTGTTGTTACTGCGATGGCCATCGATCAAAACCAGAATGCGGCTGTTCCAATCTCCCAACCGGCCAAAGCCGCGGACTCCGATAAAGGTGTAATCGCGGTCGTAAGTGACATAGAAGCCCGGAACACTGCGCAAAATGTCAGCCAGATTGCGATAGCCATATTTTTGAATTTCATCGGCGGTAACGACGGTTACCGAGGAGGGCGCGTCGTGGGTGCTCTGCATGTGCTTCGAAGCGCTGTAAACCTGAATGTTGCCCAGTTCCTCTAAGCTGGCTTCTCCCAGGTTCGGCTGGGGTTGCTGGGCAAGAGCACTGGCCGTTAGGAGTACGAGTGTCAGAAAGTTCGCGGTACAGCATCGGTCGCGTGCTGCGGACGAGGCCGGGCTTAAAGGAACGATTCCGGCGATGGGGTGGTTAGGGCTGGGCATGGCGTTCCAGGTTTCCGAGGTCTAACCCATAGCCGCCGACTTCCGGATGGAGACCTCTATTTGCTTTCGGCTGGGAGTAGCTTTTTCTTTAGCATGTTCGGCGAGGCGAAGCTTCAAAACCTGCCGACGATCTTAATCCGGAAGTTTCTTCCATCCTGCTGAATCCGATCCTGAATATCTTCGGGACGGCCGGGATCGAAATACTTCTTGTCCAATATGTTGTAAACGCTGGCGGATAAATCCAAGTGCTTGCCCAAAGCGTGTCCCAGCAAGGTCACGTTGAAAACGGAGAACCCGCTGACCGTGTTTCCCGCCAAGGTCTGGACTGGACTGGTGTACTGCGCGTCCAGGCTGGCAAATAGCCGCCGCTGGAGCAGTGGCAGGCTCAAGTTCAACTTGCCCAAATGGTAGGGAGAATTAGCAAGAACCTGCTGGGTCGCCGACTGCACGGTGGCGGTATAACTGTAACTTGCCCTGCCTTCGAGACCGCCCGCTAAACGACCGTCCAACTCGACTTCCACACCGGTAGCATCGACCTTTTCGGAGTTTTCATACACCGAATGACCATCACCTGGGTTCGTCTCCAATGAAATCAGGCCATCAATCCAGTTGCGGAAAACGCTGCCGGACAAAGTGAAATGTTGCCCAACCGCCTGTTCCACAATGCCTTCAACGCTGCGGATAGTCTCTGGCTTAAGCTGTAAGTTGTCGTCAAAGAAGGGTCCGTAGTCGGGCGTGACTTCAAATGGCTCGGGCGCACGAAAAGCCGTACCGTAAAGTAGCTTCAGAGTGGTTGGGTGGAAAAGATGATAGATCAATCCCAGACGTGGGTTAGTGGTCCCGGCAAAGTTGGAATAGTGGTCATAGCGAAGCCCGGCGCTCAAGGTCAGCTTGTGACTGATGGCAAACTCATCTTGCGCGTAAAGCGCCCAGATTAGTGAGCTCGCCGGTTCTGCGGAAAAGAGGTTGCCGACGGCGGTGTAGTCACCCTGATCCTGGCGCAGGTTGTCAGTGATCTCCGTCCCCAGGGTAAATTTGTGTTTCTCGAGCAGAGTTCGACTTAACTTCACCTCGCTGTCCCACCAGTTTCCCCGGAATGAGTAGGTGTCGATTGTGGTCGAGCCATTGGGCAGCCCGGTGGAGTACGCCACTGGCGCTTGCAGGCGGGCTTGGTCATAGGATGTTCGCGCCGTCAGGTCCCAGTTCTCGCCAATCGAATGCTGGTAGCTGAGATCCAAATACTGGTGGTAGTCAAAGTTCTGGGTGCGCGGATCATTGAACAAAGCGCCGTAGTAGGCGGTAGGGACTCCCTTGTCGCGCGCGCTGAACAATCCCTGAAGAGTAAATCCGTGAAAGCTGACGTTGGCCAGGATGTGCTGGTAGCTTTCGTAATCCGTGTTTCGTGTAACCCCGTAATTGGTTACAGGGCTGTCGAACTGCGGAAAGAACAGAGTCTGCCCCTGGCTGTTGTAGAAGGTGCCGGAGAGGAGCATGTCCACTCCCCGGTATTGGCCGCCGTAAGTGGCCCGGCCCTGATAGGTCCCAAAGCTGGCGGGCGCAAATGAAAGTTCCAATCCTTTCAGTTGTGGTGGCTTGCGAGTGACTACATTTATCACGGCAAAAAAGGCGTCGGCTCCGTAGAGGGAGGAACTGGGGCCGCGAATGATTTCGACGCGCTCCAACAGGTCCACGTCAATCAGGAATTCGGTGCCCAGGTAGGGTTCGCCGAAAACGTTGTCGTTGATCCGGTGACCGTCGATCAGCACCAGAATGCGGTTGTTCGAGTCTCCCAGGCGTCCGAAGCCGCGAACACCGACGAAGCTGTAATCGCGGTCATTGGTGATATAAAAACCGCGCACACTCTCTAGAATGTCTGCGAGGGTGCGATAGCCATATTTCTGTATTTCGTCCGAGGTGATGACCGTAACTGACGCCGGCGCGTCGCTGGTGCTTTGCAAGTGCTTCGAAGCACTGTAAACCTGGATGTTGCTTAGCTCTTCCAAGCTTGCTGCACTCAGGTCCGATGGAAACTGCTGGGCAACACTGCTCGCAGGCAGCAGCAGCATAGACAGTGAGGTAGCTACGCGAGCTCGCCGACGCCCCGCAGTCAGAAATATAGAAAACGCCCCGGCGAGAGTATTTCCCTGGCTGAGCCTCATCCTTTCAGATCTTCTAGAGTCCTCTTCATCGACGCTAACGCTCATCTACGATCCTCTACTTGCTTTCGGCGAGATGAGGTTTTTCTTTACCTCGGACAGGTTACTGGCCCTCGTCTCACAGCAAACGCAGGTTGAAGTTAGTACCCTCCGCTGACGATGAAAACTGTGGATGTCTAGGCAGCGTCATGTCTGAAGTTCGGGACCCAGAGGTCTTCCGGGCGGTCTTGGATAGCCTGCCGGTGGGCGTTTACATCGAAGATCGAAATGGGACGATTCTGTTTTGGAACCAGAGCGCGGAGCGCATCACCGGCCACAGGCGTTACGAGGTGATCGGCCACTCCCAGCGGGAAAACATTCTGGCGCAGTGCGACGGGCTAAGCTGCCCTGGGTGTGGAAAGAAATGCCCGTTCCAGGAGAGCTCAATCGATGGTCGCGAGCAGGAACTGCGTCTGTCCTTGCGCCACAAGAACGGACACCCGGTGGCGGTAGTGTTCCGGATCAACCCTGTCCGCAACCCACAGGGAGCGGTGAATTACCTAGTTGGAAGTTTCGAGCAGCCGCACGCAACCGTGAGAACGGCGCGTGACCGTCGCCCTCCCGTACCCACGAGCGGTGTGGACGAAACCACCGGTGTGGCCAATCACGGCTTTGTCGAATTTCATCTCCGGGAAAATCTCGCCGGCCTCGCCGAGTACCATGTGCCCTTCGGCATCATGTGCCTGCAACTCGATCGTTTCGAGCACCTGCGTTCCACCTATGGAAGACAAGCCACGGACACCATGCTGAGAGTGGTTGCCGAGACTTTGCGCAACAGTCTTCGTCCCAGCGATGTTTTGGGCCATTGGGGTGAGGACCAATTCCTGGCAGTTCTACCGAACTGTGGCGGGCGGGGCGCGGAAATTGCCAGCGAGCGGTTGCAGAAGCTCGTCGCAGGAGCGGGCATTCACTGGTGGGGAGAACAACTATCGATCGTCACTTCCATCGGATTTGCCGGCGCCGATACGGGAGATACGGTGGGATCTCTGGTGGAACGGGCACAGCGTTCGCTGAAACCGGTGCCCGCTGATAAAACATCTGCCGCTGGAGCGGGAACATCGGCCCGCGACCAAAGTTCCGGGAGCTGAAGCCTTTATGTTCGCCATTATTGGCATTGTCGTCGTCTTCGGATGCGTGATCGCCGGATACTTGATGGAGCATGGCCCGCTGAAAGTGCTGATGCAGCCCGCCGAGTTGGTGATCATTGGAGGGGCTGCTTTGGGTACCGTGCTCATCGCCAATCCGCTTCACATCCTTAAACAAATTGTAGGAGGAATCGTCGGCGTCTTCACTGGATCAAAGTTCACCAAGCAGCGCTATCTCGATTCCTTGAAGATGGTCTACGAACTTCTTAATAAAGCTCGCCGTGAAGGATTAATGACCCTGGAAAATGATGTCGAAGCGCCGGACAAAAGTCCGATCCTCTCGAAATACTCATTCTTTATCAAGGACCACCACACTTGCGACTATTTCTGTGACACCCTCCGCATGGCCATCAGCGGCGTCGAGGCGTTTGATCTCGACCAACTTCTGGATCTGGATCTGGAAGTCCACCACAACTCGGCCAATCTGCCGATTTCTTCATTAAGTACCATGGCCGATTCTCTGCCCGGCCTGGGCATCGTGGCCGCAGTGCTGGGCGTAGTCATCACCATGGGGGCGCTGGGTGGTCCGCCAGAGGAAATCGGACACAAGGTAGCAGCGGCGCTGGTTGGCACCTTCCTGGGAATTCTCCTGTGTTATGGGCTGGTCGGGCCGATTGCCTCCAATATGGGGAAGATTGCCGAAGAGGAAGGCGCCTATCTGCACGTCTTGCGGGTGGTAATGATTTCGTTTCTCAAAGGCTCAGCCCCCATTATGGCGGTCGAGTTTGCGCGGCGGGCCATCCCGGGCCACGTTCGCCCTTCGTTTAAGGAAGTGGAGACACTCTGTCGCGGTGGCGGGGCTGAAGCCGCACCGGCCGCAGCAGCGGCTTCCGCTTAAATAGGAAAAGGACTCATGGAAGGCGCACGTCCCATCATCATCGTCAAGAAGAAGGCCGGACATGGGGGCCATCACGGCGGCGCCTGGAAAGTCGCTTACGCAGACTTTGTCACCGCCATGATGGCGCTGTTTATCGTGCTCTGGCTATTGAACAGCAGCAAGAAAATCCAGGAAGCGGTCGGCGGATATTTTCGGGACCCGATGGGGTCGGCAAAGAATGCTGGAACCAACATGACCGGAAGCGGCACCAGCCTGCCCATCTCTAAAGACGACATTCCCAAGCTGAAGGAGGAACTGGAGAAACGCATTCGGCAGATGAGCAACTTCGATAAACTGAAGAACCAGATCGAAGTGAAGATAACCCCGGAAGGGTTGCGTATCGAGCTGATCGAAACTGAGAACGGCACCTTCTTTAATCTCGGCAGTGCCACGCCTACTGAGAATGGAAAGCAGTTGCTATCCCTGCTGGCAAACGAGTTGGGTAAGTTTCCCAACCACGTCTCTATCGAGGGTCACACCGATGCCAAGCCCTACATGGGTAAATCCGGATACAGCAATTGGGAACTCTCCGCCGACCGCGCCAATGCCGCGCGCCGCCTCATGCAACAAAACGGCCTGGGGGTCAGCCAGGTCTCGCAGATTCGCGGCTTCGCCGACCAGATGCTGCGCAAAGATGACGCCCCCCTCGACGCATCAAACCGGCGAATTTCCGTCATCGTGCAGAATTTGGACGCAACGCCAGATGATGCGGAAAAGGCCACCGAACCGAAAGACAGCGCGCCCAGCGAATCACCCCCACGCGCAGAACCCACAAGACACCAGTAGTCCGGCAATTTCGATCAGGTTTGACTGAGACCGACCCCTGCTCCAACTTCGTCACCTGCTTCGCGCGCGCTCTTCCGCTACAATAATGCGTTTGACCTACACGGCAGGAGAACATGATCTCGTGATTATTGGTGTGCCCAAAGAAAGTTATCCCGGCGAGCGGCGTGTGGCCCTCGTTCCCGCGGTGATTGCGAATCTGGCAAAAGCCGGATTTCAGGTGGTGGTGGAAGCGGGAGCGGGAGAGCAAGCCGGATATCCAGACGCTTTCTATCTGGACAAAGGCGCGAAAATCCTCCCTGATCGCAGCGCTGTTTTCGCCGGCGCCGACATCGTGGCGCAAGTTCTCTGCTACGGCCCCAACCATGTTTCCGGAAAAGCCGACCTGCCTTTGCTGCGTCGCGGTCAGATCCTGATTGGATTTCTGCAACCGCTGGACTCGCCGGAAATCTTGCAGCGGATTGCACAGACCGGCGTGACCTCATTCGCTGTGGAGTTAATGCCGCGAACCACGCGCGCTCAGAGCATGGACGCGCTCTCCTCCATGGCGACCATCGCCGGATACAAGGCTGTGCTGATTGCCGCCGATACCCTGCCCCGGCTGTTTCCCATGATGACCACCGCCGCCGGGACAGTCACGCCGGCGCGCGTCTTGATCATTGGCGTCGGCGTCGCCGGACTGCAAGCCATCGCCACCGCCCGCCGCCTAGGGGCTGTAGTTTCGGCTTACGACATGCGTCCCGCAGCCAAAGAACAAGTGCAGAGCCTGGGTGGCCGGTTTGTCGAACTGCCGATCGAGGCCAAGAACGCGCAGGACGCACGCGGTTACGGCACGGCGCAGGATGAAACCTTCTACGCCAAACAGCGTGAACTTCTGGGGCGTGTGATTGCCGAAAGCGACGTCGTCATCACCACCGCCTTGGTCCCTGGCAAGAAAGCCCCGGTGCTGGTAACTGCGGATATGGTCAAAGGGATGGTGCCGGGCTCGGTGATCTTCGATCTGGCAGCAGAGCGCGGAGGCAATTGCGAACTGACTAGCCCCGGCGAAACTATCTCAGCCCACGGGGTTACGATCATTGGCCGCACCAACGTGGCGAGCGAAGTTCCCTATCATGCCAGCCAGATGTACGCCCGCAATCTCACGTCGTTTCTATTGAATCTGGTGAAAGACGGCAAAATGCGACCTGCGTCGGAAGACGATATTATCCGCGAGACGCTGTTGACCCGCGACGGTGAAATCGTCAATTCCCGGGTGCGAGAGTTCTTCGCCCTGCCAGAACTGGCCGTGCAGGGAGCAAAGTAATTTGATCTGGAAGCAGACGGAGCAATCTGTCCTCAGGAGGCACGATGAGTTCGGCGTTACTTAACGGCTTGTTCGTCTTTATGCTGGCGGGCTTCATAGGATTCGAAATCATCAAGCGCGTCTCGCCTTTGCTGCACACTCCGCTCATGTCGCTGACCAATGCTCTGGACGCGATTGCCGTTCTCGGTGCCATCGTGCTGGTGGGCGAGCACAAAAGCAATCTGTCGTTCGTACTCGGAGTTGTGGCTGTCATCGCAGCAACCAGCAACGTAGTCGGAGGCTTCCTCATCACCGATCGTATGCTCAAAATGTTCAAGACCAGCCGTCCCACAAAACCATGACCGATCTCGCAGGCAATCAACTTCTGCTCGAGATTGTTTATCTCATCGCCAGCGCCCTCTTCATTCTGTCGCTGAAGTTCATGAGTTCGCCGCGCACTGCCCGCCACGGAATCTGGGCCGGCGAATTGGGAATGTTGCTTGCCATTGGCGGGACCCTGTTGCACCACGGAATCGTGGACTACAAGTGGATCGTCATCGCACTAGTCATCGGTTCCGGGATTGGTGTTCCCCTCGGCTTTGTGCACATGACCGCGGTTCCGCAGCGGACCGCATTGAGCCACGCGTTTGGTGCGCTTTGCGTAACCCTTGTCGGTACAGCAGAATTCTATCTGCGAACTCCAAACGTGCCGCCCTTCATGATGTCGGTGCTGTCGATGGAAGTGATTCTCGGCTCCCTGACTTTCACCGGCAGCCTGATGGCCGCAGGTAAGTTGCAGGAACTGCTGCCGCAGCGGCCCATCACCTATAAGGGGCAAAACTTCGTCAATCTCTTCTTCCTTGCCATCGCCGTCGGGCTGGCCGTCTATCTGGTGCTGCATCCGGGAGCGCGCATGGTGTTTCCGGTGATGGTGATAATCCCGCTGATTTTCGGTGTGCTCATGATTATCCCCATCGGTGGGGCTGACATGCCGACGGTCATCTCGCTGCTCAATTCCTATGCCGGTCTATCCGCCGCCGCCATGGGATTCGTTCTCGACAGCAAGCTCCTGATTATTGCCGGCGCGCTCGACGGATCTTCGGGTTTCATTCTGTCCGTCATCATGTCGAAGGCCATGAACCGTTCGTTTACCAATGTATTGTTCGGCGCCTTCGGACAAGTACAACCTGCGGCCGCAGCGGGCCAGGAAGAGAAAACGGTTCGCAGCGCCACTGCCGAGGAAGCTGCCGGCATTCTCGCGGCCGCAAACCGCGTGGTCATCGTCCCCGGTTACGGCATGGCCGTCGCCCAGGCGCAACACAAAGTTCGAGAACTCTATGACGCCCTTACCAAACGCGGCGTTGATGTCCGCTTCGCTATTCATCCCGTCGCCGGGCGCATGCCCGGCCACATGAACGTGTTGCTCGCGGAAGCCGACATCCCCTACGACAAACTCATCGAGATGGACGACATCAATGGTGATTTCCCCCAGACCGATGTCGCACTCATCATCGGCGCTAACGATGTCACCAACCCAGCCGCTCGCACCGACCAATCCAGCCCAATTTTCGGTATGCCGATTCTCGACGTGGACAAGGCCCGCACCGTGATGGTCATCAAGCGCGGCATGAGTCCAGGTTTCGCCGGCATCGACAACCCGCTCTACTACCTTGATCGCACCCTGATGCTGTTCGGCGACGCTAAAGCGTTTGTCAACAGCCTCGTCCATGAACTGGCTGGCAATTCACATTAGCCCTAGGGATCCCACTCCCTACATGATACAAACCTTCCGCATACACCTTATTCCTTAATTACTTACACGGGCAGCGCCGGACCCGCCCTGCACATCTAATCACTAGATTTGTCGTGCTGCCTCTTGAGCGTGCCTAGGGCTCGCATTTGAGGGCGTTACTTTGGTCACCGAAAGTACACGGTTCGCGCAACTGGTATGGCAAACCCGAGTTTAAGGTTAAGAGGATTATGTCCGTTCGCACTCCATATCGGCGGCTGCAAACCTTCGCGCTCTTACTGTTCTTGTCGGTTTTGCCCAAAGCGCACGGGGACGCAACTCTGCTGCTGGAAGAGCCTTATGGCCATTTTGGTGCCTTCACAGCAACCGGCCATGCCGCAGTCTATTTAGACCGCGTATGCGCGGAAACGCCGGTGCGGTTACGGCGTTGCCTGCCGGGCGAAACCGGTGTAGTGATCAGTCGCTATAACAAGATTTCAGGATACGACTGGATTGCCATTCCTCTGATTCCCTATCTTTATGCGGTAGCAGAGCCAGAGGATGTTCCGCTCTTCGTGAATCCCAAGGTGGTTGCCTTTCTCCGAAATCAATACCGGAGGAATTATCTGGAAGCGATCGCGCCCGACGAACCCAACGGCGAGCCGCCTACTGGAAACTGGACCCAACTAGTGGGATCGTCCTACGACCGGACGATCTATGGCTACCAGATCGAGACCAGCGTCCAACGTGATGATGACTTCATCCGCGTATACAACGAGAGAAACAATAAGTCGCACTTCAATCTGCTGGCACACAATTGCGCCGACTTCGCGCGCGGAGTCATCAACTTTTACTATCCCAAGACGCTGCACCGCAATCTGATCGCGGACATGGGCATCACTACCCCCAAGCACATTGCCAAACTGCTGGTGAATTTCAGCGCCCGGCATCCTGAGCTGCAATCGTCCAGCTTCGTAATTCCCCAGGTACCGGGCAGTGTGCCGCGCAGCACTTCGGTGCACGGGGTCGTGGAATCGTTGTTGAAGTCGAAGAAATACGTCGTGCCGGTGGCTATCTTTGAACCTGTGGCTGTAGGCGCCATGGCAGCCGCCTACGTCAGCGGCGGAGGCAGATTCGATCCTAAGAAGAACGCGCTGGTGCTGGCGCCAGGGCAGCCACCCGAGGCCCCGCTGGCAACCGTGGACCGCCGCAACTATCAGCACGAACTGAATAGTGCGCTGGCCGAAGTAAATCCAGAACTGAAGGCCCGCAAGACAGAAAAAATCTGGGCGCACCTTGAAAACAACTCCGAACCTCAACTCGACGAATACGGACGCGTCAGTTTACACGTGCAGATGGATGAGCAATGGGTGGATGTGGGCATCGCCCGCGAAAACATTCTGAATGATGGCACTCCGCCCGATCTCGCAAAAGAGCTTCTGGCTGCACGCCTGCGGGAAGAACTACGGTCCAGCGACCCTCCGCGCGCTTCGCAGACTGACGTGATGAACGACTGGAACCTGCTTCGCCAAGTGCTGCCCCCCGGCACCGACTGAGAACACCTGCCTGAGTCACTTCCGAAGGTTTACAATCAGGCCCGAAACTTCGCCGCAGCTCGTCTTGGATAAATCGCGGCATGGAGACAGGGATGGGTCGCCTCACCGGCATTCTCGGAATTCTGACCATGTTGGCCCTGGCGTTTCTCTTTTCCACTAACCGGCGAGCCATTCGTGGCAAAACGGTCGCGTGGGGCCTGGCGCTCCAGCTCACGTTCGCGGTGTTCGTTTTAAAAGTCGAGATTGGCAGGGCGATTTTCCAGAAAGCCGGCGACGTAGTCAATCGCCTTCTCAGCTACTCTTCGTACGGTTCGCAATTTGTGTTCGGAGATCTGGGAAAGCCAGGGGGACGTCTTGGCTTTTATATCGCATTTCAAGTACTGCCCACCGTCATCTTCATTGCCGCATTCTTCGCGATTCTCTATCACTACGGGATCATGCAATTCGTGGTGCGGCAAGCAGCGCGAGTGATGACCCGCTTCATGGGCGCGAGCGGCGCCGAGTCGCTGAATGTAGCCGCCAGCATCTTTATGGGACAAACCGAAGCCCCGCTCACCATCCGCCCCTTTCTGCCGGAGATGACCCGCTCTGAGCTGATGACAGTCATGACCAGCGGCATGGCCCACGTTTCGGGAGGAATCATGGCAGCGTATATCGCATTCGGCGTTGAGCCGAAACATATTCTGAGCGCAGTAATCATGACCGCGCCGGGCGCGATCGTGATTTCTAAAATGCTTGTGCCGGAGACCGAGATTCCAAAGACGGCTGGCCGCGTAGTAATGAGCCAGGAAGAAGTGGATGCCGAAAAACAAGAAAATCTGCTGGGTGCGATCGCGCGCGGAACTACCGACGGCCTGCACCTGGCGCTCAACATTGCGGCGATGCTGATTTCGTTTCTTGCTCTGGTAGCTCTGACCAACGGCATTCTGGGCGGCATCCACAACGGACTGACTCATGTGGGAATTTCATGGTTCCCGTCCAGTCTGGAAACAATTCTGGGAACATTGTTTGCTCCGGTGGCCTGGATCGTCGGCGTCCCCTGGCGCGACTGCGCGGCCGTCGGCAACCTGCTGGGCACGCGCATGGCGCTCAACGAAGTCGTCGCGTTCTCCATGCTGGGGCCACAACGGGCCATGCTCGATCCACGCTCGTTCACCATCGCGACCTTTGCCCTGTGCGGCTTCGCGAATTTCGGTTCGATAGGAATTCAGATCGGCGGGATCGGCGCCTTGGCCCCGAATAAACGCGGCGAACTGGCGCGACTAGGCTTTCGCGCCATGCTCGCTGGAACGATGGCCAACCTGATGTCAGCCGCCATCGCGGGCATGCTGTTGTAGGAAAGACACTCAAACGTCCGTGCCATAAACCGGGATCACCACCCCATGCACGTCTTTTCCCCTAAGATACGACGGTTCTGTCTTGTACTCAACTTGCGGACATGACTGCGATATATTACGATCTATTGCGTTTGATTTCGTTCATTTGTCCGTCAACGTGGGATCGAAAGTTATGAGACAACTCCCTCGTGTCCTGGTGTCGCTCATTGCATTCGTTGTGATCACTCTGGCGATGTGGGGCCAGTCCTCCAGCCAACCGCAGATCGGCTACACACCATCCCCGGATGCAGGCCAGAAGAAGACGCTGCTTCTAAGAGATTTTCACCCCACATCAATGCTTCACGTCTCCGTGGACCGTGTGGATCGTTCCCGGTTCTACGTCATCGACGTTCACAATCACACCAATGACGAAGCGGGGATTGGCGACCGCTTGCCACCGCCGCGCGTGATCGAAATCATGGATCAGACCAATGTGAAGACCGTTGTGATCCTGACCGGCATGTGGGGCGACAGGCTCCAGCATGTGATCGATACCATGGTAAAGCCCTATCCCGGACGCTTCATGGTGTTCGCCCAGCTCGATTGGTCAAAGATCAACGACCCAGATTTCAGCCATCGCATGGTGGTGCAACTTGACGACGCTGTCTCACGGGGCGCGCGAGGACTGAAATTCTTGAAGGATCTCGGTCTCGGTGTTCGCGACAAGAGCGGCAAGCTCATCGCCGTCGACGACTCCCGTCTTGACCCGGTTTTCGACGAATGCGGCCGCCTCGGAATTCCCGTTTTCATTCACACCGGTGATCCCGAAGCATTCTTCCTCCCTATCAATGCCTACAATGAGCGCTATGAGGAACTGTTGGAGCATCCCGACTGGAGCTTTTACAGAAAACAGTTTCCGAGCTTCCGATCTCTGCTCGAGGCGCGGAACCGGGCATTTGCCAGGCACCCGAATACGATGTTTGTCTCTCTGCACATGGGTTGGCCGGAGAATCTCCCGTGGGTATCGGAAATGCTCGATCACTATCCCAATGTTATGGTCGAATTCGGCGGGCGGGAAGCGGAACTGGGACGTCAACCTGGCCGGACGCGAGATTTCTTCATCAAATATCAAGACCGCGTCATGTTTGGAAGCGACAACGGCATGGACGCCGAAATGTACCGCAATTACTTCCGTTGGCTCGAAACTGCCGATGAATATTTCGACTATTGGGGCTCCCCTGACCAGGGTCGATGGAAAATCTATGGTTTGCAATTGCCGGATGTAGTTTTGGAAAAGATATACCATGCCAATGCGGAACGTCTGTTCGCCCAGTTCAAAGGAGAAGTTGCAGTCGCGAAAGGACATCCATGAAAGCGGCAAACAAAGTTCTCCGCCGGGTTATCTTGCCTCTTGGGCTGATCGGATCATCGGTAATTTTGCTGGGATGCCAACAGCGCACCGCCAGCAAACCGGCACTGCCAGTTGCGCAGCCTTCGTCAATCGGAATCGATATTCAACCCAGCGGAGTCGTTGCCCTGACCACGCACACGGCTGAGTTCCGCATCCTTCCTTCCGGGCGAATACAGGCTTTCCTGGTCAAGGACGGCAAGAAGCTTACCTTGGACGATGCGGACGTCGCCAAACCTGGCAGCGGCGATTATCTTATCGCAAACGGTAAGTCAATCGATTTCATTACGGACAACACGCAAGCCAGGGTCTTGGATGCGGGCGGCAAGTTAGGCCGTGGCAGGCGCGTCGAGATTCCGGCTCGCTCTGCCGGCAGCCCAAACCTCCAGCGCACACTGCAAGTTGAAGCCTATGACGACTTCCCTAACTTGTTACTGACCAGCACCGAATACAAGAACACTGGAACTGCCGGCATCAATATCGATCGCGCCGTCAACCAGCAACATCGGTTTAACGCCCGGCTTGTTGACACCAAGGCACAGCCCTACGAGCTCTGGTCATTTCAAGGCTCCAGCTACGATTGGGGAAAGGACGAAGTTCTTAAACTCACGCCCAACTTTTCGCGGCCCAATGTTATGGGTGGCATGGTCAAGGGCGGTTATGGCGGTGGCATTCCAGTGGTCGCCTTTTGGACTGCATCGGTGGGCGAGGCGATCGGCCACGTCGAGACTCTCCCGCTCTCATTGTCATTGCCGGTGAAAGTGCAAGCCGACGGACGGGTGAACGCCGCCTTGGAAGTCCCCGCCAGCGCCACCCTCAAGTCTGGCGAAACTTACTCCACTCCACGTAGCTTCGTCGCCGTATATTCCGGAGATTTCTACGAGCCATTACGCCTGTGGTCCAGTGTCCTGCAAAAAGAGGGATGGGAAATTACTAAGCCTTCAAGCGAAGCCTATAACGTGAGTTGGTGCGGATGGGGCTACGAGGCTAACGTCACTCCGGCACAAATGTTGGGCACTGTTCCCAAGCTCAAAGAACTCGGCATCAAGTGGGCGACTCTAGATGATCGCTGGTTCGACGCTTACGGGGACTGGAATCCGCGTCGCGATACTTTCCCCGGAGATTCCATACAGAAGATGGTCGCGGACTTTCATCGGCAGGGAATATTGGTGCAGCTCTGGTGGCTTCCTATTGCGGTTGAAGACGGACAAGGGAGATACGAATCGCATCGCTACGCCGTCTCTCAAGTAGCCAAAGATCATCCCGAGTGGCTGATCCTCGACGAAAACGGTAAGCACGCTCATATCGTGCGCGATCTTGCGGCCTTATGCCCGGCTGTGCCCGAGGTACAGGCGTATTACAAGAAGCTCACCGAGAAGTTCATCCACGACTGGGACTTCGACGGCTCCAAGCTCGACAATATCTACACCGTTCCGGCTTGCTATAACCCCGCTCACCATCACAAGTCGCCGCTGGATTCTGTAAACGCCATGAGCGAGGTGTACAAGACGGTCTTTCAAACTACACGCGCCTTGAAGCCAAATAGTGTCACCCAAAGTTGCCCCTGCGGCACTCCACCTTCGCTGGCCTGGCTGCCTTACATGGACCAAGCCGTCACCGCCGATCCGGTCGGCGCAGTTCAAGTTCGTCGCCGCATCAAAATGTATAAAGCGCTCCTGGGTCCGGAAGCCGCGGTTTACGGCGATCATGTGGAGCTTTCTGCTATGACTCGCTCCGGTGACGACTGGATTGAACACGGGGACGATTTTGCCTCCACCATCGGTGTAGGCGGAGTCGTCGGCACCAAGTTCGTTTGGCCCGATCCTGGGCCCAAGTTCAAGAACGTTATGCTGACCCAACAAAAGGAAGCGCGTTGGAAAAAGTGGATCGGCCTCTACAACCAGAAGATGCTCTCCAAGGGAACATTCCGCGATCTTTATGTCTATGGATATGACGTACCCGAGGCGTATGCGATCGAAAAAGATGCCAAGATGTATTACGCATTTTTCGCCCCCACTGAACACGCTCTTTGGAAGGGCGAGGTTGAATTGCGAGGCCTGAAACCTGGCACATACCACATCATCGACTACGCCGAAGGCCTTGACCTTGGCTCAGTCCAGGCGACTGCTGCTCAGGCGCCGAGGCTAAAAGCAGAATTTCATCAGCATCTTCTGTTGGAAGTGAGCCCGCAGCAGTAAAGGTTACCGCCGGGCGTTCGCGTACTCGTGCAAGAACCTCTCGCGATGTTCCCGGTCGCGAAACGCCTCCGTCCCTCCGGAGCGTGTCGTCGAGAGCGCTCCCGCCAGATTTCCTGAAGTCAGGCAACTCGCGAGATCCGCTCCGTGGACGTATTGATGCAGGAAGCCGGCATCAAAACTATCTCCGGCACCTACCGGATCCACCGCATCGATTCTAAGCGCAGGAGATTCTAGCATCTGATCTCCTCGGAGCGCCATTGCGCCTTTCGCTCCGAGCTTGACCACAACCACCGGAACCATTTCCGCCAATCGCTCGACCGCAAGTCGAAGATCATCGGTTCCAGCAAGCTTGCAAGCCTCTCGTTCATTCGGCAGAAAGATGTCAACATTTCGGAGCACATCGCGCAGATCACCCCAGCGGTCCCCCGGATCATCATTGGTGTCGAGTGAGATCGTCAATCCCGCCGCTTTCAATAGCCGAAACAGCTCTGGCACGTGTGGTCGCAATCCACTCTGCAGGTAAAAAGACGAAAGATGGAAGTGACGCGCATCAGAAAGATAGTCAATATCAAGGTGAGCGAACCCGAGTTGAGCAATCGTCCCGGAATAAGTGAGGATATTGCGCCACTCCGGATGCTGAAGAATGACGGTGAGACCCGTCTGCGAACCACGCGCGCGACGCACCAAGGACGTATCCACGCCGCTGTTCGCCAGCCGCGCCAGGGCAATTTGTCCGAGTTCATCTTCGCCCACGAGCGATTGAAACCCCACCCGGTCGCCAAGAGAGGCCAGATTGTGAGCGACAATCGCCGACGAAGAACCCAGCGTCAGCATCATGCGATCGGCCAGCACCTCGCGCTCGGCGGGAGGGTCAGCGGGCAGCCCGTACAGAATGAGATCGAGATTTAGTTCCCCGGCAATGGTGACGTCAAAACGCGGCATGTTCCGGCTTCTTGGGAGACGAGTCACCTAAAACGACGGCCCGGCTCAGGTTCCGCGGCGAATCGGGGTCGAGTCCCTTTTTCAATCCAGTGTACAGGCCGAGCAACTGCCCTGGTACCAGCGACGGCGCCAGCTGGACAAGCTCAGGACCGTCCACGGACAACTCAACCAGAATGTCGGCCGCCGCCGTGACTCGTTCGCTCGCTCGATTCGCAACCACCATGGTCGTCCCGCCAAGCGACTTCATCTCTTCTAAAACATCGCTCTCAGCCGCGTATCCTCTTTCGGAAAGGAGAAAAACCAGCAGCGTTTCTGGACCAACAATGGATTTCGGTCCATGGCGGAATTCAAGAGTATGAAACGCCTGCGCGTAGGACACCGACATCTCCGTGACTTTGAGTGCGTACTCGCAGGCTAAACCATAAAACGGCCCCTGTCCCAGACAAACGTAATCCGCGAACTGATGATTGGCCGCGAAGGCGCGAATTCTATCTGGCAGAGTTTGTAGCGCTCGCTTGGTCACTTCAGAGATGTTTCCCAAAGCATCGCTATCCTCTGATTTCTTTCCGAGCAGGGATGCCAGACTTTGCAGCGTCAGCAGCATGGAAGTGAACGATCGCGTCATGACCGTGCTCTTCTCGTCGGCGGCAGGAAGAGTAATCGTCAGCGATGCCAGTTTCTCCAAAGCCTGCGCCTCGGCACAGGAGATCGCCAGAGTCGGAATCGAGCGAGCCTTGAAAAGTTCGGCGGCTTTCAACACCTCTGATGTCTGCCCCGACCGCGAAATCAGCACCGGTACACATGTTCCGGAGGCCGGTACCACCAGATCAGGGTAAAGCAAGACTTCGGATGCCGGAACGGCCCGGGCCCGCAATCCGGTCCACGCCGTCGTGGTCGCAGCGGCGCATAACGCAACGTAGTAACTGGACCCACAGCCAACGAAAAGCCATTCGGCCGGATCGCCGAAACGCTCGCAAACCTTTTCCAACACTCGGTCTTGGCGAAGGTTCTTCAGGCAGGCATTCCAGCAGTCTGGTTGCGAAACGATTTCAGCCAGGCTGTGAACACCGGCATAGTGATTGCTCCCGTCGTTGACGTGACTAGGTTCGATTGATCTAGACAAGCGTTACCTCGATGCCTGCTTTCTTCAGCGTGCGCAAATCCGGTTTCGGAATTGCCCGGTCGGTAATGACTTCGTGCATGGTCGAAGTGGGCGCTATCAGAGATAGGCTGCGGCGTCCGAACTTGCTGGAGTCGCACACCGCGACCGTGTGTTGCGCCACTTCAATCATCACCCGGTTGACTTTTGCTTCGAGCATATTGGGTGTGGTCAGTCCGTAGCGCACGTCGAAACCGTCCACAGCCAGAAACAAGAGATCGGCGCTCAGATGGCGTAAGGTGTCGTCCGCCATCGGCCCAACCAGCGAGAACGAATTCTTACGCAGCGCGCCGCCTGTCAAGATCACCTCAATCGACGTGCCCGCCAATTCCGCTGCGATATTCACCGCATTGGTGATGACCGTAAGGTTCTGAAACTCCCGCAGGGCGCGTGCAATCGCGGTCGTGGTGGTGCCAGAATCCAGAATAATGACCTGCCCCTTCTGCACCATGCGGACCGCCGCTGCGGCGATCAGCGTCTTCTCCCGTCGGTGGAGCTGCTCTTTTTCGCGCAACGTGGGATCATCGAGCGCCCGGTCGCGCGCCGGCAACGCCCCGCCATGTGTGCGGTGCAACTGCCTTTGCCCGTGCAGCAACTCCAGGTCCTTCCGTATCGTGACCTGAGACGTGTCAAACTGATGAGCCAGGTCCGCGACCAGCACGCGGCCATCGCGGTTCACCAGTTCAAGAATGGCACGACGGCGCTCCTCGTTTAACATGATGGATTCATTCCCGCTCTTGTCACTTATCGGTCCAATCCAGGTTCTTTTGTTTGCTATTTCCTTTTATAACGTTTGCTTTCGTTTGTCCAATAAAAGTTGGGCCGCTCTAGGGTCGGGAAAGAGCTCAACTCCCAATCAGGGGATGGCGAAGCGGCACGAAACCATTCACGAAACTTGTTTCGAGGCGACCTTAATTTTGTTCTTGACTTTCTGCCAGACCGCAACTAATAGTATCAAATCGAAATGATACGAAAGCGAGCATAGACTCTGCGCATTTAGACCAGGGGGCCACGGGATGAATCGATTCATGCGCTGCTCTTCTTCGCGACGTTCAAAGCAGTCCATCCGGTTCAGATCATGGCTGTGGCTGCTTGCAGCCGTATTCTTGGCCTATGGCAGCGCGGTCGCTCAGAAAGACACCGGCGGCCTCGCTGGTGTGGTGAAAGACCCCAGTGGAGCGGTTATCGCCGGCGCGACAATCAAGGTTGTCGACACCGAGCGAGGCACGGAACACGCCGCCACGACCAACGCACAAGGCGAATTTATCGTTAGTCCGCTTAAAATTGGTCGTTATCGAGTGACCGCGGAAAAAGCTGGATTCAAGAAAACCGTCGCCGGTCCGATTACCGTGAACGTCGATGAGCGGCCCGCCGTAAACATTATTCTTTCGGTTGGCGATTTTCACGAAGTTGTGAACGTCACCACCCAGGCGCCACTACTAGAAACGCAAACGTCCGATCTGGGCCAACTGGTGGACAGCCACCAGGCAGAGACGCTTCCTCTCAACGGGCGCAATTATGCGCAGCTTGCGCTTCTGGGTGCTGGAATTGCTCCCAGCGAGCCGGGTTCTCGCGTCGAAGCCAGTTATGGTTTCAGTTCCAACGGATCACGTTCTCTGCAAAACGACTTCCTCCTCGACGGCATTGACAACAATTCCAATCTGGGCGACGTACTCACCGGCCAGGCTTACGTGATTCAACCGTCGATCGATGCAATCCAGGAATTTAAGGTGCAAACCAATGCTTACAGCGCGGAATTCGGCCGTGGCAACGGGGCGATCCTCAATGCAGTGCTCAAATCGGGAACTAATAGCTTTCACGGAGATCTCTACGAATTCTTCCGCAACGATGTTCTGGACGCGCGCAATGCCTTCGACGCCTTTGGCAGGCAGCCCTACCATCAGAATCAATTCGGTGCTACCTTCGGCGGTCCCATCATCAAAAATCGGACTTTCTTTTTTGTGGACTACGAAGGTTTCCGCGTGGCCCAGGCGCTACCGCAGCTTTCCAGCATTCCCACCGCTGCTGAGATCGGCGGCGACTTCTCCTCATTCCTGACCACCACGGTCGCTCCACAGGTGGATGCGAACGGCAATGTTCTACCCGGAACCACGGCCCGCGACTGCAACGGCCATCCCACCTACCTCGGAGAGATTTTCAATACTCGGTTGACGCAGGCTTCCGGTCTGAACCCGAGCGGGTATTGTGGCGTACCCATCGGCATCGATCCCGCGGGAAATCCTACCAACATTTTTCCTAAAAGCCTCATTGATCCTCTGGCAGCTCGTATCTCAGCACTCTTTCCCTCTCCCAACGTGAACATCAACGGCTCCAACTTTCTCGCAGAGCCGAAGAAGACTTATAGCCGGAATAATTTCGATGTTCGCATCGACCACAGGATCTCCGATAAAGATAACCTGTTCGGAACCTTTAGCTACGAGAGCCAGCCGAGCTTCACGCCCTCGCCTTTTCAGAATGCGCTCGATGGCGGCGCGTTCTCTGATGGCTATGAAAACGATTCCTTTCGCAGTGTCGCGATCAGCGAGACGCATGTCTTCTCACCCAACCTAATCAACGAATTTCGACTGGGCTACAACCGCATCAACACCCATCGCTTCCAGCTGAACTACAACACCAACATTTCCGGCCAGTTGGGGTTTCCTGGCGTCCCCTTCGGACCAAATATCGGCGGCCTACCGCAGATCAGCATCAATGATGGCACCGCGACTTTGGGAAGCGCCGGTTTTCTTCCCGCAATCGAGAAGCAAAACACCTACGTTCTGACAGACAATCTCACCCTGGTCCGCGGCCGGCATTCCTTCAAGTTTGGCACGGAAATCCGGCACGAAGAGTTCACCTTGTTCGAACCGTCCGCTCCACGCGGGACCCTCAATTTTGGAAGCGACTTCACCGATAATCCTGCCTCTCCTACCAGTGGTGGCGAAGCATTTGCGACGTTCTTGCTGGGAATACCCGACGCCGGTCAAATCACCAGTTTGCACACTGTCGACTATCATCGTCCCGTCTATGGCTTCTATGCACAAGATGATTTCCGGATGACGCCGCGTCTGACCCTGAACCTTGGGCTGCGCTACGATCTTTTTACCACCGTCAAGGCACGGGGCAATCAGCAGGCGAATTTTGATTTTGCAACAGACTCCCTGATCGTTCCCGCCTGGCAAACTGCGCAACTCACCCCTTTTCTCGCCGCCAACATACCCATCGATAGAAACGGAAGCAGCGGATTGATACCCACTGACCTCAACAACTTTGCGCCTCGAGTGGGCTTCGCTTATGAAATCAACAAGCGGCTGGTAATGCGCGCCGGATACGGCATTTTCTATGGCGGCGATGAGAACGGACCTTATTCCAATCCCAGCCCGGGGTTCAACCCTCCATTTTTCGTAACCCAGAACTATTCCGTACCTTGCTTTCTGTCATCTGCAAACCCCGGGCCGACCGACTGTTCCATACCGGGGTTGAATGTTCTGTCGCAAGGGTTTCCCGCGAACGCTCTTACCGACCCCAACACTCCACTGCTTTTCTCGGTTACTCCCAAGTTACGAACTCCGTACACACAACAGTGGCACTTCGGGTTCCAGTATCAACTTCCCGCGCAGAGCGTGCTGGAAGTTTCCTATGCCGGCTCACATGGCTCGGATCTCTACAACTATTACAATGGCAACCAGGCCGTTCCCGAGGTCGCCTTCTGCACTACGCCGCCCAACACCCCGGGTAACTGCCCGACCGCGCCGCGTCGTCCGTCCAAGGTCTGTGACAACTCAGTATTCCCGCCAAATTGCAATGAGGTTTTCGATACCTCCATCAACCAACTCCGTTCTGATGGTTTTTCGAATTACACTTCGTTGCAAGTCCGCTGGGAAAAGAATTTCTCTCACGGTCTGCAATTCGAAGCTTCCTACACCTATGCGCACGCTCTGGATGACGCCTCCAGCGCGAACCTCGGGTCGCTGAATAACGGAGACTTTCGCGACCAGACAATGCCGTGGTTAGAATATGGAAACTCAGACTTCGACGTACGCCACCGTTTCGTGGTCAGCTACATCTACCAGCTCCCCTTTGGAAACGGCAAAGCATTCGGAGGAGGCGCGACTGGATTTCTGGATCAATTGATTGGCAACTGGCAGGTGGCCGGCATCGTGACCGCCCAGACGGGAAACTGGTTCACGGTCACTGATTCGCTGACCAACGTTTCCACCAGTGACGGCGGCGGTGGCGTCGGCTTCTACGAAGTGCGGCCGAATGTGGTTGGGAACCCAAATGGCAAGCCTTGTGTCGCAGGTACGATCTTCAATACCTGCGCTTTTGTCGACAACGCCATCCCATTCACCTTTGGAGACGCGGGACGAAACATCGTCAAGGGCCCGGGGCTGCAAAACTGGGATTTCTCGATCTTCAAGATGTTTCCGCTTCGCGAACAAATGCGCTTGGAGTTTCGCACCGAGTTTTTCAACATTTGGAATCACGTGAACCCGGTGTTTGAGCCGGTCGGCTTGATCGGCGAAGAGCCGCAGCCAGTGGAGTTTGGAACCCCGCAGTTCGGATTTCCTCAAGGAGCCCGCGATCCCCGCTTCATCCAGTTCTCTTTAAAGTTCTACTTCTAGTGCGGTAGGCCGCGCGCCGGATGTCTCGCCAGGGGTAGCAGCGAGCTGTAAGATGGTGAAACTTCGAGCCCCAGACCTGAGAGGATTGCATGGCCGGCACTCCAGCCACGAGTGGAATGGTTGTCTGCATAAGCGCCAATCCGGCGCTTGACCGGCGTTTACGCGTGCGCACCCTGGCAATAGGGGAAACGAATCGCGCACTGAGTGCTGAGATTCTTCCCGGAGGCAAAGCTGCTCATGTAGCGATGGCCGCGCATGCGCTCGGAGTGCAGGCTATTTGGATTGCTTTCCTGGGCGGTGCGATCGGCGAGGAGTGCGCAAGTGAGTTGGGGCGGATGGGAATCGAAGTGGTTCCCATCCGAACGCGGACGCCGACGCGCGTAAATCTTGAGGTGATTGACGACTCCGGAGCCGTCACCGAAGTACTCGAGCCCGGAGGTACTCCCGAACCAGCCGAGTGCGAAGAGATGGTCCGGACGTGTCAGAAGCGGTTGAGCGAGCAGTGGAAGCACGCGCTGGTTGTGATTTCCGGGAGTTTGCCCACTGGGGTGCCCACCGCCTTCTATTCGCTCCTCATCCGAAGTGCCCGAGACGCTGGCTCGAAGGTGTTTCTCGACACCAGCGGTGAGGCGTTGAGTTACAATCTCGCGGCCCGACCGGATTTTGTGAAACCGAATCGCAGGGAAGTAGAAACTCTGCTCGGTGCTCAGGTTCATTCGTTCAGTGATGCACAAGGCGCGGCTGCCGAACTGATTGCCCGCGGCGCTCACAGTGCGGCGATTACGCTTGGATCCGAAGGCTTGGTTTGGCTTGAGAACGCGCGAAGTCCTGCCTGGTTCGCCCGCCCACCACGATTGGAAACCGGCTCCACGGTCGGCTGTGGAGACACCACCCTCGCGGGTTTCGCCTATGCGGCGCAGCAAGGTTGGCACGGCGAAGAAGCAATCCGGTTCGCAGCTGCCTGTGGAGCGGCCAACTGTTCGGCGCGGTGGTCAGGCAGAATTACGTTCAAGGATGTCGAATTCCTGACTCCGCAGATCAAGGTCACCCGCGGCCCCGGCTGACCTGTGGCACATGTTCCTAACGAGACGGCTCGAAGCTTAACGTTGAATACGGCATCGTGAACCAACATCTCGATTCCGTAAGCCATTAAAAAATGGCTCCTCAGGTAGGACTCGAACCTACAACCCTCCGGTTAACAGTTGCAGGGGCCGTATTACTGCCATTTGCTGGGAGTTGCTGCGGAGCCAGCAAAAATGCGCCTTTGCGCCTCTATTTCCTCGTGCGCGACTGCCGCCAATTGTGGCCAGTTTTGATCTAGGATCCCTCAAGAAGTCCCCATAGTGAATCTCACCCGCCAACAAACAGGCGGTGGGTACCGAAATCCGTGCCACACGTGTGCTTGCGCAGCGTCGCCAGTTTTGGAGCACTGGTAAGATAACCCGCTACGGAGACCGAACTATGAAAGGCTTCTTGTCGCCAGCCTGATTCTGTTGCGCTCCCGGCGCTTTGCCAACAACTCACGAACAATACAACAACGCATCCTTGTGTATTCGATTCAATCCAAACTACGTGGCCCTCGGCGCGACAGGTTGCACCATAGGCCCGTACACCTTCTCCGACATCGAGTATTCGGTGTCGGCAAGTGGCGGAGCCAGCGTTCCAACAGTGTGGGTGCTGCGGAATCCCCAGATTGTCCAAGCGGTTGAAATACGTAGTGCCGTTGGCGTAGGTGAAGAATCCGCCTGTGGTCCGCGTAAAGCTCGGAGTGCACTCGGTGAAAGGGCTGTTCCCATCAAACACGAAACTCCGTACCGTTCCTCCCGCGTCGGTTTTTTGTTGTCTGCGGCCAACGCATCGTACAAATTAGGATGCGCCATTGCCCGCCGTCAACTGTCCCGCACGTTCACGTCAAAATCCATTCTGGCTCTCCTTTTGGGGTCGATTCTAAGGGATACGGGACAGTAGGCGAAACCAGACGTTTACACTCATTGACCCTCAATGAATGCTATCGGAATTTATCGCCAACTATCTTATTTTGGTGGCGCGGGACTATGACAGAAACAACGCCCTTGGATCTGAACTTTGGTCGAAAACCACCGCGCCGCCAGATCCCGTAGCTCTCTCGAAAATCAATGTCCCGCTGTCGAGCTCGCCACGCCTATCTGTTTAATTTGTCTAGAGTTTCGCCGGTTGGACTCAATGAAAACGCCGATACTCTTCGCCGGCATCGGCTCCGCGAACAAGTATCCCTGGGCTGACCCACAACCGGCCAACGCCAACAGCTGGTGTTGGTTTGGTGTTTCCACCCCTTCAGCGACCACTTTAAGTTCCAGGTTATTCGCGAGCCCGATGATTGTTTTAACGATGGCGTAGTTTTCGGCATCCATCGTCTTAACGAACGACTGATCGATTTTCAGGGTGTCGACTGGAAAACGACGCAGATAGCTCAGAGAGGAATATCCGGTACCAAAATCGTCGATACTCAGCTTCACCCCTAAACTCCGTAGCTGCGACATTGTTTGTAAGGTCGCGGCAACGTCGTTCATTGCTAAGCTCTCGGTGAGCTCGATGGTTATGCACTGCGGATCAATCGCACTCTCTTCAAGTGCATCTTTAACATGCCCAATAAAACCGCCATGAGAGAAATGCTTTGAACTGATGTTAATGCCGACATATAACGGTGGGTCCGCAGGATAGCGCTGTCGCCAACTTGCCGCCTCTAAACACGTCTTCTTTAAAACCCAAATACTAATAGGAACAATCAGGCCGCACTGTTCTGCAACCGGGACAAAAGTGCTTGGCGGTATCGAATTCGATCCCGGCGGCTGCCACCGCAAGAGTGCTTCGAAGCCCTGTACTGCCCTCGTATCTACCGCGACGATTGGCTGGTAGTGAAGTGTCAGTTCTTCATTCTGAAGCGCATATCTCAGCTTCGCCTCTAGAAGAAGTCGACTCATGACTTGCTCGTGCATCGTGCGGTCAAAGAGCTCACTGCGAGCCTTGCCTTGGCTTTTCGCACGATACATAGCGATATCGGCATTCTGAAGCACCACCTCCGCAGATGTCTCTGGTGATGTCAGGGCGATACCAATTGACATGCTCTTGAAGATCTCAAGTCCCTCCAGCAGGAATGGCCGTTCAAATGAAGACTGGATTCTTTCAGCAACGCGAATGGCATCGCTCGGGTCAGTGACGTCCTCCACCAGAATCGTAAACTCATCTCCACCCATCCTGGCTATCGTGCCATCGCTGCGCAAGCATGCCCGCAGTCTGTTGCTCACTTCTTTAATTAGAGCGTCCCCGATTACGTGGCCATAGCAATCATTGACAACCTTGAAGTCATCGATATCAATGAAAAGGACGGCAGCCGCCTCGTGTGGGTGCCTTTTCATCCGATCTACGACGCTTTGCAAACGTCCCAGAAACAAGGCCCGGTCCGGAAGGCCGGTGAGCCCATCGTGGGTAGCGTTAAAAACCAATTGTTCCTGAGCAAGTTTTCGTTCTGTTATATCGCGGGCATTGTAGACAATGCCGCCGATATTCTCGTGCTGAATCAAGTTTCGGACAACACTCTCGAAATCGAGCCACCTTCCGTCTGCATGTCGCAGCCGGAACTCAACTATCGGATTCTGCCGATACGCCACCGATCGCGGCTCCGTGCTCATGGTCTTCGCGAAATCGTCCGGATGTACCAGGTCCATCATGTTCGTTCCTATGAGATCATCCCCATTCAGGGCCAGAACTACATGAACGGAAGGACTAGCGTACTTGATTTGGCCAGTGGGATCGGTGATAAGAATGATGTCGGTTGACTGCTCGGTGAGAGCACGAAAGCGTTCTTCACTCTCCCGGAGGGCATTGCGTTCGGTTTCCTGCAACTGCCCGATGTGCTTTTGTCTCTTGAGCCGGAGAAAAAGTATCAGGATGACGGTCGCTGCCAATGTTACGGCGGCCAGCAATTCGTTTCTAGCTCTCAGTGCGACGCCTTGGGCCCATTTGTCCTCCGCTTCTATTGCGATCTGAACTTGGTGCTGCATCAAGTCGAACTGGGGGTTGACCGCCTGGAAATCGGCCTGCTTGGCCTCGTCGAACTCCCGAACTTGCATCAAGATCCATTGCCGATCCGCCGAGGCCAGATAGTTGTCTAACGCAGGCCAGACTTTCTCCAGGGCTGCGGCGTGATACATATGGAGGTGTGCCGCCAATACTGCTTCAGGCAGTGCGTGTCTTGCCGTCCGCATCTTCGTGTCCGCGTCGGCAGTCAGGTTCTGCTTTTGCAGGGTGGCCAACGTAAGATTGTTGACCTCTCGTGTAAGAACCGCGATTTGATTGAGAGTTCTTTGGGTGGAGCGAGCGTCGTCGACCTGATTCCTGTGAAACCAGGAAAGAGCAGCCAAGACCACGATGGCCGTCGCGAGAAAACCAAATGCAAAGGGCAATTTCAAGCGTACTACTAGACTCTCAAATCGCGGGTTGAGGGTTCTCTGCGTAGTCCAGACCATTTTAATCATGAACGACCAAACATATCTCCTCGTAAGCGCGTCTGCGCAAAGTGGGGGCTAGGGAGGGTCGGCTGATCCGCCTTACAGCAAGTGTCACACACTACTATCGAGGATCAGATCCGGCTTTGGCACGTCCAGATGAGCACGCAGCATTACGAAAGTGCTTGCGGTTGCTCACCCGGACGCGGAAATCCGCGCTGATCGGTCTTGAGCAGAGGACTGCTGTCGGTGCAGCCCCCGCGGAGAAAGCTGGTTAGTTCCCCACGGGATTACACTGACTCATTTTTTACCAACAGGCGAACGTGAAAAAGGGATCATCTTTATGACGGTGGAAAATTAAACCGGAACTTCACGAGTGATTATTAGCCCAGACTTCTATGACAAAAACCGAACAGAGGGGAAGGAGGTTGGTGCGCATTCCTTTGCGAGTCTAGCACTGGATTTCCAGTGGTAAATCGAAAGACACCCGCGCCAGCACCCCAGTGGGGGGTACTCCCCATTCGTGGTATTGGAATAATGCTCGCACCTTCATAGCATCAGATCCACTCATTTGGAGGTGCGAATTGGGAGTCCATCCTGAGAATCGGGGTTTCACCAACCCCGGCGCATATAAACCGGTGAGCCCGTCTGCAAGTTACTTCGACCAGATAGTCGCAACTTTAAATCTGTCACCCAACCAATACGAGGTTCACAGCCGCTGAAGGAGTGGGTGCATCGCAACAAAAACCAAAGGTACGTTCCAACGGAAGTGTTGAACGTCTTTGGATTCGACGAGGAATGATCGGACGGCATAACATGGCAGCCAATTTCTATCTGCACATCAGCGCAATCGGCAAGGGAACAGGCCAGCTTGGTGAGGGCCCTAAAGCTGCGCGGCAGGTCTGAACGTCACTTGAACTGACCGGAACACTTACAGGCTCTCCATCGCGAGTAAGGACTGGTCCCGCCCTTTACGACCGGATCAAAGCAATCTCTCCAGAGACCATTATCTTTTTTCCATTGCCCCTCAATGAATCCCAGGTTCCTGCATTCACTGATAATTCTGTGGCAGGCCGGGTTCTGTTCGGCAGGCGAATGTGGGCCCCGGTGGAAGTCCCTCGCCACAATTAACTATGAGTGCAGTCCTTACCAATAACTCGATCATGCTGACAAAGAGCCGACGATCTTCTAAGGTGAGCCACAACGCATTGGGCCGTCTCCCTGGGTCGCGAGTGTTTCTGAGATGAAATCTCTGTATATGGTGTCCAAGGAGCATCATCCCAAGGAGTAGAATGAGCCGTATGTATTCGCCCCGCCTGCGTCCAATCGTCCGGGCCTACGTGATGTCGATTGCTTTTTGGTATGGCCTCTCGGTTCTGATGGGGCTGCAGTATAGTCCTTTAGATCGAAATCATCTTTGGTTCTCGTTCCTCGGATTATTGGAACAGGCAGGGGCTCGCGCCTTCGCGCTAGCTTTGTGGACACCACCTATCTTTTTCTTGGTGAAAAAATACCTTCGTTTTTCGACGAATCGTGTGCGATACGCGCTGTTGTGGGGACTTGGAGCGGCTCCGTTTGTGTTACTCCATACTGCAATAGCGTGGCTAGTGATTCCCCCTTACGTTTCGCGTTCTCTCCAGTCATGGCTTGAAGATGTTCGATCCGCGTTTGCCGACGACACATTCGTATATATTGCAATCGTTGTGGCGGCGCACGGTTATGAATACTTGAAATGTTTGCGCAAAGAAGAGCGGGAGAGACATGAGTATCAGCAGGCGCTTGCCGCGAGTGAACTACAAGCGCTGAAGATGCAACTCCACCCCCATTTTTTGTTCAATACCTTGCATGGGATCGCCACGCTGATTGAGACCGACGCCCGCAGCGCCAAGGCCATGATCATCAGGCTATCCAACCTCCTGCGCACCGCACTGGAGCGCGGCAGCTCAGATCTGATCCCTCTGGAGAGTGAACTGAAGTTCGCTAGAGAATATCTCGATCTCGAAAAGATGCGCTTCGGGAGCCGGCTCAAGGTGGACTGGCTGGTCGCTCCGGAAACACTACCCTTTCTTGTGCCGCAAATGATTCTCCAGCCGCTGGTGGAAAATGCCGTTCGTCACGGAATCGCGTCGTCCCGCGAGCCGGGGTGGATCGAAGTTACGGCCACGGTAAGCGACGGGCGGCTTGAGGTTCAGGTGCGCAACAGCGCCGGCAGCAAGACATCCAATGGAACCGGCGTGGGACTGCGAAATGTAGAAGCTCGCCTCAAGTATCTCTATTCGGGCGATGCCAGCCTGCGCTTCACTATGACTGACAACCGCATGGCAACTGCCAGTTTGACGTTTCCGGCTTTAAACTCTCAGCCGGCCGGCGTGCAGGTTCAGCGACTACAAACGGTCCTCGAGGAGAACGACTATGCGCGTTCTCATCGTTGATGACGAGCCCCTCGCCCGCACCGCCCTTGCCCAGATTCTGGCCTGCCGCCCCGATGTGGAGCGCTTCGATTCCACCTGTGACGCCATCGAAGCTCAGGAATATCTCTCCAAAGACGTCTACGACATCTTGCTGCTCGACATCAGTATGCCGGAGTTGTCGGGACTTGAATTATTAGATCGCCTGCAGAAATCCCAGCGCCCGCTCCCTTCAGTGGTTCTCGTGACCGCTTATGCGCAGCATGCCCTCGCGGCGTTCGAAAAACATGCCGTCGATTACGTGCTGAAGCCGTTTTCCAGTGAGCGAGTGAACCAGGCGCTGGACTTCGCCCTTCGACGGTCGGCCGGCGAGCGTGCGGCGAGATTAATCGAGCTCATCCCTCATCTGAAGACACTTACCCAGCAGAGTTCCTCCAAGATCGCAATCAAGAGTAATGGCAGGATTGTCTTCATCGACCCCTACGATCTAATCGCCGTCCAGGCCGAGCGCAATTATGTTTTGCTGCAGCAGGAGGCTGGTTCGTATCTGCTGCGGGAGTCGATCTCAACCGTTGCCGAGAAGCTCAAGCCATACGGATTCGTTCGCATTCATCGATCGGTGCTGGTGAATTCTGCTTTCGTGCAGGAAATCCGTCCCTGCGCAACTGGAGAGTACGAACTCCGGGTAAAGGGCGGCAAAGAGTACACCGTCACCCGCACCTATAAGAACAATCTCAAGTCGCTGGCCCGGTTCTGGATGGGAACAGGCACCGCTCTCACCGACTGAGTTCCGGGGAGTTCCCGCGTTTTTTATCGGCTTTGAGTTTTGCTAGTGCCGAGCCATAAGCTCACACTTGATTGCCAGTTGGCGCAAACCCTTTACGTCTGGCAAAGGGCTCGCGCCAACCAGGTTTGTACCTAGCGGCCCCTCGGACTTCGCAGGAAGCCGTGATACACGCCGCCCGAATCAATCTCGTACCCGGTGATCGCCCCCTCGGGATTGTTCAGCAGCGGAAATGTGCCCTGAGCGGCGCTGGTCCCCGCTCCCGGCGCGTCAAAGGTCGTAATGGTGCCGCCTGGAGAGCGCAGAAAACCGTGGCTTACGCTGTTTGAGTCAGTGTAGCCCCCCGTGATGGCCCCTTCCGTATTCAGCCCCTCCGGAACCGTGCCTTGACCAGCCCCGGTGCCCGCACCAGGAACGTTGAACTCGGTAAAAGTTCCGTCCAGGGCGCGCACGAAACCGTGCTCCACATTGTTTGAGTCAACGTAAACCCCCGGGATGATCCCGGCGAAATTCAGCCCATCTGTATCGGTGCCCTGGCCGGCCCCACTGCCCGCGCCGGGAGCATCGATCGAAGTGATGGTTCCGTCCGGAGCGCGAACATAGCCATGCAAAGCGTTATTGGAATCGATGTAGGCTCCCGTGATCGTTCCATCCGGGCTTAACCCGATGGTTGATGCTGTGCCCGTGCCCTGACCTGAGCCGCTTCCCGCACCCGGAGCTTCGTAGGTAACGAAGGAACCCTCCGGAGAGCGCACAAAAGCATGCGCCACGCCGCTGGAATCAAAGTCGTATCCGGCGACCGTGCCTTCCGGGTTGATGTTGGCAGACAAGGTGCCCTGTCCGGCCGCACTGCCCGCGCCGGGAGCGTCGAAGGTGGTGAAGTTACCGAAGAAATTCCGCAGGTAACCGTGCATGGCGCCATTTCCGTCGATGTAGTATCCGGTGAGGGTGCCTTCGGGATTCAGGCTGAGAGCGAACGTACCCTGCCCCGCTCCGGTGCCCGCCCCGGGCGCACTGAAGGTTACGAAATGACCGTACCAAACCCGCAGGAAACCATGCGCCACGCTGCTTCCATCGATGTAATACCCCCAAGTTGTACCCAAGGGATCGATGCCCTCCGCGAGCGTGCCTTGTCCCGCTGCCGTGCCTGCGCCGGGGGCTTCGAAAGTGGTGGTGTTTTGGGCGGTTGCCAGGCCAGCGGCCAGAAGCAACACACTCATCAGTCTGCAAGATTGCTGTAGCCTCATAACGTTCTCCTCAATTGATTTGAATTCGTCGCTGTGTAGCTTTCGTTTGACTCCCTCCAGTTTGGGATCTCGAACTCGCCGGAAAGACCCTGCGTTTCAGGAAAAGCGCACGGTCCGAAAACAGCCATCTCATCGACTCTGTGAGTGCATGAACCCTGCCATCAACAAGACGTGATTTGCGAGTTTTGTGAATAAATACGAAATTGGGGAGATCAGGTTCGACCTTACAATGGCGGCTAACAGTCCTACGCGAAGTCAGGAAGCTGCTTTGGGTCAGCCTGTTTTCTCAGGCTCGGACCTTGACCGTTCCCCTATGACAATTGGAAAGTTTCTGAAATGAGGGATTCCGAAAACCGTACGCGGCAGCGCCGATGCAGGGAATCTTCGCCCATGTGTTGACCATACATTCAGGCATAACTTTCCTAAGAAACCCGAGCGTGACCGATGACTTCTCCCGAATTGCAGTTGCCATCGCCGTCTGCCTGAATGTGCGCAGAGAAGGAGTGCGCTCGTTTGCGCAATTGGTGAAGCATGTGGCTGTGGACAACTATGTGGACGCGGCTTCACTACTGAGGGAAAAGCCGCCCATCGATGTCGGTGAACACGAAAACGGCCCGGACTCGATCGAGAGCAAAGCCCAGATCTTGCAATTTGTTCGGGACTCTTTTGCGTACATGCAGAAGGCGATCCGCACGGTCAATCAAGACAATCTTATGGAACCGCTCCAGTTCGCCGCCGGAGCGTCAGACACAATACCTCGACTTAGGATCGTCGATGCGGCAATGGCGCACCCTTGGGACATCTACGGTCAGATGATCGAATACCTTCGCATGACCGGTATTGATCCACAGGCAAAGCGTTGAATGGACAAGTGACACAAACAGGCGATTACACTTATTGAGAATGCCAGACGCGGTCAATGAGTGACATGGCGATTTTTTCACCAATCGACTTCCACTCAGAGATCAACCCATTCGCTTTCATTGACTTCCCTAGGATCCACGCATACCATGACTGTCGCGCCATGATCGGCCAAACCATCTCGCACTATCGCATCGTAGAGAAGCTCGGCGGTGGCGGAATGGGGGTGGTTTACAAGGCCGAAGACCTCAATCTCGAACGCTTCGTCGCCCTGAAGTTCCTACCCGACGACGTCGCCAAAGACGCCCAGGCCCTGGCTCGGTTTCGCCGTGAGGCCAAGGCCGCCTCGGCTCTGAATCATCCCAACATTTGCACCATTCACGAAATCGCAGAGCAGGATGGGCAAACGTTCATCGTGATGGAGTTCCTCGATGGAGCGACCTTAAAGCATCGCATCGCTGGCCGCCCGATGGACACTGAAACTCTTCTGTCGCTCGCGATCGAAGTGGCTGACGCCCTGGATGCCGCGCACACAGGAGGCGTGGTTCACCGCGACGTTAAGCCGGCCAACATTTTTGTCACCAAGCGCGGCCACGCGAAAATTCTCGATTTCGGCTTAGCCAAGGTCGCACCACAGACAAAAGACCTTGCCGCCGGACCAACCGCGGCCACCGCATTGGAGTATCTAACCAGCCCTGGCACCGCAATTGGAACCGTCGCCTACATGTCCCCTGAGCAGGCGAAGGGCAAGGAGCTCGATTCCCGTACGGACCTTTTTTCCTTCGGCACCGTGCTCTACGAAATGTCGACCGGTGTTCTGCCATTTCAGGGCGACACATCGGCCACCATCTTCGATGGCATCCTGAATCGAACCCCAGTCACGCCGCTGCGCCTCAACCCCTCACTCCCTTCGAAGCTCGAAGATATCGTCAGCAAGTTGATGGAGAAGGATCGCGACCTCCGCTATCAATCGGCCGCGGAGCTGCGAAGCGATCTGAAGCGCCTCAAGCGTGATACCGAATCCGGTCGCGAACGAGCGCAAGAGTCTGGCCCAACACCCGCTTCAAGCCCAAGCGTACCTGTGGCATCGCTCGAGCACACCTCAAGCGGCTCGGTTCTGGCGACCGCGGCCCGCCAGCATAAGACCGGCGTCGGAGTCATCGTCACCGTTGTCGTGCTTCTGCTAGCCGCCGCTGCTTTCGGGGTGTACAGCCTCTTTTTTGCCACGCGGCATCAGCCCTTCGAGAGCATAAAGATCACCAAAGTCAGCGGCACGCACAACGCGCAGATCGGCGCCATGTCTCCCGATGGCCAGTATCTCGCCTACGTGCTCATCACCGAAGGCAATGAATCGTTGTGGCTGCGGCATCTCGCCAGCGAAAGCAATGTACAGATCAATCCGCCCCAGCACGTGCAATATCTCGCACTGCGATTCGAGCCTGACGGCAGCCACATCTACTACTCTCATACTCTGCCCATTAGCGGTCCTGCTTCTCAGGAGTTCGATCTCTATCGCATTCCCGTCCTCGGCGGAACGCCACAATTACTGGTCAAAGACGTTGACACCAATCCCGGTTTTTCTCCCGACGGACAGCGTCTCGTTTTTGCGCGTGCCAACGACCCCGAACCGGGCAAATTCCATGTCCTGATAGCTAACGCGGATGGCAGCAACGAAAAGAGCATTGCCAGCGGACCTATGAGTGCCCCGATCATGTCAGCATCGTGGGCGCCAGATGGAAAATCCATCGCCGGAATTGCCGCTCAGGTGAGCAACGGCGGGAGGACAGTGGCAATTGTCTCCATCGATCCGAATACCGGAGAGCAGAAGAGCATTTCGAGTCCTCCTTCCACAGCGATCGACAACGTGGCGTGGATGCCCGACGGAAAGTCGCTGGCAGCGACGTACGCGACCATGGAAACGCGCTTCGGCCGCGATCAGATCGGGCTGATCAACTCGTCTGACGGCGCGTTGCGCCCGGTCACCGCTGACGCCAACGACTACAGCGCGGTGAGTGTCTCATCTGATGGCAAGACCATCGCCAGCGTCATGCGCCAGTCGATTCGCGACCTTTATGTGAGCGCCGGCGAAAAGCCCGACTACTCCGACCTGAAACAGATAAGTTCGGGCGATCCAATCACCTTTGTTTCCTGGACGAACGACGGCAAGCTCCTGACCGAGCAATCGGGCGCTGCACGCGTCATCGATACCGACGGCGGAGTCAAATCCGAACTGGCTCCCGGAGCCGATGCGGGCGCGCTTCAGCCACGTGGTTGCGGTGACGGAAGCGTGGTGTTTACCCGCGGGGTAGCCAAGACAATGACCCTCAACATCTGGCGCAGCAACTCCGACGGCACCGGTCTAATCCAGGTCAGCGATGGCAAGAACGACGAGTTCCCAGCCTGCTCTCCCGATGGAAAAACTGTCTTCTACATCGACTTTGGCAATCGCGTCTTTATGAAAGTTCCTCCCGGCGGCAAACCAGAGGCAGTTTTAAAAAATGTTAAGGAACCTATCGAAATCCAGGCTGGTTTTGCAATCGCGCGCGATGGGAATACCGCCGCCCTCGGAACCTACGACTTCAAAGCACAGAAGCCGAACATTTCACTGGTTTCGCTCACGTCGGGGCAGATCACCCGCACATTCGAATATGATCCGCGGCACAATGGCAACATGCAGTTCAGCCCTGATGGCAAAGGAATCGTCTATCCCATCCGCGACAAGGGCGTGGACAATCTCTGGCTGCAACCGCTGGATGGTAGTGCCGGACACCAGATCACGGATTACACGTCGCTGCGGATTTACTCCTACCAGTGGTCGTCCGATGGAAAGCGTCTGGCGCTCGTGCGCGGCGATACGCCATCAGACCTGGTTCTAATCCAGGACGTCAACAAGAAGTAGCGTCACTCACGTACCCCAAGTCAAGAACGTATTCTTCGATTTTTCTCTTCTCCGGCAGATAAACGGCCGGACCTTGCTGCCCACGAACAGGCGATTCAACGCCGCCAGGCTCCGTCAATAAACTGCCTTGAGTTCCACAGCTAGACACTGTACTTCAAAACGGCAGATGTTGTTATCAGGCGATTGCACTCATTGAGGATCGGCCCGGCAGGGGTCAATGAGTGCTATCGCGATTTACCAACAGTTGTCCCCGAGGTTCCAAGCTCCGTGTGGCTGTCGCGACAGGGCAAGAGCCACTACTAAAGTAACGTTGACAAAAACACTCGAATATAGGATTCCTATATTCATCATGCCCAAGCGTATCCGCTCCAAAATAGCCCGCGGCAGCGCCGAACTCGCCATCCTCGCCCTGCTGGCGGAGCAACCCCTCTACGGTTTTGAAATCTCCAAACGAATCGACGAGAGGACGGGAGGAATACTATGTTTTGCCCTGGCCTCGCTGTACCCAATGCTCTACGACCTCGAAAAGCGAGGTTGGGTCAAGGGCCGCTGGGAAGCGAATCAGAACGGGCGCGACCGCCGCTACTATTGCCTCACTCCATCCGGCCGGAAGGAACTCGTACCCCTGCGGCGGGAGTGGAATTTCTTTTTCCAGGCTCTCGATCGCTTGGCAGGGGTGGCCAATGCCTGATTGGAGTGCTCAAGTTCACGATCGCCTGCGTCATCTCGACCTCCCCACGAAAGAGCGGCAAGAAGTTGTCGCTGAGTTGGCCGCCCATCTCGAAGATCTCTATGAAGAACAAATGCGAAAAGGGTTAAGCGAGCCCGAAGCCCGCGAAAACGTAATAAGCGAAATTGTTCGTTGGCGAGAGCTAGCAAAAGATATTCGACGCGCGAAACTAGAGGATGAGGGAATTATGAACGCACGAACCAAGCAACTCTGGCTCCCCGGGTTGGTAAGCCTTGCCACTTCTATGGTTTTCCTAACGGTTCTGATTCAGATTTCGATGCAGCCTCGCTACCTCGGACGAAGCCCGCTGCAGATGGTTCTTCTGCCCTGGATGGCTCTGCTGCCGCTCTGCGGCGCAGGGGGTGCCTTCTTGTCTCGCAGCGGCGGTGGATACCGCTGGGCGCGCCTTGCTGCGGGCCTGTTTCCAACCATTATCTTGTTCGTTCTCGGCTCGATCTTAGTCATCACCCACCTAATCGTTCCAGCCCAGCCACGCTTGTGGTATGGCTCCCTTGCTGTCACTCTTGGGATTGTTCTTCCTACCGCAGCTCTTCTGCCGGGCGCACTGCCGTTCCTGCGCCAGGGCAAGCACGGAACCCGATCGGCAGCGTCCTAGGTAGCGCCAGCTTTCCGAACATCTTTCTAGAACAGGCGTTATCACTCATTGAGAACTTACGGACACTTCCCCGTTGCACTGTCTACGTCTGTAAGCCTCTTGTTGAGCCCCCGCGAAGATTGATGCCGAATTGAACGTAGGCCTTTAATGGGCTACAGAAAATTGTCGAAATCAGGACGGCGCAAGCCGCGTAAACCTATGAAGGGGTAGAAAAAAGAAATGGCTCCTCAGGTAGGACTCGAACCTACAACCCTCCGGTTAACAGCCGGATGCTCTGCCATTGAGCTACTGAGGAGTGTCGCCCGGCGCACCAGAGAGGCGCGCCGTTCTAGTTGTCGCTTTCATCATATCATCCGCCCGAGCGTAGGAAAACTGGGCTGCCCGGGTTCTTCACCCCGCATTCCGTTACCGTAGTCATGTTTAATCGATTCGCTTCAGTGGGATGTCCCTCCCGTCGGCGTGCAGAGTCATGGAAGTAACCCGCCCCTGGCCATCAACTTCGAACGTGTAGGCATCGTCGTCGACCTTGGCAAAGAAATCACGGTCAGTCTCACCGAATAACTCCTGTTTAGGTTCGTTGTTCTCCTGTACCGAGAGATGATCGCCTTCCCGCCGAATGACGAGGATTAGGTCCGGGGGCGTTCCATAGCGACCGACGTAGCGGTCCAGCAATTTGGGGTTGACCGTAATCTGCTTGTGAACTTTCAGCGGCGGTCGCGGTGGCAGCTTCTCGTAGGGTGTGAATCCCTCCCACTCGATCGGAGTGTAGGGGTTCTTCAGCAGAGTCTCGATCAGCTCTTTGAACATGCCTTCGCCGTTGGCGCTGTTGGTCATGATCAGAATGCCGGTCTTCGACTGGTCGAAGCACACGGTATAGTTTCGCCAGCCTACGTCGTGACCTTCCTTGAAAAAAGCCTTACCATATGGAGTCCAATAGAGACCCCAGCCGAGCCCGTAGCTCAGACGGATGGATTTATTTTCGTCGCTGGCAATGTTCTCCATGGTCGGGAACTGGTGCTTGGCGAAAATCTGGGTTTGCGGACTGAGCATGAGCTCGCGGGTCTTCGATTGCAGGCCTTTGCCATTCATCACGGCGAGCATGAACTGAGAGAAATCGCGTGGAGTGGTCTGCATGGAACCGGCTGCGTCGGCCGTGGAGCGCCGCTCGGGACCGATTGAACGCCCATATTCGTCGTAGCCGTTGGCATAGTCGCTCTCGAATCGGTCCTGCCAAACCATGCTGGTACGGCTCATACCGAGCGGCTGAAAGACGCGCGCCTGCATAAGCTCTTGCAGGGGTTTGCCGGTGATGGTTTCTACCACAAATTGCAGTAATTCTATCCCTTCGCCGGAATACCCGAACCTTGACCCCGGTTCGAAATTAATGTTGAGTTTCCGGTCATTATTAATCCAGCGGAAATTGGGAAACCCGCTGGTGTGACTGAGCAGCATTCTCGCGGTGATCTTCTTGTAGCGTGGATCGCCCGCAAGGTCCTTATATGTTGGATACTCCGGCAGCGGCTTGGGCAAATACTGGTATACCGGTTCGGCCAGATCCAGTTTGCCTTCTTCGACCAACTGCATCACGAGATACGCAAACGCTACCTTGCTTAGAGAAGCTGCGGTCATCACGGAGTCTACAGTCAAGGGCAGATTCTTCTCTTTGTCTCGAAAGCCGTAGGCTTTCAGATATGCGACCCTGCCCTCATTGAAGATGGCGATCCCCGCCCCGGTGACTTCAGCCGCTTGCATTAAGCGGGAGACAGCGGCGTCGATCTCCGCCGGAGAGATCGAACTGCCGTCGAGGCGTTTGACAGGAGATTGCGCGGCCGCAGGCAATACGGCCAGCGCCAAGAGGATGTGCAGTATGAGAACTTTGACTCTCATTGGTTTCTCCTTGCCGGGAACATCCTCAGGAAGTCCCGTCCTACGAGGCGCCCACTGAGCAGACGGCAAACTTCTGATTTCGTTACCCAGAGGACGGCATATTTCAGGAATCATTAAGCTAAGCTCGACAAGAGTTGTACGCAGAGATCGTACAGTTTGTTCCCCCCGATCAGGGCTCACTTCATCCTGTACCCAGCCCGCCCGTCCCTCTCCCGGTTTGCGCACTCAGTCTCCGCTGATATACCGTAAATAATTCCAGGCTTTACCTTCATGGCTGATCGTACAGAAACCAGCGCCGTCCAGAGTTCTCCCGTCCTCGAAACCCGTATTGATCCTACTTCGCCACGCTTCGAAGCAAACATGCGATACCTGGCGGATATGGTTTCGCAAGTTCGCAATGAAGAGGAGAAGATTCGCGAAGGCGGAGGTGCCAAGGCCATCGAAAACCAGCACGGGAAAGGCCGCCTCACCGCCCGCGAACGTATAAACCTGCTGGTGGATCCGGGGACGTTTTTTGAGCTGGGATCGTTTGCAGCCTATGGCATGTATGAAGAATGGGGTGGAGCCCCGGCGGCGGGCGTGGTCACTGGCTTGGGCCGCATTCATACACGGCTGGTGATGATCATCGCTAACGATGCCACGGTGAAAGCTGGCGCCTTTTTTCCCATGACTTCGAAGAAGGTTATCCGGGCGCAGAACATGGCCATTGAAAACCGGATTCCTACGATCTATCTCGTCGACTCGGCCGGAGTGTTTCTACCTTTACAGGAAGACGTATTTCCTGACACCGACGACTTTGGCCGTGTGTTCCGCAATAACGCTGTAATGTCGGCCATGGGGATCCCCCAAATCGCCGCGATTATGGGTATGTGCGTCGCCGGCGGTGGATACCTTCCGGTGATGTGCGATCACGTGCTGATGACTGAGGGCAGCGGACTTTTTCTGGCTGGACCTGCCTTGGTGCAGGCCGCGATTGGACAGAAAGTCTCCGCCGAGGAATTGGGCGGAGCGGCCATGCACTCCGCAATCAGTGGCACCGTTGATTTTCGCGAGCCGAATGACGAAGCCTGTATAACGCGGATTCGTTCCATCATCGAAAAGTGGGGATACCGGCGGCAATCTCCCTGGGACCGCAAGAAACCGCAAGACCCGGCGCTGGCGGCGGAAGAGATTTACGGCATTTATGACTCCTCGCCCGGGCGCCCGTACGATATGCGGGAAGTCATTGCCCGCGTCATCGATGGCAGCCGTTTCGATGAATACAAAGCGGAATATGGCAAGACGCTGATCTGCGGCTATGCCCGCATCGGGGGCTTCGCTGTCGGGATCGTGGCCAATCAAAAACTGCATGCCCAAGCCACCGACCATGAAGGGCACAAACGAATGGAGTTCGGAGGCGTCATTTACACCGAATCCGCCGAGAAAGCCGCGCGCTTCATCATGGATTGCAATCAGAATCTGATTCCTCTGGTCTTCTTTCATGATGTCAACGGATTCATGGTGGGCCGCGATGCGGAGTGGACGGGAATCATCAAAGCTGGCGCCAAGATGGTGAATGCGGTGGCGAATTCCGTGGTGCCAAAAATCACGGTGATCGTCGGCGGTTCCTTCGGTGCCGGACATTACGCCATGTGCGGCAAGGCCTATGATCCGCGCTTCGTGTATGCCTGGCCCACCGCCCGCTATGCGGTAATGAGCGGGGACGCAGCAGCAGGAACCCTGGTGGAGATCAAGATTAGGCAACTGGAGCGGGGCGGCAAGAAGCTGAGCGAGGAAGAGAAGAAAGAATTGTTCGACTCGGTCAAGCGCACTTACGATAAGCAGACTGATCCGCGATATGGGGCGGCACGTCTGTGGATTGACAAGATCATCGATCCCAGCGAGACGCGTGAAGCAATCACGCAAGCGCTCGAAGCGGCGTCGCTCAATCCGGACGTGGCGGAGTTCAAGGTGGGCGTGCTGCAAACGTAAAACCTGCCACCGATTTGCGCGGATCAACGTTAAATCAAGTCATGTCTGATACGGTCAAGCTAATCGAATGTCCGCGCGATGCCTGGCAGGGATTGCAGGGACAAATTCCCACGCACCTGAAAGTTGATTACCTGAAAGCCGTGATCAGCGCGGGATTCAAGCATATTGACGCCGTATCCTTCGTTTCGCCTAAAGCCGTGCCGCAAATGATCGACTCTGAGGAAGTTTTGAAGGAGCTTGATCCGCCGGATGACGTAGAGATTATCGGCATTGTGGTCAACGAAAAAGGCGCGCAGCGAGCGATCAACACCAACGCGGTAAGCACGCTGGGATTTCCCTATTCTGTTTCACCGACTTTTTTGCGCAACAATCAGCACCAAACTCTCGAAGAGGCAATCGACGAACTGGATAAGATCCAGAACAAGAGCGAGGACGCTGGGTTAGGCATCGTCGTCTATATTTCGATGGCCTTCGGCAATCCGTATGGCGATGCGTGGAGCGTGAGCGAGATAGTCGACGCGGTCGATATTCTTGAATCTTCCGGAATTCGTACCATCTCTCTTGCCGACACGGTGGGTATCGCCGGGCCTGAACAGATTCAAGAACTGCTATCTGCTGTGATGGCAAAGTTTGGCTATCTCGAAATCGGCGTGCATCTGCACAGCCGGCCCGATCAGGTAGCAGCGAAAGTGGTCGCCGCATACGATGCTGGCTGCCGCCGCTTCGACTCCGCCCTCGGCGGACTGGGGGGCTGCCCGTTCGCCCAAGATGCGCTGGTCGGCAACATTCCGACCGAGAAAGTCGTTGAGGCTCTGACTGCTCGCGGGGCAGTTTTGCCAGTTTTGAAGCCACTCGACGTGCTGCTGCGCGCCACGGCGGAAATTGGAACCAGGTACACAGCATCGTAGCGCCGAGTAATGCAAATCGTTGGTAAGATGATTCGTACTCATCCGTGACTTCTTCTTGCATGACATACACCACCATCCAACTTGCGGTTCATTCGAGCGTGGCAACGGTCACACTGAACCGGCCCGACAAGCGTAACGCCATCAGTTACGAGTTGATCGAGGACTTGCTGGCGGCGCTGGATGAAATCGCCAAGTCTTCGGCGCAGATCATGGTTCTGACCGGCGCGGGCAAGGCCTTTTGCTCCGGCATGGATCTGGACAATCTGAAAGCTCTGACTGGACGTTCTCCGGAACAGAACCTGCAGGATTCCGAAACCATGGCGCGGCTGTTTCGTTCACTGTATGACTTCCCCAAACCAACAATCGCCGCCGTCAACGGAGCCGCGATTGCCGGAGGCTGCGGATTGGCCACGTTGTGCGACTTTACCCTCGCTGCGCCGGATGCGAAGTTTGGCTATACCGAAGTGCGCATCGGATTTGTGCCGGCAATTGTTTCCATATTTCTGTTGCGTCAAATCGGCGAGAAACATGCGCGTGATTTGCTCCTGACGGGCAGAATCATCGATGCGGAGGAAGCCCATCGCATGGGATTGATCAACGAAGTTGTAGCCGCAGATAAGCTGATGTCTCGCGCGAGTGAATTGGCCACCCAGCTAATGGAGAACAGTCCCGCCTCGCTGACCAGCACCAAGCGGTTGCTGAGCGATCATGTCCGCCGCGACCTCGACGTACAGATTCTGGCTGCGGTCCGCGAGAACGCCGGGATCCGCGCGACTCATGATTTCAGGGAAGGTATCTCGTCGTTTCTGGAAAAGCGCAAGCCGCAGTGGAGTGGCAAGTGAAGGAAGACTCCGTTCCGGTAGTAAATGAAGTCCGCCTGCGGGTGCGTTACGCCGAGACCGACCAGATGGGCGTGGCTTACCATTCCAACCATTTCATCTGGTTTGAAGTGGGCCGCGTGGAACTGCTGCGGCAACTAGGGTTTTCTTATAAAGAAATGGAGCAAACCGATAATTGCCATATGCCGGTAGTGGACGCTCATTGCCGCTACCGGGCTCCTGCGGTTTACGATGAAGAAGTGGTCGTTCGCACTTATTTGAAGAATGTTCGCGAGTCGGTCGCGCACTTTGTCTACGAGTTGCGCCGAGCGAGCGACGCTACGCTCCTGGCCACGGGCGAAACCAAACACATGGCCATCGACTCGGATAAAAAGATTACGTCGTTTCCGGAAAAGTACATGAAGGCACTGCGGGCGGCGACGGGAAGGTCACGACTTTGAACGCTCTGCACATCAATGGCAACGATTTAACACTCGAAGCTGTTCGCCAGGTTGCGGTGGGACATCAGCCTGTGCTGCTGGCTCCCGACGCCCGCGCGGCCGTACAAAGGGCACGCGCCGTGGTTGATACTTTGATCGCCAACAACAAAGTTTCTTATGCCATCACCACTGGCGTTGGGAAGCTGAGCGATGTGCGCATCGCAGGCGACCAGATTCGTGAGATGCAAGTCAATCTGATTCGCTCGCACGCGGTGGGGGTCGGGGAACCGCTGGCCCCGGTGGAAGTCCGCGCCATGATGTTGCTGCGCGCGAATTCGCTTTCTAAAGGCTACTCCGGGGTTCGCACTGAAACTATCGACACACTCTGCGAGATGCTGAATCGCGGAGTGACACCTTTTGTGCCGTCGCAGGGAAGCGTCGGTGCCAGTGGCGATCTCGCGCCTCTGGCCCATCTTGCGCTGGCGTTGATCGGCGAAGGCGAATGTTTGGATGAAAAGGGCGCCCGTGTTCCAACCGCCGATGCACTGCGCCGCGCTCAAGTCAAACCGCTGGTTCTAGAGGCGAAAGAAGCCGTCTCACTTATCAATGGCACGCAGGGGATGCTGGCGGTGGGTATCCTGGCGCTTTTGACGGCGGAAACTCTGATGGATTCCGCCGATGTGATCGGTTCGTTGACATTGGACGCGCTCCAGGGAACCGACGTGGCCTTCGACGAACGTATTCAGCGTGCGCGGCCGCACCCAGGTCAATTGAAAACGGCGGAGAATCTGCGCCGTATGCTTGAGGGCAGTCGGATTCGCGAGTGGCATCGTGACTGCGACCGGGTACAGGACGCCTACTCGTTGCGCTGTATGCCGCAGGTCCACGGAGCCGTACGTGACACGCTCACCCACTGCCGCCAGGTGATGGAGACCGAAGTTAACTCCGCGGTGGACAATCCTCTGGTGTTTGTGAAGAACTTGAAACAGTCTGATGGCCAGGGCGATGTGATCTCTGGTGGGAATTTTCATGGCGAACCGGTTGCCTTCGCCCTGGATTTCCTGGGAATCGCGTTGAGCGCGCTGGCGGGAATTTCCGAGCGAAGACTGGAGCGGCTTGTAAACCCCGCACTGAGCGAGGGCTTGCCTCCGTTTCTGGCGGCGGGTGCTGGATTGAATTCCGGTTTCATGATGCCGCAGGTCACGGCAGCGGCGCTGGTCAGCGAAAACAAGATCTTTGCTCACCCTGCATCGGTCGATTCGATCACTACATCGGGCAACAAAGAAGACTTCGTTTCCATGGGAATGACCGCGTCACTGAAGCTGAAGCGGATCGTGACCAACACCAACAATGTCCTCGCGATTGAAGCGATGGCGGCGGCGCAAGCGCTCGATTTCCTCGCGCCCCTCAAGCCCAGCAAGCGCGGGCAGGCCGCCCACGCCGCAATTCGGTCGGTGTGTACGACGATGGACAAGGACCGGGTGATGTATCAGGATTTCGAGCGGATCGCGGAGTTGATTGCTAGCGGCAAGGTGGCGGAAGCGCTCCGCTAGTTTAGAGACATTTCCCGCGGGCGGCATGCCTATGGCGCAGTTCCGAATCAATTTTCTACCGTTGGTTCCTGTGGCGCTCTGCGCGTTGATGGCGGCTCAAAGCGCTGACAGCTGTACGTCACCCCATATCGTGGTCAACGTAGTGGACAAGCAGGGAAAGATCGTTGCGGGCTTGGCACCAGAGTCCTTTCATGTGCGGGCGGGAGATGAGACAGTGACGGTCAAGTCTGCACAGGCTGGAGCCGGCCATAGAGTTGTGTTGCTGGTGGACATCAGTGGAAGCATTAACAAATCCGAATATACGTGGGGCATCGCCCGGCTCGCGGCTGGAAACTTGCTGGTGGCCGCACCTTCGACCATGCGAGTCGCATTGGTTCTGTTTTCCGATCGCATCATCGACACCATCGACTTTGACCGCCCGGCGACTGATATCGTCGAAAGGTTAGCCAAACTGGAGAACGGGAAGGGTCGCACTGCGATTCTGGATTCCATCAATTATTCCGTCAAGCTGTTGCAGCCGCCCGAACTTGGAGACGTTATCTACATCATCTCGGATGGCGGAGAAAATGCCAGTAAAGTCCATACGTCAGTCCTTGAAAACAACCTGCTGGCTCAGGGCATCCGTTTGTTCGCGTTTATCCTGCAACCGAACCATTATTTGGCCACTCCGGAGGAAGCGGTCGGGCCCAGTCTGCTTGCGGAGCTAACCCAGGCGTCAGGAGGAGCAATCGTCGACGAAGACTCCGAGGCCGCCATCGACGATCGGCCCAAACTAGGCACCATCTTGCAACGCGGCTATCGGCAAATGGCGCATTTCTACGATCTGCAACTGTCAATCCCGGATCGCGGGGCAAGGAAAGAGCGCTTGCGGCTGGACATCGTCGACCAGGATGGCAAGAAGCGAAAAGATGTGAACGTGTCTTACCCGCAGTATCTTCTCCCATGCCCCCATTAAACCGAACGGGAGAGGACGCCTGCACCTACATCCTCAAGCCGTCTTCGCCGCGCTCCCATCCAACCCCAACTGTTCCGCAATCCCCTTCATCGCCTCAATGCAGAAAGCGATATGCTCTTCCAACTCCACGCCCAGGTCAGCCGCGCCGTTCACGATGTCGTCACGGTTCACGCTACGGGCGAAGGCCTTGTCTTTCATCTTCTTTCGCACCGACTTGGCCTCAACTTCAGCTAACGACTTCCCCGGTTTCACCAGCGCAGAGGCCGTAATGAATCCGGCCAGCTCATCGCAAGCGAATAGCGTCTTTTCCATCGCGGACTCGGGCTTCACCCCGGTATATTCCGCATGCGACATAATCGCGCGGCGGATTTCGTCCGGCCATCCTCGCTCCTTCAATATCTCATTGCCCTTGTAAGGATGATCTTCACGACCGGGATACTTCTCGTAATCGAAATCGTGGAGCAAGCCCACGACTCCCCAGATCTCCTGATCTCCGCCTAGTTTTTGCGCATAGGCGCGCATGCATGCCTCGACCGACAAAGCATGCTTCCGCAAACTTTCCGACTGGGTGAACTCAGTTAGTAAACACCAGGCTTCTTCTCTGTCCTTCATATTTTTCTCACTTGCCCTCCGGAGTGTTCTGCAAATGGCGTAAATCCGTTTCCAGCGAGTCTTTCAGAGCTCCGCAAGAAAAGCAGTTTTTCCTACGCCTGCCCAAACTATTTATCGGCCATCATTATATCTTCGCCGTACCTTCGCCTCCCGCCCTCGGCGTCAGCCCCGGCATCTCGCGTCTGCATACTGATTTTACTTGACATCCACAGTGCTGCTGCCTCAGATTACGCTGCAGGTCTGGAACCAAGTACCTAGTTTGGTTCGTTTTTTGGTTCCTCCGGGATGCCCGCTCTGGCCCCTCCCAAACCTAATGGCTACCATGCTTGCCCCGGTAGATTCCAGGGAAGTGGTTCGCTGTGATCGTTGCCTGCTGGTCCAGTTTCGCACCACCAACAATTTGTGCCGCCGCTGCCACGGGTCGTTAGACGAGGACGAGCCGGAAATCGTTTCTGCTCCGTCCCCGCCGCAGCAGATCATTCCGACCAATGGCCACAGTCACGGCCATTTGCACTTGGCCACCGCGATCCGGTCCATTCGTCTGGGCAGCGGACTCAGCCAACGGCAACTGGCCTTGCGCATGTCTGTGCCACGGACCTACGTGTCCAAAATCGAGAATGAGAAAGCCACGCCCACCCTCTCCTCGCTGGAGCGGCTTGCCAGGGCGCTGGAGGTCACCGTTCCTGATCTGCTCAGCGGCGGAGAACGTAACCGTCAGCAGGAAGTCCGCGAACTGATGCAAGATCCCTTCATCGCGGAGATGCTGCCCTTTGTCGCGCAGTTGAATGGGATGCAGATGTCAAGCATTTTGACCCAGGTGCGCGATCTGACGGTGCGGCCAAGACGAACTGCGTAGGCACAACGCGGGCTGCACAACAAGTTTGTTTTTTCCGGGCAACCAGCCAACTAACGGCCGGGATCGTGAGATTCCGGCCTTTTTTGCGCTTCGTTCAGGCCGCGAATTCCTCGGCCGGAAGAATCGGCAACGGTTGCGGAAGCCGGTCAGTGACTTCAGCCAACGCTGCTAGCTTAGACGCCAGTTCCGGAGTCAAAGCTCCCGGTTGAAAGCGCCAGCGAAAGTTTCCTGTCTTGAGGCTGGGAACGTTCAAGCGTGCCTCACTGCCCAATCCCAGCACGTCTTGCAACGGCACGACAGAAAGACTGGCCGCAGAGCTTTGGGCCGCGCGGATCATCGCCCAGTTGATGCCATCTTTACAACACCCGAGATACGCCATGACAGAACGCCGCTCTTGTTCGCTGGCTCCGGTGTCCCACCATCCTACCGTCGTATCGTTGTCGTGGGTGCCGGTGTAGACCACGCGGTCGGGCGTGAGGCGGTGTGGCAGATACTGGTGCGCGCCGGGATCGCCGAATCCAAATTGCAGTACTGCCATCCCCGGAATCTTGTGGTTTTCTCGCAACGCGTGAACATCGGGCGTTATGTAGCCGAGGTCCTCCGCGAAAAAAGGCAGGCTACCCAGTTCGTCGCGCAGCTTGTTGAACAATTCGTCGCGGGGACCGTCAACCCAGCGACCGTTCATGGCAGTATCATCGGCGGCGGGAATCTCCCAGAACTGAGCAAACCCGCGGAAGTGGTCAAGGCGAATGTAGTCGCAGGTCTGAGTGGCCCAGCGCAGCCGTTCGACCCACCATTTGTAACCACGCTCCCTCATCACATCCCAGTTGTACAGCGGATTGCCCCAACGCTGGCCGGTGGCGCTGAAAACATCGGGAGGAACCCCGGACACAACTTCAGGATCGAGTTTGTCATTCAGGCGAAAAAGTTCGCGGTTGGCCCACACATCGGCGCTTTCGTAGTCCACAAAGATAGCGATATCGCCGACCACGCGAACGGATTTTTCGGCGCAATAGCGCCGCAAGGCGCGCCACTGCTCATAGAAGAAAAACTGCAGGACGCGGAGAATGGCCAACTCGGAAGCAAGCTCCGTCCGCGCAGCCGCCAGCGCCGCAGGCTGGTGGCGAGCCAGATCCGCCGGCCAATCTTTCCAGAACTTCACCTGATAGCGGTCCTGCAAGGCATCAAAAAGTACGAAGTCTTCCAGCCACCAGGAGTTTTCCGCACAGAATCGGTCGAAGCGGGAACGTTGGTCTCCGTTGGCCGAAGCGAGGAACTTGCCGCATGCTTCGTTCAGCAGCGGCAGCTTGCTTCGGCGAACCTCTTCATAATCGATGGGCCCGACTGTCTCAGGAAGCCCCGGCAACTTTGATGCGGGAATCCAACCGCGTTCTGCCAACCGTTCCAGGCTGATGAGCAGCGGATTACCGGCGAACGCTGAGGTTGAGGAGTAGGGAGAATTTCCGTTGGCTGGCGGTCCCAACGGCAATACTTGCCACAAACCCTGTCGTCCGGCGGCAAGAAAATCAATGAACTCGTAAGCCGCTGGACCGAAATTTCCGATCCCGCCGCGCGAGGGCAGCGAAACCGGGTGGAGAAGGATGCCGGTGGCGCGGGGAAATGGCATGTTTATCTATGATTCCTTATTCAATTTCTGGGCTGTGCAGGCAAGAAGAACGCGCCTACTCACTCGAAATTCCGATTGAGGTTCAGCGCGAAACGAAACTACTGTGCAACGGTTGAGACTGCGCCGGTCGAGTCAGGGCAGCCGAATTCCAGCGATATCAGGGACTCGCCTATTCGCCTTCGTCTTCACCACTCTGGCGCTTGGTCAGGCTTTTCAATTCCTGCTGGTTGATTTTGATCTTGCCGGACTTTTCCATTTGCTGACGCAGATTACTGACGAACAGACCAAACAGTTCCTGCTGTTTGCTCTGGCGCAGCGAATCCCGGATTTGGTCTTTCTTGGCGGCGTAATCCTGGTCGGTGGGATCTTGTTTTTCCAGCACCGACAGCACCACTCCGCTGGTGTTGGTATCGATGGGTCCACTGATGTCGCCGGGTTTCAAGGTAAAAGCCACCGATGCCGGCCCCGACATCGAACCCAGTTCGGGAACCTGGCCGTCAGGTAACACCAGATCGCTGGTCTTCATCGTCGCCCCAAGTTCTTTCGCCGCCTTTTTCAAGTCGTGTTCAGACTTGGCTCGGTCAGCGAGTTCCTGGGTCTTCTGTGTCAGCAAAGCCGCCGAACGTGATTCCTTAAACTCGCTTTCCACCCGGGCACGAATGTCCTCAAAACTTGGCGTAGCCGGCGGCTTAATGGCCAACAACTGGTACACCACGAAGCCCTGCGGCAGTGCCAATTCATCGGGAGGGGACTTTTCCGCCGCATTGAACACCGCTTCCATGAGTGGCGGAGCATTGCCAATTCCCGGTAAAGAGTCGCTGCGGTTGATGAAATCAGTGGTGACCACCGTCAACCCCTCCGCCGCTGCGGCCTTATCGAGACCACCAGACCGGGCCTGGGAGACAAGGGCGGTTGCTTCCGCCTCGGTTGCCTGGGAAGCCTTCTGCGCCTTAATGGCGGGCTCGATTTGATCCTTGACCTCGTCGAGCGTCTTGGCATGCGCTTCCTGCTTATCGTCCACGTGCAGAATCACGAAGGCGTAACCGGCGTTGATCAGATCGCTATTGCCGCCTTTCGCAAGCGAGAAAGCGGCTTTATCCACCTCAGGAACCGGGAACCCTCCCCGTCGAACCCAACCAATGGAGCCACCGGTCTTGCCACTGGGATCGTCGGAGTATTTCTTTGCGACATCCTCAAATTTGGCTCCCGCCTTCAACTGCCCCAGGGCTTCTTCGCCTTTCTTGCGTGCATCCTCGACACCCTTGGCGTCCACTTTGCCGTCGGCACCCGCGAGTGGAGTCTTGATCAGGATCTGGCGGACATTGACCTGTTCCGGCACGCGATACTCGTCACGATGCTGGTCGTAGTAAGTCGCAATTTCCTGCTGGTTGACCTGGATTCCGGCTTGGACTTTCGCGGAATCTATCAGCGCATACTCGATCTTCCGCTTCTCCGGGATGGAGTTCGCATACGCCGCCTTGTGCTGCTCGTAGTAGGCCTTCAGCTCTGCATCTGCGGGGTGCAGCGTCTTAAGTATGTCTTCTTTGTGCAGCACCGCGTAGTCGAATTTGACCTTGGTATTGTCCTTCACGAACTTCTCGTGAACTTCAGCATCCGTAACCAGCGCGCTGCCCGCAACCAGGTTGCGCAATTTTTCCAGGAGGATGTCCTCTTTCACGCCCTCCTCGAACTGGGTTACCGACAAGTCCGCCTGCTGAAGACGCTCTTCGTATGCCGCCTGTCCGACGAACTTACCCTCGGGGAAAAAGACCGGGGCGTAACGGCCATGCTGCAATTCATCACGCAGATCATCGTCGGTCGCGTGCAATCCCATGCGCCGGGCCTCGGCGATTATGGCGCTTCGGCTGATGAGCTGCTGCGCCGCCTGCGAACTGAAGTAGGGCAGCAACATGGCAACCTGCGCGCCTCCCTGGGGAAACTGTTGCTGCACCATCTGCTTGGCTTCGCGCTGCACCTCAAGCGTGGTGATATCGCTTCCCGCCACGGTGGCGACGACGCCTTTGGCCGGGCCGCCAGTACCGAAAAAATCGGTGCTGCCAAAGCCTGGCACCAGCGTGATGACCATGAATACACAGATAATGGTTAGAAGGCCGCCAAGAATCACTTTCTTGAGGGGCCCAGGGGTCTGCAGGAATCGAATCATTTCGCGTCACTCCAGGGATAAAGGCAGAAAGTTGAATTATAAACTAAAGTATTCTTGCCGGGTTGCAGCGGGCAAGGCGATGGGAATCTCGGCTATTGAAACGAATTAATAAAGCTGTTATTCAAGATGTTCTTCTCTTCTCGCGGAAGGCCTGACTCTTATGAAGAAACCGGCTTGGCTGGGGTTGTCATTGTTGTTGAGTTCGGCGCTCGCTCTTGCGCAGCAACCCGCGGATCGCCATTCACAGTCAACGCTGACTCTCAAGGACGGCTGGACGCTGCAATCACTGTACAAAGTAGATGCGCCGGGCGAACTGGTCTCCACCCTCAAATTTCTTCCGCGGGGCTGGTATCCAACTTCAGTGCCGACTACGGTAGTCGCAGCGCTGGTCAAGAATCAGCGTTACCCCGACCCTTACTTCGGCATGAACCTGCGCAAGTTCCCTGGGATGACGTACCCCATCGGGCAAACCTTTGTCAGTCTTCCCATGGCGCAGGACAGTCCTTTCATTGTGCCATGGTGGTTTCGCAAAGAATTCACGATTCCCAAGAGTTTTGGCGGAAAGACGATCTGGCTCAAGTTTAATGGAATCAACTACCGCGCCAACATCTGGCTCAACGGCAAACAGATTGCAAAATCCGACGACGTCGCGGGTGCCTGGCGGACGTACGAATTCAACATCACACCTGACACGCGCATCGGTCAAACCAATACGCTTGCGGTCGAGGTCTTTTCTCCAACCGAGAATGACTTGACCGTCAACTTCTGGGATTGGAACCCCGCTCCCCCAGACAAACAGATGGGGATATTTCGTGATGTCGAGGTTTCAACCAGCGGTCCGGTAGCTCTCCGTTATCCGACCGTAGTCTCGAAGGTCGATTCTCCCGGTAATGATCTGGCGCACCTCACCGTCACCGCCCTACTGAAGAATGCGACCCAGCAGCCCGTCCGGGGCATGCTGCGATGCCGCATTGAAAACATTGACGTCTCACAGCAGGTTGACCTCGCTCCCGGCGAATCGAAGGATGTGGTCTTCGATCCAACCAGTTTCCCGCAACTCAATCTTGCCCATCCGCGCCTGTGGTGGCCGGCGCAAATGGGCAAACCCGAGCTTTACGACCTGAACCTGGAGTTCGACGTTGAAGGTCACGCTTCGGACTGGTCAGAAACAAAGTTCGGTATCCGCGAGATCACTTCACAGCTGACTGCCAACCAGCATCGTGTTTTTTCTATTAACGGGAAGAAAATTCTGATCCGTGGCGGCGGCTGGTCGATGGATATGCTGCTCCGCGAAGACGAGCAACGAATGCAAGACGAATTGCGTTATGCGCAGGACATGGGGCTCAACACTATCCGCCTCGAAGGCATGCTGGAAAACAAAACATTTTTCGATTTGGCCGACCGCCAGGGAATTCTGGTGATGGCGGGATGGGTCTGCTGTTCCCACTGGGAACACTGGGCCAATTGGAAACCGCAGGACTTCGTGATCGCGGAGCAGTCGTTGCGCGACCAGATCTATCGCTTGCGCAGTCATCCCAGCATGTTGCTATGGATGAACGGAAGCGACAACCCGCCCCCTCCGGATGTGGAGCAGATGTACTTGAAAGTCGAGCATGATTCGCTCTGGTCCAACCCGGTGATGCCCTCAGCCACAGGAAAGGACCCCTCAGCAGTTGGAATAACCGGGCTCAAGATGAGCGGCCCTTACGACTACGTCGCACCTGAGTACTGGTTAGAGGATTCGATCGCTACTCTAGGTGGGCACCCGCAATGCAATCCCGACGACACTCCGGGCTGCGGCGGCGCATACGATTTCAACACCGAAACTAGTATGGGAGCCGCCGTGCCTCCTGTCGAAAGCATTCGCACGATGTTGCCGAAAGAACACTGGTGGCCGATTGACGACTGGTGGAACTTCCATGCTGGCGCCCACACCTTCAAAGACATCCATCTCTTTGCCAATGCACTGAACACACGCTACGGCACAGCCACCGGCTTGGAGGACTTTACTTTCAAGTCGCAACTGATGACCTACGAGGGCGTTCGCGCCATGTTTGAGGCCTACAACCGGAACAAGTACGTTTCCACTGGCGTGATTCAGTGGATGCTGAACAACGCCTGGCCGTCGACCATCTGGCACCTGTACGACTACTATCTAAGGCCGGGCGGCGGATATTTCGGCGCCAAGAATGCCAACCAGGCGCTGCATCCTCTCTATGGCTACGACGATCACGCCATCTGGGTCGTGAGCAGCCAATATGAAGACGCCCGCGGGCTGAAGCTGATCACCAGGGTCTTGAACCTGGACATGACAGAGAAGTTCTCTCAAGTGACGTCGCTGGATGCTCCCGCTGACAGCAACGCCCGGATCCTGACTTTGCCGGACATTTCCGGCCTCAGCCCCACGTACTTCGTAGCGCTGCGACTGCAAGACTCGGCTGGCAAAGTTGTGGGATCGAATTTCTACTGGCTATCGACCAAGCCCGAAACCCTCGATTGGGAGAAATCGACTTGGTACATGACTCCGACACTCTCGTACGCTGACTTCACCGCGCTCTCCCAGTTGCCCAAAGTGAAGCTCAAGATCGGCAGTCACACCGAACACAAAGGAGAAGAGACTGTGACCCATGTGGTAGTCGAGAATCCCAGCAAGAGTCTGGCATTCTTCGTGCGCCTTAAGGTCGACAAAGGCCTGCACGGCGAAGAGATTTTGCCCGTGCTGTGGGAAGACAATTACATCTCGCTGCTCCCCGGTGAAAAGCGCGAAGTTAGCGCCACTTATCGGGCGATCACTTTAGGCGCAACCCAGCCCAGCGTCGAAGTCAGCGGCTGGAATGTAAGTTCTCAATAGGCAGCTTTCGCCCGTTTTGAGAAGTCTGGAGAGCAGGGACACTCGTATTCTTCAGGCTTCTTCCGGCGGCAGATCGAAATTCACCAAATGGCTCTGGAAGCCGCGAGTCTTCCAGGCTCCATAAGCGATTCCAGCGATCATCCAGATCGAACCCACGACCATCGCCAGCTTCGACAGATGAATCCATATGAATAAACAAATGAAGAAGCCCAGCACTGGCGGAATTAATTGCCCGACAGTTCGGTCCTTCCCGCGAATGTAGTAGTGAGTCAGCGACGCCAGATTGACACCCATGAATGCGATCAGCGCGCCGAAGTTGAGCAACTCAGCGCCATTGTCGTAGGTGATGAGAAAAGCCCCAATCAAGGCAATTCCACCGACAAAAAGCACGTTGTTCGCCGGAATTCTGGTTTTCTGATGGATGGCTCCAAAGAATTTCTTGGGAATCGCCCCGCTGCGTCCCATGCCGTAGAGCAGGCGGGCCGCGCCCAGTTGCGATCCCATGCCGGAACCGATAGTTGCGATCAGCAGGGTGAGGCTGATTGCCTTGGTAAGCAGCGGGCCGCCGGCAATCGCCGCCACGTGGCTGAATGCGTTTTCGACCTCGCTCGCACCAAAATTATATTGAGGACTCAACAGCTGCGCGCCATAGACTTCGGCCGCAGCCAGAAACCCGGTAATGACGCAGACCAGAACGGTGGCCAGGAAAATGTTGCGCTTGGGATTGTCGACCTCCTCCGACAAAGTCGAAATTCCATCGAAGCCGATGTAGGTCAGCACCGCAACCGAGGTACCGTGAAATACCCGGTTCACCGTGAAAGTCTCCGGGTTATAGAACGGACGCAGAAAATAGGCTTCCGGATATTGCGGCAAATTGAAAATGTGCCGGATGGTGTACCAGAAAAACACCACGATGACGGCGCCCATAATGGCGCAGAGGATTCGATTGATGCGCGCCGATGTTTGAACCCCACGCAGGTTCAACACCGTGAACAACCCGGCAAACAATATCGGCCAAAGCAGCCCAGGATAAGGAATCTGATAGCGGCTGCCACTCAACAAATCCGCCATCGCCTTGGCACACCAGATGGTGCAGATCAGCGGATTCAGAATGTAATCCATGGTCATGCTCCAGCCGGTGACATAGCCGAGCGAGGGATGCAGCTCGCGTCCCACATAGGTATAGGCCGAGCCGGCGCTCGGATAGACTCGCGCCATGCGGCCATAGCTCATGGCGGTGAAGACCATTGCGACCATTGCGATCAGGATGGAAGTCACCACATGGCCCTGGCCCGCATTGCTGAAAACGCCGTACGCTGGCATGGGCGCGGTCGGCTGGATGACGATAATGCCGTAAAGTATCAGGTCCCAAAGAGTGAGGGTGCGCCGCAGTCGCGCAGGAGCAAGAGTGGTTTCCATCTCGGCGTATTGGATTACGGCAGCACGAAACTGTCAATATTAAAACGATTTCGTTGGAGAGAGCCAATACGCCAAGTCGCAACGGTGAGGCCCACGCAGTCAAACAGAGAGAGCTTGCGGGTTGCTCATTGACACTCTACAGTAGACAGCGTGGAAGATCCCGTGACCCCGATGCCAAATTCTGAACTGCTGACGGATTTGCATGCAAGGCTGTGGGAGTCGTTGAAGCACGTCTTCAACACCGACCGCGTGCTCCTGGGCGTGACCTACGCGATCAACTTCGCGGGATTCGTCATGCTGAGCCTCACAGCTGCCCAACGTCCGCTAGCTGCTGTGGTTGCGTCGGTAGCTCTCTTGCTGCTGAATGCGCTTGTCATGCTCTCGCTGAGTAACAGCCGCCAAGAGGCCATTAAATTGCTCAAGACGCTCGTGCAGCTTTATGCAGATCACCAACTTAGTAAGTACTTTGATGAGTCGCAGCTTGAATATTACCGCCGACGCTACTCCCTGTGGCTGATGTTGACGCCGAGCCTCTGTGTGATTGCCATTGTCCTGGGCGCCCTTATCGGACGCTGATAATTCATTGCGGCTCTGGCCGCGTCCCATACTCAAACCCATACCCGCGCGGCTCACGTCCTGACATATACCGTGTGTTGTATTCGAGAAGATAGTTCACGTGCTCATCATCCAGCGGGAACGACTTCCCGGGATACGGATACGTGCCCATATCGCGGAACGGCAACGGATCGACGTGGGTCCAATCGTAAGAATAAAAGTCCATGTCTTTTTCGTATCCGTTGGCCAGAAAGAAATAATCCCGTGTCCATCCGACGGGCAGCGGTGGCAGGCTGGCTGGATCGAAATCCAGCGCAACTTCTTCTCCCGACCCAAACATAACCAGCCGGTCGTCGAAATCACGCACCAGCGGCAACACGTCGCCGTAACGGGTGTAATTGCCGGCGGGATGGGTGTAGGGCCCCGTCGCACTCGCCTGTTCGTAGATGTACTGTACATTGCCCGGAGGTTTGCCCTCGATCTTCAGTGGAAATCCGTGGAAGCGGAGATCGGCACGGACAAGCGGAACCCAAGTGGCATGGGAATTCTGGCTCTGATCAGCACGGTCAACCAGAATGCTGTCCCAATAGACCTGCGCGTTGGTCCATATCCGGATGCGTTCGGTACCGCGAGGCAATTTGCCGGTCAGATCGGCCGTTATGGTACGCGGGCCACCGGCAGGAAAACCGAAATCGTCGGCAACACGAGTCCACTTACCATCGCCGCCGAACGCCTCCACGTAGGGTGCGACGACGGCAATCCCAGCTTGATTGGCCGCGTACATCGCGGTAGCGCTGTAGTATTCAACCTCACCATGCATCAACAGCCACAGCGGGCCGCCGTCGTAAGGCTGGCCCAAATCGAGTTCCAGGCTGTGCAGTTTGGTGAAACCCTCAAACGGCAGCAGTTCGAAATCGCCGACATAGTGGTGCGCGAGCAGGTCCGGCAAGAGATCGTGCCCATGCTCATCCCAGGCGCCGGCAGGAGGGCGCGTGTCCCGGCTGAAGACGATTTTGAAGGGCGGATATGGCGGGTCGGTTGCGAAGTATTCGTTGGGATAGACATCGAACTCGCCGGGATGATCCACCGCGAGAAGCTGCGCCTGATCGAGATACACCGACTCTTCCAGCGGCTCCATGAAACGGAAGCTCAGCTTGCTATCTTTTTCGCGGATCGAGTCGCGATCGATCTTGATGTATTCCGTGGGCCGTGAAATGTTGCGTTGCCCCGGACGGTACCAGTGTCCCAGTGCGCCCGCACCGATCATGTCCGCGACCAACGCATAGTGCGTGCCATCCCAAACGAAGAGCGTAGGACACGAACCGCCGCGGCGATCAATCTCCATGAATTTATGCTCGCGGTCGGCGACGACATCGACTTCGTCCTGCAAAACTCCGGTAGGCCAAAGCATGCGAACGACATCAGCCTGCTTAGCCTGACCCAGCCCGACTGTGAGTTGCAACGAATTCTGCCCCAGATAACCGGACGACCCCGCGATCTCGAACTTCTGACGATTCCCGCCAGCGAACACTTCGACTTTGGTCCCGATGGCGCTCTTGTTGTCGGCGAGACCGGTCAGATTGAGGCGAAGCCAGTGACTCTGATTGCCGCCTTCATTACGCAGAAGCACCGCTGGCCCGTGATTCTGGGTGATAAGCAGATCAGTTGCGCCATCGCCATCGTAATCAGCGGTCACGATAGCGCGAGGATCTTTCAAACTGATCTTGTCGAGGCCGACGTCGGTAGTGACGTCCTTAAATCCATCAGGGCCGAGGTTGCGAAAAAGCCGTATCTCCCCCTTGCCCTCAGCAGTCTCGCCCACGGCGACAAGATCGACCCAGCCGTCGTTGTCATAGTCGATGGCGGCGACGCCCCAGGCATGGACCAAATCAGTCCGAGGCAGGCTCACGCGATCAAAATCATGGCCAGCGTTGTTTCTCCAAAGAGTCACCCCAGGCTGTGGAGAGCCGGAGAACGCAAAATCCATCCAACCGTCATGATTGAAATCTAGGACGGCGATACCGTGTGTGATTTCAGGCTCGGCGACCGGCCAGAAATGACGCGCGAGAAACTTCCCTTCTCGTGGGTTTTCAAACACTAGCGGCGACTGCACAGATTGTGCATCCAGGAGATCGATTGCGCGGTCGTTGTTATAGTCAGTACCCACAGCAACTGTACTTGCCCCATCGCCCGAAAGTCCGGTTGCCTCGGTGACATCGGTGAAAGTTCCATTTCCGTTGTTGCGCCACAGCATATTCCATCCCCGAGCAGGGCCTATGGTCGAATATCCATTGGTCTTGGGAATTGCGCCATTGGCTCGACTGACGTAGAGGTCCAAATCGCCGTCGTGATCGTAATCAACAAAGAGTGCACTCAAACCAAGGCCGACGCTTTTCAGCCCGGCTACCTCTGTAACATCTTTGAAAGTTCCGTTCTTTTCGTTGTGTAACAGCAAAAGGCGGCCGCCGAAACTCACAGCCAAATCGGTCGCGCCGTCGTTGTCGTAATCTCCTGCGGTACATCCAATCCCGTACAATGTCGGATCTAGCCCAGCCTTTCGAGTTACTTCTTCAAACTTGCCATTACCCAGATTGTGATACAGCGACATTCCGCCTTCTTTGCCGTTGTCCGGAAGAAAGATGTCCGGGCGGCCATCATTGTCGTAGTCCAGAAAACACGCACCTGGGCCAAGGTGGGAGTCCAGCTCATTCCCTTGTGAGGCAGCCGCTTTTGTGATCAACCCCGCCTTCTCCGTCGCATCCACAAACCTCACCTTAATCTGTTCCGGCACTTTTTCCGGCGCCAGCGCGGACTCCTCCGCCAGTGAATACTTGCCTTGCTCGCCATAGGCCAGACTGATCGGCACGCCAAGTTTGCTCTGCGTGATGTACTGAAAGCGGACAAGATGCTCGCGGGCGTGAGTAAGGTCACCCGACTGCTGATACGCGCGAGAGAGCCCAAACTCAGCCGAAGCATGTTGTGGATTCAGCTTCAGCGCGTGTTGGAAGGCGTTCTTTGCTTCAGCGTACTGCTTATTCTCTGCGTACGACGCGCCAAGAAAGTACCAGCTGTCAGCATCGTTAGGATCGACCGCTGTAACATGGAGGAACGCATCAATGGCTCCCGTCGCATCGCCACTATTCTTGAACAGCAAGCCGAGGTTGTACCAGGCGTGGGAATCATTGGGATTCTGCTTCACCGCCTTCTCCAACAGCGGCCGTGCGGCATCGATCTTTCCCAGATTCAGCAACGCAATCCCTTGATTGAGCTTCGCAATCTGGAGCTTGGGATCAAGCGAAGTAGCGTCCTGAAACGTCTTCAAGGCTTTTTCGAAAAGCTGCTGGTTCATGTACGCAGCGCCGAGATTGTTCAGGTGCGCTGCCTGGGCGGACGCGTCGGCGGGCCTCTGTGGAAGAGCAGCGGAAAGAACGACGTACGTCGCCAGAACCCCGGCAAGAAAGATTGCAATTCGTCGAGTCATGCGAGACACAAGTTAACCACAGAGGACACAGAGGAGCACAGAGGTTTCTTGCCCGACTTCCTCTGTGATCCTCTGTGCCCTCTGTGGTCAATGCTTTTGGACGGACGCAGGCTGCGAATAAGGTCGCCGGGCCACGATTCCCTTCCCTTCCTGAATCGTGATCGTCTGACCCGCGGCCACGTCTGCCAGCTTGCCAATCTGCCCGCTCGGCCATTGCACTTCGATCGCGTCAGCATGGTTGGATGAACCAAGTCCGAACGTTAGCGTCAGTTCGCTCTGCGACAAATAGCTCGAGCCGCTGTGCACAGGCTGCCACTGCTGATCTTTGCCCGAGGTCACGCGCACCACCGCGCCAATACCATCACGATTCGACTTGGTCCCGACCAGCTTCACCCGCAGACTGTGATTACTGCCGCCTTCGTTGTGAAACAAATATGCGGCCCCGCCGTTAGTGGTGAGCAAGACATCGAGTGATCCATCGTTGTCGATGTCGGCATAAGCCGCCCCGCGCGCGACTTTTGGGCTGGCAAAAGCCGGCCCAAGCGATTCCGTGACTTCATGAAACTTCCCGCCGCCAAGATTGCGGAACACATGCGGCGGTTCGGCATACTTGACACGCTTTTGCACGTGTTCGATCTGTTCTTCAATATTGCCGTCGGCAACAAAAATATCGGGCCAGCCGTCATTGTCATAATCGAAAAAGAAGCAGCCGAATCCCAGCGTGATCAGCGTGGCGCGCCCCACCTCGGAGCGCGGCGCCTCATCCACAAACAAGCCGTTGCCTTCGTTGTGGTACAGCGACAGCATCTGATTCGCGAAATTGCTAATGATGATGCTGGGCCGACCAGAGCGATCGTAGTCAGCAGCATCCACGCCCATGCCGGCGCGGGCGACGCCGTCCTCACTGAAGCCGATACCCGCCTCGATTCCCTTTTCCGCGAAGGTACCGTCGTGCTGGTTGAGATAGAGCTTGTTAGGCTGAGTGTCGTTGGCCAGAAGAATGTCGGGCCAGCCGTCGCCGTTGTAATCCAGGATGGCGACGCCGAGGCTTTTGGAAGTCGGATCGTACAACTTTGCTTTCTCGGTAGCGTCTTCGAATTTCCCATTGCCCAAGTTGTGCCAGAGACGCGCCGAGCTTCCTTTATACGACTCCGGAGTGCAATAAGATTTGTGGACACCATCCAGGGTGCAGTAGAGATCGCTTTTCTCCGACCACTGCACATAATTCGCGACGACGAGATCAAGTTTGCCATCGCGATCATAGTCCACCCAAGCAGCGCTGGTGGAGAACTCGTTCGGCCCCAACAATCCGGCAGCCTTGGTTACATCGGTAAAGGTGCCGTTGCCGTTGTTGTGAAACAGGTGACTCTGCCCGACGGCGGTGATAAAGAGATCGTCATAACCGTCGTTGTCGTAGTCGCCGACCGCGACTCCTAAACCATACATTGGGACCGCAAGCCCAGCCTTCTGAGTGACGTCGGTGAATGTGCCGTCGTGATTGTTGTGGTAGAGCTTCAGGGTAGTCGCGCCCGACTTGGGATGATCGGGCCAGTCTTCCCCATTTACAAGTACGATGTCGGGCCAGCCGTCGTTGTCGTAGTCGATGAATGCGCATCCCGGACCCATGGTTTCGGGAAGATACTTCTTCCCAAACCCGCCATTATTGTGGACGAAATGAATGCCGGCGTTAGCGGTGATATCGCGAAACTGGATGGATTGAGCCGATGCAGAACTTACGAAGATCAATAACGATGTGAGCGCCAGAAGTCCACGCATCACTTCGCCCCTCCAGCAGCGGCCTGAGTCGCAGCAATCGCGCTCAGCGGCACGGACACATGCTCGTGAATCGCCTGACGCTCATTGTTGTCCTCGGGATTGAGCTGGCGATAAGGGCCGGTGATGGCCTGAGCTGCTTCGTCCGCTTTGAAGCGCAGGTAGCGGATTTGGTGTTCATGTGCGCGCGCTGAATCGCCCAGGCCGCTATAGCAAAGCATCAGGTTGTAATGTGCTTGTAAATCTTCGGGATCGATAGCGAGAACGGCTTCCAGTGTCTTCACTGCATCCGCGTATTTGCGCTGGAGGAAGAGAATGCGGCCGAGGTCATTCAGAGCCACGCGATCCCGGGGATATTGTGCCAGAACCTCGCGCAAATGCTGGGCGGCCTCGTCATAACGCCCCTCGCTGCGAAGGACTTTGGAGTAGAAGAAATGGGCACGGGCCAGTGACGGAGTCAGCGATAGAGCTTTCTCCAATACCTTGCGGGCATACTCAATGTCACCTTCCTGCACCGCCACTCTGCCCAAGTTCACCCAACCGTCGGGATTTCCAGAGTCCGCTTCGCTTGCCTTTTCAAATGCCGCGCGGGCCGCTTTAAGATCGCCCTGTAGGAAAAGACCGATGCCGTAGTCGTTCCAGCGTTGCCAGTCGCTCCCTTGCAAAACGGTCTTAGGCTCGGGCGTGGCTACATTGTGAGGCAGGACATTCAGCCTGACCTCATCCTCGGCGATTACCACGATGGGCAGATCCGGAATCTTCTCTTCTTTCGCTGACACGCCCCGCAGCGAACCCGTAAACGCAAATTTGCGATCATCATAGTCAGCCGTGACCTTACCGGCTGGGTCCGGAACTCCGGCAAATGAAAACTGCGTGTTCCACCAGGAGAATTTGCGGTAGCAAAGGCGTGCATGGAGCGTGATCTTGTCGCCGGCGTTCTGCGGGATCTGAATCCGATAGTGCACAGTATCAGCCGCGCCCGGTGGGATCAGATGAACATAGACAACCGCCCGCGTGGCCCAGGCGTTGCGCTTGTTAATGCGGTTTCCATGAGCATCAAGCTGTAGCGAACGATAAAAATGCGCACCTTTCTCAACCGGTCCCTTGCCGCCATCTTCGACCATACCGCTCCAGAACACGGTCTGGCCTTTTTCGCCCGTGGCCTTCAGTTCGAGCCAAGTGTCGTAAGCATCGACTGTGCCGCCAGGAAAAAAGTGGCCGATTTTCTTTGTGCGCACGACCACGTCGACGCGAACTGTGTCACCCCGCCGGAGCGTTGCTTGCATCCGATCCAGCGGTGCGGTGATGGAAGAGACTTCGCCTTCACTAACGGGTGTCACCTTGGTCTCAGCTTCTTCCCCGACGGCAAAGTTCGTAGACAGCTCGGGCTGACTGTACACGCTGGGTTGCGCAGCAATTGGCTCGCGCGACAATGCGAAAATATCTACGCTGAGAATGTCATTCTTCAGGAAATCCTCGGTGGCTCTCAGTTGCCCAGCATCCTGATTGGCCGTGGGCAAGGCGGTATTTGCGCCAGGGAAACGATGAGAGTGCACGAATCCGTTGCTGTTCCCGAGATCCGAAGATCGCGTGAGCGGCATGTGGCAATCCGCACACTGCGAAGAGCTAGCTGGATAATAAAATGACCGCGCTCCTTGTCCCGACACTCCGCTTGCCTGCCAGTTATCGTATTCATTGAAACCACGGATCCAGCGATAGTGATTCACCGGCGCATCGAGATGGACTTTATGGCAAGTCGAACAGAACTCGGCCGTCTGCTCCCGCATGAATGGCTTCAGAAACACGCGCCGGTGAGGCTCGGGATTCAACTTCACTAGAAAATCATGGAGAAAGCGAGCGAGCGGGTTCTTGTCTGCCGCCATTTCATGAAGCTTGGGATACTCCAAATAGAAATCAGCCTGCCCCATGGTGCTCTTCACCGCCGCAATAGAGTGGCACATCATGCAGCCGAGGCCCGCCTGCGATTCCGGACGATGCACAATCTGCTTGATGGGCGTATCCATAAGCCCGCTGTAAAGCACGGCCGGATCGTGACATCCGCCGCACCACTTCGACGGCCGCGTGCCCACCGTGTCCTGCATATATTCGATACTCTTGCGGTACCACTGATTGTTGAACGAGGAAAAGTGGTGCGCCGAACTGAACCACTGGTTGTAGATATCTTCATGACAGCGTTTGCAGGACTCCGATTCCATGAAGAACTTGCTGGGAATCTTCTGACCGCCGTACACCTGGGCAGAACTGGGGAAAAAAGGCCCGCTCGAACCATCGCCTTCTTGGTCCATGTCCGCGGGCGGCATAGCTGGATTCTCAATGCGCGCCTGATGCTGCCAGCGTGACTCTCGCAGATAGCGCGCGCCCGCGACCAAAAGCCCAATCGAAACTAGGCAGATGGCATAACGAGAGAGCGTGCGCCAGATGTCCGCAGCCAGCCACCCCTGCGATCCAGTCCACTCCGCAAGCAACACTCCGAGTCCGGCGAGGGACAATGCGATGTGAACATACATCAGGTTCCACTGCGAACGCGGCGTACCGGTCTTGATCAGGATCAGTCCCACTAGCGCGCCGATGGTCAGCAATATCCAGCCCAGGCGCGTAGCAAGATTTCGACTTCGCATCCAGCGAGGGAGAAATAGCAATAAAAACAACGCCGCGATGACCCCTGCCAGCGCATGCAGCAGAACGACTCCGACATAGAAAATGTTGGGCTGAGGAAATGCGTATAGGTAGGACGCAGAGACGGTCAAGAATGCGAGCAGCCAAATGCAGGCACGGCCCTGCGTCAATCTCCGAAACCGTGGTTCCTCTGTCATTTCGTGAAACGATTCAATGGAGTTCAGTGCGCACAGTATAAACGGAGAAGATCACATGGCCAGACAGGAAGGTCAGATCAACCTGCATTCATCACTTACGGAGAAGTGCGAGTCTAGCATGGCTCGCATTGATCGCACCCTAGCTGGAAACCAACGAACGTGGGTGCGACTTTCTCGGCGGTAGAAGGATGCCCACCGCATCTTGCTTCTCAGTGCGGCGACGGGCGAACCAATTGCGGAGGTGTTTCTGCGACGATGGTGTCAGCCGGGAGAAGAACAGGCCCGCACGTCCGCTCTCGTCCGCCCATATGACTTCTCCGACGGCGTGCACCGTGTGCGCCGTACCGGGTAGTACGAAACGCAGCGGCACGCTCTTGGCCCGGGACAACGGTTCTGGCGCCTGCAATGCCAGTCCCTGTTCACTGAGGTCACGCAGCAATGCCGGCAGAGTCGCACCCTCCAGTTGCAGATGCACCAGGGCCTTTACATTTTCCCGTGGCAAGCGACGCCGGTCACGACGCATAAATTGTTTCGCATCCCACAGCGATTGGGACACCTCTCGGGCCTTTAGCGGTTTATATAGAACGAATTTGACTCCCGCCTGAAACGCACCGCTGACCGGCCCAAGTTGAGTGACCAGTGCCACCACCAGTGGTGGCCGCTCCTCACGCGCGAGACGGACAATCTGCGCCACCTGGGCAGCCCCGGGTTCGTCGAAATCCAGCACGATAACGGAGTATGGAAACTTCATCAGCAGATCTATGGCAGAGGCCGACGATGTACAAACTTCGGCTTCGATATCGAGTTTCGCGAACGCCGTCGTCAGGCAACTCAAACTTGCTTGGTCCTGCGAGACCAATAGCGCGTTTAGGCTCATCGAGCTAGCCTAAGCGGCAGATTTTCTCCGGCAAAGTAACAGCTGTAATCTTCTTGCGGTTACTGAAGAAGTGCTCTTCCCGAAATGGAATCCCGAGCATTGTGGACCTTCCCTGAGAGCGCGACGTGATCCCGCAAGAACCCGCTAACCACTCCAGATACAACGAGATAACAGGCCGGGTTCTTTCGTAATCTCCTGCTGGGAGGGCTTCAATGCGATATTCAGTGAACAACCATGCCTAGATCCGCGCCGCAAAAGACTGCCAACCGGGCACCGCGAGTGAAGCTCGGGGGAACCGTGCTATTTCTCGCACGCCTTGAAAACGGCCGGCAATTGCGGGGAAAGCTGCATCAACTTTCCACTACCGGCGGCCTTCTGCAATTAGAAAAGCCTCTGGACGAAGGCATCAAAGTCGAAGTGATTTTTCACGTTGGGGATACCACTGTCCGCAGCAAAGCACGAGTGCTATTCCCTATGTGGGCCACTCAGGGTTACCTGCAACCGTTCGAGTTTGACGAACTCAACGAGCCGGAGCGGTCTCAGTTGCAAAACAACTTGCAGAAGCTGCTAAAGGGCGCTCGCGCCGCAACCGTTTCGATGGTCGAGGAAAGCGTCGAAGCGCCTTCCGAAACAGCATCCGCCCCTGCGCTGTAGCCTTCAGTCGCAACCCTTTCGTCTCTTCCCAGCGTTATTCCGATAAAATATCTTGGAGATCTGTAATTGGAGACAGCTATGGCACATCAGCACCCCCCTCGTTTTCTGCGCATCGTTGAAGATGCCAAGAAACGCATTCAGGAAACCACCGTCGACGAGGTGAAAAACAAGTTGGATCGCGGCGACAACTTTCTTCTGATCGACGTGCGCGAAGACAACGAATACGCCAAGGATCATCTGCCTGGCGCCATTCACCTCGGCAAAGGAATCATTGAGCGGGACGTCGAAGAACGTGTTCCCGACCTTAACACCCCCATGATTCTTTACTGCGGTGGCGGCTTCCGCTCCGCCTTGGCCGCCGACAACCTGCAGAAAATGGGTTACACGCAGGTAATCTCCATGGATGGCGGCATTCGCGAGTGGCGCGAAAAAGGATTTCCGCTGACCAAGCCATGATCGACCCACCCCGCTGGGGGCCCGCTTCCCTCGAAAGTACTTCGGTAACTTGATGACCCCGTCTCGACAGGTCACGATAGTGACATCGAACCTGGATATCACTCTGGGCTCAGCGTGTCGATTTAAAACCTATGGCGGGAAAACTGAATTCGGCTTCGGGAGCAGCAGCGGCACCGGCGCGAGCTACTAAATCCGCTGTGGAATCTGCACTGGCGCAGGCTGACACACCGGAGAAATTCCGCGCTGCGGTGTCGAAGTTCTTCGGCGTGCGCCCCAATGAAGTTGCCTTGTTGCGCCTGGAAAAAGGGCTGTTGAAGTTTGTCTTTCCTGACCAGTTGAAAACTGCCGGCTCTATTCCAGTCTCCAGTTCGTCATCGGTAGCCGCGCATACCGCATCCACCAAGAAGACGGAACTATTCAATACCTTTGCCAAGGTGAAGCACGCCCGGGTCTTTGAAACCGTGCGACTGGGCACGACCGAGGAAACCGACCACTCGGAGCAGACCTCCATCCAGAAACTGATGTCGGCGCCCATCCTTAATCCGCAGAAGAAGGTTCTGGGTGTGATTCAGATTTGCCGCAAGGGATTTGAGCTGGCCACCTCCGGTCCGGACTTCACCAGTAACGACCTCCAGAATCTGGAGGGAGTTGCCAGAGTCGCGTCCAATCTGTCTTTTCTGCAAGAAACCCCGGCAATTAAGTAGTCTTCACCTTTTAATCTGGTTTCGCACTCCGATTCGTGCTTCTTTAGCTTCGCGTAACTCCCCGCAAGCGCGTGCTCTCCTTAGCATGGCTTCATCCAGTCGCACCTTCTCTTCTTGAGTTAAGGCGCGCGAATCCCCCTTGGCCAGTTCGCCCAGACTTAGTGGGCCAATGGCAACACGTACGAGTCGCAGCACATCCACACCGCATGCAGCCAGCATACGACGAATCTGGCGGTTCTTGCCTTCGTCAAGCACGATCTCCAACCAGCTGTTCCTGGATCCGCCCCGCAAAATTTGTGCCCCCTTGGCGCGCAGCAACTCCCCCTGCCCAGAAGCCACACCTTGAATCAGTGTAGCGATCAGCGCCTCGTCTGCAACCGCTGTGATCTGCACATGATAGGTCTTGTCCAGGTGGGTTTCTGGCGCCGACACTCGTGCCGCCCACTCGGAATCGTTAGTCAACAGCAGCAACCCTTCGCTCGCTTTGTCGAGACGTCCCACGGGACCGACCCAGGGCAAGCCCCCGTCCAGGCAGGCATAGACGGTCTTACAGCCCTTCTCATCGGCGGCGGTCGTGACCACGCCTCGGGGCTTGTTCAGCATCAGATAAAGCTTGGCCGGGGCCGCAATCGATCGGCCCTCGACTGCAATTCGATCCCTTTGCCAATTGACGGGCCGTTCCGGATCGCGTTGAATTGTGCCGTTGACTGACACCTGTCCCGCACGAATGAGGCGAAAGGCCGCCGAGCGTGAGCAATATCCCAGCTTAGAGAGTGCGCGTGCCAGCCCCACTCGAGGCGGAGTTAACGAGGTCACCGGTTCATGCTAAATGATGGGAGAGACTCTTCCAGTCCCGTGGTATTCTGCATGACCTATGACCAGGGACAAGCCCGAACAGCGTTCCCTGCCACGCGTTTCGGTGCAAGTGCAGGTGTCGATCCGGTCTGGGCAAGGCGAAGCCAGCACCGGTCTGACACGTGACCTCAGCCGAAACGGCGTTTTCTTCTACACCGATTCCCAGATTCACGAAGGCAGCGACCTGGAAATAGTTCTTATGCTGCCTCCCGAGCTTACCCAAGGGGAAAAGAGCTGGGTCTGTTGCCAGGCATCGGTAGTTCGAGTCGAGAAGGCCGCGGGAAAGGATCAGATGGGGGTTGCAGCCAACATCCGAAACATTGCGTCCCTGCCTGAAATCTCCCAATGACGTCGGTGCAATCAGGAGCGGACCGGTTGAGACCGGAGCCGTCGGCCTACAATCCAATATCTCCTACAAATCGAAAAAAAACTCTTTCTTTGCATCACGTTTGGTGCAATAATTCTGGCCCTTGAATTGCTCTGGTTCAAGACAACAGAAACTAAGCGTTCCTAGGAACTCAGCATGTGGCTAGATAAACTCTCTCGGGGAGTGCTGCGAGTGATCACTCCGCTCGGACCGCGCTATGTAAACCCTTCCCTATTTCAGCGACTTTACCTGTTGTGGATATTCCGGAATTTCCACACTCTTCCCCTCAAAGTGCTGCGGCGGCGCCAACAAAGAAAAATTGATCGCATGTGTCTCAAGCACGGCTTCGTGTCTTTGCCGGAGTCGAACGGGCTGGAAGAAACCCCGGTGCTGGGAACTCTGGAACAACGGCCGCCCATGGAAACCGGCTTGCAACCTCGCCAGCCCAGTCATGGCGTCTCCAGCGCCGTGGGCACATTTGCTGCGGACATCCAGCAACGCTCCTAAGAAGCCACTGGCAATTTGCCGCCAAATAAAAACGTCCTGAACTTTTCAGTTCAGGACGCTCCTGGCAGCCCTCCCCCAGAACTGCCAAAACACAATTGCGATATTAGGGTGGGAAGCACTTTCTGTAAATGCTACTTTGGTAACAAAAAAGCGACTCGCAGGTAATCACGAAATCGTGCGCACCAGTAATCGAGACCTGATTACACGTTGCCTTTCGGGCGATTTGCCGGAAAGCGTGCAGACCAGCCACGTGTTGCCAAATCTTCGTGTTACACTCAAACGGTCGCCGACTTCGGACTCGCCTGGGTCTGAAATTGGCGGCAGGACGGGAAGCGAGTCACAGTTTGCTGGCAGTTTCCGCCACATTCTCAGCCGGAACGTCCGCAGTCGTGGCCATTCGTTGACGGGCGCGTAGCTCAATTGGCAGAGCAACTGACTCTTAATCAGTAGGTTGAAGGTTCGATTCCTTCCGCGCTCACCATCTCAGGTTCGGTTGGACTCACACCCAAGTATCGACGGTGCCGTGTACGGCCACGCTGAGAGACTTGAGGTTCTTCCTGTTCTACTCATCCGACGGTCGTTCCTGAGCAGGATCGCTGCCCGATCGCCATCCATCTGACTATCCAGCAGCAAGGCATGGGCCTGATTGAGGAACTCAGAGTGATGCTCGAAGTGTTTGGAAACGGACTGAACCGTGTGCACCACATGGTCAGTGGAAAATGCCTTGCCATGAAAGCCTGCCACGCCGATCAGAAACCCCTTCATTAACGCGAACTGGGCCGTCAGTAGTGCATGTTCACGGCTCATTGACGCCGAAGTCCCGCTGCGCATGGCTTCACGTCCAAAGGGAAACTGGCAGCGGATGATGGTGTTGATTATGTAATTCTCCAGGATATGGGGCTGGCGGGCGAAGAAGGGTCGGTAGTAACTGTCGTGTGCCTCGGCGTAGCGGGCAGTGAGACTCTCGAAAGTCGCGCCCGGACCATTGCCAATGCCCGCTGTAAAAGCCTCGACGCACTCGACGAAGCGGGGATGAATATTAGAGCTGTGAAGCAGCATTCCGGCCAACCGCAGCACAACATCCAACTGCTGGCCGAGGTTGCAGGGTAGGGCCGGTAAGGTGCCGGATGCAACCGTGGTTTCAAAGTCATGTAGAAATGCCGGGACGGAGCTTTTTAGTTCACCTTTAGCAATAGAATCCAGTTCCCGACAGAAAACGCCGAGCAGAAACAGACGCTGCCAGAGCGGGAAAGTGCGATTCAGCACCAAGCCAAGCGCGGATTCCCGAATGGACCAAAACCACGGCTGAAGTGAGCCGTTGCTCTCGACATTATTGCTGCCTTGCAGTTGCCGGTAGAGCGGCTCGGTGATCACCGGATGGCTGGCGTTGAGCAAGGCTGGATTCAGAAGAACCAAGCGGGCAGCTTCGGGACAGGATAGCGTGAGCGCCTTTTCCTCTGTGTTGCCGATCATGTGCACGATTCGGGGATAGGTGGCGCAGGCGTGAGGAAGAAATGCCTCTCCGCACTCGGTCTGGATGCGGCAAAGCCTGTCTTCCGACAATAGGGTGCACGCGTTGGATGCGGTCATGCGAAAAGTGGCAAAAGTGGCGGGTTTGGAACCATCGTCAGTTTGCGGTGTACGTACGATGTTGGCATCGAGCAGAGTGCGCAGTGGACTGGATGGGAGGATTCGGAATTTATCATTGGCCGCCTGGTCAATGGGAATAGTCCAGCCCTGGCAGCAGGTGTCCTCGCAAGCAGGGCCGATGCAGCGAAAACCCTCAGTGTATGTGGCAGTGATGAGTTTGGTTTGGTGCACCCGTTCCTCCTGCCGGATGCGACGTGCAAGTCAGAGGCCAATGCCTGGGAGACATCGACGCGAAAACTCGTCGCAAATGGGGGTTAATCGTCCTTATAGAGGGAGAAACAAAGCTCGGACTGTGAGAACAACAGGGCAAGGCTAGCTGGCGATCCAGTTTGATTAGAGAGTTCTAATCTGACGAACCGCAGAGGCGTTCCCACGCCGTTACGCGGCGGTAGCTTCCTCGGCCGCGCCGACGGAATCATAAAAACGGAAAAAACCTTCGACCTGAGTTATCTTGAGTGCGTTGTGAATCCGCTCGCTCACTCCCACCAGCGCCAGGCCTCGCCCGCCATTCTGACGGG